>LNFM01001461.1_pt1 | contig 125769 bp, 118 predicted proteins | sample 596031 | NCBI WGS metagenome assembly LNFM01 (sample SAMN04254537, study PRJNA301005) | activated carbon metagenome | isolation source: dual media filters at the Ann Arbor, Michigan drinking water treatment plant | place: USA: Ann Arbor | reverse complement strand
CGCGCGCAACGTGGCGTCTGCCGACGCTTGGCGACAGGCCTCGATCGCCGGCTCGACCTCTCCCAGCTTGAACAGGACCTCGGCCAGCAGCATCCACGCTTCGCCGTCGTCGGCTCGCAGGCGCACGGCGTGGTCCAGCGCGTCGCGGGCCTCGCCGAAGGCGCGCGCCCGCAGCCGCGCGGCGCCGAGGCCCCGCCAAGCCGCCTGATGGCGATGGTCGGCGGCCACCAGTTGGCGATAGGCGCTTGTCGCCGCTTCCAGGTCGCCTGCCAGAAGGAGTGTGTCGGCCGATTCGATGGAGGACATTGGTTCAGGCGATCCCAAGGCGTACTCTGGGACAAAAGGGGCATGATGATATGCGGAACACTATCGTTGCAACCATCGGGGGGCTCGCAGCCTCCCTCTCGATCGCAGGCGGCGCTGCCGCCCAGGCTCCCGGGTGGGCCGTGGGAACATGGCGCGGAACCTTGGAGCAGTACACGATCGGCGACCGCGGCGGCCCGGACCGTGTGATGACAATCAGCGCCGACGGGAAATGCACCTGGGACTACGCGCGCAACGCGGCCGCCCCGGCGGCGGCGCGCTCCTGCTCCGTCTCCGGCAATGGCATCGAGCTGTACACCGGCGGAAGCTCGACGGTGAAGCTTCAGCACAAGGACGGAAAGCTCCAGGGAACGTTCACCATCAGCGCCGGGAAGCAGTTCTTCCTGACGCTTACGAAGCAGTAGCGGGCAGATCGCTCACACGATCCTGGACGAATGCCCCTGCCAGTACCGGTCGCGCAGCAGGCGCTTGTAGAGCTTGCCGGTGGGATGGCGCGGCAGCTCGGCCTCGAAGTCGATGCTGCGCGGGCATTTGATCGGCGACAGCCGCTCGCGGCACCACGCCATCAGTTCCTCGGCCAAAGCGGGGCCGGCTTCGCGCATGTCGCGCGGCTGCACCACCGCCTTCACTTCCTCGCCGAAATCCTCGTTGGGCACGCCGAACACCGCGACGTCGACCACCTTGGGATGGGTGACCAGCAGGTTCTCGGCCTCCTGCGGATAGATGTTCACGCCGCCCGATATGATCATGAAGGCCTTGCGGTCGGTCAGATGCAGGAAGCCGTCGGCATCGACGTAGCCGACATCGCCCAAGGTGGTCCAACCCTTGGGATGGCGCGACTCGGCGGTCTTCTTGGGATCGTTGTGATAGGCGAACTCGCGGCCCTCGGCGAAGTACACCGTGCCCGATTCGCCCACCGGCAGCTCCTCGCCGTCATCGCCGACGATCTTCAGCTTGCCGACGATAGCGCGGCCGACCGTGCCCTTGTGCGCCAGCCACTCCTGCGCGTTGGCCATGGTGAGCCCGTTGCCCTCGGTGCCGCCGTAGTATTCCCAGATGATCGGCCCCCACCACTCGATCATCTTCTCCTTCACCGGAATCGGGCACGGCGCGGCGGCGTGGATCGCGCAGCGCAGCGAGGACATGTCGTGTCTCAGGCGCACCACGTCGGGCAGCTTGAGCATGCGCACGAACATGGTCGGCACCAGCTGCGTGTGCGTGATCTTGTACCTCGGCACCAGCTTCAGGAATTCCTCAGCGTCGAAGTGCTCCATGACGACGCTGGTGCCGCCCGAGCGCATGATCATCATGTTGAAGCGCAACGGCGCCGCGTGATAGAGCGGCGCCGGCGACAGATAGATCGTGTTCTCGTCGATGCCGTAGAGCTTGCGGCTGAGATCGAAGGCCGGGTTCACGACGTCGATCTTCTCCGTGGTCAGCGGCGTCATCACACCCTTGGGCCGGCCCGTGGTGCCCGACGAGTAGAGCATGTCCTGGCCGGCGACCTCGTCGGCGATCGGCGTGGCCGGGAACGCCGCCACGACATCCTCGAACGACTCGTAGCCCTCGGTCGCGCCGTCGACCATCAACCGCGCACTGACCCCGGGCATCAGCGACCGCAGCTCCGCCGCCGTGGCCGCCAGCGCCTTCGAGGTGATGAACAGCCGCGCGCCGCAGTCGCCGGCGATGTAGTCGACCTCGGCGGTGGTCAAGCGCGAACTGGCCGGCGTGTAGACCAACCCCGCACGCTGCGCGCCCCAGCAGATCTCGAAGAAACGCGGGTTGTTCTCCATGAAGATGGCGATGTGGTCGCCCGGCTTCAGCCCGCGCGCCCGGAACATCTGCGCGATACGGTTCGAGCGCTCGTCGAGCTGGCGATAGGTCACCACCTCGCCACTGCCGGCCATGACATAGGCCGGCTTGTCGGGTGTGCGCTGGGCGTGGATATACGGATGCAACGCGAGTCTCCGAGTTCTAGGGCGCTACCCACCAAAGCACGCACCGGCGCGCCGGCTCAAGTCATAGCGGCGTTGTTGACCGTGCGATGCGAATGGGGTTCATTGCGCCCGCGTCCGGCCCGGTGCCCCCGTGGCGGAATTGGTAGACGCGGCAGACTCAAAATCTGTTGCCCGCGAGGGCGTGTTGGTTCGAGTCCGACCGGGGGCACCAATTCAGGTCCGCGAGCGTCCAGCTTCATAGACCTGCAGGTTGACGCGCGCCGCGGCAAGAAGCGGCGTGGCCACGCCATGCTTCGCGGCGCGATCGACCAGATCGCCGATCGTGTGCTCGCCCTCGGTGGTGCGGCCGTTCTCCATGTCGACCAGGATGGACGGCGCGTAGGTCGAGTCGGGTTGCGAATAGATGCCGCGCACGGCGTCCTTCATGCCGTCGGGCATGGCGAAGCCCTCGGCGGCGGCGATGGCTGACGCTTCAGCGATGATGGCCTCGATCAGCGACCGGGACGACGGCGTGCGGGCGATCGCGCCGGCGCGCGAGCGCGTTAGCGTGGCGACGGTGGCGATGGCGGCGAATGCGGTGAACTTCGCCCACATCGAGCTCATGATCGTCTGGCTGGCGTCGGCCTTCATGCCGCCGTCGGCGAAGGCCTGCTGCAGCGCCAGAAGGCGCGGCGACAGCGCGCCGTCGAGTTCGCCAAATCCATTGAACTCGGCTCGCAGTGGCGATTGCACGATCTCGCCCGACGGCATCAAGTGGGCGTTGACCCCGGTCAGCCCGCCGAGGACGTGTTGGCGGCCGAAGCGTGTCGCGAGAGTCTCGATGTGACGCATGCCGTTCAGCACCGGTACGATGGCGCAGGCGCCGCTCACCGCGGGCGCGATCGCCTCCATCGACGTCTCGAGATCGTAGGCCTTGCAGGAGAGCAGCACCGCATCGTAGCGACCGCTCAGCTCGCCGGCCTGCACCGCCGTCACCGGGCGGCGGATTTCGCGCCCGTCCTGCAGCCTGACGATCAGACCGTCCTTCGCGAGTTGCGCGGCGCGGCCCGGCCGCACCAGGAACTCGACCGTGGCGCCGCCCTCGAGCAGCCGGCCGCCGAAATACCCGCCGAGCGCGCCCGCGCCGAGAACCAGAATCCGCATGTCTGTCTTGTCTCCCCGGGGCGGCACGATAGCACGTCGACTTTCCATTATCCGCTGAAGTGTGGAAAGCTCGCGATCCGATCTCAGAAGGACAGACCATGCACGACATCGTCATCCGCGGCGGCAAGATCGTCGATGGCACGGGAGCGCCAGCCGTCCACGGTGACGTCGCCATCGACGGCGACCGGATCGTCCAGGTCGGCGGCAAGGCGGGCCCCGGCAAGCGCGAAGTGAAGGCCGAGGGGCGGATCGTCACGCCAGGCTGGGTCGATGTGCACACGCACTATGACGGCCAGGCGACCTGGGATCCCGTGCTGGCGCCCTCCTCCTGGCATGGCGCCACCACCATCGCCTTCGGCAATTGCGGCGTCGGCTTCGCGCCCGTGCGCCAGAAGCATCAGCAGGCGCTGATCGAGATGATGGAGGGGGTCGAGGACATCCCCGGCATCACGCTCACCGAAGGCCTCAAGTGGGATTGGGAGAGCTTCCCGGAGTATCTCGACGCGCTGGCGCGGCTGCCACGCACCATCGACATCGCGGCACAGATCGCCCACCACCCGCTGCGCGTCTATGTCATGGGCGAGCGCGCTATCGCCCGTGAGCAGGCGACGGCCGAGGACATCGAGGCTATGGGCCGCCTGACGGAGGAGGCCTTGAAGGCCGGCGCCGTCGGCTTCACCACCAGCCGCACCGATCAGCACAAGACCCTGGCCGGCGACCTGGTGCCCGGCCGCTATGCCGAGCACGAGGAGCTGATCGCCATCGGCAAGGCCATGGGTCGCGCCGGCCGCGGCACCTTCGGCATGCTCTCCGACTTCGAGGACGAGGCCAGCGAGTTCCGCTGGATGCGGCAGGTCGCCAAGGACAGCGGCCGGCCGGTGTGGTTCCTGCTCACCGATCGCAGCTACGATCCTGAGCGCTGGCGCCGCCTGATGGCCGGCGTCGACGCCGCGCGCGCCGACAAGCTGCCGATGTTCGCCCAGGTCGCGGGACGCCCGGTGGGCCTCACGCTCGGGCTGGGCACCTCGCTCAACCCCTTCGGGCTGCGCGAGGCCTACGCCGAGGTCGCCAAGCTGCCGCCCGCCCAGATGCTGGCGAAGCTGCGCACGCCTGAGGTGCGCCGCCTGGTGCTGTCGCAGGAAGCCTCGCCCCGCCTGCTCGAAGTGCTGCCGCCGCTGTCACGGCAGATCGCGACACGCTGGGACCGCATGTATCCGCTCGGCGAGCTGCCGGACTACGAGCCGCCGCCGGAGCGCAGCATCGCCGCCATGGCGGCGCGCGAGGGCATCACGCCCGCGGAGTTCTGCTACGACTATCTGGTCGGCGGCGACGGCAACCGGATGGTGTACTTCCCGGTCACCAACTACGTGCACGGCGATCTCGAAGTGGTGCGCGAAATGATCGAGCATCCGCACACCATCCTTGGCCTCAGCGATGGCGGCGCGCATTGCGGCGTGATCTGCGACGCCTCGCTCAACACCTCGATGCTGTCGCACTGGGTGCGCGATCGCACGCGCGGCCCGCGCCTGAAGCTGGAGCGCGTCGTCAAGCACATGACCAGCGAGACGGCGGATTTCTACGGCTTCAAGGACCGTGGCCGCCTGCAGCCGGGCCTCAAGGCCGACGTGAACGTCATCGACTTCGACGGCCTGCGGCTGCATTCGCCGAAGATGATCTTCGACCTGCCGGCGGGCGGGCGACGCCTGGTCCAGCAGGTCGACGGCTACGACATGACGATCTGCTCGGGCACGCCGATCTTCGAGAAGGGCGAGGAGACCGGCGCCCGGCCCGGCAAGCTGGTGCGCTCGACCGGCTGAGTGACAGGAGCATCGAGTGGTTAGTCAGATGCAACTGTCATCCCGAGCGCAGCGAGGGATGACAGCACCGGGTCGAGCCGATCGGGCCGTGCTCTATGCCGGGTCGAACAGGCCCTGATCGAGGCCGAGCTTCGCCAGGCGCGGCAGGAAGAGTGGCCGGCGGCCGGCGCCGACGAACCCGCCATCCGGGCGGCTCGACGCCGGATCGTAGGTGAAGAGATCCAGGCCGACGACGCTCTCGCTGTCGGCGCCGGCGACCTCGGCGATGTGCGCGACACGCCGCGTGCCGTCACGGAACGCCTCGAGATGGACCACCAGGTCGAACGCGCCGGCGACGCGCGTGCGCGCCGCCGCCAGTGTCTCGCGGGGTTCCGCCTCGGCGATGTGGCGCGCCAGTTCTTCGAGTGCGGCGCCTGGGGAACTCGCTTCGCAGCTCGCCACCACGCCGTCGCGACCGCCGTCGATCAGGCTCACCAGCGCGGCCACCGCACCGTTGCCCAGCCCGTCGATCACCAACCGGTCGGGCCGCAAGCGTGACGCCGCGGCGATCGCCAGCGACAGGTCGATCGCCGGCACCATCTCCGGTCCAGCCTCGGGCGCGACCAGGCTGACGACGTTGCCGAGGTCGAGCCGCAGCTCCGGCCGACGCTCGACCGTCACGACGCGTTCACCCGGCGCGACGGCCCGCGCCAGCGCCGACAGCATGGTCGTGCGGCCGGACTCGGCGCGGCCGCTGACCAGGACGTTGAGCCGGCCGCGCGCCGCGGCGCGCAGCAAGGTGGCCATGGGCTGCGACAGCGCCTCGAGGCCGACGAGATCGTCGAGCGTCGCGGTCGGCGCCGGCGGGCGCGTGATCGTGCACAGCGGGCCCGAGGGCGCCAGCGGCGGCGAGACGATGACGAAGCGGCCGCCGTCGGGCAGCCGGCCCTCGACCAGCGGCCGTACCGCGCCGGCCGCAGGCTTGCCGGCGAAGCGCGCCAGGCGCTCGAGCGCGGCCGCCAGACGCGCCTGGTCACGGAAGCCGCCGACGCGCTCGATCTGGCCGCGCCGCTCGACGAACACCGCGTCAGGCGCGTTAACCATGATCGCCGTTACGCCCGCATCGCGCAGCAAGGGCTCGAGCACGCCCAAGCCGAAGAAATCGTCGACGAGGAGCTGTTCGAGGCGTGCGCGCTGAGCGTCGCCGATACGGAGCCCGGCGTCGGCCAGTGCCTCGGCGGTCGTCTGTGATACCCAGCGGCCAAGCTCGACACGTGACGCCGGTGGCGGATTGGCGACACGCCGCCGTTCCCACGCGGTCGCGATGGCGATCAACGCCGTCTCAGCCGAAACGTCGTCGGACACAGCGTCAGCGGACCCCGCCGCTGCTCTCGCCGGCGATGCTGGCGGTAGCTCCGCCGCCGGCGCTTCGGCGCCAAAGACCGCATCGGCGGCATCGGCCGCGGCGGCTTCCATGCTGGCGATCCGCTCCGGCGTCAGCGTGCCATCGGACTCGTTCGGCGGCGACAGAACCTGCCCTGAAGGGCGGCGCAGCATCGGACGGGGCAGGACCGCTCGGGTCGACGGCGCTACGGTGACGCCGGGGCCGGGGCCGGCATTCTCGACCGACAGGTTGGAGATTGTAGTTGGCGCCGCCGGTTCGCCCGGGCGCGGCTCGACAATGACCAGCGGCGAAGGAAGTGCCTCGACCACCGGCGGCGCGGCTGGTGGCGGCGCCGTGGCTTCCGGCGTCAAGGTGGCGGCTTGGCGAATGGCGCGCGCATCGGGGTCGCCATCGACGAAGTCGACCAGGCTGGAGATCGGTGCGGCGGAGCCCGGCGGCGGCTTCAGGGTCGGCCAGCCGCGTTTGTGGTTGTCGAGCAGTTCCACGACGATGCGCCGCAACTCGAAGCTGGTCAGCGTCACGCCGCGTGTGCGGAAGAAGTTGTGCACCAGCTCGCCCAGGCGATAGGCGACGTCGCCGGCAGATAGGCCACCCGCCAACGCCGAATCGACCGGCCCGCGCAGCTCGCGGAACAGCAGGAGCCACGTTTCCTCGAGCTGGCGCGCGCGACTATCGGATCGATGCGCCGGAAAAATCCCGCCAACCGGTGCGGCCTGCGCATCGGTTTCGACTATGGTTGCCTCAGCCGGAGAGTGCACGGTCGCGCCGCGCAGCGCCCCGCTATCGGGACCGCCTGGAAATCGCATCGATCGCCCGCATCTGAAATGGCACGGAATATGAACTCAAATATCGCGCCACAAGATACCCGCGCAGCGATCGCGTTGACAGTGAAAAAACAATAAATTATCAAGTTTCTTCAATGACTTAGTTAAAATATAACTGACCAAGCAGCTTAGCCCGCCAAGCTCGCGCAACACATCAGGAGACTGAATTCTCCAATCCTCTTGCACTGTCGATGCGTTAGGCGAATCAGGCTGCGATACTAGGTTAAGTCGCTTTATCGCGAACCGCTAAAGCGGTTGCCACGTCGAATCTGTTCGGCCATGGTCCGCGCGCCTCTTTCGACAACCTTCCGAAAACCAACCAGACCCGAGGACACTATGCGCTGGATCGCATCCGTTGTGGCAACGCTCGTCTTCCTTTCGGTCGCCAGCAAGGGCCACGCCATGGACCGCGAGAACACGCTCTTCATCCAGCTCAAGGACGGCCGCGTCGTCATCGAGATGCGCCCCGACCTGGCGCCCAAGCATGTCGCGCAGATCAAGAAGCTGGCGCGCGAGGGCAAGTACGATGGCGTCGTGTTCCATCGCGTGATCGACGGCTTCATGGCGCAGACCGGCGACCCGTCGGGCACCGGCTCGGGCGGCATGGGCGATCCGCTGCCTGCGGAGTTCTCCAAGGAGCCGCATGTGCGCGGCATCGCCTCGATGGCGCGCACCAACGATCCCAACAGCGCGCGCAGCCAGTTCTTCATCGTCTTCGCCAACGCGAACTTCCTCGACGGCAAGTACACCGTCTGGGGCAAGGTCACCTCGGGCATGGAGTTCGTCGACAAGATCGCCAAGGGCGAGCCGCCGCGCACGCCCGACAAGATGATCAGCGTCAAGGTCGCCGCCGACGTGAAGGAGTAGGCGACGCCGCCGCGCGATTCGAAGCAGCGTGAGACAAGGCCGCGCCAGCCTGGACAGCAACCGCGGGCGCGGCCTTCGCCACCTCTCGCCGCGATCCTCATCGGTATCGTCTCGCTGGCGCCGTTCGTCGCCGGTGCGGCGCTTGCGGCCTACGGCGGCACGCTCGACTGGCGGCTCTACGGCACCTCACTGCTGTCCGCCTTCGCCGCCTGCGCCCTGTCGTTCCTCGGCGCCGTGCACTGGGGGCTGGCGATGCGCGAGCAGCCGGTGCCGGCCGCTCGCCTCGCCATTTCGACCCTTCCCGTTCTCGTGGGCTTTGTCGCGCTGGCGATCGGCGGACGCTCCGGCCTCACCGTTATGGCGGCCGGCTTCCTCGGTGCGCTCGCCTACGACATCTATGGCGCGCGACGCGGCTTCGTACCGGCGTGGTACCCCCGCCTGCGCTGGCCGCTCACCGGGATCGCGCTGATCTCGCTGTTCGGCGCGATCCTCGGTGGTCCGCTTTGACTACTTCGTCACCGCGGTATAGGCCTTGGCGATCACCTGCCAGCGGCCCTCGATCTTCAAGAGCGTGAGATAGTCGGTGAAGTAGCGCGGCGGCAGCTGGCACTCGACCTTGGCGAAGGCCGCGTTGGGACCGTTGAAGTCGATCGACACGATGCGATCGCGCCGCTCGTCGCCCTTGGACTTCGCCGACGGCCGGCTGCCGACCATCTTCAGCCAGTCCTCGCGCGGTGTGTCGGTGGCCTTGCCATCGGCGCCCACCGCGTAGAGATGCGCGAAGGGATGGAAAGCGGCGCCGAGCTTGGCAGGGTCGCCTTCATAAAGCCCGTCGAAATAGGTCTGCAGCGTGCTCTCCACCGCCGCGACCTCCGAGGCGTAGTCCTGCACCTGATCCTTCGGCATCGATCCCTCCTCCGGCGGTGAGCCCGCCTGCGGGCGGCATCATCGCCATCCGAAGCCGCGCTGCCAAGGCCTGTGCCGTGGGGAACAGCACCAGCCGCAGATGCCGTGCATGTTGGCACGCGTAGGGGAAGCTTCAGGGGGAAACCAACATGCTCCGCAACAGGCCTATCGGCATCAATCCCATCCACACGCCTGGCAACTCGGCACCGTCACTCAGCAAAGCCGAGGAGACGCGCCGTTTCGTGGAGTCCGCCAATCGACTTGGAACGCATGTGCAGTGGTGGGAGGTGCCCGGTGGCGTGAAGCTGAAGCTGTTCGACTTCGCCCAAGGCGACGCGCATGTGCGCGCCGATCACGGACCAGCGCTGGACGACGCTGCGGCGTTCATGGCGGTTTCCCCCTGGCGGCGCGTATGGATCATCGGCAACGCCGATAAGCTCGAGAGCAAGAACAAGAAGACGCTGGACTGGCTGTCGCTCAAGCGCGCTCAGCGCGTATGGGATCAGCTCGCCAAGCGCAAGGTGCCCAAGAGCCAGATCATCGAGATGAACGGCCAGGGCGTGATGGGCGCCGGCGCGGCGATCTCCGAGGCGGCCGCCAAGCACGGTGATCCCGGCCAGTACCGCATGGTAGAGGTCCTGCTGATGAACATGACAATCCAGCGCGTGATGGAGGAACAGAAGGCGAGCCTGAAGGCCAGGGGCTACGAGGTGTAGCGCCCGCTCACACCGGCCCGTTGGGCGCGACGAGAATCTTGCCGGTGCGCTCGCCCTGCTGCGCGCGCACCAGCGCCGCCTGGATGTCCTCGATCGGGTAGATCTTCTCGACCGGCGCGCTGAGATCGCCCGATACGACGCGATCGGCCAGTTCGGCGTAGAGCGCCCGCACCTGCTCGATCGACCGTTTCGCCAGGAAGCGGCCGAGCATGAACCCTGTCAGCGTCACGCCGCGATAGATCACGTCGGAGCGGCTCATGATCGGATCCTGCCCGGTCATCGAGCCGTAGTTGCACACCGCGCCGCCGTCCGCGACGCAGCTGCCGAGCCGACCCGTCGCCTCGCCTGCAACCGCGTCGATGCCCAGCTTGATCGGCGCGTTCTCGGTGAGCGCGCGGGCGCGCTGCCACAGGTCGGGCCCATCGACGACGCAGGCGTCTGCACCCAATGCCTTGAGCTCAGCGAACAGCGATTCGCGGCGCACCACGTTGAGCGTGCGCAGGCCGCGGCCCCTGGCCAGGCGGATCAGCAGCTTGCCGACGGCCGAATTGGCGACGTTCTGGATCACCCAGTCGCCCGGCCGCAGGTCGACAAAGTCGCTCAGCATCAGCGCGGCGGTGGGCGGATTGATGCGCACCATCGCCGCCTGCTTCAGGTCGATGCCGGCCGGCAGCCTGATCACGTCGCCGCCCTTCACGCGCCGGCGCTGCGCCCAGTTCTCGCGCTGCAGATTGATCACGAGGTCGCCCGGCTTCACGTGGCTCACCGCCGACCCCACAGACGCGACTCGGCCGACGCATTCCGCACCGGGCGTCGCCGGCAGCGGCGGCTTCAGGCGGTAGGAGCCGCGACAGAACCAGACATCGGCCGGGTTGATGGGGAAGAGCAGCACGTCGAACACGACCTCGTCGGCGGCCGGCGCGCCGACATCGGGCACCTCGACGCAACGCGCGACCTCCTCCGGCACGCCGTAGGCGCTCAACTGGACCTGTTTCATGCTCGTTCCTTCCGCTGATGCCCGCGAACCGTGCGGCGCCTGACGTAGGATGGTCAAGTCGGCATCGCTGGCGCGTTTTTTGCTACCATCTTGAGCACGAATCGGTTGGGATGGCCTTCGGGCACGTTGGGGAGAGCGAACCGCATGGCGGGCATCAAGGCCTTCGACGAGATGACCTCCGCGCCCGACGGCGTGCGTGCCCCTTACCGCGACGTGGCGCAGTGGCTGGCCGACACGCCCGCGGCCACTTTGGAAGCCAAGCGCGGCGAGGTCGACCTGTTCTACCGCCGGCAGGGCATCACATTCGGCGCCTATGGCGCGGCTGACGGGCACGAGACCACGATCCCCTTCGACATCATCCCGCGCGTCATCGCCTACGACGAGTGGAAGTACCTCGAGCGCGGACTGACCCAGCGCGTCAAGGCGCTCAACGCCTTCCTCACCGATGCCTATGGAGAGCGCCAGATCTGCCGCGCCGGGGTGATCCCCGAGCGCCAGCTGCTGCTCAACGCCGAGTTCGTGCCGCTGGCGCAGGATCTCGAGTTGCCCGGCGGCGTGCATTGCCATATCGCCGGCATCGACATCGTGCGCGTAGGCGAGCGCGACTTCTTCGTGCTGGAAGACAACGTGCGCACGCCCTCGGGCGTCTCCTACGTGCTGGAGAACCGCGAGGTGATGATGCGGCTGGCGCCCGAGCTGTTCGCCTCCATGGGCGTGCTGCCGGTCGCCAACTACACCGAGGAGCTGCTCGCCACGCTGCGCTCGGTGTCGTTCAGCGACGAGGCCGAGCCCAATGTCGTGCTGCTGACGCCTGGCCAGTTCAACAGCGCGTATTTCGAGCACGCCTTCCTCGCCGACGAGATGGGCATCGAGCTGGCCGAGGGCACCGATCTGTTCGTCGACGAAGGCCGGGTCTACATGCGTACGCCGCGCGGCCCGCAGCGCGTCGACGTAATCTATCGCCGGATCGACGACGCTTTCCTCGATCCGCTGGCCTTCCGACCCGATTCGATGCTGGGGCTACCCGGCCTGATCGGCGCCTTGCGCGCGCGGCGGGTCAACGTCGTCAACGCCATCGGCAACGGCGTGGCCGACGACAAATCGACGTATGTCTACGTCCCCGACATGATCCGCTTCTACCTGGGCGAGGAGCCGATCCTGCAGAACGTGCCGACGCATCGCGGCGATCGGCCCGACGACCTGAAGTACATCCTCGACCGCCTGCCCGAGCTGGTGGTCAAGGAGGTCCACGGCTCCGGCGGCAAGGGCATGCTGGTGGGTCCGACCTCGACCAAGGCGGAGATCGAGGCGTTCCGCGCCCAGATCGTCACGCATCCCCACAACTACATCGCCCAGCCGACACTGGCACTCAGCACCTGCCCGACCTTCGTCAACCAGGGCGTGGCGCCGCGCCATGTCGATCTGCGGCCCTTCGTGCTGTCGGGCAAGGACGTCACCATCGTGCCGGGCGGGCTCACGCGCGTCGCGCTGAAGGACGGCTCGCTGGTGGTGAATTCCAGCCAGGGCGGCGGCACCAAGGATACCTGGGTGCTGGGCCCGAACGGCCCGGCCGCCCAGTCGGCCCAGTCGCAGACGCAAAGCCAGTCGTGAGGGCGGCCGCGCCATGCTGAGCAGCACCGCCAAAAACCTGTACTGGATGGGCCGCTATCTGCAGCGCGCCGAGAACATGGCGCGCCTGCTCGAGGCGACGCAGCGCACGGCGCTGCAGTCGAGCAAGACCGAGGCTTTCGATGTCGCCGAGATGTACGGCCTGGCCGAGGCCTTCGAGACGATTCATCCTGATGGCGAGTTGCCACAGCTGATCGACTTCATGACGCTCAACGTCGAGAACCCCTCGAGCGTGATCAACTCGGTGCGCGCCGCGCGCGACAACGCCCGTGCCGAGCGCAACAACCTCACCACCGACGTGTGGGAGAGCCTCAACGGACTGTGGCTCGAGGTCTCGGCGATCGCGCGACGGCGGCGCGGTGTCGACCGCGGCGCCTTCGTCGAGACGGTGAAGAAGCAGACTGTGATGATCGCCGGCGCGGCCCAATCGACCCTGTTGCGCGACCAAGCCTGGAACTTTCTGTCGCTGGGCACCTATCTGGAGCGCGCCGACAACACCATCCGCATCCTCGACGTGAAGTACCACCGCCTGCAACCCGATGGCGCGCCCGAGGCGCGCGGCGGCGTCGACTATTACGGCTGGTCGGAGATCCTCACCTGCATCGGCGCGCTGCGCACCTATCGCCGCGTCTATCGCGCGCGCATCGAGCCCAGGCGCGTCGCCGAGCTGATGATCCTGCGCCGCGACCTGCCACGCTCGATCCATCACTGCCTGTGGCAGCTCGATCTCAGCATGTGCGAGCTGGCCGAACTGTACGGCAGTCGCGGCGAGGCCGATCGCCAGGCCGGCGCGCTGCATGCCGCGCTACGCTATGGCCTCATCGACGAGATCTTCGAAGCCGGCCTGCGCGACTTCCTCGAAGACCTGCGCGAGCGTCTCGACACCTTGTCGTCCGAGATCGGCCGCCAGTTCCTGCTGGATTGACGCCATGCGCCTCGCCGTCACACACGTCACCAAGTTCCGCTTCGCCGAGCCGGTGCGCTACTCGATCGACGACACGCGACTCACGCCCAAGCCGGCCGAGGGTCAACGCATCCTCTCCTGGACCGTGCGCGGACCGGGCAAGCGGCTCGACTGGACCGACGGCCACGGCAACGCCGTCAGTACCTTCTCGCTGACCACCCCGCATCGCGAGATCGAGCTGGTGGCGCATGGCGAGTATGCCTGCACAGATGATCGCGGCTGGCAGCGTTACCCCGGCCCGGATCCGCTACCGCCGTCGTTCTGGCTGCGCAACACCGGCATGGCCAGGCACGATGCCTCGATCGACCCTGTCGTCGGCGACCTGACGCCGCGCGTTGCCGATATCCAGGGTCGCGTGCCGCTGCTGCACGAGATCATGTATCGCATCCGCGCGCGCATCGCCTACAAGCTCGGCAGCTCGACCGTCGACACCACGGCGCTCGAGGCCCTGCGCCGCGGCGAGGGCGTCCGCCAGGACCAGTCGCACGCCTTCATCGCCTGCTGCCGTCGTCTCGGAATCCCGGCGCGCTATGTCAGCGGCTACAAGCGCATCGACGCCGACCCGCCGGTCGCCGGCGCCAGCCATGCCTGGGCCGAGGCCCATGTGCCCGATCTCGGCTGGGTCGGATTCGATCCGGCCAGCGGCCTGTCGCCGACAGGCGATTACCTCAAGCTCGCTGTCGGTCTCGACTACACGGAGGCCGCGCCGGTCACCGGCCGGCGCACCGGCGCGTCCGAGGCAGAGATGACGGTGCGTGTCGAGGTGCGGCGCGCCGACTGAGGCCTAGCGCTTCGCGAGGCTCAGGATGTAGGCGATGACATCGCGCATCTCGTCGGCGTCGAGGATCAGGTTCGGCATCGTCCGATGCGAGGTCTGCAGCATCGCCTGCAGCGCCAGCTCCGTCATGCCGGGCGTCGCCGCGACGCGCGTGAAGCTGGCCGCGGCGGCGACAGGCGAGGTGGTCTCGCCCGCCCGCACCGCGTGACAGGCGGCGCACCGGCTCTCCGCCACCGCGCGGCCGCGCTGCACGGGAACTGGATCCTGGGCGAGCGCCGAGGCCGAGCCCAGCGGACCGAGTAGCAGCACCATAGCGGCGAATCGATTGACCATCCCTATCTCCGGCGCGACGCTGATGGCCGATCCTGCGGCCAGCCGACGAACGGGGCAAGCACTCCGAAGATCGGCCTACACAATCGCCGCCTGGCTCCCCATCTGGAAGCCCATGAGCGCCGACGACGCACGCGAGATGACCGACTGGCTGATCGACCAGGGCCTCAATGGCACGCCGATCAAGCAATTCCTGCCAGCGCTCGCCGACAGGCTCAACGGCCATGGCGCGAGCCTCAAGCGCATCAATCTTGGGTCCGACGTGCTCCATCCGACCGTCGATTCGCGAAGCTTCCACTGGACCCGCGAACGCGGCGTCGAGATGACGATGCTCGACCGCGGCGCGTTCGAGGAGGACGGACCGGATTGGCTTCAGAGTCCGTTCCGCCACATGTTGATCAATGGCGAGAAGTCGCTGCGCCGCAAGCTGGGCGACAGCGCGCCGACCGGCGAGTTTCCGCTGCTCGACCGCTTCGCTCGCGAGGGCGCCACCGAGTACGCCGCCTTCGCCGTGAGCTACGGCGACGGCGCCACTCTGGCGGCGATGGACGGCATGATCAGCTCCTGGTTGACCGACGCACCCGGGGGCTTCGGCAACGCCCAAATGACGATGATCGAGAGCATCCAGAAGCCGCTGGCGCTCACCTTCAATCGCAACATCCTGCACGTCACGACGCGTACCTTGCTCGGCACCTATCTCGGCGAGGACGCGGCGAAGCGGGTGCTGGCGGGCAATATCGAGCGCGGCCGTGCCGAGAGCATCCGCGCGGTCATCTGGTTCAGCGATCTCTCGGGCTTCACCCGCGTCGCCGACACCATCGATCGTCATCTGCTTCTCGGCCTGCTCAACGACTACGCCGGCATCATCGTCGACACGCTGGATGCGCATGGCGGCAACGTGCTGAAGTTCATGGGCGACGGCATGCTCGCGATCTTCCCGGGCGAGCGCATGGAAAACGCCTGCGGCCACGCGCTGAAGGCGGCACGCGAGGCAATCGACGCGGCCATCGCGCTCAGCGCCAAACGCGGCGCCGACGGACTGCCGACCACCGATCTCTATCTCGCACTGCACGAGGGCGAGCTGCTCTATGGCAATTTCGGCGGCCGCTCCCGACTCGACTTCACTGTGCTCGGCCCGGCCGTGAACGAGGCCAGCCGCATGGCCGCGCTGTCACGCTCGATCGATCAGCGAATCATCGTCTCGTCGGCCTTCGCTCAGGCCTGCGGCGGCAAGCGCGATCGCCTGGTGTCGCTCGGCCGTTACGCCCTGCGTGGCGTGACCCGGCCGCAGGAGCTGTTCACGCTCGATCCCACGGCGTGACGCCGACACCCCTCGGCCAGGCGAAGAACGCCGGATTGTGCGCGGACAAGATTTCCTCGACCCCGCCTTGCGGGCTGGGGCGCCTGCCATTAGGTTGCGCCGCCCAAAATCGGGCGCGCGCCCGGCGGTTACCGGGCGACTTCCGGGAAGCCCCAGCCATGGCCTTCATCGCCGACCGTCTCAGCCGCATCAAGCCGTCTCCCACGAACGCCGCGCAGGGCAAGTTCCTCGAGATGAAAGCGGCAGGCAAGGATGTGATCGGGCTGGCGGCCGGCGAGCCGGATTTCCCGACGCCCGACCACATCAAGGAAGCCGCCTACAAGGCGATCCGCGAGAACGACACGCGCTACACCGCGATCGCCGGCACGCCGGCGCTGCGTCAGGCGATCGTCGACAAGTTCAAGCGCGACCACGGTCTGGACTACAAAGTCTCGCAGACCCTGGTCACCAACGGCGGCAAGCAGATCATCTTCAACGCCATGCTGGCGACGCTCAACACCGGCGACGAGGTGATCGTGCCGGCGCCCTACTGGGTGTCCTATCCGGAGATGGTCGCGGTCGCCGACGGCACGCCGGTGATCGTGAAGTGCCCGGAGTCCAGGGGCTTCAAGCTGCAGCCCGAGGATCTCGAGCGCGCCATCACGCCGCGCACCAAGTGGCTGATCCTGAACTCGCCGTCGAACCCGACGGGCGCCGCCTACTCGAAGGCCGAGCTGCGCGCGCTGTGCGACGTGCTGCTGAAGCATCCGCATGTCTGGGTGCTGACCGACGACATGTACGAGAAGCTGGTCTACGACGACTTCGTCTTCTCGACGCCCGCCGAGATCGAGCCCGGTCTGTTCGACCGCACCTTGACCATGAACGGTGTGTCGAAGGCGTATTGCATGACCGGCTGGCGCATCGGTTACGCCGCCGGACCGCAGGCGCTGATCAACGCCATGATCACGATCCAGTCGCAGAGCACGTCGAACGCCAGCTCGATCAGCCAGGCCGCGTCGGTGGCGGCGCTCAATGGGCCGACCGATTTCATCCCGAAGAACAACGCCGTCTTCCGGCAGCGCCGCGACCTGATCGTGTCGATGCTGAACCAGGCCACCGGCATCAAATGCCCGCGGCCAGAAGGCGCGTTCTACGTCTACCCGTCCTGCGCCGGCACGATCGGCAAGAAAACGCCTGATGGCAAGACGATCGGCGACGACACCGACTTCGTGAACTACCTGCTCGAGGCCGAGGGGCTGTCGGTGGTGCAGGGCTCGGCCTTCGGCATGGGCCCGGCCTTCCGCATCTCCTACGCCACCGCGACGGATCTGCTCGAGGAAGCCGGGCGCCGCATCCAGCGCGCCTGCGCCGCGCTGCGCTGACTTCAATTTCTTACCTTCCCCCGCGCGCGCGGGGGAAGGTGCCCGAAGGGCGGATGGGGGTGGCCGGCATAGCGGCCAGTCACAGCCATCTGTTGTGTTGCACGAACCACCCCCATCCGGCGCTTCGCGCGACCTTCCCCCGCCAGCGAGGGAAGGTGGTTCTCATGGTCGCGGCCTCACGTCGGGCACCCGACGATAGAACAACAGCCCAATCAGCAGCGCCGCGATCAGGAAGGCGAAGACCAGCTGGTAAGCCAGCGGTGGCGCCGCGCCCGATGCGCCGCGGAACTGATCGACGATCGCACCCGTTGACGCCGACAGCACGAAAGCGCCGCCCATGTTGGCGGCGTTGATGGTCGACAGCCCGCGACCGGCGATGCGCTCCGGGAAGCTGGCGCGCACATGGGTATGCAGCACGCTCACCACACCGGCGACGCCGATGGCCACGCAGAGGCAGACGGTGGCGAGCCAGAGCGGTGCCGCGCCCCATAGCGCCAGCGGCAGCAGGCTGGCGACCGTGATCAGGGCCAGGCCGATCACCACGCCCTTTCGGGTGTTGAACCAGGTGTCCATGCGGCCGATCACCAGGCTGCCGACCAAGCCGATCGCGGTCATCAGCAGCAGCACGTTGCCTCGCGCCGTCGGCGACAGGCCATAGACGTCGGCGAGATACGGCCCGACCCACAACCCAGTGATGGTCACGGCGGTGGGATAGATCACGGCCTGCGCCATCATGAAGGGCAGGAGATAGCGGAAACGCAGCACCTCGCGCAGGCCGGCCCAGACTTCGCGCGGCGTCTCGCGCGTCGAGGCCAGCGGCTCGCCCGAGCGCTGGTCGCGCACGCCGAACCAGACCGCCGCCGACACCATCACGCAGAGCGAGGCGAACACCCAGTAGGCGCCACGCCAGCCGATCCACTGCACCAGGAGCGCCATTGGCGTCGCGGTCAGCATGTTGCCGATCGCGCCGGCGGCGCTGATGTAGCCGACATAGGTGCCGAGCTCCGACGGCTTTACCCAGCGCGACAGCGTGGCGACCGATCCCATCAGGATGCAGACGCACGCGACGGCCAGCACGACGCGGCCGATCGCCAGGCCGATCCAGTCGGTCGCCGTGGCGAAGATCGCGCAGCCCAGCACGCCCAGGAGCGACAGGCTGGCGATGGTGCGGCGCGGGCCGAAGCGGTCGAGCGCCAGACCGCCGGGAATCATCGCCAGACCGAAGGTCAGGAAGAACGCGCCGGTCACCAGGCCCATGCGCGCCGGCGCGATCTGCAGCTCGGCCATCAGCTCGGGCGCGATCACGCCATTGGCGCCGCGAAAGAACATGCTGACGGCGAAGCCGAACGCCAGGCAGAGCGTGACGCGTGCGATCATGTACTTTTCTGGGCGTTCCGGCGGGACACCGCTGGCACCATTTCTACTCCGCTGCCATCGACCGAGTCATCCTCCGGTCCGATGCCGAGCGCGGCGGGCCGCCGTGCGATCGCCTTCATCCCATTGCCCCGCACCAGCACTTCGCCGGCGACCAGCCTCGCCCGAATCATCGATGACACGGATGTGCCTGAATAGCGTCTCGTCCGTGGCCGCGTTCCTACTCGGCTCGCGCTTCCCGTGGGGCGGACGGTACGGCCGTTGTTTTCGCCCTGTCCAACCAGGAGAACTGGGATGCCCACGGCCTTTCCCGGGGGAGATCTGCGGAGTGGGCGACGGGCGCCGCCGTACGGCGCAGGATGCCGCGGCATGCAAATCCCGGGAAGCCGCCGGGTTCCCGCCAAGACACCTCAGCGCCGCCGCTGTCGCCCCTGGAGGGATCGCGGGACAGAACTTTCGGGGAGCCGCGCAACCTCCAACGCATGGAGTCGTTGTAGCGCCGGTGGACCGCAACTTCTCCCCCGCGGTACCCCATCTCCCCGACTTGGCCCCGCACTTCCCGCGCGGGGCCAATTTTTGTCCGCCGCTCGGCGCATACTGTCGAGCGGTGCGGAGCATCGCCCCCCACCGCCACTATCCATGGCTTGAGCGCAGGCGCGCCACGTTCGGGCGATGGCGTCGATGGTGTAAACTCAGTTGCCCTTGGGCACCCAGGGCAGACGGCCGAACTCGATGCCCTCGTCGGCCAGCGCCGCCGCCTCGTCGTCCGAGGTCTCGCCGTAGATGCCGCGCTTGTCAGTCTCGCCGTAATGGATCTTGCGCGCTTCATCGGCGAACTTGTCGCCGACATAGTCGCAGTTCTTCTCTACCTGGCCACGCAGTTCCAGCAGCACCTTGCGCAGTTCCGGCGGCATGTTCGGCGGAATGGTGGCGACCGGCTGGGCGGGCGTCTCGGTCGCCGGGGCGGCGTCCTCGACCTGGCGGAGGGGCTGGGTCGACGCGGTCTTGCGATTGCCCTTGGCGGTCACGTTGGGCGCGACCAGTGCGCGCTCAATCTTGGAGTCGCCGCAGGTCGGACATTCCAGCAACCGACGCTTTTCCTGCTTCTCATAGGTGGCGCTGTCGCGGAACCAGCTATCGAACCGGTGGTCTTTCGAGCAACGCAGCGTGTACTTGATCATTCCCAACCGCAGCCTTGGCACTCGGTGTGCCGGAGTGCCAATAGATGTGGGGCAAGGCAGCCCGTTTGACAAGCTGGTTACGATGACCCCCTCACCCTGGATCGTCCGCTGGGCGCCCCTGGTCGCGCCAGGTGCCCCCATCCTCGATGTCGCCGCTGGCGGCGGCCGGCACACCCGATTCTTTCGGGGACGCGGGCATCGGGTGACGGCGGTCGATCGCGACGTGTCCGGCCTGGCCGAGCTGGCGAACGATCCTGAAGTGGAGATCGTGGCGACCGATCTCGAGACCGGCTCGCCCTGGCCGCTACCCGGCCGACGCTTCGGCGCCGTGGTGGTGATCAACTACCTGCACCGCCCGCTCTGGCCGACGTTGTTGGCGGCGCTCCAACCGGGCGGCGTGCTGCTCTACGAGACGTTCATGGTCGGCAACGAGCGCTTCGGCAAGCCGAGCAACCCGGCCTTCCTGCTGCGCGATGGCGAGCTACTCGACGTCGCGCGCGACGGCGGCCTGTCGGTCGTCGCCTACGAAGCCCTGATGCTGAGCGATCCCCGCCCGGCGATGGTCCAGCGCATCGCCGCGCGGCGGGCCTGATCTACTCCGCCGCCTTAGGCAGGGCGTAAGTGCGCACGGTCGGGCCACTGCAGCTGCGGTCGTGAGTCAGCGACGGCACGGCCTGCCGGGCCTCGGCGACCTTGGCCATATCGATCGTCGCGGTGACGAAACCCGGGCCTGTATCGCCGGCATCGGCGATCACCTCGCCCCAGGGCGCCACCACGACCGAATGACCGTATGTCTTGCGATTGCCGGCATGGCTGCCGACCTGGGCCGGCGCGAAGACGTAGCAGCCGGTCTCGATAGCGCGAGCGCGCATCAGCGTGTGCCAGTGCGCGCGACCGGTGGGCACGGTGAACGAAGACGGGATCGACAGCATCTCCGCCCCGCCATGCGCCAGCGCGCGATACAGGTAGGGAAAGCGCAGATCGTAGCAGATGGTCATGCCGAGCTTGCCCCACGGCGTCTCGGCGATCACCGCCTGGTCACCCGGGCGGAAGGTCGAGGATTCGCGATAGGTCTCGCCGCCAGCGAGCTGCACGTCGAACATGTGGATCTTGTCGTAGCTGGCGACGATGCCGCCGTCGGGCGCCACGAGATAGGAGCGGTTGGCGTTGCGCTCGTCCTCAACCTTCACATGGATCGAACCGACCAGGAACCACACGCCGCACTCGCGCGCGATGGCTTGCGCCGAGGCGAGGCCGGGATGATCCGCCTCGGGCATCGCCTTGGCCAGCGTTTCGCCGCGGTTGGCACCGATCAGGGTCGAGTTCTCGGGCGTCATCACGAAGTCGGCGCCGGCATCGCGCGCGCGGCGTGTCTGCTCCTCGATGAAGGCGATGTTGGGCGCCAGCTCGTTGGTGGCGTTGACCTGGATCAGGCCGGCGGTGAACGTCGCGGACATCGGACCGTCTCCCCGATCAGGTGGCGAGCAGCGGATCGAGCTTGCCCGCCGCCTCGAGCGCGGCCATCTCGTCGCTGCCGCCGATGTGCTTGCCGTCGATGAAGATCTGCGGCACCGAGGTGCGGCCGCCGGAACGCGCGCGCGCTTCCTCGCGCTTGCCGGCCTCCTCGTCGACGTCGTACTCCGCGAACTCGACGCCCTTGCGCTGCAGCAGCGCCCGCGCACGGGCGCAGTAGCCGCACCACTGGGTCGTGTACATTTCAACCTTGGCCATCAGGGGGCCTCTTCACCCGGTTCGTTGTGACGCTCGACTATAGACCCGTCAGTCGCGGGCGGCGAGCCACTCGACCAGGGTCCGATCATCCCCGCTCTCCAGCGCATCGGCCACCCGCCGCCCCACCGCCGTGCCGAATTTGTAGCCATGGCCGGAACAGGCCGAGACGACCCAGGTGGCGCCGCGGCACTCGCCGTAGAAGTGCTCGTCGTTCGTGAACGTATAGACGCAGCGCCGCGTGTCGGTGATGCGGTACTGGTCGATGCGCGCGAACAATGGCGCGAAGACCTCGCGCACGCCCAACGCGGTGGCGCGGTCGACCTCGAAGGGCTCATCAGGATTCCACGGCGTGCGCGTGAAGCTGGCGCCGAACTTCAATTGCGTGCCGTTCACCGGTGGAAGGACATAGCCGTCGACGCCCAGGCCGGCCATCGATGGCGCGGTCGACCAAGCCGCCTTCAGGTCCGCCGGCGGCTCCGGGTAGATCACGCAGGTGCGGTGGGGGACCAGCTTGGGCGCGAGGTCAGGGAACAGCGTGCCGACCCAGGCGCCGGCCGCGACGACGACGGCATCGCCGCTCAACGTCTCGCCCGAGCGTAGCGTGACCGTGGCCGCATCGGTATCGATGCCCTCGACGATCGCATGCGTGCGGATGGTGGCGTTCTTGGCCTGCAGCCACGCCGCCATGTCGGAGGCGATGCGCTGGCAGAGCAGCGCGCCGCCTTCGCGCGAGTAGTAGACCTCGCGCACGTGCTCGGGGTTGAGGAACGGGTAGCGCTTCACCGCTGCCTCGGTCTTCAGGGTCTCGAAGGAGAAGCCGTCGCGCGCCATGCCCTCGGCAAAGACCTGGCCGCGATCACCTTCCTTGAGCGAGACGCTGCTGACGCCGACGCGGGCCATATGCTCGCGGCCGAGATCGGCCCACAGCTCGTTCCAGGCGGCGAAGGACTCGGTCATGCGCGTGGCGTAGCCATGCATCTCGCCGTAGGCACGCCGCGTGATGCGATGCTGGTCACCCGAGGCCGCCAGCGGGTTGGGCAGCACGTCGCGCTCCAGCAAGGTCACCTTGTGCCCGCGCTTGGCCATGGCCCAGGCGGTGCTCAACCCGGATATTCCCGCACCCACGATAATCACATGCATCTGGACACTCTCCTGCCGCGGCGAGTGTAGAGCGTCGGCCTCAGGATCGGAACTCCGGTCGGACGACGCGGGCCAGGGTCAGCACGTCGATCCGCTCGGCGCCGGCCAGCCGCAGCACGCGGGTGCAGGCCTCGACGGTGGCGCCGGTGGTCAGCACGTCGTCGACCAGCACGACACGCCGGCCACGGATGAAGGGACGGTAACGCTCGTTGAGCGTGAAAGCGCCGGCGACGTTGCGGCGGCGCTCGCGCGCATCGCGGTCGGCCTGCGAAGGTGTGTTGCGGCGGCGGATCAGCAGGTCGGGCAGCACCTGGCGGCCGGAGGCCTTGCCGGCGGCGTGGGCCAGCAGCGCCGCCTGGTTGTAGCGACGCCAGAACAGCCGCCAGCGATGCAACGGCACCGGGGCGAGAAAATCGGCGTCGGCCAGCAACTCGGCGCCGGCCCGCGCCAGCCAGCGGCCATAGGCCGGCGCCGCGTCGGTACGGTCGCCGTGCTTGAAAGCCAGCACCAGGCCGCGCGAGCCGTCCTCGTAGCGGAAGGCCGCGCGAGCGCGGTCGTAGCGCGGCGGGCGCTTCAGGCAAGCGCCGCACAGCGTGTCCGGCCCGGCATCGACCTCGAAGGGAAAGCCGCAGCGCGCGCACAGCGGCGGCGCCAGGAACGAGACCTTGGGCCAGCAGGTCGCACAGAGCGCGCCCGGCTCACTGACCAGGGCCGAGCAGGACAGGCAGAGTGGTGGCAACAGCGTGTCGAGCGCGCTGCGTGCGACGCCGCGCGCGCGGCGGACCAGGGAGGTCAGCGGCGCGACAGGGACCAGGCGTTTGCGCAGGGCGTCGAAGGACATCGCGGCCGGCAGCTGAGCGCCCGAATCAGACGATTCGATGACGCTCAATACTCGACCTTGAAGGTGCGCTCGATCTCCTCGATCTGGCCGGCGGCAAGCCCCTGGGGCGGATGGGCGCGCAGCATGAGCCAGAGCTTGGCTGTCTCCTCGAGCTCCTCGAGCGCGAAACAAGCGTTGGACACGGAATCGTTCCAGACGACCGGGCCGAGCCGTTCCAGCAGCACGGCGCGCACCTTGGGTGCATGCGCGAGCACCAGGTCGATCACCTCGGGATCGCCCGGCCGGCGATAGGGGATCATCGGCACATGGCCGACCTTCATCACGTGATAGGGCGTGATCGGCGGTAGCACATCAGCGCGGTTGACGTCGGGCAGCATGGTCAGTGCGACCAGATTGGTGGAATGCGTGTGCACGACGCCGCCGGCATCCGGCCGCGCTCTATAGATCGCGCGGTGCAGCAGGATGGTCTTGGAGGCACGATCGCCACTGACCTGCTCGCCCCGAGCATCGAGCTTGGCCAGCCGCGACGCCTCGAGGAAGCCGAGGCATGCATCGGTGGGCGTGATCAGGAAACCATCGTCGAGCCGCGCGCTGATGTTGCCGGCGGTGCCGACGGTATAGCCGCGCCGATACAGGCTCTCGCCGTTGCGGCAGATTTCCTCGCGGACTCGCGCCTCGTCGGCCATGGCTGCCTCCCCTTCCTCGAATCATGCTACACGCGCGCGCATGAGCATGCCCGATCCGATGCTGGTGTTCGACCGCGCGGTGGTGCGGCGCCGGCGCGAGCGCGCGGCACGCGGTTGGGACGGCGCGGCCTTCCTCAAGCGCGAGATCGCGACGCGGCTGGTCGACCGGCTCGACGACATCAAGCGAAGCTTCGCGGTCGCGCTCGACCTCGGCTGCCATGGCGGCGAGGTCGGCGCGGCGCTGGCGCTACCCGGCGGCCGGCGACGCGGCGGCGTCGAGACCCTGCTGCAGATGGATCTCGCTGATGGCTTCGTGCGGCGCGCCAGGACGCACGGCCCGGTGTTCGTCGGCGACGAGGAGCAGCTGCCAGTCGCCCCGCAAAGTCTCGATCTGGCGTTGAGCGCCATGAGCCTGCATTGGGTCAACGACCTGCCCGGCGCCCTTCTGCGTATCCGCGAGAGCCTGAAGCCCGACGGGCTGTTCCTCGGCGCGCTGTTGGGTGGCGAGACGCTATGGCAGCTGCGCCAGGCGCTGGCCCAGGCAGAGAGCGACGTCGAGGGCGGCTTGAGCCCGCGAGTCTCGCCCTTCGCCGATCTGCGCGATGCCACCGGGCTGCTGCAGCGCGCCGGCTTCGCGCTGCCGGTGGGCGACGCCGAGCGTATCGAGGTCAGCTACCCGGACGCGCTGGCGCTGCTGCGCGAGCTACGCGCCATGGGCGAAAGCAACGCCGTACGCGGCCGTCGGTCGACGTTGACGCGGCGGCAAACCCTGCTGCGCGCGCTGTCCATCTACGAGCAGCGCCATGGTGGCCCCAACGAACGGATACCAGCCACGTTCGAGGTCATTTTTCTGCACGGCTGGGCACCGCACGCCTCGCAGCAAAAGCCGCTGGCGCCGGGTACCGCGACGAGCCGCCTGGCCGATGCGCTGGGCACGATCGAGCGGCCCGCGGGTGAAAAAGCGGGAAGCTGACGCGACACTGGCACCACGCACCTCCGCCCGCCATATTGAGACCATATGAGCACACCGCCGCCGCTGCATTTCCCCGACGTCATGACGCAGACCTTCCGGCTCTGCTTCAGCAATATCAGGGCGTTCTTCGACCTCGCGCTGATCCCCACGATCATCTCGGTGGCGCTGATGCTGGGGCTGCGCCTGCTGTCCGACGGCCCCGCCTCGCCGAGCACGATGGGTCTGGTGAAGCTTCTCGACCTGATCCCGACGGCGATGTTCGCGGTCGCCTGGTATCGCTGGCTGCTGCTGGGCCCGCCGCAAGCCTCGGTGGTCGCGGGGCTGGGCTGGTCGGCGCGCGAGACCGGCTTCCTGCGCGAGTTCCTGGTGATCTTCGGCCTGCCGATCGTGATCATGGGCATTTTTCTGACGCAGATGCCCGACGACATGATCGTGCTGACGCCCAACGACGTGCGCGCCCTGCCGCCCGAGGTGCGCGCGCTGGGCATCCTGGTGCCCTTCGCTTTCGTCGGCGCGTTGATCGGCATGCGGCTGAGCTTCGGCCTCGCCGCACCCGCGGTCGACGAGACATGGCGGGCGTCGATGGCTTGGCGCTACAGCAAGGGCAACGCGATGGTCAGCCTCGGCACGGTGTTCGTGGTCACCGTGATCGGCATGATCGGCGAGCTGATCCTGGCCGGCCTGGCGCTGGCCATCGTGCGCTCGATCGTCGGGCCAGGCTCCGGCTTCGGCGCCGCGCTGATCCTGAGCCTGATCCTCGCCACGATCTCGTACTTCAAGCTTGCGCTGGTCGCGGCCACCCAGGCGGTGATCTTCCGCCAGCTCACCGGCTGGCGCCCGGGCGAGGCGCTAAGACCGCCGCCGGCCTAGACCGACAACGCCCGCCATCGAGGATGGCGGGCGTCCTGGTTTCCGATTGTCGAAGTCTACCGCGTGCTCACGCCCCCTCTAGCGTCAACGCTGACCTCCACCTGCGCACCGCCGCGCATCGCCGTGCCGCGCCACGTTCCGTCGGGACCGCGAGTCAGGCCCTGAACGTTGGTGTAGCCATCGGCCTCGATGCGCGCCTTGGCCTGTGCCGAGCCAGCGGCATTCGGCGCGGTCGCGGTCTGCGGCGCCACACCAGGGGTCTTTACGGTGCCCGGGTTCACGCCCGGCGTGGTCGCACCACCGGAGCCAACCGCCGGCGGATTGGCGCTGCCCGGGCCGACCGCCGGCGCGGTGACGCCGCCTGTCGGCGGAACTCGTACCGCGGGCGTGCCGACGCTGGGCGGCGTGAGCGGCGGGGTCGTGACCGATCCCGGTCCAACTGAAGGTGGCGTAACGGCGCCTCCACCCACACCCGGTGTCGTGACGGTCTGTGCAGACGCGGCGCCAGTCGCGCCGACGATCGCAAGCGCAAGAATCGTCTTCTTCATCGTGGACCTCCGATATCTTGGCGAATTCCGCTGGCTCGCGGCGTGAGCGGCGGAGAGTAAGGACGAAACGCTCGACCTCTACATTGAGTTCCGGTGAACAGGCCGCCTGACGCGATGATGGCGCGCAGCGGCGAATTGGGTGGCTGGTAACGGCTTCGGCGGCGTCCTTCGACTATCTCGACAGCGACGACAAGCGAAGTTCGCGCGTCGCCCGAGGAACGCACGATGACGTGGCCGCGTTGAAGCAGCCCGGCCTGATCCGCGCGGGCGTAATCGTTACAGCATATCCCGCAGCTGGGCGATCAGCGGGATATCGGCCGGGGGCATCGGATAGTTGCCGAGCGCCCGCACCTCGACCCATTTCAGGGTCTGGCCCTCGCGCGGGCGCGGCGTGCCGTGCCATTTGCGGCAGGCGTAGAGCGGCATCAGCAGGTGGAAGCTCTCGTAGCCGTGCGAGGCGAAGGCGATCGGCGCGAGGCAGCTGCCCGTGGTCTCGACGCCCAGCTCCTCGCGAAGTTCACGCACCAGCGCCTCTTCCGGCGTCTCGCCGGGATCGACCTTGCCGCCGGGGAACTCCCACAGCCCGGCCATCGATTTGCCGGGCGGGCGCTGGGCGATCAGCACGCGACCGTCGATGTCGATCATCGCCACAGCGGCGACCAGCACGAGCTTGCGGCCCGCCAGCGGCGGCTGCCCGCCCGGACAGGGTTCGAACGTGTCCACTTCAGAGGTCAGCTGCGGTAGCTGCCGTTGATGTCGATGTAGCGATGCGTCAGGTCGCAGGTCCACACCGTGGAGCGGCCGCGGCCCAGGCCAAGCTCGATGTCGATCACCACGTCGCTGCCCTTGATGTGCTTCACGACCGGGGTCTCGTCGTAGTTGGGCACCACCTGGCCGTTGTCGGTAATGCGCACGCCGCCCATGGAAATGCGCAGCTTGTCGCGGTCGGCTTTTTCACCGGCCTTGCCGATGGCCATCACCACGCGGCCCCAATTGGCGTCCTCGCCGGCGATCGCCGTCTTCACCAGCGGCGAGTTCGCGACCGCGAGGCCGATTTTGCGCGCCGCCCCGTTGCTGGTGGCGCCGGTGACGTTGATGGTGATGAACTTCGAGGCCCCCTCGCCGTCCTTGGCCACCAGCTGCGCCAGCTCGATCATCAGCTCGTCGAGCGCGCGGCGGAAATCGGCCAGCAGCGGATCGTCGGCTTCCTCGACGCGCGGGTGGCGCGCGGCGGCCGTCGAGGCCAGCAGGAAAGTGTCGCTGGTCGAGGTGTCGCCGTCGACCGTCACGCAATTGAAGGACTTGTCGGTCGAGTCGGTCAGCAGCTTCTGCAGCACGCCGGCCGGCAGCTTGGCGTCGGTGAAGGCGAAACCCAGCATGGTCGCCATGTCGGGCGCGATCATGCCGGAACCTTTGGCGAAGCCGTTGATCGTCACCGTGCCGTCGCCGATGCGCGCCGTGCGCGTCGCCACCTTGGGAAAGGTGTCGGTGGTCATGATCGACGCCGCCGCTTCCGCCCAGCCGTCCTCGCGCGCCGCTTTGAGCAGCGCCGGCACCGCCTTGACGATCGGCGCCGGATCCATCGGCTGGCCGATCACGCCGGTCGAGGCCATGAAGACTTCATTGCGCGCGCAGCCCAGCGCTTGCGCTATGGCGCGCGTCGCTTCCTCGACCGACTTGTCGCCGTGCTTGCCGGTAAAGGCGTTGGCGTTGCCGGCGTTGACGAGAATGGCCCGCGCCTTACCGCGCGCCAGATTCTTACGGCACCAGTCGACCGGCGCTGACGCGGTCTTCGACCGCGTCAGCACGCCGGCGATGATCGAGCCCGCCGGCAGCACGGCGACCATAAGGTCGCGGCGGCCCTTGTAGCGGATGCCGGCCTCGACCGCGCCGAGCTTGATGCCGGCGATACGCGGCAGACTGGGCACCGTCTTGGGCGCCAGCGGTGAAACCGGATTTGGTGCGCTCATCGTCGCCTCTCGGGCGGCAGCGGTGGAACGTCGGGACACAAGCGGATCGGCGCGCCCGTGAGGACGCGCCGGTACAGGGATGTGAAGGTTACACCATCCCCGCCACTGATTCACAGTGGCGAGGCGGAGTTTGGCCGAATCCCGATTACTTCTTCTCGGGTGGCTTGGCGGCGGGCGGCGCGCCCGGCGGCACCGGCGCTTCGGTGATGCGCGAGCCGTCCATGTTGAACTTCTCGATCTTGGCCGCCTTGCGCAGGCCCTCGATCATGGTCGAGAAGGCCTCGCGGGTCAGCTCGCCCTTGATCTCGTCCTCGACCTCGGCGAGCGGCGGCGGGCCGGCCTTGCGGCGGTCCTCCAGGCGGATGATGTGGAAGCCGAACTGCGTCTTCACCGGCGCCGTCGTGGTCTTGCCCTTCTCCAGCGTGAAGGCGGCCTCGGCGAATTCCTTCACCATGTCGCCCTTCTTGAACCAGCCGAGATCGCCGCCCTGGGCGCCCGAGGCCTTGTCGGTCGACTTCTCCTTGGCGATCTTGGCGAAGTCGCCGCCCTTGCCGAGCTCCTCGATGATCTTCTTGGCCTCGTCCTCGCTGGCGACGAGGATGTGCTTGGCCGAAACCTCGTCCTCCGGCGGCAGATCCTTGATCTTCTTTTCGTAGCGCGCCTTGATCAGGTCGGGCGTGACGCGGCGCTCGACCTCACGGGTCAGCCATACGTCCTGCGCCAGGCGCTCCTCGAGATCGGCCATGCGGCGCTTGTACTCGTCGATCTTCTGGATCTCGGCCTTGCGCGCCTCCGAGATCATCAGGCGGCGGTCGACCATCTGGTCGAGCAGCGCCGGGAAAATCATATGCAGCGGCAGCGCGCGATATTGCTCGGGCAGGGTCGCCTGCTGGCGCTGCACTTCAGACAGGCGAATGGCCTGGCCATTGACCGTGGCCACGACCGGATCGGCGGCCGGAGCCTGGGCTGGAGCGGGCGCCGGCGGCGTCTGTGCGACGGCGCTGGCGGCCAGCGCGCAGCTGCCGGCAAAGCCGAGCAGCAGGGCGGCGGCGAGGCCGCGCGGGCAGCGGAACATGATGCGAAAGCTCCGTATCGAGGGGGATTCGCGCTCGACGTCCAGGGACGATCGGCGAATGGCGGCAGCATAAACCATAGGCCCAGGGCGGCCGCAAGTTGCGCCCGACCACGACGGCGTGAACGGCCATGGGGCGGCGTGCGTTGACACTCCCCGGCAGCGTCTCTATGTCTCAGCGGCTGGTCGCGGGCCCTGCCCGCGACCTACTGATTTTTCGAGGTTTTTCAATGCTCGGCGCCCTCGCGCGACAGATTTTCGGGACCTCCAACGACCGTATCGTCAAGGGCCTCGGCAAGCCGGTGACGCGCATCAACGCGCTGGAGCCGGAAATCAAGGCGCTGACCGACGACCAGCTGCGCGGCCGCACCGCGGCGTTCAAGGAACGCCTGGCCAAGGGCGAGACGCTCGACGACCTGCTGGTCGAAGCCTTCGCCACGGTGCGCGAGGCGGCCATCCGCACGCTCGGCCAGCGGCATTTCGACGTGCAGCTCAAGGGCGGCATGGTGCTGCACCAAGGCAAGATCGCCGAGATGAAGACCGGCGAGGGCAAGACCCTCGTCGCCACCCTGGCCGTCTACCTTAACGCGCTGGCCGGCAAGGGCGTGCACGTCGTCACCGTCAACGACTACCTCGCCCGCCGCGACTCGGAGTGGATGGGCCAGATCTACCGGTTCCTCGGGCTGACCGTGGGCTGCATCGTGCACGATCTGTCGGACGAGGAGCGCCGCGCGGCCTATGCCTGCGACGTCACCTACGGCACCAACAACGAGATCGGCTTCGACTATCTGCGCGACAATATGAAGTTCAACCGCGACATGATGGTGCAGCGGCCGTTCAACTTCGCCATCGTCGACGAGGTCGACTCGATCCTGATCGACGAAGCCCGCACGCCGCTGATCATCTCCGGGCCGGCCGAGGATTCCTCCGAGCTCTACCGCAACGTCGACACGCTGATCCCGCTGCTGGCGGCCGAGCATTTCGAGAAGGACGAGAAGCAGCGCACCGTGTCCTTCACCGAGCTCGGTGGCGAGCGCATCGAGGAGCTGATGAAGGAGAAGGGCCTGCTCGAGGCCGACTCCAACCTCTACGCCGTGCACAACGTCTCGCTGGTGCACCACGCGACGCAGGCGCTGCGCGCCCACAAGCTGTTCACGCGCGATGTCGACTACATCGTCAAGGACAACCAGGTCATCATCATCGATGAGTTCACCGGCCGCATGATGAGCGGCCGGCGCTACTCGGAAGGCCTGCACCAGGCGCTAGGCGAGAACCAGACGCTGGCCTCGATCACCTTCCAGAACCTGTTCCGCATGTATCCCAAGCTGGCCGGCATGACCGGCACGGCGATGACCGAGGCCCCGGAGTTCGGCGAGATCTACGGCCTGGAGGTCGTCGAGATTCCGACCAACGTCGCCGTCGCGCGCAAGGACCACGACGACGAGGTCTACCGCACCGCCAAGGAGAAGCAGACCGCGATCATCGCCGAGATCGAGGCGGCGCGGAAGCGCGAGCAACCGGTGCTGGTCGGCACGGTGTCGATCGAGAAATCCGAGGAGCTGTCGGCGGCGCTGACCGCCAAGGGCGTCCAGCACCAGGTGCTGAACGCGCGCTTCCACGAGCAGGAGGCGACGATCATCGCCCAGGCCGGCCGGCCGGGCGAGGTCACCATCGCCACCAACATGGCCGGCCGCGGCACCGACATCCAGCTCGGCGGCAACCTCGAAATGCGCCTGCGCGCCGAGCTGCCGGATATCACGGATGAGAGCGCGCGCGATCAGCGCAAGGCCGAGATCGAGGCCGAGATCGCCGCGGCCCGCGAGCGGGTGCGCAAGGCCGGTGGCCTGTTCGTGATCGGCACCGAGCGCCACGAGAGCCGACGCATCGACAACCAGCTTCGCGGCCGGTCCGGCCGCCAGGGCGATCCCGGCGCATCGAAATTCTTCCTGTCGCTCGACGACGATCTGATGCGCATCTTCGGCACCAACCGCATGGAAGGCGTGCTGCAGAAGCTCGGCCTGCAGGAGGGCGAGGCGATCGTCCATCGCTGGATCAACAAGGCGCTGGAGCGCGCTCAGCAGAAGGTCGAGGCGCGCAACTTCGAGATCCGCAAGAACCTGCTGCGCTACGACGACGTGATGAACGCCCAGCGCAAGGTGGTCTACGCCGAGCGCATCGAGATGATGGGCGAGGATGACCTGTCGACCACCGTCTCGGGCATGCGCCAGCAGGTGATCGAGGGCATGGTCAAACGTGCCATCCCCGAGGGCAGCTATTCCGAGCAGTGGGACATCGCCGGGCTGAAGGAGCACGTGCAGCGTGTCTTCGGGCTCGACCTGCCGGTCACCGACTGGGCCAAGGAAGAGGGCATCGCCGACGACGAGATCCGCGAACGCCTGCTCGACGCCGCCAATCGCCTGATGGCGGAGAAGGCCGCGAATTACGGCCCCGACGTCATGCGCCAGGTCGAGAAGAGCGTCGTGCTGCAGGTCTTCGACCAGTCCTGGAAGGAGCACCTGCTGCATCTCGACCAGCTGCGCCAGGGCATCGGCCTGCGCGCCTATGGCCAGAAGGATCCGCTCAACGAGTACAAACGCGAGGCCTTCAACCTGTTCGACGACATGCTCGCCAACATGCGCGAGGAAGTCACGCGCGTGCTGGCCTATGTCCAGGTGCGCTTCGAGGAGCCGCCGCAGATGCCGGTCGGCCCCGACCCGTCGATGATGCAGGCGATGCACGAGAGCCCGGCCATGGCCGGCGCCGACGCGCTCTACGCCGATGCCTCCTCGGGCGCGCTGCCGCCGGTCGGCTTCGATCCCGACCCGGGCACCGACAACATGACGGGACGGCCACAGCCGGTTCGCAACGCCCGCGCGCCGGCCAAGGTCGATCCGAACGACCCGGGCACCTGGGGCAAGGTCTCGCGCAACGCCACCTGCCCCTGCGGCTCGGGCAAGAAGTACAAGCACTGCCACGGCCGCTTCGCCTGAGCTGCGTCGGGCCATGGCGGCGCGGCCGAAGGACGTCGTTGAGCTCGAAGCCCGGGCGGATGCCGCCATCAGGCACTACAACCGCACGACCTGGATTCGTTTCACCGTCACCTTCTTCCCGGTGCCGCTGATCGTCGTGATCCTGCGGCTGCAGGTCGACGCGTGGGTCTACTACATCTACGGCGCGGCCATCGTGGTCCTGACGCTGTTGATGTACCTGCTCGACGGCGCCGCCCGCGACCGGCGCGACGCGGCGATCCACGCCGCCGAGCAGGCGCGCCTGGCGGCCGCGTCTCAGGACTGAGCGCGTTCGAGCCAGAAGCCCGGGCCGGCGTACCAGAGCCTGTCGCCGACATCCGCCGCCGGCTCGCCGCGATGCAGGGCGCGGATCGGCACATGGCGCGCCTGCACGCTTTCGAGCGCCTTCTGTAGCCGCTCGCTCGCCGCCTCGTCGCGGCCACCGACGCAAGGAAAGATGCCGACGCCGCCGATCGAGCGCGCGCTGAACGAATCGCCCTGTCGCTCGGCGCGCAGGATGAAGCCCCACCAGTTGGCGCCGGTGAGCGGCATCATCAGCCGGCCGCCCTCGGCGAGCCGATCGAGCCACAGCGACGCCGGATGCGTCGAGCCGGCGAAGACCACGATCACGTCTACCGGCCCCGGATCGTGCGTGCGGCCATCGCCGGCGACGACCTCGACCTGCGGCCAGGCGGCGAGATTGGCCTTCGCGCGCAAGGCGAGATCGGCGTCGTACTCGACCGCCACGACGCTGCCGTCGCGGCCGACGATCTCGGCCAGGATGGCGCTGTAGTAGCCGGTGCCGGCGCCGACCTGCAGCACGCGCTCGCCGCGCCGCAGATCGAGATGGTCAAGATTGTGCGCCCAGAAGCTCGGCATGCCGTTGTTCAGCTTGCGTTCGAGATCGATGGCGACCAGCACGTCGTGATAGAGCCAGTGCGACTCGGCATCGGGCGTCGTGAATGTGTCCTCTGGCCGGACATCCGGCCGGATAGTCCAGGGGGCCGGCCCGAGGAAGCGCTCGCGCGGCACGGCGGCGTAGGCCTCGACGACGCTCATGTTGCGCCGCACGGGCGCGCGCAATCGCAGATCCTCGGCATACCAGCGGCGTATCGCAACGCTATCGTCGGCCATCGTGTCTCCCGTCGCGTCCTGCTGACCGGAGGGCGCACGGCCCGGCGTCACGCGGACGGGGAAGAAAAATTTCGCCGCCCTGTCCGCGCCGGCCTCCGCCGAGCGCATACTGCGGAGGACATGGAACGCGCCGAACGCAATCGCCTGCGCACCGTCCCGGCCGGCACAGCGGATGCCGTGGCCGGCGATGTCGGCTGTGCCTTGCGTACGCTGTCCGATGCCGATCTGGTGCGCCTGAAAGCGCTGGCGCGGCTGTGGAGCCGAGGCCTGCCCGGCGGGCTGGATTGGGTCGACGTGCTGAACGAAGCCATCGTGCGCAGCCTCGACGGCTCACGCCACTGGCCGCCTGAGGTGCCGCTGCTGGCCTTCCTGTCGGGCGTAATGCGCAGCATCCGCGACGAGCACTGGCGCCGCGCGCGCCGCGATCACACCTTGCTGGTCACGGCGACCGACGCCACCGGCTCGGTCTTCGCGCCCGACAATCCCGAGCGCATGCTGGCCGCCGCTCAAGCGCTGGGCGCGATCCACGGCCTGTTCGCCGACGATCCGGCGGCCCTGAAGATCCTCGCCGGCCTGGCTGAAGGCATGACGGCGACCGACATCCGCCTGCACTACGACATGTCCGAGCGCGACTACGACTCCACCCGCAAGCGCATGCGCCGCGCCCTGCTGCGCCGCGGCCTGGCCTAGAGACGCGCCATGAAGAACTGGCAGCCCGACATCGACCTCGACCGCCTGCTCGCCGCGCTCGGCGAGGAGATCATCGACACCTCAGACGAGGACATCCGTACACTCTGCGGCCAGGCTGGATCGCCGCTCTCAGGTATCGCCCGAGACGTCCGCATGCGCATTGCGGCGATCAATGACAACCCCGTCGACCCGACTCCGCCACCCACCGATATCACTGTGAGACGCGAGCTACGGCTGCGGTCGCACTGATCCGGAATCGTGGACTTTCCTCCGGTTGTAGTTCTACAGTATGCTGAATACAGGACTGATTGGGGGATGGTCGATGAGGCGACGCGCTTTCCTGTCTGCGCTCGGCGGCGGGATCATGTCATCGGTTGTCGCGAACGATGCATCAGGACAGGCCTGTTTCAGCGCACCACAGATTCCGCACGCGGGCTTGCCGGATATCGCGATGGTGACCGTGATGAACGGCCAGATTGTCATCCTTTACAACCCGCAGGTTGTAGCCATGGCTGGCCCCATACTCACCGCCTTCTTCGAAGCCCATGAATATGGCCATGTCTGCCTAAACCACGTGCAAATGCAGATGTTTTTCGGGAATCCCTTCAATCGCCAGTGGATGAGCCAGAACCACGAGCTCCAGGCCGACTCGTTCGCGACTCAGCTGCTCGCCAGGCGGAGCAACCAACAGTCAATCGTCGCGGCCGCCCAGTGGTTCTCCATGCAGTATCCGTCGCCTCACCAGATGCTGATGGGCACCCACCCACCCGGACCTGTGCGCGCCCAAAACATCGTAGCGACCGCCAAGTCGATGGGCGTACCAATCTAGGTCCGGCTTACGCTACCGCCCGCGCCTTCAGCAACACGCCGGGGTTCATCACGCCCCTGGGATCGAGCGCGTTCTTCGCACCCTGCAACGCGGCGGCGAACAGTTCCGGCCGCTGCTTCTCGTACCAGGGCATGTGGTCGCGGCCGACCGCGTGGTGGTGGGTGATGGTGCCCTTGAGCTGGCTCAGCACGTCGGCGCAGGCGCGCTTGATCGCCCACCATTGCTGCTCCATGCCGCCCTTCTTCCCCTTGCCATAGAAGCTGAAGTAAGGCGCCGGCCCGTCGGGATAGACATGGGTGAAGCGGCAGGAGGCGCTGGCGCCCGGCCCGCATTCGCGCTTCAGCACGTCATGCAGCGTGTCCATCACCTTCTGGTGGAAATCGCCGAAACGATCCCAGGTCGTCGAGGTCTCGAACGTGTCGTAGAGCACGTTGAGCGGCGTCATGATCTCGCGGAAGAACGGCGCGCGAATGAACGCGTTGCGCCACGCGCCCGAGCTGCCCTCGCGATGGCCGCCTTTCGATTCGAGCTGGCTCATATCAGGCTGGCCGTGATGGTCGCGCGCGCATTCCAGCGCCCGCTTCATCCACGGCCCGACATCGTGGTCAGCCGACTCGAAGGCCAGCACCATGATGTCGACGCTGCCGTCGCCCGCGCCGGTGGCCTGCGCCTCGACGCGATCGAGCAGGCGCACGTTGGAGGGATAGAGCCCGGCCTGGCCGATGGCGCGCACCGCGCCCCAGGCATCTTCGAACTTCGTGAAGCTCACCGAGGTGCCGGCACGGAAGCGCGGGCGGTCCTGCAGGCGCATCCACGCCTCGGTGATGATGCCCAGCGAGCCCTCCGAGCCGATGACGATGCGGTCGGGGCTGGGGCCGGCGCCCGAGCCCGGCAGGCGGAAGCTCTCCCACGCGCCCTTTGGCGTGATCATCCGCGCGCTTTGCACGAAATCGTCGATATGGGTGTAGAGCGTGGCGAAGTGGCCACCCGAGCGCGTCGCGATCCAGCCGCCCAGGGTCGAGTACTCGAAGCTCTGCGGAAAGTGCCGCAAGGTCACGTCGTGCGGCTTGAGCTGCGCCTCCAGATGCGGGCCCAACACGCCGCCCTGGATGCGCGCGGCGCGGCTCTTGCGATCGACCTCCAGCACCTTGTCGAGGCGCTGCAGGTTGATCGAGACCACGCCCTTGAAGGCGCCGCCGACCACCGGCTCGATGCCGCCGACGACCGAGGAGCCGGCGCCGAACGGGATCACGGCGATGTCGTTGGCGCTGGCCCAGTCAAGCAGGGCCGCGACATCGGCCTCGTCGCGCGGATAGGCCACGACATCGGGCGGGTTGGGCACGCGGCGCTCGAAGATGCGCACCGCGTCGATGAACGACTTGCCGTAGGCGTGCACCAGCCGGTCGATGCGCGCCGTCGAGCAGATCGCGGCGAGGCTGGCCGGCGGCTGCACGCGCGGCGCGCGCAGCTCGTATTCCTCCTCGCGCGGCGGCGTGTCGTTGAAGTCGGTGACGCCATAGCGCTTGGCGGCGTTGGCGTGGACATAGGCGCGCTCTTCCGGCGTGGCGCCCTCGCCCTCGAAGCCCCAGCCCCAGAACTTCATGCGGCGCGGCAGGAAACCCGACATGCGTGCCCTCCGATTTCGTTGCGTCGATCTTGCCCATGCGAGCGCCGCGAAGGCAATCTGCGCGACCATGACCGAGACCCCCGCCCGATACGTCACGCCCGAGCCGTTCAAGATCGATGTGCCGGAGCGCGCGTTGTCAGATCTCGACGAGCGCCTGCGCAAGTGGCGGCCACCGCCCTTCGTCGCCGGCGGCGGCTGGGACTACGGCACCGAGGAGCGTTGCCTCAAGGAGCTCGTCGATTACTGGCTGCACGGCTACGACTGGCGGCGTTGCGAGGAGAAGATCAATGCCTTCCCCAACTACCTCGTCGATATCGGCGATCAGCGCCTGCACTTCATCCGCGAGCCCGGCACGCCGGTCGAGGATGCGCCGGCGCCGCTGCCGCTGATCCTCACCCATGGCTGGCCCGGCTCTGTCGTCGAGTTCCTGGACATCATCGACAAGCTCGCCCATCCCGAGCGCCATGGCGGCGATGCGCTCGATTCCTTCGACGTCATCGTGCCGTCGCTGCCGGGCTACGGCTGGTCCGGCCCGCCGATGCGCGCGGGCGGCGCCGGCCCGATCGGCCCGCGCGCCATCGGCCGGCTCTGGCATCGCCTGATCACCGAGTCGCTGAACTACGGCAGGCCCTACGTGGCGCAGGGCGGTGATTGGGGTGCCGCGGTCTCGACCTGGCTGGCGCATGACCATCCCGTGGTCGAGAAGGACGGCGTGAAGATCGGCTGCCAGGCGCTGCACCTCAACATGATGGTGTTCCGGCCGGGCGTCGACGAGAAGACGGCGCTCTCGCCCGAAGAAATCGCATGGATGAACATCGTGCGCGCCGAGCGCGACGCGAAGATCGCCTACCAGCACATCCAGAACACCAAGCCTCAGTCGCTGGGCGTGGCGCTCACCGACTCGCCGGTCGGGCTGGCGGCGTGGATTCTCGAGAAATTCCAGGGCTGGAGCGATTGCGGCGGCGATCCGCGCAAGCGCTTCTCGTGGGACACGCTGATCGACAACATCATGGTCTATTGGCTCAACGCCAACATGGCGAGCGCCGCTTGGCTCTATCGCGGGGTGCGCGAGGAAGGCGCGCGACTGGCCAAGGGTGAGACCGTGAAGACACCGACCGCATTCATGGCGTTCCCCGCCGATCTCGCGCCGCCACCACCGCGCGCCTGGGTCGAGCGCGCATACAGCGACCTCAGGCGCTATAGCGCGATGCCCAGCGGCGGCCACTTCGCGGCGCTGGAGGAACCCGACCTGCTGATCGAGGATATCCGCGCCTTCTGCCGGCCGTTGCGCTACGGCGCGGCCAACGACTAACCATGTCTGTGGCGATCCGCGCCGCGCGGCGCCACGAGCTGCCCGCGCTGCAAGATGTCGAGAACGTCGCTGACGAGATCTTCCGCCGCGTCGGCATGCCCTGGGTGTTAGCGATGACGCCGGCTGATCTCGATCCGCTGGAACGGGCGCGACGCGCCGGCCGCCTGTGGGTCGCGGTCAACGGCGCCAATCGGCCGGTCGGCTTCGCGCTGCTTCGTACGCTCGACGGCATGGCCTGGCTGCATCAGCTCTCGGTGCTGCCGCGCTACGGCGGCCGCGGCATCGGCGGCGCGCTATTGGAACAGGCCTGCGCGAAGGCGCGGCGGGAGCGGCATGCCAGCGTGTTCCTGTCGACCTATCTCGGTGTGCCCTGGAACGCGCCCTTCTACGCCCGGCACGGCTTCAACGTCATGCCGCTGGCGCAGTACTCGGCGGCGATGCGGCTCGAGCGGGTGCACGAGCGACAGCTCGGCCATCCAATCTGGCGGCGCTGCATCATGCGGCGCGATCTGGAACCTTGTCCCATCCCGTAGACCAACCTGTATAGTGCCGCGTGCCTCCAGAGGATTTCGCCGCATGACAGGTGGCCGGCCACCGAAGATCGCGAAGCTCGATGTCGTCGAGCTGTTTCCCACGCCGCTGTGGATCATCGACCTGGCGCCGGAGGAGCACGTCCCGCTCAACACCGCGCTGCGCGGCGAGATCGAGCGCATGCTGACGCCCAGGCCGAAGATCCAGAAGGGCGCCAACTGGCAGACCGACCAGAACCTGCACACCCTTCAGGCGTTCCAGCCGATCTGCGACATCGGCCACATGGCGGCCAAGGGCGCCATGCGCTGGCTGGGGTTGGAAGACCACAGACTGGTGATCACCGGCTGCTGGGCCAATATCAATCCGCCGGGCTCGCACCATCCCCGGCACACGCACCCCAACAACTATCTCAGCGCCACCTACTACGTGCAGGCCGGGCCGGACACCGCTGAGATCGTGTTCTCCGATCCCAGACCGCAATCCTTCGTCATCATGCCCAAGCCCAAGCAGTTCACCGAACGCACCGCCAACAGCCGTTCCGTGCCGGCGCGCGACGGGCGCATGGTGATCTTCCCCTCATGGCTGCACCACCACGTGGTCAGCAACCAGAGCGAGGCCGAACGCATCAGCCTCGCGTTCAACTTCATGATCCCGCAATACACCGAGACGCTCGCCGCGCCGATGTGGCAAGGCAACGTGCGCAGCAAGTCTTAGTGGGACCGCCAGCGCGCCCAGTCACTCCGCGAAGCGCGGGCTCTGCTTCAGCGTCGAATAGGCCTGGTTGATCTGCTTGATGCGCTCCTCGGCTTCGCGGTCGCCGCCGGTGGCGTCGGGGTGGTAGCGCTTGGCCAGTTCCTTGTAGCGCGCCTTCACGCCCTGCCGGGTCTGCGGCCAGGTCAGGTCGAGGATGGAAAGCGCCTGCTGCTCGGCGACCGGCAGGTCGTTGGGCTGCGCCTGCGGCCGGCGCTGCCGGGCCCGCGCACCGGCATCGGCCAGGATGTCGTAGGGATCGAGCAGCAGCTCGAGCGGGTCGGCGGCCATCTTGGCGCGGGTCTGACCGCTCATCTTCCAGGTCGGCCGGCGCCAGGTCTGGTCGGCGCGGATCTGGCGCTCGATCTCCTCCTCCGACATGCCGGCGTAGAAATCCCACTTGGAATTGTACTCGCGCACGTGCTCGAGGCAGAACCAGCGGTACTGGCTGAGATTTTCGCGCGAACGCGGGGCGCGGAACTCGCCAGCCTCGGCGCAACCGGGATGCTCGCAGACGCGCAGATTCGCGGAGGGAGCCTCCGTCGTACGAACCGATTTGCGCGAACCGCGTACCATCGTACATTTATGAGCGCGCGGGCAGCGCGTCTCAAGTTCGTTTCGTTGTTGACTCGGAGCCAAGCATGAGCGCGATCGCCGCCGCCATCGACCGCAAGCTGAGCGCCGCGCTGGCGCCCTCGCGCCTCGTGATCACCGACGATTCCGCCAAGCACGCCGGCCACGCCGGCGCGCGCGAGGGCGGCGAGAGTCATTTCACCGTCGACATCGTGTCGGCGGCCTTCGCCGGCAAGAGCCGCGTGGCGCGGCAGCGCATGGTCTACGGCCTGCTCAAGGAGGAGTTCGACGCCGGCCTGCACGCGCTGGCGCTGATCACCCGCGCGCCCGACGAGGCCGGCTGAAGCTCAGGTCGCCTCGGCCCAGCGATACCGCCTGGCCTCGCGCAGCAGCGCTCTGCAGGCCGGCAGCTTCGCCGCCTCGCGCGTCGTGACCAGCGTCACCTGCCGGCTGATCGGCGGATCGACCAGCGGCCGCGCCGGCAATCCGGGCACCACAACCGAGAATTCCGGCAGGAAGGCGAAGCCTATGCGAGCCATCACCAAGCCCTGGATCCAGTCCTCACGCGCGCTTCGATACGTCGCGTAAAGCCTGACATCGGCCGCCTGGCAGGCCGCCAGCACCTTGTCGCGCATTTCGCAGGACAGCCGATCAACATAGGCCTCGTCCGAGACGTCCGCCAGACGGACGCCGTTGAAGGACTCGAAGCGATGCCCGGGCGGAAAGGCCACGACGTAGCGCTCGCGATAGAGCGGCAGCTTCGTCAGGTGGCCGGGAATGCCGGCGCCGTCGCTCACCACGGCCATTTGCACGGCGCCCTCGTCCAGCCTGTCCAGCACGCCCGACGCGCTGCCGCCACTGACCGCGACCTCGATGCCGGGATGCGACTCGCGCACGGTGGCGAGGAAGCCGCCGATGCGGCCGGCGCCCACCGTGTCCATCACGCCCAGCGCCACCGGGGCGCGGCTGAGCTTGCGGTAGCTGTGCGCCAGGTCGCGCGCCGCCTCGGCTTGCTCGGCCATGGCGCGCAACCGGGGATGCACCATCTGGCCGAACTCGGTCAGCGCCAGCCCGCCGGAGCGGCGCTCGAACAGCGACTCGCCCAGCTCGTGCTCCAGCTTGCGGATCGCCACGGTCAACGCCGGCTGCGAGACATTGCAGGCGGCGGCCGCGCGCGTGAAGTTCAGCGTTCGGGCCGAGGCCAGGAAGTACCTGATCTGGTGCATTTCCATCGGCGTCTCCCTCGCCATAAACGCCGTCTATGGCAGCATAACAAATCGGTCGTTCCAAGCGCGGCGACGAAGGCGGAGTGTGTGTCGGTCTCCAAACCGGGAGAATTCGATGACATCCGAACCCATGCTTCTGGCGCTCAGCGCCGCGCTCTGTCTCGCGCTCGCCCTGCCTTACACGACCGCGCTCGTCCTCAAGCTCGGCTTGCCGACCATGGCCGGCAATCGCGAGAACTTCCCCGGCGTCGAGGGTTGGATCGGCCGCGCCAAGCGTGCCCATCTCAATATGGTGGAGAATCTCGTGCCCTTCGCCGCGCTGCTGCTGGCAGCTGGCGCGCTGAGCAAGATGGGGCCGCTCACTGTGCTGGGCGCGCAGCTCTTCTTCTGGGGCCGTGTGGCGCACGCGGCGGCCTACATCGCCGGCATCGCTTACGCGCGCACGGCGGCCTTTCTCGTGGCCTATGTCGGCATGGCGCTGATCTTCGTCGCCGTCGTACGTTGACGCTCTATTCGCGCAGCGCGACGATGCCGGCGACCACGACCAGTGCGGCGCCGGCGATCGTCCAGGCATCGGGGAACTGGCCGAAGATCAACCAGCCCCAGCAGACGGCGAAGACCAGGTTGAGATAGCCGAAGGGCTGCAGGATCGCCGCCGGCGCCAAGCGGAAGGCGATCGAGTAGAGCACGTGGCCCAAGGTGCCGCAGGCGGCGAGGCCGGCCAGCATCAGCCAGCCCGTGGCATCGGGCCAGGTCCAGAAGAACGGGCCGACCAGGCTGAGCGCCACCGCGCCGGCCATCGCTGTCCACAAAGCGGTGGTCGCCGGCGGATCGTGGCGGCCGACGATGCGCAGCAGGATCTGGTACAGCGCCCAGAGCGCCGCGCCGATCAGCACCAGCACATAGCCGAGGTTCAGCTCGCGCAGGCCCGGCCGCACCACGACCAGCACGCCGATGAAGCCCAGCCCCACGGCGATCCAGGCGCGGCGCGCCACCGGTTCGCCGAGCGCCGGCGCCGACAGCGCCAGCACGAAGAGCGGCGCGGCGGCGGCCACCGCCTGCATGTCGGCGAGCTGGATGTGGCGCAGGCTGGCGGCGAACAGGCCGGTCTCGACCACCAGCACCAGGGCGCGCACGATCTGCAGCCCCGGCCGCGCCGACCGCCAGGCACCGCGCTCGCCGCGCCGCCACACCGCCAGCGCCATGACGGCGGCGAAGGCGAGATAGTAGACCCACAGGCGCTGCACCAGCGGCAGCGAGTCCGACATGCTCTTGTTGAGCGCGTCGAACATCGAGAATGTCGCCGCGCCCGCGGCGAGGCAGAGGATTCCGGTGCGGACGGGGCTAGTCATCGAGGGGAGCGCCGACATCGGCGCGCCTTGTATCACGCGGATTGCGCGAGCGGGCTGGCGGCGCGAGACTTCGCGCAACGACAACCAAGGAGGGACTGGCGATGCAGATCGAGCTGCTGTTCCTGGCGCTGAGCGCCGCGCTCTGCCTGGTGCTCACCCTGCCCTACACCGCGGCCCTGGTGCTGAAGCTCGGCCCCTCGGTCATGGCCGGCAACCGCGAGGACTTCCCGGCGCTGGAAGGCTGGGTCGGCCGCGCCCGGCGCGCGCACGCCAACATGGTCGAGAACCTCGTGCCCTTCGCCGCCCTGATCATCGTCGCCGCGGTCACCAACGCGTTCGGCCAGGGCACGGCGATCGGCGCGCAGCTCTTCTTCTGGGGCCGCGTCGCGCATGCCGGCGCCTACATCGCCGGCGTCCCCTGGCTGCGCACCGGCGCCTTCCTGATCTCCTATGTCGGCATGATCCTGATCTTCGTCGCGCTGGTGCGCTGACGCGCCGGCTTGCTAGGCTCGGACGGGGCGCATGGCGGGGGCACTGCAGGAGGAGCGAGACAGATGTCCACCTTGGCACGTTGGACGATGGCGGCATTGGCGGCGTTGATCGCCGTCGTCGTCCTGATGGCGCCCGCCGCGGCGCGAGTCGATTGCGGTAACGGCAAGTACTGCCCGCCGGGCAACGCCTGCCTCAAGGGCGATCTGTGCGGCGAGATCGTCGAGGCACCGCCAGGCAGCTTCCGGACCAAGTCAGGCACCTGGTGCGAGCCCGGCTTTCGCGAGCATCAGTACAAGCCGGGCGCCTGCTCCCCGGTATCCTACTCGGACTGCCGAAACGGCACGATCTGCCCGCCGGGCTCGCGATGCAATGAAGCCACCAACAGCTGCGATGGCGGCGGCACGCCGACGGGGCCGATGTGCGGCAACTTCCGCTGCGAGGAGGGCCGGATCTGCAGCAGCAGTGGCCGTTGCATGAACACCACCTACTTCCAGGATTGCGGCGGCGGCACGATCTGCTCGAAGAACAAGGCCTGCGCCCAGGACGGCGGCTGCGCTATCGTCGGCATCGGGCGCACCCAGCAGATCAGCGCTTCCGGTAGCAACAAGAAGCTGAACCTCATCCGCCCGCAGTGACCGTCAGGAGGAAACCATGCGCCGCCTCGCCACGGCTATTCTCATCGCCGGCTTGGTGGCCGCCGCGCCGGCGATGCGCGCCGGTGCCGAAACGCTGCTGCCGACGGCGGCCAAGCCGGAAGACGTCGGCCTGTCGAGCGAGCAGCTCGCGCGGCTCGAGGCGGCGACGCGCGCCAACATGGATGCCGGGCTGCTGTCGGGCACGATCATGGTCGTGGTCAAGGACGGCAAGATCGGATGGCAGCGCGTGATGGGCCAGCGCGACAAGGCGAAGAACCTGCCGATGCAACCGGATTCGCTGTTCCGCATCTACTCCATGACCAAGCCGATCGTCAGCGTCGCCATCATGATGCTGGTCGAGCAGGGCCGGATGCAGATCGACGATCCGGTGTCGCGCTACCTGCCGGAGTTCGCCGACGTGAAGGTCGGCGTCGAGAAGAAGGACGCCGACGGCAAGGCGACGCTGGAGCTGGTGGCGCCGACGCGCGCCATGACCATCCAGGACCTGCTGCGCCACACCTCGGGCCTGATCTACGGCACGCGCGGCGAGTCGCTGGTCAACAAGGCCTACATCGAGGCGCGCATCGGCGAGCGCTCCGTCAACAGCGAGGAGTTCTCGCGCAAGGTCGCGAAGCTGCCGCTGCGCTTCTCGCCGGGCACACGCTGGGAGTACGGCGTCTCGACCGACATCCTGGGCCGCGTGATCGAAGTAGTGACGAAGATGACCTTGGGCGAGGCGCTGGACGAGATGGTGCATCGGCCGCTGGGCATGGTCGACACCGCCTTCGTGGTGCCGGAGGCCAAGCTCGCACGCGCGGCGCAGCCGGCGGTCAGCCACAAGGACCGGCCGATGACGCCGCGCTTCGACGTCGGTGCTAAGGCCGCCTTCGAGTCCGGCGGCGGTGGCCTCGTCGGCTCAACCGACGACTACCTGCGTTTCATGATGATGCTGGCCAACGGCGGCTCGCTCAACGGCACGCGCCTGCTCGGACCGCAGACAGTGGCCTTCATGACCTCGGATCACACCGGCGCCATTCCCGGCCGACCGCCGGCACTTCCCATGGGCCTCGGCTTCGAGGTGCGCAAGAGCGTCGGCAACGCCGTACTGCCCGGTTCGGTCGGCGAATACGGCTGGGGCGGCAACGCCGGCACGCTGTTCTGGATCGATCCGCAGCGCAAACTGATGGCGCTCTATATGGTGCAGGTCAACGACTACGATCGCATCTTCCTGCGCAACCAGTTTCGCGTGATGGTGCAGGGCGCGATCGCGAAGTAGCGCGCGACGGAGGCCGCGATGTCCGACTCGATCATGTATCACGCGGGCAACCGCGAGCTTCAGGACCGCTTCGACAGCCGGCGCATCGCCGATCGCCTCGAGGAGAAGCTCACGCGCGTGGCGTTCAGCGAGTCCGACCGCGCATTCATCGGCGAATCGATCTACTTCTTCCTCGCCACCGCCGACGCCGAAGGCCGGCCGGACTGCTCGTTCAAGGGCGGCCCGCCGGGCTTCGTGCGCATCACCGCCGACGACGAGCTGGCCTTTCCCGACTACGACGGCAACGGCCAGTTCAAGAGCCTGGGCAACCTGCTGGTCAACGCCAGCGTCGGCCTGCTGTTCATCGATCTGCACAACAGGCCACGCCGGCTCCGCGTCAACGGTACGGCCAGTATCGCCAGAGATGATCCGCTGCTCGCGCAATGCGTCGGCGCGCAGATGATCGTGCGGGTGAAGGCGCGCGCCATCTTCCCCAACTGCCCGCGCTACATCCCCAAGCTGTCGTTGGCCGAGCCGTCGATCTACATCCCGGCCGAGGGCCAGGCGCCGGTCGAGCCGGCATGGAAGGGATTCGCCGACTTCAAGGACCACATCCATCCGCGCCAGCCGACGGCGGGCGTAACGCCGCCGCCAAAGCCCCAGGCGTAGACGCCGCGATCAATTGCGCGGGATGCCGGCGTCCTGGATCACCTGCGCCCATTTCGGGATGTCGCGCTCGATCTGCGCCTTGGTCTCGGCGCCGGTGCTGCCGACGGGGTCGAGGCCCAGTGCCTGCAGCTTCTGCAGGAGTTCCTTGTCCTCGAGAGCCTTCAGCGAGGCCTCGCGCACGCGGTCGAGGATCGGTTGCGGTGTGCCGGCGGGCGCCAGCAGCGCGAACCACGACGCCGCCTCGAAGCCGGGGAAGCCCTGCTCCGCCACCGTCGGCAGGTCGGGCGCCGCGCCGCTGCGCTTGAGCGAGGTGATGGCGAGGCCGCGCAGGCGGCCGTCGCGGATCAACGGCATCGAGGCGCCGGCGTTCTGGATCGCGATCGGCACGACGCCGCTCATCGTGTCGGCCATCTGCGCGCCGCGATAGGGCACGTGCTCCATCTTGATGCCGGCGATCTTCGACAGCAGCTCGCCGGCGATGTGTTGCGGCGTGCCGACACCGGGGCTGCCGTAGCTCAGCTTGCCCGGATTGGCCTTGGCGTGGCCGATCAGCTCGGCCAGCGTCTTCACCGGCAGGTCGTTGTTCACCATGATCACCGAGCCGGTGACCAGCGTCGTCGAGATGTGCGCGAAGTCCTTGACCGGATCGAAGGGCAGCTTCTGCAGGCTGGGCAGGATGGTGATCGCCGCGTTGCCCGACCACATCAGGGTGTAGCCATCGGGCGCCGCCTTGGCGACACGATCGACGCCGATCGCGCCGGAATTGCCGGCGACATTCTCGACGATGACCGGCTGTCCCCAATACTCTTGGAATTTCTGCGCGAAGAGCCGGCCCGAGACATCGGTGGCGCTGCCGGCGGTGAAGCCGACCACCAGCTTCACCGGCTTGTCCGGCCACCTGCCCTGCGCCGCCGCGCCACCCGCGGCCATCGCGCCCAATGTGGACGCCAGCAGCGTCCGGCGGTGCAGTTTCATGGCGTTTCTCTCCCGACTTTATAGCGGAGAGAGTACGGGCGCTATGCTTCCGGCGGAAGCCCCGCCTTGACCCGCGCCTCGGCTTCGGCGCGAACCTTTTCTCTGTCCGGGCCGGTATAGAACAGCGGCGCCCATCGGCGGATCACCTGGCCGTCCTCGGCCCAGGCATGGCAGGTGTTCATCACCGATGGCGCGCGGTAGTCCTTGACCTCGAGCTGGCGCTTGGCCGGCGGGCTCTCGCCGCGCGCCGCCAGTTCCTTGTGCCAGTGATCGCGGCTGAGTTCGTCGGCCTTGTCCGAGCTGATGGTCTGGTAGGCCGTGGTGCCCACCGGCCCGAGCAGCTCGACGATATGCGTGCAACCCTTGGTGCCGCCGACGCGCTCGCGCGCCTGCTTGAGAAATCCGCCAGAAATGCGCAGGCCAACCAGCGCCTTGAAGTTGGGCGCGACGTCGCCGCAGATGCGATAGGGCGAGTGGTCGGTGCAGGCCTCGACGTCGTGGATCACCATCTTGCGGTCGATAGTGAGACGGATCGACATGTTGTGGACGTAGTCGCCCGGCTTCAGCGTGCCGCGCCACTCGTTGTCCTGCTCGTAGGTCTTCTCGTCGGTGATCTGGCCCTCGATATCGAACAGGCCGTCGTCGCGGAAATAGCCGGTGCAGGTGACGCGACGCGTATGCAGGTGCTGGCGCGCGACAGGCGCGGACAAGGGCATGGTGGACTCGTCTGGTGGTTTCCGGGATGCGGCGGCGACTATACCGGCGAGGGCGGGGCAGGCAACGCCGGCGTCACTTTCAGCCTCGCGATGCGGTTGCCCTCGCGGCCCAGCACCTCGAAGCGAAAGCCGTGGAAGGCGAAGGTCTGGCCGACCTCGGGGATGCGGCGCGCCTCGTGCAGGACGATGCCGGCGATCGTGGTGGCGACGTCCTCGGGTAGGTGCCAGCCGAACTCGCGGTTGAGGTCGCGCACCGGCACCGAGCCCAGGCAGACGAAGCCGCCATCGCCCAGCGCCTCGACGCCGGCGACGCGCACGTCGGTCTCGTCGTCGATCTCGCCGACGATCTCCTCGATGATATCCTCGAGCGTCACCACGCCGCGCAAGGCGCCGTATTCGTCGACGACGACGGCGAAATGCTCGCGGCGCTGCTTGAAGGCCTGCAGCTGGTCGAGCAGCGAGATGGTCTCGAGGATGAACCACGGCGCGGTGACGAAGCCCTGCAGGCCAAGCGTGTCGAGCGGCCCCTGATGGCGATGCACGGCGCGGAACAGCGCCTTGGCGTGCACCACGCCGACGATGTTCTCAGGCTGGCCACGATAGAGCGGGATGCGCGTATGCGGGCTGGCCAGCACCTTCTCGACCAGCTTGGCCACCGGTTGCGCCGCGTCGAGCGCCTCGACGTTGCCGCGCGGCGTCATCACCGCGGCTACCGTCAGGTCGGCGAGGTCGAGCACCGAGCGCAACATCTTCTTCTCGTCGGGCGCGTCCTTCTCGTCGCCGGTCTCGTCGTGCAGCTCGATCGCGCCGCGCAGCAGCTGCTCGCGCGCCACCGCGTCGTGGTCGGGCCGCAAGCGCGGATCGGGCAGGCGCAGCAGCCGGCGCACCAGCCGCGCGCCGCCGTCCATGATCGGCCCGAGCAGCGAGGCGGTGAGCTTCAGCGCCGGCGCCAGGACCAGCGCCACGCGATCGGGGCCGAGCTGGGTCAGGCTGCGCGGCAGGATCTCGCCGAACAGCAGGATCAGGGCGAAGGCCAGCGCCGCGCCGTAGAACACGCCGTAGACGCCGTGCATCGAGGCCAACAGCGCCGTGGTCAGCGCGGCGACCGCGACGTTGACTGCCATATTGCCCAGGCGCAGAGCGCCGATAACGTCGTCGCGGCGGTCGATCAGCGCGCCGACCAGCCGCGCGCGCCGGTTGCCCAGCTGCGCCAGGCGGTGCATGCGCGGCCGCGCCGCGTAGGTCAGCGCGGCGCGCCCGGCGGAGAAGAAGGCCGAGACGCCGACACAGGCCGCCACCAGCGGCGCCACCACCTCGGGCGTCAGCAGTTTCTCGATCATGGCGTCATTATACCTTGCCCCGGAGGGGGAAGGTGGCAGTGCGTAGCGCTGACGGATGGGGGATGCTTCAACAACATCGCTCTCCGTCTTCGACATCCCCTATCCGCCCTTTGGGCACCTTCCCCCCTCCGGGCAGGGCGATCGCATATGGATTGTTGGCTGTCTTAGGGCCGCGCCGCTCCAGCGGCGCTCATGATGCGTCGCTGGAGCGACGCGGCCCGAAAACAGTGAAAACCGCTGCCCGGTCGGGGCGCACCACTCCAGTGGCGCGTCTTCTCGTTCGTCCGCCGCGCCACTGGAGTGGCGCGCCCCCAGCCTTGAAGGCCATATGCGATCGCCCTGCCCCGGAGGGGGAAGGTATGTGCTCCTTCACGCCGCCAGCGCGCGTCGCATGGTGTCGAGCGCCGCCTCGCCGTCGACGCCACGGCGCACGAAGGACTGGCCGATGCCGCGCGCCAGGATGAAGGTCAGCTTGCCGTCGCGGTTCTTCTTGTCGGCGCGCATGTGGTCGACCAGCCGCGCGGCGTCCCACCCCCGAACATTGGTGCCGGGGATCGTCAGCGGCGAGGTCGGCAGGCCGACGGCCTCGAGATGCGCGCGCGCGCGGCGGGCGTCCGACGCCGGGCACAGGCCGAGCGCCGCCGACATGTCGAAGGCCAGCACCATGCCTATGGCCACCGCCTCGCCATGCAGCAGCTCGCCGCCGTAGCCGACTTCCTTCTCAAGCGCATGGCCAAAAGTGTGGCCAAGATTGAGCAGGTCGCGCACGCCGGCCTGCTCGCGCTCATCCTGCGCCACGATGCGCGCCTTGCTCAGGCAGCTGCGGGCGATCGCCTCGCTCCGCGCACGGGAATCGCCGTCGATCACCTTGTGGCCGTTGTTCTCGAGCCAGGCGAAGAACGGCTCGTCGTCGATCAGCCCGTATTTGGCGATCTCGGCGTAGCCCGCGAGCAACTCTCGGCGCGGCAGCGTATCGAGCACGCCGGTATCGGCCAGCACCAGGCGCGGCTGGTAGAAGGTGCCGACCAGGTTCTTGCCGTGGCGGGTATTGATCGCCGTCTTGCCGCCGACCGAGCTGTCGACTTGGGCCAGCAACGTCGTCGGAATCTGGATGAAGTCGACGCCGCGCAGCAGCACCGAGGCGGCGAACCCGCAGAGATCGCCGACCACACCACCGCCCAGCGCGATCAGCACCGTGTCGCGGTCGGGGCGGAGATCGAGCAGCCGTTCCATCAGCCGGCCAAACTCGGCGAAATCCTTGCTCGCCTCGCCTGCCGGCACGACCACGGCGGGCGCGTCGATGCCGGCGACCTTCAGCGCCGCGGTCAGCGGCTCGAGATGCAGCTTGGCCACCGCATCGTCGGTGACAACGACGGCGCGGCGCTTGGGGATGTGCGGCGCGCAGTGCTCGCCGGCACGCGCGACCAGGTCGGGGCCGATCAGGATGTCGTAGGCGCGATCGCCCAGCGCTACCGGGACCCGACGCGGCTCGGCGCTCACGTCGCCTCTCCGGTGGCCACGCCCAGGTGGCGCATCAGCGCCGCGTGCACGTCCTCGGCTGTACGGTCGGCGGGCGCGTCGCGGCTGTCGACCACGAGGTCAGCCTCGGCGTAGACGGGGTAACGCAGCGCCATCAGCCGCTCCAAGGTGCCGCGCGGATCACCGTTCTTCAGCAGCGGCCGGTTGGAGCGGCGCGCGACGCGCTCGAGCAGCACCGCGAGATCGGCGCGCAGCCAGATCGTGGTCGCCTTCTCGCGCATCAGCGCGCGGGTCTGCGGGTCCATGAAGGCGCCGCCGCCGGTCGCCAGCACGTGCGGCGGCCCGTCGAGCAGACGCTGGATCACACGCCGCTCGCCGGCGCGGAACTCCGCCTCGCCGAAGCGCTCGAAGAATTCCTCGATGGTGCAGCCCGCCGCCGCCTCGATCTCGATATCGGCGTCGACGAAGGGCAGGCCCAGCCGCTGCGCCAGCCGCTTGCCGATGGCGCTCTTGCCCGCGCCCATGAGCCCGACCAGGGCGATGGTGCGGACGATGGCGGGGTCGGGGGCGGGGTCGGGCGTGGCGGGGCTCGGTTCGTCCACGATTTCGGCCGATTCTGCGATGATTCTCAACATGTTGCGCGCATACGCGCGTTGCCTGTCGAATGTCCGGAGAGTAGTGTCGTCTCTATATCGCCGCTTGGCCGTGATCGCACAAGCGGCGCCGTGAGGGTCGCCCTATGCCGGCGCGCCCCGGTCCACCCCCTCTCTTCACCCGCGAGCACGGACAGAATGGCGAGACTGGGCTTCGGTACGATCCTCCTCGGCTTCCTCCTGGTGCTGGCGCTGGCCGGCTTTGTGATGCTGGCGATTATCGACGTGCCACCGCCGACCCGCAGCATCGAGATCCAGATCCCCCATGACCGCTTTTCGCGTTAGACCTTTCCTCGCGACGTTGGTCGGCTGCTTGCTGTCGTGGGGCGCTGCGCAGGCGCAGATGGATCCGCCGCTGCGGACGGTCCCCCCCGTGCCGCAGACCAATCCGCTCGACCGGATCGGCCTTGTCGATCCGCGCAGCGCCGGGATCCCGGGCTGGACGTGGTACGGCACGCCGATGGCCACCGCCCGCGCGCTGGTCCTCGGCCTGCCTTCGGCGCCCCAGTCACGTGTGCTGCGCGATCTGCAGTTCCGCCTGCTCACCGCGGGGGCGACGCCGCCCCGGCCCGACGGCGCGGCGCCCATCCTGTTCACCCTGCGCGTCGAGAAGCTGGCGGCGATGGGCGAGGCCGAGAACGCCAACGAGTTGCTGCGTCTGGGCGGCGGCGGCGGCGAAGGACCGATGACGGCGCAACTGGTGACGGAAGCGCTGATGCGCACCCGTCAGCGCGACAGCGCCTGCGTGCGCGTGAAAGACGTGGCCGACTATCTCGACAGCATGTGGTGGCGCCAAGCGGCGATTGTCTGTCATCTGCATGCGCGCCAGAACGACGAGGCGCGCGTCAAGCTCGACACGCTGCGCGAGCAGGGTGATGCGGCCTTCCTCGCGCTGGCGCGCCGGATCCTGGACGGCGGCACGGCGCCGTCGGTGAGCCCGACCGAGGATGGCCTGATACTGGCGCTCATCGACATCGCCGGCCTGCCGACGCCGATGACAAGCCTCGACTCGCCTGGCGTGTTGCGCGCGGTCATCGAGAACAAGGCCGTCCCCTTGGCGCGGCGCGTCGAAATCGCCGAGCGCACCGAACGCTCCGGCGTGACCGACCCGGACCGGCTCGCCCAGTTCTATGGCGAGCTCTCGCGCGGGCTGAAGGAGGCGGCGGCGACATCGCCGACGGCTTGGCGTGCCGTGGTCTTCGCGCAGGCGCAGGGCGCCACGAGCAACGAGCAGCGCGTGGTCGTCGCCCACCGGCTCTATCAGGTGTCCTATGACACCGCGAGCAGCGCCATCCGCGCGCTGTCCCCGGCGATCGCCGCGGCGCGACCGACGACCGCGCACGCCGAGTTCGCCACGTCGGGCTTGCTCGCGGCGCTGACCCTGGAGCGCTTCGATCGCGCCGCCGAGTGGTTCGCCGCGGCGCAGGGCGGGGCGGCGGAGCAAAGCGCCGATCGCGTCGTGCTGCTGGCGCCGCTGGCCGCCATCGCCGGCCTGTCCAACCGCGTACCGCTCGACCCGGGATTGCTGGCGCGCCGCGCCGCGCTGCGGCCTCGCACCGCGCTGGCGCTGCACGCGGTGCTGTCGGGGATGGGCGTGGCATCACGCGACGCGTTGGCGGCACTCGCGCCGAGCCCCGCGCAAGACACGTCCGATCCAGCGATCAGTGCGCTGCTCGCCGCCGCGGAGGCCGAGCGCTTCGCCGAGACGATCAGCCGGGCCGCCGCCTTGGCGGGATCGACGCCGCTCGCCAGCCTGGAACTCGCGAAGGTTTCGGCGATCCTGCGCGCATTCATGCGGATCAAGCGGCCCGATCTGGCGCGCTCCTTCGCGCTCGAATACGCGCTCCTGGCGGAGCTGTGACGCATGGCCGCCCGTCCGCGTTCCCCTGCCCGCCTGCGCGATCGTCGTGGCCGGCGTCCGCGCGAGGGCCCGCCGCGCGATTCGCAAATCGAGATGTTCATCGAGATGCTGGTCGCCGAGCGTGGCGCGGCGAAGAACACCGAGCAGGCCTATGGCCGCGACCTCGACGACCTCGCCGGCTTCCTCGCGCGGCGCAAGATGCGGCCGCTCGACGCCGATACCGAGGCGTTGCGCGCCTATATCGCCAGCCTACGTCACGCCGGGATGGGCGCCGGCACGGCGGCGCGGCGGCTGTCGGCGATCCGCCAGTTCTATCGCTTCCTGCTGGCCGATGGGCGCCGAGCGGACGACCCCTCGGCGACGCTCGATTCGCCCAAGCTCGGCCGGCCGCTACCCAAGGTGCTGTCGACCGGCGAGGTCGGCGCGCTGATCGAGGCGGCGCACAAGCGCGACGCCACCGAGGGTCTGCGGCTCGCGGCATTGCTCGAGCTGCTTTACGCCGGCGGCCTGCGCGTGTCGGAGCTGGTGAGCCTGCCGCTGGCCGCCGTCGAGCGCGACCCGCGCGCGCTGATCGTGCGCGGCAAGGGCAACAAGGAGCGCCTGGTGCCACTGGGCGAGCCGGCGCGCGCTGCGATCTTCGCCTGGCTGGGCGCACGCGGCGCCACGTTGAAGCCCGACGCATCCTCGCCCTATCTGTTCCCCTCGCGCTCGGCCGAGGGCCATCTGACCCGGCAGCGCTTCGGCCAGCTGCTGAAGGAGCTGGCGCTGGAAGCCGATCTCGACCCGCGCCGCGTCTCGCCGCATGTGTTGCGCCACGCCTTCGCCAGCCACCTGCTGGCGCACGGCGCCGACCTGCGCAGCGTGCAGATGATGCTCGGCCACGCCGATATCGCCACCACCCAGATCTACACCCACGTGCTCGACGAGAAGCTCAAGGCGCTGGTACAGGAGCATCATCCGCTGTCGGGCGGCACATCGGACAAGAGCGAATAGCTGGGAGCGTTGGCATTCCCGGGACGGCTCCATTGACTCGGCCCATCCTTTGCTCATATTGCATTGCACCATCGCACTTGCAGCATGACGGGAGACAGCCGATGAGCTTCACGATCGCCGAGCCGGCCCCCTCGCGCCTGAACCGCAGCGAGCTGGCCGTTCCGGGCAGTCGCGTGGAGCTGTTCGAGAAGGCCGCCAAGGGGCCGGTCGACGTCATCTTCCTCGACCTCGAGGATGCCGTGGCGCCCGACGCCAAGGACCAGGCGCGCAAGAACGTCATCCAGGCGCTCAACGAGGTCGACTGGCGCGGCAAGACCATGTCGCTGCGCATCAACGGGCTGGACACCCACTGGATGTACCGCGACGTGATCGACGTGCTGGAGGGCGCGGTCGATAAGCTCGACCTGATCATGATCCCCAAGGCAGGCACCGCCGCCGACATCTACGCGCTCGACATGCTGGTGACGCAGATCGAGACCGCGACCAAGGCCAAGAAGCGCATCGGCTTCGAGATGATCATCGAAACCGCGCTGGGCATGGCCAATGTCGAGGCGATCGCCGGGGCCAGCAAGCGCAACGAATCCCTGCATTTCGGCGTCGCCGACTACGCCGCCTCGACCAAGGCCAAGACCGTGAACATCGGCGGCCCGCATCCGCAATACGGCGTGCTGACCGACAAGGATGCCGAGGGTAAGCGCGACTTCGTCTGGGCCGATCCCTGGCACTACGCGATCTCCCGGATGGTGGTGGCGGCCCGGGCGCACGGGCTGCGGGCGATCGACGGGCCGTTCGGCGATTTCTCCGATCCCGATGGCTTCCGCGCCCAGGCCAACCGCGCCGCGGTGCTGGGTTGTGAGGGCAAATGGGCCATCCATCCCTCGCAAGTGGCGCTGGCCAATGAGGTCTTCGGCCCGTCGAAAGAGGAGCTGGCCAAGGCCAAACGCATCCTCGACGCCATGGTCGAGGCCCAGGCGGCCGGCAAGGGGGCGGTGGCGTTGGACGGAAAACTGATCGACAATGCCTCGATCAAGCAGGCAGAAGTCCTGCTCGGCATGGCGCGGCGCCTCGGGATTGCAGCCTGAGGCAGCGTCGGGCCATCCCGGGAGTATAAGCGCCGTATGCCGACCTATCTCGACTTCGAGAAGCCCATCGCTGACCTTGAAGGCAAGATCGCCGAGCTCCGGCATCAGGGCAGCGGCGAGTCCGAGGGCATCGACATCGCCGACGAGGTCGCCAAGCTGCAGGCCAAGGTCGACCGGCAGATCCGCACCACCTATACCAAGCTGACCGCTTGGCAGCGCGTGCAGGTCGCGCGCCACCCCGAGCGGCCGCACGCCAAGCACTACATCGCCGGCCTGGTCGAGGAGTTCACGCCGCTGGCCGGCGACCGCGGCTTCGCCGAGGACGCCGCCATCATCGGCGGGCTGGGCCGCATCGCTGGCCGTCCCGCCATGATCATCGGCCAGGAGAAGGGCGACGACACCGAGAGTCGGGTGAAGCACAATTTCGGCATGGTGAAGCCCGAGGGCTACCGCAAGGCGCAGCGCCTGATGCAGCTCGCCGACCGCTTCGGCCTGCCCGTGGTGACCTTCGTCGACACCGCCGGCGCCTATCCCGGCATCGACGCCGAGGAGCGCGGCCAGGGCGAGGCCATAGCGCGCTCGATCGAGGTCTGCCTCGACCTGCGGGTCCCGCTCGTCAGTCTCGTGATCGGCGAAGGCGGCTCGGGCGGCGCCATCGCCATCGCCGCCGCCAACCGCGTGCTGATGATGGAGCACTCGGTCTACTCGGTGATCACCCCCGAGGGCTGCGCCTCGATCCTCTGGCGCTCGGCCGAGAAGGCGCAGGAAGCCGCCGAGGCGATGCGCATGACCTCGGACGACCTGAAGAAGCTGGCGGTGTGCGACGAGATCGTGCCCGAGCCGGTCGGCGGCGCGCATCGCGACCCCGCCGCCGCGGTGAAGTCCGCCGGCGACGCCATCGCGCGCCATCTTGCTGATCTTGAAGCCCTAGACGGCGACACGGTCCGCCGCGCACGGCGCGACAAGTTCCTGGCGATGGGTCAGGTCGGGTTGTAGCGCCCAAAGATCGGCTCAGAACGCCGCCGCGACCGCCGTGTCGGTATCCGGCAACTCCCGCGTGATCTTCGAGTCCTTGACCTCCTTGAACTCGCGACCACCCGAGACCTCCATGGTGCCGATCACCGCGCGCAAGGCGCATTTGGGGCACTGGCACAGTTTGTAGATCAGTCGCGCCTTGGGCTGCTTCTTCTCCAAGGTCCGTGGCTCGGGCGGCCAGGTCACCGCTTGGCGGATCGCCGGCACATCGCCCGAGATGAATTGCTGATGTACCGCGGCGGCTTCCTCGATCGGCAGATCGGAACTCTTCTTGGTGCGAACGGTCTTGAAGTAAGCGCCGCAGCGCGGGCAGGCCGCCATGCCGCGGATCAGCGCGAAGATGAAGAAGGCGCCGAGCACGAAGCCGCCCAGCTTGAGCAGCGCGAAGAGGTAACCGAGATCGCCTGCCTCGCCGAGGTCCTGCCGCGAGCGGCCCAGCCGCATATGCGATTTGGTCAGCGACAGATCGACATAGGTCCAGAAGTCCACCAGCGTGCGGATCTTCGTGCCGCGTACCTGCAGCGTGTTGTATTCGAGGAAGTAGATCAGCAGCATCGTCGCCGCACCGATGATCGTGGCGCTGATGATGCCCTGCCACACTGACGGTCGGATATCGAACAGGCGCGCCGCGACGATGGCGCCGCTGGCGGCCACCGCGCCGACGATCAGGGCACCGACCGGTATGACGAACCAAAGCGTCAGACCGAAGAGGTTGAAGCCTGCATAGTGCGCCAGCGCCGCGTTGCCGGCGGCGGCGGCGATGCAGGTGATGATCATCGCCAGTTCGAGAACGAAATGCTTCACGGCAGCCTCCTCGATCCGTGATGCCTGGACATAACCTGAAAGGCTGATGGCTGCGTTACGCGTCAGCTAGTGGCCCCCCGCCACCTGCAGCCGCAGGATCAGCACGTTGATCTCATCCTGCAACCGGCCGAACCGGCTGCGCAGGGTGGTGATCTGCGCCGCGGTGTAGGCGTAGGCCGGCACGTTGGAGTCGCCGGCGGTGAAGCCTGTGGGCACGAGGTAGCTGCCGTCGAGTGCTCCGGGGCGGAACAGCACGGCGATGCCGTGCACCACGTCGTCGCGGCGCTGCGCGGCGAGGCCCGCCGCCTCGATCACGCGGCGGCAGGTCACGCTGTCCTCGGTTTCGTCGTCGATGAAATGCGCCTGCGCCGCCTCGCTCAGCCTTGCGTGACGCGCGCGCGGATCGCGTTCGGCGGCGTAAATACTCCAGGCGATCTGTGGCGCCACGCCGTCGAGCACGGCGTAGAGCCGGCCCAGCGCGATCTCGACCATCGACCATTCGCTGAGCGCGCGGCCGACGGCGATGTAGATGTCGTCGACATCGATATCGCCGCGACGCTCGGGCGCCGGCCGGCTCCAGGTAGGCGGATGCAAAACATCGTCGTCGGGCACGGGCAACCCTGCGGCGGAACGCGAACCAGGTGGCACTCTAGCACGCGACTCAACCGGCCGTGCCCTCGGGTTCGCGCCCGGTGTACTCGATCTGATCGGCGCGCAGGTGGCGCCAGGTCGTGTCCTGCGCCTGCTCCTCGAGGAAATGCGCGCCCATGCTGACGCTGCGCGCCGTCAGCAGGAAGAGCCGCGTGGCGCGCCAGTCGAAGCCGAGGTCGAGCGCGATGGCCGCGCCGACGCCGTCGAGGTTCATCGGTACCGTCTTGCCGCCGCGTGCCGCCGCCAGCTCCTCGCCGATCAGCTCGGCCAGCCGGCAGTAGGCGCCGAAGACGCCCGCCTCGCGCGCGATCGCCAGCAGCTTGGGCGCCCGCGGATCGGCGCCGTGCAGGGGGATGCCGAACCCGGGCACCCGGCCGCCGCCGCGCCGCGCCGCCTCGACCACGTCCTTGGCCGCGATGCGCAGCCGATCCTCGCCGATCTTGGCGGGATCGCCGAGCTTGCCCAGCCGCTCGGCCATCGCTTGCGCCAGCTGCTCGCCCAGCCCGCCCATGCGGTCGCCGAAAGCGATGATGCCGCCGCCGACCGCCGCCTGAATCGAGGTGCCGTAGGAGGCGAAGCAGCGGCTGATCATCGAGGGCGGCGCGATGCCGTGCTCGATCGAGGCGACCAGCATGGCGTCGAGCACGCGTGACTGCGCCGACGTCGGCAGGCGGCCCTGCAGCATCAGGAACATCGCCTGGGCGAAGGAAACGCCGCCGATGAGATCGCTCATGCGATGGCCGCGCACGATGATCTCTTCCTCCCCGCCGTGGCTCACCACCTTGCAGATCGCGGTCTCCCATTGCGTCATGTCGCGCGTCGCCATCGCTTGTCCTCCCTGACATCGCGCGTGAAGGCTAGCACGGCGCTTCCACTATCAAACGCTGGTCGCGCGCGATGGCTACGATCCTGCCCGCCGCGCCTTGTCCGATGGCGGATCCTCGGCGAGGCCGGGCTGCCGATGCAGATTCCATTCGGCCGTCGTCGCCCTCTTCCGCAGATCCGTGCGCAAGCGCGAATCGCGCCCGTCGAGAAACGCGAGCCAATCGCCGGCGTCGCGGAACGTCGTGGTGCGATCGCCGGACGCCTCGATGAGAACCGCTTTCTTGCCGCGTCCGAGCAGCCGCAGGATATTGAGCGCCGTACCCGGGCTCTTGCCATCCCAGATCATCAACCCGAAATCGGCCGCCTCAGCCATGGCGCGGTCCTTGGCGGCGAAGAAGGCGTAGCCATCGCGCGCGCCCTCGGCCGACACCGCGCGCACTTGCCAGTCGCCGAAATTGTGCCGGGGCCGCCCTTCGGAAGCGAAGATCTCGACGGCGCGGTAGCCCGCAGCCAGCAGATGACGCTGCACGGCCGCGTCGACGCCGGCGGCGTCGCCGACCACCACCCGGGCGCCGCTGGCGACGATGTTGTCGAGGCGCTCGCAGGCCGCCGCCGGCAGGCGCGCGACGCTGCGCGAGCCACCGACGAAGATCGTCGTCATCGATTGGAGCGCGTGTAGGTCATGGTCAACGCGTACACCTTCGCCACCTTCGCGTCGTCGAGCAGCACCGACGTGATCGCGTTCATCGTAGTGCCGGAGCGGAAGACGTCGTCGAACAACAATACCCTCTTTCCGGCGACATGGGCAGCCACCACCGCGTAGAGGCCCGCCACCGCTTGGGCGCGCAGCTCGGGCGTGTCGATGCCCTTGAGCTGGTTCGGCGCGCGCGTCGTCGAGACGCAGTAGATCACAGGAATTCTCAGCGCCGCGCCAATACCTTCAGCGACCACATAGACGGGCTGGAAAGAGCGCTCGTTCGATGGCGGCACGGGCACGATGACGTCGACATTCGCGCGCCGCGGCGACAGGAACAGCACGGCCGCGTCGATGATCTCGGCCGCAGCCGAACGGTCGCTACGGTACTTCAACCGGTTGACCAGCTCGCCCATCGGCGAGCGCGTGGTGTCGAACATCGGCTTGCCCTGCGCATCGCGGCCGACCAGCTTGCTGCTGGTGGTATGGACGTCGAGCGCATAGCCCCTTTCCCATTTGCCGGAGATCACGGTGGGATTGATATCGACCACTGGTTCCTCCCTCGCCTGGATCAGGTGCTATACCTTAGAGATATGAACTCCCGGTGAATACAATCAAGACGGCAGGCCGCGCGCCTTGACCCCGCGTTGGCGCCGCTCCCATCCTCCACTCATGCCCCGCACCCTGAAGCTCGGAGTCCTCGACCAGTCGCCGATCCGCAAGGGCGGGACGGCGGCGCAGGCTTTGCGCGAGACGCTCGATCTGGCGCGGCTCTGCGACCGGCTGGGCTATCACCGCTACTGGCTGGCCGAGCATCACGCGTCGGAAGCGCTGGCCGGCTCGGCGCCGGAGATCCTGATCGCCCGCGTGGCGTCGTTGACCGAGCGGATGCGCGTGGGCTCCGGTGGCGTGATGCTGCCGCACTACAGCGCGCTGAAGGTGGCCGAGCAGTTCCGCGTGCTCGAGACGCTCTATCCCGGGCGCATCGATCTGGGCATCGGCCGCGCGCCAGGCAGCGATCGGCGCACCGCGCAACTGCTGCAGCCCGGGCCGCAGGCCTGGGGCATCGAGCATTTCCCCTACCAGATCCGCGACCTGCTGGCGTGGCTGCACGACGCCGTGCCCGAGGGCCATCAGGGCCACGGCATCAGCGCCCAGCCGATCGGCGAGAGCGCGCCCGAGGTGTGGCTGCTGGGCTCGTCCGACCAGAGCGCGGCCTACGCGGCACATTTCGGCCTGCCGTTCTGCTACGCGCATTTCATCGAGCCGCAAGGCGGCGTCGAGGTGATGCGCGCCTATCTCCAGCAGTTCCGGGCCAATCCGTTGCACGAGGCGCCGCAGGGCGCGGTCGGTATCTCGGTGCTGTGCGCCGAGACGGATGAAGAGGCCGATCGCCTGGCGTCGAGCCGCGAGCTGTGGGCGATGAAGCGGCGCACCGCGGGCGAGCGGGCCGCTATCCCCAGTGTCGAGGAGGCGCTGGCCTACGACTACAGCGAGCGCGAGCGCGCGGTTGTCCAGGCGATGCGCCGGCGCTCGGTGGTCGGATCGCCCGCGACGGTGCGCGCGGGGCTGGAGCGCCACGCCGAGGCCTATGGCGTCGACGAATTCCTGTGCGTGACCATCACCTACGATTTCGAGGCGCGCCTGCGCAGCTACGCCCTGCTGGCCGATGAATTCGGTCTCGGCGCGCTGCCCCAGGCGGCGGACTGACAACCCCGGCAGCAGATGCACCCCCACCCCTGCAGGAGCCGCACCCCACCCCGGCAACTGCCGCACCTACCCCGGCAGCTGCCGCACCCGAACCCTTATGAACCCTCAAGAACCCTCATCGGCGATCGACGCGCGGGACCGCTCAGTTCACAGCGCTCAAGCCAAGGCCGGCCTCGGTCTCGCCCGAGTCGTCGAGGATGCGAAACCAGGTCATGCGCGCGCCCCAGCCACCTCCGGGGCCCGGCAGCGTGACCGCGCCGAGATAGGTGCGCAGGCTGTCAAACACCTGACCGCGCGCGCCGTCGATCACGTACAGGCGGCCGCCCATCCGCAGCACCACGAAGTGATGCGTGCGGCGGACCAGCCCAGGATCGCGCATGGACTTGGCGCGTGGCGCGTCGGGTGAACCCTCGACCAGGATCGGCCGCAACTCCGGATAGCCGCGCCACGCGTCGCGCAGCAGGGTGGTCAAGGTGCGGGTCTCGGGGCGGGCGACGCTGGCGGAGACCGGCATGGCGCGATCGCCGCCGAGCCAGCGGGCTACCGCTTCGGCGATCCGGGCATTGTCGAAGGCCGTGCCTTCCCGGCCGAACAGGCTTGTCAGCATCGGGTTGCGCTCGAAAACCGGCGCCCGGGCGACACCCGCGGCCAGCAACGCCGTGAAGCGCTCGACGATCTCCGCCCGCGGCTGCCGGCACGACCGCGCCGTGAGAGCCCGCATCGGGTCATGTCGGCCATCGAAGACGGTGTGGTCGTTGGTGCGCATGGCGGCGATCTGCATGGCTTGGTCTCCTTTGGTGTTGTCGCCACCGTGCACCGGGCCTGTATCGCCGCGGTGTCGCGGGCGCGCCTTTCCTGTGTCGTGTGTGTCGCCATGGGGCGGCGGCCTGACGGGGTGTCACAGCGACGGGCTACCCCCGTCACCGTGACACCCGAACCCTCAATGATCCTCCAGAGAACCGTCATCACATGACGGGTACGGACCGGTGGTCGGACGCGGTGACGTTCCGTGTGATGGCCCTTTCGCGGGCGTCGCCACCTTGCTTCCGCCGTGTTACGTCCCCATCTCGCGGGTATGGCGATCATGCCTCGTGTGCAACGCCGTCAGGAATTGTCCGCATCGCGCCGCAGCATTCTGCCAAGCGCTTGAGCAGACAGCAGAATTGCCCCCTCGGAAGGGCATGCCAGCAGGCGGAATATCGCGACGATTGCGCGCTTGCAGGGGGGTAGCCTCCCTGCCATCCTCCGCTGCCCCGGCGTCCCGCCGGGGTTTCCATGTTTGGATTTGGTGATGACGTCCGCTTCCGGCCCGCAAGTACCCGATACCACCGTTTCCGTTCGCGAGGCGTTCGGCCTCGATAGCGACATGAAGGCGCCCGCCTTCAAGACGCCGACCGAACACGTCCCGGTGCTCGACCCCGACTATCTGTTCGACCACGACACGACACTCGCGATCCTGGCCGGCTTCGCGCACAACCGACGTGTGATGATCCAGGGTTATCACGGCACCGGCAAGTCGACGCATATCGAGCAGGTCGCGGCGCGCCTGAACTGGCCCTGCATCCGCGTCAACCTCGACAGCCACATCAGCCGTATCGACCTGATCGGCAAGGACGCCATCGTGCTGCGCGACGGCAAGCAGGTGACCGAGTATCGCGAAGGGATCCTGCCCTACGCGCTGCAGTCGCCGACCGCCCTGGTGTTCGACGAGTACGACGCCGGCCGCGCCGACGTGATGTTCGTGATCCAGCGCGTGCTGGAGGTCGAGGGCAAGCTCACCCTGCTCGACCAGAACAAGGTGATCCGCCCGCACCCCTCGTTCCGCCTGTTCTCGACCGCCAACACTGTCGGCCTGGGCGACACGACCGGCCTCTATCACGGCACGCAGCAGATCAATCAGGGCCAGATGGACCGCTGGTCGATCGTCACCACCCTGAACTACCTGCCGCACGACCAAGAAGTCGGCATCGTGCTGGCCAAGTCGAAATCCTACAACACCGACGCCGGCCGCAAGACGGTCAACAACATGGTGGCGCTGGCCGACCTGACGCGCGCGGGCTTCATCGCCGGCGACATCTCGACCGTGATGTCGCCGCGCACGGTGATCACCTGGGCGCAGAACGCCGAGATCTTCGGCGATATCGGCTTCGCCTTCCGCCTAACCTTCCTCAACAAGTGCGACGAGGTCGAGCGCACCACCGTGGCAGAGTACTACCAGCGCTGCTTCGGCAAGGAGCTGCCGACCGGCCACGGCAAGGCCAAGCTGCACTGAGGCGCGGGAGCGCGTCGTGGCGATAAGCAAAGACTCGACACCTATCGAGGAATTCCGGCGGCTGACGTCGGCGACCATGCGCGCGGTGTCGCGCAAGGACGTCAACGTCACCTTCGTGCCCGATGGCGGTACCGCCATGGGCAACGAGGCGCGCATCACCGTGCCGGCCCGCGACCTGCCGGCCGAGGACGTCGCGCGCGCTCGTGGCGAAGCCGATTCGATGGCGCTGAAGATGCGCCACCACGATCGCAAGCTGCATCTGCGGCGCATGCCCAGTGGCGAGGCCGCGCGCGCTGTCTACGACGTCGTCGAGCAGGTGCGCGTCGAATCGCTGGGCGCGCGCAGGATGCCCGGCGTGGCGCAGAATCTCGACCAACTGTGGACCGAACGCTGCGAGCAGCGCGGCTATCGCCGGGTGCGGTCGAAGGACGACGCGCCGTTCGCCGAGGTCGTCGGCCTGATGGTGCGCGAGAAGCTGATGGGCACGCCGATGCCCGAGGCGGCGCGCGAGATGGTCGAGCTGTTCCGCGAGGACATCGAGAAGTCCGCCGGCAAGGATTTCGAGAAGCTCGCCGAGACCACGACCAACCAGGAGAATTTCTCGCGCGCGCTGCGCCGGCTGATCCGTGACCTGCATCTGAGCGACGATGCGATGGACATGGAGGACGAGTCCAACGAGGACCAGGACCAGAGCGAGAATCCCGACGGCGAGAGCAACGAGACCGGCGAGGACGGCCAGGATTCGTCGGAGACGCACGGCTACGGTGCCACCGGCGACGAGACCGACGACAGCCAGGACCAGGACGACAGCTCGGACACCACCGCCGATCAGGCGCAGACCGAGATGCAGATGGGCTCGGGCGACGAGGACGAGCCGGGCCGCGCCGAGCGTCCGTGGCTGCCGCCCGGCGCGCTCTCCAACGAGCCGCACGGCCAGCAGTACCACGCCTACACCACCAAGTTCGACGAGGTGGTCGACGCGCAGGATCTGTGCGACGCCGACGAGCTGGCGCGCCTGCGCCAGCACCTCGACCAGCAGCTCTCCCACCTCCAGGGCGTCATCGGCAAGCTGGCCAACCGCCTGCAGCGCAAGCTGATGGCGCAGCAGAACCGCTCCTGGGAGTTCGACCTCGACGAGGGCATGCTCGATGGCGCGCGGCTCGCGCGCATCATCGCCAACCCGACGCAGCCGCTGTCCTTCAAGATGGAGAAGGACACCAACTTCCGCGACACCGTGGTGTCGCTGCTGATCGACAACTCCGGCTCGATGCGCGGGCGACCGATCACGGTGGCCGCCATGAGCGCCGACATCCTGGCGCGCACGCTCGAGCGCTGCGGCGTGAAGGTCGAGCTGCTGGGCTTCACGACGCGCGCCTGGAAGGGCGGCCAGAGCCGCGAGCAGTGGCTCGCCGCCGGCAAGCCGGCCAATCCGGGCCGCCTCAACGACCTGCGCCACATCGTCTACAAGAACGCCGACGCGCCGTGGCGCCGGGCGCGCAAGAACCTCGGCCTGATGCTGCGCGAAGGCATCCTCAAGGAGAACATCGACGGCGAGGCGCTGCTGTGGGCGCACAACCGCTTGATCCCGCGCACCGAGGAACGCAAGATCCTGATGGTGATCTCCGACGGCGCGCCGGTCGACGACTCGACGTTGTCGGTCAACCCCGGCAACTACCTCGAGCGGCACCTGCGCGACGTCATCGACTGGATCGAGCTGCGCTCGCCGGTCGAGCTGGTGGCCATCGGCATCGGCCACGATGTCACCCGCTACTACAAGCGCGCCGTCACCATCGTCGACGCCGACCAGCTCGGCGGCACGATGATGGAGCAGCTCGCCTCGCTGTTCGACGAGGAAGGCGACGCGCGCACCGCCGACGCCTCCCGCCGCGCCGGCCGCAAGATCAGCGCCGCGATCTCCCAAGGCGCGCGCAAGCGCTAACCACACCCTTACCTTCCAGGGCGGAAGGGGGATGTCGAAGACGGACTCCTGCGTTCGTCTTCGACATCCCCCTTCCGTCGCTGCGCGCCACCTTCCCCCTCCGGGGGAAGGTAAGGCATAGCCGGCGGTCCCAAAGTCGGCTCGACCGCGCGCCTGCATCCCCGTAGAATCGCCGTCCCCTCAGCCGGCTACCGTCGGCCAAACGACACGGCGAACCATGCCGCTGCACGCCGCCGCGATCTTTCTCGGCTCTTTCCTGCTGTTCCTCGTCCAGCCGCTGGTGGCGCGGCAGATGCTGCCGTGGTTCGGCGGCGCCGCCTCGGTCTGGACCGTGTGCATGGTCTTCTTCCAGATGGCGCTGCTGGCGGGCTATGCCTATGCCCATCTCGTCATCCGCTACCTCGCGCCGACGCCGCGAGCGGTGCTGCATCTGGCGCTGCTGACTCTCAGCCTGCTGTGGCTGCCGATTACCGCCGACGCGTCATGGAAGCCATCTGGCGAGGACGCGCCGGCGCCGCGCATCCTGCTCTTCCTGCTCGCCACCATCGGCCTGCCCTTCGCGCTGCTGGCGGCCAACGGGCCGCTGGCTCAGGCCTGGTTCGCGCGCGCCAAGCCGGGTGTCAGCCCCTACCGGCTGTTCGCGCTCTCAAACCTCGCCTCGCTGCTGGCGCTGCTCGGCTACCCCGTGCTGCTCGAGCCATGGCTGGCGACGGCGGGGCAGGTCTGGGTCTGGTCCGGCCTCTACATCGTCTTCGCTATCGTGCTGGCGGTCATGGCGTTCCTCGATTCTCGGCTGCCGGCGACAGACGCGCGACGTGACGCCACCACGGACGCCACGCCGCCGCCCACTATCCGCGACTATCTCCTCTGGACAGGGTTAGCCGCTTTGGGCTCCGTCCTGCTGCTGGCGGTCACCAATCACCTGACGCAAGACGTCGCGTCGTTCCCGCTGCTGTGGGTCGTGCCGCTGGCGCTCTACCTCGTCACCTTCATCCTGTGCTTCGAGCGCGAGCGCGCTTATCGCCTGGCGCTCTACGCCATCCTGTTCATCGCGATCGTCGTCTGCTTCGCCGTCGTACGCGGCGTGCCTGGCCTGAAGGACAGCCTGCCGGCGCAGCTCGTCGTCTCGGCGGCGCTGGTCTTCGTCGGCTGCATGATCTGTCATGGCGAGCTGGCGAGCATGCGCCCCGCCGCGCGCCATCTCACCGGCTTCTATCTCACCGTCGCCGCCGGCGGCGCGCTGGGCGGGCTTCTGGTCGGCGTGGCGGCACCGTTGCTGCTGCCCAATTACTTCGAGCTCGACATCGCGCTCGCCGCCCTGGTCGGCCTGATCCTGCTGCGCATCCGGTCAGGCAAGCCGGCCTCGCCGGTCTTCACCGCCGTCGCGCTGGGTGGCCCGCTGCTGCTGATCGGCGCGCAGTTCTTCAAGGAGAGCGCCGAGTCGGTGGTCTCCAGCCGCAATTTCTACGGCGTGCTGCGCCTGCTGGAGGCGGGCGAAGGCGACGAGCGCGAGCGCCAGATCGTGCACGGCACCATCATCCATGGCCGCCAGTTCCTCAGCGCCGAGCGCCGCCGCGAGGCCGCCGGCTACTATCGCCGCGAGGGCGGCGGCGGCCGCGCCGTCGAGGCGCGCATGGAACGCGGACCCGCGCGTATTGGCGTGGTCGGGCTGGGCGCCGGGGCGCTCGCCGCCTACGGCCGGCCGGGCGACACCATGCGCTTCTACGAGATCAACCCTGCCGTGATCGCCATGGCCCGGCGCGACTTCACCTATCTCGGCGACAGCAAGGCCACGATCGAGACAGTGCTGGGCGATGCGCGCCTTGTGCTTGAGCGCGAAACGCCCCAGCGCTTCGACGTGCTGGCGATCGACGCGTTCTCGGGCGACGCGATCCCGGTGCATTTGCTGACCCTGGAAGCGCTCGACGTCTATCTGCGTCACCTCGCACCCGATGGCATCCTGGCGTTCCACGTCAGCAACAAGTTCCTGGTGCTGCCGCCGGTCGTCGGCGCGCTGGCCAAGGCGCGGGGCCTGCAGGCGCGCTCTGTCGGCGACCGCGATCCGGCGACGGGCGCGGCGATCAGCGAATGGGTGCTGCTGTCGCGTGACGCCGCCACGCTGGCACACGTCCGCATCGCAACGGCCTCAACCGAGGCGCCGGCGCGCGGCCCCGCCTGGACCGACGATTTCGCCACGCCGCTGCTGGCGTTGAAGTGGTGATGTTCCCTCTCCCGCGAGAAGAGGGGCGGTCACTTCTCCGGTCGCCCCCAATGCGAGACGAAGAACGCCACCGTCGTGTTCCAGGCCAGCTGGGCGTCGAGCTGGACGTAAGCCTTGGCCAGCGGATTGGCGAAGTTGCGGCCCGCCGGATAGTGGTGGATCTGCGTGCGCGTCGGGCCGATGCGGCGGTAGCGGTTCTCCATCTCGTAGCGCCAGGCCGGCCCGGCGACGTCGTCGCGATCGCCGAAATGGGCGATAACGTGATTGGGGTAGCGCTTGGCGTCTTCTTCTTTGAACTGCACGCGGCCATAGAAGAACGCCATCGGGTGGATCAAGGTCTGTCGCGCCGCCGCCAGCGACCAGGCGCAGGACGGGCCGAAGGCGATCAGCCCCAATCGGCGGTCGACGAACTCGCGCGAGCGCAGCCAGTCCGCCCACATGGCGATGGCGGTCACGGCCGCATCCTCGGCGATCGCCGTGCGCGCCAGCTCGGCCGCCTCGGCGTCGGTGCTCGCGGTCTTGCCGCGGAACAGATCGACGACCAGCGCGATATAGCCCTCCAAGGCCAGCGCGTCGGCATAGACCTGCAGGTGCGGCTGTACGCCGAAGCCGTCGTGTACCAGCAGGACGCCCGGCGCCGGCTTGGCCGGCACCTTGGTCGGCGTCAGCTTGCCGGTGAACTCGCCGTGGCCGGGCACGGTGATGATCGGGACGTCCTCGGCCGGAGGTGGGCGGCGCCCCTGGGCCAGCGCGCGTGGCGCCGCCGCGGCCAGCGCCAGGCCGCCCAGCACGCCGCGCCGGCCCGGCCAGGACCCTCTCGTTCGCAGTCTTCCCATCATGGCGCGATTCTAGGCGTGGATTGATGGCGTCGCCATGGCACAATCGTCGCGAGCCCTCGCGTCCTTCGAGATCCGCACCGCATGGTTCCGTTCCGCGTCCGCGACATTGCGATCGGCCTGCCCGGGTTGGTCGCGGCCCTGTCGCTGATCGCCACCTGTCCGACGGCCGCGCGCGAGCCGGCACCCGCCGTGCCGATCGAGATCGCCGCGCAGGCCGTTCCGCTCAACATCGAGGACCCCGCCCTCGCCGAGATCGGCAAGCTGCGCTGGCGCGGCGGCCTGGTGCTGACCTCGCGCGAACCGCGCTTTGGCGGCTGGTCCGACCTGTGGGTCACGCCCGATGGTCGCGCCCTTCGAAGCATCTCCGACGAGGGTTCCTGGCTCACCGCGGCGCTGCGCTACGACACGGGCGGGCGGCTGATCGGCATCGAGTCCGGCCTGATCGGCTCGCTGCGCGGCGAGGACGGCCAGCTGCTCGGCAACAAGCTCGAGACCGACGCCGAAGGCCTCGCCCGCCTGCCCGATGGCGGCTGGCTGGTGAGCTTCGAGCGCGACCACCGCGTGCTGCAATATCCGCCCGGCGAGGAGAGCGCCGGCCAGGGCCTCGCCGGCCGGCCACGCCGCCTGACCACGCCGCCGGAATTCCGGCGCCAGCCGGTCAATGGCGGCGTCGAGGCGATGGTGGTGCTGCCCGATCGCCGCACGGTGCTGATCAGCGAGGAGGCGAGCGAGCGGCCGGGCACGGCCGTGGGCTGGATCGTCGATGGCGCCGCGACGTGGAGCAAATTCCACTACCAGACGCGCGACGGCGATCACCGCCCGACATCGCTCGCCATGCTGCCCGGCGGCGATCTGGTGCTGGTCGAGCGCGCCTTCGACCGGGCGCGCGGCGTGCGCGTCGCGATCAAGCGCGTGCGCGTCGCCGATATAGCGCCCGATGCGATCGTGCGCGGCGAGGAGCTGGCGTGGCTGCGCCACCCGTTCTCGCTCGACAATCTCGAGGCCGTCGCCGCCGCCAGCGGGCCGCGCGGCGAGACGCTGCTGTGGCTGCTGTCGGACAACAACTTCAACCCTCTGCAGCGCACGATCCTGCTGCATTTCGAGCTGATGCCGTGAGTCGCACAAGCGCACTACCTTCCCCTGGAGGGGCAGGGCCATCGTCGATGGCCTCGTCTCTCCGTGAGCGGGGGAGAGGGAAGGAAGCGCCACATACGATCGCCCTGCCCCTCCGGGGGAAAGAAGAGGTGAACCAATGACCCGCTTCCTCGCCGCCGGTGCGGTCATGCTGGGCGCGTTGCTGTTGTTCCTGGTGCAGCCCATCGTCGGGCGGCTGCTGCTGCCACGCTTCGGCGGCGGTGCCGCGATCTGGAGCGCCTGCCTGGTGTTCTTCCAGGTGGCGCTTCTGCTCGGCTACGCCTACGCCGCCTTCATCACCGCCAAGCTGAAATGGCAGACGCAGCGCTGGCTGCATGTCGCACTGATCGTCGCCAGCCTCGCCGCCCTGCCGCTGGGCCTTGGTGGCACCTTCTCCGCCGACGGTACCGGCGATCCGGCGCTGGGCATCCTGATCTCGCTGGCCCTGGGCATAGGCCCGACCTACGGCCTGCTTGCCTCGACCAGCCCGTTGGTCCAGGGCTGGCTGGCGCGCGCCGGCGCCGCGCCCTGGCGGCTGTTCGCGCTCTCCAACATCGCCTCGCTGGCGGCGTTGATCGCCTATCCCTTCGTCATCGAGCCCTGGCTCGGCCTGCAGATGCAGACCTGGGTGTGGTCGGGCGCGTATGCCGTCTACGCCGTGCTGATCGTCGCCTTCACCTGGCGCATCGGCAACGCGCGGGACATCGAGCCGGCGCGGGCGGCGCCGGCCGAGGATATGGGCATCGATGTCCAGCCGACGCCGCTTTGGATGATCGTTGTGCTGTCGGCGGTGCCCTCGGCGCTGCTGGTGACCGTCACCGAGTTCCTGACCCGCGATGTCGCGCCGGTGCCGATGCTGTGGATCCCGCCGCTCGCCGTCTACCTGCTGACCTTCGTGGCGTGGTTCGACGGGCGACTGGGTTATGTCCGGCCGATGTGGATGGTAGCCGCCGCGCTGGCGGCGGGCGCGATGGCCTGGACGCTGATCGTCGATCCCTTCGCCTTCAAGCTCAAACCCAACCTGCTGATCTTCGTCGGCGGGCTGTTCATGGTCTGCCTGTTCTGTCACGGCGAGGTATCGGCACGACGGCCGGCGCCCTCGAAGCTCGGCCCCTATTATCTGGCGATGGCCCTGGGCGGCGCGCTGGGTGGCTTGGCGATCGGCCTGCTGGCGCCGGTGGTGCTACAGGACCAGTACGACCTGGGCATCGTGCTGGCGCTGGTGGCCGCGCCGATGGCGCTCGCCATCCCGCGGCTGGAGTCGCGCATTATCGCCTGGTGGCGCAGGCGCCGCGGCAAGCACATCGGCGCGGCGGCATGGGTCGAGTCCTGGGTGGTGCGCGGCCTCGCCTCGGTGCTCGCCCTGCTGGTCTTCGCCAGCGGCGCCGCCGCCGTGTGGGATCGCTACGAGACCGACCGCTCGCGCACCGTCTCGGTGCAGCGCAATTTCTACGGCGTGCTGCGCGTCACGGAGAGCAACAAGGGCGCGCAGGATCATTCGCGCTCGCTGGTGCACGGCGCCATCCTGCATGGCTTCCAGATGATGGCGATCGAACGCCAGTTGCAGGCCACCGGCTACTATCGCGAGGAATCCGGCATCGGCCGCGTCCTGCGCTCGCTGCCGCCGCAGCCCCGACGCATCGGCGTCGTCGGCCTGGGCAGCGGCGTGATGGCCGCGCATGGTCGTGCCGGCGACATCGTGCGCTTCTACGACATCGATCCCGTCGTACCCATCGTGGCGCGGCGCGACTTCACCTTCATCAACCGCACGCCGGCGGCGATCGAGATCGTGCCGGGCGACGCGCGCATCCGGCTCGAGCGCGAGGAGCCGCAGCAATACGGCCTGCTCGCCATCGACGCTTTCAGCGGTGACGCGATTCCCATCCATCTGCTGACCATCGAGGCCTTCGACATCTACATGAAGCACGTTGTGCGCAACGGCGCGCTGGTGGTGCATGTCAGCAACAAGTTCTTCGACCTGGCGCCGCTGGTGAAGAACGCGGCCGACCGGCGCGGCCTCTATTCGGCGCTGCTGCGCGACCTCGACGAGAAAGGCTGGATCGTCAGCGACTGGATGGTGATAACGCGCGATCCGGCGCTGCTCGACTCGCCGGTGATCAAGCCGGCCATCACGCCGCTCACGGCGCAACCGCAATGGGGCGTATGGACCGACGACCGCGCGAGCATCCTGCCGTTGATCAAGTGGTGATGGGGGCTCTTCGCCTTCCCCCTCCGGGGGAACGAAAGGCGCGGTGACCTCGACGGATTCGGCGTGAGTCTGTAGACTCTGGGCTCCCTCCTCCGGCCCGCGTCCGCGGGACCGCACCACGGCGACACAATGCCGGTTCATGCGCTGACGATCTTCCTCGGATCGTTTCTGCTCTTCCTCGTCCAGCCGCTGGTTGCGCGCCAGGCCCTACCCTGGTTCGGCGGCGCCTCAGCGGTGTGGACGACCTGCCTGGTCTTCTTCCAGTGCGTGCTGCTGGCGGGCTACGCCTATGCCGACCACGTCACGCGCCGCATGGCGCCCAGACCGCGCGCGCTGCTGCACGGCGCGATCCTGCTGGCCAGCCTGCTATGGCTGCCGGTGCTGGCCGATCCGTCGTGGAAGCCCAGCGGCGAGGAAAGCCCGACCTTGCGCATCATCGGCTTTCTCGCCGTCACCATCGGCCTGCCCTTCGCCGCGCTGTCGGCCAACAGCCCGCTGGTGCAGGCCTGGTTCGCGCGCGAGAACCCCGGCGCCAGCCCCTATCGCCTGTTCGCGCTCTCCAACCTCGCCTCGCTGCTGGCGCTGCTGAGCTATCCGCTGCTGCTCGAGCCGATGCTGGCGACGAAACCGCAGGCCTGGCTGTGGTCGGGTGGCTATGTGCTGTTCGTCGCCGTCGCGCTGTTCGCGACGTGGCGCGATTCGCGCCTGCCGGCGACGCGTGTCGTGATCACCGAGACAACCGTCGAACCGAGCGCAGCGCCGGCGGCCGGCGACTACGCGCTGTGGACCACCTTCGCGGCGATCGGCTCCGTCCTGCTGCTGGCGGTCTCCAACCACCTCACGCAGAACGTCGCCGCGGTGCCGATGCTGTGGGTGCTGCCGCTGGCGCTCTACCTGATCACCTTCATCCTGACCTTCGAGAGCGCCGGCTGGTATCGGCCGGCGATCTTCATGCCGCTGCTCGGCGTGCTGGTGATGGGCATGTGCTGGGCGCTGCTCGACGATCGCCTGCGCTTCGACCTGATCGTGCAGGTCAGCCTGTTCTGCGGCGGTCTCTTCGTCGGCTGCATGGTCTGTCACGGCGAACTGGTGCGGGCCAAACCGTCGCCTGCGCATCTCACCGGATTCTATCTCACCATCGCGCTCGGCGGCGCGGTGGGCGCGGCGTTGGTCGGCGTGCTCTCGCCGCTGGTGCTGCCCGACTATTTCGAGCTCGAGATCGGGCTGGCGGCGCTGCTGGTGCTGGCGATGAAGCGCACGACGGAGGCCATCCGCTACGCCCGCATCCCGCTGCTTCTAGGCCTGTTCGGCGTCGCGCTGGCCGTCGGCATCCACGTCCAGCAGATCCGCACCCAGACGCTGCTGGTGACGCGCAACTTCTATGGCGTGCTGCGGATCAACGAGACCGGCGCGGGCGCCGAGCGCGAGCGCGGCCTGTCGCACGGTGGCATCTCGCACGGCCGGCAGTATCTGACACCCGAGCGTCGCTTCGAGCCCAGCGTCTACTATCGTCGCGACGGCGGCGCCGGACGCGTCATCGATGCGCAGGGCGACACACCGCTGCGCATCGGCGTCATCGGCCTGGGCGCCGGCGCGCTCGCCGCCTACGGCAAGCCGGGCGGCGTGATCCGCTTCTACGAGATCAACCAGCGCGTCATCGACATCGCCCAGCGCGACTTCACCTACCTTGCCGACAGCAAGGCCACGATCGAGACCGTGCTCGGCGACGCGCGGCTCAAGCTCGAGCGCGAGAAGCCGCAGCAGTACGACGTGCTGGCGGTCGACGCCTTCTCCGGCGATTCGATTCCCATGCATCTGATCACGGCCGAAGCGCTCGACCTCTACATCCGCCACACAAGGCCGGGCGGCGTGATCGCCTTCCACATCAGCAACCGCTTCCTCGACCTGAGCGCGCCGCTGTTCAATCTGGCGCGCAGCCGCGGGCTGACCTCGTTCCGCATCGTCGACCGAGGGTCGGACGGCAAGCGCGTCAGCGACTGGGTGCTGATGACGACGGATATCGCGCTGCTCAAGCACCCCCGCATCGCGCCGATCGCCACCGGCCTGCCCGACCGGCCCGAGGTCGGGCTGTGGACCGACGACTTCAACAGCATCCTGCGCGTCATCCAGTAGGCGACAAAAAAGGCCCGCTCGCGCGGGCCTTGGTCGTCTGGCGCCGATCGCCGGATCAGGCGGCGGCCTTGGCGTCCTTGCGGGCCTTGGCGGCGACGACGCGGCGCTTCAGCGCCTTCATCTCGTCGGTGAGCTTGGAGTTGCCGGTTCCCAGCAGGTAGGCGTCGAGCCCGCCATTGTGCTCCAGGGTCCGGATGGCGCGCGGGGTGAGCCGCAGGCGCACGCTGTGGCCCAGCACATCCGACAGGACCGAGGTGTCCTGCAGGTTGGGCAGGAATCGCCGCTTGGTCTTGTTGTTGGCATGGCTGACAATGTTGCCGACCTGGACGCTCTTGCCGGAGAGCTCGCAACGACGGGTCATGATACGGGTCCCGAAAAACGAAGAACCGGCCCGAGGGGCCGGCGTGCGGGCGGACTTGTACGCAAGAGGGCGGGCGCGGTCAAGCAGCGCGGGTCGGCGCCCAAAATCTCTTTCTGATCAATCAGTTGGGCGCCCGCAACCGGTACAGCACATGGCGTCGCAGCCAGTGGCCCTCGGGGAGCGAGGGGTGGTCGAAATCACCACATGGGTCGTGGCGCATGCCCAGCCGTTCCATCACCCGGCGCGACGGCAGGTTGGCGACCACGGTGAAGGAGACGATCTCCCGCAGTTTCAGGGTGCCGAAACCGAAGTCCAGCGCCGCCCAGGCGGCTTCGCTGGCGTAGCCCTTGCCCCAGCACGCCCGCGCCAGCCGCCAGCCGATCTCGACGCAGGGCATGAAGGAGGCGTCGAAGCGCGGGACCGACAGGCCGACGAAGCCGGCGAAAGGTGTCACGCCCGGCACCTCGACCGCCCAGTTTCCGAAGCCGCGCGCCGCGAAGCTCTCGCGGATACGGCCGGCCACCGCGTCGCTCTCGGCGCGGCTCAGCGTCGCCGGGAAATAGCGCATGACCTCGGGATCGGCATTCAACGCCGCGAAGGGCGCGAGGTCGGCGTCGCGCCACGGCCGCAGGATCAGCCGCTCGGTCTTCAGGACTGGACCCGACACGCTCACATCCAGTCGTCGAGCACGTGGTCGCGATGGTCCTCGATCTCGAGCTCGGAGATCACCTTGTCGCGCGCCGAGACGCCGGCCTCGTGCACCGTTTCAGGGTCACCCGAGACCAGCGGATGCCACCAGTAGAGGTCCTTGCCCTGCAGCACGAGGCGGTAGGCGCAGGTCGACGGCAGCCAGTCCATCTCGGCGACCACGCCGGGTGTGAGCTGGATGCAATCGGGCACCACCGCTTTTCGGTTGGGGTAGTCCTTGCACTGGCAAGAGTGTGTGTCGAGCATCTGGCAGCAGACATTGGTCTGCACCACCTCGGTCGTGCCCTCCCACTCCAGCTTGTGCACGCAGCACTTGCCGCAGCCGTCGCACAGCGACTCCCACTCGCGCAGGCTCATCTGCGCCAGCGTCTTGCGCTTCCAGAACGGCAGCGCGTCGCCCGCGACTTCGGCGCGATCGACCTTCTGCCCGCGGGCGCCGTTGGCCTTCACACCGAGCTTGCGCGCGATGGTCTTGGCGACCGCCTTGCGGCCTTGGGTGAGGGTGCGTTTCTTCATCGGCCGAGGAACGCCCCGATCAAGCGGCGCGCGGCGGCCGACGGCGTCAGTGCGCCGCGCTCGACCTCGCGCTCCAGCTGCGCCACCTGGCGTTTCACATCGGGATGGCCGCGCAGCGCGCTCATCAAGGTCTCGCCGACCTCGTTCCACAGCCAGGCGCGCGCCTGCGTGGCGCGACGTTTGGCGATACCCGCCTCGCCAATGGCCGCGCGGAAGCGACCCGCCGTCTCCCACACCTCGGCGATGCCGATGCCCTCGACCGCCGAGCATGTCCGCACCTCGGGCGTCCATTGCGCGGTGGTGGGATGCAGCAGGCGCAGCGCGTTGGCGTAGTCGGCGGCGGCGCGGTTGGCGGCGGCCTTGAACGCACCGTCGGCCTTGTTGACCACCAGCAGGTCGGCGAGCTCGACCACGCCCTTCTTGATGCCCTGCAGATCGTCGCCGCCAGCCGGCGGCAGCAGCAGCACGAACATGTCGACCATGTCGGCCACCGCCGTCTCGGACTGGCCGACGCCCACCGTCTCGACGATCACCACGTCGTAGCCCGCGGCCTCGACCAGCAGCATTGCCTCGCGCGTGCGCCGCGCCACGCCGCCCAAGGTGGTGCCGGCGGGCGACGGGCGGATGAAGGCGCCGGGATCGCGCGACAGCAGCTCCATGCGCGTCTTGTCGCCCAGGATCGAACCGCCGGTGCGCTTCGAGGAGGGATCGATCGCCAGCACCGCGACGCGATGACCCTGCCCGATCAGCTCCAGCCCGAAGCGCTCGATGAAGGTCGACTTGCCGACGCCGGGGATGCCGGTGATGCCCAGCCGCGTCGAGCCGCCGGTGCGCGGCAGCAGCGCGCTCAGCAGCGCGTCGGCGCGCAGCCGGTGGTCCTCGCGGGTCGATTCGACCAAGGTGATGGCGCGCGCCAGCGCCCGGCGGTCGCCGGCCAGCAACGGGGCATGGAGCGGATCGTCGGAAGCCTGCGAGCGCGAGGCGGCGGCGGTCATCGCTGCGGTCTAGCCGATGGCGCCCGAAATGTCAGCCACGGCGCCGGGCCATGACCACGATGGCCAGTGCGCAAAGTGCATACGCCCCCGCCAGCGACCAGCCCAGGCCGCGGCCACCGAAGACGTCCATCGCCGCGCCACTGATCGGCGGGCCGACCAAGCTGCCCACGGTGTAAATCATCACGAAAGCGGCATTGGCGCGCGCCATGTCGCCGGCGGCGAAGCGCTGGCCCAGGATGGTGAGGCCCACGGTGTAGATGCCGAAAGCGATGCCGCCCCAGATCACCAGCAGAGGCCACATCGTCCAGGGCGAGGCGCCGACGAAGGGCAGAATGGCGGCCGCCAGCGCGCTGGCCAGCACGCAGGCCAGCAGCACGCCCAGGCGCGGCAGACGGTCGGCGACCCAGCCGATCGGCAGTTGCAGCGCAAGGTTGCCGATGACGAAGGCGGTCTGCCACAGGGTCGCTTCCTGGGCGTTGACGCCGACCTCGACGCCGTAGATCGGCAGAAAGGTGAAGACCACCGTCTCGCCCGTGCCGGCGGCCAGCGCCGCCAGCATCGCCACCGGCGCGATCCACACCGTGTCCATCAACCGGCCGCCGGCTTCCGGCTCGATCCGCGGCGCGCCGCGCGCGGCCAGCAGCGGCAGACCGACGGCGAGCGTCAGCACGGCGCAGGCGATGAACGGCGCCGGACCCTTGACGTCAACGACCTGCAGCACCAACGGCCCGACCGCCAGACCGCCAGCGATCAAGGTCGCGTAGATCGCCAGCGCCCGCGCACGATGGCGCTCCTCGACGACGAGGTTGATCCAGATCTCGGTGACCAGCCAGGGAATGCCGACCGCCGCGCCCTGCACGAAGCGCAGCGCCGACCACAGGATCAGCAACGTCCAGATCGGCAGATCGAGGGTGAAGGCCTGCACCAGCTGGATCACCGCCGAGCCGATCAGCGCGATCCAGATCAGCCGCACCGCGCCGACGCGCTCGGCCCAGCGCGGGATATAGGCGCCGAACACCAGCAAGCCGACCGACCACAGCGCGCCGCTCAAGCCGATGGTCAACTTATCGACGCCGCGATCCTCCAGCGCCAGCGGCACGATGGGAATCGACGTGCCCATCATGACGCCGGCGCCGAAGATGGCGACGTAGACAGGCCACAGCGCCGAAGCGCCGGCCAGTGACGGAGGTGCGGCCGAAGCCATCGCGAGAGACCAATCCTGAACGCGGGAGGGCGGTGTCTAGCTGGTCCCGCCGCGACTGCGCAAGCGGCGCACGGGCTCAGCCGGCCACGAGCTCGCAGGGTCGAAGGATATCGCGCAACGGTTCGCGCGAATCCCGCTTCGGCATCAGAAGACGTCCACGCTATCCGGCAGAATACGGCCCAGCGACGTGGCCGGCAGCAGGTCGCGGCGAACAACGTCGACAGCGCAGCCCAGCGAATCGGTCAAGGCGTTGACGACGCCGGCGCGATCCAGCAGCGAGAACTTGGACGACGCATCGACATCGATCAGCACGTCGACATCGCTGTCGGCGCGAGAGTCGCCTCGGGCGATCGATCCGAACAACGCAAGACGCCTTACGCCGCGCGCCCGCAGCACGGGCTCGGCGGCCTTAAGGCGAGTGATAGCCTCATCAAGTTTCATCGTATCACCGGCCGTCAGTCGCCCGCGCGCAGACGGCCTTCGGAGCGCAGCGATGGCGCTTCGGGCAGCGCGGCGGTCGCTTCCTCGGCGGCCTCGGCCTGGCGGCGCCACATGTCGGCGTAGACGCCGTTCTTCACCATCAGCGCAGCGTGCGTGCCGCGTTCGGCGATCCGGCCCTCGACCAGCACGACGATCTCGTCGGCGTCGACCACGGTCGACAGGCGGTGGGCGATGACGATGGTCGTGCGCCCACGGGAGACCTCGCGCAAAGACTGGGCGATCTCCTGCTCGGTGCGCGTGTCGAGCGCGCTGGTCGCCTCGTCGAACAGCAGGATGCGCGGATCCTTGAGGATGGTGCGGGCGATGGCGACGCGCTGCTTCTCGCCGCCCGACAGCTTCAGGCCGCGCTCGCCGACCATGGTGTCGTAGCCCTCGGGCAGGCCGGCGATGAAGTCGTGGATGCGCGCCAGCCTGGCCGCGGCCTCGATCTCCTCGCGCGTCGCTTCGGGGCGGCCGTAGCAGATATTGTAGTAGATGGTGTCGTTGAACAGCACCGTGTCCTGCGGGACGATGCCGATCGCGGCGCGCAGGCTGGTCTGGGTGACGTCGCGGATATCCTGGCCGTCGATGCGCACGCTGCCGCCGGCGACATCGTAGAAGCGGTAGAGGATGCGCGAAATCGTCGACTTGCCGGCGCCAGAAGGGCCGACGATCGCCACGGTATGGCCGGCCGGCACCGCGATGCTGACGTCGTGCAGGATCCGCCGGTTGGCCTCGTAGTGGAAGTCGATGTGATCGAAGCGCACAGCGCCGGGGCCGGGCGCGAGACTGGGCGCGCCGGGCTTGTCGGCGACTTCGACATCGGCCTCGAGCAGGCCGAACATCTTCTCTATGTTGACCAGGCCGGTGCGGATCTCGCGGTAGACGAAGCCCAGGAAGTTGAGCGGCTGGTAGAGCTGGATCAGGAAGGCGTTGACCGCGACGAAGTCGCCGATGGTCATCGTGCCCTTGACCACCTCCTGACCGGCCATCGCCATGACGACCACAAGGCCGACCGAGATGATGAAGCCCTGGCCGACATTGAGCAGCGATAGCGAGACGCGGCTCTTCACGGCGGCTTTCTCGTAGGCCTTGCGCGCCACGTCGAAGCGTGCGGCCTCGTGCTTCTCGTTGCCGAAGTACTTCACCGTCTCGTAGTTCAGCAGGCTGTCGATCGCCTTGGCGTTGGCCTCGGTATCGCTTTCGTTCATGCGCCGCACCAGCGAGGTGCGCCATTCCGAGAGCTTGATGGTGAAGACGATGTAGCCGGCGATCGCCGCCATGGTGACCGCGGCGAAGCGCCAATCGTACAGGTACCATAGGATCCCGGCGACCAGGAGGATCTCCAGGATCGTCGGGATGATGTTGAAGGTCATGAAGTTGATCAGGAAGTCCATCGACTGCGTGCCGCGCTCGATGACGCGCGACAGGCCGCCGGTGCGGCGCTCCAGGTGGAAGCGCAGCGCGAGCTTGTGCATGTGCTCGAAGGTCGATAGCGCCAGCGAGCGCACGGCGCGCTGCGCGACATTGGCGAAGATCGCGTCGCGCATCTCGCCGAAGGCCTGCGCCGCGACCCGCGAGACGCCATAGGCCACCAGCAGCAGAATGGGCACCGCGACGACCTGGGCGCGCTGATCCGACAGCGCATCGACGGCGTATTTGTAGAGCAGCGGGACGTTGACGTTGACCAGCTTGGCCAGGACCAGCAGGACGCCGGCGGCGACGACCCTCAGCCGCAATTCCACCGCATTGCGCGGCCACAGATGGGGCAGGAGGATTCGCACGACCCGCCAGGCGTTGGCGGCCTTGATGTTGGGTAACGGCGAATCGGGCGGCGACATATGGTGACAAATACCGGTGCTGGACGACGCGGAGGGGACGCGATATGCCGCGCGGCGGCCCCCATACCGCGAATCGCAGCGAAAGTCTTGCAGGGAGCGCCTGGAGCAGCCTGATGATCACGGATATGAGAACGACCCGAGGTCGGGGCAAGGCCGGCCGGGTACTGGCCGCCCTGTGTTTGGCGGCCACCTTGACCGGCACGGCGGCACAGGCACAGGCGCCGCGCACCAATACCGCACCACCACAGAGCCGGGTCATCGTGCTGGAGTACGAGGTCCATATCATCGGCCTGCGGACCCTGACGGTCGACACCATCACGCGCATCGACGGTACGCGCTACCAGTTCGATATGAGCGTGCAGAACGAGGGCGTGCTGCGTGCGCTGACCGCGGCGTTCGGCTCGCGCAACCAGGCGATCGGCACACTTGGGCCCGCCGGCGTGACGCCGGGAACCGCCTATACCGGCATCGCCGTCGGCCGGGACTTCAAGCGGACCTGGACTGTACGCTATCTGCCCGACGGCTCCCTGGACGAGACCCACACCAATCTCGACCAGCCCGAGAGCTTCAAGCCCACCCCGGCGCAAAAGAAGGGCGCGGTCGACCCGGCCACGGCCCTGATGATCGCCGCCTTCAGCCCGGGCGGTCCGTGCAATCGCACCATCAAGATGTTCGACAGCAAGCGCCGCTTCGATCTGGTCGCCGGGCCAGCGACGCAGCAGGTGCTGCCGCCGGGCTTCACCACGCTATTCTCGGGCGAGACCAATACCTGTGAGATGCGCATGAAGAAGATCGCCGGCTACGGCGACGGCAACCCCAAGGACCAGGCGACCGACGACGAGCCGATCCGCGTCTGGCTGGGCAAGCTCGACGACAGCGGCGTCGAGTTCCCGGTGCGAGTGACGCTATCGACCGGCTGGGGCACGCTGGTCGGCCGCCTCAAGAAGCGCGAGATCCGCGAGTTCCGTCCCGAGGATCGCCAGGCGATGAGTCGCTGACCCGCATGTGGCTGGCTTGATCCGAAGGTGGAAGGCGGGAAGGCGGGGAGAAGGTGCCGAGCGCCAGCGAGGCGGATGAGGGGCTTGCTCGCGCTACAACCACCATCGCCGTCGTCGAGCCTCCGCGAAGCCCTTCATCCGCCCTTCGGGCACCTTCTCCCCGCCTTCGCAGGGAGAAGGGAAGAAGTCCATACGCGACATCTCCGCCGTAGCGGCAGGCAAAAGCGCTGAGCCACAAGCAACGGATGCTCCAATTTGCCGCCCGTAGCTGCGGAAATTGGAGATGGCGAAAATAGTCGGTACACCGATCCCATCTTTTCAATCGGAGACCGACCCATGGCCCGCGACCGCACTCTGCCATCAGACTTCTGGACCTGGGAGGCCGTCATCGACTGCTCGATGACGGCACGCCTGTTGTTCCTTGGCCTCTGGAACTTCGCCGACGATCACGGCGTGCAGCCCCTGCGGCCACGCACCATCCGCCTGCAGATATTTCCCGGCGACGCGATCGATGAGAACGCGGTGCGCGCCCTGATCGACGAACTGGTGGCACGCGGGCTGGTGCGCATCTTCACGGTCGAGGGCCAGGACTATCTGTCGGTGGTCCATTGGGAGCAGGTCCAGCGGGTCAGCCGCCGGGCGCGGCATCGATATCCGGCGGATCCCGCCAAGCCCGTGCCGGCAGAGCCCCCGCCCGTCGCATCCTCCGCGACCGGCGCCGATGGCGTCAGGGTGTCATCGCGCTGGCGCAAGGCGATCCGGCATCGATTGCACAAGTCCTGGCCGGGCAGACCGCCAGCCGACATCGAACGCTGGATGGCGCGCTGGTTGGTCGAAGGCCACGAGCTGCAGCGTGACGTGCTGCCGGCGATCGACGCGGTTTGCCAGGCCGCCGCCGCCGGACAGCCGCTGGCGGGATTGCAGGCGGTGTCGGACTATCTCGCGACCCATTCCCTCGCCCGTAGAGGCACAGGGGATGTCGAAGCCGAACGCATCAGTCACTGAGGCATCGACAGATTTCTTACCTTCCCACGGAGGGGGAAAGGAATCTACTCGGCGGCGATGCGGCCGGGCTTGCGGATCAGTTCGAGGATCTCGTGCGCGGCCTTCGGGATGTTGGTGCCGGGGCCGTAGATGCCGGAGACGCCGGCCGCGCGCAGGAAGTCGTAGTCCTGCGCCGGGATCACGCCACCGCAGACCACGAGGATGTCCTCGCCGCCCTGTGCGCGGATGTGCTTGATCAGTTCAGGCACCAGCGTCTTGTGGCCGGCCGCCTGCGAGGACACGCCGACGACGTGCACGTCGTTCTCGATCGCCTGGCGCGCGGCTTCCTCGGGCGTCTGGAACAGCGGCCCGATATCGACGTCGAAGCCCAGATCGGCGAAGGCGGTGGCGATCACCTTGGCGCCGCGGTCGTGGCCGTCCTGGCCCATCTTGCAGACCATCATGCGGGGACGGCGGCCCTCGGCCTCGGCGAAGGCGGCGATCTCGCGCTGGATGCGCTGGTAGCCCTCGTCGCCTTCCCAGCCCTGGTTGTAGACACCGGCGATCGAGCGGATCACCGCGTTGTGCCGGGTGAAGACCTTCTCCATCGCGTCGGAGATCTCGCCCACCGTGGCGCGCGCGCGCGTCGCCTCGATGGCCAGCGCCAGCAGATTGCCCGAGCCGTCGGCGGCGGCGGCTGTCAGCGCGTCGAGCGACGCCTTGACCTTCGCCGCGTCGCGCTTCGACCGGATCGTGTTGAGCCGCGTCACCTGCGCCTCGCGCACGGCGGCGTTGTCGACATCGAGAATGTCGACCGGGTCTTCCTGCTTCAGCTTGTATTTGTTGACGCCGACGATCACCTCGTCGCCGCGATCGACGCGCGCCTGGCGCCGCGCCGCGGCCTCCTCGATGCGCAGCTTGGGCATGCCGGCCTCGACCGCCTTGGTCATGCCGCCCATCGCCTCGACCTCGGCGATCAGCTTGCGCGCCTCGGCCACCATGCTGGCGGTCAGGCTCTCGAGGTAGTAGCTGCCGGCCAGCGGATCGACCACATTGGTGACGCCGGTCTCGTGCTGGATGATCAGCTGGGTGTTGCGCGCGATGCGCGCCGAGGTCACCGACGGCAGCGCGATCGCCTCGTCGAAGGCGTTGGTGTGCAGCGACTGGGTGCCGCCCAGCACCGCCGCCAGCGCCTCGATCGCCGTGCGCACGACGTTGTTGTAGGGATCCTGCTCGGTCAGCGACACGCCGGAGGTCTGGCAATGCGTGCGCAGCGCCAGGCTGTCGGTCTTCTTCGGATTGAACGGCGCGATCAGCTCGGCCCACAGGAAGCGGGCGGCGCGCATCTTGGCGATCTCCATGAAGAAGTTCATGCCGATCGCCCAGAAGAAGCTCAGCCGCGGCGCGAAGGCGTCGATGTCGAGACCCTTGCCCAGCGCGGCGCGCACATACTCCAGACCATCCGCCAGGGTGAAGGCCAGCTCCTGCACCTGCGTCGCACCGGCTTCCTGCATGTGGTAGCCGGAAATCGAGATCGAGTTAAACTTCGGCATGTTCTGCGCCGTGTACTCGATGATGTCGGCGACGATCCGCATGCTGGGGCCGGGCGGATAGATATACGTGTTGCGGACCATGAACTCCTTGAGGATGTCGTTCTGGATGGTCCCCGAGAGCTTGTCCTGGCTGACGCCCTGCTCTTCAGCCGCGACGATGTAGCCGGCGAGCACCGGAAGCACCGCGCCGTTCATGGTCATCGACACGCTCATCTTGTCGAGCGGGATGCCGTCGAACAGGATCTTCATGTCCTCGACGGAATCGATCGCCACGCCGGCCTTGCCGACATCGCCGACGACGCGCGGATGATCGCTGTCGTAACCACGATGGGTGGCGAGATCGAAGGCCACCGAGACGCCCTGCTGACCGGCGGCGAGATTGGCGCGATAGAAGCGGTTGCTCTCCTCCGCCGTCGAGAAGCCGGCGTACTGGCGCACCGTCCAGGGACGGCCGGCATACATCGTCGCCTTGGGTCCGCGCAGGAAGGGCGGCATGCCCGGCAGGGTGCCGAGCGTCTCGAGGCCCTCGAGGTCGGCCGCCGTGTACAGCGGCTTCACCTTGATGCCCTCGGGGGTGATCCAGTCGAGCGACGCCAAAGGACGGTCCTTCAGCTCGCGCTGCGCCAGCTTGGTCCAATCTTCGAGGGTCTTCTTCGGGAAGTCGGCCATCGTCCTGCCCTGCGTCCTGCTGTGGCACGCTCCACGCGCGGTCTTAGCGCATGCGCCCGGTACAGGCAAAGCCCGGTCGCCACACCTTCCGCCGTATGGCGAAAACGGGCACAGTCGCGCCGCGGGCGATCGCGGCGGGAGGACACCATGAGGATCACAAGGCGTGCCGCGCTGGCCGGCGTCGCCGGCTTGGCCGCCCTACCCGCGCCGGCGCTGGCGCAGGCCTTCCCCACGCGGACGATCACGCTGGTAGTGCCCTTCCCGGCCGGCGGGCCGGCGGACGTCTACGGCCGGCTGCTGGCCAGGGGCATGTCCGAGCGGCTGGGCCAGCAGGTCATCGTCGAGAACAAGAGCGGCGCCGCCGGCGTCACCGGCGTCGATTTCGTCGCCAAAGCCATCCCCGACGGCCATGTCATCGGCCTGGCGAGTTCCAGCGCCGCGACCATCATGCCGCACCTGATGGGTCCGCGCATGCCGTTCGACATGTTCAAGGACCTGGCCGCGATCACCATGGTGAACCGCGTGCAGGAGGTGCTCGCGGTCAACGCCGATATCGGCGTCACCGACGTCAAGGGCCTGGTCGCCAAGGCCAAGGCGGAACCGGGCAAGCTGGACTACGGTTCGGCCGGACTGGGCGGCATCACCCATCTCGCCGGCGAGCTGTTCAAGCGGGAGGCCGGTATCGACACCGTGCACGTGCCCTATCGCGGCGCGGCGCCGGCCGTGGTCGACCTGCTGGCCGGTCGCGTGCACTACGCCATTCTCGACATCACGGTCTTCCTGCCGCACATCAGCAGCGGCAAGATCAAGCCGCTGATGGTGACCAGCAAGGTCCCGGCGCCGCTGCTGCCGGGCGTGCCCACGGCGGCGCAGGCGGGCTATCCCAGCGTGCTGTCGGACAACTGGTACGGGCTCTACACGGCCGCCGCCGTCCCGCAGGCCGCGCGCGACAAGCTCTACGCCGCGGCGGTCGCGACGCTCAACACGTCTGAGGTCATCGAGGCGTTCAAGGCCCAGGGCGCCGTGACCGGTCCGTTGACGCCGGCCGAGCTCGTCGCCTTCATGCGCGAGGAGCACGAGAAGTGGGGCGCGATCGTGAAGTCCGCCAACGTCAAGCTCGAATAGGCCCGCTCGAATAGGAACCCCATGCTCGACGCCGAAGTCCGCCTCTTCCTCGACCTTCTGGAAAAAGCGACCGCCGCGGGGCGGCCCAAGCTCAGCGACCTGCCGGTATCGGTAGGCCGGCCCGCTGTCGATCGCATGTCCTGCGAGGGCGAGGCCGATCCGCCCGACGTCGCGCGCGCGGTCGATGGCGCCCTGCCCGGCCCAGGCGGCGCGATCGCTTATCGTCGCTATTGGCCGCTGGGCGTCGATGAAAAGATGATCCCGACCCTGGTCTACTATCACGGCGGCGGCTTCGTGATCGGCAACATCGAGACGCACGACTCGACCTGCCGACGCATCGCCGACAAGAGCCGCTGCCAGGTGATCTCGATCGACTACCGCCTGGCGCCGGAGCACCCCTTCCCGGCGCCGGTCGACGACGCGCTGGCCGCGTTCCGCCATATCAGGGACAACGCCGCCGCCTTCGACACAGTGGCCGATCGCATCGCCGTGGGTGGCGATTCAGCCGGCGGCAACCTCGCGGCCGTGGTCTGCCAGCAGGCGAGGAAGACCGGCGAGATCATGCCCGCCTTCCAGATGCTGATCTATCCGGCGACCGACAGCGTCGGGCATGACGATTCGCGGCGCGCCAAGAGCGAGGGCTACTTCCTCACCCAGGAGCTGATGGACTGGTTCTTCGGCCACTACGCGCCGGCGGGCACGGACCGCAACGACCCCAGGATGTCGCCGCTGCTATCGGAGGATCTGTCGGGTCTGCCGCCGGCCTATGTGCTGACGGCCGGCTACGATCCGCTGCGCGACGAGGGGCTGGCCTACGCCACCAAGCTGCGCGCGGCGGGCGTGCGCACGGTCTACAGCGAGTTCCCCGGCACCATCCACGGCTTCTTCTCGCTGACGAGATTCCTCCGGCAAGGCCTGGTCGCCAACGACGAAGCCGCGGGCGTGCTGGCGGCGTTCTTCGGCCGCTGAGCACGGGGATGGCCGGCGCCGCTCTTGCGTATCCATCCACGGGAGCCGCGGATGGAGGCGTAGCGATGCCACATGCGAGCCGATGGGCCTTGGCGGCGATCGCGCTGGGCCTGGCGATGCTGCTGCTGTCGGCCTCGCTGGTCGAGGCCGGCGAGCAGCGCACGATCAATGTCGCCGGGGTCAGCCGCGCCTACTACGTCGCCGGCAGCGCGACCGTGAACACGGGCGCGCGTCCGCTGGTGATCATGCTGCACGGCGCCGGCGGAAACGGCGAGCACGCGGTGCGCCGCTACGGTTGGGAAGGCAAGGCCGAACGCGAAGGCTTCGTCGTCGCCGGCCCCGACGCCTCACGCCCATTCCCCGACTGGCCGGCGAACGTCCTCACCAACCCACGTTTCTGGAACGACGGCGGCGCGCGCGGCAACGCCGCGATCCAGCGCAGCGACGATGTCGGCTTCATCGACGCCATGGTCGATGACATCGCACGCATCACGGCGATCGATCGCGCGCGCATCTACGTCGTCGGCTTTTCCAGTGGCGCCGGCATGGCGCAGCGCATGGCGATCGACCGCGCCAATCGCTACGCCGCCGTGGCGCCCATCGCCGGCATCGTCGTCGTGCCACCGACGGCGCCGGCGCGCGCGGTGCCGTTCCTCTATGTCTCGGGCGATCGCGATCCGCTCAACCCGGTGCAGGGCGGACCAGTGCGGACGCCCTGGGGCACCACCTTCACCAAGCCGGCGCACGCCGCGATCAGTCAGCGTTGGCGCGAGCTCAATGGCTGCCCGCCGCCAACGCGCAGCGTGATCGCGCCGTCGGTTAATCTCGAGCTGGCGAGCCCGTGCCGCGACGGCGTCGAGGTGCGCTACGTGCTGGTCGAGGGGCTGGGCCATCGCTGGGCCGGCGGGGGGCGCGACATGCTCCCGGACTCGATCGCCGGTCCGGCATCGAACGCGCTGAACATCACCGACACGGTCTGGGATTTCCTGCGGCGCTGGCGTCTACGTTGACGCCGGCAGCACGCGCAGGAACGGAACCGGCTCGGCGAAGCCCTTGAGCGCCACGGTCTCGGCGCGGCTGGGCAGGTCGGCGAGCAGCGGGCGCACGGCGGGATCTTCGGCCACGGCGCGCGACAGCACGATGTCACCGCCGCCCGACTGGCCCTGCAGCCGCGCCGCCATGTTCACCGTGCCGCCGAAATAGTCGAGCCGGTCGTTGAGCGTCACGACGATGCAGGGTCCGGTATGGACGCCGAGCTTCACCACCAGACCATCGTCCACACCGTGTTCCCGCGCGAAGCGGCTGTCGAACGCCACGATCGCCTCGCGGATCGCCAGCGCCGCGCTGGCGGCTTCCGCCGGATCGGTGAAGGCGGCCATGACCGCGTCGCCGATCGTCTTGACCACCGCGCCGTTGTGATCGCGCACCACGCGGCCCAGCACGGCGAAATGCTCGCGCACCAGGTTGAAGGCCTGGGCGTCGCCGATGCTTTCGTACAGCGCCGTCGAGCCGCGCAGGTCAGTGAACAGGATCGCTACCTGGCCGACGCCCGCCTCGTCGCCGGGCCTCAGCGTGGCGCCCGCGAACATGTCGCGGAAGGCCTGCAGGGTCGTGACCTCGTGCGCGGTGAGCGCGTCGCGCACCCACTCGCGGGTCTCGATCAGCATCGCCAGCTCGAAGCCGGCGTCGTTGACGAAGTCGATGGTGCCGGCCGCGCCCGCTGGCAGCGCCTCGATACCGGCGGCTGTCGCACGCAGCCCGGGAAACGCGCCGCCCTCATGTTCGATCTCGACGGCGCTTCCGGGATGAAGCGTGCGCAGGCGATAACGACCCGACGCGATGTCGATGCTCACCGTGCGGCGCTCGCCCGGCGCCAGGAGCTGTTGCACCAGGACATGCGGTGTGACGCTGGGGCCGCTCAGGCAGAAGCCACTACTAGCCACCGGGCGCAACGAGGCGGCCGGCGCGAAGCCGAGCTCTACATTGCGCGCGAAGTCACGGCCGTAGTCGATGTTGCACGAGCCGCAATGCGCGCCGCGCGGCAGCTGGTCGAGCGACGGCACCGCGACCTTGGCGCCGCGGCAATTGGTGCACAGCAGGTTCCAGCGCATGTCGAGCATGCCGCTCTTCACGCCCGCGAGGCAGAGCTCGATAGCGTGCCGTTCGGGCACGTCCCACAGACGCGCCAGCGTCCGGGGCCTGATGTTCTGCAGGTCGACGTCCATCGAGCCGCGAATGTGCTCGACCAGGCGCCGCGCCAGGCCGTGCGCATAGCCGGTGCCCTCGGCCAGCGTGACCATCGCCTCGGCGCGCTCCGCCGCACCGGACGGCGGCGGGGGCGGCGGGAAGTCGAAGACCGTCGGCCGCTCGCCGCGCAGGAAGGCGGCGGCCTGCTCGACGCGCTGCTTGACCGCGGTACCCGCCTTCTCGGTCAGCCGCCGACCAGTGAGCCGGCCGAGCCATGTCAGCGGTTCCCATTGCAGCGCATAGGTCACGCGCGAACCCGCCCCGTCGGCGACGACCTCGAAGACCGGGCCAAAGCGCTCGAACGGGCCCTTGGAGAAGACGCGGGTCTGGCGGAACTGCCGGTTCATCACCCACTCGTAGGGCTTTTCCTCCCAGGCCAGCTCCATGCCGGCGACCTTGCCGGTGCCGTGCCGCAGCACGGTGCCATTGGCCTGCGGGATCTCCTCCAACTTGTAGGCGGGCAGGCCCAGCGCCTCATTGAAGCGATTGGTGTCGGCGATCACCGGCCACAGACGCTGAGGCGGCAGATCCTGGAAGTGCCAGACCCAGTCGCGTCGCGGCATGGACAGCTCCCCCTTACCAGTCGAGCCGGCAGGCCAGCCAGGTCGGACGCACGCCCTGCTTCCCGGCCGCCGCCGTCATCGTCGCGATGTCGGCGGTGCCGTCCATACGCAGGAACTCGTCCCTGTGGATGCCGCTGGCGAGCAGAAGGCTGTCCAGCCCGGCGGCATTGGCCCCGGCGATGTCCGTGCGCAGTGAATCCCCGACACACAGGACGCGGCGTGGGTCGGGGTTGCCGAGCATCGTCAGCGCCCGGGCATAGACCGGCGCGTGCGGCTTGCCGTGGTACATCACCTTGCCGCCCAGCTCTTCGTAGCGCTGCGCCAGCGAGCCGGGGCAGTACTCCAGCTTGCCGGCATAGACCACCACGAGATCGGGATTGGCGCAGATGAAGGCGGCGCCATTGCTGTGCGCCGCCTGCATCACGTCCTCGAAGTCGGCCGGCGTCATGCCGGGCCGCACCAACGAGTTGGCCAAGATAAAGTCGCTCGTGGCGGGGTCCTCGACACGCTCGATATCCAGCGCATCGAAGAAGCCCGGATCCCGCCCCGCGCCGAGCACAAAGCCGCGTCGCCCGAGATCGCGATAGAACGGCAGTGCATCGGCGCGGCCACGCGTCTTCAGCCCGCGCCAACTCTCATCGCCCGAGGTCAGCATGTCCTGATAGAGCTCGCGCGGCACGCCGATCCCGGCCAGGTGCGGCGTCACAGAGGCCGAACGGCGCGCGGCGTTCGATAGCAGCAGGACAGGCTTGCCGAGCCGCTTCAGCGCCTCGAGCGCCGGCAGCACGCCGTCAAATGGCTTCACGCCGTCATGCAGCACGCCCCAGACGTCGAGGATAAAGGCGTCGTAGCGATCGGCGACGTCGCGCAGGCCCTTGATCTCTTTCATACGAGCGGACTCAACTCAGCATCCGGGGTGGGCGGTACAATGGGAAGCCATTGTAGGGCTTCGAACGGTCGTGGTCGGGCACCGCGTAGAACGAGGAGCGCGCGTTGTTGTGCAGCCCGCCATCGACACGCACTTGCGTGCCGGTGATGTAGGCCGCCGCCTCGCTCAGCAGGAAGACGACGGCGGCGGCGATCTCCGACTCCGTGCCATGGCGCTTGAGCGGCACGCGACCGACGACGTTGCGCAGCACGTCGTGTGCGCTTTCGGGATAACGGTCAAGTCCCGAGGAGGCGATGAAGCCCGGCACCACGCTGTTCACGCGCACACCCGAATGCGCCCATTCGACCGAGGCGGTGTAGGTGAAGTTCGCCTGGCCGGCGCGCGCCGCGCCGTTGTGGCCCATGCCGGGCATGCCGAGCTCCCAGTCGGCGCCGACATTGACGATGGCGCCGCCATTGGCCTCCATCCACCGCAGATAGACCTCCTTCGACACCAGGAAGGTCGCGGTCATGTTGTTGGCGACCACGGCGTTCCAGCCATTCAGGGAAATGTCGCGCAGCTTGGCCGGGAACTGGCCGCCGGCGTTGTTGACCAGCCCGTCGATGCGGCCGGTGGCGGCGAGCACGGCGTCGATCGCCGCCTTGACCTCGTCCTCGCGCCTGAGATCGGCGGCGTGGATCACGGTGTCGGGATCGCCCAGCTCCTCGCGCACTTCCTCCAGCTTCGAGCGCGTGCGGCCGATCAGCGCCAGCCGCGCGCCCAGCGAACGCAGCTCGTGCGCGGCGCAGCGGCCCAGCCCGCTGCCGCCGCCGGTGACGATGATGGTCTGCCCGGCGAACAGGTCGGGGCGGAAGATCGAACGATAGGATTGCATCAATCGGCCTTGATGTTGGCGGTCTTCACCACGTCGGCCCATTTGGCGATCTCGGACCGCAGAAAAGCGGCCAGCTCCGACGGCGTCGAGCCGACGGCATCGGCGCCGAGATCGGCGAGGCGCTGGCGCATGGGCGCGGCCGTGAAGATGGCGGCGACCTCCTTGTGCAGCCGCTCGATCACCGCCAAGGGCGTACCCGCCGGCGCCAGCAGCGCGTTCCATTCGGAGATCTCGCAGCCCGCGACCCCGGCCTCGGCCAGGGTCGGCACCTCGGGCGCGGCCGGCGAACGCGTCGGGCTGGTCACCGCCAGCGCGCGCACCCGCCCGGCCTTGGCGTGCGGCCACGCCGCGCTCATGTTGCCGAAGAACATCGGCACATGGCCGGCGGCGATGTCGATGATCGCTTGTCCGCCGCCCTTGTAGGGAATGTGCTGGATATCGGTCCCGGTGCGCAGCTTGAAGAGTTCGGCGGCGAGATGCTGCGCCGAACCGTTGCCGGACGACGCATAGGACAGCTTGCCGGGTTGCGCCTTGGCCATCGCCACCAGCTCCGCGACGGACTTGGCGGGAAAGGCCGGTGAGACGACGAGAAGCTCGGGCACGACGACGAGCAGCGATACCGGCGCGAAGTCGTCGGGGGTACGGAACGGCATCGTGCGGTGCAATGACGGATTGACGGCATGTGCGAAGGCTCCGATCAGCAGCGCATGGCCGTCCGGTGGCGCCTTGGCGACGATGTCATCGCCGATCATGCCGCCGGCGCCGGGCTTGTTGTCGATCACAACGGGCTGGCCCAACGCCTCCTGCAGCGCCGGCGCGAACATCCGTGCGACGGTGTCGGCGCCGCCGCCCGGCGCGTAGGGCACGATGATCCGCACCGAACGCGACGGGAAGGACTGCGCGCGGCCGATCGCGGGCGCGGCAAGCGCCATGGCGGTCGCGGCACCCAGCGCGCGGCGTCTGGTCAGGATCATCGAGTGGCTCTCCAGGCTTTCGTCGTACCATAGTGGCGCACCGCGTCGCCGCCCTCAATGCGCGCCGGCTGGGCTCGGGAGCTCTTTCGACCAGGGACATTGAGCCGCGCCGCCGCGCCCTCTATCTTCGCCGCGACCATGAGCCTTTCCGATCACGCCTGCGACCTGCATCAACGAGTGCGAACCCGCTCGCCACTCGTGCATTGCATCACCAATCCCGTGGCGATGGACACCGCCGCCAACGCGGTGCTGGCCGTCGGCGCCTCGCCGGTCATGGCGCACGCGCGCGAGGAGGTCGCCGAGATCGTCGCGGTGGCCGACGCGCTCACCATCAACATCGGCACGCTGGTGCCGGAGCGGATCGACGCCATGCTCGAGGCGGCGCGCGCCGCGCTGGCATCAGGCAAGCCCTGGGTGTTCGACCCCGTCGGCGTCGGCGCCACCCGGCTGCGCCGTGCCACGGCGCAGTCGCTGCTGGCGCTGAAGCCCACGGTCGTGCGCGGCAACGCCTCGGAAATCATGACACTCGCGGGCATCGCCGGCGTCACGGCGCGCGGCGTCGACAGCGCACGCGACAGCGCCGAGGCCGAGACTCCGGCGCGGACGCTCGCCGCCTCGCTCGGCGCCGTCGTCGTCGTGACCGGCGCGCTCGATATCGTCACCGATGGCGAACGCGCGCTGCGCATCGCCAACGGCCATCCGCTGATGCCGCGCGTCACCGCGCTGGGCTGCGCGCTGACCGCGATCACCGGCGCCTTCCTCGCCGTCGGCGACGACGCGCTCAGCGACGCCGCCGTCGCCACGGCGCTGTTCGGCCTGGCCGGCGAGATCGCCGCGCGCGACGCGCGCGGCCCCGGCTCGCTGCGGGTCGGATTGATCGACGCGTTGCACAATCTCGACGCGGCCACGATCCGCGCCGGCCTGCGCGTGTCTTGACACAGGTCACACCGGCGGGCGTCTCGTGTGCCAGTCGGTGGCGCCCTGGTAGGCATGGCCGGCGCGCAGCACCAGCGTCTCGTCGAAATGCCGGCCGACCAGTTGGAAGCCCACAGGCAAACCAGCGGCGGTGAAACCGCCCGGCAGGGTGATGGTCGGGCTGCCGCTCATGTCGAAGGGGGCGGTGTAGCGCAGGCGGCCGGCGATCTCGGCCGGCTCTCGGCCCGCGGCCTCGATCGTGGCCCAGCTCAGCGCCGCGCGATTCATCGCCGGCACCAGCAGCAGGTCGATGTCGCGCATCATGTTGGCCAGCGCGCCGGAGAAGCGTTGCCGCTCGGTCCAGATCTTGGAGATGGTGAGTCCGTCGACCGATCGGCCGCGCTCCAGCAGCATACGTAGCACCGGGCCGTAGCGCTCGGCGCGCGACGGGAACGTCGCCTCGTGCGCCGCAGCGGCCTCGACCGCGCACAGCGTCGACCATTCGGCGACGACCCGATCGACCGAGGGCACGGTTACCGGCACGATGCGCGCGCCCAGACTCGTCAGCACGCGCTCGGCCTCGCCGATCACCCGCTGCACGTCGGCGTCGGCGCTGGCGATCAACGCGCGATCCAGCCCGATGCGCACGCCCGAGATGCCGCCGTCGATGCCCTGGAGATAGTCGGGCACCGGCTCGCGCGTGGCGGTCGGATCGTTGGGATCGGCGCCGGCGATGGCGCCGAGCATGGCCGCCGCATCGATGGCGCTGCGCGTCATCGGGCCGATATGGTCCATCGAGCCCGCGAGTTCGAAGACGGCGAAGCGGCTGACGCGACCCCAGGTCGGCTTCAGCCCGGTGATGCCGTTGGCGGTCGAGGGAAAGCGGATCGAGCCGCCGGTGTCGCTGCCCAGCGAGCCAAAGCACAGCCCGGCCGCCGTCGCGACGCCCGAGCCACTCGACGACACGCCGGTCCACGCATCGGCCAGCCAGGGGTTCACCGGCCGGGTGATCTCGGGATGGTGCGCGCCGAACGCGCCCTCGGTGAGTTGCAGCTTGCCCAGCGACACGGCGCCGGCCTCGGCCAGCTTCACCACCACGGTGGCGTCGTGGTCGGGCCGGAAGTCGCGATGGATCGCCATGCCGGCGCCGGTCGGGATGCCCTTGGTGTAGCAGAGATCCTTCACCGCGATCGGCACGCCGTGCAGCGGGCCGCGCGAGCGGCCGCCGGCGAGCTCCGCGTCAGCCGCCTTCGCCTGCGCCAGCGCCTGATCGGCGGTGACGGTGGCATAGGCGTGTAACGTCGTATCGAGCGCGGCGATGCGCTCGAGCATCGCGGTGGTCAGTTCGACCGACGATAGCTTGCGCGCGGCGATGGCGCGGCCGGCCTCGACGAGGCCCATGTACCAGGGATTGCTCACCACTAGTCTCCCCTCACGCCGCGTGATCGGCGGCCTTGCGCAACAGTTCGAGCGATCGCGCGCGATCCGCCGGCCGCACCAGCGCCGAGAAGCCGGCCAGCCGTTGCTCCAGCCACTCCGGCGCGATCCGGCGCAGCTGCGCGATCTCCGCGGCAGCGTGGGTCATGTCACCCAGCCCGGCATAGTTCAGCGCCAGATAGTGGATGATCGGCGCGTAGCCCGGCTGCTGACGCTTGCCCAGATTGCCCCACTCGACACCGTGCGCGTAGTCGGCGTCGACGAAGGCGCCAGCGCACAGGCATGTATAGGCGTTGTACTGCTGCGGATCGCGCGGGCTGATGCGCAGCGCCTCGCGCAACCGGCGCGTGCCGTTGGTCGTGTCGCCCGAGGCGACCTCGGCCCAGCCGAGCGCGATCAGCGTGCTTACATCGTTGGGGTTCTGCTGCCAGGCGTCGCGCATATCCTCGAGCGCCTCGTCGAATTTCTGCGCGATCCACAGCGCCGCGCCGCGATAGACGCGCGCCATGTAGTTGCCGCGATCGAGCTCCAGCGCGCGGCTGCCATGCTCGATAGCGCGGGCGATGGCCTCCTCGGGCGGCAGGCCGGTGCGGAAGTTGGCGTGCTGCCAATAGGCGAACGCCAGGGTCGAGAGCGCCCGGCCGCAGCTCGCATCGAGCCGCAACGCCTCCTCGGCCTGGGCGATGGCGTGATCGCGCAAGCGCGAGTCGCCGCGGACATAGGCCTGCGAGGCATCCGCCCAGGCGCGTAGCGCCCGCTCGTGCGCGTTGAAGTTGGCCGGCCGGGCGCGACGCAAGATCGCCACCTCGGCGGCCTCGACCTCAGGCGCCACGGCGGCGACGATGCGCCGCGTGATGTCCTCCTGCACATCGAAAACGTCCTCGACCACGCTGTCGTACCGCTCGGCCCAGAGATGGCCGCCGCTGAGCGCGTCGATCAACTGGGCGTTGATGCGCGCGCGCTTGCCCGACATGCGGACGCTGCCTTCCAGCACGTAGCGCACCCCCAGCTCGCGCGCGACCTGGCGCACGTCGACGGCGCGGCTCTTGTAGGTGAAGGCGCTGTTGCGGGCGATCACGAACAGCGAGGAGAAGCGCGACAGTTCGGTCGTGACATCCTCGCAGATGCCGTCGACGAAAGCGTCGTCAGAGGGATTGTGGCCCAGATTGTCAAACGGCAGCACGGCGATCGAGGGCCGCGCCGGCAGCGTGAGCTGAGGCTGTACTGGTGGCACGGGCGCGTCGTCGACCACCGCCCAGGCGCGCAGCGGACGCATGATGTTGTGCAGGCGCCGTTCGCCGAGATCGATCAGCGGCAGCTCGATCTTGCCTTCGATATCCTCGCGCACGCGATCCGACAGCAGGATGCCGCCGGCCTCGGCCAGCGACTGCAGCCGCGCGGCGATGTTGACGCCGTCGCCGAAGATATCGTCGCCCTCGACCACCACGTCGGCGACATTGATGCCGATGCGGATCTGCACGCGTCGCTCGATCGGAATCGGCGCGCCGCTGCGCTGGACCCCGGCCTGGATCTCGACGGCGCAGCGCACAGCCTCGACCGCCGATTCGAACTCCATCAGCGCGGAGTCGCCGGCCGTCTTCACGACGCGCCCGCCGTGCCGCGTCACCGCCGGCTCGACGACGTTGCGGAAGACGCCGGCGACGGCGGTGAGCGTGCGCATCTCGTCGGCTTCGACCATGCGGCTGAAGCCCACGACATCGGCGCTGACAATGGCGCTGAGGCGACGTTTCATGGCGATGGCGCGATCCGACTCCTCGCCCGGCCTGTCCTCACATCGTGGCGCCGATCTTCCACGGCTCGAACTCGTCGTCGCCGATGCCCATGGCCTCGCTCTTGGTCTGCTCGCCCGAGGCGACACGCAGGATCAGGTCGAAGATGCGCTGGCCGGCCTGCTGGATGCTCTCCTCACCATCGACGACGGTGCCGCAATTGATGTCCATGTCGTCGGTCATGCGGCGATAGAGCGAGGAGTTGGTGGCGAGCTTGATCGACGGTGTCGGCTTGCAGCCGAAGACGCTGCCGCGGCCCGTGGTGAAGCACAGCACGTTGGCGCCGCCCGCCACCTGGCCGGTGGCCGCGACCGGGTCGTAGCCTGGGGTGTCCATGTAGACGAAGCCTTTTGCCGTGATCGGCTCCGCGTATTTGTAGACGTCGACCAGGTTGGTCGTGCCGCCCTTGGCCACCGCGCCCAGCGACTTCTCGAGGATGGTGGTGAGGCCGCCCGCCTTGTTGCCCGGCGACGGGTTGTTGTTCATCTCGCCGCCGGTCCGGGCGCAGTGGCCTTCCCACCACTTGATGCGCTCGACGATCTTCTCGCCGACTTCGCGGTTCACGGCGCGGCGCGTCAGCAAGTGCTCGGCGCCGTAGATCTCCGGCGTCTCGCTCAGCACCGCCGAGCCGCCGTGGCGCACCAGCAGGTCGACCGCCGCGCCCAGCGCCGGATTGGCGGAGATGCCGGAATAGCCGTCGGAGCCGCCGCATTGCAAAGCGAGGATCAGCTCGCTGGCCGGGATCGGCTCGCGCTTGACGTTGTTGGCCTCGGGCAACATTTCCTTCAGGAACGACACGGCACGCGCCACAGTCTTGGCGACGCCGCCCTCGTCCTGGATCGCCATCGGGATCAGCTTGGGCCCTTCCTTCAGGCCTTCGGCATGCATCAGGCCCGAGATCTGGTTGGTCTCGCAGCCCAGGCCGAGCACCACCACAGCGGCCATGTTGGGGTGGCGCGTGTAGCCCGCCAGGGTGCGGCGCAGCACATCCATCTCCAGGCCCGAGGCGGCCATGCCGCAACCGCCGCCGTGTGTGAGCGGGACGACGCCGTCGATGTTGGGATAGGCCTCGAGCAGCGGGCCGAGCTTGCCCGCGATCATGCGGCTGGTCGCGGCCGAGCAGTTCACCGTGGTGACGATGCCGATGTAGTTGCGCGTCGCGGCGCGGCCATCGGCGCGGCGATAACCCTGGAAGGTCGCGGGATTGGCGACGTAGTCGGTGGGCCGCGCATCGGCGCAGAAGGCGTAGTCACGCTCGAAATCGCCCATGGCGCAGTTCTGCGTGTGGACATGCGTGCCGACCGCCAGGTCCGACGTGGCGAAGCCGATGATCTGGTTGTACTTGCGGATCGGCTCGCCCTGCTTGACCGCGCGGGTCAGCATCTTATGGCCGGCGGGAATGGTCTGTGTCGCCTTGGCGCCGGGCTCGACCTCGGTCCCGGGCAGGATGTCCATACGCGCGACGACGACGTTGTCGGCGGCATGCAGGCGGATGGCTAAGGGCGCGGCCATGAGTTCCTCCGATTTGCGGCGCAGCCTAGACCGAAACTTCTCACCCCGCGAGCAGCAGCATGACGCCGGCCACCGACAACACGACGCCGGCGACGACGCGCGGCCCCAACGGCGTGGCCCGGATGGCGACGGCGCCGAAGACCAGGGTGAACAACGGATAGGTCGCGATCAGCGGCGACACCAGGCTGACGGGTCCGCCGGCCAGCGCCATGTACATCAACAGCACGGCCATTCCATTGCACAGGCCGACGCCGGCGAAGAGCCTCGCGCCCCGCGGTGTGATCCCGCCCAGGGCGCCGGCGCGCGCCGCGACAGCCAGCAGCACGATGGTTGAGACGCTGTAGCCGATCAGTCCGGCGGCGAAGGGCGCCGGCCACAACGCCAGGCCGGCCTTCACCGCCGGCTGGATGGCGCCGCGGATCGCGGCGGCGGCCAGCGGCAACAGCAGCGCCCAGAGCGGCCAGCGGCTCGCGCCCAAGGCGCCGGCCGGCCATGATAGCAGCAGCACCCCGGCGACGATCACCGCGAGGCCACCGAGCTGCGCCAGACCCGGCCGCTCGCCCAACGCAACGAAGGCGACCAGCACGGCGAAGAGCGGCGTGAAGTTGCCCAGCGTGCCGGCGATGGTTGGGCCCATATGGCGGTTGGCGGCGAAGGTCAGCACGGTAACGGCGGCGGGAAACAGCAGGCCGACGGCGGCGAAGATCGCCACCGCCCCGCCATCGACCGCGGCGACGTCGATGGTGAACGGCGCGGCCAGCCAGAACAGCGCCGTCGCCGTCGGCACGCTGACGGCGGCCCCGGCCAGCGGCGGCATGTGGCGCAGCCCGACCTGCGCGAGAATGAGCGCCAGCGCGAAGCACACGGCCGAAGCGAGGGCGATGACCACCGACGTCATTGGCCGATCATAGCCATGTGCCATCGTTCACAAGTTGGTGCGCGGTGCATGGTTCCGACTGGAGGAACCGGCATCCGCCGCCTAGGGTAACGACCTCATGCCAAGGGAGGGCTGTCATGATCGGCTATGTGACGTTGGGCACCAGCGACCTCGCCCGCGCGGCGAAGTTCTACGACGCGATCGCCGCGGAGTTGGGGGCGAAGCGCATCATGGAGTTCGAGGGCTTCATCGCCTGGTCGGGCGGCGGCGCCGGTATCGCGGTCACCAAGCCCTTCGATGGCAAGGCGGCGACGGTGGGCAACGGCGTGATGGTGGCGTTCGCGGCCAAGGACAAGGCGCAGGTCGACCGCCTGTACAATCTGGCGATGTCGCTGGGTGCGGCCGACGAGGGCAAACCCGGGCCGCGCGGCGACAATTTCTACGCCGGCTACTTCCGCGACCCCGACGGCAACAAGCTCAACGCCTTCGTGATGGGCTAACGCGGACGCGATCGCGCCTCAGCACACCTTTGTACGGCGCCACCCTGCGGCCATCGCTTCCGCTTCGCTGCAGAACCAGCGCTCGCCGCGCGCCGGATCGATCCTGGTCGCGTTGTAGTAGCGACAGCCGGGCGGATGATAGATTCGCTCGCCTCGGGCCGAGACATTGCCCTTTATCAGGCACCCGGTTGATGGCGACGCCGGGTCCCGCGGCTGGGCGATCGCTGTGGGCATGCCCGACAACAGGGTTGCGAGCAAGAGTGCCAGTATCCGGATCGACACCACCATCTCGGAAGCATAGCGCCGTTTCCGGTCGCGCGGGTCGCGGCCCCTTGTCCGCTGGCCCTTAAGTGCATATACACTTATTTGACCGGACGACACGACGCGACTAGGGTCGCTGCGAAACGCGAGGAGAGTTCCATGACCGCCTGTATCGTGGGCTGGGCCCATTCCAAGTTCGGCAAGCTCGACGGCGAGACCAGCGAATCGCTGGTGACCAAGGTCGCCAGCGAGGCGATCGCCCATGCCGGCATCGAGCCCAGGGACGTCGACGTGATCTACGTCGGCAACATGAACGGCGGCTTCGTGAAGCAGGAGTTTCATTCCTCGCTGCCGCTGCAGACCCATCCCGATCTGCGCTTCAAGCCCTCGACCCGCGTCGAGAACGCCTGCGCCACAGGATCGGCGGCGATCCACATGGGCATCAACTCGCTGGCGGCGAAGAAGGCGCGCTTCGTGCTGGTCGTCGGCGTCGAGAAGATGACCGAGCTCAACAGCACGCAGGCCGGCGACGTGCTGATCAAGGCCTCCTATGTCGCCGAGGAGGCCGAGATCGACGCGGGCTTCGCCGGCATCTTCGGCAAGATCACCTCGGCCTATTTCCAGCGCTACGGCGACAAGTCCGACGCGCTGGCGCGTATCGCGGTCAAGGCTCACAAGAACGGCATGAAGAACCCCTACGCGCATTTCCAGCGCGAGTTCGACTATGCCTTCTGCCGCAATCCTTCGGACAAGAACCCCTTCGTCGCCGGGCCACTGAAGCGCACCGACTGCTCGCCGGTGACCGACGGCGCCGCCGCCGTGATCCTCGCCGACAGCGACACGGCGCTGGGCATGAAGCAGGCGATCGCCTTCCGCGCCGCCGAGCATGTCAACGACTTCTTGCCGATGTCCAAGCGCGACATCATCCAGTTCGACGGCCCGACGCTCGCCTGGCAGCGCGCGCTGGCGTCGGCGCGGCTCGACCTCTTGGATCTCAGCTTCGTCGAGACGCATGACTGCTTCACCTCGGCCGAGCTGATCGAGTACGAGGCGATGGGCCTGACGCCGCGCGGCCAGGGCGAGCGCGCCATCCTCGAGGGATGGACCGAGCGCGACGGCAAGCTGCCGGTCAACGTCTCCGGCGGACTGAAGGCCAAGGGCCATCCCGTGGGCGCCACCGGCGTGTCGATGCACGTGATGACCTCGATGCAGCTCGCCGAGGCCGCCGGCGCCATGCAGCTCGCGTCGCCGAAGCTCGGCGCCGTGTTCAACATGGGCGGCACCGCCGTGGCCAACTACGTGAGCATCCTGGAGCGGGTGAAGTAGGCTCAGCTGGCCACACGCCGGTAGATGTCCTCCAGCGCGCGGCAGAGACGCGCGCAGTCGCAGACGGGTGAGGCCGCGAGCCGCGCGCGCATGCCCTTGCGCATGGCGTCAAGCATCGCGGGTGTCGCCGGGTCCGTCGCCAGCGCGACCGCCCGGTCGACATAAGCCGTCTCGTCGGCCAGGCACCAATCGCCCAGGCCGGCGGCGACCAGCAGCGACTTGCTGGTGCGCGAGGCCCAGCGGTCGCCATCGAAGGTCAATACCGGCACGCCCTGCCACAATGCCTCGGTCGTCGTCGTGCCGCCATTGTAGGGAAATGTGTCGAGCGCGATATCGACGCGCGCGTAGGAGGCGAGGAAGTCGAAATGCGCGGTGCGGCCGTCCAGGTCGATGCGCGCCCTCTCGATACCCGCCTTGGCGAATCGGGCCAGCAACGCCTCGCGACTCGATGTGTCCGATAGCTCACCGTTGCGCAGATAGAGACGCGATGTCGGCACACGCTTGAGGATCGTCGCCCAGGTCGCGATCACGCCGTCCGTGACCTTGTACTGCGAGCCGAGGCAGCCGAAGGTGATATGGCCGTTGGCGATGCAGGGCGGCGGTGCGATCTCGGGCACGGGATAGGCGACCTCGAAGGCGAGATAGCTGCCGGGCACGCGCCATACGCGTTCGCTGTAGTACCGCTCCTCGCGTTTCGGGATCACCTGCTCGTCGCCGACGATGTGGCCATAGCCCGGCATTCCCGACGTGGCGAACATGTTGAACCAGCCGACAATCGCCGGCGCCGGCTGACGCAGATAGAGGCCCAGGCGGCCGGGCGCGCTGTAGCCATTGAGGTCGACCAGCACGTCGACGCCGACCCGTCGGATGTAGTCGGCGAACTCCGCGGTGCCGGCGCGCCGGATGCGATGCACCACGTCGGCATCGTGATCGCGATAGCCGACCTCGGGCGACGGCAGGCCGCCATCGGCGAACAGGTGCAGCTCGAAGGCGGCGCGATCGTGCCGGTTGATCACGCCGTAGACCGGCTTCATCCAGTTGGCCGCAGCGAAGAACGAGGAGATATAGCCGACCTTGAGCTTGTCACCCGGCGCACGGTGACGGCCGGGTGCATGGAATAGGCCCTTGGCCTTGCCAATCTCGGCGTGCGCCCAGTTCCGGCGCGCCTGCAGCACGGCGGCATCGTCGGCGCGCGGATCGCCAGGCAGGGCGACGGCCTTGTTCAGCAGCGCCATGTCGCGATGCGCGGCGTCGGGCGCGTCCTCGATCAGTCCGTACTGGTCGATCGATGCCTCGACCTCGCCCAGCGCGAACAGCGCGCGGCCCAGTGCCAGGCGTGTCGGCGCGGCCGTCGCACCGCAGGCGATGGCGCGTGCCAACGCCTCCGCCGCCTCGCCGTGGGCACCCAGCGACTGCGCCGCGGAGCCCAGCCCGTACCAGCCCTCGGCCGATTCGGGCCGCCGCGCCAGCGCCACACGATAGTGCGCGATCGCCTCCGCGAACCGCCCCGCCTCATGCGCGCGATGGGCGTCGGCCAGGGCCTCAAGCTCGCCGCTCATGTCACGCGCACGCGTCGCGCCTTGCGCCGCGCGGCCAGGCCGGCGACGACGCAGTCGATCAGGAAGTGCACCATTTCAGAGGCAGGCGCGGCGTCGAGCCGGCCGATGCGCCCATCGCCCTCGACCAGGGTCACGACGCCATGCAGCGCGCCCCAGGTCGAGAGCGCCGCGACGCGCCGCTCCTCCTCGCTCGCGCCGGGATCGAGCGGACGCAGCGCATCCTGCAGCAGCGCCAGCGGCCGCTCCAGGGTGGCGCGATACCACGCCTCGCGTGTCGCCGAGGCCTTGGGCAGCGGCTCGAACGCCGCTTCCCAGAGCCGGCGGTTGCGCGTGGTGAAGGCGATGTAGGCGTCGGCCATGGCGTGCAGCTGGCGCACCGGATCGCTCTCGTGCGCCGAGGACAGCGCCGCCGTCAGCCCGTCCACCGTGCGCGCCGTGACGTGACGGATCAGGTCGTCGAGATTGGCGAAGTGGTTGTAGATCGTGCCCGGCGTATAGCCGATCGCCGCCGCGATCTCGCGCGCGTTGGCCGCCGACGTGCCGCCCTGAGCCACCAGGCGCTCGGCGGCGTCGATGATCATCGTGCGCAATTCCTGCGGGCTGTGGTCGGAGCGGCGAGCCATGGATTCCGATCAGAATGAACAATGTTCAATATTTCCGTTGACTCGCGTGGGCGCAAGCCTCAATATTGAACAGTGTTCAATTAAATCGTTTCACAGGAGGGAACGATGATCACGGTCAGGCATGAGGCGTGTTGGACGCGCGAGGCGATCGGGGAGATCGTCGTGGCGCTGGGCCGCTCACCGGCGGCGATCGACGACGAAACGCCGATGCCCGAGGCGCTGGGCGATTCGCTCGACGCCATCGAAGTGGCGCTGGGCGTCGAGCGGCGCATCGGCGTGACGCTGAGCGACGACGATCTCTCACACGTGCCGACCTTCGGCGCCCTGGTCGACCTGATCGCCGAGCGTGCCTGATCGGCGTTGCCCAATCGTGTCGGACGCGGCTAGATCGCGTCCGACATGTCTCTACCCTCCCCCTTCACCATCGCGCGCATCGAGACCTTCGTCTTGCGCGTGCCGATCGACAAGCCGGTGATCGCCGCCTTCGGCACCTTCACCGATCGCGTGGCGGTGCTGGTGCGCGTCGAGGATCGCGACGGCGCGCATGGCTGGGGCGAGATCTGGAGCAACTTCCCGTCCTATGGCGCCGAGCATCGCGCGCGCGTGTTGCACGCCGCCGTGGCGCCGCGCGCATTGCGTCAGACGGTGGGCGATCCCGCCGCTCTCTGGCGCACGCTCAGCGCCGCGACCCATGTCTGGGCGGTGCAGAGCGGCGAGCCCGGCCCGCTGGCCGCGGCTTTGGCCGGGCTCGACCAGGCGGTGTGGGACCTCGCCGCGCGGCGCGCCGGGATGCCGCTCTGCGCCCTGCTCGGCGGCGCGTTGGACGCAGTGCCGGTCTATGCCAGCGGCATCAATCCCGGTGACGGCCCGGCGATCGTCGAGCGCAAGCGCGCCGAGGGCTACCGCGCGTTCAAGCAGAAGATCGGTTTCGGTGAGGACACCGATGTGGCCAACCTCCGCGCGTTGCGTCAGGTGCTGCGCGCGGACGAGCGGCTGATGGTCGACGTCAATCAGGGCTGGAGCATCGAGCAGGCGGTGCGCTTGGCGCCCGTCATGGCCGGGTTCGCGCTCGACTGGGTCGAGGAGCCGATCGTCGCCGACCGGCCAGAGGCCGAGTGGCGCGCCTGCGCGGCCGCCTATGAAGTGCCGCTGGCCGGCGGCGAGAACCTGCGCGGTGACGATCTGATGTCGGCGGCGCATGGCGGCGTGCTGCAGGTGATCCAGCCTGATATCGGCAAATGGGGCGGCGTCAGCGGCTGCGTCGCGGTCGGCCGCGCCGCCGTGGCCGCCAGCAAGCGCTACTGCCCACATTGGCTGAGCGGTGGCGTGGGCTTGATGCACTCCGCCCACGCGCTCGCGGCCGTCGGCGGCGCCGGCTGCCTGGAGATCGACGCCAACGACAACCCGCTGCGCACCGCGTTGGTCGCCGTACCGACGCTGCGCGACGGCGCATTGCCAATTCCGGGCGCGCCGGGCATCGGCGTCGAGCCCGACCTGGAGTCCTGCGGTCGTTGGCTGACCGACCGGCGGGAGAGCCATTGATGTCGGACGGCGCGCCCGATCTCGGCGAGGTCCGCCTCTTCCTCGAGGAGATTTGCGGCGAGCTCTGCCGCATGGATCACGTCGCACGCGACCATCTCGCGGCCGAGGCGATCAAGGTGCGGCGCGAGGTGTCGCTCGGCAGGTCCGCCGCCTTCGCCGACCTCCATGTCGCGCCCGACGGCGCCGCGCCGTACTTCGTCGAGGTCAAATGGGGCTATAGCGGCCGCGAGCTGATCGAGCGCCTGGCGCGCAAGTACGAGCACAATCCCGACTCCGACGCCCGCCGGCTGCTGCTGGTCAGCGATCTGGTCGACGGCGACGATTGGAGCGGCACGCTCGGCCGCCTGCGCGAGCGCCTGTCGCCCGATCTCGCCATCGAAGCCTGGGGCGAGCGCGAGCTGCTGGCGCGCGTGCAGGCCGGCTTTGGCCTCGATCTCGACGGCTTCAGCGGCGGCAGCCTGCGCCTGATTCGCGACGCGGTGATGCGCGCCGAGTGGCGGTCGGCGTTCGGCACGGCCGCGGACGAACGCATGATGCCGACCCTGCTCTGGCACTTCAGCCCGTGGACCTTGGCGCGCCTGCACCGCGAGCGCGGCTTCGGCCCCGACGACGTGATGCAGCCCGGCACCTATCGCGACATCATCATCGTCATCGCCGATCTCTGCGCTTTCTCCAGCTACGTGCGCGACACGCGCGACGATGCGCTGGTGCGCCTGGCCCTGACCTCGTTCTACTCGCAGGCGCGCCAGGCCGTGCTCGATGCCGGCGGCATGATGGACAAGTTCGTCGGCGACGAGGTGATCGGCGTGTTCGGCTATCCCACCCCGCGGCGCGGCGACGCCGAGGCGGCGCTCGGCTGCGCGCGCCGGCTGATCGATATCGGCGAGTCCGTGTCGGACCACTGGCAGCGGCGCATCGATCGCGTGCAGGACGCCAAGGGCGTGCATCTCGGCATCGCCATGGGCGATCTCAACCTGATGCGCCTGCGCGCCTTCTCTTCCCGGCACTACGGCTTCATCGGCGACGCGGTGAACATGGCGGCGCGGCTGATGGCGACCGCCGGCCCCGGCGAGATCGTCGTCAGCAACCGTTTCCACCAGACGCTCGACGACGCCGCGGCGGCACAGTTCGCCGAGACGCCACCGATCGACGCCAAGAACGTCGGCCGCATCAAGGCGTGGCGGTTCAACGGTTGACTGTCAGCCCGGGCGCCGAGACGACTGACGACAAATACCTTCCCCCGGAGGGGGAAGGTGCCCGAAGGGCGGATGGGGGATGTCGAAGACGAACGCAGGAGTCAGTCTTCAACATCCCCCATCCGTCGCTCCGCACCACCTTCCCCCTCCGGGGGAAGGTAAAGGCTACATCGACTTCCAGTCGCCGGACTGCTCGAAGGCGAAGGCCGCGCGATAGATCGTGGGCTCGTCGAAGTGCTTACCCGTGAGCATCACCGAGGCCGGCAGCCCGTCGATGAAGCCGCAGGGCAGCGCCATCGACGGATGATGCGAGATGTCGAACGGCGCGGTGTTGGAGATCATGTTCAGCGCGCGTTCGACGTAGAGCTCGCGCGGCGCGTCGGGCGGCGGCAGCGGCGTCGCCTTGATCGGCGTCGTCGGCATCAGCAGCAGGTCGTGCTTGGCCAGCGCCGCGTCATAGGCCGCGGTGAGCAGGCGGGTGATGTTCATCGCCTTGCCGTAATAGCGGCTGCCGTAGTTCTTGCGGATATAGGTGCCCAGCATCAGGAAGATCTTGGTGGTCTCCGACAGCTCGTTGGCACGGCTGCGCCAGTGGCGGTGGAAGTCCATCAGACTGGTCACGTAGAGGTCCGGCCGGCTCACGCCATAGCCGTCGCCGTACATCATCGTCTGCGTCATGCCCTCGGTGCCGATCGGCGTCCACAGCGCCGGCGCCACCAGATGCATGGGGATCGACACCTCCTCGACGATGGCGCCGAGCGATTCGAAATGCTTCGCCGCCTTGCGCACCTTGGCGTTCACCGTCTCCTCGGCGTTCGCCTGCTGGAAGCCTTCCTTCACCACGCCGATCTTCATGCCCTTCACGCCGCCCTCGAGCGACTTGGTGTAGGCGTGGGTCTTCACATTGTACTGGCGCGGGTCGTAACCGTCCGGTCCGGCCAAGACCTCCAGCAGCAATGCGTTGTCGGCCACCGTGTTGGTCATCGGCCCGGTGTGATCGACATAGATCTCGATCGGCATGATGCCGGTATAGGGCACCAACCCATGCGTCGGCTTCATGCCGTAAATGCCGCTGAACGAGGCGGGCATGCGGATCGAGCCGCCCTGGTCGCCGCCCAGCGCCATGTCGGCCTCGCCCAGCGCCACCACGACCGCGCTGCCCGACGATGAACCGCCAGCCGAGTAGCCCATCTTGAACGGGTTGTGCACCGCGCCGGCGGCATTGGTATGGCTGCCGCCGGACATGCAGTAATACTCGCAATGCGTCTTGCCGAGGATCGTGGCGCCGGCATCCAGCACGCGCTGCACGACCGTGGCGTCGATGTCGGGGACATAGCCTTCGAGTGTCGAGGCGCCGTTCATCATCGGCACGCCGGCCAGCATGATGTTGTCCTTGAGCGCCACGGTCTTGCCCTTGAGCTTGCCGTCGGCGGCGCCCTTCACCGTCGTCTTGTAGTACCAGGCGTTGTGCTTGTTCTCTTCCGGCGCAGGTCGCTTCCCTGGCGTGCGCGGATACTTCACTTCCGGCAGGTTGTCGGGCATCGCGTCGACGACGTTGTAGGCGCCGATGCTGGGACGGATCAGCTCGATAAAGGACGTGACGTCGGCGTCGGTCAGCGACAGGCCGATTTCATCGGCGGCTGCGCGCAATTGCGTCGGCGTCGGAACTTGCACTGCCATGATTTCCTCCTTAAGGCGCGAGATGCGTGATGAGAGCGGGATCTGACTTGACCGCGGACGCGGTGCCTTCCAGCGCGATACGGCCGCGGTCCATGACGTAGGCGTAGTCCGCGAGATCCAGCGCGAGCTCGATGTGCTGCTCGACGAGGATCACCGTCATCTCGCGCGACAGCAGGCGCAGCCGATCGGCGATCTCCTCGATCACGCCGACCCAGACACCCTCGGTCGGCTCATCGAGCATCAGCAGGCGCGGCCGGCCTAGAATGGCGCGGCCGATCGCCAGCATCTTGCGCTCGCCACCCGAGAGCGTGCCCGCCGTCTGATCCAGGCGCTGCGCCAGCTTGGGGAAGAAATCGAGCGCATCGTCGATCGCGTTGCGCTTGGGCTGTCGGATGGCGCCGAGCACAAGGTTCTCGCGCACCGACAGCTTGGAGAAGATCGCATACTCCTGGGGCACGTAGCCGAGGCCGCGCCGGATACGCTCCTCGGCCGGCATCGCGCCGACCGGCGCACCCGAGAAAACGATTGCTCCCGACAGCGGCGGAAGCTCGCCGAACAACGTCCGCAACAGGGTCGACTTGCCCGCGCCGTTGCGGCCAAGAATGGCGACGCCGCCGCGCGCCGGCGCCGTCAGCGACACGTCGAACAGCACCTGGCTGCGGCCGTAGCCGGCGTTGAGGTCCTGCACTGTAAGGAGCGCGGCGTCAGACACGGGTCGTATACACTTGCTGGACCTTGGCGGAGCGCTGGATCGATTCGACGTCGCCCTGGTCGAGCACCTTGCCCTGGTCGAGCACTGTCAGCTGGTCGCAGATGTCGCGGATGAAATGCAGGTCGTGCTCGACGATCACCAGCGCGCAGTCGGACTTGATCGGCTCCAGCAGTTCGCCAGTGACGCGACGCTCCTGCGGGCTCATGCCGCCGGTCGGCTCGTCGAGCAGCAGCAGCTTGGGCTTCAACGCCAGCGCCATCGCGATCTCCAGCCATTGCTGCTGGCCGTGGCTGAGCTCGCCGGCCGGATCGTGCGCGCGCTCCGCGAGGCGGAAGCGCTCGAGCAGCGACCAGACCTCGTCGTCGAGCGCGCGCCGGCGGCGGGAAAACAGCAGGCTGGTCATCGTCTCGCCGGATTGCGCCGCCAGCAGGATGTTGTCGTAGGTGGTGATCTCCGGCAGCACGGCGGTGATCTGGAACTTCAGGCTGAGCCCGGCGCGGGCGCGCTCGTAGGGCGTGGCGCGGGTGATGTCGCGGCCGGCGAAAGTGATGCTGCCGCTGTCGGCGAAATGCGCGCCGGCGATCGCCTTAAGCAGCGTGCTCTTGCCCGAGCCGTTGGGCCCGATCAGTCCGTGGAACGAACCGGCCTGTACGTCGATGTCGACGCCATCGAGCGCGCGCAGCCCGCGAAACGACTTGCCGACACCACGGATCTCCAGCAGCGCCATGGCTCAGCCCTTGTCCTTGCGGCGCACGCCATAGCTGCCGATGCGCTCGCGTTCGGACACGAACAGGCCAAGGATGCCCTTGGGCTGGAACATCACGACGATCAGCAGCACGGCGCCCAGGATCACCGGCCAGAAGCGCTTGATCGCGTCGACATCGGCCAGCACGTAGGACAGCACCTCGACCGCGGCGGTGCCGAGGATCGGGCCGATGATCGTGCCCGAGCCGCCGAACAGGCAGTAGATCACCGCCGCCGTGGACAGGCCGGGGCCCATGTTGCCGGGACCGATGAAGCCCTGGTGGTAGCTGTAGAGCGCGCCGCCCAGGCCGGCGACCGCGCCGGCGAGCGAGAAGACCAGCGCCTTGAAGAGCTGCACGCGGTAGCCGAAGAACGCCAGCCGCTCCTCGTTCTGGCGCATGCCCGCCAGCACGAGTCCCAGCTGCGAGCGCTTGAGGAATCGCGCGCCGCCATAGACCAGCAGCAGGATGGCCAGCGCCAGGCAGTAGAAGGTCGTCCCTTCGACGAACTCGTAGGCGCCGATCTTCAGCAGCTTGACCGAGGACAGGCCGTTGCCGGCGCCGACATACTGCCAGCCCGACACCAGGCGCTCGGCCGCATAGGAGCCGGTGAGTGTTCCCAGCGCGACGAAGATCGTCGTCGGCGGCTTGCGGCCCAATAGCAGGAACGCCGCGAACAACGCCGACAGAACGAATCCCACCAGCAACGCAAGCGGCAAGGTTCCCCACAGCTCGCTGAACTGGAGATCGCGGCCGACCAGCGCGATGGCGTAGCCCGCCACGCCGAAGAACAGGGCCTGGCCGAAGCTCATGATGCCCGACAGGCCCCAGCACAGGTCGAAGCTGATGGCCAGCAGCGAGAGGATCAACACGTTGGTCGCCAGCGTCACCAGGTCCGTACGCTCGGCGAACGCAAACGGCACGGCGATCGCCACCACCAACGTCACCGCCTCGACAATCGGCAGCACACCGGTGGGAAACCGGCGCCGGGAAGCGGGCTTGCCGCTTGCCGGTGCCGTACGCTCCTGGTCCACAGGCGCCGCCTCAGCGCCGACACCCACCTCGTTCAGCATTCCTTGGGATCGACCATCTTGAAGCTGTTGATGACGTCGTAGCGGGTCTTGCCGGCGTCGACTTTGCACTGCGCGACATACATGTTCATCTTGCAGTGCATCTTGCCCGGCACCATCTCGGCGCCGCCGCCGGGGCCCTGCTCGATCTTGGCCTTGTCCATCGCCGCGGCGACCGAGTCGCGATCGAGCTTGCCGCCGGTCGCCCTCACCGCCGCCTCGTAGAACTTCACGCCGCGATACATGCCGGTCGCCGCCGAGCCGGCGGTGAACAGGAACTTGGTGTCGGGGAACTTCTTGGCGTAGTCGGCCTGGAGCTGCTTGCTGAACGGATCGTTGATCGACTGGAAATAGTCGAGGCAGCTGTAGAGCCCCTCCATCTCCTGCGCCGGGTGATAGTTCAGCAGGTTCTCGTCGTAGTAGACGCACGAGAGGACGCCGCCGTTCCGCTGGAAGCCCGATTCGTAGAGCTGCTTCACGAAGGGCTGCAGGCCGGGCGGGATCACGGTGTTGAACACCACGTCGACCTTGCCGTCCCTGATCTTGCCGATTGTCGCCGAGTACTCGGGCTGGTCGAGCGGGTAGTACTCCTCGAACACGACCTCGCCGCCATTCGCCTCGATCACCTTGCGCGCATACTTGTTCAGCAGCTGCGGCCAGACGTAGTTGGCGCTGGGCATGGCGAAGCGCTTCTTGCCCAGCGTCTTGATGATGTAGGGTATCAGCTCATCGCATTGCTGCGCCGGCGTCGGGCCGGTGCAGAACAGGTTCTTCGTGCACTCCTGGCCTTCGTAGAGCTGCGGATAGATGTAGAGCGTGCGGCCGCGGTTGACGATCGGGTCCTTGATCGCCTGGCGCATCGCCGAGGTGATACCGCCCAGCACGACGTCGACCTTGCGCTCCTGGATCAGCTTGCGGACATTGCCGACGGCGATCTTGGGATCCGACGCGGTGTCCTCGAGGAAGAGCGTGATCTGCCGGCCGGCGACGCCGCCCGCCTTGTTGATCTGCTCGACGGCGAACTGCGCGACCTGCCAGTTGGCGTTGCCCGACGGCGCGATCGCGCCGGTGATGTCGGTGGCGATGCCCATCTTGATCGCATCGGCGGCCGCGGCGCCCTTGGGCGCGAGCATCCAACCGCCCGCGCCGCCGGCCACCCAGCCGGCGGCGCCGAGCGCCGATGCGCCGCTCAACAGGCGGCGTCGGCCGATGAGTCCGGGTTGGTTGGGATCATGCGACATGGCTAGAGTCTCCCCTGTGTGATGAAGCCCTGCGGGCGAAACTTCACGATCGCCAGCGCGAGCACGAAAACGAGCGGATCGGCCAGCACCGGGATGACGATCCACGGCAGGCCGGCGGTGGTGGCGCCGACCACGGCGGCGCCGAGCACCGGCCCTTCGAAGGTGCCGACGCCGCCCAGCATCACCGACAGGAAGGCCTGCACCAGGAAGCGCGTGCCGATATCCGCCGAGAGCTGGTAGAGCGGCACGATCAGCGCGCCGGCCAGCCCGGCCAGCGCCGAGCCGAAGGCGAAGGTCGCGGCATAGAGCGTGGTGGTCGAAATGCCGCTGGCGCGCGCCAGCATCGGATTCTCGAGCGAGCCGCGCACCTGCAGGCCGATCGAGGTGCGGGCGAGGAACAGCCAGGTGCCGGCGATCACCAGCAGCGTCAGCACGACGATCACCGTGCGCCAGATCGAGAAGTCGAGGCCGAACAGGGTGAAGGCGCCGGGCAGCGGCTCGCTCACCGACTTGTAGTGGCCGCCCAGAAGGCCGCGCACGATCTCGCGGATGATCAGGCCGATGGCATATGTGCCGAGCATGGCGATGATCGGCGCGACGTAGAATCGTCGGATCACCAGGCGTTCGAGCACCAGCCCGAGAAGCGCGAGCACAATCGGCGCGGCCAGGATACCGGCCCAGACGGGCAGCCCGTTGCTCTCGAACACGAACACCGTGAAGGCGCCGAGCATCACGAACTCGCCGTGGGCGAAGTTGAAGATGCCCATCATGCTGGCGATGACGCCGAGCCCGAGCACGATCAGCACCATCACCGATGTGAACGCCAGGAGGTCGAACGCGAGCTTGATGCCGGTGTCCATTAATGTACTTGAACGGGAAATCTTTTCCTTTTCAAGTATTATTTGCGATGCAGCAGACCGAACCGTTAGAAGCGGTCGAGCAGCCGGAAATCGAAGCCGTCGGCCTCGGCGAAGAAGATTGGCATCTCCACGCGGCCACGCCGCATGCCGATCGTGCCACGCCCGCCGCTATAGACGGCCCCCTCCGCCGCCTGGGCAAGCGCGAGAACATCGCCATCAGAGGCACGGCGAATCACAGCGTCGAGGAAGTGCAGCCCTTCATAATTGGATTGCGCCGTGGCCCCGGGCACCGGCGCGGTTGGGCCGTAGGCTGCGTGATAGAGGCCCTGGAAATGCTCGCTGGCAGCGCTGCGATGGCGCTCGAAATAGCCCGAGGCGGCGAACAGGCCTTCGGTGTTCTCGACGCCCACGCCCAGCAGCACGGTCTCATCGACGCAATTGGCCAGCCGCAGCATATGGCGCGACAGGCCATGCTCGCCGAAGGCGCGATTGAAGACGATGCCGTCGACGCCGATCAGCGAGATGAAGACGACATCCGGCCGGGCGCGGCGGATACGCTCGAAATGCGGTGTGTGGTCATGCTCGCCCAGCGCCACGAAATCCTCGCCGACAACCGCACCACCAGCCTCGGCGATGTAGCGCTTCACCGCGCGATGCGACAGCCAGGGCCACACATAGTCGCTGCCGATCAGATACCAGCGCCGGGCGTTCCTGTGCTCCGCCAACCATTGGATCGCGGGCCGCGCCTGCCGCGACGGCGTCTCGCCGATGGCCAGCACGCCCGGCGTGCGCTCGCCGCCCTCGTAAATTGGCGTGTAGACGTAGGGAATCCGCCCACCCACCGCGCGCCGAACCGCCAAGCGCACGGCGCTGGTGTGGCAGCCCATGATGACGTCGGCATCGTCATCGTCGATCAGGCGCGCGGCCTCGCGCGCCACGGTTTCGGGCGAGCCGCCGGCATCATGGACGGACAGCTCGATCTCGCGACCCTGAATGCCCCCGCGCTGATTGATCTCGGACGCCGCCAGGATCGCGCTGTTGATCGAGGCGATGCCCCATATTCCCGCAGGCCCCGATAGTGCCGGAAAATGCGCCACCCGCAGTCTGGCCTTCGATCGGCGGCGCAGCCGGCCGGCGATATCGGGGTCAGCCGGAAACAGCGCAGGCACGGGTGGCCGGATGCGCAACGCAACGTAGGGATCCTGGCGCATCATCATGGCGATGACCCTCCCGATACCGTTTTACCCCACAGATTAATCATTGAAACTTCAATATTTGCCGGCCATATAAAGCGGCCCTTGGTGATATCGGGACCTAGCTCTTGTCCGACTCCGCCGCTACCTCTCCCATCTCCGGCCATTTGGCCTACCTGCTTGCCCAAGCCAATCGCGAGATCAACCGGCAGCTCGAGGCGCGGTTGAGCGTGGAGGGCGTTCCGGTCGAACGCTGGCGCATCCTCAAGGTGCTGTCCAACAGCAACGGCAAGTCGATGGGCGAGCTGGCCGACGCCGTGCTGCTCAATCATCCGACGCTGACCAAGATCATCGACCGCATGGCGGCGGACGCGCTGGTCTATCGCATCTCCGACCCGCAGGACCGGCGCAAGGTGCTGATCTTCAGCTCCGACCGCGGCAAGGAGCTGGCGCGCCGGCTCGATCCGCTGGTGCAAAGCCAGGAGGAGCACATCGCCGGCAGTTACGGCGACGCGGCGACGAGCGAGCTCAAGCGGCTGCTCGAAACCCTGATCCAACGAACCGGCTGACCGTTCCATCGCGCCGCCCCAACGCGGCCTCTCTCCGGGCCACGCCTCACCGCAGCAAGTTTCAAGCCAGAACCTGACGATCGCGCCGCGCGCGCTCCACCGCCATCAGAATGCGCTCCGGTGTCGCCGGCGCGTCGAGGTCGACATCGACCCGGTGATCGGCGACCGAGGCGATGGCGTCCTTCAGCGCGGTCCACACCGCCGTGGCCAGCATCAACGGCGGCTCGCCCACCGCCTTGGAGCGGAAGATCGTGTCCTCGCGCGACGGCGCGTTCTCGAGGAAGCGCGCGTTGAAGATCGGCGGCACGTCGCGGCTGCCGGGGATCTTGTAGGTCGAGGGACCTTTGGTGCGCAGCCGGCCTTCGGCGTCCCACCACAGCTCCTCGCAGGTCAGCCAGCCCATGCCTTGGACGAAGGCGCCCTCGATCTGACCGAGATCGATCGCCGGGTTCAGCGAGCGGCCGCAATCCTGCACCAGGTCGGCGCGCAACACGCGGCTCTCGCCGGTGAGCGTGTCGATGGCCACCTCGGCCACCGCGGCACCGAAGGAGAAGTAGAAGAACGGCCGGCCCTTCATCGCCACCGGGTCCCAGTGGATGTTGGGTGTGCGGTAGAAGCCGGTCGACGACAGGGAGATACGGCCCAAATGGGCGAGCCGCGCCAGCTCGCCAAACTCGACGACGCGGTTGGCGCCGGGCGGGCCGAGATGCACGTGGTTGTCGCGGAAGGCCACCGACTCGGCCAGCACGTCGAAATGCGCCGCGGCGAACGCCGTCAGCCGCGCCTTGATCGTGCTCGCCGCCTCCAAGGCCGCCCAGCCATTGAGATCGGAGCCGGTCGACGCCGCTGTCGGTGACGTGTTAGGCACCTCGCCGGTGGAGGTCGCGGTGACGCGGATGCGATCGAGATCGACCTGGAAGACCTCGGCCACGACCTGCGCCACCTTCACGAACAGGCCCTGCCCCATCTCGGTGCCGCCATGGTTCAGGCGGATCGAGCCGTCGCTGTAGACATGCACCAGCGCGCCGGCCTGGTTCATGCTCGGCACGTTGAAGGAGATGCCGAACTTCAGCGGGAACATGCCGAGCCCGCGCCGCAGCGGCCCGCCCTGCCGGTTGAAGGCGTCGACCTCGGCGCGCCGCGCCTGCCAGTCCGACTCGCGCGTGACCTGCTCAATGCAAGCGCGGATGCGATTGTCTTCGACCCTCTGGCCGTAGGGCGTCTCGTCGTTGATGCCCTCGCCATAGAAATTGACCGCGCGCACCTGCTCGGGCGTGCGGCCCAGCGCGCGCGCGATACGCAGGATCGCATCCTCCATCGGCAGCACGCCCTGCGGTCCGCCGAAGCCACGGAAGGCCGTGTTCGACACGGTGTTGGTCTTGCAGGGGTGGCCGACCGCGCGCAGATGCGGGATCCAATAGACGTTGTCGATATGCGTCAGCGCACGGCCCAGCACGCCGGGCGTCAGGTCGACCGAGTGCCCGGCATTGGCCGCCAACAACGCATCGAGCGCCAGCACACGGCCCTCGTCGTCGAAGCCGATCTCGTAGCGGAAGAGGAAGCCGTGGCGCTTGCCGGTGGCCACCATGTCGTCGCCGCGCGGCAGGCGCAGCTTCACCGGGCGATGTGTCCGACGCGCCAGGAGCGCCGCGACGGCGGCGACCCAGGAGGCGTTGCTCTCCTTGCCGCCGAAGGCACCGCCCATGCGACGCACCATCACCGTGACCTGATTGTAGTCGAGGCCCAGCACGCGGCTGACGATGTGCTGCACCTCGGTGGGATGCTGGGTCGAGGACTGCACCACGAGATCGCCGTCCTCGGTCGGTGTGGCGACGGCGATCTGGCCCTCGAGATAGAAATGCTCCTGCCCGCCGCAGCGCAATTCGGCTTTCAGCCGGCGTGGCGCGGCCGCCATCGCCGTCGTCACGTCGCCGCGCGCGACGGTCGACGGCGGATAAAGCAACGATGCCTTCTGCAGCGCCTCGTCGATCGTGAGGATCGCCGGCAGCGTCTCGATGTCGAGCGTTACGGCGCGCGCCGCGGCACGGGCGATGTCGAGACTCGTCGCCACCACCGCCGCGATCGGCTGGCCGGCATACTCGACCAACCCGTCGGCGAACATCGCCTCGCCCTTCATGCTCGGCGCGATGTCGTTGGCACCAGGCACGTCGGCGGCGACCACGATATCGACCACACCATCCATCGCGCGCGCGGCGGCGAGATCCACCCGCTTGAGCCGGCCATGCGCGACGGGGCTGAGCACGAGGGCGGCGTGCAGCAGGCCGGCCGGCTCGGGCTGATCGTCGATGTAGATCGCCTCGCCTGTGGTGTGCTTCAGCGCGCTGTCGTGGCGCTGCGCGGTGTGCACGCCGCTCTTCATAGGGCGTCGAGTTCCACGGCTACGCCGGTCGAGCGCAGGAACAGCCGCCGCAGCAGATTGCCGGCGACCGCCAGCCGATAGCCGGCGCTGGCGCGCCAGTCGCCGAGCGGCTTGAAGTCCTCGGCCAACGCCGCCGCAGCGCGCTCTACGGTCGCCTCTGTCCAAGGCGCGCCGATCAGCGCCGCCTCGGCATGCGGCGCGCGCGCCGGGATCGCGGCCATGCCGCCATAGGCCAGCCGCGCGCCGTGCACGACGCCATCGACCACGCGCAGCCTGTAGGCGCCGAGCACGGCGGAGATGTCCTGATCGCGGCGCTTGGAGACCTTGTCGACGTGGAAGATCTCGTCGGCAGCGGGTAGCTGTATGTCGATCGAGACGATGATCTCGTCTGCCGCCATTGCGGTGCGGCGATAGCCGAGGAAGAAGTCGTCGATCCCGACCGCCCGCCGCCCCCTGACCGAGGCGAGATGCAACGTCGCGCCCAGGGCCAGCAGCACCGGCGGCGTGTCGCCGATCGGCGAGGCGGTTCCGAGATTGCCGCCCATGGTGCCCATCGCCCGGATCTGCCGCGAGCCCAGGCGACGGATCATCTCGGCGAAGGGATTCACATGCTGCGCCAGGATCGGCAGCAGACGCTGGTAGGTCGTGGCCGCGCCGATCTCGATGCGGTCGGGATGCACGACGAGGCCGTTGAGCTCCGGCACGCCAGCGACATGGATGATGCGGCCGGGAACTTCACGGTCATGGCTGATCTTGACGCCGAGGTCGGTGCCGCCGGCCAGCAGCCAGGCCTCGGGATGGTCGGCGCGCAGCTTAAGAAGCTCGGGCAGCGAGCGCGGCGCGTGCAGGATGGTCGGGCCGTCGAAGGTTCGCGAGGTGGTGTCGATTGAGGTCGTGGGCGTGGGCGGCAATGGCTCCGCCGATTGCGCGCAGCGCGCCACGGCCTCGACGATCGGGCGGTAGCCGGTGCAGCGGCAGAGATTGCCGGCCAACGCGTCGTGGATCAGCTCGGGGGTCGGCGGCTCGCCGCCGCAGGCGAACGCCACGGCGCTCATGACGATGCCCGGCGTGCAGAAGCCGCACTGCGTGCCGTCGCTCTCGGCCAGCGCACGCTGCACCGGATGGGCGCCGCGCAGTCCTTCGACAGTCAGGATGGCGCGGCCATGCATCTGGCCGACGAGGGCGAGGCAGGCGTTGACCGGCATCTGATCGACCAGCACGGTGCAGGCGCCGCAATCGCCCTCGGCGCAGCCTTCCTTGGTGCCGGTCAGCCGCGCCGGGCCGCGCAGCCAGTCGAGCAGCGTCATGGCCGGCGACACGCCGTCGAGGCGCCGTCGCTCGCCATTGAGCACGATCTCGATGGGCTCAGCCATGCACCCGACCCTAGCACGCGGTTGACAAGCGATCCCGCCATGTCGACATGGCACTGTCGAGTCCTCATGGCGCCACGCAAGACCCGTTCCACCACCTCCGTCACGCTGACCAACCTCGAGCGGTTGGGCGCGGCGCGTCTGGCCGCGCTGCTGATGGAGCAGGGCAAGCGCGACCGCGCCTTCCGCGAGCGCCTGGCGCTGGCGATCGCCGCCGAAGCGGGGGCCGAGGAGCTGGCCGAGCAGATCGAGCGCCGCCTGATCTCGCTCTCCCACCTGTCGCGCCGCTCCCGCCTCGGCGAGGCGCGCGCACGCGAGGTCCTGGGCGAGGTTCAGGCGCTGCGCGACGTCATCGCAAACGACGTGGCGCCCGCTTTGCCCGGCCGCGCCATCGACCTGCTACGCCGCTTCATCGCCATGGGGCCGACGATCCTCGACCTGATCGGCGACAGCGAAGCCCTCGCCGCCGTCTTCGACCGGGCGGAAGCGGATCTATCCGGCCTATGGGCTGGGCATGCGACGCGCGACATCGCCGAGGTGGTCGAATGGGTCATCGGCCGCATCGAGCAAGAGCAAGAGCGCGCCATCGACCTGCGCCCCTACGAGCGCGCGCTGGGCGAGGGCGGACTGCGGCTGCTGGCCGATCGCATCGGCGCGGCGTTCGGCGCCTTGCCGCGCGAGGCGGTGGGCCAGCGCTGGGCGCACACCATCGGCCGCCACTACGATTCGCGGGTGCGCGCCATGGTGCTGCGCCAGATCCTGCGCCAGATCGCCGACGCGCTGGGCGATGTCGACGCGCTGATCGCCGTCGAGAGCGAATTCCACCCCACCGAGATCGACGCGCCGGCGATCGCCCAACGCCTGCTGGCCGCAGGTCGCGCCGAAGACGCGCTTAGCTGGCTCGACAACCCGCGCTTCGAGCGCGTGACGCGCAACGCCACCGGCCTGCGCCTGGAGGTGCTGGAAGCGCTGGGCCGCCGCGACGATGCCCAGGCGCTGCGGCTGATGACCTTCGAGCGCACCCTCGACGTGCCGCTGCTGCGCGACTACCTCAAGCGCCTGCCCGACTTCACCGATGCCGAGGCCGAGAAGCGCATCGTCGCGCGAGCAACAGAGCACCGCTCGGCCGGCGAGGCGCTGGCCTTCCTCACCACCTGGCCAGCCCTCGACAGCGCCGCGGCGCTGGTCGATTCGCGGCTGGCCGAGCTGAAGCCGGTGCCGCCCGACGCGCTGCTCGACGCCGCGACGCGGCTGCGCGAGAGCCACCCCGCGCAGGCCGTGACCCTGATCCGCGCCGCCGCGCCCACCATCCTCGACAGCGGCTTCGCCCATCACTACGCCGCGCTGGCCCGCGCCATGGTCGAGGTGCGCGACCTGCCGCCAGCGGCCGAGGGGCAGACGCATGACGGCTGGGTCGACGAGCTGCGCATGCGCTTTCCCCGCCGCGACGCCTTCTGGTCGCGCTACCGCGAGCTGGATCGGCCGGCTCCGACCTAGGCGTATCCACCTATTCGATCACCTCATCGGCGCGGGCGAGCAGCGTTGGCGGCACCGCGAGTCCAATCGCCTTTGCCGCCTTGAGGTTGATGGCCAACTCATGCTTTGTCGGCGTCTGCACCGGCAGTTCGCTCGGCTTCTCGCCCTTGAGGATACGATCAACATAGTCAGCCGCCTGTCGATAAAATTGGATCGCGTCAGGGCCGTAGGAAGACAGGCCGCCTTCAGCGACGAAGAATCGGAACGGATAGACAGCCGGTAATCGGTGGCGGGCGGCCAGAGAGATGATCAGTTCGCGATTGTCGAGCGTCAGCGGAGCCGCTGTGCAGATCAAACCACCATGCGATCCGCGGGAGAACTCGGTGATCGTCCGCTCGATATCTTTCGCGTCTCGTCCACCGAGTGGCGTCAACTCCACGCCGAATCGCGACGCCACGGATTGGATCGCAGCGAACTGACCAACGCCGGAAGTGATCACTGGGTCTCGAATGACCCCGACACGCGTGACGTGGGCCGCGATGTCCTTGAGCAGCTCCAGCCATTTGCCAGCGACGCCATACTCGAAATTGGCGAAGCCGGTGATGTTCCCACCGGGCCTCGCCAGACTCGCGACAAAGCCGGAAGTCACTGGATCCGCGACCATTACAAACACGATCGGCAATGTCCGGGTCGCTTGCTGCAATGCGGCTACCGGTGGCGTGGCGGTCGCAAGGATGACGTCAAGGTTCAGTTCCACCAACTCCGTCGCGGCCTTCCGAAAATCGCCCGTCGTCCATCGATACTCGATGTGTAGATTGCGACCCTCGCTCCAACCCCGCTTTTGCAGTTCCTGAACGAACACAGCGACACGTGCCTGCGCGTTCGAGTTGTCCGAGGAAACAGGCATCAGCACGCCTATGCGCGCCCTGCGCTCGCTCTGTTGCGCGCGCGCCACCAGCGGCACCGTTGCCGCGCCACCGAGGAGACACAAGTATGTCCGGCGCCTCATGGTTCGAGGTTAGCACATCTGCGTCCGCGATTGTGAGTCACACCGCCGTCACCCCGATCCCCGTTCAGGCTCACGCGCCGTCCATCTGACCTTCCGCCTCCGGGAGAAGGCAGTTATGAGGAAGCTTCAAGGGGAGTTCAGCACATGATCGATTTCGCCCTCACCGACCGCGACCGCGAGCTGCAGGAGCGCACGCGCGCCTTCATCCGCGATTCGATCATCCCGCGCGAGAAGGATCCGAGGCAGTCGCCGCACGGTCCCAGTGACGAGCTGAGGCGCGAGCTCAATGCGCTGGCGCGCCAGGCCGGACTGCTGTCGCCGCAATGCGGGCCGGAATGGGGCGGGATGGGCCTGACCCATCGCGAGCGCGCCATCGTCTTCGAGGAAGCGGGATACTCGCTGCTCGGGCCGATGGCGATGCACTGCATGGCGCCCGACGAGGGCAACATGCACATGCTGGAGGCGGTGGCCACCGAGGCGCATAATCATCGCTGGCTCAAACCGCTGGCAAATGGTGACATCCGCTCCTGCTTCGCCATGACCGAGCCGTCACCGGGCGCCGGCTCCGACCCTTCGGCTATGAACACCACCGCGGTGCAGGACGGCGATCACTTCGTGATCAACGGCACCAAGTGGCTGATCACCGGCGCCGAAGGCGCGGGCGTGATGATCATCATGGCGCGCACCCTGATCGACGGCGCCGACAAGGGCGCCACCATGTTCATGGCCGACCTGCCCAACAAGGCGATCATCACCGAGCGCATCCTCGACACCATCGATGAGTCGATGGCAGGCGGCCACGCCGTGATCCGCTTCGACAATCTGCGGGTGCACAAGGACGACGTGATGGGCGAAGTCGGCCGCGGCTTCCGCTACGCCCAGGTGCGGCTGGCGCCGGCGCGGCTGACCCACTGCATGCGCTGGCTGGGCGCCGCACGGCGAGCGCACGACATCGCGGTCGAGTACGCCAACCGCCGCAAGGCTTTCGGCAAGACCTTGATCGAGCATGAGGGCGTCGGCTTCCAGCTCGCCGACAATCTGATCGACCTGCATCTGGCGCGGCTGGCGATCTGGCATTGCGCCTGGGTACTCGACCAGGGCCGCGACGCGCGCTTCGAGTCGAGCGCGTCGAAGGTCGCGGTGTCCGAGGCGTTGTTCCGCGTCGCCGATCGCTGCGTGCAGGTGCTGGGCGGGCTGGGCGTCACCGGCGACACGCCGGTCGAACGCATCTTCCGCGAGATTCGCGCCTTCCGCATCTACGACGGCCCGTCGGAGGTCCATCGCTGGAGCCTGGCGCGCGGGCTGGCGAGTCGTCACTGAGTTACCTTCCCCCGGAGGGGGAAGGTGCCCGAAGGGCGGATGGGGGATGTAGAAGACGGACTCCGAGTGCGTTGAGACATCCCCCTTCCGTCGCTCCGCGCCACCTTCGCCCTCCGGGGGAAGGGGAGTTCCTATAAACGCGCGAGTGCGCGCTGGGCGATTACCTCGACCGAGGCATCGATGACGATGGTGATCGCCTCGTCGTCGCCGGGCGGTTCGAGCGTGGCGAACTGGCTGTCGAGCAGAGTCGGCGGCATGTAGTGGTCCGTGCGCGCCGCCAGCCGCGCGGCGATCAGCGCCTTGTCGCCGGCCAGATGGATAAAGCGCACGTCGCCGCCGGACCGCAGCATGTCGCGATAACGGCGCTTCAGCGCCGAGCATGCCAGCACCACGGTCTCGCCCTTGGCATTCCAGTCCCGGATCGCCGCGGCCATCGCCGCGAGCCAGGGCGCGCGGTCGTTGTCGTCGAGCGGCTGGCCGCCGCGCATCTTCTCGACGTTCTGAGGTGGATGGAAGGAATCGCCTTCGGCGTAGCGTGCGTTCAACCCCTCGGCGATCAGCTTGCCGACCGTCGACTTGCCGCAGCCCGACACGCCCATCACGACATAGACGGTCATCAGCCTTTGTCGTCGCCGGCGTAAGGCGCCCAGACGGCGTGATGGCGGCCGGGCTTGTCGAGGCGGGTGAAGCCATGCTGGCCGAAGACGTCGCGCTGGGCGGCGATCATGTCGGCCCACAGCCGGCCGGTGCGCAGCGCATCGACATAGGACAGCGCGGAGGCGAAGGCCGGCACCGGCACGCCATGGGCGATCGCCGTCACCACGACTTGGCGCCACGAGGCGTCGCCGGCGTTGACCAAGCGCCACAGGGCCGGCGCGCGCAGCAGGTTGGTGCCCGCCGGCAGCGAGGCGCAGGCCTCGGCGATCGGCTCGAGTAGATCGGAGCGCACGATGCAGCCGCCTTGCCAGACCCTGGCCACGGTGGCGAGGTCGACGCCCCAGCCCTCCTCCTGGTCGGCGGCGCGCATCAGCGCGAAGCCCTGCGCGAACACGGCGATGTTGGCGGCCAGCAGCGCGCGGCCCAAAGCGGCGGTCAGCGCCATGCGATCGCCGGCGAAGGCCATGGTCGAAGGGCCGAGCGCCGTCTCATTGGCGAGGCGATCGCTCTTCAGCGCCGAGAGACAACGCGCATGCACCGCCTCGGCGAGCGTGGGCGCGGCGACGCCATAGGCCAGCGCGGCGTTGGCGGTCCACTGGCCGGTGCCCTTCTGCTCCGCCGTGTCGACGACGCGCTCGATCATCGGCGTACCCGTTTCAGGATCGCGCGTGTCGAGCACCTGCACCGCGCATTCCATCAGGAAGGACGACAGCTCGCCCTCGGCCCAGCGCGCGAAGATGGTGCGCGCCTCCTCGTGGCTCATGCCGACCATGCGGCGCAGCAGATGCCAGGTCTCGGCGATCAGTTGCATGTGGGCGTATTCGATGCCGTTGTGCACGGACTTGACGAAATGCCCCGCCGCGCCGGCGCCGACGCGCGCGAAGCAAGCCGAGCCGTCGGGCGCCTCGGCCGCGATCGCCTCGAACAGTGGCGCCACCGACGCCACGGCCGCGGTCTCGCCGCCGGCCATGATCGCCGGGCCCTTGAGCGCGCCCTCGGCGCCGCCGGAAACGCCGAAGCCCAGCACATGTATGCCCTGGCGCGCGAACTCGATCTGCCGGCGCTGGGTGTCGCGATAGAAGGAATTGCCGCCGTCGATGACGATGTCGCCGGCGCCGAGATGCGGTCGCAGCGCCTCGAGCGCGTCGTCGACCGGCTGGCCGGCCGGCACCATCAGCATGATGCTGCGCGGCGCCGGCAGGGCTGCGATCAGGCCGGCGATATCGTCGGCGCCGACGGCGCCCTCGCCGATATCCTTGGCCAAGGGTGCCGCCACGCCGGGCGCCGTGTCGAACAATGCCAACCGTGCGCCATTGCGGGCGAGGTTACGCGCGAGATTGGCGCCCATGACGCCGAGGCCCATCAGGCCCAATGCCGACGATCGCATGGCAGTCGTGATAGCGTGCCAGGGACGGCTCGGTAAAGCTTAGTCCTTCTCCCCGCGCAGGCGGGGGAGAAGGTGCCCGAAGGGCGGATGAGGGGCTTCGCGGTGCCCCAACAACGACGGCATTGGTCGTTGCGCGAGGAAGCGCCTCATCCGCCTCGCTAACGCTCGGCACCTTCTCCCCGCCTGCGCGGGGAGAAGGGAAAGGAAGAAGACATGCTGCGTCTGGGATTGATCGGGTATGGCGCCATCGGCCTGCATGTGCGCGAGGCGATGGCGGCGGGGCGCATCGAAGGCGTCGAGCTGCGCGCCGCCCTGGTGCGCCGGCCGCGTGAGGAGATCACCACGAAGCCCGACATCACTCACGATCCTGAGCGCTTCTTCGACTACGGCATGGACGTCGTGGTCGAGTGCGCCGGACACGACGCGGTGCGCGCCCATGCCGAGCGCGTGCTGGAGAACGGCATGGACCTGCTGGTGACTTCCGTCGGCGCCTTCACCGACACAGCGCTGTACGAACGGGTGTTGGCGGCAGCCAAGCGCAACGGCAAGCGGCTGATCCTGCCCTCCGCCGGCATCGGCGCCATCGACATCCTCTCGGCCGCCGCCGTGGGCGGGCTCGAGTCGGTGACCGTGACGGTGCGCAAGGATCCCTCGGCGTGGAAGGGCACGGCGGCGCAGGACCTCGTCGATCTCGATTCGCTCACGCGGCCGCATGTCGTGTTCGACGGCCCGGTGCGCGAGGGCGCGCGGCTCTATCCGCAGAACGTCAACATCTCGGCCGCCGTGGCGCTGGCCGGTATCGGGCTCGACCGCACGCGCGTGGTGATCGTCGCCGATCCCACCATCACCACGCATGTCGTCGAGGTCGAAGCCGTCGGCACCTTCGGCCGCTTCACCTTCATGGAGGATGTCGCCGTCAGCGCCGAGAACCGCAAGACCGGCCGCATCGTCGCCATGGCTTTGGTCAAGACCGTGCGCCAGCTCGCGTCGACCTTGGTGGTGGGCGCGTAGCGTCTGGGATACCAGCGGTCCCCATCAGTTGAACTGGAAGCCCAGGCTCGTGAGCTGCTTGAACGTCACCTGCACGAGGACGCGCGCGGCGGCGTCGGTGCTGACGCCGGCGAAATAGAGGCCGCGCTGGCCCAGCACGCGAACGACGAAGCATTCGTCCTCGTAGGTGATGCCGGCCTGGTAGTCGGTGAAATTGCGGCGGGTGATGTCGTAACGGGCGCCGCCATCGATGGTCCAGTGCTCGCCGATCGGCAAGCGCGCCAATGCGATGACGGAGTCACGGGGCGGCGCCACACCCGTATAGCGGCCGAGCGGACTGGCCGAGCCTTCATGCGCATAGCCCACCGTCAGGCTCGCCTCGCGACCGAAGAGCTGATGCCGCACAGTGGGCGCGACATAGGCCTGCACCACGCCGAAATCGCGCGCATCGAAGCGGCCGTACAGGTCGAGCGACAGCGGCTGGCCGATGTCGGCGCGTATGCCGAGCACCCAGTCCGAGGCCTTGTCGCCGGGCGCGCGCAGGCGCCCGCCGAAGTTATCGTTGCCCGCGAGGTAGCGTAGCTGGCCGGCCTCGACCGTCAGCTGCTCGCCCGTGGCGAAGCCCAGGGTCGAGCGCAGGCCATAGACCACGCGCAGCCCGCTCTCGCGCCGATCGAAGCCGGTGTGGCGGTTCAGCGAGAAGATCGAGCTGAAGTCCATTTCGAGGCTGCGCGAATCCTCGTTGAGAGTCGGTCGCGTGCCGGCGATCCTGCCCGAGCCGATCAGCATCGCCTTGGGCTCGATCACCAGGGAGCCGCGCTCGCCCACCGGCGCGACGAAGGGATAGGACCAGTCGAGCCAGCCGGTCGCGTCGCTCGAAGCCCAGCCACGCGCGGCGATCGGCAGGCCGCTGGACAGCGGATCGGTGATGTCCGCCGGTCCCGATGTGGTGCGATCGAGCCGGCCCATGAGCTGCGCGCCGAAACCCAGGACCTGACCGCCGCCGATCAGCGCGCGGCGCTGCCACTCCACGGTCTGGATCGCGCTGGTGGTCGAGGGCCCGCCCTCGCGCAGCGTCTCGCGCAACAGCGTGCGCAGTTCCAGTGTGCCACCCGCATCGGGCACCGGGATGCGCTGGTGCGAGAGCGCCTGGAAACCGGCGGTGGGCGCGCGGCTGTCAAAGGTGTCGATATAGAGATTCTGGTAATGCGCGGCACGGAACTGCAGGAAGGATTGCGGGGCGAAGCGCTCGACCGCCGCCACCGAACGGGCGAGGGATTGGCGGACGACACTGAAGTCCTGATGGAAAGTGAGGTCGCTGGAATAGTCGGCGTCAGCCACCGCGCGCCAGTTCGGGTCGATGTCCCAGTTCAGCGCACCACGCAGCAGATAGCGCAGCCGGCCGCCGTCATAGGCGAAACGCGGCCGCAGCGAGGCATCGAAGGTGTCGCCTCTCTTGCGCAGTTCCACGTCGAATAGCGGTCGCGTCGGACGCTCCACGTAGAGGCGCGGGCGCAGCGACAGATCGGAGCTGTCGTCGATAGCGATGAAGTACTGCGGCTCGCCGTAGAAGCCGCGCAAGGCGTTGCGGCCGACATTGAACGACACCAGGCCGGTGCGCCGGCGCACGTCGGGCGCGGGGTGGGTGAAGTACGGCGTGTAGGCCACCGGCACGCCGAACATCTCCAGCGCCGCGTTGTTGTAGATGAAATCCTTGGAGCTTTCGTCGACGACGACACGGCGCGCGGTGATGCGCCAGACCGGCGGGCGATCGGGATTCTTCGCGCACTCGTCGCAGGGCGTCGCCTGGGCCTGTCGCAGCGCGAACTGGCGGCCATCCTTGGTGCTCAACTGGCCATCGCTGGCGCGCACCCGCCAATTGCGCCGCAGCACCATGCGGATGTCGCGTCCGGCGCCGTCGGTGAAGGCGGTGTCGACGTCGACGTCGGAGAAGAACACCACCTCGCCGTTGTCGTCGATCACCGCGACATTGCCGGCGGCGCGCAGGCGGTCGCTGCTCGAATCGTAGACGATCTCGTCGGCGATGATCGAGCGCGCCCCGCGACGCAGCTCGACCATGCCGCGCGCGATCAGACGGCGGCCGCCCGCCTCGCGGATCACCTCGTTGGCCAACACCAGCGTCTCGCCGCCACCGCGCGGCGGCGCCGTCTGCGCCTGCGCCACGCCGCACCAGGCGAGCAGTGATAGGAGCAGCGCCACCCACCAATACCTTCCCCCGCTGGCGGGGGAAGGTGCCCGAAGGGCGGATGG
>LNFM01000390.1_pt1 | contig 126017 bp, 124 predicted proteins | sample 596031 | NCBI WGS metagenome assembly LNFM01 (sample SAMN04254537, study PRJNA301005) | activated carbon metagenome | isolation source: dual media filters at the Ann Arbor, Michigan drinking water treatment plant | place: USA: Ann Arbor | reverse complement strand
GTTGGCGCCTTGCTGGCTTGCCAGCTGCACAAATTCCTCGCGTTGGGACACGGTGCTTCTCTCCGTCCAGACCATGGCGTGCTTCCGTTGGCTTTAGCCCCGAAAGCGTTACCCATGTCCCGGCACAGGTGTTACCCATGTCCCCGGTCTGAACACTGGTGCAAAGAAAGGAAGCAAAGAAAGCACCTCAAGAGCATGCGGTTGGCCAACGGTCATCGATCGCTGCGCTCCAGCCGGTGGCGTGCCTGCTCTCGCGCAGCAGGCGCTCGACAGAGGCCACTTTTCACCGGTGTGGTGAATCGAGAGCGTAGCTCGCTCGACGCGCGTCGATCCCGGTCTTGCCTTCACCAGCCCCGCCGCGAGCGGGGGCTGGTGCGCCCAGCGTGTTGGCGGCAGAGCTGGCGCGCTGGTGAAAAGTCGCCTCTGTCGAGCGCCTGCTGCGCGAGAGGGCGAGTCCCACCGGCCGGAGCGCAGCGATCGATGACAGCGGCTACCACTGCAAGTTCTTCAAGGTGCTTTCTTTGCTTACTTTCTTTGCACCAGCAAAGAAAGGGAGTCGGCCGCGGGGCCGAAACCCCCGCCAGCAGCCGCAGGCGAACTCAAGGCAGAGGATTTCTCTCTACCGCCAGCAAGCCAGCAAGCCAGCAAGCCATCACAGATGCATGCCACGCCGCCGGTTGATGCGGCTCATCAACAGCCCCCCGGCCACCAGCGCGCCCACCGTCATCAGCGCGGTCTTGCCCGGCGCCGCGCGGGCCATGTCGGACGCCAGTTCCGCAGCGCGCGGCCGGGCGAGTTCCAGGCGCCGCTCGGTCATGCGCGCGCCCAGCTCCGACAGCCGCTCCGGGCCGAGAAAGCGCTCTGCCGCGGGCAGGAGCTGCGTCTCTTCATCGGCCACGTGGTGCATGACGCTGTTCATCAGCTCGTACAGCGCGTTGTCCTGCGCGTTGCGCTGGCCGTCGAGCGCGCGCACGCGGTCGATCAGGCGGCGCACCTCGTCGTGCGCGGGCACGGCTTCCTGCAGCGCCGGCGACTCCACGCCGCTTTCGCGCAGCGCGGGGTAGAAGATCTCTTCCTCGATCTGCGCGTGGATTTCCAGCGCCGCGCAAATGCTGCGCACCACCGCGGCGCGTGTGCCTTCCTGGGTGTCGGGTTCGAGCTTGTGGAACTGCGCCATCACGTGCGCGTGGTCCATGCGGATCATGGCCGGGGCCGTGGGTGACATCTTGCGGACGATCGGGTTCATCGCGGGTCTCCTGACTGCAATCCGGCGCTGGCCGGTGGAAGGTTGAACCGCTCCGGGCAGGCAACACCCGTGCCCGATCGACGGGGCCTGGCGCAGCACGACGCGGCCCCGCGGGCCCGGCGCTTGCCGACCGCCAACCCATGAACACCACCCGCAGCGCCCGCAGCACGCGTCGTGTCAGTGACGCGCTGGGCGAGATCGAGGTCGATGCCAATGTGCTGTGGGGCGCGCAGACGCAGCGTGCCCGTGTGCACTTCGACATCGGCGGCGAGCGCATGCCGATCGAGCTGCTGCGGGCGCTGATGCAGCTGAAGGGCGCGGCCGCCACCGTCAATGCGCGGCTGGGCCGGCTCGACCCTGCGGTGGCGGCCGCGATCGCCGCGTCCGCCGAGGAACTGCTGACCGGCGTGCACGACGAGCAGTTTCCGCTGTCGGTGTGGCAGTCGGGGTCGGGCACGCAGAGCCACATGAACGTCAACGAGGTGCTGGCCCGCATGGCCGAGCTGCGCCTGGGCGGTGCCCGCGAGGCCGATCGCCGCGTACATGCCAACGACCACGTGAACCTGGGCCAGTCGTCCAACGACATGGTGCCCAGCGCCATGCACGTGGCCGCGCTCGGCGCGGTGCAGGGCCGGCTGCTGCCGGCGCTGCAGGGTCTGATGGCGTCGCTGCAGGCGCAGTCGCAGATCCATGCCGGCGTGGTGAAGATCGGCCGCACGCACCTGCAGGACGCGGTGCCGCTGACGGTGGGCCAGGAGATCGGCGCCTGGCACAGCCAGCTGCGCATGGCAGCCGCCGCGATCGACGCCACGCTGCCCGCGCTGCACGAGCTGGCGGTGGGTGGCACCGCGGTCGGCACGGGCCTGAACACGCACCCCGACTTCGGCGCGCTGGTGTGCGAGGAACTGCGCCGCCTCACCGGCACGCCTTACACGCCCGCGCCCGACCGCTTTGCGGCGCTGGCCGGGCACGAGCCGCTGGTGGCGCTGCACGGTGCCTTCAAGGTGCTGGCGGTGGCCTTGACGAAGCTGGCTGCCGATGTGCGGCTGCTGGCCTCGGGCCCGCGCGCCGGCCTGGCGGAGCTGCGCATCCCGGCCAACGAACCGGGCAGCTCGATCATGCCGGGCAAGGTCAACCCGACACAGAGCGAGGCGCTGCTGATGGTGTGCTGCCAGGTCATCGGCAACGATCTCGCGGTGACGCTGGGCGCCATGGGCGGGCAGTTGCAGCTCAACACCTGCAAGCCGCTGATCGCGGCCAACGTGCTGCGCAGCGCGCGGCTGCTGGCCGATGCGATGAACGCCTTCGAGGCCCACACCGTGCGCCGCATGGCGCCCGACGAGGCGCGCATCCGCGAGCTGCTCGCCGGCTCGCTGATGCTCGTGACCGCGCTCACGCCGCACATCGGCTACGACCGCGCGGCGGCCATCGCGCACCGCGCGCACGCCGAGCGCAGCACGCTGCGCGAGGCCGCGATCTCGATGGGTGTGGACGGCGCCGACTTCGACCGCTGGTGCGACCCGGCCGCCATGCTCGGCCCGGTTCGCCTTGAAGGTGCCTGAACACCGGCCGACCCGTCGTCGGCCCCTGCGCCACGCGTCACCGCAGGGGTGCGTGTGGCAAGCGCTGCCGCAAGTTCTCCACGATCAAGGCAGCGTGCCCGGCCCGGATCGCGGAATGGACGTTGCCCACGCTCCGGCGGGCCCTGCGTGGCCCGATGTCCTTCAACCTTCCTGATTCGATGGAGAGTCAACAATGAAACTCAAGCAATTGGCATTTGCCGCGGCGATCGCCGCAGGGGCCGTCACGGCGGCTCATGCGCAAGACATCACCCAGGCCGTTCCACTGGTGCCCGACGCCAGCGTGACGGGTGCCTTCTCGGCCGGCTGGGGTGCCACGCACACGCTGGCCGGAGCCTTCACCGACACCTTCACGTTCGAAGGCGTCACGCAGGGGCAGTTCGAATCGGTGCTCGCCAACATCGGATCGATGGCGTCCAGCAGCATCGACTTCACGTCGGTCTCGCTCAACGGCAACAGCTTCGACATCACCGACGCGGGCAACGCACAGCTGGCCACGTTCACGATGGCCGAGGTGTACGGCGAGCCGCTGCAACTGGTGGTGACGGGCGTGGCGGGCGAAGGCCTGGCCGATGGAACCGGCATCTCCGCGAGCTACGGCGCGATGGCCAACGTGTCACCGGTGCCCGAGCTGGAGACGCTGGCGATGATGCTGGCGGGCCTGGGCGTGGTGGGCACGCTGGGCCGCCGCCGCATGAAGGGCTGATCCCGAAGACGTGCCGTGCAAACGACTTGGCGCCTGAGGGATTTCTGCAGGGAGGGCGGTTCGGGCGGCATGTCGTTTGCCTCTGGTGCTGCACGAGCCGCCGGCTCGACAGCAGCAGGAGAAAAGCACCATGATCAACTTCATTGTCTGGCTCATCGTCGGGGGTCTGATCGGCTGGGTCGCCAGCATGATCATGCGCACCGACGCGCAGCAAGGCGTCTTTCTCAACGTCATCGTCGGCATCGTCGGCGCGGCCCTCGGGGGCTGGTTCATCTCGCCCCTGGTGGGCGTGGGCAGCATCAACCAGGGCACCTTCAGCGTCGGTGCCTTGCTGGTCTCGCTGCTTGGCGCGGTGGTGCTGCTGGCCATCGTCAATCTCGTCCGACGCGGCTCGGCGCGCTGAACGGCGCGCGTGCAGCCTCTCCGTCACCACCCCCAACATTTCGAGGACCGCACCATGGCCACATCTGCCGGCAATCCCCTTTCCACTTCCGACGACACGCTCCCGGGCAGCGGCCTGTCGGGCTCCACGGCGGAGCCGATGTCGTCCAGCAGCTCCTACACCGGCATGGGCGCCGGTGGCATGAGCGGCGCCGGCAGCGGCGCGCAGCAGCAGCAGGGCAGCGACCTGCTGTCGCGCGTGGTGCAGGGCGCGCACCAGGCGGTGGACCGTCTGGCCGAGACCGTGGCGCCGCACGTGCAGCGCATGCAGGAAAGCATGGGCTCGGCCACCGACGCGATGCAGTCGCGCCGCGGCGACATGCGCGAGATGAGCGACGAGTGGGCCGACAACGTGCGTGACACGGTGCGCGAGAACCCGCTGGCGGCGATTGCCGCCGCGGTGGCCGTGGGCATCGTGCTGGCCAAGCTCAGCGCCTGAGGCGCGGGTGGCCGACTCCACCAACTCCACGCCGCACGCGAGCAACGGCAGCGATGGCGCCGCCTCGGCGGCGGCATCGGCTGCCGGGCCCGCGGCCAACGGCAGCGCGCCCGACGGGTCTGCGTCCTCGTCCGGGTCCGCCTCGGCGCCCCCGCGGCCGCCGGGCGACACACCTTCTGCGTCCTTGCTGCAATCGATCAAGTCGCTGTGGCAGGAACTGCCGGGGCTGGTGAGCGACCGGGTCGAGCTGCTGTCGCTGGAGCTCCGGCGCGCCGGCGCGGCGCTGGCGCAGATCGTCGTGCTGGGGATCGTGGCGGCCCTGCTCGGGCTGACCGCCTGGGTCCTGCTGTGGGGCGCCATCGTCTCGGGGCTGGTGGCGCTGGGCCTGCACGTGGGGCTGGCGATGCTGGTGGCGCTGCTGCTGAACGCGGTGGCCGCGGCCGTGGTGCTGGCCCGGGTGCAGAAGCAGGTCGGCCTGTTGCGCCTGCCGGCCACGCGGCGTCACCTCACGGTGAAGGCCGCGGTGGAGCCGCTCAAGCCGTCGGGCCCGCCGCGCAGCAGCACGGCGGCCGGCGCACCGACCCCGTCTCCGTCGTCCGCGCAGGCCGCTCACGGCGCCGCACGGTCGTCTGCCGCCTGAGGGCCCACCGATGAGCACCTTCACCGCTTCCGCACCCCCCCGCATGCCGCCGCCCGAGGCGCAGCTGGACGGCGCCAACGACACGCTGGACATGCGCATCCAGCGCGCCGAGCAGCGGCTGATCGCACGTGAGCAACGTGTGCACCGGCAGGTGGACACGCTGGCGCTGCGCCTGCGGCAAGTGCTGCAGCCCAAGCGCCTGTTGATGCCGCTGGCCGGCAGCGCGCTGGCGCTGGCCTCGCTGTGGTGGCTGCGGCGCGGCGGGCTGGGCAAGCCCGGCCCGACGGCGCTGGCACGCCAGCACGCGGCGCACGTGGCCGCGGCGCAGGGCGGTGCCTCGCATGTGGCGGCGGGTGGCAAGGGCTGGGTGCGGCTGCTGGGCCTGGCCTGGCCGCTGCTGCCAAGCCGCTGGAAGCAGGGCGTGAGCCCGGCCGCGGCCAGCACGCTGCTGAGCGTGGGCCTGCCGCTGGCCGAGCGGCTGCTGGTGCAGCGCAGCGCGCCGCCGCTGATGACCATGCAGCAGGTCGACCTGGTGCGCTTCGGCGGCCGCTGGTTCGAGGTGGCGCGGCTGCCGTCCAGCGCCCATCCGCGCTGCGACGGCGGCCAGCCGGTGACGCGCTACGCGCCGCGCTTCGACGGGCGCATCGCGGTGATGCAGCGCTGCCCCACGCGGCGCGGCCTGCGCGTGGTGAACAGCATGGCGCGACCGCTGCCCGGCAGCGGCGGCGCGCGGCTGCAGATCAGCCACTGGCACCCGCTGCTGCGCTGGTTGCCGATGGCCTGGCAGGACCACTGGATCCTGCACGTCGACGACCAGTACTCCGAGGCCCTGATCGGCAGCCCCGGCCGCGACACGCTGTGGCTGCTGTCGCGGCGCCGCGCCCTGCCGCCGCAGCGTGTGAAGGCGCTGGTGCAGATCGCGCAGGACCGCGGCTTCGCGGTCGACCGGCTGGCCTTCTCCGACATCTTCTGAGGCGCGGCGGCCCGCGCCGCACGGCATGCCCCTTGCCGCGTCCGAAGCAGCGCCTTTTCGCTGCACGAGGATGCACACCATGGGCCGAAGCAGCCTGCTTGGAACCGATTCCGCCGCGCCCGATCCGGCGCACCGCGACACCCGCCTGATGGGCCCGGGCGACAGCTCGGACAGCGGTGCCGACCTGATGGGCCTGGACGAGCGCGACGAGGCCGATCCCAACCTGCCGCTGGACGTGGCGCTGGACGAGCAGCACCTGCACACGCTGCTGGCCCCCGAGGCCGCACACGGCTCGGCCATCGACAGCGCCGGCACCGGCGAGCGCCGCAGCGCCGGCAGCGACGCGGGCCTGCGCGAGGCCGCCGACATCGGCGTCGACCATGTCTTCACGCCCGGCCGCCGCCGCACGCAGCGCGACGCCGAGGCCGAGGACGAGGACCTGGCCTTCGTCGACGAGGCGCAGGCCGGCGACCCGCTGGAGGACGAGGACGAGGACGACCTCGAAGCCGGACTGGATGACGAGCTCGACGACGACCCGGACCCGGCCGGCGCGCAGGCGCGCCGCGTCATCAGCACCGGGACGGACGCGCTGAACGCACCGCCGCCGCTGCCCGGCCAGCGCCCCAACCCCGAGCCCGACATCCCGGAACCCGGCGAGCCCGAAGCGCCCGAGGAAGACCCGCCCACCGAGGACGAGGACCACGCACCCGGCCGCACCTGAGCGCGCGCCGTGCGGCCGGTTCTGCCGTCAATCCTGCCGGTCGTCCGGCGCCGGCGCCGGCGCCGGCGGTGCGGCGGGCCGCCGGCGCGACTGCAGCGCGCGCACGCGCGTCTGGTAGGCCGCCATCAGCGGCGTGGCCGAGGCGCCGTGCAGCAGGATCGACAGCGCGATGGCGGTGAGGGCGGCCCCCATCAGCGTCTCCGCCAGCGGCCCCTTCACGCCGTGCTCCAGCGCAAAGGCCAGGTAGAACAGCGTGCCGATGCCGCGGATGCCGAACCAGCCCACCAGCCGGCGCTGGTGGCGCGTGACGCGCCCGCGCCGCACCACCGCCAGCACCGACAGCGGCCGCGCCACCAGCGCCAGCGCCAGGCCGAAGGCCAGCATGGCGGGCGTGACCGGCACGCTGTTCAGCGCCATGCCCACCGCCAGCACGGTGGCCGCTTCCACCAGCCGCTCGATCCGCGCGCCGAAGGCGCTGAGGCGCGCCGACAGCGCCTCGCCGCCCTGCACCAGGCCGCGCTCGCGCAGCGGCCACAGCAACATCACGCCCACCGCGAACACGACGACGAAGGTGGAGGTCTGCGTCGCCCGTGCCAGCCCGAAAGCCAGCGTCACGGTGCCCACGTACAGCAGCTCGTCGCGCGAGAGCTCGTCGCCGCGCGCGATGCGCGCCTTCAGCGCCAGCCCCAGCAGCCAGCCCAGGGCGATGCCGATCAGCGCGCCGCCGCCGATCGGCCAGGCCAGGTCGGCCAGCCACCAGTTGCGCCCGCCGTCGCCCAGTTCGTGCAGGCCCAGCAGGCCCAGGCCCAGCATCACCGCGGGCAGCGCGCTGCCGTCGTTGAGCCCGCCTTCGGCGGTGAGCGACAGCCGCACCGCGTCGCGGTCTTCCTGGCTGCGGATCTGCACCTCCGAGGCCAGCACCGGATCGGTCGGCGCCATGATGCTGGCCAGCAGCAGCGCCGCCGGCCACGGCAGGCCCAGCAGCAGCACCGCGGCCAGCGTCCCCAGCACGATGGTCACCACCATGCCCGGGCCCGCCATCAGCAGCGCCACGCGCCAGGCCTGCCAGGTGGGCGGCACGCGCAGGCGCAGCCCCACGGCCAGCAGCGACACCAGCACCGCAAGCTCGGTGCTCATGAGGATGGCGGCGGCGTGCTCCTGCAGCTGCGCGGCCGAGGGCGCGCCGACCAGGGCCCCGGTGAGCCAGCCCACGAGCAGGTAGACGACGGCCGGCGTCATCGGCAGCCGGCGCACCAGGCGGTGGGCCAGGGTCAGCGCCAGCAGCATGGCGCCGAAGACGATCAGCACGAGCGTCAGCATGGCGCTGCAAGGCTTGCCGCACGGCGTGCGCGGCCACGGACTGCAGCGGCAGGGGCGGCAGGGGCGGCCACCGCGCTCAGATGGCGGCCTGCAGCGTCAGGGGCAGCTTCTGCGCCTCGGCCAGGTGGTTCTGCAGCGCCGGCACGCGGCGCAGCGCCCACTGGCGCAACGCGCCGTCGTCCAGCGCAGGGCCGGCGGCCTCGAACAGCTGCAGGTCGGCGGCGTGCTCGGCCACGGCCGCCTGCTCGACGTAGCGGCGGTCGAAGAACTCCGGCACCAGCGCCGCCAGCGCGGTCAGCACCGCCTGGCGCGCCGGCGGCGGCGTGGCCGGCCAGGGCACGCCGCGGCTGCGCGCCAGCGCCCGCAGCTCGTCGTTGGCCACGCCGTACTGCTGCACCAGCATCGCGGCATAGCCGCGCACCTGGGGGTCGCGCGCGCGCTGCTCGGCCAGGCGGGCGGCTTCCAGCTGGAACAGGCCCGCGCCCGCGGCTTCCAGCACGAAGGCGCGGTCGGTCTCGTTCAGCGGCCGCGGTGCGTCGCTGCGCGGTGCGGGCCCCGCGGCCGCGGGTGCCTGCGGCGTGGTGCAGCCGCCGCAGGCCAGCAGGGCGAGCAGGGCCACCAGCGCGCCTGCCAGCCCGTTTGCCAGCCCGTTCGCCAGCCCGTTCGCCAGCGTGCGGTTCCCCAGCGTGCCGGGGGCTGCTTGCACCGCTGCACCCGCTGCAGGAGGAAGCGCGTGCGCTTCAGGTGTCGGTGGCGCGGGCCTGGTCGCGCAGCGCACGCACCTGGGCGTGGTTGCGCTTGACGCCCTCGAACTGGCGCTCCACCACGTCCAGCACCGACGGCGGCAGGTCGGCCGCCAGCGCCTTGCGGTAGCTCTCCAGCGCGGTGTCCTCGCCGCGCTCGGTTTCCTCGAGGATGGCCTTGTCGCTGTAGCCCGACAGCGTGCCCTTCACGGCCACCCAGCCGCGGTGCATGGCGCCCGTGGTGCTGCCGCTGTCTTCAGCCGAGCCGCCCATCTGCACCACCAGGGCCTGCAGGTCGGCGGCGGCCTGGCGGCATTCGTCGGCGCGGCGCGCGAAGAGCTGCTTGGTCTCGGTGTTGCGCAGGTACTCGGCAGAGGTGCGGAAACCGTACTCGCCGTCCTTCGAGGTTTCGATCAGGTCGTTGAGGATGTCGATGGTGTCGTCGGTGGACATGGGAAGGGCACTCCTTTGGGTTCACGGGGGGCGCAACTCCGGCGCGGCGGCCCCGAGGGCGGCCGCGCCGGGCAGGCCGGCATGACCGGCAGTCGGTGTGCCTGCGGTACCCGCAGCGGCGGTCTAGCCCTGGACGACGGGGTCGGTGCGCTGCGCCACGGCGGTGTGCAGCGCCGTCAGCAGCTCTTCCTCGCGGCAGGGTTTGCGCAGCACGACGAAGTCGCCCACCGCGGATTCGGCCGCCATGTAGCCGCTGATCAGCACCACCGGCAGCCCGGGCTGGTGCTGGCGCAGGTGGCGCGCCAGGGCCACGCCGTCCATCGCGCCGGGCATCACCACGTCGGACAGCACGACGTCGAAGTCGGGCTGCAGCGCGATCTTGCGCAAGGCATCAGCGGCGTCGGCCGCGTGCTGCACCTGCGCGCCGTGGGCCTGCAGCAGCGCACCGGTGACGTCGCGCAGTTCGGGGTTGTCCTCCACCAGCAGCACGTGCAGCCCGGCCACCGCACTGGGCGCCGGTGCGCTGCGGGCGGCCAGGGCCAGGTCGGCGGCGCCCAGCGCCGCCGGCAGCAGCATCGACACCGTGGTGCCCAGGCCCGGCATGCTGTCCAGCCGCGCCGTGCCGCCGGCCTGGGTGCAGAAGCCGTGCACCTGGCTCAGACCCAGGCCCGTGCCCTTGCCCACGCTCTTGGTGGTGAAGAAGGGCTCGAAGACCCGCGCGGCCAGCTCCGCGTCCATGCCCGGGCCGTCGTCGCCCACGGTGATCAGCACGTAGTCCTGCGCCGGCAGGCCGTCGGTGTCGGCGGCGCCGGCGTTGCGCGCGTGCAGGCGCAGCTGGCCGCCGGCGGGCATCGCGTCGCGGGCGTTCAGCGCCAGGTTGATGAGCGCCAGCTCGAGCTCGCTGGTGTCCACGCGCACCGGCCGCGTGTCGGGCTCCACCTGCACCGCGATCTCGATGTGGCGGCCCAGCACGCTGCCCATCAGCTCCTGCAGCTCGGGCAGGTAGCGGCCCAGCTCCACGGCCTGGGGCCGCACCGGGCGCCGCCCGGCAAAGCGCAGCAGGTGCTGCGTGAGGCGGCTGCCGGCATCCACCGCGCGCAGCACCGCCGACACCGGCACCTGCATCTCGGGCGTGCCGGCGTGGCGCTGCAGCAGGTGGGCGCTGTTGCTGATGACGCCCAGCAGGTTGTTGAAGTCGTGCGCGACACCGCCGGTCAGCCGGCCCAGGGCCTCCACGCGCTGGTTCTGGGACACCCGCTGCTCGGCCTGCCGCGTCTGCTCGACGGCCTGCGTGACCTGGCGTTCGAGTTCGGCGCGGCCTTGCTGCAGCGTGCGCGAGGCGTCGTTGAGAGCCCGCGCGACCTCGTCGCATTCGGCCAGCCCGCTCAGGCCGATACGCACCGACCGGCCGGCCTGCAGCTGCGCGGCCGCCGTCTTCAGCGCATGCACCGGCTCGACGATGCGGCGCGACACCCACAGCGCGCCCACCACCGCCAGCCCCAGCAGCACCAGCGTACCGAAGGCCACCTCCAGCACCGACGACGGCAGCAGGCCCGCGTACTGCTCGCGAGGCATGGCCGTGATGTAGGTCCAGCCATTGACCGAGGTGCTGAAGTAGCCCGTGGTGCGCTGGCCGTCCAGCGACACCGAATTGAACAGACCCTCCTGTTGCTTGGCCAGCCGCTCCAGCATGTCGCGTGTGGCCGAACGGCCGACGTACTGCGCGCCGCCGGGATGGCGGGCCACGACGATGCCCTGGTCGTCCAGCACCGTGCCCACCCAGCCGGCCGGCAGGCGCTGGCGGTCGAGCATGCGCTGCAGCTCCAGCGGCTGCAGCGCCACCGCCAGGTGCAGCACGGTGCGGCCGTCGCGCTGCACCGGCTCGACCACGGCCGCGTAGGCCATGCCGCCGGGGGCCTCGCGGCGCAGCGGCTGCACCGCGGGCAGGTCGCTCAGCGCGATGCGCTCGGCGGCGGCGCTGGCAGCCGTGGCCGGCGGTGGCGCGGGCGAGACGCCGGGTGATTCGCCGGGCGGCCGTCGCGTGTCGAGCAGCAGGCCGTCCTGCGAGCGCAGCTCGACCCAGCCGTCGGTGCCCTGCAGCGCGCGCCGGGCCTGGTTCTCGAAGGCCAGCAGGTGCTCGCGCGGCGCCGCCGGCGCGTCGTCGAGCCAGCGCGACTGCGCCAGCACGCGGGCCACCGTGGCGCGGTTGGTGAGCTCCATGTCGACCACCGTCGACAGCGCCCGCGCGGTTTCGCGCAGCGTGCGTTCGTGCGCGTGGCGCTCGGCCTCGAAGGTGTTGAAGATCAGCCAGCCCGCACCCAGCAGGCCCGGCAGCAGCACGGCCAGCACCAGCGAGAGAAGACGTGAACGAATGGAGACCAGCATGGGCTTGGGCAGCCCCGCTAGGGCCAGCACGACGGGACCGCGACGGAGGCGCGCCAGGGAAGGCGCGAGGGGCAGCGGGGCGCTCGGTTCAGACAATAGCGCAACCTGGTCTTTCGGGACCAGTCCGCAGGTTGGAGTTTGTGATCGCCGGCAACGGGAAGGTGACATGCACGGCGGCTGGCGCGCGCTGGGGGCAATCGGCGTGCCTGCGGGCGCTCGCCTGCGACAGGGTTGGCATCGGGTTTGCCCTCAGAGGATCTGGTGCCGGCCCGTGCCCTGTGCGGCCCGGCGTCGATCCACGAACCGATCAACAAGGATCTCCGCATGAAACTCCAGCCTCGCCTCCAATGTCTGGCCCTGGCCGCCCTGACCCTGCTGGGCGCCAGCCTCGCAGCCCAGGCCCAGACCAGCCCGTCCACCTCGGACACGGGCACCTCCTCAGGCACCACGTCAGGCACCCCGTCCGGCAGCGGTGCCGGCATGGGCACCACCGACACCACCACCGGCACCGGCACCACGAGCGGCACCACCGGCACGAGCGGTTCCACCGGCTCCGGCATGGGCTACGGCGGCAGCACCGGCACGGGTTCTGCGCAGAGTGCGGGCACCGGCAGCGCCTACGGCAGCAGCGCCGACGCCTACTCGATCCTGCCCTTCACGCGCCGTGGCTATGTCGGCCTCAACATCGGCCGGCCCGAGCTGAACGTGGGCTGCGGCACCGGTGACTACACCTGCGACGACCCCGATGTCTCGGGCTACTTCTACACCGGCGGCCTGGTCAACGACTGGCTCGGCGCCGAGGTGGGCTACTTCAACTCCGGCAAGGCCGACCGTGCCGGCGGCCGCACGCGTTCGCAGGGCCTGAACCTGAGCGCGGTGTTCCGCGCGCCGCTGGGCCAGTTCAACGTGTTCGGCAAGGTCGGCGCGATGTACGGCGAGACCAAGGTCTCCACCGGTCCGCTGTCCAACGTGACCTCGGGCACCGAGCGCGGCTGGGGTCCGGTCTACGGCGCCGGCGTGGGCTTCGACTTCACGCCCAGCTCGGGCGTGGTGCTGGAGTGGCAGCGCCACGAGTTCCGCTACCCCGGCGGCGGTGGCCGCCAGGACGTGGACAACACCAGCGTCGGCTACGTCTACCGCTTCTGAGCGGGCGGGCCGGGCTGCGCCGACCGCGCAGCGCCCGGCCCGCGCGGCCGCCCGCGCAGCAGCGCATGCAGCGTGGGCAGTTCGCGCCGGTCGCCTTCCAGGAAGCGGCCGAGCAGGCGCAGCCGGCGGCTGCGTACGCAGGCGCTGCGCAGCGCAATCAGCAGCGGCACCGCGATCAGCGCGCCGGTGATGCCCCACAGCCAGCCCCAGAACATCACCGACAGGAACACCGAGACCGGGCTCAGCGCCAGGCGCCGGCCCACGATCCAGGGGCTGAGGATGTTGGTCTCGAGCGCGTGGATCGCCAGGAACGCGCCCAGCGGCGCCAGCATCACCAGGCCCTGGCTGAAGGTGGTCACGCCGGCCAGCAGCAGCAGCGCCATGATCAGCATCGGCCCGATGTAGGGAATGAAACACAGCACCGCGGTCACCGCGCCCCACAGCGTGGGGTTGGGCAGCCCGATGCCCCACAGCGCCAGCCCGGTGGCAATGCCCGCCGCGAGATTGATGAGCCCCAGCGCCACCAGGTAGCGCCCGATCTCGCGCTGCGCCGCGCGCACGCCGCCCAGCAGCAGCGCACGCGTGCGCCGGCGCGGCACCGCCTCGACCATGCGCGACAGCATCCAGTGCTCCGAGGCGAGCAGGAAATACAGCAGGATCACGGTGGCCGTGGCCGACAGCGCCAGCGACACGCTCTGACCGAGCAGCCGGCCGGTGAGGACCACGCCTTCGCTGGCCAACCGGTCCTTCACCGGGTCGGGTGCCTCGCGGTGTGCGGCCTGGGAGGGGTCGTGCTCGGCGGTCGGCGGGGGTGGGGACGCCGGCGTGACGCGGCCGGTGCCGGGTGCCGGGCCTGCACCCGCACCCGGACGCACGCCGGGCGGCGCTGCACGCGGCACCGCAGGCGGCGGCGGGCGCAGCCCCGGCACGGCGGCGCGCAGGCGGTCGAAGTGCGCGAGCAGCTGCGCCACGGTGGCCGGCGCGCTGTCCCACCACTGCGCCGCCGGCCCTGCCAGGCTGGCCGCCAGCGGCACCGTGCTGCCCAGCAGCGCCAGCACCACGAGCGCGGCACCCGTCACCTCGGGCAGGCCGCGACGGCGCAGCGCGCGCACGGCGGGCGCCAGCACGAAGGTCAGCACCACCGCAATGACCACCGGCGCCAGCAGCGGCTGCGCCTCGCGCACCGCGAACACCAGCGCCACCAGGAACAGCCCGCGCACCGCAGCCGGCGCGCGGGCCGGGGCCGGCGCGTCGGGCGTCAGCGGCGGCAAGGCTCACACCTGATCAAGACCCCTTCAGGAGCGTTCGGTGAAGCGGCCCTGCGCGTCGGAGAAGAGCACCTCCACGCGGCGGTTCTGCTGCCGGCCGGTAGGGGTGTCGTTGCTGGCCACCGGATAGCCCTCGCCATGGCCGCGCACCTCGATGCGGTCGGCCGCCACGCCGGCGTTCAGCAAGGCCTGGCGGAAGGCCTCGGCACGGCGCTGCGAGAGTTCCTGGTTCTTCTCTTCGCTGCCCTGGCTGTCGGTGAAGCCTTCCACCATCACGCGGCGCTCGGGGTACTGCTTCAGCACCTGGGCCAGCCGCTGCACGTTGCGCTGGGCGCCGGGCTGCAGCGTGGCGCGGCCGCTGGCAAAGAGCACGTCGCCCATCGTCACGACCATGCCGCGCTGCGTGGACTGGCCCTGCAGCGATTTCAGGTCGCGCTCCAGCGCGGCGGCACGGGCCTGCTCCTGCTGCAGGCGCTGGCGTGCGGCTTCGGCCTCCTGGCGCGCCTGCTCGGCCTGGCCCTGTGCGGTCTGGGCACTGCTCTGCGCGGTGCGGGCGGTGGCCTGCGCGGCCTGCGCGCTGCGCGCCGCGGCCTCGGCCTCGCGGGTGCGGGCTTCCAGGCGCACACGCTCGCGCTCGGCGCCGGCCTGCTGCACCCGCTCTTCGGACTGCGCCTGCATGGCCACGGCCAGCGCGGTTTCCGCGCGCCGCTGCGCCACGTAGGCGAGGTGCTTGGTCTCTTCGGTGTCGCGCTTGTCGGCCCACGCCGCCTCGGCGCGGCGCAGCGCCTGCTGTGCGCGCTCCAGCTCCACCGACGCGGCGCGCGGTGCGTAGGGGTTGGCCTGGGCCTGGCTCAGCGCCGCACGCGCGGCGGTGAGATCGGCGTTGACCTGGGGCGTGGTCTGGCACGCGCTGAGCACCGCGGCACAAGCCACGGCGGCGCAAGTTGTTGCGAACGTGTTCATGGGCGGCACTCCAAGGTCAGGGCGGTCATTGCGGCGGGCGGGGCGCGGTGGTGCCGGGCAGGGGGCTTGGCGATGTGCCCGGTGTCGCGCCAGGGGTCGCGCCCGGTGGCGTGCTCCGGCGGGCCATCTCCTCGCGCAGCATGCGCAGGCTGGCCTCGACCTCTTCCACCGCGCGTCGCGAGCGCTCCGCGGCGGTCATGGCGCGGGCGAGCTGGGCGTCGGCATCGGCCTGCTCGGCCATGCGGATGGCCTCGGTGTTGCGACCCACCTGCGCCAGCGCGCGGGCGCGCTCGAGCTTGGTGCGCGCCGCGTTCAGTTCGGCCGCGGCGTATTCGGGCGCGCCGGCCGAGCGCGCCACCTCCACCGCCGTCGCGCTGGCCGCCAGCGCGTTGGTGGCCGGCGGCTCGGTGGCGCAAGCCCCCAGCAGCCCGGCACCGAGCAGGCCGCTCAGCAGCGGGGTCAGCCTGCGCCGCCGGGGCGCGGGGGCAGGATCTGCGGCGGACCGCGTGCGTTCACAGGGGCTGTTCATGGGCACCTCTCGACGGAAATCCGCCCCGTGGGGCAGTGGTCAATCGCGGCCCGCGCGGGGTGCGCCGGCCGCTCGTCGGTCGCCGGCATCGCCGGGGCTCCACCGGATGGCACCGGGGGCCCGGCGCGCCGGGGCGCGGCAATGACGCATCAGGGGTGCGTCACTGGCGCTTCAACGGCGCATCACTGGGGCGTGGCGCGCACGATGATGTTGTTGCGCACGTCCTTCACGTCGGGCACGGCGCGCGCCAGTTCACCGGCCTTGGACTTCTCGGCATCGCTGGTGGCAAAACCCGCCAGTTGCACCGTGCCGTTGAGCGTCTCGACCGTGATGCGCGCCGCACTCACGGTCCGGTCTTCGGCCATGCGGGCCTTCACGCGCGTGGTGATGGTGGCGTCGTCGACGTACTGCCCCATGCTGCTCTGCCCGCTTTTCACGGCGCAGCCGGTGGTGGTCAATGCGCTCACGGCCACGATCGAGGCCAGGATCAGTGTCTTCATGCGTTATCTCCGGTCAGTGTGTCGGTGCCGGCACATGGCAAACGTCGCGCGGGGCGCGCGCCGGGCGCCACAAAGGTGTCGCCCTGGCGCGGCAGGGTGCCCGCATGGGCACGGGTGTTGCCGCCCGCAGCGCGTCATCCGCCGCTCACGCCCATGCGCAGGCGCGCGAGACGACCGTACGAGGGCAGCACGAGCGCGACAGGGCGCCCCGGGTGTGACCGCCTGTCTGCTGCAGGGCTATCTGCCGTGGCCCCTGGAGCAGGGGAGTAGCCTGCGCCTCAACTGCAACCTGAACCAGAGTCGATCATGACCGTCCACACCAACGTCCAACCCGTGCCCTCGACCCAGGACGCGCTGCAGCTGCTGCAGGCCGATCACCGCAGCCTGCGCTCGTCGCTGAAGGACTGTGCCCGCGTCACTGCGTCCGAGGCCGACGGCGGCAGCGCCGCCGACCGCAGCGGCCTCATCGCGCGGCTGGGTGCGATGCTGACCGCGCACCTGCAGATGAAGCAGGAGCTGCTGTACCCGCTGTTGAATGCCGTGGCCGCCGAGCGCGACGAGGCGCAGGACAGCCATGCCCCGATGCTGGCGCTGGTGCAGGCGATGTCGATGCCCGATCTGGACGACGCCCGTTTCGCTGAACAGCTGGCCGCCCTGACCGCGGCCGTGCACGACCATCTCTTGCACGAAGAGCAGCGCCTGTGGCCGTCGCTGCCGTCCGACGAGCTGCAGACCCTGGGCTCGCGCCTGGCGATGCGGCGCGCGGAACTGATGGGCGATCAGGGCGTGGACTGAAGGCGCAGGCCGGGCCGGCTGGCTGGCGGTCGCGACTACTTCAGCAGCCGCAGCGGTGTCTGCCGCAGCCGCCGTGCGTTGGCCATGGCCTGCCGGTGCACCGGTGCCAGGCCGTGGCCCAGCACCTGCACCCCGGCGCGCATGCAGTCCAGCGCCACCGACCACGGCGTGGCGCGTGCCGCCCCGGTCATCAGCGCCAGCATCAGCTGCTGCTGCGCCAGCGCGGCCTGCCACCACAAGGCAACCCAGGCCTCGGCAAAGGCCTCGGTCTTCTCCGAGTGCATGAGCTGGAACTCCTTGCGGTCGCGCGCCGACAGCGGCGTCGCCGCGGCCGCCAGGGCCAGGCGGGCGCTGCGGTGGGCCACCACCTGCGGCACCACCAGCGCCAGTTCGGCCAGCTGCTGCGGCAGCGGTCGCGCGCGGCGCCGCTGGCCGGGGTGCAGCGCAAACACGGTGCCCATGGGCGGGCCCGGGCTCAGGCGCGGCTGCCGCCGGCCGCCACGCGGGCCGGCGGGCTGCTGTTGCCGGAGGCCGCCTTGCCGGCGCCCAGCACGGCCGTGCCGCTGCCGCGCAGCGCGGGCTCGGTCTCGGTCTGCACCCCGCTGCGCAGGCGGGCCGCGGCGGCGTGGGCTTCGGCGGCCGCCGCCGTCAGCAGCGTGTGCACGCTGTCGGCGCTGCGCGCCCAGGAGTGCATCGACACGGTGTTGATCATCTCGCTGGCGCGCCGGTAGCGCACCAGCGCGGTCTCGCCCAGCAGGCGGTCGCAGGCCTGCACGAAGGCCTGCGTGCCCTGCGCCACGGCCACTGCCTCGCCGTACAGCGAGATCACGTCGCGCACCGGCGTGCTGACCACCGGCTTCTCGCCGGCCATGTACTCCAGCGTCTTGGTCGGGCTGATGAACCGCGTGTGTTCGTTGATCGCAAAGGGCATCAGGCACAGGTCCCAGCCGGCCAGCAGGTAGGGCAGGCGTTCGTAGGGCTGCATGCCGAGCCAGTGGATGTTGGGCCGCTGCGGCAGCGCGTCGGGCGCGATCTTCACCACCGGCCCGGCCATCACCAGGCTCCACTGCGGCCGCGCGTCGGCCAGGGCCGCCACGAGCTCCAGGTCGATGCGTTCGTCGATGACGCCGAAGAAGCCCAGTCGCGGCCGCGGCAGGTGGTTCTGCAGCGCCTGCGCCTGCAGGTCGGCCGCGCTGCCGGGCTTCAGGTTGGCGGGGCTGTAGTGATCGGCATCCACCGCGCTCGGCAGGCAGTAGACGTTGGCGTTGAGGTCGCGTTTGGCTTCGTACAGCGAGGGCCCGCCGGTGAGTACCAGCGCCGCGCTCTTCAGCAGCGCCGATTCACGCTGCCGCAGCTGGCGCGGTGCGTCCTTGAAGGACGAGAGCTCGTCCATGCAGTCGTACACCAGGCAGGTGGGCGCCACGGCCTTCACCAGCGGCAGCGCCATCGGCGTGTAGAGCCAGGCCACGTCCACACGCAGGCGCGCCGCCTGCAGCCAGGTCGACAGCAGGCTCTGCAGGCCGGCGACCTGGTCGTCGTGGAAGCCGCCGGCGGCGACAGGGGTGTGCGGCACCAGCACCGTCAGCCCGGGCACCGGCGTCTGCACCTCCAGGCGCGCCGGGCCTTCGGTGCGCATCGGCTCCTCGACGAAGACGATGCGCCATCGGTTGGCCAGGCGCGACAGCAGGTGTTGCGGGCGCTGGTACACGAAGCCCCAGCGGAGGTGCGAGAAGACGAGCAGGACGGGTGGTGACATGGTGGAGACGGGGGACAAGGAGGTCATGGGTCGGGATCTGGAGGGGCGCTTCAGGCGGCAGGGGCGGCGTCGACAGTGCGAGCGGGGCCTCCCGGCTGCAGGTGCGCCGGTGGTTCCGGGGATTCGAACCGGGGCGGGCCCGGTTCAGCGGCCGGCAGGCCCGGAGCGGCCGGGCGAGGCGCGTCGCGCCCCGTTGCGGCTGCCGGTGCCGGTGCCGTTGCTCAGGGCAGGGCTGTCTTCGTCGGCCATGCCGGCGGCGGTTTCGGTGCTGGCGTCTTCGCCCGCGCCTTCATCGTCGGCGGCCGCGGTGGTCTGGCCTTCGGCCGCGGGCATCAGCTCCTGGCGGCGCTGCGTCATGTCGGCGGCCATCGATTCCCAGTCGAGCTTGGCTTTTTCGACCAGCGGGAACATCTCGCCTTCTTCTTCCTTCACGTGGTGCAGCACGTACTCGCACATCACGGTGAAGCGGGCGGCGTACTTCTCGTCGGCCGGGTTCATGCCGCGCAGCTGGTCCATCAGCGTGTGCATGGACTCGTGCTCGACCTCGGCCTCGTCGAGCAGCGCAGGGTCGGAGATGCTGCCGCGCAGCATCGGGTAGAGCAGTTCCTCCTCGAGCGCGGAGTGCACGGTCAGCTCGTCGAGCACCTGCTCCACGATCGCGGCACAGGCTTCGGGGTTCTTCTGGCCGTCCAGCTTCTGGAACTGCTTGTAGGCCTTCTTGACGCGCTTGTGGTCGTCCTTCAGCTCGGCAAGGATCTGGGTGCGGGCGTTGACGGCGGCGCGGCTGGTACGGCTCGTGGGCATCGATGTTCTCCGGGTCTGAAGTCAGGCCCTGGAAGCAGGCCTGTTGTGTGTCCTGGGCAGGGCAAACGCTGTGCCTTGAGGCGCCAACCGGGCCCCACGGGCCCGACCCTGCGGCCCGGCGGGAACGTGATTTCTGGCACGGATTGCTGTAAATCGCGGTGGATCGGTAAATCCGCTGGCGCCTGCACGGCCGTTCGGCCTCGGCCCATCGACGCGTCGTGACGAGCCTGCAGGGCACCAGATCGTGTGGATAGGCCCCTGGGGCGCGTTTTACCCAGCAGATGACCGCCAACGCAGGCCGAACGCTGCACGAGCTTGTGACGGGATGCATCGCTTCTGCGGGCGCGGCACGGCTGTTGCGTTGTCTCTGGCTTCTGCCGCACCGGGTCTGAGGTGCGAGACCGCTGAACGCCTTTGAACAGTCAAGAGGAGGACCCGCGTGCCATCCCTGGATATCCGTGCCGAACACCGGCAAAGCCAGACCCTGTCGCCCCGCTTGCAGCATGCCGTGCGCCTGCTGCAGATGTCTTCGCTGGACTTTGCCGCGCTGGTGAGGGATACGCTGGGCAAGAATCCGTTCCTGGAATCCGAGGACGGCGACGGCGAGGGCGACGACGGCCTGCCGCTGCCCGCCAGCCCCGAATCGGCCCTGCTGGGTGGCGCACTCAACGACAGCCCGCCCGACGCCGACAGCACCCCGCCCGACCGCGCCGAGCCCGCACCCGACGACGGCTACGACGCCGACTACGACAGCAGCAGCGACCGCGACCTCTGGCAGGCCGACACCGGCTCCGGCCTGCGCCGCGCCGAGGACGGCGAGCTCTCGGCGATGGACATGATGGCGGTGGAGACCTCGCTCAACACCCACCTGCACGGCCAGCTCAACGTGCAGCACCTGTCGGACCGTGACCTGACGATGGCGCGCATCGTCGTCGAGTCGCTCGACGACGACGGCTACCTGCGCACGCCGCTGGCCGAGCTGCTGGAGCTGGCGCGCATGGAGCCGCCGGCCACGCTGCAGGAGATGCAGATCGCGCTGAAGCGCGTGCAGTCGCTGGAGCCCGCGGGCGTGGGCGCGCGCACGGTGGGCGAATGCCTGCACCTGCAGCTGCCGTCCATCGTGTGCCCGCAGATGCGCGGCCTGGCGCAGACCATCATCGACAAGCACCTGCAGACGCTGGCCGCGCGCGACGTGGCGGGCCTCGCGCGCGAACTGGGCGAGACCCCGGCGCGCGTGGAAGAGGTGTGCGACCGCATCCGGCGCCTCGACCCGCGGCCCGGCTGGCGCCTGGGCAGCTCGCAGGTGGCCTACGTGGTGCCCGACGTCATCGTGAAGAAGGTGCGCGGGCAGTGGACGGTGCAGCTCAACCCGGCCATCGTGCCCAAGGTGCGGCTGAACCAGGTCTACGCGCAGCTGTTCCAGCGCCACCGCACGGCGGCCAATGCCGAGATGGGCGCCCACCTGCACGAGGCGCGCTGGACGCTGCGCAACGTGGAGCAGCGCTTTTCCACCATCCTCGACGTGGCCGAGGCCATCGTGCGGCGGCAGCGCAATTTCCTGGAATACGGCGCGATGGCGATGAAGCCGCTGGGCTTGCGCGAGATCGCCGACGAGGTGGGCATCCACGAAAGCACCGTCTCGCGCGTCACCAACAACAAGTACATGGCCACGCCGATCGGCGTCTTCGAGCTGAAGTACTTCTTCAGCCGCGCGATGATCACGGCCAACGGCAGCGCCTGCTCGGGCACCGCGATCCGCGGGCTCATCAAGGACATCATCGAGGCCGAGAACCCCGACCACCCGCTGAGCGACGCCGAGATCACGCGGCAGCTCGCGCAGCAGGGCCTGGTGGTGGCGCGGCGCACGGTCACCAAGTACCGGCAGATGCTGAAGATCGAGGCCGTGGACCGGCGGCGGCGGCACGCCGCCTGAGCAGCCCGAGGCGGCCTGGGGCCGCCGGGGCGGTGGGTCGCCACCACCGCCCTTCTTCGCGGCCCGGCCGTGTGAATCGGCGTCGCGTGCAGAGTCCGCAAGCCGGCACAATGAGCGTCATGCGACTCCCTGATTTCATCGCCCGAAACCTCGATGCAATCCTGGCGGACTGGGTGCTCTTTGCACGTGCCCAGCTGCCTGCCGCCGCAGCCCTGGACGAGGTGGCGCTGCTCGACCACGCCCGCCTGATCCTGGAGGAGATCGTCGCCGACATGCACCGACCGCAGGACGGCGCGCAGCAGCAGGCCAAGTCCGAAGGCCAAAGCGTCCTTGCTTCCGCGTCCCACGGCGTGCCCTCGCGCATCCACGCCCGGCAGCGCGAGCGCCAGGGCTTCGAGATCGAGCAGATGGTGGCGGAATACCGCGCCCTGCGGGCCACGGTGCTGCGGCTGTGGCGCGCCGCTTCCACGGTGTTGCACGCCGAGGATCTGGAAGACCTGATCCGCTTCAACGAGGCGGTCGACCAGGCCATTGCAGAGTCGCTGGAGACCTTCGTCGCCGAGGTGGACAAGGCCCGCAACCTCTTTCTCGGGGTGCTGGGGCACGATCTGCGGGGCCCGCTGAGCACGATCTCGAATGCCGCGGCGGCGGATCTGTTGGCCCGTCCGAACGATGCACCGCGGGCGGGCGTCATCATTCGCAGCGTCGCCCAGATGACGGCGCTGCTGGACGATCTGCTCGAATACACCCGGCACCAGTTGAATTTCGGACTCGCCATCGAGCCGGTCGACGTGGAACTGGGCCAGTTTGCCCGCCAGACCCTGGACGAGATCGCGACGATCAGCCCGGGACGTGTGCTGGGCCTGCAAGCCCAAGGCAACCTGCACGGCGAATGGGACGTGCGGCGCCTGCATCAGGCGCTGTCGAACCTGGTCTTCAACGCGTTGAAGTACGGCTTCCCGAACGAGCCGATCCAGGTCGGTCTGGACGGCACGCGCGCCGACGAGGTGCTGCTGACGGTGCAGAACAGCGGCAAGCCCATTGCGAGCGACCTGCTGCCGACGATCTTCGATCCGCTGGTGCGCGCCGGCGGCGACGAATGGGGCGCCGAATCGCCGACGGCGGGCGCCAACATGGGCCTGGGCCTGTATGTCGTGCGCGAGATCGCCACCGCCCACGGGGGCAGCGTGACCGTGACGTCGGACGACCGGTCCACCCGCTTCGAACTGCGCCTGCCGCGCATCGCGGTGCGCAGCCGGTAGAGCGTGGCACCGGGGCTGCCGATGGCCGCCCCGGGCCCGGCTTGAGCGCCGCGTCCGGCCTAGGTGCCGCCTTTCGTGGCGGCCCCGGTGGTGGAGCCGATGGCGCCGCCGCCGCTCTGGGTGCCCAGGCCGCTGCTGCCACTGCTGCCGCTGCTCAGCGAGGTCTTGTCGGTCTCGCCGCCCAGGCTGCTGCCCGTGGGATTGCTGCCGCCCGACGCTGAAGAAGCACCGGCGGACGCAGCACCCTGGCCCGACGTGCGGCTCTGGCGCCAGCTCGAGAACTCGTCCGAGAACTTCTTGTAGCGGTCCTGGCGCCAGTTGCGGTAGTCCTCGTCCAGCGCGCGCATCTGCTCGCTGCGCCACTGGTGGTAGTCGGGGTCGAACTGCGCGTGCTCGTGGCCGCCACCGCCGAAGCCCGGCTCCGCACCGCTGCTGCTGAAGCTGCCGCCCTGGCCGCCGCCGAAGTAGCCGCCCGGCTGGGCCGCCCGGCCGCCCGGGCCACCACCGTAACTGCCGCCGCCGTAGCCGCTGCTGCCGTAGCTGCCCTGCGCGCCCGGGTGGCCCATGCCGCCGCCCAGGCTGCTGGCGCCGGCGTTGCCGCCCATGCTGCCGCTGTAGCCGCCACCGGTGCCGCCGCCATAACCGCCATAACCGCCGGATCCGCTGCCGCCGGCACCACCGCCCCAGGAGCCGCTGCCCTGGCCGCCCGGGCTGCTGCCGCCGGGGCGGCCCCAGTCGCTCTGGCCGCGGGGCTCGTCCTGGCCGCCGTAACCGCTCTGGCCTCCGCCCACGCCGCCGCCCTGGGCGCCATAACCGCCGCCGTAGCCACCGAGGCTGCCCTGGCTGCCGTAGCCGCCATGGCCACCGTATTCGTCGCCGCGGCTGCCCTGGGGACGCCAGTCGCCGTAGTTGCTGCCGGCCCGGCTGCGCTGACCGCCGCTGCGGCCCGGCTCGTCGTCATCCCAGCTGCCGGGCTGTCCCTGGCCGCGGCCCTGCTGCTGACCGCCGGGTCGGCGGTCCTGCTCGTCGTATCGAGACATGGTCGGTCCTTTCGCAAGATGCGCTGTGAGGGTGGGACGCGTGTGGCGTCCTTCGGGGGTGCGGCGCGGCAAGTCACATACCCATTTGCGCGGGGCTTGCCCGGCGCCGCAGGGGCGCCACGGGCGCGCGCCTTGCCGCGACATCGGGGCCGGGCCGCGCCTGTCGCGGCCTTGTCGCAGCGCCTCTTTGCAGCGCTCTTACCAGTGCCATTCAACGGAGATCTCCATGGCTGAAAGCAAGACCTACCTCACCGGCCTCTTCCACGACCGCGAGAGCGCCGAGCGCGCCTACCAGGGCGCCGTGGAACGTGGCTACCAGAAGGATGACGTGAACCTCGTGATGAGCGACGAGACGCGCAAGCGTCACTTCAGCGGCACCGACACCAGCGGCCGCCAGACCGAGCTCGGCACCAAGGCCGCCGAGGGCGCGGGCATCGGCGCCGGCATCGGCGGCACGGTGGGCGCGATCGCGGCGGCGGTGGCGGCGGTGGGCACGTCCATCGCGGTGCCGGGCCTGGGTCTGGTGGTGGCCGGGCCGATTGCCGCGGCGCTGGCCGGCGCCGGTGCAGGGGGTGCCGCGGGCGGACTGATGGGCGCGCTGATCGGCTGGAACATCCCCGAGGAGCGTGTCAAGCAGTACGAGAGCGGCATCCGCGAAGGCGGCATCCTGATGGGCGTGCGCCCGCGCAGCGACGAAGACGCGCAGCTGCTCGAGCAGCACTGGCGCGAGGAAGCCGGCGGCTCGGCCATCCACCGCTGAGCGGTCGTTGAACGCTGGCTGCGGGTCGCCCTGCCGGGCGGCCCGCAGCGTGGCCGGCAGCAGGGCCCGTCAGGCCACCAGCGCCGCGCGGTCGGGCTGCGAGGGCGTGGAGATCGTGCGCAGCGCGTCTTCCACGCCCGCGGGTTCGCGCTCGGCGAGGTCGCCGAGCGAGACGATGCCCACCAGCCGGTCGGACTCGTCCAGCACCGGCACGCGGCGGATCTTGGTGGTCGCCATCTGGCGCAGCACCTCGGCCGCGGTGTGGCGCGGCGAGCAGCAGCGCACGCGGTCGGTCATCACCAGGTCCACCTCGGTCAGGCTGGGGTCGAGCCCGGCCGCGGTGGCGCGCACGGTGATGTCGCGGTCGGTCACGATGCCCAGCACCTTGCTGCCCTGGCACACCGGCAGCGCGCCCACGTTGAGCTCGTCCATCAGCTGGGCCGCGCGCTGCACGGTGTCACGCGGCCCCACGGTCACGGGGTCGGGGGTCATGAGATCGGCAATCGTGGTCATGGGGTCGCTCTCGGGTGCGCAGGGCACCGTGTTCCGGGTGTCGCGGTGTGTCGGGCAAGGGCAGTGCCTGCTGCCACACCGCTGGTGCACATCGGCCTGCCGTCCGACAACGGCACCCGGGTTGCCGTGTGCCGTATCCCCGTCCCGTCGACGCCTCGACCCTTCAGCAGGAGAACCCCGCATGTCCAGCACGACCCGACCGTCCAGTCCACCCTTCCAGCCGGTGCGGCTGATCTCAACGCCCGGCGCGAGGGCCGCCTCATGAACACGGCCGCCCCTGCCGAGGACGTGGTGGCGCTGCTGACACGACAGCACCGCCAGCTGGAGACGCTGCTGGCGTCGCTGGTGGACAGCGAAGAGGCGGTCGAGCGCGCCGCCGTGCTGGCGCGCGTGGGCGACGAGCTCGCGGTGCACCTCGGCGCCGAGGAAGCGGTGTTCTACCCCGCGGTGCGCGCGGCCCGCACCGAGGACATCCTGCTCGAGTCGCTGGAAGAGCACCTGTCGCTGAAGCGCCTGCTGGCCGATCTGCTGGCACTGCCGCCGGCCGAGACCACCTTCCTGCCCAAGGCCAAGGTGTTGAAGGAGCAGGCCGAGCACCACCACCAGGAGGAAGAGGAGCACCTCTTCCCCAAGGTGCAGCGCCTGCTTGACACCGCGCAGCGCCGGCAGCTCGGCGCCGACGTGGCCGCACACGAGGCCGGGCTGAAGGCCCCGGGCTCGCCCCGCCACGCCGTGCCGTCGCAGACCGACGCGGCCGAGCCGCTGACCGGCGGCCCGGCCGACGGCCCGGCCTGAGGGCCGGCCGGCGCGCGCCTGCTAGTCCGCGCGCCCCGCCGACAGCAGCGCCTCCTGGCGCGCGGCGAGTTCATGGTCCAGCGCCGAGAGGTCGATCCTGCCGCCCTGCGACAGCTCGCGCGCCAGGGTGAAGAGCTGGTCTTCGTCGAAGTCGAACCAGGCGCGCACCTCGTGCACCAGCGCGGCCATGGCGCGCACGCGGGCCTCGGTGTGGCGCGCGTCGCGTGGCGACAGCCTGTCGATCGTGTCCATGGCCTCGCGCACCGCGGCCCGCCGCTGGCCGGCCAGCGCCAGCACCGGGTGCGCACTGCCGGCGGCCTGCGCCAGCGCCGGCTCCAGCAGCCGCGATTCGAGCCCGTCGTGCACACGCAGCAGCGTGAAGACCAGGCCCGTCATGCGGGCCCGGTCCAGCGCGCTGGGCGGCGGCATGGCGCCGTCGGGCGGGCCGTGCTCGGGCTGGGCGCAGCGTGCCAGCAACTCGTCGATCTGGTGCTGCTCGTCGCGCAGCCGGTCCAGCGCATCGGCCGGCTCGGCCTGCCGCGGCTTCTTCACAGGCGGCCCTGGGCCCCGCTGCCGCCGGGCTCGGAGATCTGGCGCATGGTCTGGTCGATGTGGCCCGCTTGCCGCAGCGCCATGTCGCCCATGGAGACGATGCCGACGAGCTTCTTGTCGGCATTCACCACCGGCAGCCGCCGCACCTGCTTGTCGCCCATCAGGCGCATGACTTCCTCGGTGTCCTGGTCCTCGGTGCAGTACTCGACCTCGGACGTCATGACGTCCGAGACGCAGGCTTCCTCGGGGTCCAGGCCTTCGGCGACGCCGCGCACGATGATGTCGCGGTCGGTCAGCATGCCCAGCAGGCGGGTGCCGTCGCACACGGGCAGCGCGCCCACGTCGAGTTCCTGCATGCGCTCGGCGGCGTGGCGCAGGCTGTCTTCGGGGCCGATGATCTGGACGTCGGTGGACATGATGTCGGAGACGTTGGGCATGGTGTTTCTCCAGGGAGGTTGTGGTGTCGTGCGACGGGCTCGCCGCATCGGCCGTGTCGACAGCGGCGCCCGGTGCATGAGCACCTCGAAGCAGTGGCGGTAGCTCGCTGCGCTGGGGTGCAGGCCGTCGCGGGCAAAGTAGATGCCGGCCTGGCGTGCGAAGAGGTCGTGCCGCAAGGGGCGGAAAAAGTCGATGAACTCGGTGCCCTGTGCGCGCGCCACGTTCGCCAGCAGCCGCATCGTGCGGCCGGTCTGCCAGCCCAGCCACCACGACAGCGGGCCCTTCAGCAGCGGCGAGCCGCCGATGTTGGCGCTGCCCAGCCACACCGCGCGCCGGGCCACGCTCGGCAGCGCCGCCAGCAGGGCCTGCGCGTGCTGGCGCAGGCGCGTGTGCGGTGTCATGCGCAGCACGTCGTTGCCGCCGGCCAGCACCAGCGCCAGGTCATGACGTTCGCCGGCCTGCACGCTGGCCTGCAGCTGTTGCAGCACGTCATGCACCCGGGCGCCGTTGCGGCTGCGGTTGACGACACGCAGGTCCGGGTAGGCCTGCGCCAGCAGCCCGGGCAGCGAAGCCGCGGGGCTGCCGGCGCCCACGCCCACGCCGGTGCTGTCGCCCAGCAGCAGCACGCTGGCGCTGGGCTGCGGCGGGTGGGCCTCGAAGGCCTGCGTCTCGGCCGCCAGGCGGCGGCCCAGGCGCGCACCGCGCTGCACCCGCCAGGCCTGCCACGCCACCGCCGCGCCCAGGGGCACCGCCGCCAGCGTCATCAGCCAGGGGGCCAGGCTGCGTGCGGGCAGGCTGCGCAGCGACGGCAGGGCCATGGCGGGGTCCTTCAGCGCCCTCACGGTCTTCAGCGCTCGCGGCCCAGCATCAGCAGCACCACGCCGCCATCGGCCGCGGCGCGGTCCATCAGCGCAAACAGCTCGCCGATCGACATCACCGGCAGGCTCGCCGCCACCGCGGGCGGCGCTGCTGCCGGCGCAGCCTGCAGCACCTCGGTCTGCAGCGCGTTGAAGGTCTCGCGCAGTGCCAGCACCTCGGGCGTGTCGCCGATGTCGCCGTCGGGCGTGATCAGTCGCGTCTGGCGCGCGGTGGCCAGTGCCTCGCGCACCTCGGCACGGGTGCGTGAAGCCGGGGCCTCGGGCACGGGCGTGCGCATCGACGGCAGTTCCTGCGGCATGGCCTCGTCAGCCCGGGCCGCGGTGCCGCACAGCAGGCCGGCCGTCAGCAGCGTGAGCGACACGAGCGCGGTGAGCGCCTTCAAGGCCTGGGGCGGGGCCGGCCAGGGCCGGGTCTTCGCAAGGGTGCTCATGGGCAGCGTTCCACGACCCACGCACACCGGGGCCTTCGCAGCCATCTTCTGGCGCGCAGCGGGCCGGGTCTGTCGGGCGCGGGCCGGATCGGCTGTGGGCCGGCTCCGACACGGCCTGCAGCGGCGCCGGGCGCTTGTCGGCCCTGGCCGACAAGCGCACGGCATGCGGGCCGATGCACGCCCGCACCAGCCCGCGCGAAGCTGGGGCCGACATGGTGGCTCGCTCGCGCCCTGCGCTCTGTTCGGGGCCTTGCCGCCACGCCGCTTTCGTGCAGCACCCGCACCACGCGCCGACAGTGCATTCCAGGAGACCCACGCGATGAACACCACCCGCCCACCCGCCGACCTGAAAGACAGTGCCCCCACCGCCGAGGACAGCGGCCCCGCGCTGCAGGGCGAAGGCAACCACACCGCCGCCCGCCGCCACCGCGAATCGGTGAAGCAGTTCATCGACGCCGGCCAGGTCGAGCCCGCGGCCCGCGAGGCCGCACCCGACGGCGCCGCCGAAGCGCAGGACCTGCAGGCCGCCGAAGACGCCGGCCGCTCCCACGCCCGGAAATGAAGGCGTGGCGCCGCCCCGGCCTGTGGGTCGGCGCCACGCTGGCCCTGCTGGTGCTGGCCGTGCTGGCCTGCGAGGCCGCCGGCTGGCCCTTCCTGCGCCGGCCGCTGCAGGACGCGCTGGCCCGTGCCACCGGCGTGCCGGTGCTGCTGGAAGGGCGTTTCCACACCCGGCTGCTGTGGCGGCCGCACCTGCAGGTGGCGCACCTGCGCCTGGGCGCCGGCGGCGGCGTGCCCGCGCCGCACCTGGTGGACGCGCGCACGGTCGACCTGGCCTGGCGCTGGCGCGACCTGTGGCGCTGGCGGCAGGGCGACCCACTGCGGCTGCGCAGCCTGCAGGCCGAGGCGCTGGACGCGCGCCTGCTGCGCCTGGCCGACGGCCGCGCCACCTGGCAGCTGGGGCGTGAGCGCCCGCCGCGGCCCGACGAGGCCGCACGCGAGCCCGCCGACCTGCCGCAGCTGGGCCGGCTGCAGCTGCAGCAGGCGCTGATCGTGTGGAACGACGAGCCGCTGGACACGCGGCTGCGCATCGAACTCGCCGGCGGCGAAGGTGCATCACCGCCGCAGCCGCAGCCGTCGTCCAGCAGCGCCGCGCCGGGCCGCGACACGCCGGCGGCGCCCGCTGCAGCGCAGGGCTACCAGGGCCGCATCAGCGGCCACTACCGTGCGCTGCCGCTGGACCTGCAGCTGCGCACCGGGGGCGCCATGCCCTTCATCCACGACACCGTCGACGCCGGCCCTGCCGGCGGCCGCGCCGAGCCCATCGCGCTGCGCGTGGAGGGCCGCGCCGGCGCGGCGCAGGTGTTCTTCGACGGCCGCGCCGCCGCGGTGATGGGCGACCGCGAGCTGGCCGGCGCCATCCGCGTGCGTGGCCCGTCGCTGGCGCCGGTGGGCGCGCCCTTCGGCGTCACGCTGCCGCAGACCGGGCCTTTCGACCTGCAGGGCCACCTCGCGCACGACGCCGGCGTGTGGCAGCTGCGCGCTGACAGCATGGCCATCGGCCGCAGCCGCCTGAAGGGCCAGTTCCGCCACGACACCCGCTCGCGCCCGGCGCGGCTTCAAGGCCAGCTCGGCGGCACGCGCCTGGCGCTGGCCGACCTGGGGCCGGCGGTGGGCGCGGGCGGCGCCGGCCGGGCCCCGGCCGCCACCACCGCCACCAAAGGCCGCGTGCTGCCGCAGCGCCGCTTCGACCTGCCGTCGCTGAAGGCGATGGACGCCGACGTGAACGTGGCGCTGGACGAGCTGGACCTGGGCAGCGCCGCGCTGGCGCCGCTGCGCCAGGTGCGCAGCCGCATCGTGCTGCAGGGCGGCGTGCTGCAGCTGCAGGACGTGCAGGCCGTGGCTGCCGGCGGCCGCGTGGCCGGCAGCACGCGGCTGGACGCGCGCGGCGAGCCGGCCCGCTGGGCGGTGGACCTGCGCTTCGACGCCATCGACGTGGCCGGCTGGCTGCGCGGCCTGCGCACCGACGCCGGCCGCAGCACCGCGCCGCGCGACACCCAGGCCGCAGCGCTCAAGCGCCAGCGCGAGCAGCAGCTGCAGCAGGCGCGCCAGGGCCAGGCGCTGAAGGAAGGTCGGCTGAAGGACGAGGGCGCGCAGCAGGCCGCCCGCGCCGCCGCCGACAAGCCGGTGCCGGCCTACCTCTCGGGCACGCTCAGCGGCCGTGCGCAGCTGGCCGGTGCCGGCCGCTCGGTGGCCGAGATCCTGGCCACGCTGGACGGGCAGGCGCAGCTGATGCTGCGCCAGGGCACGCTGTCGCACCTGGCCACCGAGGCGCTGGGCCTGGACCTGGCGCAGGCGCTGGGCGTGATGGTGCGCGGCGACCGGCCGCTGCCGCTGCGCTGCGCGCGGCTGGACCTGGTGGCCAAGGACGGCCTGCTGCAGACGCGGCGTGCGCTGCTGGACAACGCCGACACGACGATCCGCCTCGGCGGCCGCATCGACCTGCGGCAGGAGTCGCTGGCGCTGCAGGCGCAGGCGCGGCCGAAGGACGTGTCGCCGCTGTCGCTGCGCACGCCGGTGATCGTGGGCGGCACGCTGGCTTCGCCGCAGGTGGGCGTGGACAAGGGCAAGCTCGCTGGCAAGGTGCTGGGCGCGCTGGCGCTGGGCGCGGCGGTGGGGCCGCTGGCGGCGCTGGCACCGCTGGTGGACCTGGGTGAGGACGACGGCGATCCCTGTGCCGAGAAGGCGGGCGGTGCTGCTGCCGGCAGTGCCAACACCTCGGGCACGGCGCAGCCTGCCACGGCCGCGCGCCCGCGGCGTTGAGTGGCTGCCGTCCTGGCCTGCCGGCGCGGGTTACGGCTCCACGGCCCCCGCCGCCGCCCCGCAGGTCCGCGATTTGCCCAGCCAGGCCGATGCAGCCACCTGCCTGTGAGCCTCTGGATTGCGCGGTCATCGGGGCCGGCCCCGCGGGGCTGACGGCGGCCCTGTACCTGCGGCGCTTCCACCGCCGTGTCGCCGTGCTGGACGACGGGCGCAGCCGCGCGCAGTACATCGACCGCTCGCACAACCTGCCCGGCTTCCCGCAGGGCCTGCCCGGCCGCACCTTCCTGCGGCGCCTGCGCCGCCAGCTGCAGGCCGTGGGCGGCCACGTCACGGCCGGGCACGTGTCGGCGCTGCAGCGCCTGCCGCAGGGCGGCTTCAGGCTCGCGCTCGGGCCCGACATGCTGCAGGCCCGGACCGTGATCCTGGCCTCGGGCGTGGTCGACGGCCAGCCCGCGCTGCCGGGCCTGGTGCAGGTGCATGCCCGCGGGCTGCTGCGCCAGTGCCCGATCTGCGACGGCCACGAGCACCGCGGCCAGCACATCGGCGTGCTGGGCGACGGCGATCACGCGGAGCGCGAGGCGCGTTTCATTGCGCACTACAGCCCGCACGTGTGGCGCATCGGCCTGCAGGCCCCCGCAGCGCGGCGCGCGGACGAACGCGCTCGCGTGCAGGCGCTGCCCTCGCCGGCCCGGCAGATGAGCGTGGGTGACGACGGCCGCGTGCAGGTGCAGCTGCACGACGGCAGCATGCACGCCTTCGACGTGCTGTACGCCGCGCTCGGTGCGCAGCCCCGCTCGCGCCTGGCGCGCTCGATCGGCGCCCGGCTCGACGCGCAGGGCGGCCTGGAGGTGGACGCGCGCTGCAGCACCAGCGTGCCCGGCCTCTATGCCGTGGGCGACGTGGTCAGCGGCCTGGACCAGCTGGCCGTGGCCACCGGGCACGGCGCGCTGGCCGCCACCGCCGTGCACAACCGGCTGCAGGCCGAAGCCGATGCGGATGCGGATGCGGAGGCCGATGCCGGGTCCACCCCGGAGGCCGCGCCCAGGCCCCCGGTCCTGCACCTGGCCGGCGGCACACACAGCGCCGGCACCCGGCCCCCCCGTTGAAGCCGCCGCTGGCGGCCCTGAACCGACGCCACCGAAAGGACACATCGCCATGCATGCCAACCCCCGCCCGATCCCGCGCCCGCTGGCGCTGGTCACCGGCGCCTCCTCGGGCATCGGCTTCGAGCTCGCGCGCTGCTGCGCGCTCGACGGCTACGACCTGCTGATCGCGGCCGACGAGAACCTGGACGCCGCCATCGCGCAGCTCACCGAGGACGGCGCCGCGGTGCAGGCCGTGCATGCCGACCTGAGCACCGCAGCCGGCGTGGAAGCCGTGCTGGCCGAGCTGGCCGGCCGGCCGCTGCAGGCGCTGCTGGCCAATGCGGGCCACGGCCTGGGCCAGGCCTTCCTGGAGCAGGACTGGCGCGACGTGCAGCACGTCATCGACACCAACATCACCGGCACGCTGCAGCTGCTGCAGCCGGTGGCCCGCGCGATGCAGGCGCGGCGCAACGGCCGCATCCTGATCACCGGCTCGATCGCCGGCACCATGCCGGGCTCGTACCACGCGGTCTACAACGCCACCAAGGCCTTCATCGACTCCTTTGCGATCGCGCTGCGCAACGAGCTGCAGGGCACCGGCGTCAGCGTCACCTGCCTGATGCCCGGCGCCACCGACACCGCGTTCTTCGCCCGCGCCGACCTGGAGGACACCGCGCTCGGCCAGATGGCCAGGGACGCGCCGTCCGAGGTGGCGCGCCAGGGTTATGCCGCGATGAAGGCCGGCGAGGCCGAGGTGGTGACGGGCTGGAAGAACAAGGTCCAGGCCGCCGTGGCCGCGGTGACGCCCGCACCGGTGCTGGCCGCACTGCACCGCACGCTGGCCGAGCCGCGCGGCATGCCCCGCGGCGGCGTGCCGCCCGCCGCGCCGCGCGAGGCACCCCACGGCGCGCCCGGCGAAGCGCCGCGTTGAGGCCGGCAGCGAGCCCGGGGCTGCGATGCTGGAGAAACTGCCCGATGCCGTGGGCGAAGCCCTGGGCGACGTGCGCGCCGGCCTCACGCGCACGCTGTTCCATGCCGTCGACCTGCGCCAGGGCATGGCCGCGTTGTCGGTGGCCAGCCTGGCCTTTGCAGACCATGCGCCGATGCCCGACAAGTACACCGCCGACGGCCCCGGTCTGTCGCCGCCGCTGCACTGGCACGGCGTGCCGGCCGGCGCTGTCGAGGTGGTGCTGATCGTCGAGGACGCCGACTCGCCGACGCCGCTGCCACTGGTGCACGCCATCGCCCACGGGCTGGCCTGCGACGACAGCGGCGCCGGTGCGCTGGCCGAAGGCACGCTCAGCGCGGTGGGCGACGCGCAGCCGCTGGTGCCGATGGGCAGGAACTCGCTGCTGCTGGCGCGCTGGCTGGCGCCCGATCCGCCGCCGGGCCACGGCGTGCACCGCTACGTCTTCCAGGTGTTTGCGCTGGGCCCCGGCGAGCCGCTGCCCGAGGTGCCGGGGCGCGAGGCGCTGGGCCTGGCCGTGCGCGACCGCGGCCTGGCCAGCGGCTGCCTGATCGGCACCTACGAGCGGCCTTCGGGGTCGATCCCCGAGCCGCAGGGCCGCACGGCGGCGGCTGGCGGTTGAGCGGCCGCGGGGGGTGCAGCCGCGCCGATGCAGGCGGCAACGGCACAGCGTTTGCCCATCGGCCGCCATGGATTCACTGCAATCAACTTCACCCCGCGGCGCGCTGCCGCGCCCCCTGGCCGTGGCGGTGGCCGCCGGCGCCCTGGCCTGGCCCGCCGTGGCCGGCATGCGCTGGGGACCGCACAAGTTCGCCCAGGGCATCTGGTACCGGCTGCTGCACAAACCCGCGTTCCAGCCGCCGGACGCGGTGATCCCGGTGGCCTGGGGCCTCATCGACACCGCGCTGGCCGTGGGCGCCTACCGCCTGCTGCGGCGCGAGTCGAGCCCGGCGCGCAACCGGGCGCTGGGCCTGTGGCTCGTGAACGTGGCGATGGTCGGCGGCTGGAGCGCGATCTTCTTCGGCCGCCGCAACCTGCCGGCCAGCACCGCGGTGGCCGCGGCCATGGTGGGCACCGGCGCGGCCTACGTGTCGCAGGCCCGCGCGGTGGACCGCCCGGCCGCCGCTGCAGGCGTGCCGTTCGTGGCGTGGGTGGGGTTCGCCACCCTCTTGACGGCCGCCCTCTGGAACAAGAACCGCTAAGGGCTTGATCAGCGGCCGCGAGGTTGCGGCCGCACGGACGCCGCGACTCAGCGCGAGTCCTTCAGCGCGTCGTTGGTGCTGCGGGCCAGTTCCAGGTGCGACTGCAGCGTGGGCAGCGTGCGGCTGGCGAACTCCTTGATCTCGGGGTCGCGGGCCGACTTCGAGGCCTTCTCGAAATCGCGCACGTCTTCCTGGTGCTCGTCGAGCATGTGCTTCATGTAGGCGCGGTCGAACTCGGGGCCGTTGAGCTTGGCCATGCGGTCGGCTTCGCGCTTGTGCTCGCGGCCGGCGTCGGCCGGCGCGGCCATGCCCTTGGCGGTGGCCAGGCGCATCAGCTCGGTGTTGGCCGTGCCGTGGTCCTGCACCATGCGGGTGGCGAATTCCTTCACCCGGGGGTGGGTGGCGCGCTGCTGGGCCAGCGTGCCCATCTGCACCTCGGCCATGCCGTCGGTGGCGGCCTTTTCCATGAAGCGGCGGTCGGCGCGGTCCAGCGTCGCCGTGGCCTGGGGCGTGCCGGTGGCCGTGCCGCTGCCCATGCCGGCGCCGCTGCCGGTGCTGCCGCTGCTGCCCATGCCGGTGCCGCTGCCGGGGCCGCCGCCGCCCGTGCTCTGGGCGGCCACGCCCAGGCTCAGGCTCAGCAAGGCGGCGCCGAGGGCGGCGGTGAGCGGGCTCTTGAGCGCGCGCTGGCGACGGGGAGTTGATTGGATGGGGGTCATGCGAGGTCTCCTGGAGGCCTGTGTAGGGCCCTCCACGCGGCAAGCCGCGTGCACGGGGGTATCGCAGGCACCGGCATGTACCTTGCCGGTACAAATTGCACGCCTTTGTACACACCGCGTTGCAGCCACGCGGCCGGCGTCCCGCCCGCCGGGCCGATGCCCGCGGCGCCCTGGCGCGTGGCTGCTGCCGATGCGGCATCGGCCGCACCTTGCCGGGGCACACCGATTGCTGACCCCATCGGATGGAGACCGCTGCCAACAAGGGCAGACCCGACTCCCTGGCACTGGATGCAGAGCGGGTCATCGAACAGGTGCGCGACGAGGCGATCTTCCTCATCGACCCCGATGGCCGCATTGCCAGCTGGAACGAGGGCGTGGGCCTGATCCTGGGCTGGAGCAAGCAGGACTGGATCGGCCAGCCGGTGCAGGTGGCCTTCACGCCCGAGGACGTGGCCAAAGGGGTGCCGCAGGACGAGATGCGCCGCGCCGACACAGAAGGCCGAGCCGACGACAACCGCTGGATGCGCAGGCGCGGTGGGGAGTCGTTCTACGCGCTCGGCGCGATGACGCGCATGCTCGACGCGCACGGCCGCCAGATCGGCTACCTGAAGGCGCTGCGCGACTTCACCGGGCCGCTGAAGGAACAGCAGGCCCTGCAGCGTCTGCTCGGCTCCGAGAGCCGCGCCCGCGCCTTTGCCGAGAACCAGGCCGCTTCGCTGACCGCTGCCATCGAAGCCATCAGCGACGGCGTCTTCATCGCGTACCTGCGCGCCGGCGGCAGCGGCGGCGCGAAAGACGACGCGCCCGAAGGCACCCTCTTCATGCGCTGCAACACCGCTGCGCTGGCGCTGCTGGGCGCCGCCTCGGTGGCCGACTTCCAGGTCGAGCCCGGCGCGCTGGTGCGCCGCTTCAGGCTGCGACGCGAGCGCCAGGGCCCGCTGATCGGCCCGGCCGAGCTGCCGCTGTTCGCGGCGCTGCAGGGCAGCTCGCAGGTGCTGGAGCTGTGGGGCACGCACCTGCGCAGCGGCGCCGATGTCTTCATGCGCTGCACGGCCGATCCGATCCGGGTGGCCGGCCGCGTGGAAGGTGCGGTGGTGGTGCTGGCCGACCTGTGCCAGCGCCTGCAGCTGCACGAGCAGGGGCGCGACCTGAACCGCCTGCACACCGCGCTGGAAGAACGCAACGCGGAGCTGCGCGCGGTGACCGAAGGCGTGCGCGACTACGCCATCTTCACGCTCGACACCCAGGGCCGCATCTCCTCGTGGCACATCGGTGCGCAGCGGATCAAGGGCTACACCGCCGACGAGGCCATCGGCATGCCCTTCGCCAACCTGTTCCCGCCCGAAGAGCGCGACCGCGGCCGCCCGCAGAAGGAGCTGGAGATTGCCGCGCGCACCGGCGAGTACAAGGGCGAGGGCCGGCGCCAGCGCAAGGACGGCAGCCCGTTCGACGCCGCCGTGGTGCTGACCGCGCTGCGCGGCGAGGACGGCGAACTGCTCGGCTACCTGAAGCTCACGCAGGACATCACGCAGCGCCGCGCCGAGGAGACGGCGCGCGAGGCCCTGCTGCACGATGCCCAGGCCGCGCGTGCCGAGGCCGAGCGCGTGAGCCACAGCAAGGGCGAGTTCCTGGCCACCATCTCGCACGAGCTGCGCACGCCGCTGTCGGCCATCGTCGGTTGGGCCAACGTGCTGGAGCACGGCCTGCTCGACCCCGAGACGCTCAAGCACGGCCTGGGCGCGATCTCGCGCAACGCGCGGGTGCAGGTGCAGCTGATCGACGACCTGCTCGACATGAACCGTGTCGAGTCGGGCCAGCTGCGGCTGGACCTGCAGCGCATCGAACTCGGCGGCGTCATTGCTGCGGCCATCGACTCCGCGCTGCCCACGGCCAGCGCCAAGGGCGTGGGGCTGCGCGCGGTGTTCGGGCCCACCAGCGACGCCGTGATGGGCGACGCGGCGCGGCTGCTGCAGGTGGTGGGCAACCTGCTGGGCAACGCCATCAAGTTCACGCCCGCGGGCGGCGAGATCACGGTGCGGCTGGCGCAGCTGGACGGCCAGGTGCAGATCGTCGTGGCCGACAACGGCCAGGGCATCGAGCCGGCGTTCCTGGACCGCCTGTTCGACCGCTTCCAGCAGCAGGACGCCACCACCACGCGCCGCCACGGCGGCCTGGGCATCGGGCTGTCGGTGGTGCGCCACCTGGTGCAGCTGCACGGCGGCTCGGTGCAGGCGCAGAGCGCGGGGCCGGGGCAGGGCTCGAGCTTCACCGTGCTGCTGCCGGCGCTGCTGACGCCCGGCACCGAGATGCCGCCGCCGCGCGCCGCGCCGCTGCCCGCCGAGCCCGCGCCGTGGCGGCTGGACGGCGTGAAGGTGCTGGTGGTGGACGACGAACCCGACGTGCGCGCCGTCACCATGCGGCTGCTGCAGGACGCCGGCGCCCAGGTCGTCACCGCCAGCAGCGCCGACGAGGCGCTGGACCTGCTGCGCCAGGTGCTCCCGGCCGTGATGCTGAGCGACATCGGCATGCCGCTGGTCGACGGCTACGAGCTGCTGCGCCGCGTGCGCGAGCTGCCGGCCGAGCAGGGCGGCCGCATCCCGGCCGCCGCCTTCACCGCCTACACGCGGCCCGAGGACCGCGACCGCGCGCTCGCCGCGGGCTACCAGCTGCACCTGGCCAAGCCGGTGGCGCCGGCGGCGCTGGTGGCGGCCGTGATGCGGCTGCTGAATGTGACGGCGCCGGCACCGGCACCGGCGGCGCCGGTGCGCGGCTGAAGCGCCGGGCCCTGAATCGCCGCGATCAGCGCCGGGCCCAGGATCGCCGCGCTCAGCGCCGGGTCCTGAATCGCCGCGCTCAGCGCGGCGAGGGATGCCCCCGCGTGCCGGTGCGCCGGCCCTCGGTGGTGTGCGACTCCGACGGGCGGGCCTCGCCGGTGTGGCGGTCCTCCGCGGGGTCGAAGCTCTCGGTGGGCGTGGGGCCGGTGTCGTCGGGCTCCACGTGCACCACCTTGTCGTGCAGCGCGTCTTCCTTGAAGTTGCGCGGCTGGGTCTGGTTGGCGCGGCGTTGCGCGTCGAGCAGGTTGCGGCGCTGCGTCTCGGCGTCGGCCGGGGTGGCAGGTGCCTGGGGTGGCGGGTTCGGTTTCATGGGCAGGCCTCTCGGGGTCGGTTCGCCAGGCGGCGCCTGACGTGGCGGTGGCAGCCCGTCATGGTCGGTCGGCGGCGCGCGGCTGCCAGCAGACGGGGCCGGCCCGGGCTGTAGGAGGTCATCGCTTCAGTTCCAGCGGCCCTGCGCACCGCCCACGCTCAGCGCGCCGGCACCGAGCAGCGCAATCGCTGCAGCACCCAGCAGGTACAGCGCCTGCAGCTCGATGGCCCAGCCGCCGGTGTCGCCGAGCCTGAAGACATCGGCCCGGTGCGCCAGCGCCACGGCCACCACCATGTTGATCACCACCAGCAGCGCCGCGGCACGCGTCCACAGGCCCACGATCAGCAGCACCGGCGCCAGCACCTCGCCGATGTAGACGCCGTAGCCCAGCAGGCCCGGCAGGTCGTTGGCGCGCAGCAACTCGATCACCGGGCCGGGCCCGGCGCTGACCTTGGACAGCCCGTGCATCAGCATCAGGATGCCGATGGTCCAGCGCAGCAGCAGCCGACCGAGATCGCCGGACATCCGGTCGGCGGGGCTGGCAGACGACATCGGCGGCAGGGGCACGGGCGTTCTCCGGGCCCTCAGCCGCAGGGGTGGGGCGCCACGCGACCCCGGCAGCCCGCGTGCCTGTCGACCCCTTTTTTCGGTTGTCGGGAGCGCTCGAACCGGGGGGGTGTAGGACGGCGCCGACAAGCCCGGCACGCCATGTGCCGTGGATCCGCCAGGCCATCGTCATGAAAGCCCTGCCCACCCCCATCCGCCCGCTGCCGCAGGCCGTGCTGCGGCGGCGCCACGCGCTGGCGCTGATGTGCGCCGGGGCCTGGTCCGCGGCATCGGGCGCCAGCCCGCACGAGACCGAGCCCGAGCGCAAGGCGAGCTACCTCTTCAACTTCCTGGCCTTCGTCGACTGGCCGGTGTCGGCCTACGCGCACAGTCTGTCGCCGCACGTGGTGGGCGTGCTCGGCGCCGACGCGGTGCATGCCGCGCTGCTGCAGCGCAGCGCCGGGCGCCGCCAGCGCGGCCGGCCGGTGGAGGCGCGGCGGCTGGCGCCGGGTGAGGCGCTGCACGGCGTGCACCTGCTGCACCGCGGCCGCGCCGCCGCGCCCGGGCCGGAGCCGGTGGCCGGGCAGCCGCTGCTGGTGGTCACCGACGAGCCGCGCGGCCTGCCGCCGGGCAGCGCGCTGAACTTCATCACCGTGCGCGGGCAGGTGCGCTTCGAGGCCGCGCCGGCGGTGGCCGTGCGCCAGGGCCTGCGCATCAGCGCGCAGCTGCTGACGGTGGCGGAACGGGTGGCCGCGCGATGAACACCAAGGCCCTGAAAGGCACGCCCGTGGCGCCCATCGTCCCCCCGCCCCTTGCGACGCCGAACCCGCCGCCCGCCGCGGGGGGTGCTGACGGTGCCACGCCGCCGCCGGCGGTGGTGGCACCCGCGCCGCGCCCGGCCTCGATCCGCCGCCGCATGCTGCGCGTGGTGATGACGACCACGCTGGTGGCGCTGCTGCTCAGCTGCACCGCGCTGCTGCTGTACGAGCTGCAGACGCACCGCGCGAGCTGGGCGCAGGACCTGCGCACGCAGGCCGACCTGGTGGCCCGCACCAGCGTGCCGGCGCTGAGCTTCGACGACACGCGCGTGGCGACAGAGAACCTGGCGCTGCTGCGCCTGCGCCCGCAGATCGAGATGGCGGCGCTGTACGACGCCAGCGGCCGGCTCTTCGCCAGCTACGCCGTGCCGGGGCTGCCGCCACCACCGGCCCGGCTGCCGCCGCCACCGCCCGACACGCTGTTCGAGGGCGACACCTTCGAGCTGCAGCAGCCCATCCGTCAGGCCGGCGCCGACAGCGCCGACGGTGGCGAGCGGCTGGGCACGATGGTGCTGCGCGCGCGCTACCACGTGCTGCCGCGGCTGCTGGACTACCTGTCGATCCTGGGCACGGTGACGCTGGCCAGCCTGGCGCTGGCGGCGCTGGTGGCGCGGCGGCTGCAGAGCGCCATCACCGACCCGATCGTGGCGGTGTCCGACGTGGCGCGCGAGGTGGTGCAGCACCGCAATTTCGCGCTGCGCGCGCCGCGCACCACGAACGACGAGGTGGGCGCGCTGGTGGACGCCTTCAACGACATGCTGCGCGAGCTGGGCGAACAGGCGCGCGAGCTGCAGGCGACCGACCGCCGCAAGGACGAGTTCCTGGCCACGCTGGCGCACGAGTTGCGCAACCCGCTGGCGCCGGTGTCCACCGCGCTGGCGATCCTGGAGCGCGGCGACGTCGACGCCGCCACGCAGGCGCGGCTGGTGGCGATGATGCAGCGCCAGATGCAGCAGTTCGTGCGCCTGATCGACGACCTGATGGAGGTCTCGCGCATCAGCACCGGGCGCCTGGCGCCGCGGCTGGAGCGGCTGGACCTGGTGCAGGTGCTGCGCGGTGCGGTGGAAAGCGTGGCCCCGGTGCTGCTGGAGCGCCGCCACGCGCTGGTGGCCGACTGGCCGCCGCCGGTGTGGGTGCAGGGCGACCGCACGCGGCTGGGCCAGGTCTTCGTCAACCTGCTGGCCAACGCCGCCAAGTACACCGAGCCCGGCGGCCGCATCGAGATCGCCTTCACGCTGGAGCCCGACCAGGTGGCGGTGCACATCACCGACAACGGCATCGGCGTGGCCGCCGAGATGCAGCGCGAGGTGTTCGAGATGTTCGTGCAGGTCGACCGCTCGATCGAAGGCGGGCGCTCCGGCCTCGGCGTGGGCCTGTCACTGGCGCGCCAGCTGGTGGCGCTGCACGACGGCAGCCTGACGCTGTACAGCGAGGGGCTGGGCTGCGGCTCGACCTTCACCGTGCGCCTGCCGCGCCAGCCGGCGCCGCCCGCGGCGCAGGAGCCCGAGGCGCGCGCCGCGATGGCCGCGGCCGCGGCCGCCACCGCGCAGGCCCGGGCCCACGCAGCGGCAGGCCTGGGCGCGTTGGCCGGTGCGCAGGGTGCTCATCGGGCTGCTGACGGTGGCGGTCAGGCTGGCGGTCAGGGCGGCGACCAGGCCCTGGCCACGGCACCGGCTGCGGTCAGCCCGCCGGCGGCGCCTGCACCGGCCGCGCCGGCCCCGGGGCGCCGCCTGAACGTGCTGCTGGCCGACGACAACCGCGACTTCGTCGACAGCCTGGCGGCCGTGCTGCAGGGCGCCGGCCACGCGGTGCGGGTGGCCTACGACGGCCACGGCGCGCTGCGCGCGCTGGGCGACGCGCTGCCCGACGTGGGGCTGTTCGACGTGGGCATGCCCGGCACCGACGGCTACGCCCTGGCCGCCGCGGTGCGGCGCCAGCCCGGCGGCAACCGCTGCCTGCTCGTGGCCATCACCGGCTGGGGCCAGCCCAGCGACCGCCAGCGAGCGCACGAGGCCGGCTTCGACGAGCACCTGGTCAAGCCGGTGGACATCGAGGCGCTGACGCGACTGCTGGCGCAGCGGGCCTGAGAACCGGCGTCGATTGTTCACGGCGTGGATCGTCGTGGGACAGTGGATCAATATCCCTGTCCTGCAACGAGACCGATGGAAACCTGCCGATGAAATTCCTGCTCACCTCTGGCGGCGTCCGCAACGCCAGCATCCACCGCGCCTTGCTCGGGCTGCTCGGCAAGCCCATCGCCGACTGCACGGCGCTGTGCATTCCCACCGCCCTTTATGGGCACCCGCAGGGCAGTCCGGAGGGCGCCTGGCGGTTCGTCACGGGCCGGCAGTCCGTCTGCCCGATGGTCGAACTGGGGTGGAAGTCGGTGGGCCTGCTGGAGCTCACGGCGCTGCCCAGCATGGGCCTGGCGCGCTGGGTGCCGTGGGTTCGTGCGGCCGATGTGCTGCTGGTGGACGGTGGCGACGCCCTGTACCTGGCCCACTGGATGCGCCAGTCGGGTCTGCTGGCGCTGCTGCCGTCGCTGCGAGACACGGTGTGGGTCGGCTTGAGCGCGGGCAGCATGGTGATGGCACCGAAGGTGGGCAACGCCTTCATAGAGACGAAGCCACCGGCCACCGGCGAAGACCGCGCGCTGGGGCTCGTCGACTTCTCGATCTTTCCGCACCTGGACCATCCCGGCTTCGACGACAACACGATGGCCAGCGCCGAACAGTGGGCCGCCGGGATCGGCGGCCCGGCCTACGCCATCGACGACCAGACGGCCATCCAGGTCGTCGACGGCAAGGTCACCGTGATCTCCGAAGGACACTGGCGCCACTTCGGGGCCTGAGCTTCGGTGCCCCCCGGGGGCGACCGACAGCGTGGCCGGTGAACCGCGCTTTCGATGGACCGTGCCGGGCGCGCGGATCGCGCCGCGTAGCCTTAACGGGCCCTGCGTTAGCCAGCCGTTAGCCCTGGCCGCCCGGGTGCCGCGGCGCCAGGATATTGCCGCCGCTGGCGCCGGCGTCTGGCTATGCTCGGCACCCGATCCCGGTTGCGACCCCTGTGCTCGCGTCAGTGCCCGCCGCGCCTTGTCAAACGCTCACATCCATCTGTTCCTGGCTGCCTCGCCGCATGTGCGCCTGGGTGCGGGGGAGGGCGCTCCGGGCACCGTGCTGGCGCTGCCGCCGCGGGACGCCGGGCTGCTGGCCTGGCTGGCCATCCGCGGCCCCACCGACCGGGCCACGCTGGCGGCGCTGCTCTGGCCCGAGAGCGACGCCGAGGCCAGCCGCAACTCGCTGCGGCAGCGGCTCTTCAGGTTGCGGCGGCAACTGGGCCTCGACGTCGCGGTCGGCGTCACCGTGCTGAGCCTGGCCGACGGCATCCCGCACGACCTGGCCGAGGCCGACACCGTGCTGGGCCACGACGCCCACGACTACAGCGACGAGTTCCAGTCCTGGCTGACCGACGAACGGGCGCGGCGCAGCGAGCGCGCGCGCAGCCAGTGGGCCGCGCTGGCCGACCGGGCCGAGGCCGAGCGCGACTGGCCTGGCGCGCTGGCTTACGCGCAGCGCCTGCTGATGCTGGACCGCCTGCGCGAAGACGAGCACCGGCGCCTGATGCGCCTGCACTACCTGGCGGGCAACCGCAGCGCCGCGCTGCAGGCCTTCGACGCCTGCGAACGGGTGCTGAAGGCCGAGATGGGCAGCCTGCCCGACGCCCGCACGCAGTCGCTGCTGCGCCAGATCGTCGCCAGCACGGTGCCGGCCCTGGCACCCGCGGGCCGTGAGGTGCCGGCCAGCGTCAGCAGGCCGGTGCGCATGGTGGGGCGCGAAGCCTTCTGGCACGCGCTGCACCAGGCCCAGGCCCACGGCCGCCATGCGGTGGTGCTGGGAGAAGGCGGCCTGGGCAAGACGCGGCTGCTGGGCGACTTTGTCCAGGCGCACCCGGGTGCGCTGTACGTCAGCGCGCGGCCGGGCGACCAGCGTGTGCCCTACGCCACCGTGTCGCGCCTGCTGCGTGCCGTGCATCCGGCGGCCGCGCAGTCGCTCGCGGCGCCGCTGCAGCAGGAGCTGTCGCGGCTGCTGCCCGAGCTGGGCGAAGCCAGCCCGGTGAGCGGCGGTGCAGCGCGCACCCGCTTCTACAACGCCGTGGGCGCCGCGCTGGACGCCGCCGTGGCCACACTGCTCGTCGTCGACGACCTGCACTTCGCCGACGACGCCAGCCTCGAGATGATCGGCTACCTGGTGGGGCGCGGCGCGCGTTGCTGGCTGCTGGCCGGGCGCGAGGGCGAGCTGTCGGCGGCTGCGCGCACGCTCGTCGACGAGGTCACCGCCGCCGCGGCCGAGCCACCGCTGGTGCTGACGCCGCTGGTGCAGGCGCAGGTGGCCGAGCTGATCGACTCGCTGGCCATCGACGGCCTGGTCGGCGCCCAGGCCGCCGCGCCGCTGCTGGCGCACACCGGCGGCAACCCGATGTTCCTGCTCGAAGCCGTGAAGGCCTGGTGGCTGCAGGGTGCGCAGGGTGCACCCGGCCGCCTGGCAGCGTCCACCACCGTCACGGCGCTGATCGGGCGGCGCATCGGCCGCCTGTCGCCGGGGGCGGTGCGGCTGGCGCGTTGCGCCGCGCTGGCCACGCCCGACTTTTCCATCGAGCTGGCGGCCGCCGTGCTGGGCGAGCGCGCGCTCGACCTGGCCGACCCCTATGCCGAGCTCGAGGCGGCGCACATCCTGCAGGACGGGGCCTTCGCACACGACCTCATCCACGAGGCGGCGCTGGCGTCGGTGCCGCGCCTGGTGGCGGCCTCGCTGCATGGCAGCGTGGCCCAGTGGCTGGCCGAACACGGCGGGCCGCCCGAGCGCGTGGCGGCGCACTTCGCGCAGGCCGGCCGCCCGGCGCAGGCCGCGCCGTTCTGGCGCGCGGCGGGCGAGCGTGCCCAGGGCGCGCTGCGTTTTGCCGAAGCCGCCGATGCCTTCGAGCGCGCCGCTTTGGGCTTTGCCGAGGCGGGCGCCAACGAGAGCGCCTTCGACGTGGCCTACGCCATGCGCCTGGCCAGCTTCGAGGTCGACCTGCGCGAGCGCAGCGGCGCGGCGCTGGCGCTGCTGGAACGGCTGGCCGCCACGCCGCTGCAGCAGGGCCGCGCCGCCAACGAACGCGCCGTGACCCTGCTGCACCAGGGCGACCTGCAGGGCGCCCACGCCGCGGCGCTGGCCGGCCTGCGCGCGCTGGGCGGCGCCGACGAGCCCCTGCTGCGCGCCGAGCTCCGCCGCAACCTGGCGGCCGTGCACCTGTGGCGCAACGAGACCCAGGCCGCGATGAACGAGATGCGGTCGATCGAGTTCACCATCGACCAGCTGGGCGCGCCCCGGCAGCGCGCCGAGTTCCAGGGTTCACTGGCCCTGGTGCTGGAGCACGCCGACGAGTGCGCCGCGGCGCGGCGCGCCAACGAACGCGCGGTGGAGCTGATGCTGCAGCTGGGCGACGCGCCCGGGGCCGCACAGACGCTGCTGAACCAGGCCGTCGGCGAGCACGACCAGGGGGATCTGCGCGCGGCGCTGGTCTACCTGGAGCGCGCGCGCCTGCTGCTGGCCGCGCTGCCGGAAAGCGCGCGCTCCTACTCCAGCCTCGACCTGAACCTGGGCTTCGTGCTGTGCGGGCTGGGCGACTACGAGGCCGCGCTGCGCCACATCGACCTGGCCGTCGACAGTGCGCGCATCCAGACACCGGGCTGGCTGCCGCTGATGCAGGCCTACCGCGCGCAGCTGTGGCTGCACCTCGGGCAGTTCGCGCGCGCGGGGCAGGAACTGGAGGCCGCGCGCCCCGACGAGGGCACGCCGCTGATGGCGCGCAGTCGCTGGACGGTGGTGCACAGCCGGCTGCCCCTGGCCGCGCCCGAGGCACGGCAGGCGGCAGCCGAGGGCTTGCGGGCCCTGGTGGCCCAGCTGCCGGTGCACGGCCGCCGCCTGTCGTTCTGGCGGCCGCAGGTGGCGCTGCTGCCTTTCCTGCCGGACGACGAAGCCATGGCGACGGCGCGGGTGCTGCTGGCCGAACTGCAGGCGGCCGGTCGGGTGGGCCTGCAGATCAACGTGGGCAGCGAACTGGTCGAGCGGCTGCACCGCAGCGGGCAGGCCGACGAAGCGCTGGCGCAGGCCCAGGCCACCCTGGCCCTGCTGGACGTGCAGGTGCCCGACGGCCTCTACCGCGGCGACATCTGGCGCCAGTGCCTGCCGGCGCTGGCCAAGGCCGAACCGGCGCTGCACGCCCAGCGCCTGCAGCAGGCCGTGGCCTGGATCGAGGACACCGCCAGTCGGCGCGTCCCCCCGGCCTTCCAGGCGTCGTTTCTCGATCGCAACGCGGCCAATCGCGCGCTGCGCGGCTGGGCGACACGACGGCTGGGCTGAGCACGGCGGCTGCCGCCGCCCGACGCGCGGCGTGCCCGGCGGCCGTGGGTTCGCGGCCCGGCACCGGGTTTGCCGCGCGGCCAGCCTCTGGCCACTGATCAAGGAGTCGACCGATGGGTCTGATGCAGACATGGCGCTCACTGCGCCGCATGGACCAGCAACGCCACAGCGTGCCGGGTGAGCACCTGATGACCTTCGGTGTGGCGGCTGCGCTGGCACGCTGGGGGCGACGCGCGCCATCGCCGCTGCTGCGGGCCGCGGCCTGGGGCGCCAGCGGCCTGCTGCTGTGGCGCGCGGCCAGCGGTCGTGATGGGCCGGTGGCACGGCTGCGCGGGCGCTGACAAATCGTTTGGGTGCGTGCCGTCCGCCCGCGGGCGGACGGCACGCGATCTTCGTCGCAGGCGTAACCCAAACGCAATACACTGCGTCGATGAAGTCTGCTGTCATCCCTCAGATCCGTGTCGAACCGGAGTTGCGCGCCGAACTCGAGTCCGTGCTCAAGCAGGGCGAAACCCTGACCGACTTCGTCGAGTCCACGGTGCGCAACGCGATTGCGTTCAGGCGCGTCCAGACCGCCTTCCATGAACGCGCACAGGCCGCGTCCGAGGCGTACCACCAGACGGGCGACTCGGTGCCCGTCGAGGCCGTGCTGGACCGGCTTCAATCCAGGCTGGATGCAAGGCGCAAGAAGCTCGGCCGATGAGTTTTGTCGTCGAGCTGTCTCCGACAGCCGAAGCGGACCTGGAGCGCCTCTTCGACTTCCTGCTCGACCAGGCCGAGTCCACCGAAGACCTGGATCGCGCCCAGGCGGCGATCGAGGCGATCCGGGCCGCGGCACGGCACCGCCTGGCCATCACACCCTTCAGTTTCCGCAAGGCAGCCCAGAACCCGGCACAACGGGAGCTGATCATCCCGTTCGGCGGCACCGGCTATGTCGCGCTGTACGAGATCGTCAGCCCGTCGAAGGTCGTCGTGCTGGCGTTGCGCCATCAGCGTGAAGAGGACTATCACTGAGCGTCGTCGGTGATCCGCCCGGCCAGCCGCCACAGCGCCAGCCGGTGCGCGCCGGCCAGCGCGTCCACCGTGGCGTCGGCCACCGGCACCGTGAAGTCGGCCTCGCCGCGCTCGGGCGCGCTGGCGGGCGCGGCCGTGTCCTGCCACCACCACTGCGCGGCCAGGCGCAGCGTGCGGCGGTCTTCGGCCGGCTGCAGCACCGTCAGCGCCACGCGCAGGCGGCGCGCCACCGCCACGCCGGCCGGCGCGGGTGCGGGCCACACGCGGGCCGGGCCGCGCAGGCGCTGCAGGTCGGCCAGCAGCACCCGCGGCACGCCGTGGCGCAGCGGCTCGGCCCAGCGGTGACCCACCAGTGGCTGCAGGCCGGCCGTGCCGCGCGCCACCCACAAGGTGTCGCGGTCCAGCGCACCGGGCAGCGCCACGTCCATCGACAGCGCCCACACCGCGGCGGCCGCGTCGGGCGGGGCCGACGGGCCGGTGCCGCTGGCGCTGTCGGCCGGGCGTGGCGGCGGGCCTTCGGGTGCGTCGACGGGCAGCGCGTACCAGCGCACCGGCGGCGAGCTCTGGCACGCGGCCAGCAGCGTGCTGGCGGCCAGCGCGGCCGCGGCGCCGGCCAGCACGCGGCGGCGCGGCAGGGCCGGAGTGCCTGGGCGCGCAGCCCGCCCGCTCACCGCGCCACCTCGCGCCCGCGCAGCAGCGATTCGGGCTGCTGCTCCAGCGCCTCGGCCAGGTCGCGCAGCGCCCGTGCCGCGCCCGACAGGTCGTGCAGCGCCCGTTCGGTGCCGCGCACCAGCGTCGAGTCGCCCGCTGTGGCCTGGCGCAACGAATCGGCGCTGCGCGCCACCGCGTCGGCCGAGCGCTGCAGGTTCGTCACCAGCGGTGAATCGCTGGCCAGCAGCGCGTCGACGCGGCCGGTGGCGCGGTCCACGCCCTGCGCCGCCTGGCCCACCTGCTGCACCGCACGGCGCACCTCGGCCAGCGAGCGCTGCAGCTCGTCGGCCATCGGGTCCAGCCGCTGGTCGAGCCGCTGCGACAGGCGCTGCACGTTGCCGGTGATGCGCGCCAGGTCGGCCAGCGCCTGCTTGAGCTCGGGCCCTGAGGCCACGGCGCGGGCCGAGGACGCGATGGCCGACAGGTCGTCGGCGATGCGGCGGAAATCCATGTCGTCGAACTGGCGCTTCAGCGCCTGGATCGCGGTGGCCGTGGTGGGGATCTGCACCGCGCCGCGGTAGGCGGCGCCGAGGTTGTCGCCGCGCACGCTGGCCTGGGCCTGCGGGCGCAGGTCCAGGTCGACGTAGAGCAGCCCGGTCAGCAGGCTCTGCATCTGCAGCTGCGCCGTCAGCCCGCGCTGCACCAGCGCGGGCAGCGACAGCGCCCCGTTGCCCGCGGCGGGCTGGCCGTCGGTGCCGCTGACGGCGTGGCCGTCCAGTTCGGCCAGCACGGGAATGGTGAAGCTGTCGCTGCCGCGGTCGTAGAGCACGCCGATGTAGCTCACGCTGCCCACCCGCACGCCCCGAAACACCACCGGCGCGCCGACCTGCAGCCCGTACACCGAGCCGGTGAAGTGCATCACCGCGCGTGTCTTGGGCGTGAAGAGGTCGTTGCCGGCCACCAGGATGAGCGTCGCCAACAGCAGCGCCAGGCCGCCCACCACGAAGCTGCCGATCAGCAGCGGGCTGGCGCGGCGCCTCATGGCGCGGCCGGTGCCGCCACGGGCGCCGCTCGGCCGCGGTTGAGGAAGCGGCGCACCGACACCGGGCCGCCCTGCTGCAGCGCGCGCGGCGCGCCGAGCGCGGTCATGGTCTTGAGATCGGCGTCCAGGAACAGCAGCCGGTCGGCCACCGTGAAGATGCTCTCCAGCTCGTGGCTGACCATCACGACCGTGGTGCCGAGGTCGTCGCGCAGGCGCAGGATCAGCGCGTCCAGGTCGGCCGCGGCCAGCGGGTCGAGGCCGGCCGAGGGCTCGTCCAGGAACAGCAGCGGCGGGTCGAGCGCCAGCGCACGGGCGATCGCCGCGCGCTTCTTCATGCCGCCGCTCAACGCCGCGGGCTCGGCGTCGAAGCTCTGCGCCAGGCCCACCAGCGCGAGCTTGAAGCGCGCCTCCTGCTCGCGCTCGGCCGCGCTCAGCGTGCCGTGCAGCTGCAGCGGCAGCATCACGTTGTCGCCCACCGTCATCGAGCTCCACAGCGCACCGGCCTGGAAGGCCACGCCGAAGCTGCGGCGCTGCGCGGCCAGCGCTGCGTCGTCACCCGCGTTCAGGTCCTGCCCGGCATGCAGCACGCGCCCGGCCGCCGGCGCCTGCAGACCCACCAGGTGGCGCAGCAGCGTGCTCTTGCCGCAGCCGCTGCCGCCGGCGATCAGGAACACCTCGCCGGCCTGCACCTCGAAGTCCAGGTCGCGCTGCACGACGTGCTCGCCGAAGGCCAGCGTCAGCTGGTCGGCGCGCAGCAGCGCGGGGGCGCGGGTGTCGGCGGCCATCACCAACCGATGCGCTGGAAGAGGATGGTCAAGGTCGACGCCGCGACCACGATCCACACGATGGCCTGCACCACGGCCGCGGTGGTGGCCTCGCCCACGGCCTGTGCGCTGCGCCCGGCGGCCAGGCCCTGGCGGCAGCCGGCCAGCGCCACCAGCAGCGCGTACACGGTGCCCTTGAGCAGGCCGATCAGCGCGTGCTGCAGCGTCAGCGCCTGCCCGGTGCCCACCAGGTACTCGAGCGGCGTGACACCGTAGATGCCCACCGCCACCAGCGCGCCGGCGAGCATGCCCACCAGCGCCGCAAAGGCCGTCAGCAGCGGCCCCACCAGCAGCAGCGCCAGCACACGCGGCAGCACGAGGTGCTCGACCGGGTCGACGCCCAGCGCGCGCAGCGCGTCGGTCTCCTCGTTGGCGCCCATGCTGGCCAGCTGCGCCGCAAACGCCGCGCCCACGCGGCCGGCCAGCACGATGCCCACCATCAGCGCCGCGATCTCGCGCACCACGCCGATGGTCACGAGGTCGGCAATGAAGGTCTGCGCGCCGAAGCGCTGCAGCTGCGCAGCCCCCATGTAGGCCACGATCAGCCCGACCAGAAAGCTCACCAGCGCCACGATCGGCAGGCTGCGCGGGCCCGTCTGCTCCAGCTGCCAGGCCAGGTCGCTGGCGCGCAGCGCGCTGCGGCCGCGGCCGGGGTGCAGCAGCCGGGCCAGCGACAGCAGCGTCTCGCCGATGAAGCGCAGCGTGGTGGCCGGGCCGGCCAGCGCGCGCGCCGCGTGCTGCCGGGTGGCCTGCCAGGCCGCAGGCCACCCGGTGTGCGCACGCTCGGCCGCCTGCGGCTCCGCGTCGGCCGTGCCTGCCGCGGCCGGCAGCGCCAGCGTGAGGATCTCGCGCAGGCCTGCGGGCAGGCCTTGCAGGTCGAGCGTGAGGCGGCGGCGGTCCAGCGGCGCCAGGCGCTGCCACAGCGCCGAGGCCAGGCCGGCGTCCCAGCTGCCCAGGGCCTGCGCCTCCAGCGTCAGCCGGCCCTGCGGCGCCGGGGCCAGCAGTGCGGGCGGTGGCGGGGGCAGCGCGGTGCGGCGGCCGCGCCAGTCGCCGGCCAGGCTCAGCGCCCAGGCCGGCGGCTCGCCGCTCCAGCGGCCCTGCGGTGCCGCACGGGCAGCGGGTGAGGCGGGGGCGTCGGATCGCGGCGGCGGATCGGTGGCGTCGGGTTTCACGCGGGTCATCGGTGCCGCAACAGGCCCGCCACGAAGGCCGCCACGGCCATCACCACGAACACCACGAACAGCACCTTGGCGATGCCCGCTGCGCCCGCGGCAATGCCGCCGAAGCCGAACAGGGCCGCCACGAGCGCGATGATCAGGAAGACGACGGCAGAGTGCAGCATGGTGTGGACTCCTGAAGCGGACGGCCCGCGGTGGCGTGCAAGGGCGGGCACCGGGGCACGCAGTCCGTGCCGGCCCGTGCGACCGCGGCGGTTGGCTGCGCCCCCGTGCGGCCGGGGCCATCGGCCGCAACCCCGGGGGGTGGTGTGCAGCGATTCTTCAGGAGCCGCTGCAGGGAGCCAGGGTGGTGCCCACCGCTTGCCGCTGTCGGCAGGCGCAGGCCCACCCCGTAGGCCGCTTCTTACGCAAGCCTGCGTAGGACGGCACCGGCAGCACGAAGCGGCGACCACCCGCAGACAGCCCGCAGCGGCCTGCCCGAGGATCTTCGGTCCGGCCGCGATGGCCTGCTCTGCATCAATCAGCCCATGCCTGTCACGCCAGTCTCACCGGCCCACAAGTCCCCGTTCCCTGCGCTGCGCTCGGCTTCCGGCCGCGTGGCGTTGCTGGCCGCCGCCGCGGTGCTGGCCACGGGCTGCGAATCGATGAGCGAGCGCCAGCGCGGCACCGCGCAAGGCGGCGCCGTGGGCGCCGTGGCCGGTGCCATCCTGGGCAACGCCACCGGCGGCAGCGCCGGGCGTGGCGCGGTGGTGGGCGGCGCGGTGGGCGCGGTGGCCGGCAACCTGTGGTCCAAGCGCATGGAAGACAAGCGCAAGGCCATGGCCAAGGCCACCGAGGGCACCGGCATCGCAGTCGACCGCACGCCCGACAACCGGCTCAAGGTCAACGTGCCGGCCGACGTGTCCTTCGACGTCGGCCGTGCCGACATCAAGCCCAACCTGCGCCCGGTGCTCGACGAACTGGGCCGCAACCTCGACGCCGGCGTGCGCGTGACCGTGGTCGGCCACACCGACAGCACCGGCGGCGATGCGATCAACGAGCCGCTGTCCCGCGCGCGCGCCGAGGCCGTGCGCAACTACCTGGGCAACCGCGGTGTCGACCCGGCCCGCGTGCAGGTGCAGGGCCGCGGCTCGCAGGAGCCGGTGGCCAGCAACGCCACCGACAGCGGGCGCGCGGCCAACCGCCGCGTGGAGATCTTCCTGTCGGAGCCCGCGGCCTGACGGCGGAAACGGCTGACCGCTTCAGGGGCCCGATCAAGCGCTGTGTTGCCGGCGCTGAGCGGCCTCGGGCCACCAGCCCGATCTGGACCGCCGCGCGCTAGGGCTTCGCGCCCGAGGCTGGCGGCGCGACGGGCTCTGCCGCGGAGGCGCCGGAAGTGGGGGCGGCCGTTGCTTCGGCCGGTGCGACCGGGGCCGAGGCAGCCGCTGACGCTGCGGCCGCAGCGGCCTCGGCCTCGGCCTTGTTCGGGTCGATGCCCAGGCCGGGGGCCGCAGGCAGCTCCGCGGCGGCTCGCCGGTTCTCGGCCTGCTGCGCGTGCACGCACTCGTCGGCCAGGCGTCGTCCGGTCTTCACATCGAGCAGCATGGACTTGAGCGCCACCTGCAGCACCAGCATGCGCCCGCGCACGTCCTCCAGGCGCAGCACGCCGGTGCTGGACAGCACCGGCTTCAAGGTGTGGCGTTGCGGGCCGAACAGCAGGTCGAAGTAGCCCGCGTGGCGCGGGTTCTGCGTGATCTGCAGGCCCTGGCCGAGCTCGCAGTCGTAGCGCCCGGTGTGGGCCAGCTGGGCGGCGGCGATCTGGTCGGGCGTGGCTGGCGGCAGCACCGCAGCCGCGGGTGGGGACGCGCGGCGCGCCGGCTTCTGGGGTGGTTTCTGGGCCTGGGCAGAGAGTGCTGCGCACAGCAGCAGCGGGACGATCAGCTTGTGGGTCATGCGGGGTGTGGGCATCGGGTGCGAGGGGGCCCGCCAGGGCCCGGTGGGGATGCACCGCCGACGGCCCGGCCAAGCCGGTTCCGTGGCGGGTGGCTCGGCGGCAGCGCGCGGTGGGCGGCCCCGGGTGCGTCATTCGTAGCCCTCGAAGTGCCGCTGCATGCGGATCACCGCCTCGCGGTCCATTGGCGTGCGGCGGTCCCAGGGCGGGCTGTGCTTGACGGCCTGGCGGTTCATCTTGACGACCACCTGGTGCGCGCCCCAGTCCACGCTGTCCACGCGCTCGGGCGGCACCAGCACCAGGCGGTCGGGCAGCCAGTTGTGGGTGTCGACGACGAGCATCACGATCTGCCAGGAGCCGGGGTCGATCAGGAAGTCGGCGATGTGGCCGATGGCGCCGTCGTGCGCGGCCACGTCGTAGCCGATGACCTCGGCGCTGCTGCGCAGGTGCGGGTCGGCGGCCTCGCGTTCGGCGGCGATGCGCTCGCGCTCCAGCGGCGTGGGCTCGGTCAGCGGGTCGCGGCCTGCAGTTCGCTCGGTGTAGGGCCCGAGCGCGCCGCCCAGCGGCATGTCCAGCACGCCCCACAGCCCGGCGCCGCCCCAGTAGTAGGGGTGGCCGTAGAAGTCCGACGCGGCGATCTCGTACTGGCGCGACACCGGGCGGTCGCTGTCGGCCGCGGGCGCCTGCTCGATCTGCCGGCGCGACAGCGCCACGTCCAGCACGCGCTGCGCCGCGTCGATGCGCTGGATGGCGTGCGGCGAGATCAGCACGCGCCGCCCGGCGAGCCAGCCGCCGGTGTCCACCACCACGTGGCGCACGACCCAGCGCGCGTCGTCGAAGTAGGCCTCGCGCACCTGGCCGATGGGGCCGTCGAGCGCCGAGAGCTCGAAGCCGGTCATGTCTTTCAGGCTCTGCATCATGGCGGTGTGCTCCTGCCGGGAAGGGGTTTGGACGGGGGCAGATCACGTGCCGGCGTAGGCCGCCACCGACAGGCGTGTGCGGTGCCGGCCGATGCGCGGTGCCCGGTGCGCGGCCTAAGGTGCGGGCTCCACCCATCCACAGGAGACCGGCCATGAATTCCAACCAGATCAAGGGCGCCATCAAGGACGCCGCCGGCAAGGTGCGCCGCAAGGCCGGTGAGGCCACCGGCAGCACCGAGCAGCAGGTCAAGGGCGCGGCCGACCAGGTCAAGGGCAAGACGCAGAAGGCCGCCGGCGACGTGCAGGAAACCGCCCGCCGCAGCACGCGCACGCCGCACTGACGGGCACCGCGCGCCGGCCCTTGCAGGGCCGCGCGCCTGCGCCTCGGGAGAGCCGGTTTCACCAGCAGGTGACGCCGGCTTTTTCACGTCAGGCCGTTGCGTCCTGGCGCGCAGCCCGACCGCCCGGCGCGGCCGGTGCCTTGAAGCCCAGCGCCTTCATCGCGCCGGTCAGCGACTGCCGCGTCCGCGCCAGGCCGGCCCAGGGGTCGTCGCCGCGCATCGCCAGGTGGTCGGGCGCGCTGGCCACGGTCCACTGGTCGGACGACGTGACCTCGGACAGCTCGTCCCAGTCCAGCGTCATCGACACCCCGAGCCCCGGCCGCGCGCGCGCCGAGAACGCCGCCACCGTGGTGGCGCCTTCGCCGTTGCGCAGGTAGTCCACGAAGATGCGGCCCTGGCGGTTGGCCGGCCCGCTCTTGACGACGAAGCGCGACGGGATCGTGGCCGCCAGGTGCTGCACGATGGCCTTGGCAAAGGCCTTCACGGTGTCGAAGCCCAGGCGCGGCGCCAGCGGCACCACCACGTGCAGCCCCTTGCCGCCGCTGGTCTTGAGCCAGCTCTGCAGGCCCAGCTCCGACAGCAGCGTGCGCACGAGCAGCGCGCCTTCGCGCACCGCGGGCCAGGCCACGCCCTCGCCGGGGTCGAGGTCGAAGATCATGCGGTCGGGCTGCGTGATCTTCCGGATGCCGGCGTTCCAGGGGTGGAACTCGATCACGTTCATCTGCGCCGCGCCCAGCAGCGCCTCGCGCGTGGCGATCTCCATCAGCGGTGCATGGCCCGGCCACAGCGCGGGGTCGAGCAGCACCATGCCGGGCATCGGCGGCCCGCCGCTGTGGCGCTGGAAGAAGGTGGGCTGGCCGACGCCGCGTGGCGCGCGCAGCAGCGCCACCGGCCGGCCCTGCAGGTGCGGCAGCAGCGCGTCGGCCACGCGCTCGTAGTAGTGCACGAGGTCGCGCTTGGTGAGGCCGCTGGCGGCATCGACGACACGCTCGGGGTGCGTGAGCTTCAGCGCCGGCGCGGCGGCGGCCTCGATGGCCTCGGCCTGCACCGGCGTCTCACGCGTGATCTCGCGCGCCGGCTTGTCCTCGCGCAGGCCCAGGAAGACCGCATGGCGCACCTGTGCGGCCGGCGTCCAGGCCGAGAAGCTCACCTCGGCCAGCAGCTCCGGCCGCACCCAGTGGGTGCCGGCCGCCTGGCGGCCCGGCCATCGCGTGCCGCCGGCCGGCGCGGGTGCATCGAAGGGTGGCTGCGCCGTGTGCAGCGCCTGCAGCCGCTGCAGCAGCGCACGCGCCGTGGCGCGGCTCCAGCCGGTGCCCACGTGTCCGGCCGACTGCAGCCGGCCCTGCGCGTCGTGCACGGCCAGCAGCAGGCTGCCCACCGCGAGCGCGTCGTCGCGGCGCGGCGCGTAGCCGGCGATCACGAACTCCTGCCGCAGCTGGCACTTGAGCTTGAGCCAGTCGGTGCTGCGCGTGCCGCGGTAGGGCGCGTCGTCGCGCTTGGCGATCAGCCCCTCGCCGTGTGCGCTGCAGGCGCGCTGGAGCAGCGCCGCCGCGGACTGCGCCGTGCCCTGGCCCAGCGCCTCGCTGAAGTGCAGGTGCGGCTGCGGCGCCGTCAGCAGCCATTGCCGCAACAGGCCCCGGCGCGCCGACAGCGGCGCGTCGCGCAGGTCGTGGCCTTCGAAGTAGGGCAGGTCGAAGAGGTGGTATTCGATGGCCGGCGGCGCGTGGCCCGTGCCGCGCGCGGCGGCCCGGCGGCCCGGTGCGTCCTGGGCGCGCAGGCTCTCGAAGGCGTTCTGCAGCGCGTTGAAATCGTGCCGGCCGTGGGGCTGCGGGCTGCTGCCGGCGACGACGATCTCGCCGTCGAGCCAGGCGCAGTCGGCGCCCAGCGCGGCCAGCTCGGCGGCCAGCGCCGGCATGCGCGCGGTCCAGTCGTGGCCGCCGCGCGTGATGAGCCGCGGCACGCCGCCTTCGATGCGCGTGAGCAGCCGGTAGCCGTCGAACTTCTGCTCGAAGATCCAGCGGCCCTGCTGCGGCACCGCGGTGGCCAGCGTGGCCAGCTGCGGCGACAGGGTCTCGGGCAGCGGCGCCGGCACGGCGCCGGCGGGCGCGCGCGGCGGGCGCGCCGCGCGGGGTGCGCTGCGCGTGTCGGCCGCGCTGGTCGCGACCGCGTGCGCCTCGGGTGCCACAGCGGCTGGCAGGGCCCGGTCCAGCACGCTCCCGGGTCGGGCCGACAGCACGTCGAAGTCGGCCGCCGCTCGCGCGTGCGCATCGCGCTTCTTGAACAGCAGCCAGGCCTCCTGCCGCAGCGCGGCGCGGTCGCCGGCCCGCGGCTTCATGCGCACCAGCTCCCACAGGCCCTGCAGCTTGTGGCCGTGCAGCGTGAAGGCCAGCTTGCCCTGCGCCAGGGCGGCCTGCGGGTCGCCCTGCGGCTGCCAGGTGCCACGGTCCCACACGATGACCTCGCCGGCGCCGTACTGGCCGGGCGGGATCGTGCCTTCGAAGCTGCCGTAGTCCAGCGGGTGGTCTTCGGTGCGCACCGCCATGCGCTTGTCGGCCGGGTCCAGGCTCGGTCCCTTGGGCACGGCCCAGGACAGCAGCACGCCGCCCAGCTCGAGCCGGAAGTCGTGGTGCAGCCGCCTCGCGTGGTGCTGCTGCACCACGAAGCTCAGCACGGTGCCGGGCTGTGCCGGGGCGGCGCCCGGCGCGGGCTCCGGGGTCTGGCTGAAGTTGCGCCGCTCGCGGTAGCGCTGCAGCGGGTCGGCGGCGGGCTGCATGGCGGTGCGCACAGGCCGGCGGGCGCTGCAGACGGCCGGCGCCGGCTCAGGCGCGCTGCCGCGCCGGCCTGGCCGCGGCCTTGCGTGCCGTCTTGGCGGCGGGGCGCGGCGACGCGGCGGCGCGTTTCGCGGGCGGCGGTGGCGGCGCCGCAGCCGCACCGCCCTCGCGGCGCCGGGCCAGGCTGCGCCGCAGCAGGTCGCTCAGGTCGACCACGTTGCCGGTGGCCGCTTCTTCCACGGTCTCCAGCGGCTGCACCTCGGCGGTCTGGCCGGCGGCGGCGCGCTGGTCCACCAGGGCCTGCACGGCCTGCGTGAAGCGGTCCTCGAAACGGTCGGGCTGCCAGGCCTCGCTCATGTCGGCGATCAGCTGCCGCGCCATCTTCAGCTCGGCTTCCTTCAGCCCGGCGGCCTCGGCGCCTTCGGGCGGCAGCGCCAGCGCGTCCAGCGGCCGCAGCTCGCCGGCCCAGCGCAGCGTGTGCAGCGCCAGCGCCGCGCCCAGCGGCGCCAGCACCGCCAGGTGCTCCTTGGTGTGCATCACCACGCGCGCCACGGCCACCTTGCCGGCGGCCCGCAGCGCCTCGCGCAGCAGCGCGTAGACCTTCTCGCCCTTGGGCAGCGGCTCCAGGTAGTAGGGCCGTTCGTACAGCGTGAAGGGCAGCTCGCCGGGCGCCACGAAGGTCTCGATCTCGATCGTCTGCGTGGTGCGCGGGTAGGCGGCGCGGATCTCGTCGTCGCCCAGCACCACGTAGCGGTCGCCGTCGACCTTGACGCCGCGCACGATGTGCTCGCTGTCGACCTCTTCGCCGGTGCGCTTGTTGACACGCTTGTAGCCCACCGGGTCCATGCTGCGGCGGTCGAGCCAGTCGAAGTCGATGCCGCCTTCGTTCGACGCGGACACCAGCGCCACCGGCACGTGCACGAGGCCGAAGCTGATGGCGCCTTTCCAGATGCTGCGCGTGGCCATGGTGCCGACGCTCGGGCAAATGGGGGGCCCGGGCCGGCCCCGTGCCGCAGCCGGCGGCCCGGCCGCCGCGTGTCAGCTTTGGGCGCTGTCGGCGCCGGCGGGGGTGCCGCCTGCCGACGCGGGCGCGGCGCCCTCGGCGCGGGCCGCCAGCAGCGCGGCCACCGCCTGCTCCACCTGCTCCAGTGACGCCGGCTTGGCGATCAGCGCGTCGAAGCCCACCTCGATGGCGTGCCGCTGGTCCTGCGCCCGGCCGTAGCCGCTGCAGGCCAGCGCCAGCATGCGGTGGCCGCCGCGCTCGCGCGCGCGCACCGCGGCGATCAGCTCGTGCCCGCTCATGCCCGGCATGCCGATGTCGGAGACGAGCAGGTCGTAGCGGTTCTTGTCCAGCAGCGCCAGCGCGTCGGCGGCGCACACGGCGCCGGTCACGCTGGCGCCGGTCATGCCCAGCAGCAGGGTCAGCGCCTCGACGGAGTCGGGCGAGTCGTCCACCACCAGCAGGTTCATGCCCTTCAGCACGCTGGGCGCGTCGGCCGCGGCCGGCGCGGGCGCAGCGCCCTGGTGGCGCGGCAGCCACACCGAGAACTGCGCACCGCGGCCCGGCCCCTCGGACTGCGCCTGCACACGCCCGCCCTGCGCCTGCACCAGCTCGCGCACCAGCGCCAGGCCGATGCCCATGCCGGTCTGCTCGCGCCGGTGCGGGCCGGGCTCCTGGCTGAACATGTTGAAGACCTGGTCCAGGTAGGCCGGGTCGATGCCGCGGCCGGTGTCGGTGACGGTGATGCGCGCGTCCTCGCCCTCCACCGACAGCCGCACCGTCACCGTGCCGCCGCGCGGCGTGAACTTGAGCGCGTTGCCCAGCAGGTTCCACACCACCTGGTCGGCGCGCACCGGGTCGAAGAGCGACAGCACCGGTTCTTCGCACAGCGCCAGCTGCAGCTGCACGCCCAGGCCCTCGGCCTCCACACGCGAGGCATCGACGATGCGGCGCAGCGTCTCGGCCCAGTCCACCGGGCTCGTGTCGAGCGTCAGCTTGCCGGTGCGCGCGCGCGACAGGTCGAGCAGGTCGTCGATGATCTTGGCCTGCCCGGCCACCGTGCGCTGGATGACCTGCGCCGCCCGGGCGGCCGCGGCCACGTGGCGGATCTCGGGCAAACGCGCCAGCAGCTCGGCGTTGAGGTGGATCAGGTTCAGCGGGTGCTTGAGCTCGTGCGACATGACGGCCAGGAACATCTCCTTGGCCTCCATCATCGTCTCGGCCTCGCGGCGGCCTGCGCGCGCGCGCAGCAGTTGCTCGGCGCGCTGCTGTGCCGAGCGCTGGTGGCCGGTGAGGTCGCGCGCGATCTTGGCGAAGCCGCGCCCGCCCTCCAGCCGCGTCGTCACGCCGCTGCAGAAGAACACGCTGCCGTCGCGGCGCCGGTGCCAGCGCTCGTCTTCGTGGCGGCCCTCGACGCGGGCCTTGTCGCGCTCCTGCTGCGGCGCGCCGGCGGCGCGGTCCTCGTCGGTGTAGAGCCGGTCCACCGGCTGGCCCAGCATCTCGGCCGCGCCGTAGCCGAAGAGTTTTTCGGCGCCGGCGTTCCAGGCCGTCACGAGGCCGTTGTCGTCGGTGGTCAGGATCGCGAAGTCGCGTGTGCTCTCGGCCGCCAGGCGCAGCTGCTCGGCGCCGGCCTGCGCCTCTTCCTGCGCGCGGCGCAGCGAGGTCACGTCGACGAAGTTCATGATCGCGCCGTCGATGCGGTCCTCGGCCGTGCGGTAGGGCTGCAGCCGCGCCATGTAGTGGCGACCGGCCTCGCCCTGCACCTCGCGTTCCACCAGGCGCAGCGTGCGGAACGCGGTGTCGGTGTCCTGCACCAGCTCCGGGTATTGCAGGCGGTGCGTGATGTCGGTCAGCGAGCGGCCCACGTCCGCCGGGATCAGGTTGAAAAGGTCGCAGGCGCGCGGCGTGTAGCGCTTGATGCGCATGCTGCGGTCGACGAAGACGGTGGCGATGTCGTTGGAATTGATGAGGTTCTGCAGGTCGTCGTTGATGCGGCTGGTCTCCTCGACCTTGCCCGCCAGCTCGCCGTTGACGGTGACGAGCTCCTCGTTGGTGGACTGCAGCTCCTCGCGGCTGGTCTCCAGCTCCTCGCTGGCCGAGCGCAGTTCCTCGTTGACGGCCTGCAGCTCCTCGTTGGACGACACCAGCTCCTCGGTGGAGGCCTCGGAGTGTTCGATCACGCCCTGCAGCTGCTGCTCCAGGCGCCGGTTCTCGTCCACCAGCTCGCGCACCACCTGCTCGGCCGGCGTGCCGGCGGCGTGCTCGGGCGCGGGCGGCAGGCGCTGGCCCAGGTCCTCGAAGCTCACGAGCAGCAGGTCGGTCTCTTCCACGGTGTCGCGCACCGGCTGCACGTGCAGCCGCACGCGCTGGGTGTCGAGCTGGGCCTCCACGCTGCCCGGCTGGGCGGCTGCACCGCCGGGCGCCCGCATCTTGAACAGCGCCGTGCGCAGCGCCAGCCGCAGGTCGGGATGGGTGTTGTCCAGCAGCAGCGGCGAGGGCACGCCGCCGCCCACCTGCAGGTAGCGCGAGACCTCGCCGGCCATGTGCAGGATCTTGTGCTCCGCATCCACCAGCACGCTGGGCGGCGCGGCGGCCTCGCGGGCGCTCTGGTGCAGCGCGGTGAAGCGCTGCGTGCGCGACGCCGGGCCCGCGGGCAGCACCGGCGTGCCCCGCGGCGCCAGCAGGGCGCCCTCGGCCGGCAGCGTCGGCGAGCGGTGCACCTGCGCGCTGGGTCGCAGCCGGTACAGCCGGTGGCGCTTGTCGAAGACCGCGAAGTGGCTGGACGCGCTGTCGGCGGTTTCCGACGAGCCGAGGAACAGCACGCCGCCCGGGTTGAGCGCGAAGCGGAAGATGTCCAGCACGCTGGCCTGCGCGCGGGCGTCCAGGTAGATCAGCAGGTTGCGGCACAGGATCAGGTCGACGCGCGAGAACGGCGGGTCGCGCAGCACGTTGTGGTGCGCGAACAGCACGCGCTCGCGCAGGCTGCGCTGCACGCGGCAGTGATCCTGCTGCGGCGTGAAGAAGTTGCGCACCCGCGTCGGCGTGACGTCGGTGATGATCGAGCCGGGGTACAGGCCCGTGCGGGCCACGGCCAGCGCCCGCTCGTCGATGTCGGTCGCGAAGACCTGGAACTGCGGCGTGTCGGGCAGCAGGTCGCGCGCCTCCTGCAGCAGCATGGCCAGCGAATACGCCTCTTCGCCGGTGGCGCAGCCCACCACCCAGGCGCGCAGCCCGCGTTCGCTGCCGAGCCGGGCCAACAGCGGCGGCAGCGCGTCGCGCTCCAGCGCCTCGAAGGCCTCGCGGTCGCGGAAGAAGTTGGTCACGCTGATCAGCATGTCCTGCAGCAGCGGCGCGGTCTCTTCCTGGTGGGCCTGGAGGTGGTCGCGGTAGGCCGCCAGCGTGTTGGTGCCGGTGACCTGCATGCGCCGCTCCAGGCGGCGCAGCACCGTGGGGCGCTTGTAGTGGCGAAAATCGTGCCGCGTGCGCGTGCGCAGCAGGGTCATGATCTCGGCCAGCGCGGTTTCCTGCTGCTGGCCGGCGACGCCCGGGTCGGTGGCCCTGACGTTGAGCTCGGGCGCCACGTCGCGCGGCAGGCTGATGACCCGGGCGTTGGCCGCCAGCTGCACCAGCCGGGCCGGCATCTCGGTCACCGGCAGCACGAAGTCGACCATGCCTGTGGCGATGGCCGCGCGCGGCATGCCGTCGTGCTGGGCGTCGTCGGGGTCCTGGGCGAGCGTCACGCCGCCCTGCTCCTTGATGCGCATCAGGCCCACCGAGCCGTCGGTGCCGGTGCCCGACAGCACCACGCTCACGGATCGCGAGCCGTGCACCTGCGCCAGCACGCGGAAGAAGGTGTCGATGGCCACGTTGCGGCCTTCCACGCGCTCCTCGTCCTGCAGCACCAGACTGCCGTCGACCATCGACAGCGAGCGCCCGGGCGGGATCACGTACACGTGGTCGGGCTCGATGGCCACCGGCCCCTGGACCTGCTGCACCGGCATGCGCGTGATGCGCTGCAGGATGCTGGCGACGTGGCTCTCGTGCGCCGGCGACAGGTGGATCACCACCACGAAGGCCATGCCGTTGCGCGCCGGCATGTGCTCGAAGAAGCGCGTCAGCGCCTGCAGCCCGCCGGCCGAGGCACCCAGGCCGACGACGAGGTGGTTCAAGGAGCTGCGCGGTGGCTCCGGCAGAGCCGAGCCGTCGGGCTGGGGCACGCCGGCTGCCGGATCGCCCGCCGGCGCGGCGGCGGGCTGCGGGGTGGACGGCTTCGCGTCGGGCGTCGGGTCCGGGGTCATCGGCATGCGCAGGTGTCGTTGAGGGCCCCTCCGTGCAGAGCCGGTACTGGGCACCGGCGCGGGACGAATCCGGTGGCTGTCACGAAGCGGCAGATGCTAGCAGTGCCGCCTGACGCCAGACCGTCGCGCGGCCTGTGTTCAAGGCCGTGTCCAGGTCGATCTCCAGGCGTCGCCCCGGGTGGTGCCGCCGCAGCAGGCGCGGCAATGCGCTCGCCCACGCGGCATCAGGGCTCGGATGGCCGGCGCTTTCCTACCGCTGCACAGGCTCGGGTCCGACGCCGCCCGGTACCCCGACATGCCACGCTGGCAGACATGCCGAAGGTCTTCCGTTCCGGGCGGCGCCCCCTTGCTCCCGAGCCCCTGGAGCCGTCCCTGTCCGGCGAGCGCATCGGCATCGACAGCCTGGCCGGCTACACCGCCGGGCAGGGCCCGCCCGTCCTGCTGGTGCACGGCGTGCACCTGGCGGCCTCGGCCGCCGAATGGCGCCCGGTGTTCGAGGCGCTGCGCGCGCGCTGGAGCGTGTGGGCCATCGACCTGCCGGGCTTCGGCCTCAGCGACCGCAGCCCGCGCGCCTACACGCCGCGGTTGATGACCGACGCGTTGCACGCCACCACCGCGCACATCCGCCGCCAGCACGGGCCGGGCCCGGTGGATGCGCTGGCGCTGGGCCTGGGCTGTGAGTTCCTGGCCCGTGCCGCGCTGGAGCAGCCCACGCACTTTCGCCGGCTCGTGTTCGTCAGCCCCACGGGCCTGGACGGCCGCACGCAGCGCCGCGCGCCCGAGGGCCTGACCCACGAGGTGCCGGGGCTGCACGCGCTGCTGCACGGCGCCGGCTGGGGCGGCTGGCTCTACCGCCGCCTGACGCAGCCCGCGGCGCTGCGCAGGGCGCTGCAGCGCACCTGGGGCACGCGGCAGCTCGACCCCGTGCTGTGGCAGTACGCGCAGCACACCGCGCAGCGGCCCGAGGCCTGGCACGCGCCGCTGCAATGGCTGGCCGGCCGCCTGGCCAGCGCCGACATCCACCCCGTCTACGAGCAGCTGACGCAGCCGGTGTGGCTGGCGCGCGGCGTGCAGGGCCGGCTGGCCGACTGCCGCATGCTGCCGCTGCTGCCGGCGCTGGCGCGCTGGCGGCAGACGGTGTTTCTGAGCGGCGCGCTGCCGCAGGTCGAGCGCCCGGCCGCCTTCGTGCAGCGGCTGCAGGCGTTTCTGGAGGCACCGGTCGACGGTGCGCCCGCCACCGGGCCGCAGCCGGTGCCGGCGGCTGCGCTGCACGCGGCGTCGATCTGGCGCTGAAGCCGGCCCTGCCCAGCCCAGCCCGACCCGGACCTCGACCCTCGGCACCGGCCTTGCTGCGACCCCTTCCGAGGAGAGACTCTTCATGCAAGCCTTGCACCGCACCCCCCGATCCCCGCTGCTGCGGCCGCGCCCCGACGCCGGCGCGGGCCCCGGCAGCCAGCACCCCGGCGCCGACGCCGGCGCGCCGGGCGCCGTCTACCCCGAGCACATCGAGCACTGCATCGTCGACGTCGGCGAGCAGCGCCTCTACGCCGCCGCGGCCGGCCCGCCGCGCGGCCCGCTGGTGCTGCTGCTGCACGGCTTTCCGGAGATGAGCTACGCCTGGCGGCGCCAGATGGGGCCGCTGGCCGCGGCGGGCTTCCGCGTCGTGGCGCCCGACCAGCGGGGTTACGGCTGGTCGAGCAAGCCCGAGGGCCGCGCGGCCTACACGCTGGACCTGCTGGCCGCTGACATGGTGAACCTGGCGCAGGCGCTGGGCCACGAACGCGCCAGCGTGGTGGGCCACGACTGGGGCGGCCTCGTGGCCTGGACGCTGGCCAGAACACACGCCGGCTTCTGCGAGCGCGTGGCCATCCTCAACGCACCGCATCCGGCCACGCTGCTGCCCGAGATGCTGGGCAGCCCGGTGCAGCTGCTGAGAAGCGCCTACATCGGCCTCTTCCAGCTGCCCTGGCTGCCCGAGGCGCTGCTGGCCGCGCAGCAGCACCGCCTGCTGGAGAAGGTGCTCACGGAGCACAGCCGCGAGGGCACCTTCTCGCCCGCGGAGCTGGCCGTCTACCACCAGGCCTGGGCGATGCCCGGCGCGCTGACGGCCATGCTCGACTGGTACCGCGCGCTGCCGCTGACGCTGCCGTCGCCGCTGTCCGGCGCGCCGGAGCCTCCGCCAGTGACGGTGCCGGTGCGCGTGATCTGGGGCGACCGCGACCGCGCGCTCAACGCCGGCCTGGCCGAGCGCTCGGCGGCGCACTGCCGGCAGGGCGAGGTGATCCACCTCGAGCACGCCGGCCACTGGCTGCACCACGAGGAGCCCGATCGGGTGAACACCCTCTTGCTGCAGTTTCTGCTGCGCCCCGGCGCCGAGGGCGGCGCTTGAGGCGACGCGCGCTCATCGCGGACGACGGGTCGGCTGGCTCAGCGCGAAGGTCAGCGCGAGGGCGGCGCGGTGTCGTGCAGCGCCAGCATGCGGTCGAGCAGCTGCACCATCTCCTCGGGGCTGTGCAGGCAGTAGCGGGCGTGGGTCGGCCAGTCGGCCGGGCCCACGCGCACCGTCAGCCACTCGGCCGGGGCGGCGGCGAACACCGGCTCGTCGTTGAGGTCGTCGCCGGCGAAGAAGGCGGCGGAGACGCCGCTGTGGGCCACCAGCCGGCGCATCGCGTCGGCCTTGTCGGGCGCGCCGGCGGCCACTGCATTGACGACCATCTTGCCGGCAAAGACACGCAGCGCGTCCTGCGTCGGCGCCAGCAGCGTGAGGATCAGCGACAGCGCCTGCGCCGGGTCGGGCGCGGTGCGGTAGTGCAGCGCGAGCGAGGCGCCCTTGTCCTCGACCATCACGCCCGCGCCGGCCAGCGCCAGCGCGTGTTCGTGCAGGCGCTGGCGCAGGCCGCGCAGCGCGGCGGCAGCGTCGAGCGCGGTCTCGGGGTCGACATCGTCGTCCTCGGCGCCGTGGTTGCCCACCACGTAGCGCGGCTCGAAGCCCAGCCGCGGCCGCACGTCGGCCAGCGCGCGGCCGGTGACGATGGCCACCGGCAGCCGCACCGTCAGCGCGCGCAGCCGCGCGGCCAGCTCGGGCGCGATGCGCGCGTGGTCCGGGTGGTCGACGATGGGCGCCAGCGTGCCGTCGAAATCGAAGGCCAGCAGCGGCTGCCGGCGCATCAGGATCGTCAGCGCGGCTTCGCCGTCGGGTCTGAAGAGGTGCTGCAAGGCGGGGGTCTCCGGGGTTGGCGTGGCGAGGCCGCTGGCGCTTCAGCGGCGTTGGTGGCTGTGGCTGCGCACACGCGCCTCGATGCGCGCGCGCGCACGCCAGCGGCCGGCGTCGGCGAGCAGCCGGCCGGCCCAGCGGAAGACGTTGAATTCGCGCACCGTGGCGCGCAGGCTGGCCATGCGCTCGCGCTGCTCGGGCGCGGGCATGGTGGCGGCGCGGTGCAGCGCGTCGGCGGTTTCTTCCACGTGGTACGGGTTCACGATCAGGGCCTCGGCCAGTTCACGGGCGGCGCCGGCAAAGCGGCTCAGGATCAGCACACCCTGCAGATCATCGCGCGCGGCCACGAATTCCTTGCTCACCAGGTTCATGCCGTCGTGCAGGCTCGTCACGAGGCAGATGTCGGCGGCGCGGAAGAGTTCGGTCACCGCATCATGCTCGTGATGCTGGGCCAGCAGGTGCACCGGCTGGTAGCCGGGGCCGCCGAAGCGCAGGTTGATGCGGTCGGCGTTGCGGTGGATGCGTTCCTGGAAGCTGCGGTATTCATCGAGCGCGCCGCGCGTGGGCGCGGCCACCTGCACGAAGACGAAGCGGCCGATCCAGGTCGGGTACTTTTCCAGCAGCCGCTCCACCGCGTTGAGCCGCTCGAGGATGCCCTTGGTGTAGTCGAAGCGGTCCACGCCCACGGCGATGCAGGCGTCCGCCGGCAGCGCCAGCCGCTCGATCACGCGGCGCCTGCACTCGGTCACCGGCGCCCAGGCCGCCATCTCCACGGGCGTGGGCCAGGCGATGCTGATCGGGTAGCTCTCCACCAGTGTGTCCTTCTCGCGGAAGGTGATCGTGGAGTGTTCGTGCTCGATGCGCGCCTCCAGGTAGCGGTCGACGGTCTCGATGAAGTTCTTGCAGTGGTAGCGCGTGTGGAAGCCCAGGATCGTGCTGCCCAGCAGCCCTTCCAGCAGCTCGTGCCGCCAGGGGCAGATGCCGAAGCTCTCGGGGTTGGGCCAGGGGATGTGCCAGAAGGTCAGGATCGTGGCCTGCGGCAGCTGCTCGCGCACCATCGCCGGCAGCAGTGCGAAGTGGTAGTCCTGCACCAGCACCACCGGGTCCTGGCTGCGCGCCTCGGCCACCACGGCGTCGGCGAAGCGCTGGTTGATGGCGCGGTACATGTGCCAGTCGTTCTCGCGGAACACCGGGCGCACGTGGGCCACGTGGCACAGCGGCCACAGGCCCTCGTTGGCGAAGCCGTAGTAGTAGCCCTGTTCCTCTTCCTCGGTGAGCCAGATGCGGCGCAGCGCGTATTCGCTCTGCCCGGGCGGCACGGCCACGCGGTCCTGGCTGTCGACCACGTCGCGGTCGGCGCTGCCGCTGCCGTGGGCGATCCAGGTGCCGGAGCAGGCGCGCATGACCGGCTCCACCGCGGTCACCAGGCCGCTGGCCGGGCGCTTGACGAGCACCTGCCCGTCTTGGCCGCGCTCGTGGATGTAGGGCTCGCGGTTGGAGACCACGATGACCTGGTCGCCGCTCAGCTGCGTGCGCAGCAGCGTGCGCAGGCGCTCGGCGTCCCACTCCTGCGGCGGGCCCTGCGAGCGGCGGAACTCGTCTTCCATGTCGCGCAGCCGCGCGCGCAGGTCGGCGGCAAAGGGCTCCAGCTCGGGCGCCTGCAGCAGCGGGCTCACCAGGCCTTCGCCGCGCAGCAGCGCGCGTGCGCCGGCCACCCAGCCGCGCCAGCTCAGCTGCGCCACCGCCACCGTGATGATGGCGATCACCAGGCCCAGCGCGGCAATGAGGCCGATCAGGTAGTTGCGCGTGTCGGCGCTGCGGCGCTCGAGGAAACTCAGGTCGTGCAGCAGCACGAGCCGGCCCACCAGCACCGCGGGCGCATTGCCGTCTGTCGCGCCCAGGGCGGCACCGGGCGGCGGCCAGCCGAGCGAGGGCACGGCGCTTTCGGGGATGACCTCGGGCGCCGGGTTCACCGGTGCCACGGCCGGCGGGCGTGGCGGCGGGCCCATCACGTCCTGCACGCCCACGTGCACCGGCCCGCCGGGCAGCTGCAGGCGCGGTTCGGGTTGCTGCGCCATCTGCGTGGCGCCCAGGCAGTTGAGCTGGCGCGGAAAGCTGTCGGTGGCCTGCACCAGCTGGCCCTGCGGGGTGCACACACCCACCGCAAACAGCCGCTCGTCCTTCAGCGTGCGCTCCAGCACGCGGCGCAGCCGCGTCGGCTGCTCGGCGGCCAGCGCCTCGGCGATGGAGTCCGACAGCGCGGTGGCCACGAGCACGCCGCGGCTGTTGATGTCGCGGCTGAACCAGCGCAGCGTGAGCCGGTCCATCAGCGGCACCGCGAGGTAGGCCGCGATCACCAGCGTGGCCACCAGCGGCAGCAGAAAGCGCAGTTGCAGCTGCACCGTGCGCCAGCCGCCACCAGCCGGCGCCCGGTTTGCCTTGGTGCGGGCGGGCGCGGCGCGGCCCGCGGCGGACTCGGTGCCGTCGCGGCGGCCTTCGCCCGCGCCGCCTGCGCCGGCCGCACCCGGCGCCACCACCGTGGCGGCCGCGTGGCCGGCCACCCGTCCCCACAGCTTGAACCTGAAAGGCTTGTCCATGGCTCAACCGCCCCGTTCTTCAGACCGCCCGGCCACGATGGACCTGGCGCTCATCGGCAACTGCAGCATCAGCGCGCTGGTGGACCGCAGCGGCAGCATCGTCTGGTGCTGCATGCCGCGCTTCGACGGCACGCCGGTGTTCGACGCGCTGCTGCACAGCGCCGAGGGCCTGCCGCTGGACGGTGCCATGACGGTGGAGCTGGAGGGCTGCACGCGCATGGAGCAGCGCTACGAGCCGGGCACCGCGATCGTCTGCACGCGGCTGTGGGACGCGCTGGGGCAGGGCGTGGAGATCACCGACTTCGCGCCGCGCTTCCTGAACCGCGACCGCATGTTCCGCCCGGCGCAGCTGGTGCGGCGCGTGCGCCCGCTGGCCGGCCACCCGCGCGTGCGCTTCACGGTGCGCCCGCACGGCGACTGGGGCGCGGTGCAGCCGACGCTGACGCGCGGCAGCCACCACCTGCGCTTCGTGATGCCCGAGATGACGCTGCGGCTGAACACCAGCGTGCCGCTGAGCTACCTGGTGGAGGGCACCTGGTTCACGCTCAACTGGCACGTGAGCCTGCTGCTGGGCCCCGATGAAACGCTGGCCGGCAGCATCGACGACACCGCGCGTGAATTCGAGGAGCAGACCGCCGGCTACTGGCGCCGCTGGACGCGCCGCCTGGCGGTGCCGCTGGAGTGGCAGGACGCGGTGATCCGCGCCGCCATCACGCTGAAGATGTGCCAGTTCGAGGAGACCGGCGCCATCGTCGCGGCGATGACCACGAGCCTGCCCGAGGCACCGCACAGCGGCCGCAACTGGGACTACCGCTACTGCTGGCTGCGCGACGCCTTCTTCGTCGTGCGTGCGCTCAACAGCCTGGCCGAGGTGGGCACGATGGAGCGCTACCTGAACTGGCTCTACAACGTGGTGCGCAGCGCCGAGAACGGCCACGTGCAGCCGCTGTACGGCATCGGCCTGGAGCGCAACCTGCCCGAATCGGTGGTGATACGCGCCGCCGGCTACCGCGGCATGGGCCCGGTGCGCGTGGGCAACCAGGCGCAGGAGCACCTGCAGCACGACGTCTACGGCAGCATCGTGCTGGGCGCCGCGCAGGCCTTCCACGACCACCGCCTGCTGCGCCGCGGCGACCTGGCCGACTTTGCGGCACTGGAGGTCATGGGCGAGCAGGCCTGGGCGCTGCACGACCAGCCCGACGCCGGCATCTGGGAGCTGCGCACGCGGGCCCGTGTGCACACCTCGTCGACGCTGATGTGCTGGGCCGCCTGCGACCGGCTCGGCCGCATCGCCGGTGTGCTGGCGCTGCCCGAGCGGGCCCGTCTGTGGGCCGAGCGCGCGGCCCACATCCGCACCCAGCTGCTGGAGCGCGCCTGGAGCGAGCAGCGCCAGGCCTTCGTCGAAAGCCTGGGCGGGCGCGACCTGGACGCCAGCGTGCTGCTGATGGGCGAGGTGGGCTTTCTGCCGCCCAGCGACCCGCGCTTCATGAGCACGCTGCGCACGCTGGAGCGCGAGCTGTGCGACGGCCATTTCATGCGGCGCTACGAAGCGCCGGACGACTTCGGCCGGCCCGAGGTGGCCTTCAACGTGTGCTCGTTCTGGCGCATCGACGCGCTGGTGCGCTGCGGCCGCCGCGACGAGGCGCGCGAGGCCTTCGAGGCCATGCTCGCCAAGCGCAACCACGTCGGCCTGCTGAGCGAGGACCTGGCGCCCGCCACCGGCGAGCTGTGGGGCAACTTCCCGCAGACCTACTCGATGGTGGGCATCATCAACGGCGCGGTGCGCCTGTCGGCACCCTGGGACAGCCTGGTCTGACGCGACGAGGGGCCGCACGCCCCTCATTCACTGTCGAAGCCCAGCTCGGCCAGCATCTCCTGCTTGCGTTCGGCCAGCTGCACGCCCAGGGCCTGCATGTCCACGCCGGCCTGCGCCATCTGCGGCAGCAGCTCTTCCTCTTCTTCCTCGATGTGGTGGCGCATGTACTCGCCCAGCACCGTGACGCGGGCGTCGAACAGCGCGTCCGAGGCCGACATCTCCTCGATCTCGGCGATCAGCGCGCGTGCCACGCTGTGCTCGATGCTGGCCACGTCGATCAGGCGGCTGCCGTCCAGCACCTCGCGCGCGGCCGGGTAGAGCAGCTCTTCCTCGATCGTGGCGTGCACGGTGAGCATGGCGCAGATCTGCCAGGCCAGTTCCTCGCGCTCGGCCTCGGGGGCCTCGTCGTCGAGCAGGGTCTCGTAGTCGTCGAACATCTGCCGCACCTCGTCGTGGTCGGCTTGCAGCAGGTCGATGGCGTCGGGGGTGGCGGCATCGGCGTTGCTGTCGCTGTCGAGTTCGGCTTCGTGGTCGTTCATGCAGATCCTCGTGGGCCCCGTGCCGGGGCTGGTTCTGGGGGTCGCGGGCCGGCGCGCTGACCTCTGCGCGCAGCCCGATGAAAGGGCTTCGTGATGGGCAATCGGCGCTCCCGTCGCCGGCTGCCTTTCCGGGGCGGCGGCGCCGGGGTTTCAGCGCCCGGGTGCGGGTGCGGGCGAGGGCGCGGATCGGCTGTCGACCACACCCGGGATCGGGCGGCTGCCGGGGTAGGCGTCCTTCAGGTCGTCCACGCCCGACTGCGGGCGCGCCAGCGGTTGCAGCTCGGCACGTCGGCGGCGCTTGTCGGTGCTGTCGATGCCGAGCGCGCGGTCGCGCTGCTGCAGCAGGTCGGGCTTGAGCTCGCCGTCGCGGCTGAACGACCAGGCCAGCATCGGCGGCCCGAACGGCAGCCGGTCGCCGCCATCGCCCGCCGCGCCGGTGTTCCACAGGTGCCAGGTCTTGCCGTAGCTGTTGACCTTGCGCCGCATCAGCGCCAGCTCGGCCGCGGCTGGAATGCCGGGTGCGACGAGCTGGCCGCTGAGGATCTCGCCGTTGTGCGGGTGCCAGTAGCGCTTCTCATCGGCCGGAAGGGTCTCGAACAGCACCTCGGAGATGATGTACTCCACGCCGTGCAGCCGCGCCTGCGGGCCGCTGCCGTCGAACAGCGTGCACTGTGCAAAGTCCTCGTTCACCTGGTGGCAGAAGTGATGCGCCAGCATCTGCTGCCCGGGCTTGTCCTTCATCGGGTGAAAGCCGACCAGGTGGATGTCCATCGGCGCCAGCGGCGAACTGTCCTGCAGCAGCCGCGCGCCGGTCTCCAGCGCGCGTGTGCCCAGGCTCTTGTCGCTGCCCGGCACCGGCGCCGCGCCGCCTTGGGCCCAGCTGGCCGCGCTGGCCGCTGCCAGCGCGGCCGCTGCCAGCGCCGTGCGTGCCGGCGCGCGGAAGCGGCCTGGCGTGTGCCGGTGTCGCGGGGCTACGGGCTGGGGCATGGAGGCGGAATTGGTGGGTGCCGCAGGGGCGGAAAGAGGCGCTTCAGCAATCGGCATGCCCCGGCCTGGGCGGGTGCTGCGATTGCTGGATCGAGGCCATTCAGGAGCAGCGCATGAGCACCCGCAAGACCCCGCCGAAGGCCGTCCACACCCCCGCCCCGATCGTCTCGCACGTGGTCGGCGATGCGGCGGCGGCCGGTGCCGGCACCGGCACCGACACCCAGGCCTCGTCGGACTGGATGGCCGAGATGAAGCAGCGCCCCGGTGCCGCTGCCGCGCCGGCGTCCCCGCCCGGCGTGGCGGTGTCCACCCGCCCGCGCGACGCCAGCCGCGGCCGCGCGGTGGAATCCAAGCGCGGGCAACGCTGATGACGATGCCACCCGCCCCGGCACCGGCCTGCGTGGACCTGGCCGATGCAGCCGGCATGGCGCACTGGCTGGACCACTTCGGGGTCACGCAGCAGCAGCTCGAGGAAGCCGTGCAGGCCGTGGGGGGCGATCCGGCTCGGGTGCGGGAGCACTTGCTGAATCAGGGGTCGAGTGCGGGGGCGGGCTGATCGGGCTTCTTGGGCCGATGCGGCTGTTGCCGTTGCTGTTGGGGGTTTGGGGTTTGGAGGGAAATCCTCTGCAGCCAACATCAAGCGTTGCCGCGATCCCCCCGGCTCCCGCTGTCGCCCAGCAACTCGGCCCGGCGCTCCGCATCCGCCCCCGGCATGTTGTGCAGATCGGTGTCGACCTGCCCCGACTCGATGTCCTTCTGCGCCTGCACGATCAGCGGATCGGGCTTGGGCTGGACCGAGCTGCCGCCGATCGATTCATCACGCTCGTGCGGCAGCGCCAGGTTCTCTTCCTGCGACTCGGCGGGCCGCGGGTCGCCTGGCGCCAGGGGCGGCTTGCCGACGGCGGCCGGGGCCTGCAGGCCGCGCCGTTTCTGCGGCCCGGTGGCGGGCGGGTTCTTGGGCGTGCGTGCGGTGGGTGTGTTCATGGGCGGTGCCGGCAAACCGCGCGCCGGGGCGGGCTGCGGCAGTGGCTTCAGAGCACCGGCTCCATCAGCCGTCCCAGGGTTTCCAGCAGCCGCTGGCCAGCGCCACGCTGCGGCCACTGCGCGGGATCGATGCGCTGCGAGCGCTCCAGGTCCTGGCGGAACAGCCGCTCCAGCGCCTGGCCGAAGTCGTCGCCGAGCACGATGACGTCGATCTCGTGGTTGCCGGTGATGCTGCGCCAGTCGAGGTTGCTCGAGCCCACGGTGGAGAACACGCCGTCGATGACCGCGGTCTTGGCGTGCATCACCGCGTGCTGCACCTCGTGGATCTGCACGCCGGCGGCCAGCAGCTCGGCGTAGTAGGAGCGCGCGGCGTGCACCACCAGGCGCACGTCGCTGCGGCCGGGCAGCACCAGCACCACGTCGACGCCGCGGCGTGCCGCGTCGCCCAGCGACTTCACCATCTCGGGCCCGGGCGCAAAGTAGGCCATCGTCAGGTGCACGCTGCGCCGGGCCGCGTCGGTGGCCGCGAGCAGCGCGGTGTAGGTCGGGTTGATGCCCTCGGCAGGCTCGGCGGCCACCAGCTTCACCACGCGCTGGCCCGGCGCGGCCTGCAGCGGGGCGGGCGCCGGCGGCAGGGCCCCCAGGCAGTCCTGCGCCAGCCAGGATTCGTGGAACAGCAGTGCCATCGCGGCCACCACCGCGCCGCGCAGCTCCACCTGCGTGTCGCGCCAGCCTTCGGACTCGGGCGGCGCCTGGCGCGCCCGGCGCGCGCTGCCGAACGAGCCGCTGGCGTAGACATCGCTGAGGTTGATGCCGCCGGTGTAGGCCACGTCGCTGTCCACCGCGAGCATCTTGCGGTGGTTGCGCTGCAGCAGGCCCCAGCGGCCCGGCCGCTCCAGCGGGTTGACGGGGTTGAAGGCGCACACGCGCACGCCGCCGGCGCGCAGGCGGTCGAAGAAGGCGCGGTCGGTGCCGAAGGAGCCCACGCTGTCGTAGAGCATCGCCACGAACACGCCTTCGGCGGCTTTGCGCAGCAGCAGATCGCCGATCTCGGCGGCCACGCCGACGTCTTCGACGATGTAGCTCTCGACCAGCACGCGGTGGCGCGCCTGCGCGATGGCCGCCTTCATCGCGGCAAAGGTCTCGGGCCCGTCCACCAGCAACCGCGCGGCGTTGCCGCGGTACAGGTGCAGCGCGCCCTGCGCGGCCAGCACGCCCAGGTGGTGCTGCACCAGCGCGGCGCGGCCCTCGGCTTCCACGCCAGCCAGGTCGCGCGCCTTCTGCGCCGGTGTCACCGGGCCCTGCGCGCCCAGCAGCGTGGCCTGCGAGCGGGCGACGGCCGGCGCCAGCGGTTTCAGCGCGGGCCAGGGGCGCGCGGGCAGCGTTGCGCAGGCCAGCACCAGCAAGGCGGCCGCCAGCACCGCGGCCAGCACGGCAGCGTGCGACACGGCACGGCGGCGTGGGGCGGGCGGCTCAGCATCGGCGTGCAGCGGGCCCGTTGGGTCCGGCGGGGTGGACATCGGCAGCGGGGCCCGCCGGCGGGTGGCCGGTGCCCGGTTGGGTTGGATAACGCCCGTGAGGCAAGGCCTGTGCCCGTGCCGGCTCGTGGTGGTGTCCATCGGTGACAGCGGCGGGACTTCAAAGGGCCTTCATGCAGGACTTCATGCGGGCGTTCATGCGGGTGCTTGTGCGGTACCCAGCGCCAGCCGGCGGCGCCCCGGCACGGTCACAGCCGCTTGCATCCAGCGGCGCGCACGCGCGGGCTGGCACCGGTCTTGCCAGTTGGCCCGGCCCCTGGTGCACCCCGTGGCCGCCACCGCCCTTGCGGCCTGCCTGACCCCTGAACGATGTCGACGAGCAGCCTCATCTGGGCGACCGTGCAGGCCGAGTTTTCGGACCTGCCCGACGTTGCCGCCTTCACCCGCGCCACGCTGCGCATGCTGGTGGCCCTGGTGCTGGGCGCGGCCATCGGCTGGGAGCGCGAGCGCCGCGACGCCGATGCCGGGTTGCGCACGCACATGCTGGTGGCGCTGGGCTCGGCGCTGTTCGTGCTGGTGCCGGCGCAGGCCGGCATGACGCCCGAGGACCTGAGCCGCGTCGTGCAGGGCGTGGTCTCGGGCATCGGCTTCCTGGGCGCCGGCGCGGTGCTCAAGAGCAGCGGCGAAGGGCGCATCCACGGCCTGACCACGGCCGCCAGCATCTGGGCCACCGCGGCCGTGGGCATGGCCGCGGGGCTGGGGCGCGAGGGCACGGCGCTGCTGGCCACGGCCTTCGTGCTGCTGGTGCTGGCGGCCCTGCGCCGCGTGAGCCGGCGCATCCGCCGGCATCGCCCGGTGGCCGGGTCTTGAAGCGCGGCCGCTGCCCGCCCGTGCGCCGGCCCGCAGGCCCGGGCTTCCGTGCGGCCGCTGCAGCCGCCGCGCTGGCGCTGGGCGGCTGCTCGTCGCTCGGTGACGTGCCGGGCCTGTCGGCGCTGACCGGCAACGCGGCCGGGCCGCCGCCGGTGCTGCGCCTGGAGGTGCAGGCCCCGGCGCCGCTGGACGAACTGCTGGCGCGCCACCTCGCGCTGGGCCGCGTCAACCGCCTCGCCGCCGGCGAGCCGCTGCAGCAGGGCGAGCTCGAGCGGCTGCTGGCCGCCACGCCGCAGCAGGCGCGTGAGCTGCTCGACACCGAGGGCTACTTCAACGCCACCGTGCAGGTCGAGCGCCTGCAGTCCGCACCCGGCGATGCGGTCGCGCTGCCGCAGGTGCGCGTGCGCGTGGAGCCCGGGCCGCGCACGCTGGTGCGGCAGGTCGACATCGCCGTGCAGGGCCCGCTGGCCGACAGCGCCGCCACCGAGCCGCACGCGCGCCAGGCGCAGGCAGCGCTGACGCAGGACTGGCTGCTGCAGCCCGGCAAGCCCTTCCGCCAGGACGACTGGACCCGCGCCAAGACCGCGGCCATGACGGGCCTGCGTGCGCAGGGTTACGTGCAGGCCGACTGGGGCGCCACGCAGGCGCGCATCGACGCGGCCACGCAGCAGGCCGCGCTGTCGGCCACGCTGCAGAGCGGGCCGCTGCACCGCGTGGGCCCGCTGCGCGTGGAAGGGCTGAAGGTGCACGACGCCGCCACCGTCGCCAACATCGCCAACCTGACGCCCGGCGCGCCGGCCACCGAATCGCTGCTGCTGGACTTTCAGGAGCGGCTGCAGAACGCCGATCTCTTCGACCGCGTCAGCGTCTCGCTCGAACCCGACCCGGCCGACCCGGCGTCCACGCCGGTGGTGGCGCGGCTGAGCGAGCGCCAGCTGCAGGAGGCCACCTTCGGCCTCGGCATCGGGGCCAACGTGGGCGCGCGCGGCACCGTGCGCCACGTGCACCGCCGCCCCTTCGGCCAGCCCTGGGTGGCGCGGAACGCGGTCGACCTGGCGCAAAAGCAGCAGCGCTGGGAGGGCGAGCTCAGCACGCAGACGCTGCCGCGGCTGTACCGCAACCTCGTGGGCGGCGTGCTGGAGCGCGTGGAGTCCGAGACCGACCTGGTGCGCTCGGCGCGCCTGCGCGTGGGCCGCGCGCAGGACGCGCCGCGCATCAGCCGGCTGTGGTTTGCCGAGCTCGACCACTCCACCACCACCAGCGCGCTGGGCCGCCAGCGCGCGGACGCGGTGTCGGTGCAGTACCACGGCGTCTGGCGCCGGCTCGACGACCCGCTGCTGCCCACGCGCGGCCAGGCCTGGACGGGGCAGTTCGGCCTGGGCCACGCCCGCTCCACGCCGGGCGGGCAAGGGCCCTTCGTGCGCCTGTACGGCCGCCTCGACTCCTACCACCCGCTGGGCGGCGGCTGGTACGGCCAGGGGCGGCTGGAGCTGGGTCAGATCGTCGTGCGCAGCAACATGCGCACGCCCGAGACGCTGCGCTTCCGCGCCGGCGGCGACGAATCGGTGCGCGGCTACGCCTATCGCTCGCTGACGCGGGTGGTGGGCGGCGTGCAGGTGGGCAGCGAGGTGCTCTTCACCGCCAGCGCCGAGGCCGCGCGGCCGATCCTGCAGCGCCTGCCGCTGCTGTGGGGCGCGGTGTTCGTGGACGTGGGCCGCGCGGCGCGCACCTGGGGCGAGCTGGAGCCGGCCTGGGGCTACGGCGCGGGCCTGCGCTACCGCAGCCCGGTGGGGCCGGTGAAGCTGGACCTGGCCTGGGGCGACGAGGTGCAGCGGCTGCGGCTGCACCTGAGCGTGGGGGTGGCGTTCTGATGGCGGCGCCGGACACGGTCACGGCGGTCGACGGGGGCGGCGGGCCGGGTGCGCCACCGCCGCCACCCGCCACGCCGCCGGCCGGGCGCGGCAGTGCCCGCATGGCGCGCCGGGTGCTGGGGCTGCTGCTGGGCGTGCTGGTGCTGGCGCTCGTGGCTGCCGGCGGCGGCGCGCTCTGGCTGTGGCACAGCGACACCGGGCTGCAGCGCGCCCTGCAGCGGGTGCCCGGGCTCAGCGTGCAGGGCGCGCAGGGCCGGCCCACCGGCGGGCCCTACGCGGTGCAGCGGCTGCAGTGGCAGGGCGCGGGGCTGCGCGTGGTCATCGACGGCCTGGCCTGGGACGACGCGCAGTGGCGCTGGCTGCCGCACCCCGGCGCCTGGTTCGGCCTGAGCCTGCAGCGGCCGCGGGCCGCGCGGGTGCTGGTGCAGCGCACGCCCGACGCCGCACCGGCTGGGCCGTCGGCGCCGCCGCAGTCGCTGCGCCTGCCCTTCGAGCTGCAGGCGCCCGGGCTGCGCGTGGGCTCGTTGATCGTCGACACGCAGGCCCCGGTCACCGACATCGGCGCCGACCTGCACCTGGGCGCTGCCGCCGGCGCAGAGCACCGCGTGATGCAGCTCGGCGCCACGCGCGGTGGGCTGGCCCTGCAGGGCCAGGCCACCGTGGGCACCGACGGCGAGCTGCCGCTGCAGGCGCGCATCCAGCTCACCACGCGCCCCGGCACGGCGCCGGCCGACACCGCCTGGCAGGCCGAGGCGCAGGCCCGGGGGCCGCTGCAGCGCCTGGCGGTGGACGCGCAGCTGCGGCTGGCCACCGGCCCCGCCGCCACCGCGCAGGCCACGCTGGCGCCGCTGGCGGCGTGGCCGCTGCTGGCGCTGGCGGCGCAGACACGCGATCTGGACCTGTCGGTGCTGTCGCCCGCGCTGCCGCGCACGCGCCTGAGCGGCCACGCGCGGCTGGCCGAGCCCGGCCGCAGCGCGGCCGACGTGCTGGCGCTCGACCTCGACTTGGCGAACGCGGAACCCGGGCCCTGGGACGCCAGCCGCCTGCCGCTGACCCGCCTGCAGCTGCGGCTGCAGGGCCGGCCCGACGCCCCCGGCACGCTGGTCTTCGAGCAGCTGCAGGTGCAGCTGGCGGGGGCTGCGGGCGCTGCGGCCGGGGACGCCGCCACGGCCGGCCGTGCCGCCCCCAGGGGCCCGGCCGCGCGCGCTGCCCCTGCGGCCCGCGGCGGCAGCGCTGCGCCGCCGGCACCCGACGCCACGCCTGCCCAGGGTCGCCCTGCACCCCCGGCGGGCGAGCTGCAGGGCACCGGCCGCTGGCAGGGCGCGACGCTGTCGCTGCAGCTGGCGCTGCGCGGTGTGCAACCCGCGGCGCTGCACACCGCGCTGCCGCCGATGACGCTGGACGGACCCGTCACGCTGGCGTTCGACGGCCTGCCCTCGCCGGCCGGCCCCGGCCCTGCCACGGGTGCAGCCGGTGCTGCCGCCGCCGCCCGCGCCGCCGGCCCGCGCGGCGAGCTCGTCGTCGATCTCACCGGCCGCCTGCCGCGCCGCGGCGCGCCGCCGCTGGCGCTGCAGGCCGAGGCGCAGTGGGCCGCGCCGCGCGACGGCAGCCTGCAGCTCACGCTGCGGCGGGCCAGCGCGCGTGCTGGCGCCGCCGCCACGGCCACGGCCACCGCCAGCGCCGAGCGCAACACCGCCGGCCTGTGGCGGCTGCAGACGCGCGGCGACCTGCAGCGCTTCGACCCCGGGCCCTGGTGGCCCGCCGCCGCCCCCGGGCCCGGCCCGCACCGGCTGAACGGGGGCTGGGTGGCCGACCTGTCCTGGCCTTCACCGCCTTCACCGCCCTCATCGCCTGCACCGGCCGCGCAGCCGGCGCCGCCCGCGCCGGCGCGCAGCGCGGCGCGCCCCGCCGCCCCCGGCCCGTACCCGGCCGGCCTGCCGCCGGGCCTGCGCGGCAGCGCCCGCCTGACGCTGGACGACAGCCGCTGGGCCGGCCTGGCCTGGCGCGGCCAGGCCGCGCTGCAGGCCGGCGAGCTGGCGCTGCTGTGGGACGCCGACCTGCGTGCCGGCGCCAACCGGCTGCAGACGCGCGGCCGCGTGCCGGCCGACCGCGCTGCGGCGTCCAGCCTCGTGCTCGGGCTGCAGGCACCCGCGCTGGCCGCGCTGGCCCCGCTGGCCGGCCTGCTGCCGCGCGGCATGCAGGACTGGTGGCCGCGCGAGGGCGCGCTGACGCTCGACGCCACCGCGCTGGGACGCTGGCCCGCGGTGCGCAGCGAAGGCCGGCTCAGCGCCCAGGGCCTGCGCAGCGCCGTGGCATCGCTGGGCGCGGCCGACGCCACCTGGAACCTGTCCACGCAGGGCGAAGACGCGCCGCTGTCGCTGCAGCTGCAGGCCACCGACCTGGCGCACCAGGCCCAGCGCCTGGAGCAGCTGCAGGCCACGCTGCAGGGCAGCCTGCGCGAGCACACGCTGGACGTGCAGGCCCGCAGCCCGCTGCGCCCGCCGGCCTGGGCCGAGGCTGCAGCCGCAGCCGCCGGCACCGGCGCCGCCAGCCCGGCCGTGCCGGGCAGCCAGATGCGGCTGCAGGCCAGCGGCCGCTGGGCTCTGGCCGGGCCGTCGGCAGGCCAGCGCCCGGCGAGCCCCGCCGCTGGCACCGCGGCCGCCAGCCCGGCCTGGGGCACCTGGCGCGGCCGCATCGCGCAGCTGCAGGCCGCGCCGCGCACCGCGCCCGGCGCGCCCTGGCTGTCCAGCCAGGACCTGGACCTGACGCTGACGCTCGACGCCGCCGGCCAGCCGCTGCAGGCGCGGCTGGCGCCCGGCCGCGTGCAGGCGCTCGGCGGCGCGCTGCGCTGGCAGCAGGCGCAGTGGCAGGCCGGGCCGCCGGGCGGCGCCGCGCGCTGGCAGCTGCAGGCCGAGCTGGAGCCGATGCCGGTGGCGCCCTGGCTGGCGCGCTGGCAGCCGCGCTTCGGCTGGCAGGGCGACCTGGCCCTGGCCGGCACGCTGCGCCTGAGCCGCGGCGAGCGCTTCGAGGCCGAAGGCGTGATCCAGCGCCAGGGCGGCGACCTCAGCCTCACGGTGGAGGGCGCGCGCCGCGCGCTGGAGCTGAGCGACGTGCGGCTGGGCCTGGTGGCCACGCAGGGCCGCTGGCAGTTCACGCAGGCGCTGGTGGGTCGCAGCGTCGGCGTGGTGGGCGGGCTGCAGACCATCGACAGCACGCCGCAGGCCGCCTGGCCCGACGACAGCGCGCCGCTCAGTGGCGGCCTGAGCCTGATCGTGCCGCAGCTCGGCGTGTGGGCGCCGTGGCTGCCGCCGGGCTGGCGGCTGGGCGGCGACCTGCGCATCGCCGCGTCCTTCGGCGGCCGCGTCGGCGCGCCCGAGTACCGGGGCGACATCACCGGCGGCAACCTCGCGGTGCGCAACCTCTTCGAGGGCATCCACCTGCAGCAGGGCGAGCTGGCCGTGGCGCTGGCGGGCACGCAGGCCACGGTGCAGCGCTTCGTGTTCCGCGACGGTGCCGGCGGCGGCGAGCTGCGTGTCAGCGGCGGGGCGGTCTTCGGCGACGAGCCGCGTGCCCGGCTGCGTGCGGTGGCCGCGAAGCTGCGTGCGGTGGACCGCTTCGACCGCCGCATCGCGGTCAGCGGTGCTGCCGACCTGGACCTGCAGGCCACCCGGCTGGCGATGGACGGCAGCTTCACGGTCGACGAAGGCCTGGTCGACGCCACGCAGGCCGACGCGCCGGCGCTGGGCAACGACGTGGTGGTGCTGAACCGCGCGCCGCTGGTGATCCCCGGCGCGATCGCGCCGTCGGCACCGGCTGCAGCGCCGGCGCCCGGCGCGCCGCAGACCACGGCGGTCGCCACCGCGGTCGACCTGCGCATCGACCTGGGCGAGGCGCTGCGCCTGCGCGGGCGCGGCCTGGACACGCTGCTGCGCGGCCAGCTGCGCGTGACGACACCCGGCGGGCAGCTCGCCGTCAACGGCGTGGTGCGCGCCGAGCAGGGCAGCTACACCGCCTACGGCCAGAACCTGCGCATCGAACGCGGCACGCTGGTCTTTCGCGGCGAGGTGGGCAACCCGCAGCTGGACATCCTGGCCGTGCGCGCCGACATCGACACCCGCGTGGGCGTGCTCGTCTCCGGCTCGGCCACCAACCCGCGCGTGCGGCTGTACAGCGAGCCCGAACTCGGCGAGCTCGACACGCTGACCTGGCTGGTGCTGGGCCGCGAGCCCACGGGCCTGGGCCGCGACGACACCGCGCTGCTGCAGCGCGCCGCGCTGGCGCTGCTGGCCGGCGAGCGCGGCGGCGGCCCCGGCCTCGTGCAGCGCCTGGGCCTGGACGAGCTGTCGCTGAGCCGCGGCAACGGCAGCGGTTCCGGCACCGGCACGGGCGACACCATCGTCAGCCTGGGCAAGCAGATCTCGCGGCGTGTCTACGTCGGCTACGCCCACGCGCTGGGCACCGCCGGCGGCACCTGGGAGCTGATCTACCGCGTGGCCGGCCGGCTGACGCTGCGCGCACGCAGCGGCGCGGAAAATGCCATCGATGCCATCTGGACCTGGCGCTGGTGAATGAGGCCCCCGAGCTCGCTGTCGCTCGCTACCCCCCAAGGGGGCCGTCCGCCTACGGCCCGGCGGAGCCGGTTCCATGGCTTGCGACTGGGTCGCGGAGGCACAGGGTGGCACGTCAAAGGTCACGATCACTCTGCGCCATGACTTGCATCACAGCACCAACGAAGAGGTCATGACTTCCATGTTTCCACCCGACCGCTCGCCGGCGACACCGGCCGCTGAAGACACGCTGCTGCCGGGCCCTGCCGGGCGCTACGCCATCGCCTCGGCCTACGACCGCTATGCCGGTGTCTACGACCACCTGTTCGGCTGGGTGCTGCAGCCCGGCCGCGAGCTGCTCGCGCGGCGGCTGCAGGCGGCGCCGGGCGAACGCATCGTGGAGTTCGGCGTCGGCAGCGGGCTCATGCTGCCGCTGTACCCGCGCCACGCCGCCGTGCTGGGCATCGACCTGTCCGAGGCCATGCTGGCGCGGGCCCGCGTGCTGGTGCAGCGCCAGGGCCTGGCGAACGTGACGCTGCAGCGTGTGGACGCCGAGCGCAACGGCCTGCCGTCCGCCGCCTTCGAGCACGTGGTGCTGCCCTACGTGTACTCGGTGACGCCCGACCCCGAAGGCCTGATCCGCGAGGCCTTCCGTGTCTGCCGGCCGGGCGGCCACATCTGGGTGCTCAACCACTTCAGCGGCCTGGGCGTGTGGGACTGGCTGGAGCGCCCGCTGAAACCCTTTGCGCGCTGGATCGGCTTCCGCTCGGACTTTCCGTTCAAGACCCACGTGCTCGACCGGGGCTGGGCGGTGGACGAGGTGCTGCCCGTCAATCTCTTCGGCCTGTCGCGCCTGGTGCACGTGCGCAAGCCGCTGGAGGCCGCCGATGGCGACGCGGGCCTGGATGCCGCGGCACCCGGCATGGGGCTTGCCGCCGCAGCGCATGGCGATGCGGGCGACACGGGGCGGATGGATCGGCGCGACGGCGGTCGTGCTCGCGATGGCGACGGCGCTCGCAACTGATGCGGCTGATGGGGCCGAGGCCGCGGATGCCGCAGCGGCGGCCGAGCAGCAGGTCATCGAGCGCAGCAACGGCTTCCGCCGGCAGCAGGGCCTGCAGCCGGTGCAGGCGCAGCCCGCGCTGACCGCCGCGGCGCGCGAGCTGGCGCGGTTCATGGCCCGCACCGGGCGTTATGCGCACGACGCCGACGGCCGCCAGCCGGTGCAGCGCACGCAGGCCGCCGGCTACGCGCACTGCCTGGTGGCCGAGAACATCGCGTGGCAGTTCCATTCCGAGGGCTTCGAGCCCGCGGCGCTGGCGCAGGCCTTCGTGCAGGGCTGGATCGACTCGCCGCCGCACCGCCGCAACCTGCTCACGGCTGACGCCACCGACACCGGCGTGGCGGTGGCGCGCAGCGCCAGCAGCGGCCGCTACTACGCGGTGCAGGTGTTCGGCCGGCCGGCGTCGATGCGGCTGCGCTTCGAGCTCGGCAACCGCAGCCGGCAGGACCTGCGCTACCGCGTGGACGGCCAGCCGTACCCGCTGCCCGCAGGCATGACACGCTGGCACGAGTCCTGTGCCGCGCCCGCGGTGGCCATCGAGCTGCCGGGCCGCGCCGAGCCGCTGACGCTGCAGCCGGGTGCCGGCGCCCGCATCCGCATCGACGCCGCCCGCGACGGCGCACTGCGTGTCACGGGTGGCGGTTGAGCGGTTGAGCTGCGGTGGCGCGCGGTGACCCCGGTCAGCCGGCGCGCACCTCGATGCGCCGCGGCTGCGCTGCCTCGAGCTTGGGCACGCGCAGTCGCAGCACGCCGTCTTTCAGCACGGCCTCGATGCGCGTGGCGTCGAGCTCGCGGCTCAGCGTGAAGCTGCGGCGGTAGCGCGGCGAGCGCACCTCCACGTACATCGGCTGCGTGCCGGCGGATTCGCCCAGCGAGAACTCGGCCTCGATCGTCAGCGTGTCTCCGTTGACGTCGATGTTCAGCGTCTCGCGCTCGGCGCCGGGCATGTCGGCCCACAGCGTGATGCCGGTCGGGTCTTCGACCACGTCCACCGGCGGCAGCAGGGCCGAGCGGTCTTCGGCGCGCCGGGCATCGGCGCCGCCGCGGCGCTGCGGCTGTGCCTGGGCCTGGGTTTGAGGCGGCGTGTCCCGGGTTTCAGCGGCCTGCGGCTCACGGGCCTCGGGCACGCCCGGCTGCAGCGCCGGGTTCTGGCCATTGGAGCGCTGCTGCTGGAGGTCTTGCGAAGAGGTGTTCATGATGTGTTCTCCGGATGCAGGGGTCGTCAGTGCGTCTCGGACACTTGGATGCGGCGTGGGCGCGACGCTTCGCGCCGCTCGATGCGGATCTTCAGCACGCCGTGGCGGTAGCTCGCGTCCACCCGCTGCGGGTCGGCGTCCTCGGGCAGCGCGATGACGCGGCGGAAGCTGCCGTGCGGCCGCTCGCGGGCGTAGACGGTCTGCTTGTCGGTGCCGGTGCCGGGCGCAGTGGCCTGGCCGCCCTGGACCTTGCCGGCCTCGCCACCGCCGTTGTCGGCCAGCAGATCCTTGCGCTCGCCGGCGATGGTCAGCAGGCCCTTGTCCACCGAGACGTCGAGCGTGCTGGCGTCGATGCCGGGTGCGAAGGCAAACACCTCCACGGCCTCTGGCGTGCCGCCGATGTTGACGGCCGGAAAGGTGCCGCGTGCCACCGAGCGGATGCTCGACGACGAGTCGCCGCGCAGTCCGAACACGCGCTCGAACTGGCGCTGAAGTTCATCGAAATCGGCGAACACGTCGCCAGGGAATCGCAGGCTGGATGTGAACATGGCTCGCTCCTCTTTGCTGACAGGATGGGCCCGGGCCGTCGGCCTGTCGGCGCAGCGCCCGGGCAGCAAAAAGTTGGCGGCATGGCGCGGCAATTTCAAGCCCTGAGACGCAGCGTCCCGCCACGGAACCGGCTCCGCAGGGCCGTCGGCGCCTAGATCACATCGACCGGCTCGAACACGACGCGCCGGTAGCGTTCCATCACGCCCGGGTCGCGCACGCCCAGCCAGCGGGCCACCTCGTCCGGCGCCCGGCCGCGGCCCAGCTGGCGCAGCGCGAAGGTGTGGCGCAGCACGAAGCTGCCGCCGCTGCCCAGCTCCACGCCCGCGGCGGCCAGCACCGAGGTGGCGGCCAGGTACTGCGACACCTTGGCCCAGGGCCGGCCGTCGCGCGTGCCCGGAAACAGCACGTCGCCCGGCACCTGCAGCGCGCTTCGGGTGTCCAGCCACACGCGCAGCAGGCGGCCGGCCCAGGGCGCCAGCGGCGCCTCGCGTTCAGCCACCGCGCCGTGGCGCGGGATGCGGATGCGCCACGGCAGGCCGGCGCGGCGCGGGCCGTCGAGCGCGATGCCGGCCACCGTGGCGGCGCGCACGTCGCCCGGTGTCAGCCCCGCGCCCAGCTGCAGCGCCGCGGCCGTGCGGTTGCGCAGCGCCTGCCAGGAGCCGGCGGCGGCACCGGTGGCGGCATAGCCCGAGTGTTCGTCGAGCAGCCAGGCCACGAGGCGGCGCGCCTGGTGGCCGCTCAGGAATTCAGGCAGCGGGTCCTGGTCGGTGGCGTTGGCGTAGCGCCACTGCGGCTGCGACTGCAGCAGCTCGGCGGCGGCGCGGTTGGGCTGCAGGCCCTGCGTGTGCGCGGCCTGCAGCAGCACGGCATCCAGCAGCTTGAGCAGCCGCCAGGCGTGGCGGTCGCTGAGCTCGCTGCGTTCGCAGCGCGACTGCAGGAAGGCGTCGATGTCGTTCGCGCGCAGGGCTTGCAGCCCGAGGCCGCGCGCCACGCACCACTTGCTGAAGGCGTCCCACATGCTGCGGTAGACGGCCATGCTCGACGGCTGCTGGATGCCGTGCGCCGCCTGCCGCCGCGCGAGCCAGTCGTCAAACGCATCCGCAAAAGCCTGCGGGCCGGTGGGCTGCGCCGGGGTGTCGGCAAAAAGGTCCAGCGTGGTGCCGTGCATCGGGATGGAAAGCCTCTGGAAGACTGGGAGGACAGAGAGAAACAGGACAGGGCAAGTCTGATGGACGAGGCCCTGTGTTGCCAAGAGGGGCAAGGGTCTCGGCGGCAGGGCTGCCTCGGTGCGGGTGGCGGCGCCGACGACGCGGCAGGGCAGGCCCTGCACAGCGCTTCAGGCCGCGCGGAGCCACGTGCTTTGAGGGCCTGCGAATCCGGTCTGCAAAGCGCGGGAACGTCGGGGCGGCTGGCGCGAACTAACGGCAGAGCCTTTGCTGTGGATGCTGGTCCTTACCTCGGCTTTCAGACAAAGACCAGCCGTTAGTTCATGCTCTTCGAAGGGGTCTCATGGCCGTCGATCGAACGTCTGTCGCGCCGTGCAGGCCCCGTTTGCAAGAGGCCTTGGGCAACGGGGCCCGGCCAAGCCGGGTGTTGCTCACGGTGTCTGCCGACCAAAGCAAAGCAGCATCCACTTGGATGGTGATAGGATGGCGGCATGCCCAGTCCCAGCCATGCCGCCGCCACGGCTCCCAAACCGGCGGAACAGAAGATCACCATCAACCTCGGTTGTGTGGATCTCGGCCAGATCGATCTGCTCGTGCACGAAGGCTTCTATGCCAACCGCACCGACCTCATCCGTACCGCCATCCGCAACCAGCTCAACCGCCATGCCGACGCGGTGGAGAAGGCCGCCACGCGCAAGCAGCTGGTGCTGGGCATCCACCACTTCACCGCCGAGGACCTGCGCGCCGTGCGCGACCAGGGCCAGCGCCTGCACATCCGTGTGCTCGGCCTGGCTTCGATTGCGCCCGACGTGAGCCCAGAACTGGCCCTGGCGGCCATCGACAGCCTGGTGGTGCTGGGCGCGCTGCAGGCCAGCCCCGCGGTCAAGACCGCCCTGGCCGGCCGCATCGCCTGAGCACCGCCGCAATGGAATGCCCATGAAATCCCCGTTCGAACACCTGATGTCCCAGGCCCTGGGCCTGACCCGGGAAGGCCGGCTCACCGAAGCCACCCACGCCATTCAGGCCGCGCTGGGCGCAGCCCGGCCGGCGCCCGCCGCCGCAGCCGGCGAGGGCGAGGTCATCGACGTCGTCGCCCGCGAGGTGCAGACCCCGTCGGTCATTGCGCTGCCGGCCGCCCCGGGGCCGACGGCCGCACCCGGCGTGCCCCCGGTGGCCGCACCGGACGTGCTGGCCCCGTCGATCAACCCGCTGCCGGACAGCGCGCCGCCAGCCCCCGGGCGCGTGCCGCCCCGACCCACGGGGCCGGGCCGCTTCATCGCCGGCCGCCACACCACGCGCGCCGGCTCGCGCGACTACAAGCTCTTCGTGCCGCCCGGCGCCGGCGGCCCGCACAGCGCCCACGGGTTGCAGGGCACCGCGATGCCGCTGGTGGTGATGCTGCACGGCTGCACGCAGGACCCCGACGACTTTGCGGCCGGCACCCGCATGAACGAGGCCGCCGCGCGCGACGGCTTCTTCGTGCTGTACCCGGCGCAGGCGCAGGACCACAACCCGCAGCGCTGCTGGAACTGGTTCAAGCACAACCACCAGGCGCGCGACCGCGGCGAGCCGGCGATCCTGGCGGGCATGGTGCGCGCCGTGATGCAGGAGCACGGCATCGACCCGCGGCGCATCTACGTGGCGGGCCTGTCGGCCGGCGGCGCGATGGCCGCTATCCTGGGCGACGCCTACCCGGACCTCTTCGCGGCGGTGGGCGTGCACTCGGGCCTGGCCACCGGATCGGCGCGCGACGTGCCGTCGGCCTTTGCCGCGATGCAGGGCCGTGCGACCGGTGCGCCCGCCAGCGCAGGCCGCCGGCTGCGGCGGCCGCCCACCATCGTCTTCCACGGCGACCACGACCGCACCGTGCACCCGGTCAACGCCGAGCAGGTGCTGGCCCCGGGCAGCGACACGCCAGCCACCGTGGTCGAGCAGCTGCCCGGCCGCCAGGGCAAGCGCTACACGCGCCACATCCACCGCGTGGCCGATGGCAGCGTGGTGGCCGAACACTGGGTGGTGCACGGCGGCGGCCATGCCTGGTCGGGCGGCAGCCCGCAGGGCAGCTACGCCGACGCCAGCGGGCCCGACGCGACCGAGGAGATGCTGCGCTTCTTCAGCACGCAGCAGCTGCCGGTCAAACACTGACGGCAACGGCGCCTGGGGCTGCGTCGGTGCCGCGCGCCGTTCCTCTTCGCGTAGCCAGCGTGTGGGGCGTGTGGTCATGCGCGCTGCTGCTCACGGTTGCCGTGGCTGCGCAGCCCCACCCGGCGCCGAACCCGCCCGCGCAGGCCATCGAGACCCCGCGCCCCGACTGGCAGGTGCTGCATTGCGGTGTGTCACGCGGCGTGCTGTACCTGACCTATGCAGAGCGCGGGCAAGCCTTCATCACGCCGGCGCAGCCCAACGACGCCGTGCAACGCGCCTGCGAACGCGCGGGCCATCCGGTGGCCGACCGGGTGCCGGTGCGCACGCCCCAGGCGCTGCCGCCGGTGACGGTGTGGCCACCGGGCAGCCTGGGCGACAGGCCACCCGGAGCAGCCCCCGGCGCAGGCGGGCCCCGGCCCCCGCCCGGCACCGCGGCCTTCACGGCGCAGGCGCTCGGGCCCACGCTGAGCATCGACGGCCGCAACGACGGCGACAGCCCGGTGCGCTGCAGCGTCAGCTTCAGCTGGATGGCCGACGGCGACACGCTGCCGCGTGCCGACGGCGCGCAGGTCACGCTGGCACCGCGCCAGGCCGACCGCGTGGTGACCCGCAGCGCGGCACAGGGCGGCGTGCGCTTCGTCGACCCGCCCCGCTGGACCTGCAGCGCGGTGCCCTGAGGCTGCAGCGTCCCGGCGTCAGGGCTTCATGCCGGCCGCTGCCAAGCGGGCGCCGGGTCGGCGCGCGGCCAGGACGGGATCTCGATGCGCGGCGCCTCGCCCAGCAGCAGGTAGACGCCCAGCACCGCCGGCGCCAGCAGCGGCAGCATCAGCGCCCCGGTGGGCGCCGCGGCCCAGGCCGTGACCGTCAGCGGCCCCACGAAGGCCACGTGCGCGCCCATGAAGCCCGACACCGCGAGCGGGATCGACCGCCGCGCCAGCACCGCCCAGCGGGCGGTCTTGTGCTGCTCGTGAAAGCTGCGCGGAGGCCCGGCCAGCGTGGCCGCCAGATGGCGCCCCGCGGCGTGCAGCTTGCGGCTCAGGTCGGCCAGGCGCGCGCTGCCTTCGCCGCGCAGGCGCAGGCTGCAGCGCCAGACCTGCGGGCGCGGCGCTGAGCCCGGGGCCGCCACCGACGACGCCGTGCAAGCGCTCCCCGAAGCGCCCAGCGGCGACAGCAGCGACCAGTGCCAGCCCAGCACCGCCAGCAGGTCGTCGGGCAAGGGCCGCAGCGCGCCCTGGCGCGTCTGCAGCGCGGCCTGCGCCGAGCGGCTGTGGCCGCTGGAGATCTGCAGCGCCAGCGTCAGCGCCTCGGTCTGCACCAGCGCCTCGGTGGGCACCAGCTGCGTGGCCGGTGCCGCGCTGCCCGGCGTGCCGGGCGGCTCCAGCCGCAGGCTGCGCGCGAGCTCGAAGCCGTCGCCGGCCTCGAAGTGCTGCGTCGCCGGCACGGCCTGCACCCGGTCCAGCAGCTCGGCCGGCTGCGCGCCTTCGGCCAGCAGCCGCGCAGCCGGGCCACCGGGGCGCTGCAGGCTGCGCTGCAGGCGGTAGTAGCCGTTGCGTGGGCTGTGCAGCTGCAGCGTTTCCTGCAGCCCGGGAAAGCGTTCGTCGTCGTGCGCCACGGGCATGAACAGCAGCCGACGCTGCAGGCGCTCGGAGGCCGCCATGTCGACGCGGTAGCCGCGCCGCGTGAAGGGCGCCACCAGCGCCAGGATCTGGTGGTGCGTGAGGCCGCACGCGGCCGGCGGTGCCGGCGCCGGGGCCTGTGACGCCGCCTGCCGGCGCGCCCGCTCGGCCGCGGCCAGCGTCGACAGCAGCGCGCGCGGCCGCGCCGCGAAGCCCAGCCCTGTCCAGCGCGGCCACGCGCTCATCGGGCGCCGACGTCTGCGCTGCCGTCTTCAGCACCAGGCGGTGCGCCCTCATCGGCCGCGTCGCCGGCCGGCGGTGGCCTGCGCCCGGTGAGGGCCTGCAGTTCCTCGATGCGGCGCGAGGCCTGCGCCTTGCTCAGCCGGCCGTCGAAGGCCTGGCCTGCTTCTTCGCTCAGGGTCTTGAGATAGGACTGCTGCGCCCCGGTCATCGGCTCGTCGCCGGTGACCCAGTCGTCCGGGTCCTTCTTCATGTTGCCGCTGGCGGCCTGGTCTTGAAGGTGTTTGTCGGTCATGGCCGCCTTCAGGCAAGGCCAGTGCCGCGGCGACGCGGCTGCCGGTGCGGGCACATCCCTTGCTGTGCGGCGGCATGTCAGCCCCCCCGGTCACCGAGCGGCGCACGCTGCTGCTGGCGATGATGGCGGTGGTGACGCTGGCGCTGGGCGCCGTGCTGGCGCCGTTCTGGGGCACCTTGCTGTGGGCGGTGATCATCGCGCTGCTGTTCACGCCGGTGTACCGCCGCCTGCTGCCGCGCGTGGGGCAGCGCCGCAACGTGGCCGCGCTGATCACGCTGCTGGCGGTGCTGCTGATCGTGGTGCTGCCCTTCGTCTTCATCACGCTGTCGCTGATCAGCGAGGCCGCGGCGCTGTACGACCGGCTGCAGGCGCAGCCGCTGACGCCGGGCGCCTGGTTCCGTTCGGCCTTCGAGTCGCTGCCGAAGTGGGCCGCCGACGTGCTGGTGCGCTTCGACCTGGCCGATTTCAACGCGCTGCAGCGCCGGCTCACCGCGCTGCTGTCGCAGGGCAGCCAGCTCATCGCGTCGCAGGCGCTGCGCGTGGGCCAGAACACCTTCGACCTCGTGGTGCGCCTCTTCATCATGCTGTACGTGGCCTTCTTCCTGATCCGCGACGGCGACAGCGTGGTGCGCACGCTGCGCGACGCCGTGCCGCTGACGCCGCAGCACCAGCGCGAGCTGATCGACAAGTTCACCACCGTCATCCGCGCCACCGTCAAGGGCAACGTGCTGGTGGCCACGCTGCAGGGCGCGCTGGGCGGCCTGGCGTTCTGGTTCCTGGACGTCAGCGGCGTGCTGCTGTGGACCGTGCTGATGGCCTTCATGTCGCTGCTGCCGGCGGTGGGCGCGGCCATCGTGTGGCTGCCGGTGGCGCTGTACTTCCTGGGCACCGGCGCGCTCTGGCAGGGCCTGGCGCTGGTGGCCTGGGGCGTGGTCGTCATCGGCCTCGTCGACAACCTGCTGCGGCCCATCCTGGTGGGCAAGGACACGCGGCTGCCCGACTACGTGGTGCTGATCACCACGCTGGGCGGGCTGGCGGTGTTCGGGCTCAACGGCTTCGTGCTCGGGCCGGTGATCGCGGCCATGTTCATCTCGGTCTGGCACATCGTGATGCTGGGCCGGCGGCCGGGCGCGCCGGCGGTGCCGGTGGTGCCCAACCCGGCGCTGCCCGGCGGCGCCGGCAGCCCTGCGGCGGTGCCCGGTGCCGCGGCCAGCGAGTCGGCGCCGATCGCCGATTGACGCCACCCGGGCCCGGCTTCACACCGTGGCCATGGCCAGCGGCAGCACGACGTCGGCGCGCGGCCGGTACTCGGACTGGCCTTCGGCCCATTCCCAGAACCGCACCGCGCAGCTGCGCCCGCCGCGTGCCGGCCGCGCCAGCAGCTCGGTGACGCTGTTGAGCGAGGCGTGGCGCACGCGGGACGACACGGCAGTGCCGGCCTGCACCGCCCACAGCGGGCGCGGCGCCGGACGCAGCGGCATCACGCAGGGCAGGTGGATGTGGCCGCCCAGCACCAGGTCGGCGCCGGCGGCGTGCCAGGCCTGCACCGCGGCCGTGGCGCCGCGCAGCAGGTTCACGCGTTCGCTTTCCGTGGGCACCGCCACCGGCTGGTGCGTCACCACCACCTTCACCGCGCCGGCGGCGGCAGCGCGCAGGCGCGCCGCGGTCTCGGCCACCTGGCGGGCCGAGATCTCGCCGTGTTTGTGGCGCCAGGGCCGCGTGGTGTTCAGCGCCACCACGTGCCACTGCGCGGCCACGAACTCGCCGCCGTGCGCGGTGCCCAGCGCCGCCTCGTAGCGCCCATAGGGCCAAAGCAGGCGCGCCCACAGCGCAAAGAGCGGGATGTCGTGGTTGCCCGGCACCGCCAGCACCGGCACCGGCCCGAGCCGCTGCACGAAGCGGCGCGCCGCCGCGAACTGCGCCGCCGTGGCGCGCTGCGTGATGTCGCCCGACAGCACCACCAGCGCCGGCTGTCGGCGGGCCACCAGGCGCACCAGCGCGTCCACCGCCGACGGGCGTTCGGTGCCGAAATGGGGGTCGGAGATCTGCAGCAGCGCCGAACTGTCACCGCTCATGCCGCGGTCTCCAGGCTCCGGTCTTCATGAGGCAGCGCCTTCGGCCTGCACGCTTTCGGCCATGACAGGCGTGTCTTCGGTGCCGGGCTTGATCAGCCACAGCGGCCGCGCGTCCACCGCAAAGGCCAGCGGCGGCGGCAGGCGCATCACCTCGCCGTCCAGCGCCACCTTCAGCCGCCGCTGCAGCGGCAGCAGCGGCCGCACGCTGAGCTGCTGGCAGTTGAAGTGCGTGAGGTCCTCGGCCTCGCCCAGGCGGCCGAGTGCGCCGCGCAGCGCCAGCCACAGCAGCTCGCCGGGCTTGAAGGCGCGCAGCGCCAGCGCGGCCAGCGCGGTGCGGCCCACCTGCTCGGCCTCGGGCAGGCCCAGCGCCTCCAGCTGCAGCGGGTTGTTGCCCACGAACAGCGTGCTCACGGTCAGCTGGCGCGGCGCCTGGCCGTCGGCCTGGATGTGCAGCGCCAGGCGCGGGTGCACGCGCATCATCGAGCGCAGCGCCGCGCCCAGCGCCACCAGCCGCGTGCGGCCGAAGCGCTTCTTGAAGGCCTCGCGGTCCTGCAGCAGCTCGGGGTACAGGCCGACGCTGGCGTTGACCAGGAACGGGTGCCCGTTGAGCTGGCCCACCTGCACCGCATGCGCGCGGCCGCGCAGCAGCAGCCGCACGGCCGCCGCCGGCTCCAGCGGGATGCCGTGTGTGCGGGCGACGTAGTTGAAGGTGCCGCGCGGCACCAGCCCCAGCACCACGCGGCTGCCCAGCAGCACGCCGGCCACCGTGTTGATGGTGCCGTCGCCGCCCACGGCCACGACCACGCCGTCGCTGCCGGCGCGGTCGGCGGCGGTCCAGGCGGTGTCGGCCAGTGCCGAGGGCCTGGACGCGCGGTGCAGCTCGTAGGCGCGGCCGGCCTCGCCCAGCACCTGCTGCAGCGCGGCCAGCACGGCGTCGTCGTCCTGGTTGCCCGCCGCGCCGTTCATCACCACGTGCAGCGGCGCCCGGTTCGACAGCGCCCGCGGCTGCGCCATGCGCTGCTCAGCCACCGAGCGGTGCGCCGGGGCCGCCGGTGGCGTCGGCCTCGCCGTGGTGCAGCAGCGTCATCAGCACCGCGGCATCGGCGCGCGCGCGCAGCGCGTGGGCCTGGGCCGGTGGCAGCACCACCAGCTCGCCGGCATTCAGGCGGCGCACGCCACTGGGCAGCGCCACCTCGACCTGGCCTTCCAGGCAATGCAGCACGCAGGTGTCGTCGACCCAGTGCTGCGGCACGTCCTGGTGGAGCGGCAGCACCAGGTGCAGCAGCTGCAGCCGGTCGGTGCGCAGCAGGCTGGTGCTGACGGCCTGACGCAGTTGCGGCCCCAGCGGGCGGACGCTGATGACGTCCAGCGGCTGTGCGTGGGGCAGTGCCATGCGCCGCGGCCTAGCCCTGCGACTCGTCGGTGTTCCACGGGCGCAGCGCATCGGGGATGCGCATGTCCTGCGGGGCCCGGAAGTCCGGCAGCGCCGCACCGCGCATCTCCTGCGCCGGCAGCGGCCAGCCGCTGCGCCGGCTGTAGTCGGCCGCGGGCTCGGCCGCGGGCGTGCTCAGGCGCCGCGCGCAGGCCAGGTCGAGCAGCGCCACGCCGGCCACCGCGGCCAGCGCCACGGTGGCGCCGGTGCGGTGGCGGCCGCGCAGCCCGGGAGCGAGCGTGGCCAGGTCGAGCGCATCGCCGGCCACGCGCGCCCACAGCCAGGGCGTGGCATCGCGTGCGTTGAGCAGGCCCACGCCGGTGACGAGCTCGCGCACGCCGTAGGCGCGCACCAGGCCGCCGGCCTCGTCGCCCAGACCGACGCGGCGCGCCAGCCGGCGCGCGGCCAGCAATTCCATCAGACCCAGGCCGATGCTGAACCAGCCGAGGCCGCGCGACAGCGTGCGCGCCTGTTGACGTGAGGGCACCATCACGCACTCTCCTGCATCAGTGAGGGCTGCGCGGTGCTGCCGTTCAGCTGCGGCTTCATCACCACCTTGATGCAGCCGTCGTGTTTGTCGCGGAAGGTCTTGTACATCTCGGGCCCGCGCTCCAGGCTCACGGTGTGCGTGATGACGAAGGACGGGTCGATCTGGCCGTCGACGATGCGCTGCAGCAGGTCGTCGGTCCAGCGCGCGACGTGGGTCTGGCCGGTGCGCACCGTGAGGCCCTTGTTCATCAGCGCGCCGAAGGGGATCTTGTCCACCAGGCCGCCGTACACGCCGGGGACGGAGAGGATGCCGCCCGGGCGGCAGACGTAGATCATCTCGCGCAGCACGTGCGGGCGGTCGGTCTCCAGCATCACGGCCTGCTTGGCGCGGTCCATCATGGAGTCGACCGAGCGCGTGACGTGCGCTTCCATGCCGACGCAGTCGATGCACTTTTCGGGGCCCTTGCCCAGCGTCAGCTCGGCCAGGCGGTCGAGCACACTTTCTTCGTCGAAGTTGATCGTCAGCGCGCCGCCGGCCTTGGCCATGGCCAGGCGTTCGGGCACGCGGTCGATCACCACCACCTGCCTGGCGCCCAGCAGCAGCGCGCTGCGCGCCGCGAACTGGCCCACCGGGCCGGCGCCCCACACGGCCACGGTGTCGGTGGGCTCGATGTCGCAGGCCACCGCGGCCTGCCAGCCGGTGGGGAAGATGTCGCCGAGGAACAGCACCTGCTCGTCGCTCAGGTCGTCGGGCACCTTCACGGGGCCGAAGTCGGCGAAGGGCACGCGCACGTACTCGGCCTGGCCGCCGGCATAACCGCCGGTGAGGTGCGTGTAGCCGAACAGGCCCGCGGTGGTGTGGCCGAACATCTTGTCGGCGAGCTTGGCGTTGCGGTTGCTGCGCTCGCAGACCGAGAAGTTGCCGCGCTTGCACTGCTCGCACTCGCCGCAGGTGATGGTGAACGGCACCACCACGCGGTCGCCCACCTTCAGCGCCTTGTTCTCCTTGCCGACCTCGACCACCTCGCCCATGAACTCGTGGCCCATGATGTCGCCCGACTGCATGCCGGGCATGAAGCCGTCGAAGAGGTGCAGGTCGGAGCCGCAGATGGCGCAACTGCTGACCTTGATGATCGCGTCGCGGGGCTGCTCGATCTGCGGGTCGGGCACGGTGTCGCAGCGGATGTCGTGCTTGCCGTGCCAGCGTAGTGCGCGCATGGGCGGTCTCCTGCGGCCGGGACGTCCGGCCTCGTGGGCGACCCGGTGGCAAGACACGTGCCCTGATGTTGCGAGGCTTTGCCGGTTGTTGCCGGGCGCGGCGGCGGGGAAGGCCCATCGACGGCCCCGCGTGCGCTTGCGGCACGCTTTGCTGCAACGGCCCGGGCCGGCCGCGGCTGACGGTGCTCAACCCAGCGCGGTATCCAGCAGCATCATCAGTGCAAAGCCGCCCACCAGCGCCACCGCGGCCAGGCGGGCGTGGCGGCCTTGCTGGGCCTGCGGGATCACGTCGTGCGCGATGACGAAGAGCATCGCGCCGGCGGCCAGCGCCAGCCCCAGCGGCAGCAGCGTGGCCGAGGTGCCCACGATCAGCGCGCCCAGCACCGCAGCCACCGGCTCGCCCAGGCCCGACAGCGCGCCCACCAGCACCGCCATGCCGGGGCTGTAGCCCACGCCGCGCAGCGCCATCGCGATGACCAGGCCCTCGGGCACGTCCTGGATCGCGATGCCGGCGGCCAGCGCGCGGCCCGCCGCCTGGTCCTCGCCTGCAAAGCCGACGCCGATGGCCAGGCCCTCGGGCAGGTTGTGCAGTGTGATCGCCAGCACGAAGAGCCACACCGCGGCCAGCCGCCGCCCCTGCGCGTGCGCGCGCTGCTGGCGCGGGTTGACGGCGGCCTGTACCCAGCGCTCCAGCCCCAGCAGCAGCGCGGCGCCGGCGCACAGGCCCAGCGCCACGGTGATGCTGGCCCCCATGCGCGTGGCGCCCTGGGCCTGTGCAGCGGCCAGTGCCGGCACCACCAGCGAAAACGAACTCGCCGCCAGCATCACGCCGGCGCCGAAGCCCAGCATGCCGTCGCGTGCGCGGTCGCTGGTGCCGCCGGCCAGCAGCGACGGCAGCGTGCCCAGCGCGGTGGCCAGGGCCGCGATCAGGCCGCCCCACAGCGCATGCTCCACACGCGGGTTGCCCTGGATGAGCGCGCGCCAGATCCAGTCGAGCGCCGCCACCACGCCACCGCCCCAGATCAGCAGGCCCAGGACGCGCCGCCAGCCCCCGGGAAACGCGCGGCGGTGCAGGCCGGCAGAGGCGGCCGGCGGCAGAGGAGGTGGTGTGGGATCGGACACGGGGAAGGCCGCCCGGGGACCGGGCCGCAAGATCGGGACCTGAGCACGGCAAACCAAGTGCCGCGCGGTGCGGCGGGTTGCGTGGCGCAGGGCCGGCGGGTGGGCCGTCCCTGGGCCCGTCGACCCGGCTGCACGTGTGGGGCCTGCCGGGCTTGTCACTTGCCCGCGCGCGCCCACACTGCAGGAGTGCAACGATGTCGAAGAAGACCTGGTTCCTGGCCGTGCTCGCGGCGGGTCTGCTGGCACGGGCTTTCAGCCGCGGTCGCGCACCACGCCGCGCGCTGCCTGGCGGGACGCCCCTGCTGCCGGGCGAGGTGGCGGCCGACTCGCCCAACGCGGCCGAGCGGCTGCAGCGCAGCCATGCGCAGGGTGCGTGGGCCGGCATCGGTGCCGGCCTGCCGGGCGGCGGCGCCGGCGCGACGCTGTTCCCCACCGCGCCTGCGGGCCGCAGCGCGCAGGGCGACGAGGACACGCCCGACCGACCCATGACCCCGGGGCTGCCGGAGTTCTTTCGCGGCGCCTGATGACGACAGGCGCCGCGAGCGACGCCTGATGGACCCCAGGCGCCGCGAGCGACGCGACGGCCGGGTGATCCGCGCCGTCACGCCGCAGACGGGCTCAGTGCCCGGGGACCGCGTCGCTGCGGTCGCTGCGGCCGGTCTCGCGCCGCACGAAGCCGAAGTACGCGGCGCCTGCTGCCAGCAGCGCGTGCAGCCAGATGTCGTGCCCGTACAGCGGGATCAGGCCGAAGGTGGCGTGCAGGTTGGCCGCGGGGATCAGGCCCAGCACGGTCAGCAGCGCGTAGATCACGGCCACCGACTTGGCGTAGCCCACCGAAGCCGAGGTGGAGCGCGCCGCGCCCAGGCCCCAGGCGCCGAACAGCAGGTGCACGATGTTGTGCAGCATGTTCACCGGAAACAGGCCGAACAGCAGCCCGAGCCCGGCGGTGACGCCGACATCGGGGTGGCTGTGCGGCTGCGTCAACCCCGGCACGAAGCCGGCGATGCCGACGACGAGGAACACGATGCCGTAGACGAGAGAAAAACGTTGCACGTTCATGAGGAATTCCTTTCTGGCGGTGGATGAGAGCCCGGTGGGTCGGCGCGCCGGCACGGCCCGCCGGGGGTGTGCACAGGTGTCGTGCGACGGTGATCAGCGCTTAGCGTCACCGGCGCGCAGCGGCTTGCGCTTGCTGGCCAGCGTGGCTGCGGCCTGCGGGTCTGACGGGTCGCCCAGCTCGGCCTGGCCGTTCGGGCCCGGCGCCGCGCCCGCGCCCAGCATCGCGCCGGTCATCGGGTCGTGGTCGGGGTTGGAGCGCAGGCGCTGCGCCGCGCGTTTCACCGCCTGCGCCTCGCCCGAGGCCAGCGTGACCTCGCCCAGGCCCGAGCCGCCGTCCACCGCGGACTGTGCCTCGCGGTAGTCGAACGTGGGCTCCTTGTTCCAGGGTCCGCGGATCTCGGTCTCGCCCTGCGACATGTTGAAGTACACGTTGGTGAACTCCGCCTTGCCCGGCAGCTTGCCCGGCGGGAAGTTGGGCTGCATCGAGTAGAGCGCCTTCTCGAAGCTCTGCTGGTGCGAGATCTCGCGCGTCATCAGGAAGCCCAGCGCCTCCTTCACGCCCGGATCGTCGGTCAGGTTGATCAGCCGCTCGTAGACGATCTTGGCGCGCGCCTCGGCGGCGATGTTGCTGCGCAGGTCGGCCGAGGGGTCGCCGATGGTGTCGATGTACGCCGCGGACCAGGGCACGCCGCCGGAGTTGGTGAGCGGCGGGCCGCCACCGTAGAGCAGCTGCGTGACGTGCGAGTCGTTGCCGCCGCCGCTGATCGAGCGGTACATGTCGGCCTCGCTGTCGGTGCCTTCGGCGATGCGGCCCTTGGCGCCCTTGTTGAGCATGGCCACGATGGTGCCGATGACCTCGAGGTGGCTCAGTTCCTCGGTGGCGATGTCGATCAGCATGTCGCGCCGGCCGGGGTCGTCCTCGGCGAGGTACTGCGTGAAGTAGCGACACGCGGCAGCCAGCTCGCCCTGCGGGCCGCCGAACTGCTCGAGCATCAGGTTGGCCAGGCCGGGGTTCGATTCGGTGACGCGCACCGTGTACTGCAAGCGCTTGGTGTGGGCGAACATGGTCACTCCTGTGAGGATGGAAGGCGCAGCTGGCAAGCCCGATGCCACGACCCGGAGCGGGCCGGGGCCGGTGCGGGCAGGCACGTGACGTGCTGTCTGGGGGCCCACCCGATGTCGACCCTCATGAGCAAAGCCACTTCCGCCTCCTCAGCCAAGCCGCAGCCCAAGCCCAGGGCCAAGCAGCCGGCGCCTGCCAAGGCGCGCGCGAACCCGGCACCCGCCCCGGCGCCGCCCCAACCCGCGGCCGCCAGGCCCGGCGGCGACCTGCCCGCCGTGCCGCCCGGCGAGCTGCCCACCTACCAGGAGCTGCTGGACGAATCGCTGGACGAGACCTTCCCGGCCAGCGACCCCATCTCGCCCAGCGCGGCCATGGCCGCGAGCCGCCGCGTGGCCAGCGACAAGGACGCCGCCGACTGGCAGCTGAAGCCGGGATCGGCCGCGCCCGCGCCGGGGTCGCCTGCATCGCCCGCATCGCCGGCTGCAGGGCCCGAGGGCCAGCCCGCGCAGGACCGGCCGCCACCCGCGGGGCGGGGTGCCCGGCGGCGCTGAGGCGCGCCGTGGCAGGCGGGGTGTCGCGCCGCGCGTCGGGTCAGCCGGCGGCGGCGGCCTGCCGGCTGGTGGCTCAGGCCTGCGGGCTCGCGGCGTGTGACCGTGCCGCCGGCGTGGCGCCCAGGCGCGGGTAGTCCGTGTACCCCGTGGCCCCGGCCGCGTAGTACGTCTTCGGCTCGGGTTCATTCAGACCGGCGCCGGCGCGCAGCCGCTCCACCAGATCGGAGTTGGCGATGAAGGCGCGGCCGAAGACGATGGCGTCGGCGCTGCCGTCGTCCAGTGCCGCCTGCGCGGTGGCCGCGGTGAAGCCGCCGTTGCGCAGCAGCGGGCCCTGGAAGTGCTTGCGCGCCACGGCGGCGATGCGGCGCTCGCTGTCCAGCGCCGGGTCCATGTGGCGCAGCTCCAGGTAGGCGATGCGGCGCTGATCGAGCTGCCGGGCCAGGTGCGCCAGCAGCGCCTCGGGGTCGCTGTCCTGCAGGTCGTGGCTGCCGGCCAGCGGCGACAGGCGCAGGCCGACGCGGTCGGCGCCGGCTTCGGCGATCGCCGCGTCCAGGCATTCCAGCAGCAGGCGGGCGCGGTTGTCGATGCTGCCGCCATAACGCTCGAAGCCGGGGCCGCGGCGGTCGTTCACGCCGTCGCGCAGGAACTGGTCGAGCAGGTAGCCGTGGGCGCCGTGCAGCTGCACGCCGTCGAAGCCGGCCTGCAGCGCGCGCCGCGTGGCCTGGCGGAACAGGTCGACGATGGCGGGCAGTTCGTCGTCGCGCAGGCGGCGCGGCGTCTCGTAGGGCTGCTTGCCGTCGGGTGTGTTGATGAAGCCCTGGATGGCGCGCTCGCCGCTGCTGACGGGCTGCACGCCGCCGTTGAGGCTGGAGTGCGCCGAGCGGCCCGGGTGCCAGATCTGCAGCTGCAGGCGCCCGCCCGCGGCGTGCACCGCGTCCGTGACCCCGCGCCAGCCGGCCACGCAGGCCTCGTCGTAGATGCCGGGCTCGCCGGTGAAGGCGCAGCCGTCGGCGGCCACCATCGTGGCCTCGGCGATCAGCAGCCCGGCCGAGGCGCGCTGCGCGTAGTGCTCGGCCATCAGCGCGTTGGCGATGTGGCTGCGGCCGGCGCGGGCGCGTGTCAGCGGCGCCATCAGGATGCGGTTGGGCAGCGTCAGCGCGCCCAGGGTCAGGGGGTCGAAGAGAGAAGGCATGCGGTCCTGGGCGAAGTGGGGGAATCCTGGCGGCCGCGGATACCGCGGGCCGTGGTCCGCCCATTGTCGTCAGGCGCTGCCGCAGATACTCCAGCGGCGTGCGGTCGGTGCACGACACTCTCCGCTCGACGCACGCCACCCTCACCGTCCCAGGCCACCCGCCCATGCCAGCCGTTCGGGGCCACCCGCCTCACCCGCTCAGCGACGATCGGCCAGCACGGCCTGGTTCGATCGCGAGGCCGCACGACGCACACCCTGCAACCCCTCCTTCATCAGCTCCCACTGACGCATGACACCCACCACCCGCCGTGTGCTTCAAGCCGTGCTGTACGAGGTCGGCGCCATCGCCTTCGTCGGCCCTGTGCTCGGGTTCGTCTTCGACAAGCCGGCCAGTTCCACCTTGCCGCTGGCCGTGTTGCTGTCCACCATCGCCCTGTGCTGGAACTACGTCTTCAATGCGCTCTTCGAGCGCTGGGAGTCCAGGCAGACGGCCAAGGGGCGGAGCCTGGCTCGACGCCTGGCACACGGCGCCGGGTTCGAAGGCGGTCTCACCGTCATCCTGGTGCCGGTCATGGCCCTGTGGCTGGACACCACGCTGCTGACCGCGTTCCTCGCCAACGTGGGGCTGCTGGCCTTCTTCTTCTTCTACGCCATCGGGTTCACCTGGGCCTTCGACCGCATCTTCGGCCTGCCACGGTCGGCCTCGTGACCGCCTTGAACGACGCGACCTCACGGCGGTGCTGGCCGGCCCGCCGCAGCGGGTGATGGCGGGTCACCGGTGCGCGTCCGTGTCGAGTGGGCGCTGCAGCGTGCAGCGCTGCAGGGCACGGTCTGGGCTGGCCAGCGGTGGATGGCAACCCCCAAAGGTTTGCGTGGTGCGGAATCCGGTCGAGTCGCTACGCTTCGGCCATTGTGCAAAGAGGCCCCTCCCATGATCCTGACGATCTTCCGCTCACGTCTGAACGAAGGCATCGACGCCGAGTACCAGGAACAGGTTCAGAACACCGCGCCCCTGGCGGAGGCCACGCCTGGGTTCATCGGACACAAGATGTTCACCGCCGATGACGGCGAGCGGATCACCATCGTCGAGTTCGAATCGCTGGAGGCCCAGCGCGCCTGGTCGCTGACCAAGGAGCACCGCGAGGCTGCCAAGGTGGGACGCAAGAGCTTTTATGCCGAGTACACCATCCAGATCTGCTCCGTGCTGCGTCAGTCGCGGTTCGAAGCGTCGCAACTACCGGGCATTCGCCACGCCAGCCGCGAACGGGTGTCCCCGGACGCCTGACCCTGGGCTCCACCCCAGCGCCAACCGCAAGCCACCCAGGAACACCCCCCATGGCCGAAGAACTTGAAGGCGGCTGCCTCTGCGGAGCGGTCAGGTTCCGCGCCAACCAGGCACCGATGCGAACGCTGGCGTGCCACTGCACCTTCTGCCAGAAGGTGACCGGCTCCGCCTACTTCGCCGAGTCGATGTTCGCGATGGACGCGGTGCAGTTCAACAGCGGCACGATGAGGACCTACGAACACGTCTCGGACGGCAGCGGCAAGAAGGTCCTTGTGCACTTCTGCGAGAACTGCGGGACCACCGTGTCACTGACCTTTGAACGATGGCCCGATGTCAGAGGCATCGCGCGCGGCTGTTACGACGATCCGGACGCGGTCACGGTGTCGAGTCACATCTGGACCCGCTCGGCCCAGGTCGGCACGGCCCTGCCCGAAGCCGTGGCGTGTTTTGCCGGCGCACGCATGAGCCTCGACGGCAAGGCCGAACCCTCGGTCACGCACGCCGCGCCGGTCATGGTGCGCGCGCGCAGCGATGGCTGAGGTCTCGACCATCGGGCCGCGCACGGGACCCTGTCGGCGCCCTTGACGCGTCTGGTGCTCGCCGCCTGGCCGACACGGCCTCCGGCTCCGACAGCCGGTTCACGTTCGCCGAGCGCCACATCGAGCTGACCCAGGCCCGCCCGTGCGCGCTGATCGGCGCCGGGATCGACGCCACGGGAAGTTACGGGGTTCGCCAGGGGCGGTGACAGGCGCTTCGGCGCGGCCTGACGATCCGTCGAAGCGGATCGCCACCTCAGGAGGGCTCGTCCCCCAACGCCTTCTCCACCAGCGCGGCCATCGCCGCCGCCGCGTCGCCCGGCTCGTTGCGCAGCCCGCACACCGTGCCCCAACGGTCCTGCCGCGCCTCGTCCTGGCTGGCCTTGAGCTTGCCCTGGAGCCGGCCGATCGGGATCTCGATGCCGACGATGGCGCGCATGAGCCGGTCGATGAACGCGGCCGGCGCATCACTCACCTGCCAGGGCAGCGCCCGGCGTGCCTCGTGCGCGTGGGTCAGGCGGTGCAGCATGTCCAGCAGCCAGGCCGGGTCCTCGACCGCGCGCGCCACGCCGTGGGCGTGGGCCACGGTGTAGTTCCAGGTCGGCACGACCTCGCCGTGCTCGGCCTTGCCCGGGTACCAGCCCGGCGTGATGTAGGCCTGCGGCCCCTGGAACATCACCACCGAAGGCGTGGCCGGGCCCAGGGCGCGCCACACCGGGTTGGCGCGCGCGACATGGCCGATCAGCGTGCCGTGCGGCCCCCGGCTCACGTCCAGCAGGAAGGGCACGTGGTTGGCGATCAGGCCCTCGGGGCCGTGGCACACCCAGGCGCCCAGCGGGTGCGCCGCCATCAGCGCCTGCAGGGCTTGTGGCTCGGTGAGCCGGTGACGCGGGTGCACGTACATCAGCCGGCCCTCAGGGCGCCGCGAAGGCGTGCCGCACCAGCAGCGCCGACAACAGGAACATGGTGCCGCCGATGAGCCCGTCCAGCACCTGCCAGGCACGCGGCCGCGCAAACCAGGGCGCCAGCCAGCGGGCGCCGAAGCCGAGCGACACGAACCACAGCAGGCTGGCGGCGCTGGCCCCGGCGATGAACCAGCCGCGCAACGCCGCCGGCTGCTGCGCGCCGATGCTGCCCACCAGCAGCACCGTGTCCAGGTAGACATGCGGATTGAGCAGCGTGAAGGCCGCCGCCTGCGCCACCGCGGCACCCCGCCGCAGCCCGGCACCACCGGCAGCGGCCTGCAGCGCCTGCGGCTGCCGCGCGCGGCGCAGCGCCTGCCAGCCGTAAGCCGCCAGGAACAGCGCGCCGGCCAGCGCCAGCGTGCGCGCCAACGCCGGACTCTGGCCCAGCACCTGCGCCAGGCCCAGCACGCCGGCGGCAATCAGCGCGGCGTCGGCCGCGGCGCAGAACAGCACCACGCTGCCCACGTGCTCGCGGCGCAGGCCCTGGCGCAGCACGAAGGCGTTCTGCGCGCCGATGGCGACGATGAGCCCGAGACTCAGTGCCAGGCCGTGCAGGAACACGGGAAAGGCCAGGGAAGCGGTGTTGGCGAGGGTCATGATGGGCCGAGCTTGCCAGTCGCCAGCGATGAAGACAAACTAAGTTCACTAATGACGATGAAGAACAATTAACGCAATGCTCGATTATTCAGCGCTCTCTGCCCTGGCGGCCGTGATCCGGGAAGGCAGCTTCGAGCGCGCGGCCCAGGCGCTGCACGTCACGCCTTCGGCGGTGTCGCAGCGCATCCGGCTGCTGGAGGAGCGGGTGGGCTGTGCGCTGGTGGTGCGCGATCAGCCCTGCCGCGCCACCGACACCGGCCGGCGCCTGTGCCAGCACGTCGACCACGTGCGGCTGCTGGAGCAGGAGCTGCAGGGCGCGCTGCCCTCCCTGGCACCGCAGGGCGTGACCCGCGTGGCGCTGCCGGTGGCGGTGAATGCCGACAGCCTGGCGACCTGGTTTGCGCCGGCGATGGCGGCCTTTGCGGCCCAGGCCCCGGTGCTGGTGGAGGTGACCGTGGACGACCAGGACCACACCGCCGAATGGCTGCGCAGCGGCACCGTGCTGGCGGCCGTGACGGGCACCGCGCGGGCCGCTGCGGGCTGCAACAGCCGCTCGCTGGGCGCCATGCGCTACATCGCCGCCGCGAGCCCGGCCTTCGTGGCGCGGCACTTCGCCGGCGGCGTGGGTGCCGGCAGCCTGGCGCTGGCGCCCAGCCTGGTCTTCAGCACCAAGGACGACCTGCAGGCCCGCTGGGTGCGGCGCCTGTGCCACCGCCATGTGGAGCTGCCCCGGCACACGCTGCCGTCGCCGCAGGCCTTCGTCACCGCGGCGGTGGCCGGCATGGGCTGGGGCCTGCACCCGCAGGCGCTGGTCGCGCAGCACCTGCAGCACGGCTCGCTCGTCGAACTGGTGCCCGGCACCGCGCTGGACGTGCCGCTGTACTGGCAGCACGCACGTGCTGCGTCGGCCTGGCTGGAGGGCGTGAGCCGTGCGGTGCTGGCGGCTGCCAGCGGGGCGCTGCTGCCGGGTTGAGCCGGTGCGGTGGCGGCTGCGACTGCAGCGGCGTCCGCTCCTCCGACAGCGCCTGCATCAGCGTCTGCATCGGCGCCTGGCGCAACGCGTGCGCCACCCGAAGCAGATCGGACCCTCCATCGATCGTGGGCCACCCTCGCGCTGTGCCTGTCGTCATCAGGCACACGTCATCGCGCGCCGCCGCGCTTCGGGTCAAAAGCAAGGCGGCGGCATTCGCCAGACCCGCACCCGCGAACCGCTGGCGCAGGAACGACCCTTGCCGCCATCCCACCCGGGCGGCCCCTGTGGAGCCGGCCCTCACAACCTTGCATCAGGAGACCGACATGCCCAGCCAGAAAGAACCCAAGCGCGGTGCGCAGACCGAGCCGAGCAAGAGCAAGCAAGGTGAAACCGGCGGCCGCAGCCAGGCGCAGTCCGGTGCGCGCAGCGAGCCGGGTCGCAAGACGGCAAGCCCGGCCCGCGACGACAACAAGCAGCGCTGACCCGCCGACCGGTGCAGTCGGCCCGCGGGCCGGCTGCATCCAGGGCCCACCCGATCATCCGATTCCCCCGCCGCCATGGCCACCACCGCACCCGACATCGACACGATCTACCAGGCGCTGAGCCAGGGCCGCGGCCGCGAGTTCGTGGACGACCACAACGTGCAGCCGCTGATCGACAAGGCGCGTGCACATGGCGATGCCCAGCTCGAGCTGCTGCTGCGCGAGTGGCGCTCGCCCTGTGGCGACGACCCCGAGGCGCCCGTGCTGCCGCCGTCGCTGCCGCCCGCCTGACCCGAGCCCGGCCACCGCCCGCCCGTTCGATCCGATGGCGCCGACCCACCCGCCCGACCGCAGACCCGCACCCATGTCCATGCTCAAACCGGCCCAGGTGGCCACCTTCGAGGCGCGCCTGCAGGCCCGCCGCCAGCAGCTGGCCGAAGAGATCCGGCGCGTCCAGGACGAGCGCAACGACACGCCCGCGGCCAGCCTGCAGGGCACCTCCAACGCGGACGATCCCGCCGGCGACCAGGTCGACCAGGCCGAACGCCGCACGCGCCAGGCGGTGCGCGGCGCCGAGGCCGCGCGCGACGCCGCCGAGCTGCGCGACATCGAAGCCGCGCTCGACCGCATCGCCGCCGGCAGCTACGGCGAGTGCATCGACTGCGCCGCCGACATCGCCGTGCGCCGGCTCGACGTGCAGCCCGCCGCCGCGCGCTGCCTGCCCTGCCAGGAGCGCTACGAGAAGGCGCACCCCGCCGATCAGCGCACCGTGGCCTGGCCCTGATTCCCTGCATCTCACTGAATCGCTGCCGCACCAGGAGTCGCCGCCCGTGGACACCGACACCCGCCAGGCCCCGCTGCCGCTGCCGCCGCACGAGCAGGGCCGCGCGGACTTCCATGCGCTGATCGGCGCGCTGCTGCTGGCGCCGCCCGGCGCGCCACTGCTGCAGGCGCTGGCCGCGGCGCCGGCGCTGCCGCAGGGCGGCGCTGCCCCCGCAGACCACGCCGCGCTGGCCCGCGCCTGGCAGGGGCTGCGCCAGGCCGCGCGCACGCTGGACGCACAGGCCGTGGCCGCGGAACACGCCGCGCTGTTCTGGGCCGCTGGCACGCCGCAGCTCGACCCCTGCGCCTCGGTCTACCTCGTCGGTGCGCCGATGGACCACCCGCTGGCCGCCGTGCGCCAGGACCTGCAGGCGCTGGGGCTGGCCCGCCAGGGCGGCGCACCGCACACCGAGGACCACCTGGGCGCGCTGTGCGAGGCGCTGCGCCTGCTGATCACCGGTGCGCCGGCACCGCACGCCGGCGCACCGGCGCTGCCGCCGCGCAGCCTGGCCGTGCAGCGCCGCTTCTTTGCGCGCCACCTCGCGCCCTGGGCCGCCGAGGCGCTGGCCGACATGCGCCGCGCGAGCCTGGCGCAGGGCGGGGCGGGGCCGCATTTCTACGCCGCCGTGGCCGATCTCGTCGAAGCCTTCTTCGACACCGAGGCCGAGGCCTTCGAGCTCGAGGACGACGTGCGCCCCGGCGAGGCCGGCGCCCGAGGAGTCTTTGCATGAACACACCAGCCGTCGGCGCAGCGCGCCCCGCGTCGCCCCGCGACCCCGCACGCCGCAGCTTCATGGCCGTGTCGCTGTGCACCCCGGCCGCCGCCGCGGGCGCGCTGCTGGGCCTGGCGCCGGCGCCGTCGGTGCCCACCGTCGCCGCCGCGGGCGCAGCGCCCGCGCCGCAGGGCTACCACCTCACCGAGCACATCCGCGACTACTACGCCAGCGCGCGGTACTGACCCACCGAGTCGCTGCACAAGGCCCCTGGCATGACCCCGCTGCTCACCCGCAAGTCCAACCCCGCCGCTGCAGCCGCCGGGGCCAGCCGCCTCGTGCAGGCGCTGCAGTCCAGCCTGCCGGCCGCCGTGCTTGACCGCCGCCGCCTGCTGGTGGGCGCCGGGCTGGCCACCGGCGCCGCGGCGCTGGCGCGGCACCTGCCGTTCGACGTCATCCAGCCCGCGCAGGCGCAGGAGCTGGCCAAGCCGCCCGGCACCGGCACGCCCGAGCTCAAGCGCACGATCTGCAGCCACTGCTCGGTGGGCTGCTCGGTCAACGCCATCGTGCAGGACGGCGTGTGGGTGCGCCAGGACACCGCCTTCGAGTCGCCGCTGAACATGGGCGCGCACTGCGCCAAGGGCGCCTCGGTGCGCGAGCACGGCCACGGCCAGCACAGATTGCGCTACCCGATGAAGCTGGTGAACGGCAGCTACCAGCGCATCACCTGGGAGCAGGCGCTGAACGAGGTGGGCGACCGCCTGCTGCAGATCCGTGAGAAGAGCGGCCCCGACGCGGTGTTCTGGATCGGATCGTCCAAGCACAACAACGAGCAGGCGTACCTGATGCGCAAGTTCGTCTCGATGTTCGGCAGCAACAACACCGACCACCAGGCCCGCATCTGCCACAGCACCACCGTCGCCGGCGTCGCGCAGACCTACGGCTACGGCGCCATGACCAACAGCTTCAACGACCTGCACCACAGCAAGGCGGTGATGTTCATCGGCAGCAACCCGTCGGAGGCGCACCCGATCAGCATGCTGCACTTCCTGCACGCCAAGGAGCTGGGCGCGAAGATGATCGTGGTCGACCCGCGCTTCACGCGCACGGCCCGCTTCGCGCACCAGTACGTGCGCATCCGCCCCGGCACCGACATCGCGTTCGCCTGGGGCCTGCTGTGGCACATCTTCACCAACGGCTGGGAGGACAAGGAGTTCATCGCCGCGCGCACCGACGGCATGGAGGCCGTGCGCGCCGAGGTGGCGAAGTGGACGCCCGACAAGGTGGCCGACGTCACCGGCATCCCCGGCGCCACCGTGCGTGCCGCCGCCGAGACGCTGGCGCTGAACCGGCCGTCCAGCGTGGTCTGGTGCATGGGCATCACGCAGCACCACGTCGGCACGGCCAACGTGCGCGCGCTGTCGGTGCTGCAGCTCGCTTTGGGCAACATCGGCGTGGCCGGCGGCGGTGCCAACATCTACCGCGGCCACGACAACGTGCAGGGCGCCACCGACGTGGGGCCCAACCCGGACAGCCTGCCCGGCTACTACGGCATCGCCGAGGCCGCGTGGCGCCACTTCGCCACCGTGTGGGGCGTGGACTACGAGTGGCTCAAGGGCCGCTTCGGCAGCAAGGCGCTGATGGAGCGGCCGGGCCTGACGGTGTCGCGCTGGTTCGACGGCGTGCTGGAAAAACCCGAGTTCATCGACCAGCCGCAGCCGCTGAAGGCGGTGGTCTTCTGGGGCCACGCGCCCAACAGCCAGACCCGCCTGCCCGACATGAAGGCGGCGATGGACAAGCTGGACCTGCTGGTCGTCATCGACCCCTATCCGACGATGACCGCGGCCATGCACGGCCGCAAGGACGGCGTCTACCTGCTGCCGGCAGCCACGCAGTTCGAGACGCAGGGCTCGGTCACCGCCAGCAACCGCAGCATCCAGTGGCGCGAGCGCGTGATCCAGCCGGTGTGGGAGAGCAAGACCGACCACGAGCTGATGTATCTCTTCGCGCGCAAGTTCGGCTTCGGCGACGAGCTCGTCAAGAACATCCAGGTGGTGAACAACGAGCCGGTGATCGAGGACATCCTCCGCGAGATCAACCGCAGCTGCTGGACCATCGGCTACACCGGCTGCAGCCCCGAGCGGCTGAAGCGGCAGATGCTGAACAAGCACACCTTCAACCCGACCACGCTGCGCGCCGACAGCGGCCCCTGCAAGGGCGAGTACTACGGCCTGCCCTGGCCCTGCTGGGGCGCGCCCGAGCTGGGCCACCCGGGCACGCCGGTGCTCTACGACACCAGCAAGAGCGTGATGGAGGGCGGCCTGCCGTTCCGCGCCAACTGGGGCGTGGAATACAAGGGCCGCGACCTGCTGGCCGCCGAGGGCTCGGCCCCGCGCGGCAGCCAGATCGACGTCGGCTACCCGGAGTTCGACCACGTGCTGCTGAAGCGCCTGGGCTGGTGGAGCGAGCTGACCGAGGCCGAGCGCACGCAGGCCGAGGGCAAGAACTGGAAGACCGACAACTCCGGCGGCATCATCCGCGTGGTCATCCAGCACGGCTGCGCGCCCTACGGCAACGCGCGCGCACGCTGCGAGGTCTGGAACTTCCCCGACCCGGTGCCGGTGCACCGCGAGCCGCTGCTGACCACGCGGCCCGACCTGCTGGCCGCCTACCCCACCTACCAGGACCGCGCCAGGCTGTGGCGGCTGCCCACGCTGTACCGCAGCGTGCAGGCCGCGAAGGACTGGTCGAAGGAGTACCCGCTGATCATGACCAGCGGCCGCCTGGTGGAGTACGAAGGCGGCGGCGACGAGACCCGTTCCAACCCCTGGCTGGCCGAGCTGCAGCAGGCCATGTTCGTGGAGATCAACCCGCGCGACGCAGAGCGCATCGGTGCGCAGGTCCGGCAGTTCGTGTGGGTGGAGACGCCCACCGGCGCGCGGCTGAAGATGCACGCGATGGTCACGCAGCGTGTGCCCGAGGGCCTGGTGTGGATGCCGTTCCACTTCGGTGGCTGGTGGATGGGCGAGGACCAGGTCGACAAGTACCCCGCGGGCGCCGCGCCCATCGTGCGCGGCGAGGCCTGCAACACCGGCTGGACCTACGGCTACGACGCCGTGACGATGATGCAGGAGACCAAGTGCTCGCTGTGTCGCGTGGTCGCGGCCTGAACGCGAGGAGCGCGCCATGCCCGCCCGCATGAAGTTCATCTGCGACACCGAGCGCTGCATCGACTGCAACGGCTGCATCACCGCCTGCAAGAACGAAAACGAGACGCCCTGGGGCGTGAACCGCCGCCGTGTCGTCACCATCAACGACGGCCAGCCCGGCGAGTTCTATGTCTCGGTGGCCTGCATGCACTGCACCGACGCGCCATGCATGGCGGTGTGCCCGGTGGATTGTTTCTATCACACCGAAGACGGCGTCGTGCTGCACGACAAGGACCAGTGCATCGGCTGCGGCTACTGCGCGCTGGCCTGCCCGTTCGGTGCGCCGCAGTTCCCCGAGACGGGCCTCTTCAACCACCGCGGCAAGATGGACAAGTGCACCTTCTGCGCCGCCGGCCCCGAGGCCGACGGCTCGCGCGCGGAGTTCGAAAAATACGGCCGCAACCGCCTGAGCGAAGGCAAGCTGCCGGTGTGCGCCGAGCAGTGCGGCACCAAGGCGCTGCTGGGCGGCGATGCCAACCTCATCGCCGACATCTACCGCGAGCGTGTCGTCACGCGCGGCTACGGCCCCGAGCTGTGGGGCTGGAACATCGCCTACGACCGCACGCCCGGCGTGCCGCGCCAGGGCCCGGGCAGCAACGGCCACGGTGGCCCGCAGCAGAACAACGTCCGCCCTGGCGACACGCAGAACGTGCCGAGCCAGCTGCCGACATGAAGCCGCAGCGCCGCATCGCCACATCGCCTTGGCTGCCGCTGCTGGCCGGCGTGCTGCTGGCCGGCTGCCTGGAGGTGGAGCAGCACCCGCCCTGGCAGGACGGCTACTACGACGGCAAGCGCGACGCGCTGCACCACCAGGCGCGCTTCCACGGCAACCGCATGGCCTGGAACGCAGCCCTCACCGACCGCACGCTGCTGCAGGACGAATACCGCCGCACCGGCCGGCCCGGCGACGCGCGCGTGCAGCCGCGGCCGCAGCGCACGCCGCCGCCATCGACCGCGCCCAGGCCGCCAGCCCAAGAGCCCTGAACGGGAGCCCGTGATGCGCCACACCCTCATCCGATCGCTGCGCCTGCCGCTGCTGGCGATGTCGCTGCTGCTGCTGGCCCTGGCGCCGCTGCAGGCCGCCGTGCCGCACGACAAGGCCCAACCCGCCTACGCCGAGGAGCAGACCATCCTGCAGCTCGAGCAGGGGCTGAAGGAACCGGGTCTGGCCGACCGCGCCTCGGGCATCGCACACGTCGACCGCCACTCGCTCGTGCAGCCCGGCCGCACTCCCGAATACAACGTCATCCTGCAGCGCGGCGGCAACACCTGGCGCACCTGGCGCAACGGGCCGCTGGCAGTGCTGGCCGGCGTGCTGCTGCTGATCACGCTGGCGGCGGTGGCCACCTACCACTTCACGGTGGGCCCCACGCGCAGTGCCACCGACGGGCCGGGCACCGACCGCCAGATCCAGCGCTTCACGCGCGGGCAGCGCTGGGTGCACTGGGCCGCGGCCATCAGCTTCGTGGTGCTGGCGCTCAGCGGGCTGATCCTGCTGTTCGGCAAGGAGCTGCTGCTGCCGTGGATGGGGCACGAGTTGTTCTCGTGGCTGGCCATCATCAGCAAATGGGGGCACAACATCGCGGGGCCGCTGTTCGTGCTGGCCTCGCTGGTGATGTTCTTCACCTACCTGCGCCACAACCATTTCCAGCGCGCCGACCTGACCTGGCTGCTGTCGCTGGGCGGGATGTTCAGCAAGCAGCACGTGCCGGCACCGTATTTCAACGCCGGCGAGAAGCTGTGGTTCTGGCTCGGCGTGACCTTTCTCGGGCTGTGGATGGCGGTGACCGGGCTGATGCTGAACTTTCCGTACATCGGCGAGGTGGGCACGCTGACGGCCTTCACGCGCTACCAGCTGCAATGGGCCAACGTGTTGCACCTGGTGGGCGCGGCGTTCTACACCGCGTTCAGCCTCGGTCATATCTACCTCGGTACGGTGGGCTCGCCCGGCGCGTGGCGCGCCATGGCGCATGGCAGCGTCAGCGAGCGCTGGGCGCAGGACCATCACCAGCTCTGGTACGACGAAGAACTGCGCCGCCGCGCACGCGGCACCCTGGCCGACGGAGGCCGGCCATGAAGCGCATGCCGCTGCGGCCACGGCAGCACGGCCGCCGGTTGCGGGCCGGTGGGGGCGTGCTGCTGGCGGTGCTGGCCGCGCTGGTGCTGACCGGTTGCGGGCGCAACGAACACGCCGCCGGCACCGGGGCCCGCGAAAGCGGCTTCCCGGGTCAGGTCACCGCCGGCGGCAACACCAGCGGCGCGGTGATGGCGGCGGCCAGCCAGGCGGCCTCAGGGGCTGCTTCCGGCGCTGCGTCTGGCGCTGCGTCCGGCGCTGCCGCCGGCGGTGCGCGCGACATGACCGCGGCCACGCGCGAAGGCGGCACGCCGGGCATCCCGCAGGGTTCCGGCGGCAACGTCGGCGGCGCCTCGCTGGGGGGCACCACCGGCAACTCCGCGCAGGGCGGCAGCGGCGAGAAGACAGGTGCGCAGCAGGGCCAACAGGCGGCCGCCACCGTCCCGCCGGTGAACCCCGTGAACCCCGCCGATCGCCGTGGCGTCGAGCCCGCCGCCGCGGCATCGGTGCCGGCGCCGGCCTCGTCTCCCAGCGCGCCGGCCCCGCCCACGGGGCCGATCTCCGCGGCCAGCGCCGCGGCGCAGGCCGCCGCGCTGAGTGCGGCGCAACAGAAGCGCGAGCTCGATGCCCGCATGACCCGCGTGGCCGAGCGCTGGCGTGAACGGGCGCCGGCGCAGGGCTGGCCCGTGAACCCGCCCACGCCCGAGACCCAGCCCGGCGGCACGCTGCAGAGCCAGCCGCCGGCCGCGCCGCTCCCGGTGCGCAGCGAAAAGTCAGGCACCGCCGCGCCCAGCGCCGACGTGAAGCAGCCACGCCCCGCGTCGGCCCCGCTGCGGTGAGCCGGGACCAAAGCGTGCTGCTCGCCCAGTGGCCGGTGACCGTGCTGATGCAGCGCCGCATTCACGGCCAGCGCTGGCGCCAGGAACAGTGGTCGGCGCTGGCCGTGCTGCCCGCGGGCTACGCGCACGCCGACATCGAACTGGACAAGCCCACCCCCGACTGCCTGCAGTACACGGTGCCCGGGCTGCTGCTGGAGCTGCACACCGACGAGACCGACGGCTACTTCGAGAACTGGGCCGCGCCCTGGCCGCGGGTCTTCGTGCGCTGGCAGATGCAGGACGGCCGCGCCATGCCGGTGCAGGTGTCGGTGAGCTACGCCGAAGGCGCGCGCATGCTGGATGGCGGCGACGGCGCCGACGGCGTGCCGATGCCGCCGGCCGTGCACGACTGGCTGGGCGCCTGCCTGGCGCTGCACCACCGCCCGCAGCGCGGCGGGCCGCACGGGCCGCGCCACGACGGCCCGCGCCGCCAGGGCCCGCAGGCTGCCTGAAGCGGGCGCGCGATGGACGCCCTGCTGCTGTCGCGCATCCAGTTCGCCTGGGTCATCGCGCTGCACATCCTGCTGCCGGCGCTGACCATCGGCCTGGCCTGCTACATCGCCACGCTGGAGACACTGTGGTGGCTGAAGAAGGACGACGTGTACCGGCGCCTGTCGGCCTTCTGGATCAAGATCTTCGCGGTGTCCTTCGGCCTGGGCGTGGTGTCGGGCATCGTGATGCCGTTCCAGTTCGGCACCAACTGGAGCCGCTACATCGACATGACCGGCAGCGTGGTGGGCGGGCTCATGGCCTACGAGGTCATCACCGCGTTCTTCCTGGAAGCCGCGTTCCTGGGCGTGCTGCTGTTCGGGCGCGACAAGGTGCCGCAGTGGGCGCACGTGCTGTCGGCGGTGATGGTCGCTTTAGGCACGCTGCTGTCGTCGTTCTGGATCATTGCGGTCAACAGCTGGATGCAGACGCCGCAGGGCTTCGAGGTCGCGCCCGACGGCCGCTATGTGCCGGTGGACATGCTGCAGGTCATCTTCACGCCCTCGTTCCCGTACCGGCTGTCGCACACGGTCAGCGCCTTCATGGTGACCACCGCCTTCGTGGTGCTGTCGGTGGGTGCGGGCTACCTGCTGCAGAAGCGGCATCTGGCGGAGTCGCGCGTGATGGTCAAGATGGGGCTGGGCTTCCTGACGGTGATGGTGCCGCTGCAGATCCTGCTCGGTGACCTGCACGGCCTGAACACGCTGCAGCACCAGCCCGCCAAGGTGGCCGCGATGGAAGGGCTGTGGGAGACGCAGACGCGCGTGCCCGCGTCGCTGTTCGCGTGGCCCGACGAAGCGGCCGAGCGCAACCGCCACGAGATCGCCATTCCTGCGCTCGGCAGCCTGTACCTCACGCACTCGTGGGACGGCGAGGTCAAGGGCCTCAAGGAATGGGCGCCGGAAGACCGGCCGCCGGTGGCCATCGTCTACGTCGCGTTTCGCATCATGGTCGGCATCGGCGTGCTGATGCTGGCCATCGTGGTGCTGGGCCTGTGGCAGGCGCGGCGCGGGCGGCTGTACGCGTCGCCGCTGTTCCTGCGCGTGGCGCGCGCGGCCATGCCGCTGGGCTTCATCGCGGTGCTGGCCGGCTGGACCGTCACCGAGGTCGGCCGCCAGCCGTGGGTGGTGTACGGCCACCTGCGCACGGCCGATGCGGTGACGCCGTCGCTGACCACCGCCGACGTGGCGGTGTCGCTGGCGGTATACGTGCTGGCCTACCTCGTCATCTTCGGCGGCGGGCTGCTGCTGCTGCGGCGCCTGGTGCAGCGCGGGCCGGCGCAGGCCGCGGCCGAGGAAGCACACGAGCCGGGCACCGGCCCGCAGCGGCCGAAGCGGCCGCTGTCGGCGGTGTCGGACGCCACGCCGTCGGCGCGTGCGCAGCGGCGGCCCGGGCCGGCAGCCGGGGAGGGCGGCCATGTCTCTTGACCTCGTGCCGCTGTGGGCCGCGATCCTGGCGCTGGCGGTGTTCATGTACGTGCTGCTCGACGGCTTCGACCTCGGCGTGGGCATGCTCTTTGCGCTGCGCCCCGAGGCCGAGGACCGCGACCTGATGGTGGCCACCGTGGCGCCGGTGTGGGACTTCAACGAGACCTGGCTGATCCTGGGCAGCGGCGGCCTGCTGGCGGTGTTTCCGCTGGCCTTTGCGGTGCTGATGCCGGCGCTGTACTTTCCGGTGCTGCTGATGCTGCTGGGGCTGCTGTTCCGCGGTGTGGCCTTCGAGTACCGCGAAACCGGTGCCACGCAGCGCGGGCTGTGGGACCACGGGTTCTTCTGGGGCTCGCTCGTGGCCACGCTGGCGCAGGGCGTGATGCTGGGCAACTTCATCCAGGGTTTCCCGATGCAGGGCCGCGCATTTGCCGGCGGCAGCCTGGACTGGCTGCAGCCCTTCCCGCTGCTCACCGGCCTGGGCCTGGCTGCCGGCTACGCGCTGCAGGGCGCCACCTGGCTCGTGCTCAAGACCGAGGGCCCGCTGCAGGCCTGGGCGCGGCGCGTGTCGGTGTGGTGCCTGCTGGGCGTGCTGCTGTTCATTGCGCTGATCAGCGTGTGGACGCCGCTGGTGGAGCCGCGCATCGCCGAGCGCTGGTTCGGCATGCCGCAGCTGCTGTGGCTGCTGCCGGTGCCGGTGCTGACCGCGCTGCTGGCCTTCACGCTGTGGCGCGCGTTGCAGCGCGGGCACGACCTGCTGCCCTTCCTGTGCTCGATCGGCCTCTTCGTGCTGTCGTTCCTGGGCCTGGCGATCAGCCTGTGGCCCTACATCATCCCGCCCACGCTGACGCTGTGGGACGCCGCCGCGGCGCCCCGGTCGCAGGCCTTCATGCTGGTGGGCACGATGTTCCTGCTGCCGGTGATCCTGCTCTACGTGGCCTGGTCGTACTGGGTATTCCGCGGCAAGGTGCGCGAGGCGCACGCGTACCACGGGCACTGATCGACGCGGTGGTCTCGGCAGGCGCACGGCTTGCCGCGGCTGGGCCTCGGATCTTGTGCAACCGGGCGGCCCGCCGCGGCCGCCCACCCTCTGGAGTCAGTCATGACCATTTTTCGCATGGCCCTGGGCCTGGCCGCCGCAAGCGCGGCTGCCGTGATGTATTCGAACCGCCGCAAGCGCTCGGGCTCGTTCAACCTGCAAAGTGCCGACCGGCCGCAGCGCTACGGCACCGGCTCGGGCATGGGCTCGGGCATGGAGTCCTCGTCGTCCACCGGCATGGGCAGCACGCCGGGCACCGACTGGCAGGCCGGGCTGTCCAGCGGCGCCAGCGGTGGCCGCAACGACGACCTGCTGTCGCCGGAGTCGGGCCCGGGGCTGTCCGGGTCGCGGGGCGGCACGGGGCTCTGAAGCCCCGTCCGTCGCATCCCCGCCAGGGGCTGCAGCCCGGGCCCCGTGTCTTCACGGGGCCCGGGCTCAGTCGCGCGGCCGTGGGGCCGGTGTGGGTGGTGCGTCCGGCGGCCCTTGTTCGGTGGAGGCCGTGTCCAGCACGGGTGCACTGATCGCGCGGCCCAGGGACTCGAGGAAGCCTTCGTCGCGCGGCTTGTCATCTGGCGCCTGCGGCGGCTGGCCGGGCTGGGCTGGCGGGCGTGCCGTGGCGGACGGCACCGGTGGCCGGGGCTGTGCCACGGGCGGTGCCGGGGTGGTGTCGATCGGGGTGTCGATCGGGGTGTCGCCGGTCTGGCCGGGGTCGGTGGCCGGGCCCACGCCCGGCGTGGTGCCGGCGGGTGTGCTGGGGGGTGTCAGGGGTGTGTGCATGGTCGGGTCTCGGGTCTCTGTCTTCGGGTGAAGGCTGACGCCCGCGGCCGCGGCAAGCGCGAGGCCCGCACCCTGCCGAGCCTCCGGGGCATGGGTATTGCCTGCAGACCGCGCATGCGCGTCCACCACCTCAACTGCGTGTCCTCCTGCCCGCTGGGCGGCCGCCTGATGGACGGCCGCAGTGGCAGCGCCTTGCAGCGCGGCCGGCTGTGCTGCCACTGCCTGCTGGTGGAGACCAACGACGGCCTCGTGCTGGTGGACACCGGCTTCGGCGTGCAGGACGTGCGCCAGCCGCGGCGCCGGCTGAGCAGCTTCTTCCTGGCGCTGCTGAGCCCCGACTTCCGCGAGGAGATGACCGCGGTGCGCCAGATCGAGCGCCTGGGCCATCGCGCCGAGGACGTGCGCCACATCGTGCTCACGCACCTGGATTTCGACCACGCCGGCGGGCTCGACGACTTTCCGCACGCCACCGTGCACCTGCTGCAGCAGGAGCGCGACGACGCGCTGGCGCAGCGCAGCTGGCTCGACCGCCAGCGCTTCAGGCCGCAGCAGTGGAGCAGCCGGCCGCGCTGGCAGGTGCACGGTGGCGATGCCGCCGGCGGCGACCGCTGGTTCGGCTTCGAGCACGTGCGCGGCGGCCACGGCCTGCCGCCCGACGTGCTGCTGGTGCCGCTGCCCGGCCACACGCTGGGCCACGCCGGCGTGGCCGTGCGCGACCGCGGGCGCTGGCTGCTGCTGGCCGGCGACGCCTACTTCCACCACGCCGAGATGCAGTCCGACCGGCCCTGGTGCACGCCCGGCCTGCGCCTGTACCAGACGATGATGGAAAAGGACCGCCGCGCGCGTTTCCTGAACCGGCAGAAGCTGCGCGAGCTGCGCCGCACGCAGGCCGAGGTGGAGCTGTTCTGCGCGCACGACCCGGCGGACTTCGAGCGCCTGACCGGGCGCCGCATGGACAGCGCCTGAAACCACCGCCGCCGCCAGCCGGCCCCCGCGTGCCTGGTGGCGGCGCGCCCATCGGCGTGGACGTGCGCGTTTCGAGAGCGTAGACTGGGCACTCTCGAATCTCGCATCACGAAGGCTGCCTCCGATGTCCACCGTCCACACGGGCCGTGCTGCCCCGCCCCCGCCGGGCCACGTGCGCGTGGACGTGCCCATTGCCGCCGGCCGCGAGGACGCGGCCGAGCCCATCCGCCAGGTGCTGGAGGCCATTGCACCCTTCGTGGCCGAAGGCACGGTGGAGCGGCAGGACGCGGTGTTCCGCGGTGTCGTGGACAAGATCATCGAAGCCACGCCGATGCGCCGCCTGGACACCACGCGCGCGGCGCTGGAGCAGCGCGCCATCGCCGCGCTGTTCTCGGGCACCGAATGGCTGACGGCCGAGCAGGTCGGCCGCCTGCGCGACCCCGAGGCCCGCAACCCGCACGGCACCGCCAACCGCTGGCGCGCCGAGGGCAAGGTCTTCGCGCTCACCAAGGGCGGCGTGCTGTACTACCCGCGCTATGCCTTCGACGAGTCGCTCGACCCGCGCCCCGTGGTGGCCGAGGTGATGGCGGTGCTGGCCGGCCAGTCGCCGTATCGGTTGGCGTCGTGGTTCGAGTCGACGAACAGCGCGCTCGGCGGCAAGCGCCCGCGTGCGCTGCTCGACGCCCAGCCCGCGCGCGTGCTGGAAGCCGCGCGACGGCACGCCGCCGGCGTGCTGCATGGCTGAGCGCCCCGCGCCGCCCCCGCAGCACGGCACACCGGCCACCCGCACGCTGGCGCCCGGCCGCTGGTGGCGCGTGCGCAGCCTGGACCTCGACAGCGGCCGCTTCGGCCCGGCGCAGTTCAACGACTCGGGCCTGGGCGATGCACGCTTCAGCCCCTTGCGTGCGGGCCGGCGCTGGGTGCCCACGCTCTATGCGGCAGCCAGCATCGAAGCGGCGTTGATGGAAACCGTGCTGCACGACGTGCCCTACCCGTCGCAGGGCCACATCCATGACCTGGCGCACACGCTGCAGGGCACGCTGCACCTGTCGGCGCTGGATACGCGCCAGCCGCTGGAGGTGATCGACCTCACGCAGTTGGGCCTGCAGCGCATGGGCATCGCGGTGTCGCAGATGTTCGAGACGAATGCCGATGACTACCCGCGTACCCGGCAGTGGGCCGCCTGGCTGCACCAGGCGCTGCCGCAGGCGCAGGGACTGACGTGGATGTCGGCGCGGCACGCAGAACACCCGGCGCTGATGCTCTTCGGCGACCGCGTGCCGGCGCGCGCGCTGGCGGTGGCCGAGGCCCCGCGCCCGCTGCACGAGGCGGCGGTGCTGGCCACGCTGCTGGGCCTGCTGCAGCGGCTGGACTGCGGCGTCGCCCCGGACCGCTGAGGCGGGCCCTTCAGGTCGTCGCCAGCGGGTCCAGCCGGCGGTGCGGCGCCTGCACCAGGTCGCGGTGGTGCCAGCCGCGGCCGGCGCGGATCGGGTGCTCGGCGCCGAACAGGCCGTCTGCCGAGGCGATCTCCACGTACAGGCAGCGCTGGCGCGGGCCGCTGGCGCGTTCGCAGACATAGACGAACAGCGCCTCGCTGCGGTCTTCGGCCAGCAGCCGCGCGAAGAAGTCGCGGCGGCGCCCGGCGTCGGCCAGCAGCGCCGTGTCGGCCACGCCGCGGGTGGCCGGCGGCACCCACTCGGTGGCCAGCAGCTCGCCGGGGATGCAGGGGTCCATCTCCAGCGCGTAGACCTGGCCCCCGTTGCTCATGCCGCGGCGGATGTGCTGGCGCAGCGGGCGGAAGGTCTCGCGGTAGGCGGCGTTGATGTCGGCCGATTCCATGAACCGGTGGCGACGCCCGCCGCGGCGGTGGTCGTCGAAGGAGAAGCCGAAAGGGGGGTGGGAAGCGTCCATGGCCTGTCTTCGGCGGCGGCGGCCCGGGCTTGATGGCTGCAGCGCGCAACGGCTGTGTCGGAACGTGGCGATCCGGCCCCGGCGGGCACGCCGATTGATGGCAATACCCCCCATGAAAACCACGTTCCCGTCCAGGCCGGTTTCGGCCCGCCATCCGGCCCGCTTTCTTGCGCGCCACCCCGCCCGTGCCGTGCCTGCGGCCGGGGGCCCGCGTTGAGCGCGGCGCCGATCCCGCCCGAGCCCGCGGGCGCGGCCGCGCCGGGTGCAGCGGGCATGCCGGGTGGGGCCGGGGCCACGGCCGCCGAGGTGACGGGCCCCTGGCCGCCGCACCACCGCATTGGCAGCTTCGAGATCGTGGCCGTGCTGCGCACCGGCGACGCCGGCGTGCTGTACCGCGCCTGGGACCACGCGCTGGCGCAGCCCGTGCTGCTGGAGGAATTCCTGCCGCCGGCGCTGGCCCACCGCGACGCGCAGGGCCAGATGCGGCCCTCGCTGCCGGCCGCCGCGGCGGTGCTGGAGCGGGCAGGCCGGCTCTTCATCGAAGAGGCCCGGGTGCTGGCGCACGGCAACCACCCGAACCTGGCCCGCGTGCTGCAGCTGGTGGAAGCCCACGGCACCGCCTACCGCGTCATGCCCGGCTACAGCGGTCGCCCGCTGGCCGACCTGCTGGCCGATGGCCAGGCACCGCACGGCGAACGCGAGATCCGCACGCTGCTGACCGACCTGCTGGGCGCGCTGGAAGCCTGGCAGGCCCAGGCCGGCGCGCACGGCGGCATCAACCCGGCGCAGGTGCTGTGGCTGGAGGACGGGCGCGCGCTGCTGCTGGGGCCGGACGCCGCCAGCCACACGCCGCTCAGCGGCACGGCCGGTGCGGTGCCGCTCGTCGGCGAGCTGAGTGCGACGCAGGCGGTCGTGGCCGACCTGCAGGCCGTGGCCGCGCTGGCGCGCACCTGCCTGAAGGCCCGTCCAGCGGACCTGCCGCAGGCGCCGCTCAGCCCCGGGCTGGCGGCCACGCTGGACGCCGTGCTGTCGCCCGATCCGGCGCAGTGGCCGGTGCAGGCAGCGCAGTTCAGGCAGTGGCTGGCGCAGGGGCCGCCGGGCAGGGCGGTGTCCGAGCCGGCACCGGTGGCGTCGCAGGCGCCGCTCGAGGCCGCACCTGCACCCGTACCGGCATCGCCACCGACTCCGGTGACAGCAGCCGCCACGTCGGCAGCCGCGGCGCCACGGGCATCTGAACCCGCGCCGGTACCGCCCACCGCCGCCGCGTCGCACGCGGACGTGGATGCAGCCACGTCGGACCTGATCCGCCGCGTGGTCGACGCCATCCCTGAACGCGACACCGCACACCCCGCGGCCACCCGGGCAGCGCCACCCCAGACCCCGCCCCTGCGGGCGCCGCCGGCCGAGCCGCCGGTCATGCCGCTGCACCCGGCTTCAGACCTGCCGTTGCCGCCCGTGCCGCCGCCCCCGTCGCCATCGCCGTCCCCGCATCCACGGCCGGCGCCGCCACGGCCACCGCCGGCCGCGCCGGGCAGCCGGGCCCGCCAGGACCCGCGCGTCGACCTGCCCCCTGCCGGTGACGGCAGCGCCGCACCGGGTGGCATCGGCGGTGCGGACAGGCCCTGGCAACCGCCGCCGCGCCGGTCGCGGGCCGGCCGGTGGCTCGTGGGGGCGGGCCTGGCGTTGCTGGTGCTGGCCGCCGTGGGGCTGGGCCTGCGCTACCGCCTGCCGCTGGGGCAGGCGGTGTTGGACGACAGGCCGGCGGCCGGCCTGCCGCCACCAGTCGTGGCACCGGCACCCGCACCGGCACCTTCGCCCGAACCGGCACCGCCACCGCCACCGTCACCGCCACCCCCCGAGTCCACCGCCCCAGCCCCCGCTCCGCCGCCTGCAGCGCCTTCGCCCGGCTCCACCTCGGGCACAGCCCCGGCCGCCGACCCTGCACCGGCGGGCCCGGTGACCGCGCCCGCACCTTCACCTTCACCCGCACCACGGCCCACCCCCACGCCAGCAGCGCCACCCGCCGACACCGCGCCCACCACCCCCTCGGCGGCCGCCGCGAGCCCGCGCGCGGCCTGCGGCGAACGCACGCCGTTTGCGCTGTACCGCTGCATGCAGCAGCAATGTGCGCAGCCGCGCTGGCGCTCGCACCCGCAGTGCGTGCAGCTGCAGCAGACCGACCGGGTGCCGGAGTGAACCCATGCCGCATCGCGCCACGAAGCGGCGATGTGGCCTGCCAACACGGCGCTTCTCGCCGGCTCTGCTGCGCCTGGGCGCCGGCAGACTGCGGCATCACCCCGTTGCCGCGAGAAGCCCGTCACCATGTCCCCGATCACCCGCACGGCCTTGCGCCAGTACGCCCTGGGTCTTGCCGCCGTGGTGGTGGGCGCCGGCCTCACCAGCACCTTCGACTCGATGTGGCCGCTGGCGCTGGGCAGTTCGATGGCGGTGATCCAGACCTGGGCCTACCTGCGCACGATGCGCGCCCGCGCCGTGGCGCGGCGCGACCGCCGCACCACCCCGCGGCGCTGAAGCGCTGCGCGGTGGTCTGGCGTTGAAGCGCCGCTCGGGGGTCTGGCGCTGCAGCGCCGCGCCCCTTCGCACGGTCAACGCACCGGCGCCAGCCGCGGCCCGGGCAGTGCCTGCTCGACCCGTCGCATCAGCTCGTCGGGGTCCACCGGCTTCGTGAAGTGCAGGTCGAAGCCGGCGGCCTCGGCCTTCAGCTTGTCGTCCTCCTGGCCCCAGCCGGTCAGCGCCACCAGCAGCGCCTGCGGTCCGCGGCCTTGGCGGCGGATGTGCCGTGCCACCTCGTAGCCGTCGAGGCCCGGCATGCCGATGTCGATGAGCGCGATGTCGGGCGCAAAGTCGTCGTAGGCGGCGACGGCCTCGTGGCCCTCGTGCGCCACCCGCAGCGTGTGGCCGCCCAGGCGCAGGAACAGCGCCATCATCTCGGCCGCGTCGGCGTTGTCGTCGGCGATCAGGATGCGCCGCGGTGCCTGCGGCCCCGGCGCGTGCGGCGGCGCCGGCAGCGCCGGCCCGGCGGCGGGTGCGTGCACCGGCAGGCTCACCGTGAACACGCTGCCGCGGCCGGGGCCGTCGCTGTCCACGCGCACGCGGCCGCCGTGCAGTTCCACCAGTCCCTTCACCAGCGCCAGGCCGATGCCCAGGCCGCCCTGCGACTGCGCGCTGCCGGTCTCGATCTGCGCAAACATCTGGAAGATGTGCGCCTGGTCGGCGGCCGACAGGCCGATGCCGTCGTCCTGCACCACGATGTCCACCTCACGGCCCGGCGCGGTGCAGCACAGCCGGGCCCGCAGCTCGATGTGGCCGCCCGTGGGTGTGTACCGGGCCGCGTTGCCCAGCAGGTTGGCCAGCACCTGCGCCAGGCGGCCCGGGTCCACGTGCAGCAGCACCGGCTCGGGCGGCAGCGTCTGCGTGAAGCGGTGGCCGCGGGCCTCGATCCAGGGCATCGCGGTCTCCACCGCGGTGTCCACCACCTCGGCCAGCGTGACCGGGCGGCGGTCCAGCCGCAGGCGCCCGTGCTTGATGCGCGACACGTCCAGCAGGTCGTCCAGCAGCACCGCCATCTGCTGCACCTGGCGGCGGATCACGTCGCGGCAGCGGGCCAGCTCGCAGCTGCCGGGCGCGGCCTGGTCCAGCACACGCGCCGCGGCCAGCAGCGGCGCGAGCGGGTTGCGCAGCTCGTGCGCCAGGATGGCCAGGAACTCGTCCTTCTGGCGGTCGGAGGCCTGCAGCGACTGCTCCAGCAGCTTGAGCCGGCTGATGTCGATCACCAGGCCCGTGAGCCGCTCGGGCCGGCCCTGCGCGTCGCGCTGCAGGCGGCCGCGGCCCATCAGCCAGCGCAGCGTGCCGCTGGCGTCGGTGACACGGTACTCGGCCGCGTCGAGCCGGCCCGTGACCATGGCCTGGTCGATGGCTGCCTGCATGGCCGGCCGGTCGTCGGGGTGGATGCGCGCCAGGTGGGCTGCCGGGCTCGCGTGCGTGACCGGCCCCAGGCCGTACAGGTGCGCCAGGTTGAGGTCGCACTCGACCACGTCGCGCTGCAGGTCCCAGGACCACACGCCCACCTCGGCTGCGGCCATCACGCCGTCCAGCCGCGCCTGGGCTTCGCGCAGGTGGTCGGACAAGGCGCGGTGGCGGGCTTCGCTGTCGGCCAGCGCGGCCGTGGCCTGCACCCGCTCGGTGACGTCGGTGCCCTGCACGACGATGCCGGTGACCTGGCCGGCGGCGTCGCACAGGGGCTGGAACGCCAGGTCCAGGTGGCGCAGCTGCCCGGGGCCCGGGGCGCCGTGCCCGAAGCGCAGCGGCAGGGCCGACACGGTGTACGGCTCGCAGCGCCGGTAGGCCTGGTCCAGCTGCGCCACGAAGCCTTGCGCCTGCAGCTCCGGCAGGGCTTCGGCCAGCGGGCGCCCGACCAGCACGCGCCCGCCCGCCAGCGCCTGGAAGCGCGGGTTGACGAACTCGCAGCGGTGCTGCGCGCCGGCCAGGATGCACACCAGGCCCGGCGCGTGCTCGAACCAGGCGCGCCAGCCGGCCTCGTCCGTGGCCTGCGTCTGCGTCTGCGCCGAGCGCTGCACCTGCACCGCTGCGGTGCTGTCGGTGATCTGCAGCAGCACGCCCCCCACGCCGGTGGCCGCGGTGTCGTCGGCGATGGGGTCGTAGCTGCAGGTCCAGCAGGTGTCGCCGGTGCAGCCCTGGTGCACCGCGGGCACCCGCTCGTGCTCGATCCACACCCCGCCCCCGCCCTGCAGCACGTGCTGCACCTGCGGCCCGATCCGGCCCCAGTGCGCGGGCCAGGCCCGGTGTGCGGGCTGGCCCTGCAGCGCCGCTGACGGCTCGCCATCCAGCAGCAGGCTGGCGGCCTCGTTGCCGATGGCCAGGCCCTCCGGGCCCCAGAACACCACCAGCGCGCGGCGCGAGGCCAGCACCAGCCGCACCACGGTGCGCAGCGCCCCCGGCCAGCCGTCGGGCGGGCCGAGCGGGCTGCTGCGCCAGTCGATCTGCTGCAGGCGCTGGCCCGTGTCGCCGCCGCCGGCCGCAAGGGCGGGTGACGGAGGGGTGATGTCGGTGGGGCTCGGGCTCATCGGTGGTGACAGCGCGGCAGGGCTGGTGCCAGCCCTCCGGCTGCTGCAGCCGGACCCAACCGAGGCCCGGGGTCGTCACTGTGCGGCGATCCGGGCCGCTGTTGGCCGCAACGCCGGGGCAGGGGCACAGCATGTGCCGCCTGCCCGCAACCTGCCGACCGTCGTCCACCTGCTGCGCCACCGCGTGCTGACGCTGCTGGACCCATCACCACCGACTGACTGAGCGGCCCGCGCGCGGCCGGCTTTCCTTGCAGCAAGACCTGCACGCCGGCGCGGCCCCCGCGCAGCGCAGGGCCGCGGCACCCCGCTTGCCGCGCCGGCCCTTGCGCGGCCGCTTGCATGCCGCGCCTGGAGCAGTGCCATGAACGAGTCGCACGGCAAGGGCCGCACCGACGACCACCGAACCGCCCCCTCTCCCACCGAGACGCCAGAGCACACCCCGCAGCACAGGCCCGACACCGGGCGCCCCGGCACCACCGCCGAGGCCACGCTGGAGCAGGTCGGCACGCACCCGCTGGGCACCGCCACCGGCGCCATCGGCGGCGCGGTGACGGGGGCCGTGGTCGGCATCGCGGCCGGCCCGGTGGGCAGCCTGGCCGGCGCCATCGGTGGCGCGCTGGCCGGCGGGCTGCTCGGCTCGGGTGCGGCCAGCCCGCCCGTCAGCGGGCCGGTGGCGACCGTGGCGGCCGACGACGAGGTGGACGACGCGGACGATGAAACCGCGGCCGACGACCCCGACGCACCCGAGGCGCTGGACGACCCCGACGGCACCCGCAGCCCGCGCCCCGCGCGGCGCAGCCTGCCGCCCGAGGACGGGCCCTGATGGCGGCCCTGAGCACGGCGCCTGGGCGCGACGTGTGATGTCAGCGCGCCGTTTCAGCGCCTGATTCCGGCGCCTGAGCTCGGCGCCCCAGACGCCGTCGAGGCGCCTGCCCCCACCGCCCCGCGGCGCGCGTCGCCGCGCAGCCCGCTCCTTGCCGCACCGCCGGACCAACCTGCCACCACACCCCCACCGCATGCCGCTGCAGCCAGAAGAAGTCATCACGGCCCATTCACTCGCCCAGGGCAAGCAGGCGCTGGTGCGCGACGCCGCCTGGGCCAGCATGACGGGCGCGCTGTCCGGCGGTGTGGTGCTGGTGGCCCTGGCGCTGGAGCTGGGCGCCGGGCCCATGGCCATCGGCGTGCTCGGCGCCATTCCCTTCATCGCGCAGGCGGCGCAGCTGCCGGCCATCGCGCTGGTGGAGAAGATCCGCCAGCGCAAGTGCATCGGCGTCTGGACGGTGCTGGTGGCGCGGCTGCTGATCGGCCTGCTGGCGGTGCTGCCGCTGCTGCCGCTGGCCGATGCCCGGCTGCCGCTGCTGATTGCGGCGCAGGCGCTGATCGCGGTGCTGGGCTCCACCGCGGCCTGCGCCATCAACTCCTGGTTCCACCAGCTGCTGCCGCCCGACGACCTGGGCGTGTTCTTCGCGCGGCGGCTGTTCTGGGCCACCGGCACGGCCTGCGTCGGCACGCTGGCCGCCGGCCTGCTGGTGCAGAACGCACCGGGCGGCGACCGCCTGCTGGCCTTCGGCATCGCCTTCGGCGGCGCCGGCCTGGCCGGGCTCATCAGCACCTTCTACCTGGCGCGCTGCCCCGAGCCGCGCATGGAGCCCGGCGGCCCGCCGGTGCGCCTGCTCACGCAGCTGAAGCTGCCGTTTGCCGACCGCAACTTCCGCGCGCTGCTGCAGACGCTGGGCGCGTGGAACGTGGCCAGCAACCTGGTGGCGCCGTTCCTGGCGATGTACCTGATCCAGCAGCTGGGCTACCCGCTGGGCACCGTGACCGCGCTGTGGGTCACGAGCCAGGTCGCCAACGCGGCCACGCTGCTGGCCTGGGGGCGCGTGTCGGACCGCCTGTCCAACACCTCGATCCTGCGCGTGGCGCTGCCGCTGTACTTCCTGTGCACGCTGGGCCTGGTGTTCGTGCCGGCCGGCGAGCGCGACGCGGTGCAGCTGTCCACGCTGGTGCTGCTGCACGTGCTGATGGGCGCTGCCGGCGGCGGCATCGGCCTGGCCACCGGCAACCTGGGGTTGAAGCTGGCGCCGCGGGCGCGCGGCACGGCGTACCTGGCGGCCATCGGGCTGGTGGGTGCGGTGTGCGGCGGCGTGGCGCCGCTGATCGGCGGCGCGCTGGCGCAGGCGCTGAGCGAGCGGCAGCTCTCGCTGCTGGTGCGCTGGGTCTCGCCGGCCAGCACCGCCGAGGTCTCGGTGCTGAACTTCGCGCACTGGGAGTTCCTCTTCGTGCTGTCGGCGCTGCTCGGGCTGTACGTGCTGCACGCGGTGACGCGCATCCAGGAGGGCGACCCGCTCACCAAGTACAGCGAGCGGCACGTGATCCAGGAACTGGGGCTGGAGGCGTGGCGCACCGTGAACCAGGTGTCGACCATCGGCGGTCTGCTGGGCAGCCTGTTCCCGTTCGACCGGCTGTCGGAACGCCGCCGCACGGCGCGCGGGCCGCGGGCGGTGCAGCCCGATGTGCCGGCACCGCCGACTGGGTGATTGGGGTGGCTGCTGGCCGCTTGCAGGTTGCAGGTTGCAGCGGGAAATCGTCTGCCTTGAGTTCGCCTGCGCCTGCTGGCGGGGTCTCGGCCCCGCGGCCGACTCCCTTTCTTTGCTGGTGTGTTCAGACCGGACACATGGGTAACGGGTGTGCCGGGACATGGGTAACGGTTCTGTCAA
>LNFM01000731.1_pt1 | contig 126176 bp, 124 predicted proteins | sample 596031 | NCBI WGS metagenome assembly LNFM01 (sample SAMN04254537, study PRJNA301005) | activated carbon metagenome | isolation source: dual media filters at the Ann Arbor, Michigan drinking water treatment plant | place: USA: Ann Arbor | reverse complement strand
AGCCGCCCGAGTACCTGAAGTTCGTGCTGGCCACGACCGACCCCGAGAAGGTGCTGCCCACGGTGCTGAGCCGCTGCCTGCAGTTCAACCTGCGGCCGATGGCGCCGGCCACCGTGCGTGACCACCTGCAGCGCGTGCTGGAAGCCGAAGCCGTGCCGGCCGACGAAGGCGCGCTGCGCCTGCTGGGCCGTGCCGCGCGCGGGTCGATGCGCGACGGTCTCTCGCTCACCGACCAGGCCATCGCCTACGGCGGGGGCCAGCTGTCCGAGGCCGTCGTGCGCACCATGCTCGGCAGCGTCGACCGCAGCCACGCGCGGGCGCTGGTGGACGCGCTGTCGCGCCGCGACGGCCCCGCGGTGCTGGCCACCGTGGACGGCCTGCGCAACCTGGGCCTGTCGGCCGCCGGCACGCTGGAAGAACTGGCGCAGCTGCTGCAGCAGATGGCGGTGGAGCAGGCCGTGCCCGGCGCGCTAGACCCGCAGGACCCCGACACCGAAGACGCGCGCGCGCTGGCCGGCGCGCTGGCCGCCGACGAGACGCAGCTGCTCTACAGCATGGTGCTGCACGGCCGCCCCGAGCTCAGCCTGATGAGCGACGAATACGGCGCGCTGACGATGGTGCTGCTGCGCTTTCTGGCTTTTCAGCCGCAGGGCGCGGCGGCGCCCGCCCGCGAGCCGCGTGCAGCGCCGCTGCGGGCGTCTGCACCGCCCACCCTCAGCGTGGCCAAGCCCGCGCCACCGGCGGTCCCGGGGCGCGCCGTGCCGTTGCCGGCGGCGCAGGCTGCGGCGCCGCTGACGGCGCGCGAGCCTGCCCCGGCCGACAGTGCCTTGGGCGACCGCTGGAACGAGGCCGTCAAGGCGCTGGCGGCGCAGGGCAGCATCGTCGCGATGGTCAAGGAGCTGGCATCGCAGGCCGGCCTGCAGCACATCGACACCACCGCCACGCCGCCCCGCTGGCACTTGCGCGTGGCGCGCGAGCCGCTGCGCAACCCGGCGCTGGCCGACAAGCTGGCGGCGGCGCTGGGCGCGCTGCTGGGCGAGCCGGTGGCACTGGAGGTGGAAGCCGGCACGCCCACCGACACGCCTGCGCTGCGCGATGCCGCCGAGCGCCAGCGCCGGCAGGAAGCGGCGCAGGCGGTCATCGAACAAGACCCCGTCGTGCGCGAGCTCTTGCAGCAGTTCAAGACGGCGCGCATCGTGCCGGGCTCGATCAAACCTCTCTAGAACCCCGAAGGAAGCAGCACCATGATGAAGGGCCAACTCGCCGGCTTGATGAAACAAGCCCAGGCCATGCAGGACAACATGAAGCGCGCGCAGGACGAGCTGGCGCTGATGGAGGTGGAAGGCCAGTCGGGCGCCGGCCTCGTGAAGGTCACCATGACCTGCAAGCACGACGTCAAGCGCGTCACCATCGACCCCAGCCTGCTGGCCGACGACAAGGACATGCTGGAAGACCTGGTGGCCGCCGCCTTCAACGACGCGGTGCGCCGCGCCGAAGAGGTGAGCACCGAGAAGATGGGCAAGCTGACCGCCGGCATGCCGCTGCCGCCCGGCATGAAGTTCCCGTTCTGAACGCGGCCTCGTAGCCGATGTCGGAGCCCGCGCTCGACGGCCTGATCGACGCCCTGCGCCGCCTGCCCGGCGTGGGCGTCAAGTCGGCGCAGCGCATGGCCTTTCACCTGCTGCAGCACGACCGCGACGGCGCCCGCCGCCTGGCCGGCGCACTGACCGACGCGATGCAGCGCATGCGCCACTGCCAGCGCTGCCACACCTACACCGAGACCGACATCTGCAGCACCTGCCAGGACCCGCGCCGAGAGGCGCGCTTGCTGTGCGTGGTGGAGACGCCCGCCGACCAGGCGGCGCTGGAGCGCAGCGGCAGCTACAAGGGCCTGTACTTCGTGCTGATGGGCCGCATCAGCCCGCTGCAGGGCGTGGGGCCGGCGGACATCGGTGCCGACGAGCTGCTGTCACGCGCCAGCGACGGCATCGTGGAAGAAGTGATCCTGGCCACCGGCTTCACGGCCGAAGGCGAAGTCACCGCGCACGCGCTGGCCGCGGCGTTGAAGGCGCGCGGCCTGAAGGTCACGCGGCTGGCGCGGGGCGTGCCGGCGGGCAGCGAGCTGGAATACGTGGATCTCTCGACCATCGCGCATGCGATGGGCGATCGGCGCTGATCCATCGCGCATGCGATGGGCGATCGGCGTTGATCAGTCGGCCACCGCGGCCCGGTAGGCATGCCAGGACGCATGCCCGATCACCGGCCCCACCACCAGCAGCCCCGCAAACCACGGCAGCAGCGCCAGCCCGACCAGGGCCACGATCAGCACCGCCCACAGCAGCATCACGCCGGTCTGCGTGAACACGAGGCGCAGGCTGGTCAGGCCGGCGGTGATGGCGTCGGTCTGGCGGTGCAGGATCATCGGGATCGAGATCACGCTCACCGCATAGATCAGCCCTGCAAATACAGCGCCCACCGCCGTCCAGGCGATGATGAAGGGAAGGTTCTCGGGTGACAGCAGGGCCAGCAGCGAGCCCTTGAAATCCGGCATGCCGTCGAAGCTGACGGCAAAGATCACCAGCGTGGCGCGGCCCCACAGCATCTCCAGCACCAGCAGCACGAAGCCGAAGATGGCCAGCTGCCCGGTGCGCGTGTCCCAGGCCAGCAGCGAATCGCCGAAATCGGGCTTGCCGCCGTCCTCGAGCCGTTGGCTCACGCGGTACAGACCCAGGCACAGGAACGGCCCCATCAGCAGGAAACCGGCCGACAGCGCCAGCGTGTAGGCCGGGGCGTTTTCGAACACCTTCATCAGGGCCCAGCCCATGACCATGAAGCAGGCGCCGTAGAAGAGGCCGATGACCGGGGCGCGCATGAAGTCGCGCAGGCCGCTGGCCAGCCAGCGCAGCGGGTCGCCGGCGTTCAGCGTGCGCAGCTGGATGGCGGGCGCGCGGGGCGGCACCCGCTCTGCCACGGCAGGTGCAGGGGCGGCGGTGTCGTCGGGATTGGCACGGCTGTCGACCATGCCGGCAGCCTAGGCCGCTGGCCCGGGCCCGTCCAGTGGGGCCGGCCCCTAAGCAGCAGGCTCGGGACGGTGCTTCAGCGCCCGCGCCGCACGCGGATGATCTCGTCCAGGATCAGGCAGATCGCGCCGAGCGTGATGGCGCTGTCGGCAACGTTGAAGCTGGGGAAGTAGCCGCCGCGGAAGACCGGCGCCAGGACGTCGAAGCGGAACTGCAGGAAATCGATGACGTGGCCGTGCAGCAGTCGGTCGATCACGTTGCCCAGGGCGCCGCCCATGATCATGCTGACCGCAAAGCAGAACAGCGTCTGCTCGGGGTGGCTGCGCAGCATCCACACGATGAAGCCCGAGGCCACGAAGCCCAGCGACACGAAGAACCAGCGCTGCCAGCCGCCCGCGTCGGCCAGGAAGCTGAAGGCCGCACCGGCGTTGTGCGCCCGCACGATGTTGAAGAAGTCGGTGACCGGGCGCGATTCACCCAGCTGCAACCAGCCGACGATCAGCGTCTTGGTGACCTGGTCGGCCAGGATGACGATCACCGCCAGCCCGAGCCAGAACCACAGCCCCGTGCCGCCGGCCTTGCCGCGCGCCGCCACGGCTCAGGCCACGGTGCGGGTTTCGCCCGCACCAAACAGGTTGCTGGTGCAGCGGCCGCAGATCGTCGGGTGCGCTGGGTCGTGGCCGACGTCGTCGCGCCAGTGCCAGCAGCGTTCACACTTGGTGGCGGTGCTGGGGCTGACCTGGATGTGCATCGCATCGCCGGCCTGCAGTTGTGCCACCGAGGTGATGATCACGAACTTCAGGTCGTCGCCCAGCGTGGCCAGCAGCGCCAGGTCGGCCGGCGGCAGCGTGAGCCGCACGGTGGCCTGCAGCGACGAGCCCATGTCGCCGGCGGCGCGCAGGGCCTCGATCTCCTTGTTGACCGCGTCGCGCAGCTCGCGCACACGTGTCCACTTGGCCAGCAGCGCGGCATCGGGGGCCTCGAAGGCACTGAAGGTCTGCGTGAAGATCGAGTCGCCGCCGTCGAAGACCTTCCACGCCTCTTCGGCGGTGAAGCTGAGGAACGGCGCCATCCAGCGCAGCATGGCGTGCGTGATCTGCGACAGCGCCGTCTGGGCGCTGCGCCGCGCGTGTGAACCGGGGGCGGTGGTGTAGAGGCGGTCCTTCAGCACGTCGAGGTAGAACGAGCCCAGGTCCTCGGAGCAGAAGTTCTGCAGCTTGGCGACGACCGGGTGGAACTCGTGCACCTCGTAGTGCGCCAGCAGCTCGGCCTGCAGCTGCGCGGTGCGCGCCAGCGCCCAGCGGTCGACTTCCAGCATCTCGGCCACCGGCACGGCGTGCTGCGCGGCGTCGAAATCGCTGGTGTTGGCGAGCAGGAAGCGCAGCGTGTTGCGGATGCGGCGGTAGGCGTCGACCACGCGCGCCAGGATCTTGTCGTCGATGCTCAGGTCGCCCGAGTAGTCGGTGGACGCGCACCACAGGCGGATGATCTCGGCGCCCAGCTGCTGCGTGACCTTGCCCATCTCCACCACGTTGCCGAGCGACTTGCTCATCTTGCGGCCGGCACCGTCCACCGTGAAGCCGTGCGTGAGCAGGCCGCGGTAGGGCGCGCGGCCTTCCAGCGCGCTGCCGATCAGCAGCGAGCTGTGGAACCAGCCGCGGTGCTGGTCGTGGCCTTCCAGGTACAGGTCGGCCTCGGGGCCGGTGGTGTGGTGCCCGTCGGGATGGCTGCCGCGCAGCACGTGGCTGAAGGTGCTGCCGGAGTCGAACCAGACGTCCAGGATGTCCTGGCTCTTCGCGTAATGCTCTGCGTCGGCGCCCAGCCACTCGGCCGGCTCCAGCGTGCTCCAGGCCTCGATGCCGCCGGCCTGCACCAGCGCCGCGGCGCGGTCCATCAGCGCCAGCGTGTCGGGGTGCAGCTCGCCGCTGACCTTGTGCAGGAAGAAGGGCAGCGGCACGCCCCAGCTGCGCTGGCGGCTGATGCACCAGTCGGGGCGGCCTGCGATCATGTCGCGCAGCCTTGCCTTGCCGTTCTCGGGATAGAAGCTCGTTTGCTCGATCGCCGCCAGCGCCGTCTGGCGCAGCGTGCCGGGCGCCTTGTCGACCGTGAAGACACCGTCGCCTTCGTCCATGCGCACAAACCACTGCGCTGCGGCGCGGTAGATCACCGGCGACTTGTGGCGCCAGCAGTGCGGGTAGCTGTGCTCCATCTTCGATGTGGCGAGCAGCCGGTCGCTCTGCGCCAGCACCTCGACGATGCGCGGGTTGGCCTTCCAGATGTGCGTGCCGCCGAACAGCGGCAGCTCGGCTTCGTAGACGCCGTCGCCCTGCACCGGGTTCAGGATGTCGTCGGTGGCCATGCCGTGCGCGACGCAGCTGTTGAAGTCTTCCAGGCCGTAGGCCGGCGCCGAGTGCACGAGGCCGGTGCCGTCGTCGGCGGTGGCGTAGTCGGCCAGGTAGACGGGCGACGTGCGGCGGTAGCCCTCGTGCACGTCGGCCAGCGGGTGGTGGAAGCGCAATCCGTCGAGCGCTTTGCCCGCCGTGGTGGCCAGCACCGTGCCCTGCAGCTGGTAGCGGGCCAGGCACTTCTCCACCAGCGCCTCGGCCAGCAGCAGCAGGCCGCGGTCGGTGTCGACGAGCGCGTAGACCAGCTCGGGGTTCAGGTTCAGCGCCTGGTTGGCGGGCAGCGTCCAGGGTGTCGTGGTCCAGATCACCGCGAAGGCCTTCTTCGTCAGGCTGGGCAGCCCGAAGGCGGCGGCCAGCGCGGCCGCATCGGCGGCCTCGAAGGCCACGTCCACCGTGGGCGAGGCCTTGTCGGCGTACTCGATCTCGAACTCCGCCAGCGACGAGCCGCAGTCGAAGCACCAGTACACCGGCTTGGCGCCGCGGTAGACGTAGCCGCGCTCCATCAGGCGCTTGAGGACGCGGATCTCACCGGCCTCGTTGGCCGGGTCCATCGTGCGGTATGGGTGCTGCCAGTCGCCCAGCACGCCCAGGCGCTGGAAGTCGGTCTTCTGCTGCGCGATCTGCTCGGTGGCGTAGGCGCGGCTCAGCGCCTGCACCTTGCTGCGCGGCAGGCCGCGGCCGTGGTCCTTTTCCACCTGGTTCTCGATCGGCAGGCCGTGGCAGTCCCAGCCCGGCACGTAGCGCGCGTCGAAGCCGGCGAGCTGGCGGCTCTTCACCACCATGTCCTTCAGGATCTTGTTGACCGCGTGGCCGATGTGCAGCTTGCCGTTGGCGTAGGGCGGGCCGTCGTGCAGAACGAAGAGCGGCGCGCCCTGGCGCGCGACGCGCAGCCGCTTGTACAGGCCGCCGCCCTGCGCGGGGTCGTTCCAGGCCGCGATCCAGGCCGGCTCGCGCTTGGGCAGGTCGCCGCGCATCGGGAACGGCGTGTCGGGCAGGTTCAGGGTGCTGCGGTAGTCGGGTGCAGGGGTGTTCATGGCGGGTGTCGCTTCATCGGGCCGCGGGTGGCGCGGCGGGCAAGGCAGGCTGGGCGCCGCCGGGGTGGCGGCAGGGGGCGCCGGACGGCAGGCGCCGGCGCGTTCAGCGCACAGGCCGCGTAATTCGGTCGCGCGTGCCTTGCCGGTGCGTGGCGGCGTGCCAGCGGGCATGCAGACGGGCGTGCAGGCGGAGCGACTTGGACATGCGCGGATTCTATGTCGGCCTACGCGGGCGACCGGGCATGCCACGCCACGGCTTGCGCGGTGTCACGCGCGATGCCTTCGCGCAGCGCGTCGAGCGAGTCGTACTTGAGCTCGTCGTGCAGCTTGTGCAGCAGGTCCACGCGCAGGCAGCGGCCATAGGCGCCGTCCAGCGGCAGGCCGTCGGGCCAGTGCAGCGCGTGCACCTCCAGCAGCACGCGGCCGGCGTCCTCCACCGTCGGTCGCACGCCCAGGCTGGCCACGCCGGGCACCGGTTGCGGACCCAGGCCGTGCACGCGCACGACGAAGATGCCGCTGGCCGCCGGCCGCGCATGCGCAAAGCGCAGGTTCAGCGTGCGGAAACCCAGCTCGCGGCCGAGCTTGCGGCCGTGGATCACGTGGCCGCTGATGCTGTAGGGGCGGCCCAGCAGCGCTTCGGCCTGCGCCATGTCGCCGGTGGCCAGCGCCTCGCGCACCGCGGAGCTGGAGACGCGCAGGCCGTGCACCTCGTAGCTCATCATGCGCGCCACGTCGAAGCCGCGGCTGGTGCCGGCTTCGTCGAGCAGCGCGTAGTTGCCGGCGCGGCGCGCGCCGAAGTTGAAGTCGTCGCCCACCAGCACGTAGCGCGCCTTCAGGCCGTGCACCAGCACCTCGTCGATGAAGGCCTGCGGGCTCATCGACGCAAAGCGCTCGTCGAAGCGCACGACCACCGCGTGGTCGACGCCGCAGCGGCGCAGTTCCTCGAGCTTGTCGCGCAGCGTCGACACCCGCGCGGGCGCCGACTGCGGCCGCCCGGCCAGGCGTGCGAAGTGGTCGCGCGGGTGCGGCTCGAAGGTCATCACGCAGGACGGCACGCCGCGGTGCCGCGCCTCGTTGATGAGCAGCGCCAGCATGGCCTGGTGGCCGCGGTGCACGCCGTCGAAGTTGCCGATGGTCAGCGCACAGGCCGGCACGCCGAGCTGGAAATTGCGGTGGATGCGCATGGCGCCCAATTATCCCGGTGGCGGGTTTAGCAGCCGGCGGTACAGCGCCAGATACTGCGCGGCGGCGCGGTCCCAGTTGAACTGCGCAGCGTGACTGCGGACGGCGTCGGCGCGGCCGGGCTGTGCATGGCGGCGCAGGCCGTGCTCGACGATGCGCCGCATCGTGGCGGGATCGAAGTCGTCGAAGTACTCGGCTGCATCGCCGCCGATCTCGGGCAGGCAGGTGCGGCGCGCCAGGAACACCGGCTTGCCGAAGTGCATGGCCTCGATCGGCGGCAGGCCGAAGCCTTCGGTCAGGCTCGGGAACAGGAAGCCGGTGCACTGCGCGTAGGCCCAGGCCTTGTTCGCGTCGCTGATGCCCAGGTGGAACTGCACGTTGGGCAGCTTCACGGTCTGGCGCAACTGCTTGGCGTCGTCGCTGGGCGGTCCGCACAGCACGAAGTTCATCTCGGGCCAGGCGCGTGCCAGCTCCAGGATCGCCTGCGGGTTCTTCGACGGCGACATGCGGCTCAGGTGGAAGAGAAACGGCCGCTCCGCCACAGCCGCCCAGCCGGCCAGCGGCTCGCGCGGCGCGTCGACGAAGCTGCGCGCGCCGTTGTGGATGACGGTGATGTCGCGTGTCCAGCCCAGGTGTTTCCTCACGTCGGCCGCGGTGTGGTGGCTGATGGCCACGAGTTCGTCGGTGCGGCGCATCAGCGCCTGCGTGCGGCGGTGGTGGCGCCAGGTGCTGAAGGCGTTGCGGCCGTAGAGGTAGTTCAGGTCGTGCACCGTCACCACCCGCGTGCCGGTGCCGGCGGGGGGCAGGGTCTTGTTCAGCTGGTGCAGGCTGTGCCACAGCGCATAGGGCTCGGGCTGCACGTGCCGCACCCGCTGCCAGCGTGTCACCGGCAGGTAGCCCACGTCGGACCCGAAGAGGCCGAAGAGCTTGTCGCGCAGGTGGAAGTGGAACTGCACGCCGTGCTGCTGCCGCCACGCGGGCGCGACGGCAGCCACGCGCTGGCCGATCTGCAGCGAAAACTCGCCCAAGCCGTCGTGCAGCGCGCCGATGTTGCCCAGGCTGATGCCGATGTGGCGTGGATTCATCGGCGCGCAGTGTACCGACGGGGATGTGGCGGACTCCGCCTTGCCGCCGTCACTTGCGGGCTTCGAACTCCCACACGATGTGCGTGTTCTCGCCGCGCCGCTCGCGCCGGCGCAGCCTGAAGCGCTGGTAGGCGCCGGGCACCTCGGTCGGCTCGTAGTCGTGTTCGGCCACCAGCGCCGGCAGCACGCGCAGCACGGTGAAGTCGCCGTGGAAGCCGTACATCGCGGCCAGGCGGTCCGGCCGCGTGAAGTAGCGGTGGGTGTCCCGCGTCACGATGTTGACGTGCGTGGGGTCCTGGAAGGCCATGGCATGCGGGTAGCACGGCGTGTAGCCGTAGAAGCGCCCGCCCGGCACCAGCACGCGCCAGATCTCGTTCATCAGCTCCACGAAGGGAAATCGCGTGCCGCGCCCGTCCGCCGTGGGCAGCACGCGCGGCACGTGCTCGAGGAAGTCGTAGGCGGAGACCGATGCGAAGTGGCTGTCCGGATACGGGATGGGCTCCAGCGCGAGGTTGCCGCGCCGGATCTCGGCGCCGGGCGTCGTGGCGGGCGGCGCGATGTCCACGCCGTGCAGATCGGTGCGGCGGTAGGGGTTGCGCGGCTTGGCGCCGCAGCCCAGGTCGAGGTGGCGTGTGCTCATGGGGTCGGCAGGGTGGCGTACCAGGGCTTCGTCAGCGACACGCGGGGCGGCGCGGCGAGTGCAAAGTTCTCGTTGTCCAGCGTCAGGTTCGGGTTGTAGGCCGGGTCATGGGCGATGAGCCCGGGCCAGCGTTGCTGCAGCCGCTCGCGCTCCTGCAGGAAACGCTGCTTCTTCTCGGCCTGACGGTCGGATCCGCGCGTCACCGACTCGTGATGGAAGAGCTCGGCAAACGGCGTCCAGAGGTTGCGCAGGCCGAGTGCGCGCACCTGAAGGCAGAAGTCGACGTCGTTGAAGGCCACCGCAAAGGCCGCCGCATCCATGCCGTGCACGGCGTCGTAGGTGCTGCGCCGCACCACCAGGCAGGCCGCGGTCACGGCCGACAGGGCCTGCAGGCGCTGCGCGCGGCCGCACATGCCGGGATCGCGCCGCGTGAGGCGCTTGTGCGCATGGCCCGCGCCCGAGCCGATGCCGATGACGACGCCGCCGTGCTGCAGCGTGCCGTCGGAATACCACAGGCGGGCGCCGACGGCGCCGATGCCGGGCCGCGTGGCCAGCGACACCATCTCCGCCAGCCAGTCGGGCGAGATGACCTCGATGTCGTTGTTGACCAGCGCCACGAACTCGCCACGCGCTGCGGCGGCGATGGCATCATTGTTCAGCGCGGCGAAGTTGAACGGGCTCTCGTCGCGCCGCACGGCCACGCGCGGGTCGGCGGCAGCGCGGGCCATCCAGGCCAGGCAGGCGGGATCGTCGGAGCCGTTGTCGACGATGAGGATGTCGTAGGCCGGGTACAGGGTGCGCTCGAGGATGCTCTCGACGCAGCGGCGCAGCAGCGCCAAGCCGTTGCGCGTGGGGATCACGATGGTCACGTGCGGCGCCGGCGAGGGCAGGGCGAAGCGCACGCGCACACCGTCGAAGCCGGGCATGGCCTCGGCGTGGCCGCGTTCGCCACGGCGCTCCAGGTGCGCCTGCACCGCGGCGACGCTGGCCGTCGGCTGCTGCGCGGCTGCGGCGTCGAGGTGCAGCAGCACGTGAGGCACGTGCACGATGCGGGCCGAAGGCAGATCCTCGGTGCCGTGCAGCGCCAGGTGATGGCGCCAGGGGCCGGCCGGTTCTGCATCGAAGGGTCGGCGCGCGCGCAGGTGCGCCTGCAGCCAGAGTGCCGGCCGGCCGATGGCGTCGTGCGACAGCAGCAGTTCCGGATTGGCATCGCACTTGAACTGCGGGTCCTGGCGCCCGCCGTGCGGGCCCAGGCGGTCCTCGTCGGCGTAGACGAGCGCGCAGTCCCCGGCGTGCAGCGCGGCTTCCACCAGCAGCAGCAGCGCGTGCGGGCGCCAGGTCTCGGCCGTGTCGACGAAGCCGAGCCAGGCGCCCTCGGCGGCGTCCAGCAGGGCGGCGCGCGGCAGCGGGCCGGCGAGCACCTGCACGCGGGATTCGGCCGCGGCGATCTCACGCCAGCCGGCGATCTGCTGCGGGCCGGGCGCGACGAGCAGCGTCCAGCGCGGGTAGAGCTGGGCGGTCAGCGATGCCAGCAGCGCGCCGGCATCCGGCGCTGCCGGCGCGCCGTCCAGCACCAACACCACCGGGGGCTGGGCGGGCAGGGCCTGCAGCCGTTGCGCCAGCGCCTGCTGTTCGGCCGGCCCCAGGCTGTCGAAGCGGCGGCACCAGTCGTCGTACCTCGGCATGCGGGCCAGTGTTCGGCGGTGGAGACGCCGCCGGTTCCACAGGACGGCGCGGCGTAGCAGGGCATCGGTCCAGGCGGGCATGGGGGGCGTGAAGGTCTGACTCGGCGCAAGCAGATTTCTTGCCGCCCGGACTGTACCCGCACGGGCACGGCGGGCCGGCGCGGACGGACGGTGCCGACCGATCCGCGCCTCACACCTCGCCGGCCGCCACCCAGTGCCAGGCGCCGGGCTGCAGATCCGCCGGCAGCACGAGGCCGCCGAACGCACTGCGGTGCAGCCCCTCCACCCGGTTCCCCGCCGCCGCCACCATGCGCTTGACCTGGTGGTAGCGGCCGTCGGTGATCGTCAGCCGCAGCGTGTTTTCGCCCGTCGCTTCACATGCTGCCGCGTGCACCGGCACCGGGTCGTCGTGCAGCAGCACGCCGTCGATCAGCCGCTGCGGCAGGTCGGGTGCCAGGGCGTGTTTGCACGTCACCTCGTAGACCTTGGCCACGTGGTGCTTCGGCGATGTCAGCCGGTGGCTCAGCACGCCGTCGTCGGTGAGCAGCAGCAGCCCGGTGGTGTCCTGGTCCAGCCGACCCACCGGCTGCACGCCGCGGCGCTGCAGCGGCACCGGCAGCAGGCTCAGCACGCCGGGGTGGTCGCGCGGCTGGCGTGAACATTCGTAGCCGGCGGGCTTGTGCAGCATCAGCAGCGCTTTGGCGTGATACGGCCAGGGCCGGCCGTCGACACTGAAGACCAGGCCCGTCTCGGCCAGGTCCGCGTGCGGGTCAAGCCGGGTCAGGCCGTCGATCTGCACCGCGCCGCGCGCGATCAGCCCCGCGCATTCGCGGCGGCTGCCGAAGCCTTGCGTGAAGAGGATGTCGGCCAGGCGCACGGCGGTGGTCTTCAGGCGCCTCGGGCCCGGCCGGGCCAGTCCAGCGCCGCCGGCACGGGCGGTGTGTGCAGCGCCCGCGCCGCGCGCACCGCGTTGCGGATCGCGCGTGCCACGGCCTCGGCCGCCATCGCACCCAGCGCGCTGACGTCGCCGCTGCGGCCGGCAGTGCCGGTGGCCAGCGCAAAAAACGCGTCGCCGTCGTTCACGGTGATCGGGCTCACGGTGCGTGACAAGCCGTGGTGCGCCTGCGCCGCCAGCTGCGTGGCCTGTGCCTTGGACAGCTGCGCGTCGGTGGCGACGACGCCGATGGTGGTGGCCATGCCGGCCATCACGTGCGCCGGGCCCAGGCCGGCCAGCAGCGCCGGCGTGCTGTGCATCAGCGACAGGCCGTCTTCGGTGCGCGCGCCGGCCAGCACCTGGCCGTCTTCGCCCAGCACGTCGCCGATGGCGTTGACGGCCACCAGCGCACCCACGGTCAGGCCGCCGACGCGGACGGAAGCGGTGCCGATGCCGCCCTTCATCGCGCGGCCGATGCCGAACAGCTTGCCCACCGTGGCGCCCAGGCCCGCGCCGGCGTTGCCTTGCAGCGGTGGTGCGGTGCCGGCCGCGCTGCACGCGGCGTAACCCGTGCTGGCGCCGGGCCGGATGCGGGCATCGCCCAGCCACAGGTCGAAGAGCACCGCCGCGGGCACGATCGGCACGCGCGCCGGGCCCACGGCGAGACCGTGGCCGTGTTCCTCGAGCCAGCGCATCACGCCGCCGGCGGCGTCCAGCCCGAAGGCGCTGCCGCCGGTCAGCAGCACCGCGTGCACGGCCTGCACGGTGTTCTCGGGGCGCAGCAGGTCGGTCTCGCGCGTGCCGGGCGCACCGCCACGCACCGCGGCGCCGCAGACCGCGCCCTGCGGGCACAGCACCACGGTGCAGCCGGTGTCGCGGCCGGGCTCGGCGGCGTGGCCGACCTGGAGGCCGGCAATGTCGGTCAGGGCGCCGGGGTGCAGTTCAGGCAGGCTCATGCACGGATTGTGGGCCTGCGGGCCGGGCCGGCCGCGCGGGGTGCAGGGCCGTGCGCAGCCCTTCAGGCCGGCGCCAGATGGCGCTGCAGCACCGCGGCGAGCTCGGCGATGTGGAAGGGCTTGCCCAGGTGCGCGTCCATGCCGGCATCCAGGCACTGGCGCCGGTCTTCGGTGCTGACGTTGGCGGTGACGCCGATGATCGGCAGCCGGCGCCCGCGTTCGAGCTTGCGCCAGCGCCGCGTGGCCTGCCAGCCGTCGAGCTGCGGCATGCGGCAGTCCATCAGCACCGCGTCGAAGCGCTCGCGCGACAGCGCGTCCAGCGCCAGCAGGCCGTCGGCGGCGCTCTCGACCTGCAGGCCCAGCCGCGCCAGCATGGCCTGCGCCACCAGCGCGTTGACCTCGTTGTCGTCGACCACCAGCACGCGGCCGCGCAGCCGCGGCACCGGCGGTGCGGCCTGCAGCGGCGCCTGGGCCGCTGCCGGTGCCGCCTGCAGCGAGAAGGTGAAGACCGCGCCGTGCGGCACGGCGGGCGTCAGGGTCACGTCGCCGCCCATCGCACGTGCCAGCCGGCGCGAGATGCTCAGCCCGAGGCCTGCGCCCTGGCGCTGCGTCTCGGCGTCGTCGGACCCCTGTTCGAAGGGTTCGAACACCGTGGCGCGCTGGGACTCGGGCACGCCCGGGCCGTGGTCGCGCACCTCGAACATCAGCCCGGCCGGCTCGCGGGCCAGCGTGACGACGATCTCGCCCTGGCCGGCAAACTTCAGTGCGTTGCCCAGCAGGTTGTGCAGCACCTGCTTCACACGCGACGCGTCGCCCATCACCAGGCCCAGCGGTGCCTCGGGCAGCACGGTGCGCAGGCGCAGGCCGCGTTCGGCGGCCAGTGGCGTGAGCAGCTCGGTCACCTCCAGCAGCGACTGCGCGGCGTCGAAGGGCGCCAGCTCCAGGCGCAGGCGGTCGAACTCCAGCCGCGACAGGTCGAGCAGGTCGCTGATGACGCGGTGCAGGTGCTCGGCGGAGTGCAGCACCACGCCGGCCCGGTGGCGCAGCGTGTCCGACGTGGCCTCGTCGCGCATCAGCTCGCTCATGCCGACGATGCCGTTCAGCGGCGTGCGCATCTCGTGGCTCACGGTGGCCAGGAAGCGGCTCTTGGCGCGGTTGGAGTGTTCGGCTTCGGCCAGCGCCAGCGCACGGGCTTCGGCGATGGCGGTGTTCTCCAGGCGCAGGCGCAGCATCTCGCGCTGGCGCGCCTGGCTGCGGTAGGCCTCGACCGCCAGCAGCCCGCCGTAGATGGTGGCGCCGGCGGCCACGCCCAGGTCTTCGGGGCCGCCGCGCCACAGGAACCACACGATCATCGGCCCGAGCATCGTGGCCAGGAAGGTCATGCTGGCCAGCGGCACGCTGAAGGTGGTGAACACGGCCACGCTGGCCACGCCAATGACACCGGCCAGCAGCATGGCCAGCGTGAGGCCGCCCACCTGGTCGGCAAAGGCCACCACCATGGCCGACCAGAGCAGGCAGTTCGGCACCATCCAGACGAAGTAACGGGCCCGCCAGTAGCGGTTGCGGGCCGGCGTGTGGCGCCCGGTGTCCTTGTCGAAGTGGCGCAGCTCGAGCGCGCGCACCAGCGAGATCACCGTCGAGGCCAGGCTCCAGGCCCAGACCTGGGCCAGGGGCACGGTGGCCGACAGCAGCACCGCCACCACGGCCACGAAGCCCACGCCGGCCAGCACCGGCACCGGCGTCAGCCGGTACAGCAGCTCGACCTGCTCCTGGGCAATGCGGTCCTCGATGGACGTGTCTGCGCCCGGTGCAGCAGGGCGGGTGAGGGGGTGACTGTCGGGCGGCATGGGCCGGCGCGCCTGCCAGAGACCCGGCGGCGCACCTTGTTCGTTATGCCCTGCATGGTGCCCTCAGAAGGGCCATCCCCGACCAAGGGACTACCCGCAGGACCCCTCGGTGGCCGGCTCGCCGGGCCGCCTCACCGTCAGGCGAACACGCCGGCCGTGTCCTGCATGCGCGCCGACACCTCGCCCAGGTGGTGCAGCGTGTCGCCCAGCGTCGTCTCCAGCATCGTCAGGCGCTTGAAGTAGTGGCTGGCGATGTACTCGTCGGTGCAGCCGATGCCGCCGTGCAGCTGGATGCACTGCTGGCCCACGAAGCGCATGCTGTGGCCCAGCTGCACGCGTGCCTGCGCCACGGCACGGCGGCGCTGCGGCGCCGGCTCGGCCAGCTTGAGGCTGGCGAAGTAGCTCATCGAGCGGCCCAGCTCCAGCTGCATCTTCACATCGGCGATGCGGTGGCGCAGCGCCTGAAAGCTGGCCAGCGTGGCGCCGAACTGCTTGCGCTGGTTCATGTAGTCGACGGTGATGGCCACCAGCTTGTCCATCAGGCCCACGGCCTCGGCGCAGTGCGCGGCAATGCCGACGTCGACCGCGGTCTCCAGTGCAGTCAGGCCGTCCAGCGTGATCAGCTGCGCCGGCGCGCTTGCCAGGCGCACGTCGCCGGCGCGGCCGCCGTCCTGCGTGGTGTAGGCGGTGACGGTGGCGTCGGCGGCGCGCACCAGGAACAGCGCGATGCCGGTGGCCTCGCGCTCGCCGCCGCTCACGCGGGCCGGCACGATGAAGGCGTCGGCCTCGTCGGCGCCGGGTACCACGCACTTGGTGCCGTCCAGGCGCCAGCCGTCGGCGCCGGACTGCGCCTTCGTCGTGACGTGCGTCATCTGATAGCGCGCGGCGCGCTCCTGCAGCGCCGGCACCACCATCGATTCGCCGCCCGCCATGCCCGGCAGCCACTCGGCCTGCAGCGCTTCGGGTGCGGCCTGCAGCAGCACCGGCGTCATCAGCGCGGCCCAGGCGTAGGGTGCGTTGACGAGGCCGCGGCCCAGTTCCTCGCACACCACCATGGCGTCGATCGGGCCCTGGCCCAGGCCGCCGTGGGATTCGGGCACCACCAGGCCCGCCAGGCCCAGTTCGGCCAGCTCGCCATAGACCGCGCGGGTCTGGCCGCCGGCCTTGGCCAGCGCGTGGCGGCGGTCGAAGGTGAAGCCCTTGTCGACCCAGCGGCGCACGGCGTCGCGCAGGGATTCCTGGTCGTCGGTGAAATCGAAATCCATGGTTCAGCTCCCGAGCACGGTTTGCGCGACGATGTTGCGCTGCACTTCGTTCGAACCACCGTAGATCGTGGTCTTGCGCATGTTGAAGTAGGTGCCGGCCAGCGGCAGCAGCGGCGTGGGAAAGGCCAGGTTGCCCTGCCAGCCGGCTTCCATGGCCTCGAAGATGAAGGGCTGCGCCAGCGGGCCGGCGGCCAGCATCATCAGCTCGGTGTAGCGCTGCTGGATCTCGCTGCCGCGGATCTTCAGCAGGCCCGCCACGTCCAGGCTCTGCTTGCCGGATTTTTCGGCCGACAGCACACGCAGCACCATCATCTCCAGCGCCACGATGTCCACTTCCAGCAGCGCGATCTGGTCGCGGAAGCGCACGTCGTCCCACACGCCCTCGGCCTTGGCGATGCGCTTGAGCCGCTCGAGCTCGCGCTTGGCGCGGTTGACGTCGGCGATGTTGGTGCGTTCGTGCGCCAGCAGGTGCTTGGCGTAGGTCCAGCCCTTGTTCTCTTCGCCGATCAGGTTCTCGGCCGGCACCTCGACGTTGTCGAACCAGACCTCGTTGACCTCGGGCTCGCCGTCCATCAGCACGATGGGGCGGACCGTGAGGCCCGGGGACTTCATGTCGATGAGCAGGAAGCTGATGCCGGTCTGCGGCTTGCCCTCGTTGCTGGTGCGCACGAGGCAGAAGATCCACTCGCCGTACTGGCCCAGCGTGGTCCAGGTCTTCTGGCCGTTGACGATGTACTTGTCGCCCCGGCGTTCTGCCTTGCACTTCAGCGAGGCCAGGTCGCTGCCCGAGCCCGGCTCGCTGTAACCCTGGCTCCACCAGACCTCGCCGCTGGCGATGCCGGGCAGGAAGCGCTGCTGCTGCTCGGCGTTGCCAAAGGCCATGATCACCGGCGCCACCATCACCGGGCCGAAGGGGATGACACGCGGCGCACAGGCCAGGGCACACTCTTCCTCGAACAGGTGCTTCTGGATCGCGTTCCAGCCCGGACCGCCGAACTGCTTGGGCCAGCCCCAGCCCAGCCAGCCCTTCTTGCCGAGGATCTTGGCCCAGCGCTGCAGGTCGTCGCGGCTCAGGCGCAGTGCGTGGCGCACCTTGTCGGCAATGTCGGCGGGCAGGTTTTGTGCCACCCACTGACGGATTTCCAGGCGGAAGGCGGTTTCTTCCGGGGTGAAGTTCAGGTCCATGACGGTGCTCTCAAGCGGCAGAGGGATAGCCTGCCGTTTTAGCACGACCGTTCGAAACGGGCTTGTCCCAGGGGCGACAAGCCGCCGTGCCGGCCGCGCCTCAGCGCAGCTGCAGGCGCATCACGTCGTTGTCGCGCCGCATCTGGAAGCGGCTCAGGAAGCTGTTGCCCAGCAGCACGTAGGGCATGGTCAGCGGCATCACCACGGCGCCGACGTTGCTGATCTCGACCTCGCCCACGCGCACGCGGTCGAGCACGACGATCTGCACCGGCACCGGGCCGTTGGCGGTCTGGCTGATGCCCTGGCGCGCGCCGGTCAGGTCGATGCCCAGGCGCACGGCGTCGTCGCGGCCCATCGCCACCAGCGTGGCGCCGGTGTCGACCATGAAGCGCACGGTCTTGCCGTTGATCGCGCCGCCGGGCGTGAAGTGGCCGCCGGAGGCGGCGGTCATGACGATCTCGCGCGACTGCGCCGCCGGCGGCGCCACGCCGATCTGCGCCGGCGTGCCGCCCACGCGCAGCCGCGCGCGGCCGCCGGAGAACTCGACCTCGGCGTCGTCGCCGTCCCAGCGCAGCAGGCGCACGCCGGCCGCGGTGCCGCCCACCGTCAGTGTGTGCGGCGTGCCGTTGATCACCAGCAGCGCGCGCTCGCCCATGCGCCCGGCCAGGGCCACGCTCTGCGCCTGTGCAGCCTGGGCCCAGAGCAGCCCGGCTGCGGCGGCCATGGCGGCCTGACGCCGCTTCATGCGCGGAAGTTGTCGAAGGACAGGGGCACGTCGGCCAGTTCCTTGCGCAGCAGCGCCATGGCCGCCTGCAGATCGTCACGCTTGTTGCCGGTGACGCGCACCGCGTCGCCCTGGATCGCGCCCTGCACCTTGATCTTGCTGGCCTTCAGCACGGTCTGGATCTTCTTGGCCGTCTCGGCCTCGATGCCGCTTTTCACCGGCACGGCGAGCTTGAGCTTGTCGCCGCCCAGCTTTTGCGGCTTGCCGTCGAAATCGAGAAAGCGCACGTCCACGCCGCGCTTGGCCAGCCGGGCCAGCAGCACGTCACGCACCTGTTGCAGCTGGAAGTCGCTGTCGCCGAAGAGCGTGAGTTCACGGTCCTTGGCGCTGCGGTCGGCCAGCTCCACCAAGGCGCTGGAGCCCTTGAAGTCGAAGCGGGTGCCGATTTCCTTGTTGGCCTGCTCGACCGCGTTGCGCAGTTCGACGAGGTCGGGTTCGATCACGGTGTCAAAGCTCGGCATGCTGGCAAGAGGGTAGGCTATGGGGATACCGGAAAATTCTCGCATGCCCAACCTTCCCGTGCCGCCCCCGCCAGGCCCCGCCGCGCTTCAAGTGCAACACCGCGCCAGCCTGCGCGAGCACAACACCTTCGGCCTGCCCGCCGTGGCCCGCACGCTGGTGCGCATCACCAGCGAGGCCGACGTCAAGCGTGTCGTCGACCACCCCGAGTACGGCCGCGCGCGCCAGTTCGTGCTGGGCGGCGGCAGCAACGTGGTGTTCACGCGCGACCTCGACGCCGTGGTGCTGAAGGTCGAGATCCTCGGCCTGCGGGTGCTGGACGACACGCCGCAGGGCACGCTGCTGGAGGTGGGTGCCGGCGAGTCCTGGCACGGCGCCGTGGCCTGGGCCAACGCGCAGGGTTTCGGCGGCCTGGAGAACCTGGCGCTGATCCCCGGCTCCACCGGCGCGGCGCCGGTGCAGAACATCGGTGCCTATGGCGTGGAGCTGAAGGACCGCTTCCACTCGCTGGACGCGGTGGACCTGGTGACCGGCCGCACCATCACGCTGGGCGCGGCCGAATGCCACTTCGGCTACCGCGACAGCGTCTTCAAGCAGCACCTGGCGGGCAAGTCGCTGATCACGCGCGTGCGGCTGTGGTGCCCCAAGCCCTGGCAGCCGGTGCTGGGCTACCTGGACATCGAGCGCAAGATGGCCGAGACCGGCAACGCCACGCCCGACGCCAGCACGCTGTTCGACTGGATCTGCGCCATCCGCCGCGCCAAGCTGCCCGACCCGGCCGTCATCGGCAACGCCGGCAGCTTCTTCAAGAACCCGGTGGTCACGCCCGAGCAGTGCAAGGACATCATCGGCCGCGACCCCGAGATCGTGCACTACCCGATGCCCGACGGCAGCGTGAAGCTGGCCGCCGGCTGGCTGATCGACGCCTGCGGCTGGAAGGGCAAGACCGTGGGCCGCGCCGGCGTGTACGACCGCCAGGCGCTGGTGCTGGTGAACCGCGGCGGCGCCAGCGGGGCCGAGGTGGTGACGCTGGCGCGCGCCATCCAGGAAAGCGTCTACGGCCGCTTCGGCATCCGCCTGGAGCCCGAGCCGATCATCGTGTGACGGATTCGGGCTCGGCTTCGGCCGCCGGTGGCCACAGCCCGGCGTCGCGCACGGCCTGGCGCGTCACCGGCAGCAGTTCTTCGTAGCGCTGCACCAGGCGTGCGATCTCGTGCGCCGGCAGGTGGGCCGCGCCTTCCTGCAGCGCCTCGGCGGTGCTGGCCAGCGCCGACAGGCCCAGGTTCAGCGCCGCGCCCTTCACCGCATGGGCGTTGACACGCAGCTCCAGCGGCTGCGCGTCGCGCACGGCGGCCCGCAAGTGCTGCACGGTCTGCGGGCCCTGGTCGAGGAAGCTGCCGATCATCGCGCCCAGCCGGGCGCGGGACATCGCCTGCAGCGCGGCATCGATGGCCGCCACGTCCAGCACCGGCGACGTGCCGCCGGCGCCCGCGGGGCGGCCGATCGGCGAGCCGGGCCGGGTGCCGCTGCGCCCCGTGGCCAGCTCGGCCGGCCCGAACAGCTGGCGCAGCAGCGTGGCCAGCTTCTGCGGGCTCACCGGCTTGGTCAGGAAATCGTTCATGCCGGCCACGAGGCAGCGGTCGCGGGTGTCGGCGAAGGCGTCGGCGGTGAGCGCGACGATGGGCACCGTGGAGCGTGCAGCGTCGGGCAGCGCACGGATGGCGCGCGTGGCGGCCACGCCGTCGAGCAGCGGCATGTGCAGGTCCATCAGCACCAGGTCGAAGGGCTGCTGGCGCGCTGCGGCCACGGCTTCTTCGCCGTTGGCGGTGAAGTGCGCGTGGTGGCCCATGTTGTCCAGCAGCGCGGCCAGGTACTGCCGGTTGACCGGGTGGTCCTCGGCCACCAGCACGTTCAGCGGCCGCGCCTGCGCGGGGTTGGCGGGTGCGGGCACGCGGGCGCTCTGCGCGGCGTCCTGCACGGCCTGCAGCGGCAGGCGCAGCAGGAAGCGGCTGCCCTCGCCGGGCTTGCTGGTGACGGTGATGTCGCCGTGCATCAGCCGCGCCAGGTTGCGCGAGATCTCCAGGCCCAGCCCGGTGCCGCCATGCCGGCGCGAGGGCGAGCTGTCGCCCTGCACGAAGCGGTTGAACAGACGGGCCAGCGTCGGCTCGTCCATGCCGATGCCGGTGTCGACGACGTGGAACTCGATCTCCTCGGCCCCGTCGTCGTCGTCGCCGGGCCGGGCGCGCACGTCCAGCAGCACGGCGCCGCGGTCCGAGAACTTGATGGCGTTGGACACCAGGTTGAACAGGATCTGCTTCAGCCGCGTGGCGTCGGCCATCACGCGCTCGGGCACCGAAGGGTCGGCGTCGATGTGCAGCGCCAGCTGCTTGGCCGCGGCCTGCGGGCGCATCAGCGCCTCCACGTCGCGCAGCAGGTGGCGCAGGTCCACCGGCGCCGGTGCCAGCGTCAGGCGGCCGCTTTCCAGCTGCGACATGTCGAGGATGTCGTTCAGGATCGCCAGCAGGTGGTCGGCCGATTCGGTGGCGGTGCGCAGGTAGTCGATCTGCCGCGGGTTCAGACCGGTCTCGCGCAGCAGCGACAGCATGCCCATCAGGCCGTGGAAGGGCGTGCGGATCTCGTGGCTCATGTTGGCCAGGAAGGCACTCTTGGCCTGGCTGGCCGACTCGGCCTCGCGCCGCGCCTGCCCCAGGCTGGCGGCCAGATCCTCCAGCACGCCCCGACGGCGGCGCAGGCGCTGCACCTGGCGCAGCGCGATGCCGGCAAAGGCCAGTGTCAGCACGCTCATGAACACCGTCAGCCCGAGGCCCAGGCGGTTCTGCTGCTGCACGGCCTGGGTGCGCTGCTCCGCCTGCCGGGCCACGCTGTGGGCCGCACCGAGCGTCAGGCTCTGCATGGCCGGGCCCAGGGTCTCCAGCGTCCGCAGGCCTTCGGCCAGGAAGGCCGGGCTCACCGGCGCTTCAGGGTTCGGGCCCAGCACCACGTCCGCCTGGGCGATGAAGGCGCGCAGCGCGTCCAGCGTCGCGGCGTGCTCGGGGTCGAGCGCCAGCAGGCGCTGCTGGCGCCCGGTCTGCAGCAGCTGCACGCGGCTGACCCAGATGTCGTGCCGCAGTTTCAGCGTCGCCAGCGCGGGCCCGGCCGGCGCCTCGGCGGCCCGGCGCCAGGCTTCGCGCAGGCGCAGGTACTCGGTCTCGGCCTGGTAGATCGACAGCACGGCGTAGTCGTCGCCCGACTCCACGGCCTGCTTCAGCAGCGAGAACTGGCGCGCCTGCACCAGCGCCACCGCCAGCAGCGCCAGCACGAGGCCGACACCGATCAGCCCCAGCCAGCCCATGCCCGGCTTGCCGCCCGCGGCGGCGCCGCTCAGCGCACGTCGATGGTCCGCAGCTGCCATGCCGAGCGACTGTAGTAGAGCGCGGTGCGCAGCGCGGGATGGGCGTCGAAGGGGTAGATCGCGAACAGCGGGCCCTTGTCGCGCACGGCCATCGGCCGGTCGTCGAGCAGCCGGGCCAGCAGCACGTCGTGGCGCTGCGGGTCGTCGTAGGGCATGTCGACACGGTAGTCGTTCAGCGCGATCAACCGCAGCGTGCTGCCCTGCGCACCGGCGGCCGCCAGCACGTCGCGCAGCAGCGGGCCCGTGAAGCGGCGCGCGTTTGCGTACCAGGGCGTGCGGGTGTGGATGGTGTGCTGCTGCAGCGCTTCGAGCATCGGCATGTCGAAGTCGGCCCGGTCAGCGGCGTTGGGCTGGCGCACGCGGCCGGTGAGCGTCAGCACCACGGGGCCCCGTGGGGCTTCCAGGGCCTGCGCTGCGCCGGCCTGCAAGGCGCCGGAGCCCAAGGCCAGTTGCAGCCAGCGCCGCCGGGCCGGTGCCAAAGGCTCGCCCGCACCGGCAAAGGCGTGCGGGTCGTGTGGCGCGGGTGGGAAACCTGGAGTCACCCCTCATTCTAGGGGTGCAGCCCGTGTGATCGGCGGCTCAGCCGCCCTTGAGCATGTCGCCCATGGCCAGCCCGGTGAGGCTGCGCGCCTGGCGAGCCAGCCAGAAGAACAGGCCGAGCATCATCACCATCGACGGGATGGCGATGATGGGGTAGCTCAGCAGCGTGAGCCGGCCGAGCTCCTGGTTGAAGGCCTCGGTGCCGGCGGGGCTGGTGACGACCCAGCGCGCCAGCAGGTAGTTGGCCACCGCCGAGAAGAAGAAGGTGCCCGCCAGCATCACCGTGCCCAGGCGCAGCGCACGGTCGAAGGCGGCGGCGTTGCCCTTGGCCTGCAGCGCGCCGTTGACGCGGTCGACGTCGAACAGGTTGGCGTTGAACACCATCAGGTGGATCAACGGCCGGTGCGCCCACACCGAGCCCAGCATCACCAGGCCGATGATGGACGGCACCGTGGCCTCTTTCACGGCCAGCCACTTGGCATCGAGCGCGAGCAGCCCGATGCCGCCGGTCAGCAAGGTGCTCACCACGCCCAGCACCGCCAGCCAGCTGAGCTTGCGCCGGCGCCAGCCTTCCCACAGCCCCCAGCCGAGCGGAAAGGCCAGGCCCAGCAGCAGGGCCCGGATCGGGCCCAGGCTGTCGGCGCCGCTGAGCTTCATCAGCACCACCGCCGGCACGATGATGGTGATGGCGATCTCGAGCAGCGGGTTGGGTTTGTCGTCGGGTTTCATGCGGCTCAGGAGCAGGGGCGGCGGGTCAGGGCCGCGGGACGGGCCGGCACGGTCGCCGGCGAAGAGGGTGGTTCGGCTGGACGCTGCGGCGGCACGCGCCGCAACGCCGGGCGGGGCGGCGGGCCGGCAGTGGCCCGGTGATTGCCCAGAGCGCCATTTTCACCGGCCGCGGACCGGGTGGGGCCGGCGCGCTGTCGATGGCCTTCGTGCGGCGCGCGAAGGCGGCCTACTGCAGCCGGTGCTGGCGCAGCCGGTCCAGCTTGGCGGCATAGCGGTCGTGCGACGGCCGGCTGACGCTGAACTGCACCGCGCGGTCGAGGTGGCGCGCCGCCAGCGCGCGTTCGCCCAGTTGCCAGTAGGCCTGGGCGGCCCAGAAGTGCACCTCGTCCTGGTAGGGCTGCAGGCGAAGCTCACGCAGGAAGTGGTCGCGTGCCAGGGCGGGGGCGCCGTGGTCCATCGCCAGGCGGCCCAGGTTGAAGTGATGGAAGGGCGCCACCGGCTGCAGCCGCGCGAGCCGCGCCGCCAGCGGGGCGCTGTCGGCGCTGCGGCCCTGGCCGTCGAGCAGCCGCACGAGGTTGCCGAGCGCGCTGGTGCTGTCGGGCTCCAGGCTCAGCGCGTGGGCCAAGGCCGTCTCGGCCGCGCCGACGTGCCCGGCGCGGCCGTAGATGATGCCCAGCGTGTTGGCGGCGCTGGCGAAGCCGGGGTCCTTCAGCACCGCGGCGCGGGCCCAGCGGTAGGCCTCGGCGGTCTGTCCGGCCACCAGCAGCTCGGCCGCCCGGTTGTTCAGGTACATGGCCACGAGCGTGTGGTCGCCGATCGGTCGGGTGCGCTGGCCGCGCAGTTCGTCCTGCGGCAGGAAGTCGACGGTCAGCGTGGTGTCGGTGCTGCGCGACACGCTCGAGCGCAGCGGTGGCGGCGCCAGCTGCAGGTTGACATGGCCACTGGCCAGGACCAGGCTGCCGCTGCGCGTGTAGAAGTTGTCCGTCTGCACCGCCTGGAAGCTCACCGGCAGCCCCATCTGCCGGGCGAAGCTGGCCGTCATGATGACCAGCGAGAGGCAGTTGCCGGCACGGGCATCGAAGGCCTCGGCGGCGTTCAGCGTCGTGCTGGCGTCGTAGTCCAGCCGCAGACCGCTCTTCTTGTAGAGCGCCTCGATCAGGGTCTGGCGCGGGTCGCGCTGCGGATGGGTGGTGGCCAGTTCGGCATGGGCGTAGGCGCGCATGGCCGGGCTCATCTCGAACACCCGATCCGCGGCCGGCACCGCGAGCGGCCCGGGAAACAGGTTGTCCTGCAGCAGCCCGGGCGGCGGCGCCGGTGCGGCTGGCGCAGTGGCGCAACCCTGCAGGGCCGCCAGGGCGCACAGCCCCAAGGCGCCCAGCGCAACCCGGCGTCGGAGCGGCTCGAGAAGGTTCATGGCGGCCTCCACCCGCGCCATCGGCGGGCGCGCCGTCACATGCTACGCCGACGGGCTGCCGCCGGCTTGCCGGCTGCCTTCGGGCGCGAGGCGTCTGCGCAGGCGCAGCGCGGCCGCCCGCAGCGTGGGGCTGGCCGAGGCCGAGGCCTGGTCGAGCGCACGCTGGGCGTAGGCCGCGTCCTTCTGCAGCTTTTCGACGTGGATGTAGATGCCTTCGCCGGCCAGCAACCACTTCAATTCGATGATCTCCACCAAGGGGAAGGTGGACGTGGCGTCGTCGGGCGGCAGGAGAGGGGGTTGAGGAGGCATCACAGTCCCACCTTAACGTCGGCAGCCGGCAGCTGGCTGACACCGGTCTGAGGAGCTTCCCCCAGAATCAGCAGCCCGAATTCCTTGCTTTTTGCGCGCGCTTCATGAATCCACCGCCTCCACTCACCGCCTTGCCCGACCTGCCGGCGCAACTGGCCACCGCCGGCTGGGCCGTGCTGGGGGCCGACGCACTGGCCACGCTGGCCACCATCGCCTCGCCGGTGCTGCTCGGCTGGCACACGTTCTGGCCCGATCTGCCGCCCGACGCGCACCTGCGCGACGGCGGCCGCTACCGCCGCCGCCGCCATGGCTGCTTCGTGGTCGAAGGCGGTCAGTGCGTGGCGGTGCCGCACCGCCCGCACTGGCAGCCCGTGGAATACAACGCACTGCACGGCGGCATCGAGCGCCATTTCGACCCGCTGCCGCCGGCGCTGGCGACCGACCCGGCCTGGGCACGGCTGCTGGTGGCGCTGGCGGGTGTGGCCAGCCAGCTGCGCCGGCCCACGGCCTGGTCGGTGGAAGCACATCCGTTCCGCATCGATACCACCGACGGCATCGGCCGCCCCACGCCCGAAGGTGCGCACCGGGACGGCGTGGACCTGGTGGCGGTGGTCTTCGTGGGCCGCGGCAACGTGAAGGGCGGCGAGACGCGGGTCTTCGACGCGCGCGGGCCGCAAGGCGTGCGCTTCGAGCTGCACGAGCCCTGGAGCGTGCTGCTGCTGGACGATGAACGTGTGATCCATGAAACCACCCCCATCCAACCGCTGGACCCGGCGCAGCCGGGCTGGCGCGACACCCTGGTGCTGACCTTCCGGCAAGGCGGGTTCCAGGGTCCTTCACAAGGCTGAATTGCATGACGACACCCACGCCCCTGGCGATCACCCCCGCCGACATCGAAGCCGCCGCGCAGCGCCTGCACGGCGTGGCGCACCGCACGCCGGTGCTCAGGTCCAGCACCGCCGATGCACGCACCGGCGCCACCGTGTTCTTCAAGTGCGAGAACTTCCAGCGCATGGGCGCGTTCAAGTTCCGCGGCGCCTACAACGCGCTGGCGCAGTTCACGGCCGAGCAGCGGCGCGGCGGCGTGATCGCGTTTTCGTCGGGCAACCACGCGCAGGCCATCGCGTTGTCGGCGCGGCTGCTGGGCATGCCCTCGGTGATCGTGATGCCGAAGGACTCGCCCGCAGCCAAGCTGGCCGCCACGCGCGAGTACCAGCAGGGCCAGCCCGGCAGCGAGGTCGTGCTGTACGACCGCTACACCGAAGACCGCGAGGCCATCGGCCGCCGCCTGGCCGCCGAGCGTGGCATGACGCTGATTCCCCCCTACGACCATGCGCACGTCATGGCGGGGCAGGGTACGGCCGCCGCCGAACTGCTGGCCGAGACCGGCCCACTGGACCTGCTGCTGGTGTGCGTGGGCGGCGGCGGGCTCATCAGCGGCAGCGCGGTGGCGGCGCACGCGATGAGCCCGGGCATCCAGGTCATCGGCGTCGAGCCCGAGGCCGGCAACGACACGCAGCAGAGCCTGTCGCAGGGCCGCATCGTGCACATCGACACGCCCAAGACCATCGCCGACGGCGCGCAGACGCAGCACAGCGGGCAGCTGACCTTCCCGGTCATCCAGCAGCTCGTGGCGAGCATCGTGACCGTCAGCGACGAACAGCTCATCCGCTCGATGCGCTTCTTTGCCGAGCGCATGAAGATGGCCGTCGAACCCACCGGCTGCCTGGGCGCCGCGGCGCTGCTGGAAGGCGTGGTGCCGGTGCGCGGCCGGCGCGTGGGCGTCATCGTCAGCGGCGGCAACGTCGACCTCGCGCGTTACGCGGGCTTTCTCGCAGCCGGCTGAGGCCGCGGCTGCGGTACCGTCGTTCCCCTGTCCATCCAGGAGTCCTTCATGGCCGATGCAGCCACCCCGTCCGCCCCGCCCGACAGCGACGCCGCCAAGCGCCAGAAGGAGCAGTTCGACAAGCTGCTGGCCCGCCCCGCGGCCTGCAGCACCGGCAGCGTGACGCTGGCCGGCCGCGCCTTCGACTACGACGTGCAGGCCGCCTTCATCCCGGTGGCCCCCGGCGGCCTGGGCGAGCCCGAGGCGGCCATCATGACCACCTCGTACCAGCAGAAGGGCGTGAGCGCGGCGCAGCGCCCGGTGTGTTTTGCCTTCAACGGCGGGCCGGGCTCGGCGTCGATCTGGCTGCACCTGGGCGCTCTCGGCCCGAAGCGTGTGGTGGTGCCCGACGACGGCAGCATGGCGCGCGCGCCCTATGCCGTGGAGGACAACCCGCACAGCTGGTTCGAGCACTTCGACCTGGTCTTCATCGACCCGCCGCACACCGGCTGGTCGGTCACGGCGAACGAGGCGGCGCGCAAGAAGATGCTCTCGGTGGACGGCGACATCGAAGCCCTGGCCGAGGTGATGCGCCTGTGGCTCACGCGGCACAAGCGCTGGGGCTCGCCGGTGTACCTGGCTGGCGAGAGCTACGGCACCACGCGCGGCGCCGGCCTGGCCGACAAGCTGCAGGACATGGGCGTGGTGCTGTCGGGCCTGATCCTGGTGTCGTGTGCGATGGACCTGCAGAGCATCGTCTTCGCACCCGCTAACGACCTGCCGTACGCGCTGTTCCTGCCGGCCTTCGCCAACGTGGCGCAGTACCACGGGCTGCTGCCGGGGCCGCAGGGCGCGTCGCCCGAGGCCGCGCGCGCCGCCGCCGAAGCCTACGTGCAGGACGAGTACACGGCCGCGCTGCAGGCGGGCGCGCGGCTGTCCGACAAGCAGCGCAGCCGCGTCGCGCAGCGTGTCAGCGAGCTCACCGGCCTGCCGCGCGCGCTGGTGGAAGAGAAGAACCTGCGCATCAGCGACCAGACCTTCTTCTTCAACGCGCTGCGCGCGCAGGGCCGCATCGTCGGCCGCCTGGAGGCGCGCGCCACCGGCCCGATGGGCGCGAGCCGCTCGCACGACTGGGAGTTCGACCCCGGCATCGAGGCCATCGCCGCGCCCTACACGATGGCCGCCATGGCCTACTTCAGCGAGCAGCTGGGCCTGCAGATGGACCAGCGATACGAGGTGCTGTCGCGCGACGTCAACCGCGGCTGGAACTGGAACCGCGGCGACAACTCGCGCATGGGCTTCTGCTCCACCAGCCCCGACCTGGCGCTGGCGCTGCGCCGCAACAGCCACCTGCGCGTGCTGGCCGCCAGCGGCCGCTACGACCTGGGCACGCCTTACAGCGCCAGCGACTGGAGCCTGGCGCAGCTGGACGTGCCGACCGACGTGATGGCGCGCGTGCAGCACCGCTACTACGACGCCGGCCACATGATGTACACGCGCCAGGCCGACCTGCGGCAGCTCAAGGCCGACGTCGCGGCCTGGCTGGCCGACTGACGCGGCACCCCAGCGGGAGAAGACCATGCATGTCGGCGTGCTCACCGGCGGCGGCGACTGCCCCGGCCTCAACGCGGTGATCCGCGCGGTGACGCTGGCGCTGCACAACGAGTGCGGCGCCCGCGTCACCGGCATCGAACGCGGCTTCCGCGGCCTGCTGCAGCGGCGCGCGCGCCTGCTGGGGCCGGCCGACGTGGCCGGCATCCTGGCCGAGGGCGGCACCATCCTCGGCACCGACAACACCTGCGACCCGTTCCACGACCCCGTGGGCGGCAACCGCTCGGGCGAGGCGCTGGACTTCGTGCGCTCGCTCGGCCTGGACGCGCTGGTGGCCATCGGCGGCGACGGCACGATGGCCATCGCGCACCAGTTCCAGCAGGCGGGGCTGCCGGTGGTGGGCGTGCCCAAGACCATCGACAACGACCTGGCCCACACCGAGCGCAGCTTCGGCTTCGACAGCGCGGTGGCCATCGTCGCCGAGGCGCTGGACCGGCTGGCCACCACAGGCCGCAGCCATGGCCGCGTGATGATTGCCGAGACCATGGGCCGCTACGCCGGCTGGATCGCGCTCGAGGGCGGCCTGGCCGGCGGCGCCGACGTGATCCTGCTGCCCGAGATCGGCTTCACGGTGGAAGCCGTGGCCGCGCGCTGCCGCGAGCGCGAGGCGCGCGGCGAGCCGACGCTGATCTGCATCGCCGAGGGCGCGCGGGCCCACGGGCAGGCACACACGCTGCGCGCGACGGTGGCCGGCAGCCCCGACCCGGTGCGCCTGGGCGGCGTCGCACTGGCGCTGCAGCAGCAATTGCAGCCGCTGGTGGCCAGCGAGGTGCGCAGCACCGTGCTCGGCCACACGCAGCGCGGCGGCACGCCGACCGCGTTCGACCGCGTGCTGGCCACGCGCTTCGGCTACCAGGCGGCGCAGCTGGTGAAGCGCGGGCAGTTCGGGCGCATGGCTGCGATGCAGGCCGACGCGTGCGTGAGCGTGGCCATTGCCGACGTGGCGGGCAAGAACCGGCTGGTGCCGGTGGACCACCCGCTGGTGCAGGCGGTGCGCGGCCTGGGTGTGTGCCTGGGCGACTGAACGCCGCGGCTACAGCAGGCGGCTCAGGTCGGGCTTGATCTGGAGCAGCGCGGCCACCAGCGCCGCATCGTCGCGGCCGAAGCTGAAGTCGGCGAAGTCGAAACCCGGGCCCACGGTGGCGCCCACGTAGGCGAAGTCGCCGCCGGGTTCGGCCGCCTGCCACCAGCCGGCCGGCACGACATGGCGGCGCGTGGTGGCGGCCGACAGCACCACCTGCTGCAACGCACCGGTGCCCGGGGGTGGCAGCAGCCACAGCGTCAGCGAGTCGCCTTCCAGCAGGTGCCAGACCTCGTCCGATTGCACGCGGTGCCAGGCGCTGGCCTGGCTGCGCTGCAGCAGGAAGTCGATGGTGGTGAGTGCACGGCGCGGCGGGCGGCCATCGCTGGTCTGCACCCCGTGCGGCGAGCGGAAGACCTCGCGGTACCAGCCGCCTTCGGGGTGCGGCTGCAGCTGCAGCTGCTCGATCAGTTGGGTGGCGCGCGAGCTCATGGTGGCAGGCTCAGCCCTGGCGGTTGCGCTCGCGCACGCTCTCGCGCCGGCCTTCGATGTCGGCCGCGGCCAGGCGCGTGTTGAAGGCGCGGCCGCGCTGCTTCTCCAGCGCCATGGCCTCGCCGAAGGGCAGCGCGAAGCCGTCGCGGATCACGGCCTTGTAGTGGGCCAGCAGCTCGGGCAGCGCGCCGGTCATGTCGAGCGCCATCGCGCGGGCGGTGTCCAGCAAGGTGTCCGCCGGCACGACGCGGTTGACGAAGCCCCAGGCCGCGGCCTGCTCCGCGCCGACCCACTGCGCGGTGAACGAGATCTCGCGCGCCCGGTAGGGGCCGATCGCGCGGCTGAGCTTCTGCGACAGGCCCCAGGCCGGCGCGATGCCGATGCGTGTGTGCGTGTCGGCAAAACGCGCGGTGGGGCTGGCGATCAGCACGTCGCAGGCCAGCGCCAGCTCGAAGCCACCGGTCACCGCCGCGCCGTGGATGGCGCCGATGATCGGGCCGCTGAAGCGTTCCAGCGCGGCCACCGGGTCGTGCGGCGCCACGCCGCTCTCGCCCTGGCCGAGCGTGCCCTGGCCGGAACCGATCTCCTTCAGGTCCAGCCCGGCACAGAAGGCGCGGCCCGCGCCGGTGAGGATCAGCACGCGCACGTCGGGGTGGGCCTGCAGCGCGTCCACCGCGTCGGCCAGCTCGGCCATCAGCTGGCGCGACAGCGCGTTCATCGCCTGTGGGCGGTTCAGCGTCAGCACGGCATAACCGGCGGGGTGGATCTCGGTCAGCAGCACGGGTTCGGTCATCGTCGGGTCCTCGGGTTCAGGCGTCTCGTACGTCGCCGACAGGCTGCGTGCCGAAGTCGGCGCGGTCCAGGTAGGCCAGCAGCTTGGCCGCGGCGGCGGCGGGGCTGTCGAGGCGACCGCCGGTCTTCAGGCCGATGAAGGCTTCACGCTCGGGGAACAGTGCCGCGTCGGCGCTGCGCAGCTGGACCTGCATGTCGGTGTCGATGACACCCGGCGCCAGCGAGACGATGCGTGCGCCGTGCGGCTTGGCGGCTTCCTCCAGCGCCACGGCGCGCGCCAGGTGGTCCAGGCCGGCCTTGGCGGCGCAGTAGGACGCGCTGCCGGCCATCGCGCGGCGGCCCAGGCCCGAGGACACCAGCACCACCTTGCGCGGCAGGGTCCAGCCGGCGGTGGCGCGCAGGAACGCGGCGGTCAGCAACGTGGGTGCCTCCAGGCCCACGCGCAGCGCGTGGGCCAGGTCGTCGGCGGCCACGTCGGACAGCGGCGCCAGCTGCGACACGACGCCGGCGTTGTTGATCAGCGTGGCCGATGGCAGCGTGCGCGGGTCCTGCGCGGCCAGCCACGCCGACAGGCGTTCTGCCACGGGCCTGGCGTCGGCCAGGTCCACGGCCCAGGCCGTGAGTTGCGCGCCCGGCGGCACGGGCAGCTCGGCCGGCTGGCGCGACAGCGCGAGCACGTGATGGCCGCGCGCGAGCAGCAACTCGGCCACGCCACGGCCCAGTCCGCGCGAGGCGCCGGTGAGGATGGTCAGGTGCATCGGGGGTTCCTTGGGTGCGTCAGGGCAACAGGCGTCAGGGCAACAGCCGCGCCTGCACGGCGTCGCCCACGGTGAAGAAGGCGCCGCCGGCCACGTGGTGCAGCGTGCGCAGTGCGGCGTGTTCCGGCGCGAAGTGCCAGCGACCCTGCGTGAAGACGCGGCTGTCGGCCTGCGCCGCCACCACCTCGCCGAGAAACAGGTCGTGCCGCTGCTGCACCTGCGGCGCCGGCAGCACACGGCATTCGAGCCAGGCCACGCAGCCCGCCACCAGCGGCACGGCGGTGGCCAGGCCGTCGAAGTGGCCGAGGCCGTAGCGGACGAACTTGTCGCCGTCGTCCGGCAGGTCGCGGGCGCTGACGCTGCCCACCGTGAAGGTGGCGTCGGCCAGCGCCTGGCAGGGCACGCTGAGCGCAAAGCAGCCCGAGGCCTCGATGAGGCCCCGCGTGAAGGTGTTCCTGTCGATGACCACGGCCACCTTGGGCGGGTCGAAGTCCAGCGGCATGGCCCAGGCTGCGGCCATGACGTTGCGGCGGCCGCCGTGCGCGGCACTCACCAGCACGGTGGGGCCGTGGTTCAGCAGACGGTAGGCCTTGGGCAGTTCGACGATCTCGCGCATGGGCAGCGACTGTAGCTGCGCGCCCGGGCTGCCTTCGCTCAGAAGGGTGCCTCGTGCGCCCACGTGCAGGCCTCGCCGCTGGCCGGGTGGCGCAGTGCCAGCTGCGTGGCGTGCAGCAGCAGTCGCGCCTGTGCGGGCGGCTGCGGCCCGTACAGCGCGTCGCCCACGATCGGGTGGCCGATGCACTGCAGGTGCACCCGCAGCTGGTGCGTGCGGCCGGTGACCGGCTCCAGCATCAGCCGCGTGCGGCCTTCGTGCCGCTGCAGCACGCGCCAGCGGGTCAGCGCGGGTTTGCCGGCGGCCGCGTCGACGACCTGGCGCGGGCGGTTCGGCCAGTCGGCGATCAATGGCGCGGCGATCTCGCCGGACTCGCCGGCCACCGTGCCGTGCACCACCGCCACGTACTGCTTGTGCACCTGCCGCGCCTCGAAGGCCATGCTCAGCGTGCGCTGCGCGGCCGGCCCGCGCGCCAGCACCATCAGGCCCGAGGTGGCCTGGTCGAGCCGGTGCACGATCAGCGCATCGGCGTGCTGCTGCATCGCCCAGGCCGCCAGGTTGACGTGTCCGCCTTCGCCGCGGCCGGGCACGGCCAGCAGGCCGGCCGGCTTGCACAGCACCAGCAGGTGCTCGTCGGCGTGCAGCAGCAGGGGCGTGTCGGTCATGACGGGCAGCATATCGGCCGGCGTGTGGATGCACGGCGACAGGCACGCGCGGCCGCGCTTGACGCCGACGGGCCGCAGGAGCACATTGCGCATCCCGATCCACGCACCGAAGGAGAGTCGCGATGAAGAACACTGCCATTGCCCTCCTGTCGGCCTGCGCGCAGTAATCACTGCCTTGCGGTTCACCGGGCGCCAACGCCCGCGCACGACCTGCTTCTGATTCGCGCTTCTGATCCGCGCCCGTTCCGCGCTGCCGTGACACCCCGTCGCGGCCGACAGACCCCATCCCCCTGACGCTGCCCGCGCCCGAGTTCCGCTCGGGCCGCCGGCTTCCTGCGGCCCGCTCGCGCGCCGCGATGGTTTGTCCTGTCCGGAACTTTCATGATCGATTCACAAGCTTATGAACGGCTGCGCCCGATCGGGCTCACGCCGGCCCTGCTTCAACAACTGGGGACTTTGGGTCCCGCCACGGCAGACGGCGCGCTGATGCGCGTGGTGGAGGTGCAGCGCGAAGGCCTCACGCTGCACGACGGCCTAGCCGAGCAGGCGGCGCGGCTGCTGCCCGCGCTGCGCCATGCGCTGGCCGACGAGGGCGAGGCCATCGCGGTCGGCGACTGGGTGCTGGCCGAGCACAACACGCTGGCCGAGTGGTGGGTGAGGGCGCGTGTGCCGCCCATCAACCAGCTGGCGCGGCGCCTGCACGACGGGCGCGACAAGGTCACGCGCGCCGTCATCGTCAGCAACGTCGACACGGCCCTGCTCGTGATGGGCCTGGACCACGACTTCAGCCTGCGCCGGCTGGAACGCTACGTGGCGCTGGTGCAGATGGCGGGTGTCACGCCCGTGGTCGTGTTGACCAAGGCCGACCTGTGTGGCGACACCGCGGCGCGGCTGGCGCAGGTGCAGGCGCTGCTGCCCGCGCAGGCCGCGGTGGTGGCCGTGAACGCGCTGCAGGCCGACGCGAGACAGGCGCTGCAGCCCTGGCTGCAGCCGGGCCAGACGCTGGTGCTGCTGGGCTCCAGCGGCACCGGCAAGAGCACGCTGACCAACACGCTCACCGGCGCCTTCGTGGCCATCACCGGCGCCAACCGTGCCGACGACAGCCGTGGCCGCCACACCACCACCGCGCGCTCGCTGCATGCCACGGCCGAGGGCGCGTGCCTGATCGACACGCCGGGCCTGCGCACGCTGCGGCTGGACGCTGACGCCGACGACATCGGCGTGGCCTTCGGCGACGTGGCGCAGCTCGCCGGCCAGTGCCGCTTCAGGGACTGCAGGCACGAAGAGGAGCCCGGCTGCGCGGTGCGCGACGCGGTGCCGCCCGAGCGGCTGAAGAATTACAACAAGCTGCTGCGCGAGGCACGCCGCGACAGCCTCACCGCGCTGGAGCGCAAGACGCAGGTGCAGCAGTGGAAGGCGCGCGGCCGCCAGGCGCGCCAGCGCTTGGAGGCCAAGCGCGGATGACCCGGAGATCCGCTGTCCGGACAGGGCCCGTGGACGGGCGCGGCCAGCCGCCGCCCGCTCTGCCGCCCCGGTGCGCCCTGCGTCCCCGACCCGTGCCCCGGCGCTGCCGTGCGCACGACACCGTGCACCGGTGTCGTCGTGTGCCTAGCGCCGGTTCGTGCCGTCGGGGAGCAGGGCATCGCGCCGCGCCAGCGCCGGAAACAGCCAGGGCCAGGTGGCGGCGACGATCAGCACGCCCACCCCCCCGAGCACCACCGAGCCCACCGGTCCCAGCCAGGCCGCGGTGGCGCCCGACTCGAACTCCCCCAGCTGGTTGCTGCCGCCGATGAACAGCGAGTTCACCGCACTGACGCGCCCGCGCATGCTGTCGGGCGTCTCCAGCTGCACCAGGGTCTGCCGGATCACGACGCTGATCATGTCGGCAGCACCCGTCACCGCCAGGGCGACCAGCGAGAGCAGGAAGCTCGTGGACAGCCCGAACACCAGCGTCGCCAGCCCGAACACCGCCACCGAGCCCAGCAGCAGCGGCCCGGTGCGACGCCGCACCGGCCAGCGCGTGAGCACGAGCGACATCACCAGCGCACCGGCCGCGGGCGCGCCGCGCAGCACGCCCAGACCCACCGGGCCGACGTGCAGGATGTCCTTGGCAAACATCGGCAGCAGCGCGGTGGCGCCGCCCAGCAGCACCGCAAAGAGGTCCAGCGACATCGCGCCCAGCACCACCTTGTGCCCGGCCACGAAGCGCAGGCCGGCCAGCAGCGTGTGCCAGGTCACCGGCTCCTGCGGCGGCGGTCGGTGTTCGTAGCGGATCGCAAAACACAGCGCCGAGGCCAGCGCAAAGAGCGCGGCGCAGGTGCCGTAGGTGGCGCCGGGGCCGGCGATGTAGATGAGCCCGCCGATCGCCGGCCCCGCGATCACCGCGCCCTGCAGGCCGGCCGAGCTGAAGGCAAAGGCCCGCGGCAGCAGTTCGGCCGGCACCAGCAGCGGCGTCAGCGCCTGCTGCGCCGGCATCTGCACCGCACGCAGCGCGCCCAGCACCACCGACAGCACGAGCAGCCATTCGCGCGTGACGAGCCCTGCGCCGTGGCCCAGCGCCAGCACCAGCGCCACCAGCACCTGCACCACCAGGCAGCCGGCGAGGATGCGACCGCGGTGGTGGCGGTCGATCCACTGCCCGGCCGGCAGCGCCAGCGCCAGCGCGGGCAGGAACTGCAGCAGGCCGACGAGGCCCAGGTCCCAGGCCGAGCCGGTCAGGTCGTACATCTGCCAGCCCAGCGCCACCATCAGCATCTGGCCCGCGCTGACCGAGGCCAGCCGCGCGAACCACAACCGGATGAAGCCGGTGAACTGCCAGAGCGAGGGTTCGCGGCCGGTTGCTGCGTTCATCGCTCCGGCGCCGGCGCGCGTGCGTTGCGGGCCGTCCTCGCGAGTGGGGACGCATCAGGTTTCAAGAAAGGCTTCCCTGGTAAGCTGCTTTTCGACATGTCCGATCCCTCGCGCCTTCAGCACGACCACCCCAGCGCCCTGGCCAGCGGCACTCGGCTCGGCGAATTCGAATTGCGCGGTCTGCTGGGCGTGGGCGGCTTCGGCATCGTGTACCTCGCCTTCGATCATGCCCTCGAACGCGAGGTCGCCATCAAGGAGTACATGCCGGCCTCGCTGGCCGGGCGCACCGAGACGCTGCACGTGTCCATCCGCTCGCAGTCCGACGCCGAAAGTTTTGCGCTCGGGCTGAAGTCCTTCGTCAACGAGGCCAAGTTGCTGGCCCGTTTCGACCACCCGTCGCTGCTGAAGGTGCTGCGCTTCTGGGAGGCCAACGGCACCGCCTACATGGCCATGCCGGTGCTGCGCGGCCGCACGCTCAAGCAGATCCGCCAGGAGATGGGCGGCCCGCCCGACGAGGCCTGGCTGCGCGGCGTGCTGGTGCCGCTGCTGGGCGCCATCGACACGCTGCACGCCGAAGGTGTGTACCACCGCGACATCGCGCCCGACAACATCCAGATCGAACCCGACGGCCGGCCCGTGCTGATGGACTTCGGCGCCGCGCGGCGCGTGCTCGTGGACAAGAGTCAGATGCTCACCGCGATCCTCAAGCCCGCCTATGCGCCGATCGAGCAGTACGGCGAAGCCGGCGCCGTGAAGCAGGGCCCCTGGACCGACCTCTACGCACTGGGCGCCACGCTGCATTACCTGCTGCTCGGCCGGCCGCCGCCCCCGGCCACCGCGCGCGCGGTGCACGACGAGGCCTCGGCGCTGACCGTGCAGCAGCTGCCCGGCTGCAGCGAGGCCTTCCTGGGGGCCATCGACTGGATGCTGAGCCCGCGCCCCACCGACCGGCCGCAGAGCGTGGCCGACCTGCGCGAGGTGCTCGCAGGCCGCGCCAGCGCGCCGCCGCGCCGTGCCGTCGAGCAGGCGCCGGTGCACTGGGAGCGCACGCGTGTGCTGGTGCCCGGTGGCGAGGGCGCCGACTTTTCTGCAGAGCGCGCCGAAGCGCCCACGCAGCGCATCGACAGCACGGTGCGGGCCGCCGCCACCAGCGAACACGTGTGGCTGGAGCCCGACGCCAGCGTGCGTGCCACGGGCCCGGTGGCGGCCGCGTCGGGCCGCGTGCCGCCTCCGGCCGGCAGGCCGGCCTGGCTGCTGCCGCTGGGGCTGCTGGCCGTGGCCTGCGCGGTGGCGGCGGTGGTGTTCTGGCCGTCGCCGGCCAGCGTGCCCGAGGCGGCGGCCACCAGCCCCGCGCCGGCCGCCGTGGCGCCAGCCGCGACCGAGGCGATTCCGGCAGCCGCGGCATCCGCGGTCACGACCGGCGCCGCGGTCGCTGTCGACCTGCCGGCGCCGCCGGTGGTCGGCGCACCGGGCAGCCTGCCGATCAAGACCAGCGAAGCCGCGCCGGCCGTCAGCGCCAAACCCGCAGCCCCCAGGCCGGTGGCTGCCCGGCCGCCGCTGGAGGCCGCCGCGCCTCGCCCGGACACCGCATCCCCGCCGGCCGACGTCGGCGCTGCAGCCGGCCCGCCCCCCGCCTGCGGCGCGAGCACCGGCGTGCGCTACCACGTGTGCATGGAGCGCGAGTGCGGCACCGCGGCCTTCGCCGCCCACCCCAGCTGCCAGCGCTGGAAGCAGGACGCACGGCGCGATTGACCCCGGGCCGCGTGCCCCACGCCGCGAGCCACGCCCAACCCGGCCCCCTTGCGCCTGCGGGAAAGGCCGGGTGACGCCGCCGGCGTGTTGGCGGTACACAGGAAGGCTGTCAACCGGAGCCGTTCTTGTCGTCCCAGCCCCCCCGTCTTGCCGATCTGCCGCACGCCGCCGCCTGGCCTGCGCGCCTGCCCCACCAGCTGGTGCTGCCCGAGACCACGCTGTGGTTCAACCTCGAGGTCAGCGCACGGCGCTACCCCGCCAAGCCGGCCTGCGTGTTCTTCGGCCAGGCGCTGAGCTACGGCGACCTGCACCGCCAGGCCGAGGCGCTGGCCGGCTGGCTGCAGGCCCAGGGTGTGGCCAAGGGCGACCGCGTGGCGCTGTTCATGCAGAACTGCCCGCAGTTCATCGTGGCCTTTTATGCCGTGCAGCGCGCCGACGCGGTGGTGGTGCCGGTGAACCCGATGAACCGCGCCGACGAGTTCGGCCACTACATCACCGACCCGCAAACGAAGGTCGTCATCACCACAGCCGACCTGGCCGCCGTCGTGGCCGAGGCCGACGGCCGGCTGCCCCCCGAGCAGCGCCTGAAGCGCGTGCTGGCCACACGCTTCACCGACACCATGCCGGCCGAGCCCGACCCGCAGGAGCTGGCCTCGCCCGCACTGATGCAGTGGCTGCAGGCCGATCCGGCCCTGCCCGAAGGCACCGTGCGCTGGACCGACGCGCTGGCCGCCGGCCACGTGCCCACGGCGCCCACCGCGGGCCCGGACGACATGGCGCTGCTGCCCTACACCTCGGGCACCACCGGCCTGCCCAAGGGCTGCATCCACACCCACCGCACGCTGATGCCCAACGTCATCGGCGGCGCGCTGTGGGGCTTCGGCAGCGCCGAGACCGTGAGCCTGGGCGTGGTGCCGATGTTCCACATCACCGGCATGCTGTACGGCGTGCTGGGCTCGATCTACCTGGGCAGCACGGTGGTGATCATGCCGCGCTGGGACCGCGAGCTGGCCGGGCGCCTGATCTCGCGCCACCGTGTCAACAACTGGACCTGCATCCCGACGATGATCATCGATCTCTTCGGCAGCCCCAACTACAAGAGCTTCGACCTGTCGAGCCTGCGCTACCTGTCGGGCGGCGGCGCGGCCATGCCGCAGGCCGTGGCCGAGCGGCTGCAGAACGAATTCGGCCTCACCTTCGCCGAAGGTTATGGCCTGACCGAAACCGCGGCCCCGAGCCACGCCAACCCGCCGGAGCGCGCCAAGCTGCAGTGCCTGGGCATCCCGATCTTCGGCGTCGACAGCCGCATCATCGACCCGGTCACGCTGCAGGAACTGCCGGCGGGTGAGGCCGGCGAGATCGTCACGCACGGGCCGATGGTCTTCAAGGGCTACTGGGGCCACCCCGAGGCCACGAAGGCGGCCTTCATCCAGATCGACGGCCGTGCCTACTTCCGCACCGGCGACCTGGGCCGGCGCGACGAAGACGGCTACTTCTTCATCACCGACCGCCTGAAACGCATGATCAACGCCAGCGGCTTCAAGGTCTGGCCGACCGAGGTGGAGCTGCTGATGTTCAAGTGCCCGCTGGTGCAGGAAGCCTGCATCATCGGCACGCACGACGCCTACCGCGGCGAGACCGTGAAAGCCGTGGTGGTGCTGCGCGCCGAGCACCGCGGCAGCGCCAAGGAGCAGGACATCATCGACTGGGCGCGCGAGCACATGGCGGCCTACAAGGTGCCGAAGGTCGTGGAGTTCGTCGACGCGCTGCCCAAGAGCGGCTCGGGCAAGGTGATGTGGCGGCTGCTGCAGGAGCGCGAGCCCGCCAAGGCCTGACCGGCCCCGGGCCCGCGAGCCTACGGCGCCAGGGCCAGCGCCTCCACGCGGCTCAGCGCCAGTTGCAGCGCACGCGCGTCGTTGCTGGCGCGGTGGCGCTTCAGGCCCATCTCCACCAGCGCGCTGCGGCGGGCACCGTCCAGCCGCGACAGCTGCGCGTCGGGCAGCAGGCGGTTCACGCTCTCGAGCCTGAACGACGGGCTCAGCGCCGCTTCTTCGTACAGCGCGCCGAGCCAAGCGTAATCGTGCGCCCAGCCGTCGCAGTAGGCCACCAGGCCGGCCAGCTCGGCGTTGAGCTGCGCCGCCACCAGCTGCGGCGGCTTGCCGTGGCGCTGCAGCGTGGCGCGGCTGATGCCGTGCACCTGCTCCGCGCCCTCGTCCCAGTGTGTCCAGCCGGCGGCCGGGCGGATCAGCATGCAGCGCGAGCGCCCGTCGGGCAGCACGTAGCCCACCTCGATGGGGTAGCTGCTGCGGCCGAAGCCCGAGGCTTCGATGTCGATCACGCAGTGGGTGGGGGCGGGCAGGGACACGTTCATGGGCGACCGGCCGATGATGCGCCGCGATGCGGCCGCCCAGCCGTGGAACACTCGCGCTTATGCATGACAAATTCGATGTGGTGATCGTCGGCGGCGCCGTGGTGGGCAGCGCCGCAGCCTACTTCCTGGCGCAGGACCCGGGCTTCGGCGGCCGCGTGCTGGTGCTGGAGCAGGACCTGAGCTTTCGCGACTGCGCCACCACCCGTTCGCTGGCGTCGATCCGGCACCAGTTCTCCACACCCGAGAACGTGCGCATGTCGATGTTTGGCAGCGCGTTCCTGCGCAGCGCCGCGCAGGCGCTGGCGGTCGATGGCGAGGCTGCGCCCGAGATGGCCTTCCGCGAGCCCGGCTACCTGTTCCTGGCGCGCGAGACCGGCCGCGCGGTGCTGCAGGCCAACCACGCGGTGCAGCGTGCCGAAGGGGCCGACGTGGTGCTGCTGACGCCGCCCGAGCTGGCGGCGCGTTTCCCCTGGCTGCGCCACGACGACCTGGCCGCCGGCTCGCTGGGCCTGTCGGGCGAAGGCTGGCTGGACGCGCATGCGCTGATGCACGCGCTGCGCCGCAAAGCCGTGGCGCTGGGCGCCGAGGTGCGCCAGGCCCGGGTGGCCGACGTGGCGGTGAAGAACGGCCGCGTGGCCGGTGTCGTGCTGGCCGGCGGCCAGCGCATCGGCTGCGGCTGGCTCGTCAACGCCGCGGGCACCGGCGCCACCGCGCTGGCGCAGCGCGCCGGCATCCACCTGCCGGTGCAGGCGCGCAAGCGCAGCGTCTACCACTTCACCAGCCCGGCCCGCGCACCCGGCTGCCCGCTGGTGATCGACCCCACGGGCCTGTATTTCCGGCCCGAGGGCGACGGTTTCCTGTGCGGCATCGCGCCGCCCGAGCACGAGGACCCGGAGAGCCATGACTTCGAGGTGCCGCTGGCCGAGTTCGAGGACCGGCTGTGGCCGATGCTCGCGCACCGCGTGCCCGGCTTCGAGGCCGCGCGCCTGAAGAGCGCCTGGGCCGGCCACTACGACGTGAACCTGCTCGATCACAACGTGATCCTCGGCCCGCACCCGAGCCTGCCCAACCTGTTGTTTGCCAACGGCTTCAGCGGCCACGGCGTGCAGCAGGCGCCGGCCGTCGGCCGTGCGCTGAGCGAGTGGGTCACGCACGGCGCCTATCGCACGCTGGACCTGCACGCGCTGGGCTGGGAGCGGGTGATCGCGCAGCGGCCGCTGCGCGAGCTGAACGTGGTGTGAGGCGGCCCGGCGCGCCGGGTTCGTTCACACCTTCTCAGTCGGCCAGGCCGTGCGCCACGGCATAGCGCGTGAGGCTGGCCACGTCGTGCAGGTCCAGGCGCTGGATCAGCTCGCCGCGGTGGTATTCAACCGTCTTCACGCTCACACCCAGGTCGCGTGCGATCTGCTTGTTGGGCCGGCCGTGTGCAATGCCGCGCAGCACGTCCTGCTGGCGCGGCGTCAGTGCGGCCAGCGCGCCGTCGGTCTGCACGGCGGCCAGCGCCACGTCGGGGCTCAGGTAGCTGCGGCCGGCGGCCACGCTGCGCAGCGCCAGCGCCAGTTCGTCCAGCACGAAGTCCTTCGAGACGAAGCCGGCGGCGCCCAGCGCCAGCGCGCGGCGTGCGCGCTGCGCGTCGGCGTGGCTGGTGAGGATGACGATGCGCACCAGCGGGTGTGCCTGGCGCACGGCCTGCGCCACGTCCATGCCGTCGGGGCCGGGCATCTGCAGGTCGAGCAGCAGGATGTCGGGCGCCTGCGCGGCGCAGGCCTGCAGGCAGCGCGGGCCGTCCTCGACGGTGCCGATGCAGGTGAAGCCGTCCATGTCGGCCAGCAGCGCGGCCACGCCGGCGCGCACCAGCACCTGGTCGTCGGCCACCAGCACGGTCCTGGCCGGGGGCGGGGGGCGGTGCTGTGCCGATTCGTTCATGGACGCGTGTTCGTGCGCATGGTCGAATTGTGTTGCCGCAGCCGCGGCGTCTCCGACTGGGCTCCGTGACTTTGTCCCGCACCGCTACCCCCCGCCAGCCCTTGCGCACCGACGCCGCCGCCATCGCCATGCTGCCCAGCGCCACCGCCGCCCTGGCTGCTGCCGGCGCCGGGCGCTGGCGCATCGCCGGCGGCACCCTGCACCTGGACGCCACGGCGCGCCGCCTGCTGGGGGAGCGCCGTGCGCGGCTGTCGCTGCAGCGCTGGCTGGCGCGCCGGCACGCGGACGAGGCGGTGGCCCTGCAGGCCGCGCTGCAGCCCGACAGCGGGCCGGCGCTGTCGATCACGCTCGCCGCAGCCGCGGGCCGCGTGGGGCTGCACGGCAGCCGCCAGGGCGACGGCTGGGCTGGTGTGCTGCTGCCGGTGGCGCCCGCCGTGCCGGCGCACACGCCGCCAACGCCGCCGCCGGCCGCATCCGGCGATGCGTTTTTTGCCGGCGTCAGTCACGAGCTGCGCACGCCGCTGAACGCGATCCTCGGCTTCACGCGGCTGGCGCAGGGCGGCAACGCGGATGCCGGCACGCAGCGCCATCTGGCGCACATCGCGCAGGCCTCGGCGCTGATGCTGCGCGTGGTGAACGACCTGCTCGACCTGGCCAGCCTGGAGGCCGGCAAACTGGAGATCGAGCCCGATGCGCCGCTGGCGCCGGCGGCGCTGCTGGCCCGCGTGGGCCACCTGGCCGCGGGGCTGCGGCTGGAGCGACCGATCCGCCTGTACACCACCGTCGACCCCGCCTGCCCGGCACAGCTGCGCGGTGACGCCGGCCGCATCGAGCAGGTGCTGCTGAACCTGGTGGCCAACGCGATCAAGTTCACGCCGCGGGGCGTGGTGGTGCTGGCGGCCAGGCTGCGTGCGCGCGAGGGCGATCACGTGACGCTGCGGCTGTCGGTGTCGGACACGGGCCTCGGCATCGCGCTGGACGACCTGCAGCGCATGGGCCGCGCCTTCGAGCGCGTGCACGAGACCGCGCGCCCGCGCAGCGCCGGCAGCGGCCTGGGGCTGGCGGTGGTGCAGCGGCTGCTGCAGCTGCACGGCACACGGCTGCACATGGCGTCGGTGGCCGGGGGCGGCACCACCTGCTGGTTCGACCTCGTGCTGCCGCTGGACAGCGGCGCGCCGCCCGAGGCGCTGCAGGCCGAGACCGCGCTCTTCACAGCCGACCGCCGCCTGGCCGCCACCGTGGCCACGCAATGGCGCGCGCACGGCCAGGCGCTGCTGCCGGCCGGCGCCAGCGCCCGTGCCGCGCGCTGGGTGGTGGACGCGGCGGCGGCCGACGCACCGGCCCGCATGGCGCAGGCGCGGCGCGAAGGACGCGAACTGTTCGTCGTGTCGGCCGATCCGGTGGGCGCCGTGGAGCACGACGCGCGCACCGGCGCCCATGGCACGCCCGAGCAGCACACGCTGCCGCTGCTGGCCGCCGCGGTGTTCCAGGCCGTGGGCGCGGGTGCTGGCGGCGGCGCGCCGCGCGGCCCCTCGCTGGACGGCCTGCGTGTGCTGCTGCTGGAAGACAACCCGATGAACCAGCAGGTGCTCGTGGCCTTGCTCGACCCGCTGGGCGCGCGCACCGTGGTGGCCGCCGACATCCGCAGCGCGCAGCGGCTGATCGGGCGCGAGCACTTCGACGTGGCGCTGCTCGACATCGAGCTGCCCGACGGCAGCGGCCTGGACTGGGCGCGGGCGCTGCGCATGCAGCCGGCAGGCGAGGGCCTGCCGATCGTCTTTCTCAGCGCCCACCTCGGCGCCGACGACCGTCTGGCCGCGGCCGCCCTGGGTGCGCTGGCGTGCCTGGCCAAGCCCTTCGACCCCGAGGTGCTGCAGGCGCTGCTGGCGCGTGTGCCGCGCTCCGCGGCCGCGGCATCCGCTGGTGCCGATGCGGCTGCACCCGCTGTACCGGTCGCAGCGCCGGTGCCGATGCGCCCGCGCATCGACCTGCGCTCGCTCTTCGCCAGCCACTGGCCCGCGCAGCGCCGCGACATCGAAGACGCCGCCGACCCCGCCGCGCTGCAGCAGGCCGTGCACGCGCTGCGCGGCTCGCTGGCGCTGCTGGGCGATGCCGCCGCGCTGCGCTGCGCACGCACGGTGGAAGAAGGGCTGCGCGCCGGGCAGCCAGCGGCGGCCTTGCCGCTGGCCGCGCTGCTGCTGCACGCGCAGGCGCTGGCCAGCGGCTGACATCCGCCAGCGCCCCGGGTCTTCACCCGGGGCCGCCCCGGGTGCGGCGTCGATGGCCGGCGCGGGGGCTGCTGACCAGAATGGCTTCCATACCAGGAGCCTGCATGGACATGACCCTTCCCCACGCCGTTCGGCACACCGCCACCCGCGCCGCCAGCACCGCGCTGGCCGCCGCACAGGCGGCCGGCGGCACGCAGTTCCTGACCTTCAACGCCGCCGGCGCCACCTATGCCATGGGCATCGCCGCGATCAAGGAGATCATCGAGTTCGGCACCATCACGGCGATCCCGCTGATGCCGTCGTTCATCCGCGGCGTCATCAACCTGCGCGGCTCGGTGGTGCCGGTCATCGACCTCGCGGCCCGCCTGGGCTTTGCACCGTCCGAGCCGAATCGCCGCACCTGTGTGGTGGTGGTGGAGGTGCCGCACGGCGACGAGGTCTTCGAGATGGGCGTGGTGGTGGACGGCGTCAGCGAGGTCATCGAACTCGGCGCGCACAGCCTGGAGCCGGCGCCCAGCTTCGGCGCCAACATCCGCAGCGACTTCATCGAGGCCATGGCCCGCATCCACGACCGCTTCGTCATCGTGATGCGGCTGGAGCAGGTGCTGTCGGTCGAGGAGGTCTCGCACCTGGCCCGGGTCGGCCCGGCCGACCTGGCCGCCGAGCGGGTGGCGGCATGATCGAGCTGCATCCCGCCGCCGGCAGCCAGCCGGCCCGGCTGCACATTGCCGGCGAGCTGTGCATCCCCGCCGTGGCCGAGGCGCGCACCGGGCTGCTGCAGCTCGTGGCCGGCCTGGCCGCCGGCCCGCTGTCGCTGCACCTGGGCGACGTGAGCGAGGCCGACTCCGCCGGTGTGCAGCTGCTGCTGTCGCTGAGCCGCCTGCTGCGCGAGCGCGGCACCGAGGCCACGGTCGTGGCCTGTTCCGAGGCCTTGCGCAGCGCGGCAAAGAGCCTGGGCGCGGCGGACGCCCACCGCTGCTTCGGGCTGCCCGAAGCCGCCGCGAGCCCGAGCGAGGTGGCCTGATGGAACTCGACCTGAGCGAAGCCTTTGCCGCCTTCCTGGTGGAGGGCCGTGAACTGGTGGAGGCGCTGGAGCAGGGCCTGATGCGGCTGGAGCAGGGCCACGACCGCGGTGACGCGGAGCTCATCAATGCGCTGTTCCGCGCCGCGCACACCATCAAGGGCTCGGCCGGCATCGTCGGCATCGGCGGGCTGGGGCGCTTCACGCACCACGTGGAGTCGCTGCTCGACCGCGTGCGCGACGGCGAGCCGCTGCTCGACGACGCCATGCTCACGCGGCTGCTGCAGTGCTGCGACCACATGGGGCAGCTGCTCGACCTGGCCGAGGCCGGCGACACCGACGCCCGCGGCCTGGCCGCGGCCGAGGCCGCGCTGCTGCAGGGCCTGGCCGTGCCGGACGCCCTGGCGCGCGTGACGCGCCAGGCGCCGGTGACCACCGCCCAGGCCCACGGCCCCGGCGACGGATTCCGCCTGTGGGTGCTGTTCGGCCGCGACTGCCTGCGCGACGGCATCGACCCCGGCATCGCGCTGCGCTACCTGGGCGACCGCGTGACGATCGAGCGCCGCGTGCTGCTCGCCGCCCAGGTGCCGTCGCTGGAGGCGCTGGACGCCGAAGGCTGCAGCCTGGCGCTGGCGCTGGAGGCCGGGCAGGGCCGCGTCGAGCAGGCGCTGGAGGCCTTCGAGTTCTTCGGCGACGGCACGCTGCTGGCCGTGTGCGGCCGCGGCGCCCCTGCGGCCGAGGTGCACGCCGCGCTGCAGCCGCTGCGCGAACGCCTGGGCGACACGGCGCTGCAGCCCTGGCTCGACGCCGGGCTGATCTCTGCCGCCGAGTGGACGCTGCCCGCTGCCGCCGTGGCGCCGGCCCCCGCCGCGGCCGCGGCCGGCAGCGGTGCCACGCCGGAGCACCCGGCGCTGGGCAGCAGCACCAAGCCGCCCGCCGCGCCGCGCTTCGTGCGCGTGCCCGCCGAGCGGCTGGACCAGCTCATCCTGCAGGTGGGCGAACTGGTGATTGCCGGCGCCACCGCCGACGTGCTGTCGCGCGACACCCCGAACCCGCGGCTGCACGAGGCGCTGAGCCAGCTCACCGAGCTGATCGATACCATCCAGTCCGGCACGCTGCAGCTGCGCATGGTGCCCATCGGCGAAACCTTCAACCGCTTCCAGCGCGTGGTGCGCGACGTCTCGCGCGATCTGGGCAAGGCCATCGCGCTGGACATCGTGGGCGGCGACACCGAGCTCGACAAGGCGCTGGTCGAGCGCATCGGCGACCCGCTGATGCACCTGGTGCGCAACGCCATGGACCACGGCCTGGAAACCCCGGCCGACCGCGTGGCGCAGGGCAAGCCCGAGCAGGGCACGCTGCGGCTGCGCGCCTTCCACGACGCCGGCAGCGTGGTCATCGAGGTCAGCGACGACGGCCGCGGCCTGCACCGCGAGCGCATCGTGGCCAAGGCGCTGGAGCGTGGCGTCATCGCCAGCGGCGAGGCCTTGAGCGACCACGAGGTGCACCAGCTGATCTTCGAGCCGGGCTTCTCCACCGCCGAGCAGGTGACGAGCCTGTCCGGGCGCGGCGTCGGCATGGACGTGGTCAAGCAGGGCATCGAGGCGCTGCGCGGCGCCATCACGCTGCACTCGCAACCCGGCCAGGGCACTCTGGTGCAGCTGCGGCTGCCGCTGACGCTGGCCATCATCGACGGCTTCATGGTCGGCGTGGGCAGCGCGCGCTTCATCCTGCCGCTGGACGGCGTGGTGGAGTGCATCGAGCTGCCGCCCGACGCGCTGATCCCCGACGCGCTGCGCTACCTGAACCTGCGCGGCGAGGTGCTGCCCTACGTGTGCCTGCGCCAGACCTTCGGCGCCAGCGGCGGGCACCCGGCACGCCCCAGCGTCGTGGTGGTGCGCTCCGGCGAGCTGAAGACGGGCGTGCTGGTGGACTCGCTGCACGGCGAGATCCAGACCGTCATCAAGCCGATGAGCCGCATCTTCCGCCACCTGCGCGCCGTCAGCGGCACCAGCATCCTGGGCAGCGGCGACATCGCGCTGATCCTCGACGTGCACCAGCTGGTGCAGGGCTCGGCGGAGCGGGCCGCCCGCCAGCCGGCCCACGCGGGCCACGGCCCCTGAAGGCCGCCCCTTGATCCCGCCCCCATGACACACCGCCCCTGGGTCGCGCGCCGCCACGGCGCCGGAACCCGGCACCCCGATCCCACCCTCTTCCGCCAGACCCCCACCGAGTCCACCCCATGAGCACCTTCGACCTTCTCTTCGGCCGCCAGACCACCCGACTTGCCGACTGGTCCGACCAGGCCATCCAGCGCCTGGGCGCCGGGCAGTCCGCCGACGACATCGAGCCCGGCCGCTTCTCGGGCAGCGCGCGCAGCGCGGCACAGCTGCTCAAGCAGTGGCGCGAGATGGCGCTGCAGCAGCGCACGCTGGCCGAGCAGCAGGCGGGGCGTGCCGACCAGCTGCACACGCAGGTGCAGGCGCACGAGCAGGCGCTGGCCCGCACGCGCGCCGCCAACGTGGCGATGGAGCGGGCCTTCGCAGTGACCGAGTACGACCTGCGCGGCCAGGTGCTGCAGGTCAACGAGCGCGCCTGCACGCTGCTGGGCTACACGCCGCTGGAGCTCAAGGGCAGCCACCACAGCCTGCAGGTGGACGCCGCGCAGCGCGACGCCGCGCCCTACCGCCAGTTCTGGGCGCAGCTGGCGGTGGGCCAGGCGCAGGCCGGGCAGTTCGCCCGCGTCACCAAGGACGGCCGCGAGATCTGGCTGCAGGCCAGCTACTGCCCGGTGCTGGACGACGCCGGCGCACCCTGCCGCGTCATCGAGCTGGCGATCGACGTCACCGAAGCGCGCGTGCGCGCGGCCGAGCAGGAAGGGCAGGTCCTCGCCATCGACAAGGTGCAGGCGGTGATCGAGTTCGACCTGAAGGGCCAGGTGCTGACCGCCAACGACAACTTCTGCAAGGTGCTGGGCTACACGCCGGACGAGATCAAGGGCCGCCACCACAGCCTGTTCGTGGACGCGGCCTCGCGTGATTCGGCCGAATACCGACAGTTCTGGGACCGCCTGGCCGCCGGCCATCACGACGCCGGGCAGTACAGGCGCATCGGCAAGGGCGGGCGCGAGGTCTGGATCCAGGCCAGCTACAACCCCGTCTTCGACACCGCGGGCAAGCCGGTCAAGGTGGTCAAGTTCGCCATCGACATCACCGCCGAGCGGCTGCGCAACGCCGACTTCGAAGGCCAGCTGGCGGCCATCGGCAAGTCGCAGGCGATGATCGAGTTCGACCTGAAAGGCCAGGTGCTGACGGCCAACGACAACTTCTGCAAGACGCTGGGCTACACGCTGGACGAGATCCAGGGCCGCCACCACAGCCTGTTCTGCGAGGCCGGCTACCGCGACAGCAACGACTACCGCCAGTTCTGGGAGCGCCTGGCCGCCGGCCACCACGACGCCGGCCAGTACAAGCGCATCGGCAAGGGCGGGCGCGAGGTCTGGATCCAGGCCAGCTACAACCCGATCTTCGACATGAACGGCAAGCCGTTCAAGGTGGTCAAGGTCGCCACCGACGTGAGCGCGGCCCGGCTGCGCAACGCCGACTACGAGGGCCAGCTGGCGGCCATCGGCAAGTCGCAGGCGGTGATCGAGTTCGACCTCAAGGGCCATGTGCTGACGGCCAACGACAATTTCTGCAAGACCGTGGGCTACACGCTGGAGGAGATCAAGGGCCGCCACCACAGCCTGTTCATGGACGCGGCACAACGCGATTCGACCGAGTACCGCCGCTTCTGGGAACGCCTGGGCGACGGCCAGTACGAGTCCGGCCAGTACCAGCGCGTGGGCAAGGGCGGGCGCGAAGTCTGGATCCAGGCCAGCTACAACCCCATCTTCGACATGAACGGCCGGCCGTTCAAGGTGGTGAAGTACGCCACCGACATCACCGAGCGCACGATCGCTGCGCGTGACTTCGAAGGCGAGCTGCAGCGCGTGGTGGGCGCGGCCTGCGGCGGCGACTTCGCGCTGCGCTTCACCACCGACGGCAAGACCGGCTTCTTCCTCGACGTGGCCGAGCGCACCAACGAGCTGCTGACCACCATCGACAGCGCGCTGCGCGATATGAAGGACACGCTGGGCTCGATGGCCGACGGCGACATGACGCAGGCCCTGACGCGGCCGATGCCGGGGCTCTTCGACGAGCTCAAGGTGTCGGTGAACGGGACGCTGGCGCGGCTGTGCCAGATCATCAACGACGTGCGCGCCAACGCCGAGATGCTGGCCTCGGCGGCGACGCAGATCTCGGGTACGGCACAGAGCCTGTCGCAGGGCGCCAACGAGCAGGCCGCCAGCGTGGAGGAGACCTCGGCCGCGGTGGAGCAGATGACGGCATCGATCAGCCAGAACGCCGACAACGCCAAGATCACCGACGGCATGGCGCGCAAGGCCGCCGGCGAGGCCGGCGAAGGCGGCGCGGCGGTGGGGCAGACCGTGAACGCGATGAAGAGCATCGCCGGCAAGATCGGCATCATCGACGACATCGCCTACCAGACCAACCTGCTGGCGCTGAACGCGGCCATCGAGGCGGCGCGCGCCGGCGAGCATGGCAAGGGCTTTGCGGTGGTGGCCGCCGAGGTGCGCAAGCTGGCCGAGCGCAGCCAGGTGGCGGCGCGCGAGATCGGCGAGCTCGCCGGCGGCAGCGTGAAGACGGCAGAACACGCCGGCGCGCTGCTGTCGGAGATCTTGCCCGCGATCAAGAAGACCAGCGACCTGGTGCAGGAGATCACCGCCGCCAGCGACGAGCAGTCCACCGGCGTCAGCCAGATCAACCAGGCCATGAGCCAGCTCACGCAGCTGACGCAGCAGAACGCCGCCGGCAGCGAGGAGCTCGCCGCCACCGCCGAGGAGATGACCGGCCAGGCCGAGAAGCTGCGCTCGCTGATGAGCTTCTTCGAGACCGGTGCCGGCGACGCCGCGCCCAGCGCCAGCCCCTCGCGCGACGGCCTGCGTCGCCAGGTGCCCGCGGCCGTCGGCAGCAGCCATGACGACGGCAAGTTCCGCCGCCAGCGCCCGGCCTTGGCGGCCCGCTGAACGCTGCACCTCCTCGACCCCGACCGCGAAAGTCCAGCACGATGATCGGCGCCCACATCACCGACCCCGAATTCGACCGCCTGCGCGGCTTCTTCCACACAGCGTCGGGCATCCGCCTGGCCGACAGCAAGAAGGTGCTGGTCTGCGGCCGCCTGGCCAAGCGGCTGCGCCACCACGGCCTGGGCAGCTACGGCGACTACCTGGCGCTGATCGACGCGCCGGGCCAGGACGCCGAGCGCCAGCTGGCGGTGGACCTGCTCACCACCAACGAGACGCACTTCTTCCGCGAGCCGCGTCACTTCGAGCTGCTGCGCGAGGAACTGGCGCGGCTGGAACGCCGTCCGGGCCGCACCGCGGTGCGCCTGTGGAGCGCGGCCAGTTCCACCGGCGAGGAGCCCTACAGCCTGGCGATGACGCTGGCCGAGACGCTGGGCGACAGGCCCTGGAGCGTGTTCGCGTCGGACCTGTCCACGCGTGTGCTGGAGGACGCGCGTGCCGGCATCTACGGCACGCAGCGCGCCAGCGAGGTGCCGCGGGCGCTGGCGCAGAAGTACCTGTTGGAGGGTTTCGACGAGTACGCGGGTCAGTTCCGCATCGACGCCGCGCTGCGCCAGCGCGTCAGCTTCGCGCAGATCAACCTGATGGAGCCGCTGCCGCCGCTGGAGCCCTTCGACGCGATCTTCCTGCGCAACGTGCTGATCTACTTTGATGCGGCGGCCAAGAAGCGCATCGTCGAGTCGGTGGCGCGCCAGCTGCGCCCGGGCGGGCTGCTGTTCATCGGGCATGCCGAGTCGCTCAACGGCATCACCGACGTGGTGTCCCCCGTGGTGCCCACGGTCTTCAGGCGGCCCGCATGAGCGGTGCCGCCACCCGCGCGTGCCTGCCGCGGCCACCGGCGGGCGTGCCGCCGCTGATCAGCAGCGGTCTCGTCGAGGCCGACCGGCTGGGCACCAGCGGCATCTTCCTGCGCCCGGGCGACTGGCTCTTCGGCCACGGCGCGGTGCGCGTGGCCACGCTGCTGGGTTCCTGCGTGGCGCTCGTGCTGTGGGCGCCGCGGCTGCGCCTGGGCGCGGTGTGCCACTGCGTGCTGCCGGCGCGGCCGCAGCACGAGGCCCTGCCGCGGGCCGGCGGCTCACTGCCAGCGCCGGACGGCCGCTACGGCGACGAGACCGGCCGCTGGCTGGCGCAGCGTTTTGCCGACGCGCAGTGCCCGTGGTCCGAGGTCGAGGCCGCGCTGGCCGGCGGTGCCAGCAGCGGCAGTTCAGCCATCGGCCCGGCCAACATCGCCTGGGCGCAGCAGTGGGCTGCCGCGCAGGGCCTGACGCTGATGCAGCAGGACGTGGGCGGCCGCGTGCTGCGCCGCCTGACCTTCAACCTCGCCGACGGCAGCCTGACCATCGCGCACGGGGGCCGCTTCGGCGGCAAGCTGGCATGAAGCCGCCGATCCGTGTGCTGGTGGTCGACGACTCGGCGGTGGTGCGCCAGGTGCTGGGGCGCCTGTTTGCCGACGCCCCGGGCTTTGCACTGGCCGGCACCTGCAGCGACCCCGTCTTCGCGCAGCGCGCCATGGCCGCCGACTGGCCCGACGTGGTGGTGCTCGACGTGGAGATGCCGCGCATGGACGGCATCACCTTCCTGCGCCAGATCATGGCGACAAGGCCGACGCCGGTGGTCATCTGCTCCACGCTCACCACGCGCGGCGCGGCGACCACGATCGAGGCGCTGCAGGCCGGGGCCTTCGAGATCGTCGAGAAACCCACCGCGGGCCTGCGCGACCATCTTCTGGCGCAGGGCCGCCGCCTGCTGGAAGTGGTGGCCAGTGCCGCCGGCGCCAACGTGCAGGCGCTGGCGCAGCGCGCCGGGCGTGCGCGCGCCGCGCCCGCGGGCGACACGCCCGAGCGCGCGCCCGCGCCGTCGGCCATGGTGCAGACGACCGAGCGCATCGTGGCCATCGGCACTTCCACCGGCGGCACCGTCGCGCTGGAGGAGATGCTGTGCCGGCTGCCGCTCACCGCGCCCGGCATGCTCATCGTGCAGCACATGCCCGAGCACTTCACGCAGTCCTTCGCCGACCGGCTGAACAGCGTGTGCGCGATCCGCGTGCGCCAGGCCGCCGACGGCGACCGCGTGCTGCCGGGGCAGGCGCTGATCGCACCCGGCGGCCGCCACCTGCAGGTGCGGCGGCAGGGCGCGCAGTACCACGCGGTGGTGCGCGACGGGCCGCCGGTGTCGCGCCACCGGCCGAGCGTGAACGTGCTGTTCAACTCGGTGGCCCAGCATGCAGGCCGCAACGCGGTGGGCATCATCATGACCGGCATGGGCGACGACGGCGCGCGCGGTCTGCTGGAGATGAAAAACGCCGGCGCCACCACCTACGCGCAGGACGAAGCAAGCTGCGTGGTCTTCGGCATGCCGCGCGAGGCCATCAAGCTCGGCGCGGTGGACGAGGTGCTGCCGCTGGACAGCCTGCACGAGGCCGTGACCGGCCGCCGGCGCGTGGCGGCAGCGCGCAGCGCCTGAGGACCGTTGTTCAGGGCACGCGGCTCAAGGCGAGGCGTCGCGCGCGGCGTCGGCTTCGCGCTGCGCCTGGGTGCGCGGGTCCGGGGCCAGGGCAGGCAGCGCGGGGTGGCACATCGCGGTGCCGTTCCACTGCTGGCCGCACCAGCAGCGGCCTTCGGTGTCGATGATGCAGGTGCCGCTGCCGCAGCAGCGTGGGTCTTCCGACATGCGGGGGTCTCCTTGATTTGAGGGGTTCAGCAGCGCTCGAGCGCCAGGCGGATGCGCGCGATGGTGTCTTCCATCGGCGCCTTGTGCGACACCTCCAGCCCCAGCCGCCGCGCAATGTCGTTCACGCGCGCCGGGTTCAGCGGCACGCCGCCGGCGTCGATGGCGGCGATCAGCGCCACCGCGCGCTGGCGCTCGGTGGGCTCGGGCGGCGAGGGCCGGCACCAGCGGATCAGGCGGGTCAGCAGCGAAAGGCGTGGTTGCAAGGGGATGCTGGGAGCGGCGAAGGGCTTGAATCTACCGGAGCCGCGGCGGCCGTGCCGGCCCGCGGGCCGTCAGCGGTGTGTCGTCAGAAGCGCTTCATCAGCCCCAGCAGGCGGCGCATCACCGGCCGGTACGGCGGCAGGAACAGCGCCATGCCGTTGAAGCCCGACTGCCGGAACACGGGCTTGAGCTTGCTGAAGGTGTCGAAGCCCCAGCGCCCGTGGTAGTGGCCCATGCCCGAGGCGCCCACGCCGCCGAAGGGCAGGCTGTCCTGGGCGATGTGCAACAGCGTGTCGTTGACCGTCACGCCGCCGGCCTGCAGCGTGTGCAGCGCGTGCTGGATGCGCGCCGCGTCGTGGTCGAACCAGTACAGCGCCAGCGGGTGCGGGCGGGCGTTGACGAAGGCGATGGCGTCTTCCACGCGGTCGTAGGGCAGCAGCGGCAGCAGCGGGCCGAAGATCTCGTCGCGCATCACGCGGCTGCCGGGTGGCGGGTCGACCAGCAGCGTGGGCGCCAGGCGGTGGCGGGCGTCGTCGCGCGCGGGGCCGTCGAAGAGCGGCTCGATGCGCGTGCCCTGGCCCGCGGCTTCGTCCAGGTCGGCGGTGAGGCGGCGGTAGTGGCGGTCGTTGACGACGCTGCAGAAGTCGGCGTCGGCCAGCCCGCTGGCGTACCCGCGGCGGGCCTGCGCGCGCGCTGCGTCGATGAAGGGCTCGACCTGCTCACGCGGCAGCAGCACGTAGTCGGGTGCGATGCAGGTCTGCCCGGCGTTCAGCAGCTTGCCGGCCAGGATGCGCTGCACCGCGTGTGCCACCGGGTAGCCGGGCGCGATGACGGCGGGCGACTTGCCGCCCAGTTCCAGCGTCACCGGCGTCAGGTTGGCGGCGGCGGCGGCCATCACCTTGCGCCCCACCGGCGTGGAGCCGGTGAACAGCAGGTGGTTGAAGGGCAGGGTGCTGAAGGCCGCGGCGACCTCGGCGCCACCGGTCACGATGCAGACCTCGTCGGCACCGAAGGCCTGCTCGCACAGGCGCTGAAAGAGGGCCGAGAACGCCGGCGTCAGCTCCGACATCTTCACCATCACCCGGTTGCCGGCGGCCAGCGCGGCCACCATCGGGCCCACCGCCAGGTACAGCGGGTAGTTCCAGGGCACGATGATGCCGACCACGCCCAGAGGCTGCGGCAGGATCTGCGCACGCGCCGGGTGGAACCATTTGCCCACGCCGGCGCGGCGCGGCTTCATCCAGCCGGGGCCGTGGCGCAGCGCGTCCTTCACCGCCTCCAGGCTGGGCCAGACCTCGGCGAGTTCGGTCTCGATGGCCGGCCGGCCGCCGAAGTCGGCGTCGATGGCGCGGGCGATGTCGGCCTCGTGCTGCTGCAGCAGGCGCTGCACGCGGCGCAGCCGGTCGGCGCGCACGGGCCAGGGCGGGCAGGGCTCTGCGGCCCAGGCCGCGCGCTGGCGCTCGAAGGCCAGCGCCAGGTCGGCCGGCTGGGCGGCGGGATGATCCAGGGGCAGGTCTTGCAGTTTCATGGGCGCATCCTAGGGCGACAGGGCGGTGCGGCCTGGAGAGGCCTCCTCAATCTCAGGCCGCCTGCAGCGGTTGCTGCACGTCGGGGGCCAGCCGCGCGGCGGCCGCTTCATCGCGGCCCTGGCGCGCCGCGGCCACCATCGCCGCGGCGCGCTCGGCCACCATGATCACCGGCGCGTTGGTGTTGCCGCCCACGATGGCCGGCATGATCGACGCGTCCACCACGCGAAGGCCGTCCAGGCCGTGCACCCGCAGCCGCGCGTCCACCACGTCCAGCGGGCCATTGCCCATACGGCAGCTGCCCACCGGGTGGTAGATGGTGTCGGCGTACTGGCGGATGAACTGCTCGATCTGCGCGTCGGTCTGCGCGCCGGCCGAGGCCGGGTGCTCGCGCCCCCCCAGGCGTGCCAGTGCGGGCTGGGCCAGGATCTGGCGCATCTGCTTGAAGCCGCGCACCAGCGCGGCGGTGTCGTCGGGCTCGGCCAGGAAGGCGGGGTCGATCAGCGGCGCGGCCATCGGGTCGGCGCTGGCCAGCGCCACGCTGCCGCGGCTCTTCGGGCGCAGCAGGCAGACGTGGCACGAATAGCCGTGGCCCATCACCGTCTTGCGGCCGTGGTCCACCAGCTTGCCGACCACGAAGTGCAGTTGCAGGTCGGGCAGCGGTTCTTCGGGCCGGCTGCGGATGAAGCCGCCGGCCTCGGCGAAGTTGGTGGTGAGCAGGCCGGTGCGCTCGCGCCGCCACTGGCCCACCGCGCGGCCCATGCGCAGCAGGCCGCCGGCCGACAGGCCGAAGCTCTCCACCGCCTGCGGCGCGTCGACCACCTGGACCACGTCCACGTGGTCGTGCAGGTGCCGGCCGACGCCGGGCAGCGCGTGCTGCACGTCGATGCCGTGGCGCGCCAGGTCCTCGGGCGCGCCGATGCCCGACAGCATCAGCAGCTGCGGCGACTGCAGTGCGCCGGCCGACAGCAGCACCTCGTGGCGCGCGCGGATGACCAGCCGTTCGTTGTCGCGCACGCCTTCCACGCCCACCGCGCGGCGGCCTTCCAGCAGCACGCGGGTGGCGTGGATGCCGGTGATGACCTTCAGATTGGGGCGCTGCAGGTGCGGCGTGAGGTAGGCCTTGGCGGCGCTGAAGCGCTCGCCGCCGCGGTGCGTCACCTGGTAGGGGCCGATGCCTTCCTGCTCGGCGCCGTTGAAGTCGGGGTTCAGGCGGTGCCCGGCCTGGCGGCCGGCGTCCAGGAAGGCGTGCAGCAGCGGGTTGGGGCTGCGCAGGTCCATCACGTTCAGCGGCCCGCCGCTGCCGTGGAAGGCGTCGGCGCCGCGCTCGTTGTGCTCGGCGCGCTTGAACCAGGGCAGCACGTCGGCCCAGCCCCAGCCGTCGTTGCCTTCGGCGGCCCAGCGGTCGTAGTCGGCGGCGTGGCCGCGCACGTAGATCATCGCGTTGATGGAGCTGGAGCCGCCCAGCCCCTTGCCGCGCGGCTGGTAGCCGCGGCGGCCGTTCAGCCCGGGCTGCGGCACGGTCTGGAAGCGCCAGTTGGCCTGGCCGGTCTTGGCCAGCAGCGCCAGGCCGGCGGGGCAGTGGATCAGCACGCTGCGGTCGTCGCCGCCGGCTTCCAGCAGCGCCACCGTGACCGACGGGTCCTCGCTGAGCCGCGCGGCCAGCACGCAGCCTGCGCTGCCGCCGCCGACGATGACGTGATCGAATTCCATGGCCCTCTCCTGGCTGTGCCCTGCATTGTGCGCGGCGCCCGGGTACGGTGAGGGGCTCGGCGCCGCGAGGCCCTGATGGCCTGCGGGCGCGGCTGCAGCACCGGGGCTGTGCCCGGCAGGCGGCGTTCCTCGTCGAGGGCGGCCGGACTCGGATCGGGCGTGGCCGTCAGGCGGCCTGCGCGGCCTGCAGACCCAGGCGCTGGCGCACCAGCTCGCCGACGAGGATGGCCGCGGGGTACATCACGGCCTCTTCGGTGCGGGCGTGGCGCACCAGTTGCTCGGCGAAGTCGATCAGGTCGTCGCGGCCGACGCGCTGCGCCTCCTCGCGCAGGCGCTGCACCGCGGCCAGGATGTGCTGGTGCTCGGCCAGCATCAGCGTCCAGTCGGCCTGCAGGCGGTCGGTGAGGTCGAGCACGCCCAGCATGTCGGGCGTGGCCTCGCCCTGCGCCAGGCGGGCCAGCAGCGACAAGGGCGGCATCGCCATCTGGTTCTCCCTCACGAAGTGCGGGTGCATCAGGTGCGCCACCTCGCGCGCCGCGTCGCCGACCGCGCCCGGGGCCTGCGTGGCACGGTGCAGCTGCTCGTGCAGGGCCAGGTGTTCCTGCCGCAAGGGCGGGGGGATCTCGTAGGGCACGGCAGTCTCCGCGGGCGTCGGTGGGGCACTCACTCTGAGCGTCAGGCGCACGGCGGCATTGAGCTGACGCAATCGGCCGCCGCGCCGGTGCACGCGCCGCCACTGAGCCACGTCAAGACCCGGCGCGCGTGCCGGCGCACAGTGGCTGGTTGTGGCCGGCCCGGCCGCCGAGCCCAGCCTGCGGGGTGTTTTCATGAGCCAGCTCGACGCCGCACCCGATCCGTCCGCGCCCGGCACGGCCGCGACCGACACCCAGGCCCTGCTGCGGGCCGCGACGCTGGCACCGTCCAGTCACAACACGCAGCCCTGGCTCTTTCGCCTGCGGCCGGACGGCGTGGATCTGCTGGCCGACCGCACGCGGGCGCTGCCGGTCAACGACCCGTGCGACCGCGAGCTCGTCATCAGCTGCGGCTGTGCGCTGTTCAACCTGCGCGTGGCCGCGGCAGCGGACCGCCTGCATGCCGAGGTGATGCCGCTCCCCGACGCCGCCGACGACGACCTGCTGGCCCGCGTGCGCCTGGTGCCTGCCACGTGGCCGCTGCCGCTGGCCACGCTGCACGGCGCGCTGGCGCAGCGCCGCACCTACCGCCAGCGTTTTGCCAACGCCGTGGTCGACCCCGAGGCGGCACTCGCGCTGCGCGAGGCCGTGCGGCACGAGGGCGCCGAGCTGCAGCTGCTGGTGACCGCACACCAGCGTGTGCGTGCCGCCGAGCTGGTGGCCGAAGGCGACGCGGCGCTGTGGTCCGACCCGCGCTGGCGCCGCGAGCTGGCGGCCTGGATGCACCCGCGGCGCCGCGGTGACGGGCTCGTGCTGCCGTGGCTGGCGCTGCCGCTGGCCCAGCAGGTGGTGCGCAGCTTCGACATGGGCCAGGGCGTGGCCGCGCACGACCGCCAGCTGGCCGATGAATCGCCGCTGCTGGCCGTGCTGTCGACCGCCGGCGACACGCCCGCCGACTGGCTGGCCGCCGGCCAGGCCTTGCAGCGGCTGCTGCTGGTGGCGGTGCGGCACGGGCTGCAGGCCTCCTACCTGAACCAGCCGCTGCAGGTGGCGGCGCTGCGGCCGCAGGTGCAGCGCCTCACCGGCTGCCCGGGGCAGGCCCAGGTGCTGCTGCGGCTGGGTGTGCCGTCGCAGACCGTGCCCGCATCGCCGCGGCGGCCGGTGGCCGAGGTGCTGGTGGCCGCGTAGCGGCGCTGGCGCCCCGGTGAGCCGTGCTGGCCGTGGCGGCGGGCCGCGTGGCCGAGGCCGGCCCCGGCAGCAGCCAGAACACCAGCGTGGCCACCACCAGCACCAGCCCGGCGGCCCCGGCATGCGCCCAGCGCTCCCGGCGCAGCGCCTGGCGGCGGTAGTGGGCCACGGTCGGGCCCGGTGCCGGGCTGCTGGCGCTGGCCGCCAGCCGCGAGGTGCGGTGCACTTCAGCGCGCATGGCGGGCCTCGGCGATCTGGGCCGGGCGGCGTTCCAGGTCCTGCAGCGCGCGGTCGAAGCGCGACAGGCTCGGCCGCTCGAGGTAGACGCAGGGCGTGCCCGTGCGGTCGCAATGGCGCTTGATGCGGTGGTAGGCCTCGTGGTTGATGCAGGCGGCCTGGCAGATCACGAGTTCTGCGCGGTTCAGGCGGCCGTCGAGCGCGTGCACGCTGTTTTGCAGGCCGCCGTCGTGGTGCTCGAAGTGCGCGCCGAGGCCCTCGATGCGGGCCCGGTAGCGCGCCACGGCGTGCTGCATGCCGCCCACGCACAGCACGCGGCGGCCGTGCATCGCGAGGGGCTGCCCGCTGGCGGCCCCGGCTGCAGGCATGACAGGCGACGCTGCAGCGCAGGCCGCCGGGCCCCGATCGCCGTCAGGTGATGGGCGCCGCGGTGGGGCGGCGCCTGGCGTTTCTGGCGCACGGTTGGCTGGCGCCGCCGCAGCGGGTCGATCCGGGGTGCGCGGTCCTTCTGCAGGCGCGGGTTGCTGTTCGCACGCCAGCCGCCAGCGCAGGGCTTCGCCGCGGGCCTGCGCCAGGTCGGCCTGCGCCTGGGCCCGGTCGACGGCGGCCTGCTGCTGGGCCGTGGCCAGGCGCCGCTGCAGGGTCTGCAGTTGCGCCTGGGCGCTGGCCAGGTCGCCCTGCAGTCGGGCCTGCAGCTGGGCCTGCTGGGCGCCCTGCCGGCTGCGCGCAAAGACCCAGCCGCGGGCCGCATAGAGCACCGGGCCTTGCAGCGTGGTGCCGAGCGGGTGCGTCAGCAGCGCCCACAGCGTCGCGGGCATCTCCTCGCCCTGCAGCGCCTGCTGCCAGGCGGCCTGCAGCGCGTCGGCGTCGCGCAGCACGGCCAGCCGGCGCACGGCCAGCGCATGGCGCTCGTCCAGGCGCTTGTGCAGCGCCTCCGACAGCGGGTTGCGCACGCCCATGTCGTGCACCAGGCTGTAGAGCACGTCGACCTCGCTGCCCTGCAGCTGGCAGACGCCGCGGTGCACGCGGCCCAGGGCGCGCTCGGCGTGCCGGCGCAGCGTGTCGGGCGCGAAGCTCAGCGCCAGCAGCAGTTCGTGGGCCTGGGTGGGCAGCTCCCACAGGCGGCGGTGGCGTTCGGGTGCGGCCGCGGGCGGCGTGCCAGGCGGCGATGCGGCTGCCGGCAGGGGGTGGTGCAGGGTCGGGGTCAGGGCAGGTGCGGTGGGTGCGCGGGATGGCACGGCCGCGGGCGCTGCTTCAGGAGGCGGTGGGGGACTGCGCATGGGTGGGCTCCAGGCCAAGGGGTCGATCGAGGGACGGCGACGGGTCAGCCGTCGAGCGCAAAGCGCACCGGAAACTCCACCCAGCTTTCCACCGGCTCGGTGCCGTGCCGGGCGGGCAGGAATCGGCAGGCGCGCGCCTGGGCCAGCGCGGCCGCGTCGAACAGCCGCCAGCCGCTCGTCCGCGACAGCTGGATCTCGGCCGCCTCCCCGCGGGCGCTGACGCGCACGCGCAGGTGCACCACGCCCTCGATGCCGCGCTCGCGCAGCACCGCGGGGTGGGGCACCTGCGGGCAGTCGTGACGGTCTGCGCGGGCCTGGATGAGCGTGGGGGCGCGTGGCTCGGCCAGGCCTGGTGACGGGCCCGTGTGCGCGGCTGCGGCAGGCGGGTGCGCCGATGGTGGTGAGACCCCCGCGGCGGGCAGGCCGGGCGCCAGCGCTTCCTCGGCCGCCGCCGCCGCCGGGGCTCCCTCGGACGGGGCTGCCGGCCCGGTGGCGGGGGCTGGGGCAGCCGGTGCGGGCCGGGGCACGCCGGCAGTCGCGGCGGCGCCTCTGGGGCCGGGCGCTGGCGGCGCGTCGGCTGCACGCGGCATGGCTTGCGCGGTGGCCATGGGCCTGACCGCCGGCGCGGCCGGATCGCGCAGCAGCGTCGCCCACGCCAGCACCGGTGCAGCACCCGGCGCGGCGGTGGGCCCGGCGGCAGCGGGCCGCAGCGCCTGGGTGGCCAGGGCCCAGACCACCGCCCCGTGCAGCGCCAGCACCGCCAGCGCCACTGGCGGGCGCGTCGTGCGCCGTGCGCCGGTCATGCCGCCAGCCCCGCCGCGCCGGGGGGCCGGTGGCGCTGCAGCAGCACCGCCGGGCGCCCGCGTTCGCCGTCCACGCAGCGCAGGCCGATGCCGAACAGCCTTTCCAGCGCCGGCACCGTGGCGGCCTGGGCCGGCAGGTCGTCCACCAGCCGGCCGGCCTGCACCAGCCAGAGCCGGTCGAAGGCCGCCAGCGCCAGGTTCAGGTCGTGCAGCACCGCCACCAGCGCATGGCCGCGGCGGCTGCAGAAATCCACCAGCGCATCGGTCAGCTCCAGCTGCAGGCCCGGGTCCAGCGCGGCCAGCGGTTCGTCGACCAGCAGCCAGCCGGGCGCCGTGTCCCAGAGCTGCGCCAGCACGCGCGCCAGCATCACGCGCGCCTGTTCGCCGCCCGACAGCGTGTCGAAGCGCCGCCCCAGCAGATGGGCGGCGCGCGCCGCGGCCAGGGCCTGGGCGGTGATGGCAGCCTGCGCCGCGTCGGGCTGGCGGGCCAGGCGGCCCAGCCCCACGACCAGTTCCACCGGCATGCCGAAGGCCACGCCATGCGACTGCGGCAACACCGCGCGGCGGGCCGCGAGCGCGGCGCGTGGCCAGTCGGCCAGCGGCCTGTCGTCCAGCAGCACCCGGCCGGCGTGGGCCGTGGCGTCGCCGGCCATCAGTCGCAGCAGCGTGGATTTGCCGGCCCCGCTAGGCCCGACGATGGCCACACGCTCGCCGCAGCGAACCTGCAGCTCGAAGGGCCCGAAGCGCCGCGCGCCGGGCAGCAGCGTGATGGCGGCCTGCAGCGCCAGCGTGCCGGTGCCGGCCTGCCCTGGCAGGGGCTCGTCGATCGTCATGCATGACCTCCTTGTTGGCGCGCCACGCCGCGCAGCAGCAGCAGGAAGGCCGGCCCGCCGATGAGCGCGGTGACGATGCCCACCGGCAGTTCGGCCGGGATGACCACCGTGCGCGCCAGCGTGTCGGCCAGCAGCAGCAGCAGCGCGCCGGCGCCCATGGCCAGCGGCAGCACCGCGCGCTGGTCGGCGCCGGCCACCGCGCGCACCAGGTGCGGCGCCATCAGCCCGATGAAGCCGATCAGGCCGCACCAGGCCACCGCCAGCGCCGACAGCAGCGCCACCACCACGATGAGCCGGGTGCGCAGCCGCGGCACGTCGATGCCCACGTGCCCGGCCACGGCCTCGCCCAGCGCCAGCGCGTTGAGCGCCTGCGCGATGCGCCGCGCCTGCCACGCCGCCAGCGCCAGCGCCACCACCAGCACGCCCACCACCGGCCAGGAGCCGCCGGCCAGCGACCCCAGCGACCAGAAGGTCAGGCTGCGCAACTGCTCGTCGGTGGCGACGAAGCTGCACAGGCCCACCACCGCCATCGCCGTGGCATTGAGCGCCAGCCCGGTGAGCAGCAGCCCGGCGATAGAGCCGGGCGTGAGCCAGCGCGCCATGCGCTCGAGCACGAAGCACACGCCCAGCGCGCCGCCGAAGGCCGACAGCGGCAGCACCCACACGCGCCAGGCCGCCGGCACGCTGGCCGCGGCGGCGGCGAAGAAGGTCAGCACCAGCGCCGCAGCGCACACCGCGCCGGCAGTCACGCCCAGCAGGCCGGGGTCGGCCAGCGGGTTGCGGAAGAGGCCCTGCGTCAGCGCGCCGGCCAGCCCGAGCGACGCGCCCACGGCCATGGCCAGCAGCGCGCGCGGCAGCCGCAGCTCCCACAGCACGTGCGCTCCGCCGCTGCGATCGGCGCGCGCCCAGGACGCCCAGTCGGCCCAGCCCACCGCCACCGCGCCCACGGTGCAGGCCAGCAGCAGGCTGGCGATCAGCGCGGCGCCCAGGCCCAGGCCGACGGCGCGCACCCGGCGGCGGGGCGATGCCACGCCGTGCGGCGCGGCGGTCGAGGCGGCAGCGGTGTTCATCGCTGCACCTGCGTGTCGTGCATCGCGCGAGTCATGCGCGCGGTGCCCGGTGCAACTGCGTCGCCAGCTCGGCCACGGCCTGCGGCAGGCGCGGGCCGAAGCCCAGCAGCCACAGCGCGTCCAGCGACACCACCCGCCGCGTGCGGCCGGCCGGCGTGGCGGCCAGCCCGGGGGCGGCCAGCAAGCCGTCGATGCCGCCGGCCGCCTGCAGCCCCTGGTCCGTGACGAGGATCAGGTCGGGCGCGGCCGCGATGGCGGCCTCGGGCGTCAGCGGCTTGAAGCCCTCGACCCCGGCCAAGGCGTTGCGCGCGCCGGCAAAGCCGATCACCGCGTCGGCCGCGGTGCCGCGCCCGCCGATGCGGACCTGGTTCATCGCGTGCGACAGCACGAACAGCACCCGCGGGCCGGCGTCGCCCCGCCGCAGCACGGCCACCCGCGCCTGCGTGGCCAGCCATTGGCGCTGGATGTCGGCGGCCAGTGCCACGCCGGCATCGGCGCGGCCCACCAGCTCGCCCAGGCGGCGCGTGCGGTCGAGCAGGCCTTCGATGCGGTGGTCGGCGTCCAGCACCTGCAGCGGCACGCGCGCGGCCTCGAGCTGGCGCAGCACGGCCGGCGGGCCGGCCTCGGCACCGGCCAGCACCAGCGTCGGCCGCAGCGACAGCAGCCCCTCGGCCGACAGCGCACGGGCATAGCCCACGCTCGGCAGCCGCTGGGCCTCGGCCGGGTAGAGCGAGGTCGTGTCCACGCCCACCAGCTCGGCCTGCGCGCCCAGCGCGTAGAGCGTCTCGGTGAGGGCGCCGCCCACGGTCACGATGCGCCGGGCGACCGGCGCCGCGGCCTGCGCAGGCGCGCCCAGGGCCGCCAGGCCGGCAGCAGCCAGCAGGTGGCGGCGGCTCAGCATGCGGCGCACCCGGTGTCGTGCGGCTGCCAGGCCGGCGGGCTGACCAGCGTGTCGACCAGCCGGCGCCAGGCGCAGAGCTCGGGCCGGCCGGGCTTGCGCTCGCCGAACAGCATGGCGATGGTCCGGCCGTCGGCGTCGAACAGCTCCAGCGAGGTCACGAGCCCGTCGCTGGTGGGCTTGCGCACCGCCCAGGCCTGGGCGATGTGGTCCTCGCGCAGGTGCAGGTTGAAGCCGGGGTCCAGCACGTTCAGCCACGGGCCCGTCACCTGCACGCGCTGCACCGGGCCGGTGTGGATCTGGATCACGCCGGGGTTGCCGACGAAGACCATGACCGGCAAGGCATCACGGGCGGCGCCGTGCAGCACGTCGCGCACGGCCGCGGTGTCCACCGGCTGGGCGTAGCCGGGGTCGGCCAGGCGCAACGCCTGCGTGCGGCTCAGGCCGTGGCGGCGCAGCAGGCCGAAGAAGTCGTGCGTGTCGCGCAGCGACGCCCAGCCCTCGCGGAACGCTCGCACGTCGATGTCGGCGTCGGGGATCTCCGCGGCCTCGGCCACCGGCGGCACGGCTTGCAGGCCGGGCGCGCAGTCGGCCGACACGCTGGTGGCGACCAGCGCTGCCCAGGCCGGCAGGTCCGTCGCGGGGCGCGTGAAGACCTTGTGCACGGCGATGCCGGCAGCGTCGAAGAACTGCAGGCTGCGCTGCAGGCCCTGCGCGCCGTCTTCCTCGACGGCAAAGCCGTGGGCCCAGCGGCTGTAGAAGATGCGCAGGTCGATGTCGGGGCCCAGCACCAGCCCGGTCTCGCGTCCGGCCGGGCCGTGGGCGGCGGCGTTGCCGTAGACGCCGGTCTTCTCGTGCACGCAGGAGGCGTTGCGTGTCAGCGCCATCACCGGGCCCACGGCCTCCAGCGCGGCGATCAGGCGCGGCCACGCGGGCGCCAGGCGCCTGGCGCGCAGGCCCGCGGCCGGGCCGTCGGGACGAACGTGGGCGGCGACCAGTTCGCCTTCGCTGACGCCCAGCTGCTGCGCGATGTCGCGGTGGCGTGCGGCGCCGGCGCGCCGGGCTTCGGCGTAGGCCTCGCGCAGCCGTTGATGGGGGTCGATGCGAATCTCCAGGGTGCTCATGGCGGGGCCTTTCAGAAGTCGTGGCGCAGCGTCAGCTGCAGGTGGCGGCCGGGGGCCGTGTAGGCGTCCTTGACGGTGCTGCTGTCGGCCAGGCCGCGCACGTCGCTCCAGCGCCAGTAGCGGGCGTCGGTGACGTTGTTGAGCTGCGCGATCAGCGTCCACTGCGGCGCGGCCAGCCAGCGGGCGCTGAGGTCGAGCACGGTGTAGGCCCCGGGGGCGAAGGCCGCCGGCGCGGTGCTGCGGATGCGCTCGGCCGCCTTGGCTTCGGCGTGCAGCAGGTCGGCGCGCAGCGCCCAGGCCGCCGTCTCGTAGTGCAGGCCGAGTGCGGTGCGAGCCGGGTCGACGCTGTCCAGCGGTTCCTCGATGCCGTTGCGCGTGCTGGTGCCGCGGGTCATCGCCGTGGCGGCGCTCAGCGTCCAGGCGGCGGCAAAGCGCCAGTCGCCGCGCAGCTCGATGCCGCGGATGCGCGCCTGCGCCAGGTTGATGAACTGAAACACCGTCGGATCGGCCGGCGTGGCGCTGCCGCCGACCGATTCCTGGCTGATGAAGTCGCGGTAGCGGTTGTCGTAGGCGGCCAGCTGCCAGCGCAGCGCGCGCTGCGGCGGCCCGAGCGTGCCACGCAGGCCGAGCTCCAGGCTGCTCGCCGTTTCGGGCTGGAGCCTCGGGTTGCCCACGCTGCGGTAGCCCGAGGCGACGTTGGTGAAGCCGTTGTTGACCTGCCCCGGCGCCGGCGCACGAAATCCGCGCGCCCACTGCGCATAGGGCACGAAGACCTCGCTGACACGCCACACCGCGCCCAGGCGCGGGCTCAGCGCGTCGCCCGACAGGCCGACCACGGCGCCGCCGGTGTAGCCCGTGGCGTCGGGGTCGAGCGCGTAGTGGTCGTAGCGCAGGCCGGGGATCAGCGTGAGCCGGCCGGGGCCGCCCGCGAGCTCGATCTCGCTCTGCACGAAGGCGCCGGCCAGCGTGTAGTCGGTGTCGGGGAAGGGCCGCACCGGGAAGGCCTCGCCGAAGGGCGGCGGTGCGCTGGGCGTGGGCGTGCCGTCGCGCAGCGCGGTGATGCGCGTGCGGCTGGCGTCCAGGCCGTAGCTCAGGCGCTGCGTCAGCGCACCGACGAGCTGGCTCTCGAACTGCGTCGACAGGCCCAGCACGCGCTCGCGGTAGCGGCCGTCGCGGGTGCGGTCGGCGGCGGTCAGGCGGTCTTCGGCGGCCCACTGCCGGGTCTGCGCGTCCTGCGCGTAGAGCTGGGTCCTGGCCTGTTGCCACGCCGTGCCGTTGGGGTCGTCGTAGCGGTGCTCGAGCGACAGGCGTCGACGCTCCACGCGGTCGCGTGCATCGAGGTCGATCACCGCAGTGGCCGGCAGCGCGGCGGCTGGCGACGGTGCGGTGCGGGCCGAGAGCACCTCGGTGTCGACGCGGCGCTGCATCCACTCCAGCGTGGCGCCCAGGCGGTGCACCGGGCTCGGGCTGTAGGCCAGCTTGCCCAGCAGCACCTGCTGCCGGTGGTCCAGCGGGTTGGGCGCGGTGCGTGAACTGTCCGGTGCCTCGTTCGTGCCCTGGTTGGCGGTGGCGTGGCCCTGGCGCCGGCTCGCCAGCAGCAGGGCTTCCCAGGCGCCGCTGCGGCCTGCGACGGCGGCGGTGACTGCGGCGGCATCGTCGAGCTGCGTGCCGCTGAGCCGCACGAAGCCGCCCACGCTGCGGCCGGGCTTGAGCAGGTCGGCCGGGTCGGGCGTGCGCAGGCTGATGGCGCCAGCCAGGCCGTCGCTGCCGAAGCTGGTGGACGCCGGGCCGCGCAGCACCTCGACGGCCTGCGTGGCGTCCAGCGCCAGGTAGTCGGCGCGGCCGGTGGCCAGGGCGCCGAAGCTGAAGCTGCCGGGCACGCGGATGCCGTCCACCAGCATCAGCACCTGGTTGCCTTCGAGGCCGCGGATGTTCAGGCCCTCGTTGCCGGCGCGGCCGGTGCTGGCGCCGGCGGCGCTGAAGCGGCCCGGCGCAGCGCGCACGCTGAGGTCGACTTCGTGGCGGAAGAGGTCCTTGATGTCGCGGGCGCCGCTGGCTTCGATCTCGCGCGCCGACCTCACGCTGACGGTGGTGGGCACCTCGTCGGCGCGGCGGTCGGTGCGCGTGGCGCTGTTGACGAGGGCCGGCAGCGCGGTGGCGTCCGGCGGGGGGTCGGTCGGGGTCTGGGCCAGCGCCGCGCCGGGGCCGAAGCCTCCGGCAAGCAGCACGGCCAGCGCGACGGGTGTCTTGCGCAGCACGTTGGGTTCCTGGTGAGGAGCACGTGCTGGCGGGCTGCTGGCTGGTGCGGAAAAGGGGAGCGGACTACTTGGTGAGGATCAGCTTTCCGAGCGCGGTCAGGCGCAGTCGGTAGACGGCGGGGCCATGTTCGATCTCGATCTCGTGCGCGCGGCCGAACAGCTCGGCGCTGCGCCAGCGGCGGGCCAGGGCCGGGGCCTGGCGCTGCGTCGCGCCGAGCCGGGCGGCGGGCTCGGCCGGTGGCGGCAGCGCGGGGCCGCCGGGGGGCGGGGCGGTGGGCTCGGACATCGTCAGACGTGCGCCTCGGTGGCCGTCTCGCCGCGTCGCACGCCGTGGTGCGGGTGGGCCGCGGCCGCCAGGGTCGACGGCTCCAGGGCCGGTGCCTCGACCCACATCGGGGCGCCGGCGTGCGCCTCGAAGGTCTGGCGCGCGCAGTCGTGGCAGGCGCCGCAGGCGGTGGCCACCAGCAACTCGAACTGCAGGTCGTCGAAGCTGGCGCAGCCTTCACGCGCCGCTTGGGCGATGTCGCGGTCGGAAACCCGGTGGCAGATGCAAACTATCATGCAGCGACTGTAATGCGAATCATTCTTGTTCGCAAGCTACCTCGGGTGAAAACCCCGCGTGGCCGCAGGACGCCGGGAGACCAGCGCCGGGGCGGCCAGCGCGGCTGCCGCGGGGGCCGGGTCAGTCGCCCAGCTGCGTCTGCAGGTAGTTCTGCTCGCCGACCTTGCCCACCAGGTCGAGCTGGGTCTCGAGGAAGTCGATGTGCTCCTCGGTGTCGTGCAGGATGTGCTGGAACAGGTCGCGCGTGACGTAGTCGCGCGAGATCTCGCACTGCGCGATGGCCTCCTTGACGGTGGCCTGCGCGGTGCGCTCGGAGGCGAGGTCGCAGCCCAGCGCCTCCACCAGCGTCTCGCCGATCAGCAGCTTGCCCAGGTCCTGCAGGTTGGGCAGCGCGTCGAGCGTGAAGAGGCGCTCCATCAGCGCGTCGGCGTGTTTCATCTCGCCGATCGACTCTTCGTATTCCTTCTTCGCCATGCGCTCGAAGCCCCAGTGCTTGAACATGCGGTAGTGCACGAAGTACTGGTTGATGGCGGTGAGCTCGTTCTTGAGCTGGGCTTGCAGGAAGTGGATGACCTGGGGGTCGCCTTGCATGGGGTGTTTCCTCGGAGTGGCGGGGCAGGCTGGCGGGCATGTACAGCGCCCGCCGCCAGGCCCTGGAGTGTCAGGCCAGCGGCGCCCGCCGCGCGCGAAAACCTTGCGGTGCAGGCTGCCTTGCCCGCACGCGGCCACCACAATCCACCGGCCCCGGGCGCCATCGAACGCGCTCGCCGAACAAGCGCTCACCCCGATGGAGACCGTCTGGACAGGTTCATGGCGCTGCTGGCCGACGCCCCGGTGTCGGCGCTGCTGCTCGGCACCTTCGTGGGCGTGAGCCTGCTCGGCCTGTGGACGATGCCGGCGCTGATCGACCGCCACCTGCTGCGCCCGTACTGGCTGCTGCGCCGGCGCCAGTACGCCACGGTGGTGACCAGCGGCTTCATCCACGCCGACCTGATGCACCTGGCCTTCAACGCCTTCACGTTCTTCGCGTTTGGGTTTGCGCTGGAGCGGCACATCGGCTCGGCGAGCCTGGCCGCGCTGTACGCCAGCGGGCTGCTGGTCAGCAGCGCCGGCACCTGGCTGCAGCACCGGCACGAGGCCGGCTACGCCAGCCTGGGCGCCTCGGGCGCGATCCTGGCGGTGCTGATTGCATCGATCGTCTACTTTCCGCAGCACGCGATCTACATCCTGCCGATCCCCGTGCCGATCCCGGCGCCGCTGTTTGCCCTGGCCTACCTGGTCTTCAGCGTCGTCGCCGCCCGGCGCGGCGGCGGTCGCATCAACCACGATGCCCATGTGTCGGGGGCCCTGGCGGGCGTGGCCTTCGTGGCGCTGACCGATGCGCCGGCGCTGGCCTCGGCCTGGCAGCGCGCGCTGGCGCTGCTGCCGGGCTGAGGCGCTTCAGCGCAGCGGGATCACGACGGCGCGGTCCACCGGCACCACCGTCACGCTGTTCTGCGGCGAGCCTTCGATGACACGGTCGGAGTAGGTCAGGTAGACGAGCGCGTTGCGCTTGCGGTCGACCATGCGCACCACGCGCAGCCGCTTGAAGACCAGCGAGATGCGCTCGCTGTACATCTCTTCCTGCGCCGGCAGCGGCTGCGCAAAGCTGATCGGCCCCACCTGGCGGCAGGCGATCGAGGCTTCGGCGCGGTCCTCGGCCACGCCCAGCGCGCCCTTGATGCCGCCGGTCTTGGCGCGTGACACGTAGCAGGCCACGCCGGCCACCTTGGGGTCGTCGTAGGCGTCGACGACGATCTTGTGGTCGGGGCCGATGAACTTGAAGACGGTGTCGACCTCGCCGATGGGTTCGGCCCTGGCGGCCAGCGGCACGGTGGCCGCCGCGGCGGCGAGCACGGCCGCCAGGACGGCGGCCCGCGATCCCGCGGCGCGGGCAGGCGATGGGCGGTTCATGGGAGCTTTCAAGTGCCGCAGAAGGTCCGGTACTGCGCGGTGAGCTGCGCGGGTGCCGGCGTGGCGTAATGCGCCAGTGCCGGGTCTTCGTCGTAGGGCCGCTGCAGCGCGGCCAGCAGGCTGTGGAAGGGCGCCAGGTCACCGTCTTCGGACGCGGCCGCCAGCGCCTCCTCGACGCGGTGGTTGCGCGGAATCAGCCACGGGTTGACGCCGCGCAGGCGCGCGGCCCGCGCCGGCGCGGCGCCGGCGTCGCCCGCGTCCTCCAGCGCGCAGCGCGCCTGCCAGCGGGCCAGCCAGGGGTTGACGGCCGCGGCCTCCGCGAACAGCGCGCGCACCGGGTTGGCGTCGCCGGCGGCGGCATCGGCCAGCCGGCGCCAGGCCAGCGTGAAGTCCACGCCGTGCTGCTGCAGCAGCGCCAGCCAGTCGGCGGCCAGCGCGGCGTCGGCGCTGTCGTCGGTGGCACGTTGCAGCCCGAGCTTGGCGCGCTGGCCCTGCAGCAGCGCCTGGGCGTGCAGCGCCGGGAAGGCGTCGATGACGGCGGTCACCTCGGCCACCGCCTGCTGCACCGCGGCCTCGTCGTCGCCGCTGGCCATCAGCGGCAGCAGCGCCTCGGCCAGGCGCGCCAGGTTCCAGCGCGCGATGGGCGCCTGGTTGGCATAGGCGTAGCGGCCGCCGTGGTCGATGCTGCTGAAGACGGTGGCCGGGTCGTAGGCCTCCATGAAGGCGCAGGGGCCGTAGTCGATGGTCTCGCCCGAGATCGTCATGTTGTCGGTGTTCATCACGCCGTGGATGAAGCCGACGTTCATCCACTGTGCGATCAGCACCGCCTGCCGTTCGGCCACCGCGCGCAGCAGCGCGGCAAAGCGGCCCGGCGTGCCGGCCAGCGCGGGGTCGTGGCGGGCGATGGTGTAGTCGGCCAGCTGCAGCAGCTTGTCGAGCTCGCCGCGCGCGGCGAAGAACTGGAAGGTGCCCACGCGCAGGTGGCTGGCCGCCACGCGCGTGAGCACTGCGCCCGGAAAGGCCGCCTCGCGGCGCACCCGCTCGCCGGTGCCCGCCACCGCCAGCGCGCGCGTGGTGGGGATGCCCAGCGCGTGCATGGCCTCGCCGATCAGCACCTCGCGCAGCATCGGCCCCACGGCCGCCTTGCCGTCGCCGCCGCGTGAATACGGCGTGCGGCCGCTGCCCTTGAAGGCGATGTCGCGGCGCCGGCCGTGGCGGTCGATCACCTCGCCCAGCAGCAGCGCGCGGCCGTCGCCCAGCTGCGGCGAGAAGCCGCCGAACTGGTGGCCCGCGTAGGCCTGGGCCAGCGGCTCGGCGCCTGCCGGCACCGTGTTGCCGGCAAAGAGCGCGGCGCCTTCGGGGCCGTCCAGCGCGGCAGCGTCCAGCCCGAGTTCGTCGGCCAGCCCGCGGTTCAGGTAGAGCAGCGCCGGCGCCGGCACGGTGGCCGGTGGCCAGGCGGTGTAGAGGCCGCGCAGCTCGCGTGCGTAGCTGTTGTCGAAGGGGATGTTCAGCATGGGGGCCCGGTGTGTGATGGGCCGGAGTGTGCCGCCTTGGCGGGCGTGCCGTCTGCCGGAGGGTCGCAGAACGGGTGGATCGACAGACGCCTGGCAGGCCGGCACAGGGCCGGGCGAGGGCCTAGTCGGGCCACCAGCCGTCGGCGCGCAACACGAGCAGCGGCGTGTCGAACACGCCACTGACACGATCGGCGCGCGCCGGCCCCAGCGTCTGGCGCCAGACCGGGCCCTGGCGCATGGCCACCACCGCACCGGCCACCTCCGCGCCCAGGCCTTCCAGCAGCGTCCACACCTGCTGCAGCGTGCCGCCGCTGCTGACGGCGTCGTCCACGATCAGCACGCGCTGACCCTGCACCAGCGGCAGCTGGTTCGGGTCGAGGTAGAGGCGCTTGCCCGGCCCGGGCGTGGTGATGGAGCGGGCTGGCACCGACAGCGCCTCGTCGTACCAGAACTTGCGCGAGCTGCCCAGCGGCACCCAGCGGCTGTGCCCCAGCGCCTGCGCCACGGCCGGGGCGAAAACCTGGCCCAGCGTGGGCAAGCCCACCACCACGCCGGCACCGTAGCGCCGGGCCCGGGCGCCCATGGCGGCCCCCAGCGCCGCCACCACGGGCAGCGCGGCCTGGTTGGCGATCAGCGAGGCCACGGCACGGCCGGCCGCGCCCGGGGCCACGGGCAGACGACGCACCGGCAACACGAGCACGCTGCCGTCGTCCAGCGTCACGGGGTAGCCGTGGCGGTAGGGCGGCTGCAGCCGCCCAGCCCAGTCGGCCTGCGGCTCCAGCCGTTGCCAGCAGCCGGTGGTGGGCCGCGTCCAGGCGTCGGCCGGCTCAGCCGGTGGCATGCAGCGCCCGCCGGAACAGGTCGACGGGGGGCCGGTACAGGCCGCGGCCGACCATGCCCGATGCACCGTCGGCCGCCAGCATGGCCAGCACCACCAGCGGTGCCTGCTGGCAGGCCACCACCTTCGCCGCGTCGATGCCGACGGGCCAGGCCTCGGGCAGCCCCGGGTGCGGCGCCCGCAGCAGGGCTTTGGTGGCCAGGGCTTCGCCGTCGTGCAGGTGCGGCGCAAAGACCGACAGCGGCTCGGGCGCATGCAGCAGGCGCTGGCCCCCAAAGCCCAGGAGATCGATCACTGCGCTGTCGCCGATGGCGCCGCCCACGGGCGTGGCGGGCGGCTTGCCGGGCAGTCGTGGCCCGGTCAGCGTGACCTCGTCGCAGGCCGTCCAGATCGTGGGGCGGCCGGCCAGCGCGATGGCAAAGCGCTCGCCGTTGCCGCCAGCGCGCGTGACGAGCGTGCCCAAGGGACCGTGTTCGGCCGCGCGCAGCAGCAGCGCGCTGGCGGCCATCCACAGGGTCAGGAAGAACAGCGGGTTGGCTGCGATGTCGTCGGCCACGGCGCGCGCACCATCGGCTGCGCCGGGGCAGCGCAGCGCCTGCACCAGCGCTTCGTTGGCCCGCGCGGTGCGGCTGTGCAGGTCGTCGCCACCGGCCAGGCCCTGCACCCCGAGCGGCCACAGGCCGATCGGGCCGTGGTGGTCCAGGTGGGCACGCAGCGCCGGTGCCAGCACCGTGTCACGGTGGCGCAGGCGCGCTAGCAGCGTGGGGTCGCGCTGGCCCATGCGGGTGTCGGGGCCGCGCACGGTGGACAGCGGTGCGTGCAGGCAGCCGTCCGGGCCTGCGGCGTTGCCCACTGCGCACAGCGGCGTGCCGGGCGACACCACGGCCGCCAGCGGCGTGACGCAGCCGCGGTCTTGCGCCGGTGTCAGCGTCAGGGCGCCGCTGCGCAGCAGCTGTTCAGCCTCGGCCTCGTCGGCGGCCCAGCCTTCGTGCAGGCAGGTCATGACGATGGACGACACCAGCACCGGCGGCGGGCACCGCGGGTCGCGCAGGGGCGGGCCGGCATGCAGCAGCTCGTGCCGCTGCAGGCCCAGCGCTTGCTCGGCGGTGAGCACGCCGGTCCACTGCGGGCGCACGGCCAACAGCGCAGGCAAGGAAGCAGACACAGGCCCGGGCAGGGGCCCGGACAGGGGCCCGGACAAGGGCTCGGACGAGGCACCCATGCTCACACGCCCATGTAGGCCGAGCGCACGCGCGGGTCGTCGGCCAGTTCGGCGCTGGGGCCCGCAAAGGCCACGCGGCCGGTCTCGATCACCACGCCGGTGTGCGCCAGCTCGAATGCGGTGAACACGTCCTGCTCCACCAGCAGGATGCTCAGACCGGTGCGGTTGATCTCCAGCAGCGACTCCGAGAGCTTCTCCACCGCGCGCGGTGCGAGGCCCAGCGACAGCTCGTCGATCATCAGCAGCGTGGGCCGCGACATCAGCCCGCGGCCGATGGCGCACATCTGCTGCTCGCCGCCCGACAGCGTGCTGGCGTCCTGCTTCTGGCGGTCTTTCAGGATCGGGAAGAGCGTGTAGACGTGATCCAGGTCGCGCTGGATGTCGGCCTTCAGCGCGGTGGTGCGCAGGTAGGCGCCGATCAGCAGGTTGTCGCGGACCGACATGCCGCGAAAGAGCCGCCGTCCCTCGGGCACGTGCGCGATGCCGGCCTGCAGGATGGCCTCGCACGAGGCGCCGGCCAGTGGCAGGCCGGCAAAAGTGATGTGCCCGGCGCGCGGCGCCACCATGCCCGAGATCGTGCGCAGCAGCGTGGTCTTGCCGGCGCCGTTGGAGCCCACCACGCAGGCGATCTCGCCGGCGTTGACGTTCAGGTCCACGCCCCACAGCACCTGCACGTCGCCGTAGCCGGCCTGCAACTGGCGCACCTGCAGCAAGGGTTCGGTCATGCCGCCATCCTCTGTGCGTACTTGGTGCCCAGGTAGGCCTCGATCACCTTGGGGTCCTCGGCCACCACCTGCGGCACGCCCTGGGCGATGAGCTCGCCGTGGTGCAGCACCAGCAATTCATCGCACAGCGAAAACACCACTTTCATGAGGTGCTCGATGAGCAGGATCGTCACGCCACGGGCGGCGATGGCGCGGATGAGTTCGATGGCGGCCACGATCTCGGCGCTGTTGAGCCCGGCGTTCACTTCGTCCAGCAGCAGCAGTCTCGGCTTCATGGCCAGCGATTTGGCGAGTTCCAGCCGCTTGCGCGACGGCAGCGTCAGCGACGCCGCCGGTTGTTCGGCCTGCGCGTGCAGGCCGACGAAGCGCAGGTGCTCCATGGCATCGTCCCTGGCCTGGCTGGGGCTCCTGGCGCGGCCCGCGTACAAGGCGCCGGCGGCCACGTTGTCGAGCACGCTCATGCGCGGAAAGGGCTGCACGATCTGGAAGGTGCGCGACAGGCCACGCAGGGCCGACTCGAACGGCCGCTGCCGCGTGACGTCCTCGCCATGGAAGCGCAGGCTGCCCGCGTCGGCGCGGTGCACGCCGGTGATCAGGTTCACCAGCGTCGTCTTGCCAGCGCCATTGGGGCCGATGAGGCCGACGATGCGGCCGGGCGCGAGGTCGAAGCTGACCTTGTTGACGGCCGCCACGCCGCCGAAGCGCTTGGTCAGTCCTTGCACCTGAAGCAGGGGTTCGTTCATGTCGGCACCTTGACCGCAGCCGCACCGGCTTGCGCCGGGGCCGCGCGTTTGCGCCAGCGCCAGCGTGCCAGCAGACCGCCCGGCAGGAAGAAGATCAGCAGCACGATCACGATGCCCAGCGCGGCCTGGTTGTAGTCGAGAAAACGCGACCACACCGTCTGCTCGATGAGCACGAAGCTCGTGGCGCCGATCACCGGGCCCAGCAGCGTGCCCGGGCCACCCAGCAGCACCATCACCGGCACCTTCAGCGTCATCAGGATCGAGAACGCGTCGGTCGGCGCGATGTAGGCCACCCACGACGCCGAAATGGCACCCACGGTGCCGCACAGCCAGGCCGACAGCGTGAAGGCCGCCGTCTTGTAGCGCGTGACGTCGATGCCCACCATGTCGGCGGCGTCCTCGTTTTGCTCGATGCAGCGCAGGCCGAAACCGAGCCGCCCGCGGTCCACCAGCACCGTGACCACGAAGCCGATCACCATCACCACCAGCATCGCGTACAGGAAGACCTGGCCCGCAAACTCCGGGCCGCCGCGCAGGATGGGCAGGTTCAGGCCCTCGCCGCCGCCGGTGAGCCCGGACCATGACGAGGCGACCAGGCGCAGCACCTCCACGATGGAGATGGAGCCCACCGCGAAGTAGTGGCCCTTCATACGCAGCAGGCCCCAGCCCAGCAGCGCCGCAAAGCCCCCGGTGATGGCGGTGGCGCCGATCCAGGCCACCACCATCGGCACGCCGGCGTTCTGCAGCAGTGCGCCGGCATAAGCGCCCAGCCCCACGAACCCGGCGGTGGCAAACGACGGGTAGCCCGCGTACCCGCCGATCAGGTTCCATGACAGCGCGAGTGCGCAGTACATGGCCACGAACGTGGCCTGCTGCAGGAAGTAGTTGTTGCCGCCCAGCGGCACCGCGGCGAGTGCGAGCGTGAACAACACGAAGAGCCCGATGGAGACTTTCATTCGTAGCCCTTTCGGCCCAGCAGCCCGGTGGGCCGCGTCATCAGCAGCACGAGCATCAGCACGAAGCCGATCAGCACCGCGTTCTGCGGCCCGAACCAGTGGCCCGAGAAGGACTCGATCAGCCCCAACGCGAGCCCCCCCACCAGGGCGCCGGGCACCGTGCCCAGGCCGCCGATGACACACACCACGAAGGCCTTGCCCAGCAGCAGGCCCGACAGGTTGGTGGTGATCGGGAACACCAGCGCCATCAGCGCCCCACAGGCGCCGGCCAGGCCGGCGCCGATGCCGAAGGTCATTGCGTAGACACGGTTGATGCGGATGCCCATCAATTCGGCCGCGTCACGGTCCATGCGCACGGCCACGATGGCGCGACCTGCGCGCGAACCGCGCATCACACCGTACAGCGCCAGCGTGAGCCCGAGCGCCAGCGCAAAAGCGATGATGCGGTCCCAGGCCAGCACCACGTCGCCCATTGCCAGCGTGCCCAGATCCAGCGTGACACGCCGCGGCGTGGCGTCGAAGATCACGTTCATCGCGTTGTAGAGGATCAGGTCCAGGCCGAAGGTCACCGTCAGCGTGGTCAGCACCGGCTGGCGCACCAGCCGGTTGATCATGGTCATCTGCACCACCCAGCCCACCAGGAACAGCAGCGCCGTCACCGGCAGCAACGCCACCAGCGGGTGCACGCCCCAGTGCAGCCAGGCAAACCAGGTGAGGTAGCCGCCCAGGATGATCAGCGAGCCGTGCAGCATGTTGATGACGTTGAGCACGCCCCACACCAGCGAGAAGCCGACCGCCAGGCACGCATAGAGCGCGCCCAGGGTCAGGCCGTTGACGATGACCTGCAGGTAGACCATGGTGCTGTTTCGGTCCCGGCCGGTCAGGGTGCGGTGACGGCCGCCAGCGTGCCGGCCTTGATGGCCGCCGGGAACAGCGGCACCACCTTGCCCGCCTGCACCTGCACGATGGGCAGCTCGCGGCCCTGGTTCATGCCGTTGGCGCCGAACTTGACCGGGCCGTAGAAGGTCTGGATGTCGATGCCGGCGAGCGCGTCGCGCACCTTCTTCTTGTCGGTGCTGCCGGCTTTCTCGATGGCCTTCTGCAGCGTCACCAGCGCGGCGGCGGCCGAGGCGTGCACGTAGTCGGGGTCCTTCTTCTCGCGTGCCACGAACTCCTTGTAGAAGGCTTCGGTGGAGCCGAAGACGTCGTCCGACTTGTAGGTCAGCGAGTGGTGCCACCACGAGGCGCTGGTCACGCCGTCGGCGAGCTTGCCCAGGCCGTCGATGAACTCACGGTACGAGGGCCCGGTGATCATCGTCACGATGGGCGCCGAGAGCTTGATGTCGCCCATCTGCTTGCGCGCCAGGATCAGGTCCTGCGTGTAGCCGGTGATGAAGATCCACTGCGGCGCGGCGGCCTTGATCTTCAGCAGCGCCGACGCGTGGTCCAGCGTGCCCACGGGGTAGAGGTCGTTGTAGACCACCTCCAGGCCGGCGGCCTCGGCGGCCTTCTTCATCTCGGTGGCCATGGCGCGCGGGAACACGTCTTCGCGGCCCAGGATGGCGATCTTCTTCGTGCCCGGGATCAGCTGCGTGAACAGCACCGACATGTTCTGCACGATGCCGCCGTTGGGCGCCAGCGTGCCGAAGAGGTACTGGTAGCCCTGGTTGAACACCGACTCGCTGGACGCCACCGAAGCCATCACCGGCACGCCGTAGCGCTCGGCCACGCCGGCCACCACCTTGGTGTGGCCGGAGCCGAAGGGCGCGGTCAGGAAGTCGACCTTGTCCTGGGTGATCAGCCGCTCGGCGATCTGCTGCGCGCGCTTTTCGTCGGACTGGTAGTCGTAGGTCAGCAGTTCCACCTTCATCTTCTTGCCGCCCACGCTGATGCCGCCGGCCGCGTTGACGCGCTTGAGCCACATGTCGTAGGCCACCTGCTGCTTCTTGCCCTCGTCGGCCAGGCCGCCGGTGAGCGCCAGCGGCGCGCCGATGCGGATGACGTCCTGCGCGAGCGCGGGGCTGGCCAAGGCGGCCAGCAGCGCCAGCGCAGCGAGGGTGGTGGTGAAGAGTCGGCGGGTCATCGGGGTTCTCCTGAGGGGTGTGGGGCGGGATGGCTGCGGTTCATTCGACCGGCGACATGTCGGCGGCCTGCTTCACGTCGCCGTCCTTGTAGGCGCCCCAGCAGGCCGAGAGCTGGTGCATCGAGACCGGATCGAGGTCGAAGCGCGGCAGGTCGTCGGCGTCCCAGTGGCCGAAGCGGTCGGTGCCGCGCACCAGCGTGGCGCGGCCTCGGCCCGTGGCCATGTGCACCTCGGGCGGGATGAAGAAGAACGCAAAGCCGATCCGCCGCTCGTGCGAGCGGTTGGGCAGCGAGCTGTGCGCGGTCTGTTCGTGGTGCAGCGAGAACTGCCCGGCCTGCAGCGGCATCTCCACCGCGCTGGCCTCGTCGATGTCGGTCAGCGTCTGTCCCTTGGCCAGCATGTTGTCGGCGGCAAAGGTCTCGACGTGGCGCAGCGCCGGCCCGCGGTGCGTGCCCGGCGCCACCCGCAGGCAGCCGTGCAGCGGCGACGCGTCGGTCAGCGCCACCCAGGCCGTCACCTCGCGGTGCGGTGTGAGGCCGAAGTAGGCCGAGTCCTGGTGCCAGGACACGTAACGGGGATCGCGCGCATCCTTGGCGAAGATCGACGAGCCGAAGAGCAGGATGTCGGGCCCGATCAGGTCTTCCACGGCATCGAGCACGGCGGGGCAGGTGGCGATCTCCATGAGCCACGGGAAGGCCAGATGGCCTTTGATCTTGAGCGTGCGGTTGGCGTCGTGCCCCACCGCCTGCTCGTAGGCCTCGATGCGTTGGCGGTAGCCCGCCGCGCGATCGGCATCGAAGGCGCGGAACGGGAACGTGTAGCCCTGCGTCTGGAACGACGCGACCTGGGCGGGTGTCAGCAGCTTGGGCATGACCGCCTCACCTGGCCGCACGCAGCGTGGCCTGCTGCATGTCCACCGGGTACAGCACCATGGGTTTGCCGCCCTGGATCTGGATGATCGGCAGGTTGCGGTTGCCGTTCATGCCGTCGGCGCGAAACTTGATGGGGCCGTAGAAAGTGTGGATGTCGGTGGCTGCAATGGCGTTGCGCAGGGCCTCGGGCTGCAGCGAGCCGCCCTTCTCGATGGCCTTCTGGATGACGATCAGCGCCGCCGCCGACGAGGCGTGCACGTAGTCCGGGTCCTGCCCGGTCTTCTTGCGCACGGCGTCGGCAAAGGCCTGGGTGCTGCCGAACACGTCGTCGGACTTGTAGGTCTGCGACGGGTGCCACCAGGTGGCCGAGGTCACGTTCTCGGCTAAGGCGCCCAGGCTGTCGACGAATTCCTTGTAGGCCGGCCCGGTGATCATCGCAGGTCGGCCATCTGCTTGCGCACCAGCACCAGGTCCTTGGTGTAGCCGGTGACGAAGATCCAGTCGGGCGCGGTGGCCTTCATCTGCGTCAGTGCGGCGGCGTGGTCGAGCGTGCCCACCGGATACAGCTCGTCGTAGACCAGTTCCAGCCCGGCCTTCTTCGCCTGCGCGGCCATGGTCGACGCCATGACCTTGGGGAACACGTCGGCCCGCCCCAGCACGGCCACGCGCTTGACGGCAGGCTGCTTGTCCTGCATCAGCGCGATCATCGCGTCGATGAGGCCGACCGACGGCGCCAGCGTGCCGAACAGCGTCTTGTAGCCCTGGTTGTGCACCGGCTCGGCCGAGGCCACGGCGACGATGGGGATGCCGTAGCGCTCGGCCACGCCGGCCACCACCTTGGTGTGGCCCGAGCCGAAGGGCGCGGTCATGACCTGCACCTTGTCCACCGTGATCAGCCGCTCGGCCAGTTGCTGCGCGCGTTTTTCGTCGGTCTGGTAGTCGTAGTAGACGAGCTCGACCTTGCGCTTGACGCCGCCCATCGTGATGCCGCCGGCCGCGTTGATGCGTTCCAGCCAGAGCTCGTACCCGGCCTGCTGCTTCTTGCCCTCGTCGGCCAGGCCGCCGGTCAGCGCCAGCGGCGCGCCGATGCGGATGACGTCCTGTGCCAGGGCGCTGCCGGCCATGCCGGCGAGGCCGGTGATCAGGGCAGCCAGGATGCGGAGACTGAGGCGTCTGGGGTTCATGAGGTGCTTTCGTGGGACCGGTGGGAGGAGCTCAGGCGGTGTGGCGGCGCAGCGCGCGGTCGATCAGTCGCCGCCAGCGTGCCTTGGCAACGGCCCACAGCAGCGACGTGGCACTCAGCGGCTGCGCTGCGGCTGGCCGCGCGGGTGCGGCCGCCGTGGGTTGCGGGGTCGGCACACACGCGGGCACCAGCGGCGCTGGATCGAATTGCGGCAGCCAAGCCGGGGCGTCGGCCGTGGGCAGCAGCGGGTGCACCGCCGGCACGGCAGCGGACGCTGTCGCCGCCGCCACAGGCTGCAGCCGGGCCGACAGGTTGGCCGCAAACTGTGCGGTCAGCGCCGCCGCCAGGTCGCGCACCAGGCCGCCGCGGCTGAACTGCGCCAGCGTGCCGGTGAGCGTGTAGTCCACCTCGACCTGCACACGGCTGCCGGTGCCGGCCGCCGTGACGCTGAAGGCCACCGCGCCCTTGACGCGTGACTGGCTGCGCTTGTCGACCGCCGAGCCCTGGAAGCTGCCACGCCGGGCGGCGTCGTCCGCCGTGGCGCGGCCGCTGCCCACGAAGCCGGCGCTGATGGGCCCGAGCTTCACGTCGAAGCGCAGCGGCCATTCGCCATCGACGGCCGGGCCGGTGAGCGCGGCACCGGGCAGGCACGACACGAGCAGTTCGATGTCGGCAAACGCCGGCCATGCGCGATCGGGCGGCACCGGCAGGTCAAAGCCTTGTTCAAGCACCATGGGCCGCCCCCGTGCGGCGCTGGGCCAGCACACGCAGGATCGCCAGCACGATGCCGCGGTAGCCGGTGCAGCGGCACAGGTTGCCGGCCAGCTCCAGCCGCACGCGGGCTTCGTCGGCGTGGGGCAGACGTTGCACGATGTCGCGTGCCGTGATCAGCATGCCGGGTGTGCAGTAGCCGCATTGCAACGCGTGTTCGGCGCTGAAGGCCTCGCGCAGCTGCACCATCACCGGGTCGTGCTCCAGGCCTTCGAGGGTGCGGATCGTGCGCCCCTCGCAGGCCGCGGCGCAGGTCAGGCACGAGCGCGCCGGCGCGCCGTCGATCTCCAGCGTGCAGGCGCCGCACACGCCGTGCTCGCAGCCCAGGTGGGTGGCGGTCAGGCCGTGCTGCTCGCGCAGGTGGTCGGCCAGGTGGGTGCGGTCTTCGGCCGGGCCGCTGAGCAGTCCGCCGTTGACGTGCAGGGTGATCGTCTTCATGCGCCAGCTCCCGGGCTCAGCACGTCCTGCAGCGCCTGGCGCAGCACGGCGGCGTGGACCTCGCGTTCGTATGGGTCGGTCAGGCCGGCGTCGTCGAGCCGGGCCTGCATCGCCCCAGGTTGCAGAAGCGCGGCCAGCGCCTCGGCGCCTTGCACCACGCGGGGCACGCCGTCGAGCGAGCCCATCACCGCACGCGCCACGCCGCGCCCGGGGTCGACCCAGGCGGCGCCGATGGCGTCGGCAAACTCGCCCGGCTTGCGGCACAGCTTGCGGTACGACCAGCGGGCTTGATCGCCGAAGCACGGCACGTCGACGGCCAGCAGCAGCTCGTCGGGCGCCAGCGCGGTGGTGAAGGCACCGAGCAGGAACTCGTCGACCGTCAGCACCCGTTCGCCCTGCGGCCCGCCGAGCACGAAGCGCGCGTCCAGCAGCGCCATCGTCGACACCCAGTCGGCCGCCGGGTCGGCATGCGCCAGGCTGCCGCCCAGCGTGCCGCGGTTGCGCACCGCGCGGTAGGCGATGCCGGCGGCCACGTGCGGCAGCAGGCCGCGAGTGAGGTCGGGCAGCGCGCCGTCTTCGATGCGGGCATGGGTGACGGCCGCGCCGATGCGCAGCATGTCGCCCTGGCGCTCGAAGCCTTGCAGGGCCGCGATGCGGCTCACGTCCACCAGCCGGTCCACCTGCACCAGGCGCAGGTTGAGCATGGCGCCCAGCGACTGGCTGCCGCCGCAGACCTTGGCGGTCAGCTCGCCTGCCTGCAGCAGCTCGCTGGCCTGCGTGGCGCTCTCGGCGCGCCGGTAGTCGAACGCGGCGGCCTTCATGCGCCCACCCCGGCGCGGCGCAGTGCCTCGCGCAGGCGGCGCGGCGTCACGGGGCACTCCATCATCTCCACGCCCAACGCGGCCAGCGCGTCGTTGATGGCGTTGACGATGGCCGCCGGCGGCGCAATGGCGCCGCCTTCGCCGATGCCCTTCTGGCCGAACTCGGTGTAGGGCGAGGGCGTCTGCATGTGCTCCAGCCGCGCCATCGGCACCTCGGTGGCGCCGGGCAGCAGGTAGTCGGCCAGCGTGGAGGCCAGCGGCTGGCCTTCGCTGTCGTAGCGCATCTCCTCGTACAGCGCGGTGCCGATGCCCTGCGCCAGGCCGCCCAGGATCTGCCCGTCCACGACCATGGGGTTGAGCAGCACGCCGCCGTCTTCCACCACCACGTAGTCCAGCAGCTCCACGGTGCCGAGCGTGGTGTCGATGGCCACCGCGCACGCGTGTGCCGCGTAGCTGAAGGTGCCGGTGTCGCGCTGGGCCTTGTAGCCCACCGTCACTTCAAGTCCGGCCGGATCCACGTCGGCCGGCATGCGCTGCGGCTGGCGGTACCAGGCATGAGCCACCTCGGCCAGCGTGGTGTGGCGGCCGGAGAGCGTGTCGACGATGCGGCCCGGCTGCAGCTGCAGGTGGCCGGCGGGCACGTCGAGCAGGCTGCCGGCGATGTGGCACACCCGCTGCGCCAGCGCCTTGCAGGCGGTGGACACCGCGCCGCCGCTCATCACCGCGCAGCGCGAGCCCCAGGTGCCGGTGGAGTAGGGCGACATCGCGGTGTCGCCGTGCAGCAGCCGCACCTGGCTCTCGTCGATGCCCAGCACCGTGTGCGCCACCTGGGCCAGCGTCGTCTCCAGGCTCTGGCCGTGCGAGTGCGCGCCGATGCGCAGCTCCAGCACGCCGTCGGGCGTGAGGCGGGCGCCGCAGGGCTCGTGCCCGGGCACCATCGGGATGCCCCAGCCGTGATAGACCGAGGTGCCGTGTGCCGCCTGTTCGCAGTAGATGGCCTGGCCGATGCCGATGCGCCGGCCGTCGGGCTCGCCGCGCTGCTGGCGTGCGCGCCAGGCGGGCCAGTCGAGCGCGTCGAGCGCGCGGTTCAGCGCCTGCGGGTAGTCGCCCGAATCGAAGTGCTTGCCGGTGATGTTGTCGAAGGGCATGGCCTCGGGCGGCACCAGGTTGGCCAGGCGCACGGCCTGCGGCTCCAGCCCCGCGGCGCGGGCCACCGCGTCCACCAGGATCTCCAGCGCACGCGGTAGGGCAGGATGGGCGGCTTGTTGGTGGCCACGCTCCAGGTGCGGCAGGCGTAGGCGTCCATGCGGTAGGGGCCGGGCAGGATGGAGCCCACCTGGGCTGCTTCCAGGCAGGCCGAGAACGGGTAGGACGAATACGCGCCCGAGTCCACCGTGGCGTCGCAGTCGATGGCCAGCAGGCGGCCCGACTTCTCGGCGTACAGCGTGATGTCGTAGGCGTGCTCGCGGCAGTTGGCGTTGGCGGTGAGCTGCTCGCGCCGGTCTTCGATCCAGCGCACCGGGCGCTGCAGGTGCATGGCCAGCCAGGCCAGGCAGATTTCTTCGGGCAGCAGGATGCCCTTGTAGCCAAAGCCGCCGCCCACGTCGGGCGCGATCACGCGGATGCGGCCCTGGTCCAGGCCCAGGCATTCGCTCAGGCCCGCGCGGTTGATGTGCGGCATCTGCGCCGCGCTGTGCATCACCAGCTGGTCGGCACGGTGGTCCCAGTGGCAGACGACGCCACGGCCTTCGATGGGGGCCATGCTCTGGCGCGCGGTGCGCACCTGTCGGCGCACGACGATGGGCGCGCTGGCCTGGATGGCATCGAGATCGCCGCGCACGTTCGTGTGCAGGAAGAGGTTGTCGCCCCATTCGTCGTGCACCAGGGCCGGCGGGTGGGCGCTGCGCGCGGCCAGCATGTCCACCACGGCGGGCAGGTCGTCGATGTCCACCTCGACCTGTGCCGCCAGGTCTTCGGCCTGCGCACGCGTGGGCGCCACGCACATCACGATCAGCTCGCCCACCTGGCGCACCTTGTCGCGCGCCAGCGGCCACTGGTCAGAAGGCTTGAAGCCGGGCAGGGCCGACACCGCACGGATGGGCTTGACGCCCACCAGGTCGTCCATCGTGAAGACCTGGGCCTCGTGGCCCGCCGGCTTGGTGACGCCGCCCAGCCGGCCGTGCGCCACGGGCGAGCGCACGAAGGCGACGTCGAGCATGCCGGGCAGCCGGATGTCGGCCACGAACTCGCCGCGGCCCGTGAGGTAGCGCGCGTCTTCCTTGCGGCGCAGCGAGGCGCCCACGCCGTGCGTGGGTGCCGGCACGGCCAGGTGCGCGGCTTCGTCGCGGTTCATGCGGCCTGCACCACGGGCAGGATCGACGCGTCGGCCTCGAAGCGCACGCCGTCGCGCAGGCAGAAGGCCGGTCGCAGCAGGCGTTCACCCACCAGCTGGGTGCCCTCGTTGTCGCGCAGCGCCCAGCGGCCGCGTTCGTCGTGCAGCACCGACACGTCGGCCGGGTTGCCGATGGCCAGCGTGCCCAGTTCCCGCGGCAGGCCGAACACGTCCACCACGTTGCAGGTGACCATGCGCACCACCTGTTCCAGCGGCAGCCCCAGCGCCAGCATCGCGGTCATGGCCGAGGCGAGCGAGAAGCGCTGCTTGCCGAAGAACATGTGCTCGGCGTCGGAGTGCTGGTCGGGCGTGCCCGCCGGCGCCGGCACCGCGGTGTTGTAGCCGTGCATGTCGGCGCCCAGCGTGTGGGGCACGATGCCGGCGTCCAGCGCGATGCGCGCCATCTTGTAGCTGAAGTGCGAGCCGTGGCCGACGTCGATCTTCAGCCCGCGGTCGAGCGCCTCGCGCACGATGCCGTGCACCTGCCCCTCGCGGTTGACGAAACCGCCCGGGTGGCGCGTGAACGGGTGCGCCAGGATGTCGCCTGCCTTCAGCAGCGGCACCACGTCGGCCAGGATCGTGTCGGCATCGATGCCGTTGGTGCCGGCCTCGGGCAATGGCCAGAGCTGCCCGAAGTGGATGTACAGCGGCAGCTTCGCGGTGGCTGCGATCTCGGCCGACTGGCGCATGACCTCGATGCCCCAGCGTGCAAAGCCGCCCAGCTCGGCATGCGCCTTGAAGCCCTTGACGATGTCCGGGTTGGCCAGCGCGCTCTTCACGGTGGCGGCCACGTCCAGGCAGTCGGGCTTGTAGAGCGAGGGGTAGTAGTGGCCTTCCATGCCGCCCACCAGGTAGGACGACAGATAGGCGAACACACGCGACTGCTTGCTGTTGACCACGTACTCGCGAAACGCCGGCAGCGTCATGCAGGACGGGCCGCCCTGGTCGATCAGCGTGGTGACGCCGGAGTGCACGCCGCACAGATCGGCCTCCAGGCCGAATCGGCCGGTGACGTGCTGGAACACATGCGCGTGGGTATCGATCATGCCGGGAATGACCAGCTGGCCGCGCACGTCGATGCGCTGCGTGGCCGCTGCCGGCGTGCCGGCCGGCAGCACCGCGGCGATGCGGCCGGCGCGGATGGCGACGTCGAACAGGCCGTCCAGCCCCTGGGCCGGGTCCACCAGGTGGCCGCCGGCCAGCACGAGATCGAAGGGGTCCATGAATGTCTCCAGGCAAAGGTCAGGCGCGCGCGGATTCCGCGCCGCGCTGGGCGGCGAGCGACAGGCGGTGCAGGGTGATGTGGCGGATCTCGGCGCGCGAGGCGCCGATGTGGGCCTTGATGAGCATCTCGGCCTCCAGCGTCCGGCGCGCCAGCAGGGCGCCCAGGATCTTGTCGTGCTCGTCGAAGGCGGCCTTGATGCGCGCCGGCTCGATGAAGTCGAGCCGGCGGATGATGCGGATGCGCTCGGTCAGATCGGTGTGGGTGCGCAGCATCTCGCGGTTGCCGGCCAGCGCCACCAGCGTGCTGTGCAGCTTCTCGTCCTGCTGGGCCACGGTCTGGCCGTCCAGGTTGCGGGCCTTTTTCGGCACGCGCCAGAAGTCGCACAGCTCGCGCAGGTCGGGCGCCGGGTCCATGGCGCACAGCCGCCGCACGGCGATCAGCTCGATCTGGATGCGGAAGTCGTACAGGTCTTCGTAATAGGCCAGGTCGAAGGGGCGCACCAGCCAGCCGGCGTGTCCGCCCACGCGGTCGAGGTAGCCCTCGCGCGCCAGCACGTGCAGCGCAAAGCGCAGCGGCGTGCGCGACACGCCCAGGCGGTTGGCCAGCTCCTGCTCCGAGTAGCGCTGGCCAGGGGCCATGCGGAATTCGAAGATGTCGTCCTTGATGCGGTCGTACACGGCCTGGGCCAGCGTGCCCTTCTCGCCGTCGACGCCGGCTTCGTGCACCACCGTGATGCCCGCCGCTGGGGGGTTGGTCGTCTTTGTCACCATCGCTGTGTCTCCTTGCACTTCAATTGGGATCCCGATTGAAGTTCAGCATCTCGACCAGCGTGTACGCAAGGGGCGTACCAGGGGTTGGCCGGGCGTGGGGTCGCGCCGGCTCAGCGCGGCTCGATCTTCAGCTTGCGCACCAGGGCGCCATCACGTTCATGGTCGGCAGCCAGCGCGCTGGCCAGTTCCTGCGGCGTGCTGCCCACCGCGCGGATGCCCTGGGCGCGCAACTTCTGCTCCAGGTCGGGCGCGCGCAATGCCGTGGCCACGTCGCGCTGGATCTGCGCCACGATGGGCTCGGGCACCCCGGCCGGGCCGACCAGCGCATACCAGGACACGGCCTCGAACCCGGGCAGCTTGGCGGCCGCGGCCACGGTCGGCACCCCGGGCAGCAGGTCGCTGACGCGGCTGCTCGCCAGGCCCAGGGCCTGCAGCTTGCCGCTCTGGATGTGCTGCAGCACCGAGGGCAGCTGCGCCACCATCACGTCGACGAAACCGCCCAGCAGGTCGCGCACCGCTTCGCCCAAGCCCTTGTAGGCCACGTGCAGCATCTCGACGCCGGCCATGGCGTTGATCAGTTCGCCGCCCATGCGCGCCTGCGTGCCCACGCCGCCCGAAGCAAAGGTGACCTTGCCGACAAGGCGTCAGCTGCCACCCAGCCGTCGCCCTCCGATCTGACGCTGAGGCCTGGTTTCCTGATCCGCCGGTTGCACCAGATCCACACCAGCCTCTTCCTGGAAGAGACCGCCGGACATGACCTGACGACCGTGCAGTTCAGCGTGCTGACCGCGCTGGCCGAGCAGGGTGAACTGGACCAGAACTCGCTGGCGCTCGAGATCGGGTTGGAGCGCAGCAGCGTGGCCGAGGTCTTGCCGCGTCTGGCCGCACGCGGCTATCTGGCGCGGCGCCAGTCACCCAGCGACGGGCGCGTCAGGTTGGCCCGCCTGACGCCGAAAGGCCGCGGCCTCGTGCGCCGCCTTCACGAGGCCACGCGCCGGGCCCACGAGCGCGCCATCGAAGCGCTGCCGCCTGAAGAGCGCGCACAGTTCGTCCAGCACCTGCTGAAACTGGTCGAGGCCAACAACGACCGTTGCGTGGCGCCGCTGCGGCTTCGCTAGAACCGGCCCCGCCCAAGTGCGTGGCATGCCCCAGAACGACCCGGGCAATGAATGGGCACCCCCAGTCGGTGCGCGAGCTGCCGACACCGTGGCCTCAATCACCCTGTTGCGTGGACACCAGAACGTCGGCCGAGCCTTCGGCCAGCAGGTGCTTGGTGACGCTGCCGAGCAGCAGGTCTTCGGTGGCCGATCGGCCGTGCTTGCCCATCACCACCAGGTCGGCATCGCGCTCCTGTTCCTGCTCGACGAGCCGCCGAGAGGCCTCGCCTTCGATGATGACCGGCTCCCACTCGGCGGACTTCAGGCCTGCGGTCTGGGCCAGCTCGCACACCGCCCGCGTGGCGTCCTGTCGGGCCTGCAGCCGGTAGCGTGCAATGACGCCAGGGTCCACGCCGGCGTAGCTCAGCTTGCCTTCGAAGGGCACCTGCCAGGCGTGGAACAGCATCAGCCGGGCGTGGGGCGCGATGCGCCGGGCCAGTTGCAGCGCGCCCAGCGACCACGGCGAGAAGTCGGCGGCGACCAGCACCCTGCGGTAGCGATCGTGCGGCACCTGCCGCACCACCAGCACGGGGCGCCTGGTGCGGCGCAGCAGCCGCTCCGAGGTGGTGCCCATCACCAGGCGGCGCAGGAAACCTTCGCCGCGCGCGCCCAGCACCAGCAGGTCGGCGTGGCGGGCGTCGGCCTCGCGCCCGATCTCGTCCAGTACCGGCCCCGGGCGACAGACCGCGTGCACGGTGGTGCCGCCAGCGTGGCGCAGTTCGCCGGCCACCTGATCCAGTCGCGCGGCCGACTCGGCCTCGAGCCGGGCGGCCACGTCGCTGTCTGCGCCCAGCCAGGCGCGCAGTTCCTGCAGCGGGCCGGAGTCCATCACATGCAGCAGCGTCAGCGGCGCCTGGTGCTCGTGGGCGAGGCGGGCGGCGCGCTCGGCGGCGTGGCGTGCCGGTGCCGACAGGTCCGTGGCCGCCAGGATCGAGGTGATCGGGTTCATGGGAGCTGCTCCTTCGCAGGGGTGTGCCGGTGGGGCGGGGCTTGCGAGCCGTTCGGGTGGATGTCGCGGGCCAGCGACGCAGCGGCGTGATCGGCCGCATCGTCGAAGGGTTCCAGGATCCGCGTGACCTGGGCCCGCAGCAGGGCTTCGCGGTGCGCGGTGTCGCGCACCGCGCCGGCCACGCGGCCCTGAAAGCCTGCCGCCGCCAGCGAGTGCAGCAGCGCCTGGTTGGACGGCCACTGCGGGAAGGTCGTGATCACCCAGCGGGCACCGGCCAGCGGCAGGCTCTCGACGAAGGACGGGTCCTCGCCGTCGCCGAAGAGCACCGGCAGGCCTTCGGCCTGCAGCATGCGCACCGCCTCGGGGTCGAAATCCACGCCGACGGCCCGCACCCCGGCGCCGCGCAGCTGCCGCAGCAGCCGGCCACCATAACGGCCGAGGCCGAACACGATGGCCTCGGGCGGGGGCTGGCCGTCGCCACCCTGGGCGGCCGCGTCTTCGCGGAAGGGGTGGCGGCGCTCGAACACGCCCAGCCAGGGCGCCAGCCGCTCGTACAGCGGCTGTGCGTACAGGATCAGGTAGGTCGACGCGGTGATGGTCACCAGCCCCACCAGCGTCGTCAGCCCGAGCGCACCCGTTCCGATGTGCCCCAGGCCGATGCCCATGGCGACGAAGACGATGGAGAACTCGCTGATCTGCGCCACCGTCAGACCGGCCATGAAGCCGGTGCGCTTGCGGTAGCCCATCCAGCCCATGATGGCCATCACGATCAGCGGGTTGCCCACGAGCACGAAGACCGACAGCAGCACGGCTGCGCCCAACTCGGCGGTCAATGTCGACAGGTCCAGCCGGGCCCCCAGGTCGATGAAGAAGAACAGCAGCAGGAAGTCCCGGATGCCGGTCAGGCGCGCGCTCATGGCGTCGCGGTAGGGCGTGGTGGCCAGCGAGAAGCCGGCCAGGAAGGCGCCGGCCTCCTTGCTGAAGCCGGCCCACTCCCCCAGCGCGGCCAGCCCCACCCCCCAGGCCACGGCAAAGATCAGCAGCAGCTCCTGAGAACGCGCCATGCTGGCCACCACCACCGGCAGCACCCAGCGCATCAGCACCCCCAGCAGCACGACCGCGCCGAGCAGGCGCGCCCCCATCGAGACGGCCACCTCCAGGCCCGTGAGGTCGGCGCCCGCACCGTCGGCGCCGGGCCGCAGCGCGCTCATGGTCATCATCGCTACCACCACCGCCAGGTCCTGCACGATCAGAAAGCCCACCGCGATGCGGCCGTGCAGGCTGTCGAGCTCGTGCTTGTCGGACAGCAGCTTGACGATGATGATGGTGCTGGAGAACGTGAGCGCCACCGCCACGTACAGCGCCTCCAGCCAACCCTTGCCCAGCGCCATCACCAATGCGAAGCCGATGACGATGGTGAAGGTGAGCTGGCCCAGGCCGGTGGCCACCGCCACCGGGCCGATGTGGCGCAGGTGGTGCAGGTCCAGCCGCAGGCCCACGGCAAACAGCAGCACCGCCACGCCCACCTGCGCCAGCAGGTCGATCGGGTCGTGCGCCGTCACCCAGCCGAAGACGGCCGGCCCGGCCGCGATGCCCACCACGATGTAGGCAATCAGCGCCGGCTGGCGCAGCCGCACGAACGCGGCCCCGACCAGCGCACAGGCCAGCAGCAGCAGGGCGATCTCGGCAAAGGCGCCGTGCATGGGTCGTGTCCTCCCGGGGTTGCGTTCAGGTGAGCGCGCCCGCTCGGCGCAGCAGCGCCTTCTCGAGTTCCAGGATCACCAGCAGCAGCGCGCCGACGGCCACGATGCGCAGGCCCCAGTCCAGCGTCAGCGCCTCGGTGCGGAACAGCTGCTGCATCACCGGCGCGTAGGTGAAGAACAGCTGCAGCACCACGACACCGGCCACCGCCGCCAGCACACGCGGCGTGCCGCGAATCCCCTGCCAGGTGAACGAGCGGGCCTTCAGGTAGCGCACGCTGAACAGGTAGAACACCTCCATGCAGACCAGCGTGTTGACGGCCACCGTGCGCGCCGCCTCCATGCTGGCGCCGAGCGCCCGCGCCCACTCGTACATGCCGAAGATGCCGGCCAGGAACAGCGCCGAGACGAACACGATGCGCCAGACCAGGAAGCGCGACAGCAGCGGCTCGCCGGCCGGGCGCGGCGGCCTGCGCATGACGTCGGCCTCGGTCGGCTCGAAGGCCAGCACCATGGCCAGCACGACCGAGCTGACCATGTTCACCCACAGCACCTGCGCCGGCAGGATCGGCAGCGGCACGCCCAGCAGCACCGCCAGCAGCAGCGTCAGCGATTCGCCGCCGTTGATGGGCAGCAGGAAGGTGACGGTCTTTTTCAGGTTGTCGTAGACGGTGCGGCCTTCCTCGACCGCATGCGCGATGGAGGCGAAGTTGTCGTCGGCCAGCACCACCGCGCCGGCCTGCTTGGCGGCCTCGGTGCCCTTCATGCCCATCGCCACGCCCACGTCGGCCTGCTTCAGCGCCGGCGCGTCGTTGACGCCGTCGCCGGTCATCGCGACGATTTCGCCGTTGGCCTGCAGCGCGCGCACCAGCCGCAGCTTGTGCTCGGGGCTGGCGCGCGCGAACACGGCCGTGCTGCGCACCACGTCGCGCAGCGCCGCGTCGTCCGCGGCCTCGATCTCGGGGCCGGTGACGGCGCGGTGGTCGGCGCCCATGCCCAGCTGCCCGGCGATGGCGCTGGCGGTCACGCCGTGGTCGCCGGTGATCATCACCACGCGGATGCCGGCGGCGCGGCAGCGGGCCACCGCCTGCACCGCCTCCTCGCGTGGCGGATCGATGATGCCGACGATGCCCAGCAGCGTCAGGCCGTGTTCCGCATCGGCGTGCCGCAGGTCCTGGTGGGCGGCCGGCATTTCGCGCTCGGCCAGCGCCAGCACGCGGCGCCCGGCACGGGCCTGGGCGTCGATGGCCGCGTGCCAGGCGGCCTGGGCCAGCGGCTCGGGCCGGCCGTCGCGGCCGGCCTGCTGCGTGCACATCGACAGCACCCGTTCCGGCGCGCCCTTCAGCAGCAGCAGGCAGCCGCCCTGGCGCGCGTGCAGCGTGGCCATGTAGCGGTGCTCGGACTCGAAGGGGATGACGTCGAGCCGGCCGCGTTCGACCTTCAGTTCCGCCGGGTTCAGCCCGGTCTTCATCGCCAGCGTGAGCAGCGCGCCCTCGGTCGGGTCGCCGGCCAGGTGCCAGCGCTGCTGGTCCTGGTGCAGGCTGGCGTCGTTGCACAGCGCGGCGGCCTCGGCCAGCCGCGCCAGCGCGGGGGCCGCATCGGCCAGGCGCGCCGGGTCCAGCGGCTTGCCGTCCAGCCGCAGCGCACCCTGCGGGGCATAGCCCGCGCCGTCCAGGTCCAGCGTCAGGCCGGTGCACACGACCTGCTGCACCGTCATCTCGTTGCGTGTCAGCGTGCCGGTCTTGTCGGAGCAGATGACGGTGACCGAGCCCAGCGTCTCCACCGCCGGCAGGCGCCGGATCACGGCGTGGCGCCGCGCCATGCGCTGCACGCCGATGGCCAGCGTGATGGTCAGGATCGCCGGCAGTCCTTCCGGAATCGCCGCCACCGCCAGGCCCACCGCGGCCATGAAGGTGTCGCTGGCCGACATGCCGCGCACCACCGTGCCGAACACGAACAACAGGGTGGCAGCACCCAGGATCACATAGGTCAGCCGCCGACTGAAGACGGCCATGCGCTGCAGCAGCGGGGTGGTGCCGGTCTCCACCGTGGCCAGCAGGTGCCCGATGCGGCCGATCTCGGTGCCGGCGCCGGTGGCCACGACGAGCGCGCGCGCCTGCCCCTGGGTCACCAGCGTGCCGGCGTAGCCCATGCAGAGGCGGTCGCCGATGGCGGCGTTGGCAGGCACCGGGTCGGTGCTCTTGTCCACCGGCACCGACTCGCCGGTGAGCGCCGACTCGTCGACCCGCAGGTTGCGCGACTGCAGCAGCCGCACGTCGGCCGGCAGGCTGTCGCCCGAGGCCAGCAGGATCACGTCGCCGGGCGCCAGCAGCGTGGCGTCGATGTCCTGCTGGCGGCCGTCGCGCAGCACCACGGCGTGCGGCGCCAGCAGGTGGCGGATGGCCTGCAGCGCGCGCTCGGCCTTGCCCTCCTGCACGAAGCCGATCAGCGCATTCAGCAGCACCACCGCGGCGATCACGCCACTGTCGATCCAGTGCCCCATGGCCGCGGTCACCGCGGCGGCCGCCATCAGCACCAGCAGCAGCAGGTTGTTGAACTGGCGCAGCAGCCGCTTCAGCAGGCCCGGCGGCTCGGCCTCGGCCAGGCGGTTGGGGCCGTGGGCCTGCAGGCGCCGCTCGGCCTCGGCCTGGGTCAGGCCCTGGGGGCCGGCGTCGAGCGTGCGCAACACCTCGTGCGCGTCGCAGGCATGCCAGGGCCCGGGGACATCGGTGGCTGCGGGGCGGTCATTCATCCGCGATGGCCCAGGCGGTCGACCTGGATAACGATGGACTTCAGCATGGCAGTCTTCAACCGGGGGGCCGGGGTGGGTTGGAACAGGATCAGTCTGCGGTGGCGGTCCCTTGTAGGGCTTTGAGATGCATCAAGCGGGGCGTGTCCCGCCGGCCCAGGGCGCGGCCGGGCGACGGCGCCCTGGGCGGCCCCAGAATCCGGGCGAGCGGGGCTTGCATCGGGCCCCGGCACCTCTTTCGGAGAAGCGCATGAAGCAGCACGTCGGCATGGTCGGCATCGGCCTGATGGGCCACGGCATCGCCAGCAACCTCGTCAAGCACGGCCATGCGCTGAGCCTGCTGGAGCACCCGGGCAACCAGCCGCTGGACGCCCTGAAGGCCGCCGGCGCGGTGGTCCTGCAGACGGCGGCCGAGGTCGCGGCGCGCGCCGACGTGGTGATCCTGGTGCTGACCGGCTCGCCCCAGGTGGAGGCCGTGCTCACCGGCCCCGGCGGCGTGCTGCAGGGCCTGCGGCCGGGCACCGTGGTGATCGACTGCTCGACCGCGATCCCGTCGTCCACGCTGCGCATGGCGCAGGCGGTGCACGCCGCGGGCGGCCGCTTCCTCGACGCGCCGATGACCCGCACCCCCAAGGAGGCAGCCGAGGGGCGGCTGAACCTGCTGGTGGGCGGCGACGCGGAGCTGCTCGCGCAGTGCCTGTCGCTGCTGCGGTGTTTTGCCGAGAACATCACCCACACCGGCCCGGTGGGCGCCGGGCACAGCATGAAGCTGCTCCACAACTACGTGTCACTGGGCACGGTGGCGCTGATCGCCGAGGCCGCCGCCTGCGCACAGCGCCAGGGCGTGGCGCCCGAGGTCTTCGTGGACGTGCTGGCCCAGGGCGGCGGCGGCGGCACCGCGCTGGAGCGGCTGAAGCCCAGCTTGCTCACCGGCGACCCGTCGGGCTTGAAGTTCTCCATCGCCAACGCGGCCAAGGACCTGGGCTACTACAACGAGATGGCCGGCGATGCGGCCGCAGCGCAGGCCATTGCAGCCGCCGTGCTGGCCACGCTGCAGGGCGCGCTGGCGCAGGCCGGGCCGGGTGCCTACGTGCCCGAGCTGGCCGCGCTGCTGGCTCAGCAGCCCACGGCCTGACCGTCGCGCCGGTGGTCGGAGCCGGCGGCAAACACCGCGGCGCCGTCGCCGGGCAGGCGTGCGATCAGCTGCGCGCTGCCGAAGTCCAGGCTGTCGGGCCGGGCCACCAGCGGCGCGTGGCCGAGTTCGATCAGGCCCTGGGCCACGGCCGCGGGCACGGTGGCCTCCAGCGTCAGCGCGCCGGCATCGTTGACGCGCCAGCGCGGCGCGTCGGAGCAGGCCTGCGGGTTCAGCCCCTCGCTCACATGGCGCAGCACCATCTGCGTGTGGCCCTGGGCCTGCATGTTGCCGCCCATCACGCCAAAGGCCATGGCCGGCCGGCCGCCGCGCGTGAGGAAGGCCGGGATGATGCTGTGCAGCGGCCGCTTGCCGCCGGCCACCTGGTTCGGGTGACCGGGCGTGGTGACGAAGCCGATGCCGCGGTTGTGCAGCGCGATGCCGGTGCCCGGCACCACCACGCCGGAGCCGAAGCCCTTGTAGTTGGACTGGATGAACGAGACCATGCGGCCCTGCGCGTCGGCGGTGCACAGGTAGACGGTGCCGCCGCTGGCGGGTTGCCCGGCCGCGTACCGGCCGGCGCGTGCCGGGTCGATCAGCCGCGCGCGGGCCTGCAGGTAGGCCGGGTCCAGCAGCTGCGCCGGGCTCACGCGCATGTGCTGCGGGTCGGCCACATGCGCGTGCAGGTCGGCAAAGGCCACGCGCATGGCCTCGATCTCCAGGTGCATGCGCGCCGCGCTGCCGGGTGCCGTGTCGGCGTAGGCGGGCAGGGCGTCGAGCAGGCCCAGCGCCATCAGCGCGGCCACGCCCTGGCCGTTGGGGGGATCTCGTGCACCTCGCATCCCCCAAAGGCGATGCTGATGGGCTGCACCCAGTCGCAGCGGTGCGCGGCCAGGTCGGCGGCCGACAGCGCCGCGCCGTGCTCTGCAGCGTAGGCCGTGATGGCCTGCGCGAGGCGGCCCCGGTAGAAGCTCTCGCCCCGGCTGCGCGCGATGTCCTCCAGCGTCCGGGCCTGGTCGGCAAAGCGCCACAGCTCACCCAGCGCCGGCGCGCGGCCGCCGGGCATGAAGGCGTCGAAGCCGGGCTGGCCGGCGAGTTCGGTCACCGCCTGCGCCCACTGGCGCGAGATCACCGGGCTCACCGGAAAACCGTCGCGTGCATGGCGGATGGCGTCGACGAAGAGGTCCTCGAAGGGCAGCGCCCCGAAACGCTGCGACAGCGCCACCCAGCCCGAGACCACGCCGGGCACGGTGACGGTGTCCCAGCCCAGGCGCGGCATCTCGGCCAGGCCGGCAAAACGCTGTGGTGACCAGGCCGCAGGCGCGCGGCCCGAGGCGTTGAGCCCGTGCAGCGCCTGCCCGTCCCACACCAGCGCGAAGGCGTCCCCGCCGATGCCGTTCATCGTGGGCTCCACCACGGTCAGCGTGATGGCCGCGGCCAGCGCCGCGTCGACCGCGTTGCCGCCGCGCGCCAACACCGCGGCGCCGGCCTGCGAGGCCAGCGGCTGCGACGTGGACACCAGGTTGCGCGCCAGCACGGGCTGGCGGCCGGAGGGGAAGGGCAGGTTCCAGTTCATCGACTCGGTCCGGTGGAAAAACGTGCACGGCACCATGCCGGCGCAGCCACCGATGATGCCGCGATCGCCGCACGCCGAGGCCCGCCACCTAGAATCCAGGCCGCTTGCAAGCAGCGAGCGCACCCTCCATCAGGAATCAAGAGCCCATGGCAACCAAGAAGACCGCACCCCAGACCCCCGTGAAGAAGCAGGCCGCCGCCAAGCCGGCGCCGGCCGCCAAGAAGGCCGCCAAGGCCGCGGCACCCGCCGCCGTCGCGCAGAAGCCGATCAAGACCGCGTTCAACAAGACCGGCCTGATCGCCCACCTGGCCGAGCACAGCGGCGTGGAAGCCAAGGCCGTGAAGGCCGTGGTGGCCTCGCTCGAAGCCGCGATGCTGGCCTCGGTGCACAAGAAGGGCCTGGGCTCGTTCACGCTGCCGGGCCTGCTGAAGGTCAACGTGCTGAACGTGCCGGCCAAGAAGAAGCGCACCGGCATCGACCCCTTCACCAAGCAGGAGCGCGTGTTTGCCGCCAAGCCGGCCACGGTCAAGATCAAGACCCGCGCGCTGAAGAAGCTGAAGGACGCGGCGCTCTGAGCGTTGCCAGGCCAGTCCACCGGCCCGCGGGCCGGTGGCAGGGCCGGCGCCACCGTGCGCCGGCTTGTTGCCCCGGCCACGCGACCGGTTGCGAATGAAGACCGTGCCGACCCACCGTCGGCACCCAGGCCCCGGAGACCGCGTGTGAAGACCTACGACATCGAAGTGCAGCGCCTGAAGTCGATGAAACACGACCGCGGCCTGATCGAGATCAGCGTCGACGCGCTCGTGATGGTGCGCCCGGCGCGCGACGACGAGCCCGAGACCACCTGCCTGAGCCTGCCCGTGGACCACGCGCGCACGCTGCTGCTGCTGCTGAAGAAGCAGCTCGGCGAGCTCGACAAGCTGCAGCCGCGCAGCCGCCGCTCAGGCCGCTGCTGAGGACGAGTCCAGCGCTGCTGCCGCCGGCGCCGCGAGCGCCGCGGCATGGCCCCACGATGTGTTCGGCGCGGGGCGTCCCAGAAGAAAACCCTGCAGCTCGTCGCAGCCCAGGCCGCGCAGCGCCTCCATCTGCGCCACCGTCTCCACACCTTCGGCGTTGACGCGCAGGCCCAGCGAACGCGCCAGCGCGATGGCCGCGCGCACGATCACCGCCACCTTCGGGTCGCTGCCCAGGGCCGCCGTGAAGCTGCGGTCGAGCTTGATCTTCGACAGCGGGTATTGCCACAGGTACGACAGGCTCGAAAAGCCGGTGCCGAAGTCGTCCAGCGCCAGCTGCACGCCGCGCGCCGTCAGCCCGGTCAGCGCGGCCCGCACCGTCGCCGAGTCCTCGATCAGCAGCGACTCGGTCAGCTCCAGCTCCAGCCGCGTGGCGGCCAGGCCGGTGGCGTCGAGCGCGCCGAACACCACGTCCACCAGGTCCTGCGCGGCCTTGAACTGCGCCGACGACACGTTGACCGCCACCTTCAGCGGCGCCGGCCAGGCGGCGGCGTCGGCGCAGGCACGGCGCAGCGCCCAGGCGCCCAGCTCGCCGATGAGCCCGGCCTGCTCGGCCAGCGGGATGAACTCCACCGGCGACACCGCGCCCCGCACCGGGTGCTGCCAGCGCAGCAGCGCTTCGAAGCCGAGCAGCGTGCGGCCGTCGGCCTGGTACAGCGGCTGGTAGTGCAGGCTCAGGGCCTGCTCGCGCACCGCCTGCCGCAGGTCGGCGTCGAGCGCGCGGCGGCGTTCCAGCGCGGCGTCGACGGCCGGGTCGTAGAAGCTGAAGCGCCCGCGCCCGCCCGACTTGGCGCGCGACAGCGCGGTGTCGGCGCGGCGCATCAGCTCGGTGGTGGAGTCGGCGTCGATGCCATAGCGGGCCACGCCGATGCTGGCGCTGAAGGCCAGCTGCCGGCCCTGCAGCTCGATCGGCTGTGCCAGGCTGTCCAGCAGGCGCTGCGCCAGCGCCTGCAGCGAATCGGTCGTCTCTGGCCTGCGGCCGGGCTGCAGCAGCAGCGCGAACTGATCGCCGCCCAGGCGCGCGACGACATCGCCATGGCGCATGGCCGCCGCCAGCCGCTGGCCGGCCACGCGCAGCACCTCGTCGCCTGCGGTGGAGCCGTGTGCGTCGTTCAGCGCCTTGAAGTGGTCGATGTCCAGGCACAGCACCGCAAAGCCGGGCGCGCCGCGGGCCTGGCGCCGTGCCGCGGCCTGCAGCGCCGCGTCGAAGCTGCCACGGTTCAGGGCGCCGGTGAGTGTGTCGCGTTCGGCCAGCCGGCGCAGCCGGCGTTCATGACCTGCGCGGTCGCGCAGGCGCACGGTGATCAGCGCCAGCAGCGCCGCGCCGAAGGCGCCCATCAGCGTGACCACGAGCGCGACGACGTCGAAGAAGGCCGAACCGATGCGCTCGGCGCGCGCGGTCTGGTCCACGAAGACCTCGATCACGCCGGCCACGCGGCCCTGCACCTTGAAGGGCACGTAGGCCTCGGTGTAGGTCACCGGTTGCGGGCCGCCAGCGGCGTGGCGCAGCAGCTCGATGCGCGGCTGGCCGTCGCTGGCCACGCGGGCGGTGGCCGCCTGCTGGGCGGGGTCGGGCGTGTCCCCGGGCACGCAGGCCCCGGCCACGCAGTGCAGGTGGTCCGAATCCACCAGCAGCCGGCCCTGCGGGTCGAAGAGCCGGTAGCGAAACACCTTGCCCAGGGACCGGAACCGCTGCAGCGCCGACAGCGCCGCCGGTTCCGGCGTGCCGCCGGCCAGGATGGTGTGGATGCCCGGCGTCTGCGTCGCCAGGTCGTGGGCATAGGACAACGCCGTCTGCTCGGCGTCGCGGCGCAGCAGCCGCTCGGCGATGCGCTCCAGCTGCTCCAGCGCCAGGACGCCGGCCAGCAACAGCCCCAGCGTCCAGGGCAACAGGGCGAGCCAGCCGCGCACCGGGCCGCGCGCCTCGGCGGCTGGAGCCGGTCCTGACATCACCCGGCCTGGCGCTTCAGCGGCTCAGCGCGCTTCGGCCGGCAGGTCGATGCCGCCGACCGCGAGCTCGGCGTCCAGCAGCAGCAGCATGCGGGTGGTCTCGCCCGAGACCAGCGTGCCGATGCCCACGACGCCGTTGCCCGCGGTGCTGCCGCCCAGTGAGGGCGGGGGGTTGATCTGCGCCGATTCGAGCCGCAGCACGTCGGACACCGCATCCACCACCGCGCCCACCGTGCGCCCCTGCAGGCGCAGCACGACGAGCACCGTGCTGGGGCCGAACTCGGCCCGGTCACAGCCGAACTTCACGCGCAGGTCCAGCACCGGCACGATGATGCCGCGCAGGTTGACGACGCCCAGCACGTGGGCCGGTGCGCCGGCGATGCGCGTGGGCGGTTCGTAGGAGCGGATCTCCTGCACGCGCAGGATCTCGATGCCGTATTCCTCGTCGCCGAGGCGGCAGCTGAGGTATTCACCGCCCAGCAGCGTCGCCTGCGGGCCGGCAGCCCGCGCCGGGGGCGAGGCGGCAGCGGCAGCTGAGCCGGCCGAGGCGGCCGTCACCGCCAGGCGTTCTTCGATCAGGGTTTCCATGTCGGTGCTCCGGGGTGGCCGTCAGAAGTTCGTCCACTCGTCGCTGCCCGCGCGGGCGGTCGACGCGGTGGCCGTGGTCTCGGCGGCCGGCGCGGGGGCGGCCGGGCGCGGGGCCTTGGCTGCGGGCGCGGGCCGGGCGGCGCCCGCGGCGCGCTCGGGTGCGCGGCGCGGCTCGGCACGCGGCGCCGCACTGACCACCGGCGCTGCAACCGTTGCTGCTGCAGCGGGTGCGCCGCTGTCGATCTTGAACACCGACACCACCTCGGCCAGCTTCTGCGCCTGGGCGCTCAGGCTGCCCGCCGCGGCGGCGCTTTCTTCCACCAGCGCCGCGTTCTGCTGCGTCACCTGGTCCATCTGTGCCACGGCCGTGTTGACCTGGCCGATGCCCGTGCTCTGTTCCACCGACGCGCTGCTGATCTCGCCCACCAGATCGGTGACGCGGCGCACCTGGTTGACGATGTCGTCCATTGCCGCGCCGGCCTGCTCGACCTGGCGGCCGCCGGCCTCGACCTTCTCGGTGCTGTCGGCGATCAGCGTCTTGATTTCCTTGGCGGCCTGCGCGCTGCGCTGGGCCAGCGTGCGCACCTCGGCGGCCACCACCGCGAAGCCGCGGCCCTGTTCACCGGCGCGCGCCGCTTCCACGGCGGCGTTCAGCGCCAGGATGTTGGTCTGGAACGCGATGCCGTCGATGGTGCCGATGATGTCGCTGATGCGCTTGGAGCTGGTGCTGATCTGCTCCATCGTGGTGACCACGTCGCGCACCACGTCGCCGCCCTTGCTGGCCGCGGCGCTGGCCGACTGCGCCAGCTGGTTGGCCTGGCGGGCGTTGTCGGCGCTCTGCGTCACGGTGCCGGTGAGCTGCTCCATCGACGCCGCGGTCTGCTGCAGGCTGCTGGCCTGCTCTTCGGTGCGCTGCGACAGGTCCAGGTTGCCGGCGGCGATCTGCGCGCTGGCGGTGGTGACCGAGTCGACCCCGCTGCGCACCTGGCCCACCACCGAGCGCAGCGACTCCTGCATGCGGCTCACGCCGCGCATCAGGTCGGCGGTTTCGTCGCGGCCTTCGGCCTGCAGCACCTCGCGCAGGTCGCCGTCGGCGATGCGCCCGGTGCTGGCCACGACCCGCTGCAGCGGCGTCACGATGGAGCGCGAGATGAGCCAGCCGAAGACACCCGACACGCCCACCATCAGCGCCAGCAGGCCGAACATCACGGCCTTGTCCTCGGTGTACTCTTGTTGGCCCTGCTTCACGACCTGGTTCACCAGACCGATCTGGTAGTCCTTCAGGTCGCCCACCGCCTTGAAGTAGACCAGCTGGGTCGGGCGCAGCTTGTCCTGCAGCAGCGTGGCGGCTGCGTCCTGCTGGCCGCCCCGCACGAGCTCGATGAACTGCGTCTCCAGCGGCACATACGCCGTGCGGGCTTCGACCACCGCGGCCAGCAGCTTCTTGCCCTGGTCCGAGGTGATGGTGGGCGTGAGGGTTTCCATGGTCTTGGCCCCGGCCTCGCGCGCCTTGGTGACGATCTCGATCGAGGCCGCCACCTGGGCCGGCTCGCGGAAGATCAGCGTGTTGCGCAGTTCGCGGGCGATCAGGTTGACGTTGTCGGTGATGTCGGTCAGGTGCTGTACTTTGGGGAGGCGATCTTCGCCGATCAGCGTGATCGATTCCGTCAAATGGCTCAGGCGGGACATGCCGTACATCACCACCGCCGCGGCGGCGAGCAGCAGCACGCCGAAGGCCAGGGCGAGGCGCGGGCCGATGCGCAATCGGGTGAGGAAGTTCATGGGGCGGACCTTTTATTGGGGTTGCATCAAAGAGGCGGGGCCGGCTGCGCGACACGGCGCAGGCCAGAGAAGGCTGCGCATCGATCGCCCCTGAGTGACTGGGGGGGTATGCGCCCGACTGCCTCACATTACGGCAGTCCCCGCTGAAACGTGAGGATCAAAAGCGGCCTGTTCGCCCCGCTGATCGTGTGCGCCGTGACAGATCGCCACTTGCGACCGCAGCACCCGGCCGCCCCCACGACTGAAGCAGGGCTGCGTTGCCGAGCACGCCTCGACCCGAGATGGGGTGCCCCGCGCCCGCGCCCGCGACCCCCGCAGCGCGGATGCCGCGCCTTAGGGTCGGGCCTCAGCCCTTCGAGCCGGGTTTGGCGGAGCCCAGCCGCACCGTCTGCCCCACCGACTTTTCCAGCGCGGCGTAGAACGCCCGCACCGCCGCGGTGTCGCCACGCACGGCCCAGGTGTCCTGGTCGCAGGCATCGCAGTGGGCCTTGAAGGCCAGCTCGATGCCGGGCAGCGGCCGCGTGTCGAGCTGCTCCACGTGCTGCAGCGCCGCCTGGCAGGCATTGCAGGTCATCGCGGGCGCCTGGCCCGCCCCGGCGCGGGTCAGCGCCTCGGCCACGCGCTGGGCTTGCGATCCCCTGGTTCTGGCTTCACCCAAGCGCTGTCTCCGTGTGCTGATGCCGATGGCGCGCAGTGTAGGGCGGCGCCCGGGGCCGGCGGCGCCGTGCACGGCCGTCGCGACAATGGCGCCATGCACCCGCCGCCCGCGCACCGCCTCATTGCCACCCCTGCGCACGCGGTGCCCAAGCCCTTTCGGACCTTCGCCGTGCGCAGCGACGAACCCTGCCACGCCCACGACGCGCGGGCACCGTGCACACACGCGCACCTGCTGCACCTGGCCTGGCTGGACGCCGCATCGCGCGCGGGGCTGGCCCGGCAGGGCTATGCGCGGGTGTGCATCGACACCCCGCTGGACGTCGACTACGCCACCACGACGCCCGCCGACCTGGCCCTGGCAGCGCCCCGCGCCGCGCCGCTGGCGGCGCACATCGCCGCGGCGCTGCAGTGCACCGGCGTGCTGGGCGACGACCCCCGGGGCTACGCGGACAGCGTGGCCACGCGCATCGACTACCTGGCGTCGCGCGGCGCCGGCTTCCACAACGACGTCAGCCGCCACTGGTCGCGCTGCCTGTTCTGGGTGCTGGCCATCGACGTCGCCGACGTGGAGTTCGTGATGCCGCACGCCGCCTTGCGGTTGGCGCTGTCGCCAGGCGACCTGCTGGTCTTCGACCCGGCGATGGCCCACGGCCTGTGCCGCCCGCACGACGGCGGGCAGGCGGTGGGCGCGTCCTTCGAGGCCGGCGACGCGGGGCGACAGCTCTTCCTGACCGGCGAGATCGCGCTCACCGATGCGCAGTGGGCCGCGCTCGGCTCGCCCTGGCTGCCGGTGGAGGCGCACGAGGCGCGTGGCGCACTCGACCTGATGGTGGCCGAGTTCGACGAGCGCAGCGGCGCCGTCAAGCGTCCGGCCGCGCTGCGGCACGGCATGAAGCGCAGCACCTGCCACGTCGACGGGGCCGAGGGCGGCTGAGTGGCCGAGCGGCTGAACGGGGCGCCTGGGAATGCGGATTGCCGCAGTCTGCAGTTCACCATGCCACTCAGGAAAGAAGTCCCCCATGCAAGACCAAGACATGATGCTGCTTCCGGTGCAGCCGCTCATCAAGCTGGTGCAGAGCAACATGCAGTTGCTGATGCAGTTTTCGATGTCGCCCGAGGTGATGTCCCAAAGCATGACGCAGATGCAGGACCTGATGCAGCGCAACCAGGGCGCGGCCACCCACATCGTGCAGTCGGGCGCCTTTGCCGATCTGATCCAGGGCCTGATGAAGAACTACACGCAGTTCATCAGCGAGGCCGCGCAGGCCAGCATGTCGGTGCTGACGCAGGCCTCCATGGCGTCGATGAACCAGATGCAGCAAGCCGGCGAGTCCATGGCCAACGGCTCCGGGCGCCGCGCGCGCCAGGCCGCGCGGGCCTGATCGGCCCGTCGCACGCGGCCGCACCGGTCACGGACTGCCGTCGGCGCTTTCAGGCGCAGGGCGCTGCGTCAGCGTGGGTCGGTTGACGGCCTCGGTGCCGAGGCTCTGGCGGCGCGGCCGATACGGGTCGTGCGTCGTCCAGCCCGACGCTGCGCGCCGGGTTGCCAGCCCGCTCGCCTTGAGGCCAGTGGCAGCGTTCAGGCGTCGGGCAAGCACGCCTGCCCTGTCGGCAGGCATCGGTGATGCAGGCTTTCATGGTGGCCGGGAATCTGGGTGAACGGCCTGCCGCCGGGCAAGGCCCATGCCCGGCGAGACGTCCCACAGCCCGCTGCAGGCCGTCGCACCCGTGGACCCGAAAACCCGGCTTCAGCGCGTGCCCAGGCCGTCCAAGGTGTTGATCGGGAAGCCGTCCCACTCGGCCGCAAGGTCCCACACGCCGGGTGCACCGGGCGGCACGCTGCCCTGGGTGACGCCAGGCTTGCGCCGCAGGGTGCGGTCGAGCGTGGACAGGCCGCCACCGGTCCAGGACCCGCTGGGCCGGAACCCCACCTGCCCGAACTGGTCGACGACGGCGCCGTCGCGCTCCAGCGTCAGTGCGTCGTCGCCGTTGAAGTTGATGACCGTGCTGCTGGTCTTCTGGCAGCGGGGCAGTGCGGTGGCTGCGATAGTCGGGTGGCACAGCACATAGGTGCCACCGGGTGGCAGCAGGCCTTCGAGCGTGACCGCCACGGTCGAGGCCGCAGCGCCGTTGGAAAACAGCCGCAGCGCGTAGCGCGTCAGGTCGACCGCCGTGGTGCCGGGGTTGTAGATCTCGATCGCCTTGTTGAGACCACTGCCCTCGACGTACTCGCTGATGAACAGCCCCGGCTGCACGACGATCGGGGCCGGCGCAATGGCCACCGGCGCCGTCAGCTCGGCCGGCAGGCTGCCGTCCTGGCTGAGGCGCAGCGTGACCGTGTAGCGGCCCGCCGCGGCGTACACATGCTCCGCCCGCGTGGCGGCGGCCGGCAGCGTCTGCACGCCGGTGCCGTCGCCCCAGTCGACCGTCAGGCTCACGCCGGTGGCGCCCGGCGTGGCCTGCGCCAGCAGGTTCTCGATCGCCACCGCCTGCGTGGCAATGCCGGCGGCCGGCAGGTCGGCCTGCAGCGTGGCGGCAAAGGCCGGCGCGTCGGCGTTCAGCGACAGACCCACGATCACCGGGTCGTGGTCCGACGCGCGGTACGGGCTGGGCGCGTAGCGGTCGTCGGTCTTGAACTCGAGGTTGTAGTCCAGCACCGTGGGTTCGTCGGCGTTGGTGTGCCACACCGCCACGCCCGCCACCTGCGGCGACAGCGCGGTGCTGGCGAACGCGTGGTCCAGCGCGCCGGCCTCGTTGTTGAAGACGTAGCTGTAGCGGCCTTCGGCCGGCAGGCGGCCGAGCAGGTTCTCGTGCCCGGCGTTGCGCAGCACGGTCAGCGGGTCTTCGTTCAGGTAGGCGTTGAAGTCGCCGGCCATCAGCACGTCGGCCTCGCCGCTGGCAGCCACCAGGCCATTCACCCAGCGCGTCAGCGCCTGGGCCTGGCGCACACGCGACGCGTTCCAGCAGCCCTGGCCGAACTCGGCGTCGGCGCTGGTGGCGCTGTTCGGGCAGCCGCCCTTGCTCTTGAGGTGGTTGACCACGAACCAGAAGCCGCCGCCGTTGTCCAGCGCCGCAAAACGCTGCGCCACCGGCGGGCGCAAGCCGCCGTCGACGCTGAAGTCGGGGTCCACCGGCGCCTGCGGGTTGCCCACCGCCTGCACGCGCGCCGTCTTGTAGATCACGGCCACGGTGATCTGGTCGGTGCCCACCACGCCGGGGCTGCGGAAGCCGTAGACCGGCGCGCCGAGCTGGGCGTTGACGGCGTCCACCAGCGCCTTCAGCGCGGTGGCGTTGTTGTTCTCGATCTCGATCAGGCCCAGCACGTCGGCGTCGAGCCCGACGATGGTGGCCACCAGCTTGGCCTGCTGGCGCTGCAGCTCGGCCGCCGTGGTGGCGCCGCGCTGGCCCAGCGTGGTGAAGTAGTTCAGCACGTTCAGGCTGGCCACGCGCAGGCTGCCGCCCACGGGCGCCGGTGCCGCGGTGCGCGGGTTGCGCGGCTCGAAGGCCGGGGCCTCGGTGGGCTGCAGGCGCCAGACGTTGAAGTCCATCGTCAGCACGCCTTGCAGGCCCTTGACGACGTCGCCCGCGCGGCGCGTGCCGGTGCTGTCGGGCGCCGAGAGGTAGGGCAGCGGGCTGGGATTCTGCGTGCTGCGCGCGTCGTCCAGCACCAGCTGCGAGCGCGCGTTGAGCTCGCGCGCGGCGTCGGGACTCAGCGTGGGGTGGTTGTTGGGGTGGAACAGCCGCGACTCGGGCGACAGCACCAGCTCGCCGAAGCGGCCGAAGCCGAAGTTGCCGCTGACGTGGAGCGGCTGCTGGAAGCGCACCAGCATGCCTTCGGTGCGCTCCAGCTCGTCGGCGCTTTTCAGCGGCAGCGTCAGCGTCACCGCCTTGATGGCGGGCGCCGCGCCGCAGCGTTCCAGCACCACGCCACCGGCCAGCTGCGTCAGCGCCTCGGCGCTGGCGCTGCGGCGGAATTCGGTCACCGTGCCGGTGGCCTGCACCAGGTCGCCCGGCTGCAGCGCGGTGGTGTCGGTGGTGAAGAGGAACAGGCCCTCGGATGTGGCCGGGTCGTTGTCGGGGTTGGCCTGCTGGATGTAGAGCCCGCCCAGGCTGCCGCTGGCGCGGAAGTCGGCGGTGACGATGCCGCGCACCGTGACACGTTCGCCCTCGATCGGGCTGGTGGCGCCAGGGCCCTGCACGGCCGTGATGTCGACCAGCGCGCTGAGCGGCGCCGGGCAGCTGGGCAGCTTGTTCGCCGGCACCGTGGCGCGCAGTGCGGTCTTGGTGTCGTCGGCCGGCACGGCGAGATCGCCGCCGCCGCCGCAGGCCGTCAGCAGGGCGGTGGCGGCCAGCAGCACCGCAGGAAGGGGGTTCAGGTGGCGCATGGAGCGGGGTTCCCGAGGGTTCAGTTGAACATCCCGGCCAGCAAGGGCCGGGCCACGTGAACCCGACCTTAGGCGAAGCCGGTGACGGCCCGGTGTCTGCCGCGGCGCGCCGCTGCCACAGCCCCCCGCAACTGCGGGGGCGGGAAAGCCCGCGTGGGGCGTGGCGCCGGCACCAGGCTCAGCGGCGGGCGGGCGGCGCCGCGTCCAGCAGGCTTTCGGCCAGCGCCAGCACCGAGGCCGGCGCCGAGCCCTCGGCCTTGTTGTTGACGGTGATGAAGACCTCGTGGCCGGCGTCCAGCGTGGCGCGGGCCACGCGGGCCAGCACCGCGCGCGTGGCGGTGTCGGGCGCCTGCAGGCGGTCGAACGGGGCCCAGCGGTCGCGCGCCTCGGCGTAGCGCTGGCCGCGCTGCAGGTTCCAGCGGCACACCAGGTCGCCGGGCCACAGCGCGCGCAGCAGCGGCAGCTGGTCGGTGGCGTCGGGCAGGCGGTCGTGGACGCCCAGGCAGTAGCGCACGCCGCAGGCACGCAGCAGCGCGGCCAGCCGGGGGGTCAGCAAGGCCGCGTCGCGCACTTCCAGCGCGGCGCGTGCGCCGGGCGGCAGCGCCGGCAGCACCGCCTGCCACAGCTGCTGCAGGCGGCTGAAGAGCGCGGCCTCGTCGTGCAGCCAGCGGGCGGGCAGCGGCGACAGCTGGAACACCAGCACGCCCAGCTTGGCGCCCAGGCCGCGGGCCGCGGGTTGTGCACACAGCGTGAGCGCCGCCGCGGCATCCAGGAAGCCCGGGTTGGCCTGCAGCGCCTCGCCGGTGCCGGGGGCCCGCAGCACGGCGTCGGTGATCATCGCCGGCGCCTTGACGACGAAGCGGAACCCGTCGGGCACCTGCGCCGCCAGGCCGGCGTAGGTGGCGGTGTCCAGCGGCCGGTAGAAGGCCCGGTCCAGGCTCACGCACGTCAGCAGCGGGTGCTGCGCGTAGGCCGGCAGGCCGTGGCGCGAGAGCGTGGCCTCGGGCTCCTCGCGCGCCCAGACCTGACCCGCCCAGCCCGGGAAATGCCAGGACGAGGTGCCGAGGTGGCAGCGGCCCCCGTGGCGCGCCTGCAGGGCCTGCGCCAAGGCCACGGTGTGTGCTGCGGGCGTGGCGGCCTGCACGTGCAACGGCGCCTCGTCGGCGGCAAAGAGGCCGGGCTGCAGACTCATGCGCCGCATTCTGGCGGCCCCTCTCAAAACCCACACAATGTGCAGTTCCCGTGCAGAACCCTCCGAGGAGACTGTCTTGCCCATGAGCGACATCGAGATCGCGCGCCAGGCCACGCTGCGGCGCATCACCGACCTGGCCCAGGACCGCCTGGGCATTGCCGACGAGCACCTGGTGCCCTACGGCCACCACAAGGCCAAGCTGTCGCTGCCCTTCGTCGACTCGCTGGCCGGGCGGCCCGAGGGCAAGCTGGTGCTCGTCACCGCCATCAGCCCCACGCCGGCCGGCGAGGGCAAGACCACCACCACCGTGGGCCTGGGCGACGCGCTCAATCACATCGGCAAGAAGGCCATGATCGCGCTGCGCGAGCCGTCGCTGGGCCCCGTCTTCGGCATGAAGGGCGGCGCCACCGGCGGCGGCCGTGCCCAGGTGGTGCCGATGGACGACATCAACCTGCACTTCACCGGCGACTTCCACGCCATCGCGCTGGCCAACAACCTGCTGGCCGCGGCCATCGACAACCACATCCACCACGGCAACACGCTGGACATCGACCTGCGCCGCATCACGTGGAAGCGCGTGATGGACATGAACGACCGCGCGCTGCGCGAGATCACCGTGGGCATGGGCGGGCCGGGCAACGGCTACCCGCGGCAGGACGGCTTCGACATCGTGGTGGCCTCGGAGGTGATGGCCATCCTGTGCCTGGCCACGTCGCTGAAGGACCTGAAGGAGCGGCTGGGCCGGATCGTGGTGGCCGAGACGCGCACCCGCACGCCGGTGCGCGCCGCCGACCTGAAGGTGCACGGCGCGATGGCCGTGCTGCTGAAGGACGCGCTGGCGCCCAACCTCGTGCAGACGCTGGAGAACAACCCCGCGCTGCTGCACGGCGGCCCCTTTGCCAACATCGCGCACGGCTGCAACTCGGTGATTGCCACGCGCACCGCGTTGCGCCTGGCCGACTACGTGGTCACCGAGGCCGGCTTCGGCGCCGACCTGGGCGCCGAGAAGTTCATCGACATCAAGTGCCGCAAGTCGGGCCTGCGCCCGGCCTGCGCGGTGGTGGTGGCCACGGTGCGCGCGCTGAAGTACCACGGCGGCGTGGAACTGGCCGCGCTGGGCACCGAGAACCTGGACGCGCTGCGCCAGGGCATGGCCAATCTGGAGCGCCATGTGCGCAACCTGAAAGAGGTCTTCGGCCTGCCGTGCGTGGTGTCCATCAACCACTTCACCAGCGACACCGAGGCCGAACACGCGCTGCTGCGCGACCGCATCGGCGCTTTGGGCGTGGCCGTGCACACCGCGCGCCACTGGGCCGACGGCGGCCCCGGCGCTGCCGACCTAGCGCACGAGGTCGTGCGCCTGTGCGACACCCCGAGCACGCTGCGTTTTGCCTACGAAGACGCCGACCCGCTGTGGGACAAGCTGCACAAGGTCGCCACGCGCACCTACGGCGCGGCCGACGTGCAGGCCAGCGCGGCGGTGCGCGCGCAGATCCAGCGCCTGCAGGAGGGCGGCTACGGCCACTACCCGGTGTGCATCGCCAAGACGCAGTACAGCTTCAGCACCAACCCCAAGCTGCGCGGCGCGCCCAGCGGCCACGTGCTGGAGGTGCGCGAGGTGCGGCTGGCGGCCGGCGCCGAGTTCGTGGTGATGGTTTGCGGCGACGTGATGACCATGCCGGGCCTGCCGGTCGTGCCTTCGGCCGAGCGCATCGACCTCAACGAGCAGGGCCAGATCGTCGGCCTGTCCTGACGCAGGGCAGGGCGGGGGCAGGCGGGGCAGGGCAGCGAGCATGGCCAACAACACCGCGCGGCTGTACCGCATCGAGGCGCTGATCCGGGCGCGGGGCTCGGTCACCTTCAAGGCGCTGCTGGACGAGCTGGAGGTGTCGCCGGCGACGCTGAAACGCGACCTGGAATACCTGCGCAGCCGCATGGGTGCGCCGATCGAATACGACCGCGACAGCAACGGCTACCGCTTCGGCAGCGACGACGCAGCAGCCGGCGGCCGCCACGAGCTGCCGGGCCTGTGGTTCAACGAGTCGGAGCTGTATTCGCTGCTCACCGCGCAGCAGCTGCTGGCCGGCCTGGACACCGACGGCCTGCTCAGCCGCCACCTGCAGCCGCTGCTGGACCGCATCCACCAGCTGCTGGGCAGCGGGGAGGGCGCGGAGGCGGCCAACCGGCTGATCCAGCGCATCCGCGTCGTCAGCGCGCTGCGCCGGCCGGTGCCCAGCCGCTTCTTCGAGCGTGTGAGCGCCGCGCTGCTGCAGCGCAGGCGCCTGCACCTGCGCTACCTGACACGCGGCCGCGGCGCGGTGAGCGAGCGCGACGTGTCGCCGCAGCGCCTGGTGCACTACCGCAACACCTGGTACCTGGACGCCTGGTGCCACCGCGTGGATGCGCTGCGGCGCTTTGCGCTGGACGCCATCGAACAGGCCGAGCTGCTGGACACCAAGGCGCGCGACCTGGCGATGAAGCGCGTGGAGGCCGAGATGGATGCCGGCTACGGCATCTACGCCGGCGGCCAGCAGCAATGGGCCGTGCTGGTGTTCAACGCGCAGGCCGCGCAGTGGGCCAGCCGCGAAGAGTGGCACCCGGCACAAGAGGGCCGCTGGCTGGACGACGGCGCCTACGAGATGCGCCTGCCCTACGTCGACGCCACGGAGCTCGTGATGGACGTGCTGCGCCAGGGCCCCGAGGTGCGCGTGACCGCACCGCCGGCACTGGTGGAGGCGGTGCGCCACCGGCTGCGCGAGGCCGGGGCGCTGTATGCGGAAGGCGACGCCGCGGAGCGCGCAAAAGACTGACGCCGCGTCTCAGCCCAGCACGCGCAGCGAGAGATCGATCGCGTGCACGTCCTTCGTCAGCTTGCCGACCGAGATGCGGTCGACGCCCGTGCCGGCGATCTGGCGGATGCCCGCCAGGTCGACGCCGCCCGACACCTCCAGCAGCGCCCGCCCCTGGTTCAGGGCCACGGCCTGGCGCATGTCGGCCAGCGAAAAATCGTCCAGCAGCACGCTCACCGCGCCGGCGGACAGGGCCTGCTGCAGTTCATCGAGGTTCTCGACCTCGATCTGCACGGTGACGCCGGCGTTCAGCGCCTGCGCCGCCTGCAGCGCGGCCGCGATGCCGCCGGCGGCCGCGATGTGGTTTTCCTTGATCAGGATGCCGTCCCACAGCGCCAGCCGCTGGTTGCGGCCGCCGCCCACGCGCACCGCGTACTTCTGCGCCTGGCGCAGGCCGGGCAGCGTCTTGCGGGTGTCCAGCACGGCGCAGCCCTGCGGGTTGGGCGAGGCGCCGGCGATGGCGTCGACATACTGCCGCGTGACCGTGGCCACACCCGACAGCATCTGCAGGAAGTTGAGCGCCGGCCGTTCTGCGCTGAGCAGCGCACGCGCCGAGGCGTGGATGTCGCAGACCACCGCGCCGGGTGTGACGGTGCTGCCTTCGGCGGCGTGCCACTGCACCGTGGCCGAGACGTCCAGCGCGTGCAGGCAGGCGTCGAACCAGGCCTGGCCGCACAGCACGGCGGCTTCCTTGGCGGTGACACGGGCGCGGGCCGGGCGGTCGGGCACGAGCTGGGCCGTCCAGTCACCGCGGCCGATGTCCTCGGCGAGCGCCTCGCGCACGTTGCGCGCCAGGGCGGATTCGAGCGTTTCGTTGTTGTCGGTCATGGGCGGATGCTAAGGGGGCTTCCTGATCGGGGGCCCGTCAGGGGCAACGAGCGGGCCGGTACCGCGAACCACGCGCGCAGAGCGGTGCCTCACCGTCCGGAGCAGCCGGCCCCACGGTGTAGCCTCACGCCCTGGTTGTTCCGGTTTTCACATGCCCAAAGAAGGAGGCCATCTTGGCTGTCAGGTCGCGACTTGCCCGTTCCGTGTCACGCAGAGCGCGAGCTTTCTGGTCCAGGTACCAGAGCCCGGAGGCGCCGTCTCGGCACTTGTCCCAGCACAGCCTCGAGCCCGTCGCCATGCTGGCGGAAGTGGGTACCGCGCGTCGGCCGTCGGAGCAGCTGTACAAGATCTGGCAGCAGATTCCAGGCGGCCACAAGTGGTGGCACTACTTTTGTGTCTACGAGAAGATCATCGGGCCGTTGCGGGACCGGCCCATCCGCTTTCTGGAGGTCGGCGTCTATAACGGCGGCTCGCTGGCGATGTGGAGGCAGTATCTGCACCCTGAATCGACCATCGTCGGCCTGGACATCGATCCACGCTGCGCCGAGTTCAGCAAGCCCGGCGAAGGGGTTCACGTCAGGATCGGCGACCAGTCGGACACCGCATTCCTGCGCGCCGTGGTCGACGAGTTCGGACCGTTCGACGTCGTGATCGACGACGGGAGCCACATCTGCTCCCACATGATCAAGACCTTCGATTTCCTGTTCCTGAACGGACTTGCCGACCGCGGTGTCTACTTTGCCGAGGACACCCACTCGAACTTCTGGCCCGGCTACCGGGATCAGAAGTATTCGTTCATCGATCTGTGCAAGGACCTCGTCGACCTGTCGCACGCCTGCTATGCAAAGAGCACCGCGATCAGCACGTTCACGCTGGGCGATGCCACGCGCGCGAGCGAGCTCTCGCTGACGCGGATCGGTGCCCAGATCGAGGAGATCCGATTTTTCGACTCGATCGTCGTCCTGCAGCGGGATGCACACAGGCGGCTGGCCACGGTCGAGCATTTGTAGGCCGGGCGTGCGGGCCTGCACGGCGAGCGGTGACGCCGGTACGGATGGGTGTCGAACCGGCGCGGCTTCGCACGTCGTGCTCACACCAACAACCCGGAGAACCGCATGAAGAACTGCCTGAGTGCAGCAGCGCTGCTGCTGGTGGCCATGGCCGCCGGCGCTGCACCTGCTGCCTACGCCATCGATCCGACCCACACCTTTCCCAGCTTCGAGGCCGACCACATGGGCATCTCGGTCTGGCGTGGCAAGCTCAACAAGAGCAGCGGCAGGGTGCTGTACGACAAGGCCGCTGGTACTGGCACCGTCGAGATCGTGACCGAACTGGCCAGCATCGACTTTGGCATGGATGCGCTGTCCGCCTGGGCGCGGGGCAAGGACTTCTTCGACGTGAAGAAGCACCCGCGCGCGGTCTTCAAGGGCAGCCTGCAGTCACCCGTGAACGGCATGCCGACGCAGCTGGTGGGCGAGCTGACGCTGCATGGCGTGACGCGCCCGCTGACGCTGGCAGTCCACTCGCTGAAGTGCGTCCAGCACCCGATGCTGAAGCGCGACTACTGCGGCGCCGACGCCAGCGGCAGCTTCAACCGCGACGACTTCGGCCTGGGAGCGGGCAAGGACTACGGCTTCAAGATGAACGTGGACCTGCGCATCCAGGTCGAGGCCATCGCAGAGCGCTGACCACCGGCCGGCACAGCTTCTCAGGCGGTGATCGAGTGATCGTGCAGTCGATGGGGCCGCGTCGCCGCCTGGGTGAAGGGTTGCCGTTCGGGCTGAGCATCATCTACAGCCAGCACGGCGCAGGTGGTGTGACTGTTGACGGAGGATCCTGGATCTGGAAGTTAACATAATATACATCGTGCACTATCAATGAGCCCAGAAAAAGGGACGCCGATCGCGCCCCTTGGCCTTCGCACAACCCCTGCCGTGGCCTTGACCTGGCCGAAGCACCGACCTGGCAGGGGCCCGCTCAGCGTTCGGCCGTGCTGCCGTCCGACTCATCGTCACGGTCAGTCTCGTCGCGCTGGCCCCCGGGTGCTGGGCGGTCCAGCGGGCGGCAGAGTTGCCGCTTGAGTTGGCCAAGGCGTTCTGACTTCTCGACGGCGGCGAGCACAACCTCCGGGTTGAGCATCAGCATGAAGGGATTGCGGACGGGGGCCGATTGGGACATCTGGGCGCTCCAAGGCTGGGGACTCCCGGCCATGACAGCAACTCTAAATCGATGCCCCTTCAATCGACAGTCAGCCCCGCGCCAAAGCCGGTGTCGGATGACTTCCGACACGCAGCCGTGACGAACTACCGGCTGATCTGCTCCAGCCGCGCCGCCAGGGCCTCGCGGCCCGCGGCGCGGGCGAAGTCGGCCGCGGTCAGGTCGCGATCGTTCCGGAGCCGCGGGTTGGCGCCACGCGCCAGCAGCAGTTCGGCCGCGTCGTGCGCGCCGTAGCGGGCCGCCATCATCAACGGCGTGCTGCGGTTCGGGGACGGCGCGTCGATGGCGGCGCCCTGATCCAGCAGCCAGCGCAGCACATCCACGCCCGGGCCGCTGGCCGCGTAATGCAGCGGTGTCCAGCCTGGCCGGTTGATGGCCGCGCCGGCGTCCACCAGGCGCCGGGTCCAATCGAGCTTGCCGCGCAGCGCAGCCATCATCAGCGCGGTTTCGTCGGCGGCCGTGGTGGCATCGACGCGGATCGCCGGGTGCGCCAGCAAGGCGGCGGCGGCCTTGGACGACTCGTCGCGCAGCGCCAGGACCAGGCCCGGCTGGCCCTGCAGGTTGCGGGTGTTGGGATCGAACCCCTGGCCCATCAGTGCCTTGACCGTGCGGTCGTCGTCGACGCTGATGGCGCGGAAGAAGTCGACGGCCGGGTCTGCAGCTGCCGAGAAACTTGTCGACAGAACAATCACATAGAGCAGAAACCTGAAGTAATTTCTCATGATCTGCGGGCCGGTTCGCCGTCCAGCGTGCGCTGGAACAGGTGTTCGAAGTTGGCTGACGTGGCCGCCGCCACCGCCTCCACGTCCAGCCCCTTCAGTTCGGCCAGCTTGGCCGCCACGTGCACCACCCAGGCCGGCTGATTGGTCTTGCCGCGGTGCGGCGCCGGCGCCAGGTAGGGGCTGTCGGTCTCGATGAGGCAGCGTTCCAGGGGCACGCTGCGTGCCACCTCGCGCAGTTCCTCGGCGTTCTTGAAGGTCAGGATGCCGGAGAACGAGATGTGGAAGCCCAGCGCCAGCGCCGCGGCCGCGACCTCGCGGGTTTCGGTGAAACAGTGAAAGACGCCGCGCACCTCGCCCTGCCCCACGTCGGCCAGCATCGCCAGCGTGTCGGCGCTGGCGTCGCGGGTGTGCACCACCAGCGGCAGGCCGGTGGCGCGGGCGGCACGGATGTGCACCGCGAAGCGCTCGCGCTGCCAGGCCATGTCGGCCACGCTGCGGCCGTTCAGGCGGTAGTAGTCGAGCCCGGTCTCGCCGATCGCCACCACACGCGGCAGGGCGGCGCGGCCCAGCAGGTCGTCGAGCGTGGGCTCCTGCACGCCCTCGTTGTCGGGGTGCACGCCCACCGTGCACCAGAAGTTGTCGTGCGCCTGCGCGAGGCCGTGCACGGTGGGGAATTCTTCGAGCGTGGTGCAGATGACCAGGGCCCGGTCGACGCGGGCTGCGGCCATGTCGCGGCGGATCTCGGGCAGGCGCTCGTGCAGCCCGGCAAAGCTCAGGTGGCAGTGGGAATCGACGTACATGGGTGTGTGCAGGCCGCGTGGGGCCGCTGGATGGGGGACGGCCCGGAGGCCGTGGGCCGCTCGGGCAGCAGCCGCCTCAGAGCGTCTGGGTCGGCTTGGCCGACGAGATGCTCGTGCCCAGCACTTCCTCGATCTTGATCTTCAACTGGCGCGACTTGTCGTCGTTGGGGAAACGCACGCCCACGCCCTGCGTGCGGCCGCCCGACGCATTGGGCGGCGTGATCCACGCCACCTTGCCGGCCACCGGAAAACGCTGCGGGTCGTCGGGCAGCGACAGCAGCAGGTAGATGTCTTCGCCGAGCTTGTAGTCGCGCGTGGTGGGCACGAAGAGGCCCCCGTCGGTCAGCAGCGGCATGTACGCCGCGTAGAGCGCGCCCTTTTCGCGAAACACCAGCTGGATCACGCTCGGCCGTGCCGAGGGCTGGCCGGGCACCGAGACCGGGCCGAGCCCGCCGGCGCGGGTGGGGGCGTTGTCGTTCATCGGCCCAGTGTATCCAACCCGCCCGCGCCCGGGGCGCCCCGCGCGCCGGCAGCCTGCTGCGTTTTCACGGGTTGCAGCGCGCGTGCCGCGGCGGCCAGCAGCGCGTCGAGCATCAGGCCTTCGTGCCAGGGGTGTTCGTCGTGGCGGGCGATGCGGTCGAGCTCGCGCGACCACGCGGCCAGCGCCGCCATCGACGCGCCGCCGCCCACGCTGCCGGCCGGAAAGTAGCGCGGCAGCGCGCCCGCCGCCACGGCCATGGCGTCGTGGCAGAGCTTGTGCAGCGCGTCCAGCACCCGCGGCAGCGACCAACCCTGCAGCGCCCCCACCTGCCCCCGCGCCACCGCGGCCGGCAGCGCACGCCAGTGCTCGGCCTGCACGCCGGCCTGCGCCATGCCCCAGGCGTCGAGCGGCCGGCCGCTGCTGGCGGCCAGCAGCACCTCGGGCTGCGCCACGCCCTGCGCCTGCAGCCAGGCCGTGGCCTCGGCGGCCGGTGGCGTGGCCAGGCGCAGGTGCTGGCAGCGGCTGCGCACGGTGGGCAGCAGCAGCGCGGGGTCGGCGCAGCTCAGGATCAGCCGCGTGCCCGGGGGCGGTTCTTCCAGCGTCTTGAGCAGCGCGTTGGCCGCCTGCAGGTTGAGCGACTCGGCCGGGTGCAGCACCACCACCTTGCCGCGGCCGCGCGCGCTGGTCTTGAAGACCCAGTCGATGACGCTGCGCACCTCGTTGATGCGGATCTGCTTGCTGGGCTTGCGCTTGCTGTCCTCGGACTCCTTGTCGTCGACGCGCAGCCACTCGTGCTGGCGGCGCAGCAGCTCGGGCATCAGCACCTGCAGATCGGGGTGCAGGTGCGACTGCACCAGGCGGCAGCTGCCGCAGCGGCCGCACGGGCCGTGATTTTGCGGGGCCGATGCGGCCTCGCACAGCCAGGCCTGGGCGAGCGTCAGTGCGTACGGCAGCACGCCGACGCCGTCGCTGCCCTGCACCAGCAGCGCATGGCCGCGGTGGCTGGCCAGCGCCTCGTGCAGCGGGGCGGCCAGCCAGGGCAGCGGCAGCGTGCCGCTGTCGTCCACGACCAGCGCTACCACCACGGGCGGCCCTGCAGCGCGGCCTGGATCTGCTGCCACACCGCCGTGCGCTCGGCCTGCGCGTCGATGCGCACGAAGCGCGCCGGCATCTGCTGCTGGCGCGCGGCGTAGGCGGCGATGGCGCGCTCGAAGAAGGCCTCGTCCTGGGACTCGAAGCGGTCGGGCGTGCGCACCGCACCCCGGCGTGCCGCGGCGGTGGCCGCGGGCAGGTCGAACCAGATCGTCAGGTCGGGTTGCACGCCCTGCTGTACCCAGGCCTCCAGCTGCGCCAGCACGGCGGTGTCGAAGCCGCGGCCGCCGCCCTGGTAGGCGAAGCTGGCGTCGGTGAAACGGTCGCACAGCACCCAGGCGCCGCGCGCCATCGCCGGCAGGATGCGCTGCTGCAGGTGGTCGCGGCGGGCTGCAAACACCAGCAGGGCCTCGGTCAGCGTGTCCATCGGCTGGTGCAGCACCAGTTCGCGCAGGGTTTCGGCCAGCGGGGTGCCGCCGGGCTCCCGCGTCAGCACCACCTCGTGGCCGCGCTCGCGGGCGGCGGCGGCCAGGGCTTCGATGTGGGTGCTCTTGCCGGCGCCGTCGATGCCTTCGAAGCTGATGAAACGGCCGGTCTGTGGGGCAGGTGTCAAGGTCCGCCGCGCTGGTATTTGTTCACCGCACGATTATGGTCGGCCAGGTTCTCGCTGAAGACGCTGCTGCCGTCGCCGCGCGCCACGAAATACAGCGCCTTGGTTTGCTGCGGGCGCACCGCGGCGCGCAGCGAGGCCATGCCCGGCAGCGCGATCGGCGTCGGCGGCAGGCCGCCGCGGGTGTAGGTGTTGAACGGCGTGTCGGCCAGCAGGTCCTTCTTGCGCAGGTTGCCGTCGAAGGCCGCGCCCAGGCCGTAGATGACGGTGGGGTCGGTCTGCAGCGGCATGCCGATGCGCAGCCGGTTCACGAAGACGCCGGCCACCAGCCCGCGGTCGGCGCCGATGCCGGTTTCCTTCTCGACGATGGAGGCCAGGATCAGCGCCTCGGTCGGGCTCTTCAATGGCGTGCCGGGCTCGCGCTCGGCCCACACTTCATCCAGCCGCCGCTGCAGCGCCTGGTGCGCGCGGCGCAGCACGGTGAGGTCGCTGACACCGCGGCTGTAGACGTAGGTGTCGGGGAAGAAGCGGCCCTCGGCCGGCAGCTCGGGTGCGCCCAGCGCTGCCATCAGCTGCGCGTCGGTCATGGCGGCGGTGGCGGGCTTGAGGTGGGGCGCCTCGGCCAGCGCGGCGCGCACCTGGCGCAGCGTCCAGCCTTCGATGAAGCGCACGCGCTCCAGCGTCTCGTCGCCCTGCACCATCTTGGTCAGCAGCACACGCGGCGAGGCGCCGGCATCGATCTCGTAGCTGCCGGCGCGGATGCGGCGGGCCTGGCCCGACCAGCGGAACCACTCGTACAGCAGCCGGGGGTGCGTCTGCACGCCCGCGTCGACCCAGGCCTGCGCCACTTCGCGCGGGCTGGTGCCGCTTTCGATCGACAGCTCGGCCGACGGGCCGGCCAGCGGCAGCGGGCGGTCCAGCCACCAGGTCACCGCGCCCAGCAGCAGGCCCAGGCCCAGCACCAGCAGCGCCAGCCCGCCCACCAGCCATCGAAACCACAAGACACGTCGCGCCATAAGCGGCTCATGATAATGAGCCGCATGAATTCCAACTCCACTGCCCACGCCGCGCCCGAGGGTGCTCTCCGCCTGTCCGACTGGGGCGTGATCCGCGCCGTCGGCGCCGAGGCTGCCAAGTTCCTGCACGGCCAGCTGACGCAGGATGTCGAGCACCTCGACGCTGCCCGCGCGCGGCTGGCCGGCTACTGCTCGGTCAAGGGCCGGCTGCTGGCCACCTTCGTGATCTGGCGCCGCGGCGACGACGAGCTGCTGCTGGCCTGCAGCGCCGACGTGCTGCCCGCCACGCTGAAGCGGCTGTCGATGTTCGTGATGCGCGCCAAGTGCAAGCTGAGCGACGCCAGCGCCGAGGTGCCGCTCTGGGGCCTGGCGGGCCCAGCTGCCGCAGCGGCGCTCGGCGACGCAGCGCTGCCATCGCCCTGGGCTCACGCCACGATCGGCGCCGCCGACCTGGTGCGCCTGCCCGACGGGCATGCCGGCGGTGCGGCGGTGCCGCGCTGGCTGTGGGCCGGTGCCGACGCACCTGCGCTGCCGCCGCTGGACGCCGCCGTGTGGCAGGGGCTTGAAGCCACCAGCGGCGTGGCCCGCGTGGTGGCGGCCACGTCCGAGCAGTTCGTGCCGCAGATGGTCAACTTCGAAGTGGTGGGCGGCGTCAACTTCCAGAAGGGCTGCTACCCGGGCCAGGAGATCGTGGCACGCAGCCAGTACCGCGGCACGCTGAAGCGGCGCGCTCAGGTCGTCACCAGCGCGGCCCCGCTGCCGCCGGGCCAGGAGATCTTTCACAGTGCCGACCCCGAGCAACCCGCCGGCATGGTGGTGCTGTCGGGCACGCTGCCGGGCCAGGGCGCGGTGGCACTGGTGGAGTTGAAGCTGACGGCGCTGACGGACCCTGCCGGCGGCAGCCTGCACGCCGGGGCCGCTGACGGCCCGTTGCTGGGCCTGGCCACCCTGCCCTACGCCATCCCGACCGAAGCGCCTTGAGCCGCGAGCTCTTCATCTACTGGCGCGTCGCGCCGGAGGCGTTGGCGGCCGCAGGGGCGGCGATGCAGGCCTGGCAAGCCGGGCTGTGCACCGGCCATCCGGGTCTGCAGGCGCGGTTGTACCGGCGCAGCGACACGGCCGAAGGTCACGCGACCGTGATGGAGACTTACGCCATGCCGGGGGTTGGCGGCATCGACGACACGCTCCAGCGGTCGATCGTCGAGCAGGGCGGCAAGACCGTGGAGACCTGGTGCCTGGGCACCCGCCACGTCGAGGTCTTCGAGCCGCTGCCGCGCTGAGTGCCGCGGGCGAGGTCAAGGGCGTGGCTGCTAAAGCGCGCGGCGCATCGTCTGGTGCTGCACGCCGGCTTCTTCGAACACCGCGCCCTCGGCCACAAAGCCGGCCCGCCGGTAGAAGCCCACCGCGCTGACCTGCGCGTGCAGCAGCAGTTCGCGGTCGCCGCGCGCACGGGCGGCCTGCATCAGCGCCTGCAGCACGGCGTCGCCCAGGCCGGCGCCGCGCACCGCGGCGTGTGTGGCCATGCGGCCGATCTTGCCCACGCCTGCCTCGGCCTGCAGCAGCCGGCCGGTGGCCAGCGGCGCGCCGAAGCGGTTGAGGGCCAGCGCGTGCACGGCGGCGGCGTCGGCCGCATCCGTCATCAGATCGGCGGCAATGCCCTGTTCCGCGGCAAAGACCGCGTGCCGCAGGGCCTCGGCCCGTGGCCCGTGTTCGGCCCAGCCGCCCACGCGCACGTCGATCATCGGCTCGCCGGCCTCGTACGCGGTGAGCAGTTCGCGCAGTGCAGGCGGCACCGGCTTGCTGGTCTGCGTGGCCGGGTCGGCAAAGACGTAGACCAGCTCGCCGTGCACCAGCAGCTGCTCGCCGCGGAAGATGGCGGCGGAGAACACCATCGACGAATTGCCGATACGACCGCAGCGCACGCCCACCGCCAGCTGCTCGTCGTAGCGCGCCGATCCCACGTATTCCAGCGTCGCCTTGCGCACGTACAGGTCGCCCTGCAGGTGTTCCATGGCCTCGTGGTAAGGCAGGGCCAGGGCGCGCCAGTAGCCGGCCACGGCGGTGTCGAAGTACATCAGGTAATGGCCGTTGAAGACGATCTTCTGCATGTCGACCTCGCTCCAGCGCACGCGCAGGGGCTCGGTGAATCGGAAATCGGTTCTTTTCATGGGGTGCAGGCTGCTGTGAGGGCGGCGGCGGCCGCGTCCAGGGCGCGCGGTGCTTCTTTCAGCGCGCGGCCCATCTTGATGAAATCGTGCGTGACGCCGCGCACCAGCTCCAGGTCTACCGTCACGCCGGCGGCGCGCAGGCGGTCGGCGTAGGCCAGGCCCTCGTCGACCAGCGGGTCGCATTCGGCCAGGATCACACAGGCCGGGGCGACGCCGTCCACGTCGGCCTCCAGCGGTGCAAAGCGCCAGTCGCGGCGGTGGTGATGCGGGATCGTGTGGTCGAACATCCAGGCGATGGTGGCCGCATCGAGCAGGAAGCCCTGGCCGAAGAGCTTGTGCGACGGCGTGTCGGCGTGCGCCGTGGTGCCGGGCGTGATCAGCAACTGCAGCGCCAGCGGCCAGCCAAGGTCGCGTGCGTGCAGCGCGGCCACCGCGGCGAGTGTGCCGCCGGCGCTATCGCCGCCCACGGCCAGCAGGCGCTCGACGCCGTACCGCGCGGGCTCGTCGACCAGCGCCTGCAGCGCGGCCCAGGTGTCGTGCACCGCGGCCGGAAACGGGTGCTCGGGCGCCAGGCGGTAGTCCAGCGCGATGACCGCACAGCCGCTGCGCAGCGCCAGCTGGCGGCACAGGCTGTCGTGTGTCTCGAGCCCGCCGACGACGAAGCCACCGCCGTGCAGGTACAGCAGGGCGGGCCGTGGCTCGGTGGCATCGGCATACAGGCGCGCCGGGCGCGGCAGGCCGTCGCCGCCAGGCAGCGTCAGCGCCTGCACGCGGGCCAGCGGGGCCCGCGGCAGGTCCAGCACCTCGGCCGCGGCCGCATAGGCCGCGCGGGCCTGCGCCGGCGTCAGCGCGTGCAGCGGCGGCCGCTTCACGCGCTGGATGCGATCCAGCAGGCCGGCCATCGGGGGGGTGAGGAGGTGGGTGCCCAAGGGGCGCAGAGCATACTTTGGGCTTCGACCCACCCTGCCCCGAGCACTCCATGGCCCGCATCCTCTACATCACCCAGATCGATCTCGAAGACGGCGCCGTGCGCCTGCTGGCCGCCGAGTGCGAGCGCACCGGCATCCAGCGCCCGCTGGTCGTCACCGACGCCGGCGTGCGTGCCGCGGGCGTGCTGCAGCCGGCGCTGGACGCGCTGGCCGGCCTGCCCCACGCGGTGTTCGACGGCACGCCGTCCAACCCGACCGAGGCCGCGGTGCGCGCCGCGGTGGCTGTCTACAAGGCCGAAGGCTGCGACGGCCTGATCGCGGTGGGCGGCGGCAGCAGCATCGACCTGGCCAAGGGCGTGGCCATCGCCGCCACGCACGACGGCCCGCTGAAGACCTACGCCACCATCGAAGGCGGCAGCCCGAAGATCACCGACCGCGTGGCGCCGCTGATCGCCGTGCCCACCACCGCCGGCACCGGCAGCGAGGTGGCGCGCGGCGCGATCCTGATCGTCGACGACGGCCGCAAGCTCGGCTTCCACAGCTGGCACCTGGTGCCCAAGGCCGCGCTGCTGGACCCGGCGCTGACGCTCGGCCTGCCGCCGATGCTGACGGCCGCCACGGGCATGGACGCCATCGCCCACTGCATGGAGACCTTCATGGCGCCGGCGCTCAACCCGCCGGCCGACGGCATCGCGCTGGACGGCCTGACCCGCGGCTGGGCCCACATCGAACGTGCCACGCGCGACGGCCAGGACCGCGAGGCGCGCCTGAACATGATGAGCGCCAGCATGCAGGGCGCGATGGCCTTCCAGAAGGGCCTGGGCTGCGTGCATTCGCTCAGCCACAGCCTGGGCGGCGTGAACCCGCGGCTGCACCACGGCACGCTGAACGCGATGTTCCTGCCCGCGGTGGTGCGCTTCAACGCCGCGGCCGAGTCGATCCAGAAAGAGCAGCGCCTGCAGCGCATGGCGCAGGCGATGGGCCTGCCCGGCTGCGACGCGCAGGGCAACGAGGTGGCCGAGGCCATCCGCGCGATGAACGCCCGCCTGGGCCTGCCGAGCGGCCTGCGCGCGATGGGCGTGACCGACGAGCTCTTCGAGCGCGTGATCGACGGCGCCATGGCCGACCATTGCCACAAGACCAACCCGCGCATCGCCACCCGCGACGAGTACCGCGCGATGCTGAACGACAGCCTGTGAGCGGCAGCCGATGAACAGCGGCCCGCAGTTCCACATGATCGCCGGCGCCCCCGACCCGGTGGCGCCCTTCAGCCACGCGGTGGAGCAGGACCGCTGGGTCTTCCTCACCGGCCAGATGCCATTCACCGGCACCGCCAACGACTCGCCCTACCCCGAGGGCATCGAGGCGCAGACGCACCAGGTCTTCGCCAACCTGCGCGCGGTGCTGCAGGGCATCGGCCTGGACCTGCAGCACGTGGTGCAGGCGCGCGTGTTCCTGCGCCATTTCGACGACGACTACGGGCGCATGAACGCGGTCTACGAGACCTACTTCGCGCCCGGCCGGCGGCCTGCCCGCACCTGCGTGGGCGTCAGCGGCCTGGCGCGCGGCGCCCGGGTGGAGATCGACTTCGTGGCACGCCGGCCCGGCTGAGCGCGGCGCAGCGCGGTCCCTGCAGCCGGTCGCCCTGCCCTGCAGCCTGTCGCACCGGGCTTGGTGCGCCGACGCGACCGCTGATATGGTGTGCTACATCAGCAACACACCCGTGGGCGCCCCATGCAGACCTGGGATCAGAAACAACCGATTTACCAGCAGCTGGCCGACATCCTGGCCGAGCAGCTGCTGGACGGCGAGCCGCCCGAGGGCGCGGCCATGCCGTCGGTGCGCGCGCTGGCCGGCCGCTACCTGCTGAACCCGCTCACCGTGAACCGGGCGCTGCAGGCGCTGGGCGACGAAGGCCTGCTGGAGAACCGCCGCGGCCTGGGCCTGTACGTGACGCCGGGCGCGCGTGAGCGGCTCAGGGCCGTGGAGCGGCAGCGCTTCCTGCTCACCGAATGGCCGCGCCTGCGCGAGCGCTTGCGCCGCCTGGGCATCGACGCAGAACAACTCAACTGGGAGGAGCGGGCATGAACGCCGACGCCAACAACACACAAGACCTCGTCGAAGCCCGCCACCTGAGCGTGAGCTACGGCGCCAAGCGCGCCGTGGACGACGTGAGCTTCACCATCCCCAAGGGCCGCGTGGTGGGCCTGCTGGGCCACAACGGTGCCGGCAAGACGACGCTGATGAAGGCCATGGTGGGCCTAGCGCAGCCGCAGGGCGAGCTCACCGTGCTGGGCCTGAACCCATTGAAGGACCGCACCGAGCTGCTGCAGTCGGCCTGCTACATCCCCGACGTGGCCATCCTGCCGCGCTGGGCGCGCGTCGAGGACCTGATCACCCTCATGAGCGGGCTGCACCCCAGGTTCTCGGCCGAGCGGGCCCGGGCGCTGCTCAAGCGCACCAGCGTCAAGCTGCGCGACAAGGTCAAGACGCTGAGCAAGGGCATGGTGGTGCAGGCGCACCTGGCGCTGACGGCCGCCATCGACGCCAAGCTGATGATCCTGGACGAACCCACGCTGGGCCTGGATGTGCTCTCACGCAAGGCCTTCTACGAGATGCTGATCGACGAATGGTGCGACGGCGAACGCAGCGTGCTGATCAGCACGCACCAGGTGGAGGAGATCGAGACGCTGCTGTCCGACGTGCTGATGCTCAACGAGGGCCAGCTCGTGCTCAGCATCAGCCTGGAGGACATGGATCGCCGCTTTGTCGCGCTGAGCCACGACGCCACCGTGGCCGACCAGATGGCCGCCGCGCACCCGCTGCTGAAGTACCGCGTGCAGGGCGCTGGCGCCGCGCCCTACGCGTCGCTCTTCGACGGCGAGCCGCCGGCGCACGTGCAGGCGCTGGGCCAGCGCATGCGACCGAGCCTGGTGGACCTGTTCGTGGCGCTGACGCGCAAGCCCGAACTCGACCGCACGCATTTCTGAACCGCACGCCGCAAGGAATCACCCCATGAAGAACCTGATCCCCTTGATGCAGCGTGAATGGCTGCAGCACCGCTTCGCCTGGGCGATGCTGATCCTGGTGCCGCTGGCGCTGGCGGTGCTGCCGCTGGCGTTTGCGCAGATCGAATTCGACGCCGAGATGGCCGGCCGCAGCGCGCCCGATCTGGCCGCGCTGGTGGCCCTGATCTCCATCGTGGCCACCACCGCGATCCTGTTCCTGCTGGTGTGGGTCACGTCGCTGTTCATGATGAGCAGCCTGGCCCGGCGCGACCACGCCGACCGCTCCGTCGAGTTCTGGCTGTCGCTGCCCACCGGCCATGCCGAGAGCCTGGCCGTGCCGTTGCTGGTGCACCTGGTGCTGGTGCCGGCGGGCGCGCTGTTGGCGGGGCTGCTGGGCGGCTATGCGGTGTCGCTGCTGATGGTGTCGCGCTTCGTGGGCGTGGGCGAGTGGCTGGCGCTGCCCTGGGGCGCGCTGCTGGCCGGCACCTGGTCGATGGTGGCGCGTGTCATCGCGGGGCTGCCGCTGGCCACGCTGTGGCTGATGCCGCTGATCCTGCTGGCGGTGCTGTCGAATGCGCTTTTCAAGCGCTGGGGCCTGCCGGTGCTGGCGGTGGCGTTGAGCCTGGGCAGCGTGGTGCTGCAGCGCGTGTTCGGGCAGCCGATGCTGAGCGACCTGCTGAGCCAGCTGAGCCGGGGCGCCGGTTTGTCGCTGGCCGGCGCCAGCGGCCGAGGCATCGCGATCAACGAGCAGACCAGTCCGGCGCAGGCCCTGGCCGACATGCCCGCCTGGGCCGTGCACGACCTCCTGGCCGCCCTGCGCGAGGCGGCGAGCCCGCTGTTCCTGGGCGTGCTGGTGGTGTCGGCGGGCCTCTTCTACGCGCTGGTGCTGTGGCGCCAGCGGGGTGCGGGCATGGGCGGCAGCTGAGCTGGGGCGAGCGCTCAGCAGTGCGGGGAAACGTGGTGAGGCGGTGCGGCATCGGCTCTCTAGGATGGCGGCCCCACCGCAAGGTGACCATTTCAACCTGGAGGCTTGCATGAACACCCCTTCCCTCACCCGTCGCCAGCTGCTGGCCGCTGCCGCCAGCGGCGCCCTGCTGCCCGCGGGCGCCTGGGCCCAGAGCGGCGGCTATCCGAGCCGGCCGATCGAGCTGATCGTGCCGGCCGGTGCCGGCGGCGGCACCGACGTGCTGGCGCGCGCGTTGGCCGAGGCGGCCAAGAAGCACCTGCCGCAGCCCATCACCGTGAACAACCGGCCCGGCGCGTCGGGAATGATCGGCCACGGCGAGATGATCAATGCCAGGCCCGACGGCTACAAGCTGGCGGTGGTGTTTGCCGAGATCGTGATCGTGCCGCACCTGGGCCTGAGCAAGCTGTCGTACGAGGACTTCACGCCCATCGCGCAGCTCAACGCCGACCCGGCCGCCATCACCGTGAAGGCCGACTCGCCGTGGAAGACGCTGGAGGAGTTCATCGCCGCCAGCCGTGCCAAGCCGGGCGAGCTGAAGATGGGCAACTCCGGCAACGGCTCGATCTGGCACCTGGCGCACGCGGCGCTGGAGGACAAGGTCGGCGTCAAGTACAACCCCATCCCCTTCGGCGGCGCGGCACCGGCCGTGCTGTCGCTGCTGGGCGGTCACGTCGACGCGGTGGCCGTGAGCCCCGGCGAGGTGGCCACGCACGTGCAGGCCGGCAAGCTGCGCACGCTGGCCGTGATGGCTGACCGCCGCGTCAAGGGTTTCGACGCGGTGCCGACGCTGAAGGAGCGCGGCATCGACCTGTCACTGGGCACCTGGCGCGGCCTGGCCGCGCCCAAGGGCACGCCGGCCGACGTGCTGGCGGTGCTGACCGAGGCCACGCGCAAGTCGGCCGACGAGCCGGTGCTGCGCGAGGCCCTGGACAAGCTCAGCATGGGCTGGGCCTATGCCGACGCGGACACCTTCCGCGCCACGATGAAGCGCGACAACGAGATGTTCAGGACCCTGGTCAACAAGCTCGGCATCAAGGTGTGACGCACTGAAAGGCAGAACGGCACCGCAGGTCGTGCGGTGCCGTTCGCCTTGTCTCCCCTGGGGATTCAGCGGGCGGGCCTTGTGGGCCCGCTTCGCACTTCAGTGGTGGGTGCCGTCGAAGAACTGCTCGTCTTCGGTGCTGCCCTTGAGCGCTGCTGTCGATGACTGCGCCTCGATGGTGGTCGTCACCGCGTCGAAGTAGCCGGTGCCCACCTCGCGCTGGTGCTTCACCGCGGTGAAGCCCTTCTCGGCGGCTGCAAATTCCTTTTCCTGCAGCTCGACGAAGGCCGTCATGTTGTTGCGTGCGTAGCCGTAGGCCAGGTCGAACATGCCAGCGTGATGAACTGGAACTTGTAGCCCATGGCGCCCAGCTCGCGCTGGAACTTGGCGATGGTGGCGTCGTCCAGGTTCTTCTTCCAGTTGAACGACGGGCTGCAGTTGTAGGCCAGCAGCTTGCCGGGGAACTTGGCGTGGATCGCGTCGGCAAAGGCCTTCGCAAACGCCAGGTCGGGCTTGCCGGTCTCGCACCAGATCAGGTCGGCGAAGGGCGCGTAGGCGAGGCCGCGGCTGATGGACTGCTCCAGGCCGTTGCGGGTCTTGAAGAAACCTTCCACGGTGCGCTCGCCGGTCAGGAAGGGCTGGTCGTTGGCGTCCACGTCGCTGGTCACCAGGTCGGCGGCTTCGGCGTCGGTGCGGGCCAGCAGGATGGTGGGCGTGCCCATCACGTCGGCCGCCAGGCGCGCGGCGGTGAGCTTGGCCACCGCTTCACGCGTAGGCACCAGCACCTTGCCACCCATGTGGCCGCACTTCTTGACGCTGGCGAGCTGGTCCTCGAAGTGCACGCCGGCGGCGCCCGCGTCGATCATCGACTTCATCAGCTCGAAGGCGTTCAGCACGCCGCCGAAACCGGCTTCCGCGTCGGCCACGATGGGCGCGAAGAAGTCGATGTCGTTCTTGCCCTCGCTCCACTGGATCTGGTCGGCGCGCTGGAAGGTGCTGTTGATGCGCTTGACGACCTTGGGCACCGAGTCCACCGAGTACAGGCTCTGGTCGGGGTACATCTCGCCGTTGCTGTTGGCGTCACCGGCGACCTGCCAGCC